>ENA-UOIV01000002-UOIV01000002.1-human-gut-metagenome-genome-assembly--contig:-C59-NODE-2-length-542507-cov-183.872339_pt1 | contig 542507 bp, 436 predicted proteins | sample MGYA00242333_ERZ723880 | MGnify/ENA metagenome assembly ERZ723880 | reverse complement strand
TATCGCAACAACATGCTTTTCGCCATTCTCGAAATGCTGGGGCGGCGTTACGATTTCACGCTCGACGACCCCGTCGGGTCACTGCCCGAGCCGGGGCTGAATGCGGTGTTGTACGGCGATTCCGAGCCGTTGACCATCAACCTTTCGGAGTTCAGTTCTTCGGGCGGCAACCACCTCGTCTCGTGGGAGGGCGTCGCCGAATATATAGGCCGTACCGAAGACGAGGACTCCAAACGCGGCCAGAAATGGCGCGAGCAGTTCCTCGTCTACCGCAAATGTTCGGTCTGCGGCGGTTCGCGCCTCAAGAAGGAGGCGCTCCAGTTCCGCATCGGCGGCAAGAGCATCGCCGACGTGTCGGCCATGTCGATCTCCGAATTTTCGGAATGGGTGGCGCACATCGAGGATTATATGGACGACAAGGAGTGGAAGATCGCACAGGAGGTCGTCAAGGAGATCCGCGAGCGCCTGCGCTTCCTGATGGACGTGGGGTTGGGCTACCTGTCGCTGTCGCGTTCGTCGCGTTCGCTCTCGGGCGGCGAGAGCCAGCGTATCCGTCTCGCCACGCAGATCGGCTCGAAGCTGGTCAACGTGCTTTATATCCTCGACGAGCCCTCGATCGGCCTGCACCAGCGCGACAACCGGCGCCTGATCCGCAGCCTGGAGGAGCTGCGCGATGCCGGCAACTCGGTGATCGTCGTCGAACACGACGAGGACATGATGCGTGCCGCCGACTTCATCGTCGACGTCGGCCCCCGTGCGGGGCGTAAGGGCGGGCATATCATGGCCGCGGGTACGATCGACGACATCCTGCGTTCCGATTCCATCACGGCCGACTACCTCACCGGACGCCGCCGTATCGGGATTCCCGAAACGCTCCGCAAAGGCACGGGGCAGTGCATCGTGATCCGCGGGGCGCGGGGCAACAACCTCAAGAACGTCACGGCCGAATTCCCGCTCGGCAAGTTCATCTGCGTGACGGGCGTCAGCGGTTCCGGCAAGTCGACGCTCGTCAACGAGACGCTGCGCCCGATCCTTTCGAAGGAGCTCTACCGCTCCTTCGGGCAGCCGCTCGAATACGACAGCGTCGAAGGCATCGGACATATCGACAAACTGGTCGTCGTCGACCAGTCGCCCATCGGCCGTACGCCGCGCAGCAACCCGGCGACCTATTCGAACGTTTTTTCCGACATCCGCAAACTGTTCGAAATGACGCCCGATGCCCAGATCCGCGGCTTCAAGGCGGGGCGCTTCTCGTTCAACGTCAAGGGCGGCCGCTGCGAGGAGTGCCGCGGCGCGGGCGTCCAGACCATCGAGATGAATTTCCTGCCCGACGTCTACGTGCGTTGCAAGGCGTGCGGGGGACACCGTTACAACCGCGAGACGCTCGAAGTGAAATACAAAGGCAAGAATATCGACGACGTGCTGAACATGACGGTCAACATGGCCGTGGAGTTCTTCGAGAATATCCCTGCCATCCACCAGAAACTCCGTGCCATCCAGGAGGTCGGCCTCGGCTACCTTACGCTCGGACAGCCCTGCACGACGCTCTCGGGCGGCGAGAGCCAGCGTATCAAGCTCTCCTCCGAACTGTCCAAGCGCGATACGGGGCGTACGCTCTACATCCTCGACGAACCTACGACGGGGCTCCATTTCGAGGACATCCGCCTGCTGCTCGACGTGCTGAACAAACTCGTCGACCGCGGCAATACGGTCATCGTCATCGAACACAACCTCGACGTGATCAAGGTCGCCGACTACATCATCGACATCGGCCCCGAAGGCGGGGCGGCCGGCGGCGAGATCGTCGCGGCGGGCACTCCGCACGAAATAGCCTGCTCCCCACGCAGCTATACGGGCGAATTTCTGAAAAAACTGGGTCTTTAGTCACGACTTTAGGCAGTTAGGCACCGTATTTGCATTTTTCATGGCCGTATAAACCTTTTATGTGCTATGAAAAAAACAGTCATTATCGTCGTGAGCGTGCTGCTGTGCGCAGTCTGCGCCACCGTGATCGGACAGAAAAAGATTCTGTCGCCCAAGGAAGAACGCCGCGAGGTGCGTGAGAAGAGACGTGCGGAACGTATCGCAGATTTTGAGAAAACGATGGATTCGGTCATCCTTTCGCGTAACTTCCAGTTCAACCCCCAGACCATGCAGCGGCAGCCGGCCGGCCCCATGCGCCAGATCATCAACCCGGCCTTCAACGTGGGCGTCTGGGATGGCACGATCGACATCTGCCTGCCTTACGTCAAGGGCTATGTGCCGCCTTATTACACGACCATCATCAACTACACGGTTCCCAGCGTGCAGGGCTATACCACCGAGCAGACCCACGAGGGCTGGATGGTAACCTTCTCCACCTCGCTTTTCTCGGCGTCGACCTATACCTTCACCTTCGAGATCTTCTCCCGTACGGGCGGTGCCAACCTGACCATCACCAACCCGTGGTATAACCCCGTGGAGTACTCGGGCACCATTTCACAGCTCTATTGACCATGAGTTCCGGGATGTATCGCCGGACGGGATGTGGCGCCCCCTTCCCGTCCTTCCCGTCGCGGCGGGATGCCGCAACGCAAATCCTTCCCGAACTGCGAGCCCCCGCCCCGGCGGGGGCTTTTGCTCCTGCGGGGCGGGTGGTAGTCCGGGTACTGTGCCTTTGCGCCCTTGTTTTCGGGGCGTCGGGTGCTGTGGCGCAGTCTGCGCAGCCCCAGTTCACGCTGGGCACTTCCGCCGTCGACAGCGTGCCCCAGACGACCGTGGTGCCTGTCCAGCAGCCCCCTGTGCAGGTCGTCGAGCATACGACCGTCTACGAGGAGTCCACGCGCGGCATGACGCGGCCCGAACGCCGTGCCTACCGGGCGAAGCTCTATGCGCAGAAGATCGACTCGCTGGTACAGTCGCGCGACTACCTGTTTTTTCCAAACAGTATGCAGGAGGTACCGGGCGGCATGATCCGCAGCATCTATACCGATTATTACTTCTTCGGGATGTTCATCGACCACGTCGGGGTGCACCTGCCGACCGAGCGCGGCATCACGCAGTATCTCTACGTGCTCAATTTCGACTCGCCGTCCCTGTCCGATTACCGGGCCGAGCGCCTGGCGTGGGGCTGGCGTATCTCCTTCGGGTTTGCCGACGGCGATACGACCTACCATGCCGGTTTCGAGGTTTCGACCGCCACCGGCGAAACGGTGCTGACGCTGGCGGCTCCCGACCTTGTCATGCGCTATGTCGGATGGCTCTGGGACAAACGGATCGGCGACCCCAAGTTCCGGCGGCTGGACTGAGCGGCGGCTTCTTCGCGGGCGGCAAACCGAACGGCCGGCACCTCCATAGGTGCCGGCCGTAATTTCTGTTTTCCATGGTTCCCGTGCGCCGGGTTCCCGCCGTCCGGAATTCCGAAGTGACTCCCGCTTTCGGCGCACTTCCTGTCCGGCGAATCTTCCTGCCTGGGCGGGTGCCATCCCGTTTCCGCGAGCCCTGCTTTTCCGTGAGGCCCGCATTGCGGGCTTTTTTGCGCCTTCCCCGCGGCTACTCCGATACGAGGAACAGCGACCGGGCTCCCGGAAGCGTCAGTTGAAGCCGCGTCCCCTGCGCCGATACCTCGGCGGCGAACGGGGCGTTGTCGCCCGTATGCGGGTCGAAACTGCGCAGTTTTACGGCGTCGCGCAGCAGGATCCCGGCTTCGGCCGTTTCGGTGCCGATATTGGCGAAATAGTAGATATGGCGGCCGCCGCATATCCGGTGGATGTAGCGCAGGCCGGGAGCACCGGAAACCGTGACGTCCGGTATGAAATCAGCCTCCAATGCCTTGCGCAACGATTCCGTGTCGGGTTCGGGCAGGAATAACGCCGGGTTTTTACGTGCCGTGAGCATCTCCTGCACGCGGGCTGCGACCTGCGTAGCCGGTACCTCGAAGCGGGTGGATGTTTCGGGCAGCGCCGTGGTGAAGATCACCCGTCCCCCGGCACGGCGGAACCGTTCCACGGTACGGAGGCACTCCGGCGAGATACATTTCACGCCGGGCAGGATCAGCACCCGGTAGTGCTGGTGGTTGACCTTGTTGTCGAGGTGGAGCATCCCCCTGCCTGCGGGGCAACGCGCCAGTACCTCGGGATGCAGGTAGGTGAAATCGCGTGCGAGCGTGTCGCTGAGCATCGCCGCCACGCGGATGTAATCCGTGCCGGGAAGCTTCACGCCCCCAGCGTAATAACCCTCCGGGCCGTCGAGGTAATGCCCCGCCTGCAACGTCTCGATGGGGTAGAGCATGGCTATGTCCGCCACCGTGCGCCCCTCGGGCTGCAACAGGTAGTTCAGCCGGGCGAGGAAGCGGTTGAATGCGGGCAGCGCCTCGTTATAGAGCGGGTTGCGGTAGGAGAGTTCGGGCAGGAACGTCACGTCTGCGTCGTTATACCATACGGCATGGGGGATAAGCTGGTTGATGCCTTTGGTATATTGCTCCATTGCGATGGTATAGAGTTCCCGGACGGGGATGTTGCCCATCGCCCCGAATGTTTCCGACATGACCAGCCGCTTGTCCCAGTTGGCCGCCGATGAGGATACCACCTTGTAGAAAAGTTCCGCGGGGCGGTCGCCGCCGATCTTGTCGATGCCGGGCACGTCCATGTACTTGCCGCAGAGCATCAGGTCGCCCGCGACGCTTACGGGGTTGAGCACCTCCTCCTGATCCTGGTGTCCGGTGGAGCGTATGCCGTGCGCTGCCGCCCAGTCGTGGATCGTCTTCATGAACCCTTCGGCATAGAGCCGCGCCCGGAACCCGAACAGGTAGTTGCGGGCGGCGGCAGTCCCGGGGCCTGTGTCGTACCACAGAGCGGGGTAGAGCGCTTCTGGCGAAAATCCGTGTGCGGCTTCGAAACGCTCGTTGAAGCGCTCCGTCCAGATACGCCCCTGTGCCCGGTAGAGTGTCGGTTCGTCGCAGAATGTTTCGGTAATGACCTCTCCGAACGCCTCCGGGAAGCGGTCGTAATAACGCTGGTGGGTATCCTCCACGAAGAGCTGTACTGCATCCGGGTCGAGGTAGTCCACATTCGGGTCGCCGTCCTTTACGCACATGAAGCAGAGCAGTTTCCATGCCCCCTGGGGCGGTGTCCAGCGTATGCGCCCGCCGGAAATGCGTCCGGACAGGGGGCGTACCTCCCGCGTGAGGCTGTCCATCGCCACGAGCGCCATCAGGCGCCCATCGCGCGGCAGTTCTATGTCGCACTCCGTGCCTGCCGCCAGCGGGTATTCGAATTTGTCGAGCCGTTTTATCGTCGCCTCCGGATGACGCTGCATGAAGCGCGGCGTGCCGTCGCCGTTGATGGCGCCCATGCTGCCGCTCGGGAACCCGTACTCGTCGTAGAGCGACAGGACGAGCCCCGCCTCGCGGGCTTCGCGGACGATCTCCCCGTAAAGTGCGAAATACTCGTCCGAGAGGTATTCTGGTGCGAAATGCCCGCCGAACGGGAGGATGGCGCATCCGCCGTACCCGTCGCGTTGCGTGAAAGTGCGGAATTGTTCCGCGGCCTCCGTCCGTTCGATCGGGGTGTTGTTCCAGAACCAGAGCGGCACGGGGCGATACGCTGCGGGCGGGTTGCGGAATTCGTCGGCATTCTGTGCCGCACTCCCGGCTGCGGCCAGTACGCAGGCCAGGGTCATCAGTTCTTTTCTCATCTTAACTCCGGGTTGTCGGTTTAACGGGCTGCCTGCGGATCGGAAAAACCTTGGCTCCCCGATCCCGGTTTGGCCTGCATTTTGTATATCAGTGCCACGGCGGAGACGGAAACCCCCTCTTCGCGCCCCTCGAAACCGAGATGCTCTGTGGTCGTAGCTTTGACCGATACCCGGTCATCGCCTACGCCCATTGCACCGGCCATCGCGGTGCGCATGGCGTCGATATGCGGCCGCAATTTGGGCCGTTGCATCCGGATCGTACAATCGACATTCCCGATCTCATATCCTTTTTCGCGCAGCAGCGCCGCAACCCTTCGGAGCAGTATTTTCGAGTCGATGCCCTTGAAGTCGTCCGACGTGTCGGGGAAGTGCATCCCGATGTCGCCCAGCGCTGCGGCGCCCAGCAGTGCGTCGCATACGGCGTGTATCGCCACGTCGCCGTCCGAATGTGCCACGAATCCTTTCGTGTGCGGAATTTCGATCCCGCCCAGCACCAAGGGCAGCCCGTCGGCCAGCGCGTGTACGTCGTATCCGTGTCCTATCCTGAAATCCGTCATAGAGTTCTGTATTTTCCCGTAAAGATAGTGGAAGCGGAGTGCAAAAGCAAATTTCGGCCGTCACAGCCAGCCGGAAATGCAAAAAACCGGACGCGGGATACCGTGAATTACGCTGTTTTTGTTATATTTGTACTATAAAATCTTCGGCCGGAAGAATTCTTGCAGATGCCCCATCTTCGAAGCGTCTTTTTGCCGTTATAAATATTGTCATGGAATGGGCGGAAATCGAGGGGCGTGCGCCCGGCGTTACAGCCGGCGGCAACCCGACGATGTGCCTGTAAATTATATTAGGAGATTATGTCTGAAATAGTAAACCTTGAACCCCGGATCGTGTGGGAGCAGTTCGATGCCATCACACAGGTTCCGCGCCCCTCGAAGAAGGAGGGCAAGATCATCGAATTCCTGGTCGATTTCGCCCGGAAGCACAACATCGAGTATAAGAAGGATGCCATCGGCAACGTGGTGATGCGCAAACCCGCCACGCCGGGCTTCGAGGATCGCCCGGCGGTTATCCTCCAGTCCCACATGGACATGGTCTGCGAGAAGAACTCCGACGTGGAGTTCGATTTCGACAACGACCCGATCCGCACGCACATCGACGGCGGGTGGGTCAGGGCCGAAGGTACGACGCTGGGTGCCGACTGCGGCATCGGCATGGCTGCCGCACTGGCCGTCATGATCGACCCCGCGGTGCAGCACGGGCCCGTCGAGGCGCTCTTTACGGTCGACGAGGAGACCGGCCTTACGGGGGCTTTCGAACTGGGCGAGGAGATGCTCACGGGTAAATACCTTATCAACCTCGACTCGGAGGACGAGGGCGAGATCTTCATCGGCTGTGCCGGCGGCATCGACACCATCGCCACGTTCCGGTATGCGATGGAGGAGGCGCCGAAGAACTACTCCTTCTTCCGCGTCGACGTCTCCGACCTGCAGGGCGGGCACTCGGGCGATGACATCGACAAGGGACGCGTCAATTCCAACAAGACCGTCGCACGCCTCTTGTGGGACGGCATGCAGTCGTTCGAACTGAAGCTGAGCTATTTCAACGGCGGCAACCTGCGCAATGCGATCCCGCGCGAGGCGTACGCCATCTTCGGCGTCCCGACACGGTTCAAGTCCGAGTTCGTCAAACGCTACGACCTCTTTGCCGCTGACCTGAAAGCCGAATTCCGCTTCCGCGAGCCCAATTTCAAGATTACGCTCAACGAGATGCCCGAGGTCGACCAGGTGCTCGATGCCCGGACGCAGTTCGGGCTGGTCTACTCGCTGGTGGGCGTTCCTAACGGCGTGATCGCCATGTCGTTCGCCATGCCGGGGCTGGTCGAGACCTCGACCAACCTCGCTTCGGTGAAATTCGAGGGCGACGACCGCATCGTCGTCACCTCGTCGCAGCGGTCGTCGGTCGAGAGCGCCAAGACCTATGTCATGCAGATGGTCGAATCGGTATTCGCCCTGGCCGGTGCCGACGTCGCCCATTCCGACGGTTATCCGGGCTGGGCGCCCAACCCGCAGTCCGTACTGCTCGAAAAGACCGTCGGCGCCTACGAACGCCTGTTCGGTGCGGAGCCCAAGGTGCGTGCGATCCATGCCGGATTGGAATGCGGCCTGTTCCTCGAGAAATACCCCGAACTGGAGATGGTTTCCTTCGGCCCGACGTTACGCGGCGTGCATTCGCCCGACGAGAGGCTCGAAATCGCCACGGTTCCCAAGTTCTGGGATTTGCTGCTCGAAGTGCTCAAGACCGTCTGACCCGCCTGCGAACGCGGCAAATCCCGCCACGGATGCACGGTTCCCGGATGCACGGTTCACGATAACGGCCCCGCAAAGACGGGGCCGTTGCCGTTGCGGGTGGTGACGCGGTTATTCTCCCGCTGGCCTTACCACTCCCGTGAACTTGACCACGGGATATGCCAGAAGTTCGTTCGAAACCTGTACATGGCATTTGTCCGTGTCCTTGTACAGCGTTATTATTACCTTCCTGTCCTGGGAATTCGCCGGCCCGGTCATTCTCATGCAGAACTGTATGTCTCCGTTCTTTTTCCGCTTTTCCAGCGTTATTTCCGCCGAGTCGTCCGTTATGGTCAGGTTGCCCAGTGGTGTTTTCGGGAAGAGGTCGGGGGTGAAACTGATAACGCCCCGTTTGCCCTCCATGGATATGTAGTTGCCCGTGGATGACTTGACCGGGGATTTGTCCTCCGGGAGGTAAAATTCATTCGCCTCGATCACGAACCGTCCCTCTTCCAGTGCCTTCGACGCTTGTGCGTGGCGGATCTCCCCTCCGGCCGCTTCGCCTTGCCGTCCGGCTGCCGGTTTTTGCGCTGCACATCCTATTATAGAAAAGAGTCCGCAGGTCGCTGCCGCAAAAGCTATGAACAGGCTTTTCCGGAGTAAAAAAAGTTTTTTCATGGCGGTAAATTTAAAGGATTAATGAAAGGATTGTGAAGCATGTGTTTTATATTGTTCACAATGTAATTAAAAAATATGAATTAAACAATCATTTTATTCATATTTTTGCCGGGCTATGAAATCCATGCGGTCGATGATCCGGGCCCCCATCCGCATGGATCGGGTAACCGATGACCGCTCCGGGTGTTCCCGGCAGGGCGCTGCACGGCAGGCTGCAAATAACAAAGGGGCTGTCCGGCAAGTCCGATTTTACGATTTCACCCCCGCCGGAACAAACTCCGGCAGGGGTGATTTCTGTTTCCGGCTGCTTGTGCGGCAGTCTCTTTTCGTCGATATGGATGCCGCGCCCGGAAGCCGTATGCGTCGTCCCTTGCAGCAGGGGAAAGACGGTCGCGTAAATGCCGTGATGATTTCCGCGATGATTCCTGGAATGATTTCCGCGATGACTCCTGCGATGATGGCCCACGCGGTGATGCCGGCGCCCGGCGTATCGGGCCGGATCGCCGGCGGGGGATTACATCCCTCCTCCGCCCTGAGCGCCGCCGGTGCTTCCGCCGCCACCGCCCTGTGCGCCGCTGCTCATGTCGTCGTTGCGGATCGACTTGGCAGTGCGTTTCACCCCGACGTTCTGTTTGCCGAAGCGGTAGCTGACGCGGAAATAGAGGCTGCGGCACGCATACCTGTATTCGCTCCAGCCGCCGAAGGTCGGCGTGTCCGAGGTGTTCCTGTTCCTGCGGTATTTCTCGAAGGGGTTGTTGCACATGATGCTCAGGTCGAGCTTCTTCTTGAGGAACTGCTGTTTAATGCCCATGTAATAGTAGTAGTAGCTTTCCGATTTGCCGCCGAGCCACGCATACCCCGTCGAATAATTCTCACCCAGCATAAGCCGCGCCTCCTTCCAGAGTGCGAAGTCGAGGTTGAGGTTCTGGCTGAACGTGAACTGGTCGGTGTGGATGTCCATGGCGTCGAAATCGTTCTGCGAATACCTGCCGTTGTAGCTCAGCGAGAGGTTGACCTTCTCCGACGGGCGGTACGAGAACGAACCGTTGAATCCGTAGCTGCGCGAACGGACGTCGTTGCTGTAGGTGGTGTTCGTGATGCCGTCCCCGTCCGAGAAGGAGTACGACGACATGTTGTTGTTCGACAGGAACGTGTTGAGTGCGAAGGTCATGCTCCATTTTGCGGCATAGTGGCCGTACTGGAGGTTGATCGTGTGGTATACGGCCGCTTCCAGTCCCGGGTTGCCGTACGACAGCCGCGTGGGGTCGGTGTCGTCCTCGGCCGGCGAAAGCATGTAGATGCCCGGGCGCTGGAGCCGCTGCGTGTAGGAGAGCGAAATGTTGTGGCTCACCTTGGGGATGAATGTCAGGCTCAGGTAGGGCACCACGTTAAACTGGCGGTTCGAAAACGAGTAGGTGCCTTTGGCGGTCTCCTCCACGTCGGCGTCGTTCCATGTCCGTTCCATGCGCGCACCGAGGCGTCCCGACCATTTGGTGTAGGTGAATCCGTACCCGGCGTAGATGCCCAGCACGTGCTGGCGGTAATCCATGCCCGTGAATTTTATTTTTTCAATCGGGAATGTGCCGTATTCGTCGCTCTGCTTGTTGTCGGTGTCGGAGGTGCTGTTGCGGTAGATGTGTTTCAGCCCCGCCTCGATCTTGTGGTGCTCCGACAGCGGGTTGGCGTAGTCTACCTGCACGGTGTTGCCCGTCATGCGGTTGTCCGCATCCTGCAACGCCCTGTAATTGTATCCGTCGTTGTATATCCGGTCTGTATGGCCTTTGTCCGGGTCGATCTCGACTTCATCCGATATGGTCAGCGTATGCCCCTCCTTGCCGAAGGTGTGTTCGTAATTGAGCGAGACGCTGCCGCCCATGTAGTTCCATTTCTGGATGCTGCGGCTGCCGTATTCCAGCAGCGGGTTCATCTCGGGGTCGAGGATCGCGTTCGTGCCCAGCGATTTGTAGCGGCTGCGGCCGAGCCACAGCCACCCGTTGAGCGTGATCAGGTTGAGCGTGTCGGGCTGGTAGCTCATGTCCAGTCCGACGTTGCCGTAACGCGAGCTGCCCTTGTTTTCGGAGTAACTGCGGTTGTAGCGGTTCTCCGAGTCGTAATTTTCCTGCCACGACTCCGATTCCGAGGGGGTACGGCCCCCGTCGTAGTAGCCTGCATAGCCCATGATGCTCGCCGCGAACTTCCCGGCCTGGATCGAGAGGCTGGCGTTGCCGTTGTAGGCCGGGTTCTCCAACACCGTGACGCTCGCGCCGACGCTGCCGTTGTATCCGTGGAACTGCTTCTTGCGTTGGGTGATGAGGTTGATGATGCCGCCCACGCCTTCGGCTTCGTACTTGGTCGAGGGGTTGGTGATGACCTCTATGCGGCTGATCTGCGAGGCGGGCATGCTCTGGATCACGTCCTTGAAATTGTTGCTCATCGTTGCCGAATTGCGCCCGTTGAGCAATATCTTGTAATTGCTCTGTCCGTTGAGCAGGACGTTGCCGTCGCCGTCGAGCGAGAGTTGCGGAACCTTGCGGATGATTTCGTCGAGTGTGCTCGTCGAAGCCTGCGGGTCGTCCTCGACCGAGTAGGTGGTCTTCTCGGCGTCGGCCATTACGAGCGGTTTCTGGACTTCGATCACCACGTCGCCGACCTCGACACCCTGCGTGATGGCGATCTTGCCGAGCGCCTTGCCCGATGCGGGCACTTCCACGGCCTGTTTGTAGGGCGTGTAGCCTACCATCGTGATGCAGAGCTGGTAGTCGCCCGTTTCGGGGGCTTTGAGCGAGAAGCGGCCGTCGGTATCGGCGGCTACGGCGTTCACGACCGTGGCCGAGTCGCGCTGGAGCGAGACGGTGGCATAGCCGACGGCTTTGCCGGAAGCCGAATCGGTGACCGTCCCGGTCAGGGTGTTGGGTTGTTGCGCGGCAGCCGGATGCAGACACAGCAGCATGACTGCCGACAGCAGGAGAGCGAGGGCTTTTTGCATGTCAGGACACTTTGAGGTTTCACAAATATGGGGCTTGTTTTCCGATTTTCCAAATTTGCGGACGGCATTCGCCCCCCCCCGTGTGTAATTCGGATTAATGTCATGTAAATCAGTAGATTGACTGTTTCCGGAAAATGTAAAAAATCTTCGGCCGTTATAACCGTTGCAGCCGGCGTACTCCGGCAGTTTTTAATGTTGATATCGAAACATGGTTAAAATAGTTATATTTGTATTCTGAAAAGTCCCTGTGCATGCTCCGCAAATACGCTCTTACCGTGGTTTTCCTGTTCGTCGTGTGCGGAGCTGCGGCCCAGCTCCCCGACGACGAATACTATCCCTATGGCACGGGTTATGAGCAGCGTACGCCCATCGTGCTTACCGACTCCTCGCTTTTCTACCGGGCAATCCAGACCATGCCCGACCTCTACGGCAGCATTTCGGCCTTCAATCTGCCCTACATCGCGCTCGGCCGCCGCGGGCAGCATTACTCCTCGGAGGCGGCCTCCTTTTCCGGGTTGGGGATTTCGTCCCGCTATTTCGGTTCGCTGCGGCTGCTCGGGGCTCGGGAAGAGCGCCGTGCCGGGATCGCGGCATTGCCCGAGGCCATCGGCGGTGCCGGCGGCGTGCGTACCTTCCGGTTCCCCGGGGCGCTGGCCGAACCCTCCTGCCATGCCTCCGTCAGTTTCACCGACCGCAACTACCTGGCCGGGGCGAAACTCGCCTATGCGCGGCCTGCGGGACGGGGCTGGGATGTCGCTGCCGCCGTCGAGGCCCGCACGGGGCGCGACATGCACGTCGAAGGCGTCTTCACGAATGCCCTGACGGCGGGATTCCGTGCCGCCAGGCATTTGGGCGAGGGCCATACGCTGGGATTCCTCCTCATTGTCCCGCCGTCGGTACGGGGCACACGCCTTTCTTCGGTCGAAGAGGCTTTCCGCCTTACGGGCGACAACCTCTACAATCCGGCCTGGGGTTTCCAGGACGGCAAAGTCCGCAATTCGCGCGTGCGGCGCGAGTTCGTGCCGCTGGCCGCCGCTACGTACTGCGTGCGGCTGTCGCCCGCGACCTGGCTCGACATGGCTGCCGGAGCCGAATACGGGGTGCGGAAATACAGCGCCCTGGGGTGGTACGACGCCCGTACGCCCATGCCCGACAATTACCGTTACCTGCCCGGCTATACGGGCGACCGGGAAACCGAACTGGCATGGCGGTCGAACGACGCGCGCTATACTCAGGTTTGCTGGGACGAGCTGATCGCCCGCAACCGCATGGCGGGCGGACATGCTGTCTATACGCTCGAAGACCGCGCCGAACGTATCCGCAACCTCGGTTTCGACGCCCTATTTACGACCGCGCCGGACGAGCGGCTGACGCTCCGCTACGGCTTTTCCTACCGCCATGCCCGCACGCGCAGCTACAAACAGATGCGCGACCTGCTGGGGGCGGATCATATCACCGACATCGACCAGTACCTCGTGGACGACGACACCTACGGCAACCTCCTGCAAAACGACCTGCGCCATCCCGGCCGCACCGTCCGCGAGGGCGACCGTTTCGGCTACGACTATGCGCTCTCGACGCGCGAGGCCACCGTCCGCCTGTCGGCCGAGTATCGTTCCGACCGCCTTCGTGCCGACGTCGCCCTCGCGCTGGGCGATGCTGTCGTGCTGCGCCGCGGGTATTATGAGAAAGAGCTCTTCCCCGGGACACAGTCCCTCGGGCGCTCGCGGCGGATGGGGTTTACGCCCTATACGGTCAAGGCACTGGTGGGGTGGGCTTTCTCGCCCCGCAGCTACCTCGAAGCATCGGCCGCAGCCGGGGCTGCGGTGCCCGATGCCGCCGACCTGTTCTACCAGCCGTTGTATAACAACCGTACGATCGACGACCCCGCTGCCGGGCGTTTCTACGCCGCCGAGCTCAATTTCACCCGTACCGGCGAACGGCTTTCGCTCCGCATTACGGCCTTCGCCGTCGCCACGCTCGACGGCATCCAGTCCCGCCGTTATTACGACGACATGGCGGGTGTTTACAGCGACATGGCCGTTACGGGCATCGGACGCATGGCCTGCGGCGTGGAGGCCGCTGCCGACCTCCGCCTGGCATACCGCTGGAGCCTTTCGCTCGCCGCTTCGGGCGGGCGGTACAAATATATCCGCAACCCGCGCGTCACGGTCATCTCCGACGTCGACAATTCGGCCGTCGACACCCGTGCCGAAAGCCACATGGGCGGTTGTACGCTCGGTGCCGCACCCCAGCTTACGGCTTGCGCCGAACTCTCATATTTCGGCCCCCGGGGATGGGGTTTCCGCGCCTCGGCGGGATATGCGGGGCTGCGTTACGTCGAGCCTGTGCCCCTGCGCCGTACGGCACGCATCGCGCGGCAGGGCGGCATCACGCGGGAGATGTTCGATGCCTTCACGCACCAGGAGCGCCTCGGCGACGCCTTCACGTTCGACGCCTCGCTTTTCAAATCCTTCTATTTCGGCCGTTCGCGGCTGACCGCTTCGCTCATGCTGCGCAACCTGCTGGGCGATGCCGATACGGTTTACAGCGGTTACGAGTCGCTGCGCGTCCGGCGTATCCGTTCGGGCGACGCCCTCTATTTCGCACCCCACGCCACGCGCTATACCTATGCTTATCCGCGTTCGTTCTATCTTACGATCTCTTATAAATTTTGACCCGGAAGTGAAAAATCGCCGGAATATTTTGCTGTTCCGGATAAAATCCGTAAATTAAAAGGCAAAAACCTAAAAAACTTCAAGCCTTATGATTATCGGTATTCCCAAAGAGATCAAGAACAACGAGAATCGCGTTGCCCTTACCCCCGCAGGCGCCCAGGAGCTCGTCAAACGGGGCCACACGGTTTATGTGCAGGCTACGGCCGGTGTGAACAGCGGTTTTGCCGATGATGCCTATACGGCGGTAGGGGCCGAGATACTTTCCACGATCGGGGATGTCTATGCCCGTGCCGAAATGATCGTCAAAGTCAAGGAGCCCATCGCCCCCGAGTACAAGCTGATCCGCAAAGACCAGCTGGTCTTCACGTTCTTCCATTTCGCCAGCAGCGAACCCCTTACCCGCGCCATGATCGACAGCGGGGCGGTATGCTGCGCCTACGAGACCGTCGAACGTGCCGACCGCTCGCTGCCGCTGCTGATCCCGATGTCCGAGGTCGCAGGCCGTATGTCCACGCAGGAAGGGCGCTATTTCCTCGAAAAACCCCGCGGCGGCAAAGGCAAGCTGCTGGGCGGCGTCCCGGGGGTGAAGCCCGCCAGGGTCTTCGTCATCGGCGCCGGTGTGGTCGGTACGGCAGCCGCGCGGACAGCCGCGGGGACGGGTGCCGACGTGACGATCTGCGACATTTCGTTGCAGCGCCTCACCTACCTGGCCGACGTGATGCCCAAGAACGTCAAGACCCTCATGTCTTCGGAATATAACATCCGCGAAGAGCTTAAACATGCCGACCTGGTGATCGGCTCGGTGCTGATCCCCGGCGCCAAGGCTCCGAAGCTCGTCACACGCGACATGCTCCGGGAGATGGAGCCCGGCTCGGTGATGGTCGACGTGGCCATCGACCAGGGCGGCTGCTTCGAAACCTCGCGTCCCACGACGCACGAAGACCCCGTCTACTATGTCGACGGCATCCTGCACTACTGCGTGGCCAACATTCCCGGCGCCGTGCCTTATTCCTCGACGCTTGCGCTCACCAACGCTACGCTTCCCTATGTCGTTCAGCTCGCCGACAAGGGCTGGCGCCGTGCCTGCAAGGAAAACCGCGAACTGGAACTGGGGCTCAACATCGTGCAGGGCAAAGTGGTCTACCGGCCCGTTGCCGAAGCCTGGGGGATTCCCTGCGAGCCGCTGGCGCTGTAACGTCCCGGCCTTGGATCATGAAGCGGAGCGACAAAACGATCGCTCCGCTTTTTATTTTGAAATCTTGATTTTTTATCGTATATTAGACAACACCATCCATAACCCGCCCGCCTATGATTATATCCTTTGTTCTCTGATTGTTGCGTCCGTTATCCGGTTCTCTGCTTGAATTAGTTAACCTTGAAATCTCGTCTCCGAATGCAAAAAAGTTGCCGTTACTTTTTAGTGTGTGTCATTGCTGCCGGATTGTTCGCTTGCGTACGGGAACCGCACGAGGCTTCTTCCGGTTCCTCCCCGCAACGTGCATCCAGACTTTCTGTCGATGAAGCCCGGGCTTTTTTCGAAAAAAAACTGCCGTCGGATGTCACTCGTGCGTCGGATGCCGTGCCGACGGGCCCTTTTGTCGTGGAAAATGTGCTTCCCGACTGGGAGGGTGCCGAACAGTCGTCGAACAAGCGTATCGCCTGTGTCGACGTTCCTGCGCAGACCGGAAGCGAATTCCTGATTAAACGCCGCCGCGCCGACGGGACGTTTTACGGGGTGCGCGCCTACGGTAAACTCCTTGTCGTGAAATCCATGCAGACGGATTCCCTCTCGACTTATATGCGTTATCTCGTTCCCGACGAGATTTATGCGACGTTCTATGACGGCGATCTGAGCAACCTGTTTGCCAATTGCGAGGATCGCGGCGATTACTGCGGATTGGAGCTGTATACCACCCTTGACGGCGCCGTTGTGGCTGCCGCCCGCTATTATGAGGGCACACTGCTCGCATCCGTTTTTATCTGCGATACCCGGATGTCCGAATTCGAACGCTCCTGGCGGCTGCGGAATCTGTTGGCGGGCGTCTATATCAACCGGCGGATCGTCGGCCCGACCCGTATGACGGACGATTGGGATTTTGGCGGTAAAACCTGTTTCTACGACTCCCGGGGAACGCTGTATTACGTCGATTATATCGACGGAGTCGGATATGCCACCGTCGATGTCGATGGTACGCGCGGCCCGTGTATCGATGGTATCGAGGATGTAAATCATTTGGGGGGGGCGGTTTTCCCGGCGGTGGAAATAATGATGCCGGCAACTCCGGTAATGCTGGAGGAACCGGAGAAGCTGGAGATACTGGGGGCGGTTCCGGAGGGACAGGTGGGACTATCAATGGCAATACCGCCACTTCGGGGAATTCGGGTTCGGATATTCCGGTGGGAGGAGACGACGAACAGAATATCGGTGGTACTGATCTGCTGCCGGGATTGGTCAATCCGTTGCCAGATCAGGAACCACTCCTCGATTTGCGCTGTCCTGTCTGCGGGAAACATCCGTGTATCTGCATTAAGGAGGTCGATTGTGAAAACCTGGCGCCCCTGGCGGGTGATAATTCTGTTGCGACGAGTTCTTTGTATAACGAAGTTACGGGACTTGCGCAATTTTCCGAATTCCTGAATGCCGTAGCCGGCAGTTCCGTCGAACACGGCACTACCGGGTACCGCGATGCAGACGGGGCCCTGCAACTGATTATGCCGTATACGGATGGTCAAACGAATAGTGTGCAGGCCGCTTGGATACCGAATGCATCCAATGTGGTGTTTATTCACAACCATCCGCGGAATACTGCTTGCTCTTCGACGGATGTGATTAGCTTGATCCAATTCCGAGAACTTCATGACAGTTCATTGCGGAGCGTATATGTTGTAACAGCAATAAATATATATGTATTGTATGTTTATGATGAAACGAGGGCCCATAATTTTTATAATTCGGGGGCGTTTTTAGGGTTCATGCGGCTTTATCAGGATGCGGAAAAGTGTTTGCTGGATCAGGGATATGATTATTACAACGCCAGACTTTATGCCATTGCATATTTATTGGAAAAACACAATACGGGTATTGCCATACTTTCCCAGTCCGGGACAGACTCCTATTTCCATCAGCATAAAACCACCGCGCAGAAAGAAACCGCATCGCTTCCGGTACAAGTAATAACTTATAAATGTAAATAATTATGAAAAAGATTTTATTGTTATCGTTGATGCTTATTTCGGGCACATGTGTCTATTCTCAGAATCCCTATCCGCAGGAATATGACGGTTACCGTTCTTGGTCTACGTTCAATCAGGACACGGTTCGCTACCTGCAATATAATTGGGGCCTTAAAGTTGTCGGTGTATATAACAATGTTCCGCTATCCGATTTCTTCGATGTATTTGAACTGCCAATTTGTGATGTCGAAATTCGTTGCACCACTCCTGGCGGAAGGGCCGAGGTCGGATATATTCGTTTTTGGCTGCAACCGTATGAAAAAGCATATAAGGAATGGAAAGAATCCGGAGAGTATTCAAGTAAATACAGCGTTGTAGTATACAGTGTGATGTCGGAGCTCGACAAATATTCGATGCTATACGAGGACTTGCAGCCTTATATCCCGACCCTGAAAAGGGACGGGCTGACGATCGTCCCCTGGAAGGATAGTTATAAAGAGGCGCTCGGATCTTTTATTGCTTCTGGTATACGGTATCTTTATGGTGTTTAATATGCGGTGGTTTATATTGTTTTCGATACTTGTTTCGGGGCTGCATGCCTATTCTCAGAATCCCTATCCGCAGGAATATGACGGTTACCGTTCTTGGTCTACGTTCAATCAGGACACGGTTCGCTACCTGCAATATAATTGGGGCCTTAAAGTTGTCGGTGTATATAACAATGTTCCGCTATCCGATTTCTTCGATGTATTTGAACTGCCAATTTGTGATGTCGAAATTCGTTGCACCACTCCTGGCGGAAGGGCCGAGGTCGGATATATTCGTTTTTGGCTGCAACCGTATGAAAAAGCATATAAGGAATGGAAAGAATCCGGAGAGTATTCAAGTAAATACAGCGTTGTAGTATACAGTGTGATGTCGGAGCTCGACAAATATTCGATGCTATACGAGGACTTGCAGCCTTATATCCCGACCCTGAAAAGGGACGGGCTGACGATCGTCCCCTGGAAGGATAGTTATAAAGAGGCGCTCGGATCTTTTATTGCTTCTGGTATACGGTATCTTTATGGTGTTTAAATATGCGGTGGATTATATTGTTTTCGTCGATAATCTTTTCGGTACATGTTGCTTTTGGGCAGAACGCTTTCCCCAAGTACGAAGGTTACAAGTCTCTGTCTTCGTTCAGTCAGGACACGGTTCGCTACTTGCAGTATAATTGGGGAATTAAAACGGGTGGTCTTAAAACCACCCGCTTTTTTCGTATATTTGGGCGATGATCCGGAAATTGCTGCTCATACTCCGCTTTTATTATTCGGCCATGTTCTTTTTTTGCATGGCCGTGAGTATCGGGTTCGCATGGGTGGTCTCCAACCACGGCCCGACAATCATCCCGTGGTGCCTGTTAGGCAAGGCGGCGGTCTATCCGCTTTATCTCTATGTCTGGATCGTCCAGCGTTACGGTGACGAGTTTTTCTACTACCGCAACCTCGGCGTGCGGCGCCGCGAACTGCTGGGCGTGAGTTGCGGCGTGGACTTTATCCTGTGTTATGTGTTATTGAAACTGACGGCCGCCTTCCTTTATGAACCCCTCTGAGAAACATATCCTCGAGATCGACTCCGTGGAGTTGTCGTTCGGCGACCGGCGCATCCTTTCGGGAGTGTACCTCGCCGTCGAAACGGGCGGTGTTACGGCGGTGCTCGGCCGCAATGGGTGCGGCAAGAGCTGCCTGATGAAGATACTGTGCGGTTCGCTGCGGGCGGATTTCCGGTCGATGCGCATCGACGGGGTATGGCATGACCGTTTCCGGGCCGACGAGGTGCGTTACCTCGCGCAGCAGGGTTTTATCCCGGGCTGGCTGACCGTCGACCGGGTGCTGCGCGATTTCGGGTTGCCGTGGGACGACCTGCTGGCATGGTTCCCGTTGTTCGGCAAACTGCGCGGTACGAAGATCCGCGCCCTGTCGGGCGGTGAGCGGCGTATTCTGGAATCCTACCTGATCCTGCGCAGTCCGACGCAATTCGTCATGCTCGACGAACCTTTTTCGCAGGTTGCCCCGCTGCATGTGTCGACGCTCAAGGCGCTGATCCGGCAGGAAAAATCTTCGAAAGGCATTCTCCTGACCGACCATATGCACCGCCATGTGACGGATATCGCCGACCGCCTCTACGTGCTGGCAGACGGCCAGACCCACCTTGTCCGCGGCGGGGAGGATCTGGTGCGCTACGGATACCTCGCACACTTGTAATGTTTTTCCGGGAACTTATCCCGTGATCCATTTTTTGAACTCCGCAGCCCGGTTCTTGCTTAGGAATACGGGCTCGGGCGTCTCGGTATCCATCGAAACCAGCAGGCGGCTGTTCGACCATACGACGATGCTTGTGATGTGCTCCCTGGCGACGACGTATTGTTTGTTGACCCGGCAGAATGCCCGGGGATCCATGTCGTCGCAGATGCTCTCCAGCGTCCTGTTGTAGGCATAGTTGCTGCCATCGGCGAGGTATACCCTCGACGTCTCCTTGGTCGAATAGAAAAAGGCGATTTTCTCCGTCGGGATCGGCAGCAGTTTGTCCTTGTAGGCCACCAGGATGTTCCTGCGGGAATTCGTCCGCTGGCAGGAAATCATTTCATACAACTTCTCGATATCCGGGAGTACCTGCGGCCGGCTGAGCTTCCGGTATTTTTCCAGTGCGCGTTTCACCTCGTCGATGGCGAGCGGTTTGAGCAGATAGTCCACGGCGTTGACCCTGAAGGCATGGATGGCGTACTCGTCGTAGGCGGTCGTGAAGATCACGGGCGCCTCGACGGCCGTCCGCTTGAATATCTCGAAAGCCGAACCGTCGGACAGATGGATATCCATGAAAATCAGATCCGGGGCGGGGTTCTTTTCCAGCCATGCGACGCTTTGCATGACACTCTCCGTCGTGCCCGCTATCCGGATGTCCGGGGCCGATTCCGCGAGGATGCTCCTCAGGTCGTCGAGGGCCCCCATTTCGTCTTCTATGATCAGTACCCTCATCTCGTATGCTTTATGTTCATCTTGACCATCGGCAGGAAGACCCGGAATACTCCGTCACCCCCCCCCTCGGCTTTCTCGATGCGTATTTCCTTACCCAGCAGCAGCCTGTACCTGTTGCTCAGGTTGGTCAGCCCTATGCCGTTCGATTCGGGCGGCGTGAGCTTCGGATAGACCGGGTTGGCGATCACCAGTTCATTGTTGTCGTTGAACGAGATCGTGATCCGCATGTGGTGTTCGCTGTCGATGATATTGTGTTTGACGATATTTTCGAACAGCGGCAGCAGCGAGAGGCTGGGCATGCGCATGTTCAGCGCCTGCTGCGGGATGTCGACCTCGCAGGTGTAGCTTTTGGCGAAGCGCACGTCCATCAGTTGCTTGTACGAATTTATGAAATTCAGCTCCTCGCCCAGAGTCGTCAGCGACGATTCCTTGAAGCGGATGATGTACCGGAATATCCCCGACAGGTTGCCGATGTATTCGAGGCTTTCCTGTTTCTTGTCGCCGCGTACGAGCGACGAGAGGTTGCTCAGTGCATTGAAAAAGAAGTGGGGGCTTATCTGGTTCGCAATGGCGTTGTACTGGCTGCTGAGATTTTCGATCCTGAGCATCTCGATTTCCTTTTCATGCCGGTGCTCCTTATTGATCATCAGCACGATGCTGCCGATCAGCAGGCATATCGTATAGGTGATGATCAGATACCCGACTTCGTCGTAGCCCAGCGTGAGCCACGGTTTTTCGGACTGCAGCGTGATGACCAGCATGGCCGTGAGGATGACTCCCGCGATGACGAGTGTGCCCATCAGGCACCGCACCAGGAAGGGGAACCGCCTGCTCAGGAATATTTCCAGCAGCAGGATGGTCGCCAGCCACAGGACGCAGAACCAGACGACCGATACGGTCGCCCGTTTCGACCACCAGGTGACTGTTACCAGCGTATTCCAGTATTGGCTCAGTTGGATCAGGAAAGCCGTCATCGGGACGGCCCACCGTGAACGCACAGCCTGTTCGAGATAGCCCATGTGTTTTCGTGTGTGTGAAGAAGGGGTGACGTTGCAGGCAAAAATAGTAAAAAAATATCACATTGTGTCATTCCCGTTCATCGCCTTGTTTTTCCCGATTATCGGCCTTATTCGCCTTTTTGGCGTGGTATGAGAACTTTATGGACGATTCGTAGCGATATTTACAAAAACTGATTTGTTCGTTTTACAGCCTTTCCTGGCAATCTTTTTTCAGGCTGTATGGGCTTTGAATCAGTAGGTTAATGAACTTTTGCAGCAAATTTTTCTAAACATTTTCAGCTATGAAGAAAAAACTACTTTTCTCAGCTTTTTTTGTCCTCGGGGCCGCTTTTGCAGGTTGCTCGGATGACGAAAAACCCGTGGATCCCGTTGCTTTGGCGATCCCCGTCCTGGCGGAAGACGCCGTGACGCAGGTTTCGGTAGCCGTGACATGGGACGCCGTAGAGAACGCCGTGTCTTACGCCTGTACGCTCGACGGTGGCGCCGAGACGACCGTAACACAGCCTTCGGTGCGCTTCGACGGTCTGGAGCCCGGTCGCAGCTATACTGTCAAGGTAAAGGCTGTCGCGGGGCAGGAGCAGTACCTGGATTCGGAATTCGCCCAAATCACCCTGACAACCCTGCCGGCCACGCAACTGGCGGCTCCTGTCCTTTCGGCGGGCGACGCCACGGAGAATTCCGCGACGGTCGTGTGGGAAGCCGTTCCCGATGCGGCATCCTATGTATATACGGTCGATGGCGGCGAGGAGCTGACCGTTACGGGTCTGTCGGCAGTCGTGACCGGGCTGGAATCCGGTATGCCGGCTACCGTGCGTGTGAAAGCCGTTTCCGGGCAGGTGCAGTTCCTCGATTCCGAATTCGCCGAGCTGACGGTCGCCGCCGCCATGGAACAGAATCCCTTTACGCTTTCGGCAGCCGAGACCGGGATGAACAGCATTTCCGTATCCGTATCTCCCAAAAGCAAGACGCGAACCTACTACTGTGGTTATGCCCTGAAGTCCGACTTCGACAAATACGCTTCGACGGAGGAATTTATCGGGTCGGTGCGCCGCAAACTCAGCGCTTCGGCCCTGATTGCGGGCGTTAGTTTCGAGGAGTACCTGGCCACACAACTCGTACAGGGTGACCATCCCTTCGAGTTCACCGGGCTGAAACCCGAAACCGACTATGTCGTCTACGCAGTAGGGTGGTACGCCCCGGGCGACCTGCTCACGACCGTCCTCGTATCGGCTCCTGCCACGACCCTTCCCGATGCGTCGGGCGAAGTGACGGTAACGTTCGAGAATGTCGCTTCCGACGGGTTCGATGTCGTCTGTACGCCCGATGCCGCCATCGAGAAATATTATGTCTATGTCCTGAAGACCTCTTCGTTTACCATGCAAGTAATTACGGCCGGGGGACTGGAGGCGTTCAAGAAGGAGGTGATGCCCACCAAGGACGAGTATACCGGGACGCAGACCATCCGTAAGACCGGGCTGGCAGCCGGAACCTCCTATTCGGTCTGTGTGTTGGGCATCAGTAAGAGCGGCTCCGATTTCTGGATCGAGGCGACACAGAAGACCGAAAAGGCTGAATAAAAGATCACGTAAGAATTTCATAACCGATAAATACGAACAACAATGAAAAAGATCAGCAGAATTTTAATGTGTGCTTCCCTGTTGCTGGGTTTTGCCGCTTGCAGCGATTCCGATTCCGGTGACGACGGGGATAACAACGGGACGCAGCTCGCCGCACCCGTCCTCGCCCAGAGTTCGGTCGAGGAGACCGCTTTCTCCGTGACCTGGCAGGCCGTCGAGCATGCAAATGTATATGCTTATTCGCTCAATGGCGGCACTGAAGCGACCACGTCCGAAACTTCCGCCCGTTTCAGCGGCCTGAATCCGGGTACGGAATATACGGTCACCGTCAAGGCGCTCTCCACCGACCCGAAGTACACCGCATCCGATGCAGCCCAGATCAAGGTGACCACGCTCGCAGAGGATACTTCCGGAATGATCCAGTCGGCCGAGTTCGACGCCCTCGTCGGTGAGTGGGTCGGCAAGCAGAGCGTCAAATACGCTACGGGATTTGATCCTGCTACGGGCGGGTTTTTCTTCACGACCGAGGAGTGGACGTTCGATGTCGAAATCATGGCACAGGTCGGCTCGCGAAAATACCGCAAAGAAAACTATCTCGTCTGCCTTGGCCTCGGGGACTTCGAGAAAGAGGGCAGTGCCCGAACCTACGAACAGCTGATCGAAGAGGGCTTTTCCGTAGCCCGTGCGCTCGAAGGCTTCGGCCCCAAGTGGTTCCTCAAACTCCTGGAGGACGGTTCGATCGTCGTCGAAGCTACAACCAAGTTCAATGTCCTGAGCTGGTTCACTACCGATGAACTCGGCCCGGTTTACCTGCTCGGCGGTGCCGATGACAAGAGCTTCTCCGATTGCGAATGCGAGCTTCCCGTCACGGTCGCCGGCGACGAACTGCGTGTGGGGTCGACCGTGATCTCCGGAAAAACCTGGACGCCGTCGCTGTTCCAGTGGCATCCCAAGCAGGGGGCTTATGCACGTTACTACCTCGGTGTGTCCGACATCGTGCTGACGCGTAAGAAATAAGCCTCCACCCGGCTACTTCAAGGCCCGTGTCCCCGACACGGGCTTTTTTGATGCCCGGGTATCTCCAAATAAATCCGGCATCGCCCCGGCTTGCACTATCTTTAACCCTGTTTTAGACAGGCGGCGCCTCGGCAAAATGCAAGTAAACTTGCTTTTGCTCTCGGCTTGCACTATCTTTGCAACCTAAATAATCAAGGTATGGCAGGTTCGAACTTTGTAGATTACGTGAAAATATTTGCCCGTTCGGGACACGGAGGGGCCGGCTCGGCGCATTTCCGCCGTGAAAAATTCGTGGCTTTCGGCGGCCCCGACGGCGGCGACGGCGGCAAGGGCGGTAGCATCGTCCTGCAGGGCGACAGCCAGTACTGGACGCTTATCCACCTCAAATACCAGCGCCACCAGTTCGCCGAGGACGGGCAGTGCGGCTCGGGAGCCCGCTCGTCGGGCCGGGACGCCCGGGACATCGTCATCCCCGTGCCGCTGGGCACGGTCGCCCGGCGTGTGGTCGAACAGGAGGACGGCACCACGCTCACCGAAGATGTCGGCGAGGTGACGGCCGACGGCGAACAGCTCGTACTGCTCAAAGGCGGCCGGGGCGGCCTCGGAAACTGGCATTTCAAGAGCGCCACGAACCAGACGCCGCGCTATGCGCAGCCGGGCGAGGAGGGCGACGAAGGCACCTTCATCCTCGAACTGAAGGTCTTGGCCGACGTCGGGCTGGTCGGGTTTCCCAATGCGGGCAAGAGCACCTTGCTCTCGGTGGTCTCGGCTGCCAAACCCAAGATCGCCAACTATGCTTTCACCACGCTCGAACCCAACCTGGGCATCGTCGAGGTGCGTGACCACAAGTCGTTCGTCATGGCCGATATTCCGGGTATCATCGAGGGGGCGCACGAGGGCCGCGGCCTGGGCACGCGCTTCCTGCGCCACATCGAGCGCAACTCGGTGCTGCTGTTCATGATCCCGGCCGACAGCGACGACCTCAAACGCGATTACGCGGTTCTGCTGGGCGAGCTTACGCAGTACAACCCCGAACTGCTCGACAAACAGCGGCTGCTGGCCATCACCAAATGCGACATGCTGGACGACGAACTGATCGAAGAGATGAAATCCCACCTGCCCGAAGGCGTCCCGTCGGTGTTTATCTCGTCGGTTTCGGGGCTGAATATCGCCCGCTTGAAGGACATGCTGTGGGACGCGCTGCAACCGTAGCGAAATCCACCTCGCGGTTGGCGATGCGGAGCGTGTATTTTCCGTTGAAATAGTCGATTATCCCATATACGGAGCCTGTGCCCTGCGGTACGGGCTCCGTTGCATAGGTGCATGTGCCCGCCGTGCGGACGGTGAATTCCCGTCCCGAGGCATCCGCTATCTGCCGCTCCGTCGTCGCGGGGCGTCCGGTCTCGGGATCGGGGTCGCACCAGTTGCCCTGCTGCACGAACCGCACTCCTTCGAAATGCACGTAGGTGTCGGTATGCCGCATGTCTACCTCCCCGAACGTGAGCGTCCGAGGCCGTAGGGGCCTGGTTTCCGCCTGCTTCCGCCGCAGGTACAGCGCCGCCTCCGCCGGAGGTATCCTCCCCGGCCCGGCATATTCGCCCGTGGGGCGCGTGCCGAGCATTACCTTGCCGCCGTAGTCGCACAGGAACAGCCCGTTGCAATGGATCGTGACCGCCGTGCCGACCGGGTAGTCGACGTAAAGTTCCGTGGCGTCCACGGCTATCGAAATTCCGCCGCTCGTGTCTTCGACGACCAGTGTTTTGTAGAATTCTCCGTAGAGGTCGTTGCCCGTCACTACGCCTTCGACCGTGATGTCCTCCGTGACGGCGGCCTGCTCTCCCGTGCACCGCGATTTGAGCGCAGCGATCGTGGCCGTCCCCGCCGGTGGGTCGTCGTCGAATTCCAGCCCCGATGCCTTGTCGCACCCGGCGAGGACAGCCAACGCCAGCACGACGGACACGGCTGTCCAGAGTGCCGTGCGGGATATCGCCGGGAGCCGGTTAACGGGTACAATCGTTTTCATCGCGCAGTTTGAGGATGTAACGCCCTTCCCCGGTGGCGTCGTATTGCAGGATTCCCGTGAGCGTACAGCGGCCGACGGGCACCTCGTCGTCCGCAAACCGGGCGTAGCTGCGCACATAAGTGTAGACCGCCGCGCCTGTGTCGTCCGTGAAACGCTTGTATCCGGCCCATGTCCCGGGCGTAAGGTGTAGCCCAGAGCCCCGATCCGCACCAGCGTGCCGCATCGCTCCGGCGTCAGTTCGCCGGGCGACAGCAGGGTAGGGGCTATGGGTTCCAGCGCCTCCCCGTTGCGGGTCACCGCTGCGTCCAGCGCCGCTTTCGACCCTATGTAATCGGTCGCGAAACCGCTTCCTGCGGCGGGCATCCGCCCGGCCTGCAATACCCCGTGGCTTTCGCCCAGCGCCAGGCCCCTGAGCCTGAGCGTGACATGGCAGCCCTCCGGGAAATCGTTGTGCAGGTGGTCTATGCCCGCCATGACTTCGATCCCCGCTCCGTCCTCTTCGATGCAGAACGTGCGGTAGAAATTCTCGTCGTAATCGCTGGTGGTCACGCGCCCCGACACCACGATGTTCCCCGTGACGGGGAAGGTCGTCCCGGCGAATTTCTCACGCAGCTGCCGGATGGTCGCCGTGACGGGCTCGGGCGTGGCGTCGTCGCCGCGCTCCCCGAACCGGGAGTCGTAGCACCCCGCCGCGAGCAGGGCCACACCGAGCAGCACCAACCGTCGCATGGGGTTATTGTTCGATGCGTGAATCCTTCAGGCCGAGGAAATAGAGGATGCCGTCCAGGCCGATGGTCGAAATGGACTGGCGGGCCGTGGCCTTCACCTTGGGTTTGGCATGGAATGCGATGCCCAGGCCCGCGAGGTTGAGCATCGGCAGGTCGTTGGCGCCGTCGCCGACCGCCACCGACTGGGCGATGTTGATCTCCTCGAACTGGCACAGCAGGCGCAGCAGCTCGGCCTTGCGGCGCCCGTCGACCACCTCGCCGACATAGCGCCCCGTGAGCTTGCCCTGCTCGATCTCCAGCTCGTTGGCATATACGTAGTCGAATCCGTATTTCTGGCGCAGGTAGTTGCCGAAATAGGTGAACCCGCCCGAGAGGATCGCCGTTTTATAGCCCACGCGCTTGAGGATCGTCATCATGCGCTCCAGCCCTTCGGTGATGGGCAGGTTACGGGCTATCTCCTCCATGACCGAGACGTCGAGCCCCTTGAGCAGGGCCACGCGCTCGGTAAAACTTTCGCGGAAGTCAATCTCGCCCCGCATGGCGCGTGCCGTGATCTCACGCACCGCATCGCCTACGCCGGCGCGCTCGGCCAGTTCGTCGATCACCTCGGTCTCGATCAGCGTCGAATCCATGTCGAAGCAGATCAGGCGGCGGCTGCGGCGGTAGATGTCGTCTTTCTGGAACGAGACGTCGAGGCCGATTTCCGACAGGTTCATGAACCCCTCCTGCATCGTGCTGCGCTCCTCGTCGGTGAGCGACCCGCGCACCGAAAGTTCGATGCACGATTTGGCCGCACGGTCGTCCTCGCTGAGCGGGATGCGGCCCGTCAGGCGCTTTATGGCGTCGATATTCAGCCCGTGCTGTGCCACCACGCGTGTCACTTCGGCGATATGGCGTGCCGTGACCGTACGTCCCAGGAGGGTGATGATGTAGCGGTTCTTGCCCTGCCGGCCGACCCAGTTGTCGTAGTTCTGTTCCGAAATGGGAGTGAAACGGATCATCACGCCCAGCTCCGATGCCTTGAACAACAGCTCCTTCATGATGTTGCCCGACTTGTCCGACGTGGTCTTGAACAGGATGCCCAGCGTCAGCGACTGGTGGATGTTGGCCTGGCCTATGTCGAGGATGAAGGCGTCGTAGCGCGCGAGTATTTCGGTGAGCGAAGAGGTCATGCCCGGCTTGTCCTCGCCGGAGATGTTTATCTGGATGATTTCGACGTTGTTTTGCATCGTGTAGCGTTTTTCCTTTTTTTTCTTTTCCGTAAATTCGTAGACAAAGTTAGTAAACTTCTCTTTTTTTTGGTTATTTTTGCAGACAAACTTTATTCCCGGTTTATGTGGCCTCTTTTTTTAGGAACCGAGACGCCCGCGCCGCTGATGCTGCCCGACAGTGTGCAGAAAGCCCATTTCGCGGAGACCGTCCATAAAATTGCGAACCTCGATTTCGAGACCGTATTGCAGAACCTCCTCTCCGAGTCGGTCTGGATACTGCTGAAAATCCTCCTCGCGCTGGCGATCTATTTCGTCGGCCGCTGGATCCTGCGGCGCATCGTCAGGCTGCTCGACCTGGCGCTGGAACACCGCCGTGTCGATATTTCGCTGCGGTCGTTCATGCGCAACACCGTGCGCGTGATCTTCACGCTGCTGCTGGTGCTGATCGTCGTCTCGACGCTGGGCGTCAACGTCACGTCGCTCATCGCCGTCTTCTCCGCCGCCACGCTGGCCATCGGTATGGCCCTGAGCGGAACGGCACAGAACTTCGCGGGCGGCGTGATGATCCTGCTCATGAAACCTTACCGTGTCGGCGACTACATCTCGGCACAGGGGCAGTCGGGCACCGTGCGCGAGATCAAGCTCTTCTCGACGGTCATCACTACGGCCGACAACCAGACAATTTACATTCCGAACAACTCGATCGCCACGGCCATCATCGACAATTATTCCACGTCCGATACCCGCCGTGTGGACTGGACGATCGGCATTTCGTACGGCGACGACGTGGATACGGCGCGTGCGGCGATCCTCGCCATCCTTGCCGCCGACAACCGCGTGCTGGGCGACCCTGCGCCCGTGGTGTGGGTCGCGGCCCTTGCCGACAGCTCGGTCAACCTCTCTGCGCGAGCCTGGGTGAAGAACGGCGATTACTGGAATGTGTTCTTCGAAAACAACGAAAAATTCTACAAACAACTGCCCGAAAAGGGGATCAACTTCCCCTTCCCGCAGATGGATGTGCATGTGAAAAACAATTAATCTGCCTATAAAATGAAAAAACTGCTTATCATGGCCGTGGCGGCATGCTGCCTGGCGGCTTGCAACAAGGAACTCGGCCCCGAGTATAAGGTTGCGCCCGTAATTTCGAATGTCTCTTGCAGCCCCGGCCTTGATGATGTCCATGCCGGCGATGACGTCCGCGTAACGGCGACCGTCACGAGTGAATACGGATTTACCGGCATCAGCATCCTGCGGGCCCTCAACGACGACGAGACGAAGGTGAAGGAAGAGGGTGCATGGCTGAGTACCAACAAGACGGATACGGAAAAACGCTATTCGGGTACGATCGGCAAGGAGAAGGCCGGCACGAAAGTGACTTTCCAGATACTTGCCGTCTCTGCCTACGGCGTGTATACGTTCTCCGAGGTATACGAATATACCGTGCAGGAAGAGACCGACCCGGAGCCGATGCCCAACCCCGAAGCGAATTAATTTACACACTATATAACAATATGGAATTGAAAGAAATCCTGGCCATCTCGGGCCAGCCCGGACTTTATAAGTATGTAGCGCAGTCCACGCACGGTGTGATCGTCGAATCGTTGCTCGACGGCAGGCGGATGAACGCTTCGGCGACGTCGAAAGTAAGTTCGCTGACCGAGATCTCGATGTTCACCGAGGGGGACGACATTCCCTTGGCCGATGTGTTCACCAAGATCTATGCCCATACGGGCGGCCGCGAGGCCGTCAGCCCCAAGGAGTCGCCCGAAAAACTGAAAGCCTGTTTCGCCGAGGTGCTTCCCGACTATGACCGCGACCGGGTACACGTTTCCGACATAAAGAAGTGCTTTGCGTGGTACAACGTTCTCGTGAAAGCCGGGTTTACCGAATTCAAGCTTCCGGCCGAAACCGAATAAGCCCTGAGCCCCGCCCGAGCGGGGCTTTTTTGTTGTGTCGTATCCCGATTAAATTCGTATGTTTTTATCCGTAATCCCCGTGTTTGTATTATCTTTGTTCAACGGATAAAAATATCGCTATGGCTAAAATGACGAAAGTGCTGGCACTGGTTGCCCACGACAATATGAAACGCGACCTGGCCGAATGGGTCGACTGGAACAGCAGGAACCTGAGCCGCCATCATCTCGTTTGTACGGGTACGACCGGCAAGATGGTCGAAAAGACACTGCGGGATCACCGCGAGGAAGACGAATCCGCGGATGGGATCCGGGAATTGCCCGACCTGAAAATCACGCTGCTCAAATCCGGCCCGCTGGGCGGTGACCAGCAGTTGGGGTCGCTGATCGCCGACGGCAAGATCAACGCCCTGATCTTCTTCTGGGATCCCATGTCGGCGCAGCCGCACGACGTCGACGTCAAGGCGTTGTTACGCCTGGCGACGCTCTACAATGTCCCGACGGCGATCAACCGTTCATCGGCCGATTTCCTGATCTCGTCGCCGCTCTTCGAGGACGAGGATTACGAGCCCGTCGTAAAGGATTACAAAGCCTATGTCGAGCGTGTGCTGAAGTAATGGTTGCGCTATGAGTGTGTAAATGCCTGATCCCGTTTGGGATCAGGCGTATTTTTTTGCTGTTTTGCACAGAGCGGGCAAAACCCCGTTCCATCTCCGTCTCGGTCACCGACCGGAATCGGCCTTCGTGTGAACCCGATCGATTACAGGTCGTGCGACAGCGGTGCGGGCACTGTGCCGCTCACGTCGAAATCGCCCCAGCGCTCGGCGATCGAGTCGAGCGTGGCGAACAGTTCGGGGATGTCGAGCAGCGTGACCAGCTTCAGGCGCGTAGGCTTGAAATCGGGCAGCCCCTTGAAATAGTTGGACAGGTGGCGGCGCATTTCGAGGATGCCCACGTATTCACCTTTGATTTCCAACGATTTTCGCAGGTGCTCCTTGGCGATCTCCACCCGCTCGCAGATCGATGGCTGGGGCAGCACTTCGCCCGTGGCAAGGTAGTGTTTCACCTCGCGGAATATCCACGGGCGCCCGTAGGTCGCGCGGCCGATCATCACGCCGTCCACGCCGTAGCGGTCGAACATTTCGGCCGCTTTCGGCCCCGAATCCACATCGCCGTTGCCGATGATCGGGATTTGTATCTGCGGATTGTTCTTCACCTTGCCGATCAGCGTCCAGTCGGCTTCGCCGCGGTACATCTGGGCCCGTGTGCGGCCGTGTATCGTGAGCGCCGCGATGCCGACGTCCTGCAGGCGCAGGGCTATCTCCTCGATGTTTTTCGACTCGTCGTCCCAGCCCAGGCGGGTTTTCACGGTCACGGGTTTTCCGACCGCCTCCACGATCCGCCGCGTCATTTCGACCATCAGCGGCACGTCGCGCATCATGCCCGACCCGGCACCCCGCCCCGCGATCTTCTTCACGGGGCAGCCGAAGTTGATGTCGATGATGTCCGGGCCGGCCGCTTCGGCCATGCGCGCCGCCTCGACCATCGGTTCGACCAGATGTCCGTAGAGCTGGATGCCCACCGGACGCTCCGCGTCGTCGATTTCGAGCTTTTTGAGCGACTTGGCCGCGTCGCGTATCAGCCCGTCGGAGGAGATGAATTCCGTGTAGACCACGTCGGCGCCGAAACGCTTGCACATGTAGCGGAACGACGGGTCGGTCACGTCCTCCATCGGCGCCAGCAGCAGGGGTTTTTCCCCGAGTTCTATGTCGGCAATTTTCATGATTCGCCCGCTTGGTCGTGTGTTACGAGTATTTTGTCGATGCGGACGCCGTCCATGTCGACGATCTCGAGGTCGAAACTGTTCCAGCGGAGCTTCTCCCCCGTGGCGGGAATGTGTTTCAGCTGGTCGAGAACCAGTCCGCTGATCGTATTGTAGGCATTGCGGGGAATGGCGTTCTCCTCGCCGAAAAAGGCCAGGAAATCGTAAAACGGACACTGCCCGTCGATGAGTACACTGCCGTCCTCGCGCCGTACGATGTCGGGTTCCTCGTAGCTGTCGGGGATCTCGCCGACCAGCGCCTCGAAGATGTCCTTCAGGGTGACGATGCCGCGCGTTACGCCGAACTCGTCGCACACGATGCCGTAGCCGAGCTGCTCGCTGCGGAGCTGCTCCAGCGCGCTGTATACCTCGAATCCCTCGTGGAAGAACTTGGCGGGAGAAAGGTGGTTGCGGATGTCGAATCCGGGTTCGTCGATATGCCGGAACAGGTCTTTCAGGTAGACGACGCCTGCGAGCTTGTCGAGGCTCCCTTCGCCGACGGGATAGCGGTTGTGGGGTTCCCGGTTGACCCGTTCACGGATCTGTTCCGGCGTCATCGCGGTGTCGATCCATACCAGTTCGCTGCGGAAGGTCATGATCGACTCGACCGTCCTGTCGCCCAGCGAAAATACGCGGCCCATGATCTTCTGCTCTACCTCCTGCACTTCGCCGTCCTCCGCGCCTTCCTGGATGATGGAGCGTATCTCCTCCTCGGTGACCTTCGAATCCGATTTGCGGAGCCCCAGCAGGCGGGTCACGCCTGCGGTGCTGTGCGACAGGAGCCATACGAACGGCGAGGCCAGCAGCGAGAGCAGGCGCATGGGCCGTGCTGCCAGCTTGGCGATCTTTTCCGCCGAGTTCATGCCGATGCGTTTGGGTACGAGCTCCCCGAATATGAGGGTCAGGTAGGTTACGACGATGACGATCGTGATCTGCGCCACGACCGTGGCCGTGCGCAGGGAAATGCCGAGTGCGGCGAGCTCCCGGCCGAATTTCGTGGCCAGCGCATCGCCCGAGTAGATACCCGTGAGGATGCCTATCAGCGTGATGCCGATCTGGATGGTCGAAAGGAATTTGTCCGGGTCTTCGATAAGCTTCTGCGCCTGCCGCGCCCCGGCGTCGCCCTGCCGCGCCTGCATCTCCAGATTGGAGCGGCGCGCGGAGATCATGGCGATCTCCGACATGGCGAAGAAGCCGTTCAGGATGATTAATAATAGAATGATGAGGAACTCCATTGGGGTGTCCGGTTTGTTTGTCTGCAAAGATAATGCATGGCGTGTGTAATGCCAAATTTATTTGTGCGCCCGCCGGTACCGGGGCAGGGTATTGCATCCTGTCCGAATAATATGGGGCCGGGGATTGAATATTCCCTGAAAAAATACTAAATTTGCGGACAAATTCTTTCACGATATGAATATTGAGAACTTTATTTCGGATGCCGTCCGCCGCTCGGTGGAGGCGCTTTACGGTACGCTCGACGGCGAACAGTTGCAGATTCAGAAGACCCGCAAGGAATTCGAGGGTGATTATACGCTCGTGACCTTCCCGCTGCTGCGACGAAGCCGCAAGTCGCCCGAAGCCACTGCGACCGAGATCGGCGGGTATATGACGGCCAACGTCCCCGAAATCAAGTCTTTCAATGTCATCAAGGGTTTTCTGAACCTCGTGCTCGACGGCGTTTTCTGGGCGGCGCGTTTTGACGAGGTCGCTGCCGATGCCGATTTCGGGCAGGCTCCGGCCACCGGGCGCACGGTCATGATCGAATATTCGTCGCCCAATACCAACAAACCCCTGCACCTGGGGCATATCCGCAACAACCTGCTGGGCTACTCCGTGGCGCAAATACTCAAGGCCAACGGACATAACGTCATCAAGGCCAACCTGGTGAACGACCGCGGCATCCATATCTGCAAGTCGATGCTGGCGTGGAAACTCTACGGCAACGGCGAAACGCCCGCCACGTCGGGCATGAAGGGCGACCACCTCGTAGGCAAATACTACGTCGAATTCGACAAGCACTACAAAGCGCAAATCAAGGAGCTCATGGCACAGGGGCAGAGCGAGGAGGAGGCGAAGAAGAACGCCCCCGTGATGCTCGAGGCACAGGAGATGCTACGCAAGTGGGAGGCCCGCGATCCCGAGGTCTACTCGCTCTGGGAAACCATGAACGGCTGGGTGTACGAGGGCTTCGACGTGACCTACAAGGCGCTGGGCGTCGATTTCGACAAGGTTTACTACGAATCGCAGACCTACCTGCTGGGCAAGAGCCTCGTCGAGGAGGGGCTCCGCAAAGGTGTTTTCTACCGCCGTCCCGACAATTCGGTCTGGATCGACCTCACGGCCGACGGGCTGGACGAGAAACTGCTGCTGCGCGGCGACGGGACTTCGGTCTACATGACGCAGGATCTGGGTACGGCCTACCGCCGCTTCGAGGATAACAAACTCGACGACATGATCTATGTCGTGGGCAACGAACAGAACTACCACTTCCAGGTGCTCAAGCTGGTGCTCAAGAAACTGGGGTATGCCGACTGGAGCGACCATATCACGCACCTCTCCTACGGCATGGTGGAACTGCCCGAGGGCAAGATGAAGTCGCGCGAGGGCACGGTGGTCGATGCCGACGACCTGATCGCCGATATGGTCGCTACCGCACGCGAGATGTCCGCCGAGCTGGGCAAGCTGGACGGCTGCTCCGAAGAAGAAGCCAATGCCGTGTCTGCGATGGTCGGGCTGGGGGCGCTCAAGTATTTCATCCTCAAGGTCGACCCCAGGAAGACCATGCTTTTCGACCCGCGCGAATCCATCGACTTCAACGGCAATACGGGGCCGTTCATCCAATATACCCATGCGCGTATCTGCTCGATCCTGCGCAAGGCTACCGAAGCCGGGATCGACTTTTCCGCCGCCGTGCAGGCCGATTACCTGCCCGAGGAGATCGACCTGGTGAAGACGCTCACGGAATATCCGTCGGTCGTGGCCGCCGCGGGCGAGAATTTCGCCCCCTCGGTCATCGGCGCCTATGTCTACGAGCTGGCCAAGCAGTTCAACGGATACTACCATGACCATTCGATCCTCCGCGAAGAGGATGCTGCGACCCGCACGATGCGCCTCCGGCTGGCCGGGCAGGTGGCGCGTGTCATCCGCCGCGGCATGAACCTGCTCGGCATCGACGTCCCGGAGCGGATGTAACCCGTTGCCGGGCTGCGAAAGCTGAGATATGATTTCGAAAAGGGCAGCTCCCCGCGGGAGCTGCCCTTTCAGCATCGTCTGCCGTCCGGGTTTCCCGGCCGCCGCAGGCGTTTCGTGATGACCATGCCCGTCATTGGGCCACGATCCGGTATTTGTAGGTGTTGGTTTTTCCGGGGACGGTCGTGGACTGCTCGACGATCGGTTCAGCCAGTTGTTCGAATTTGTAACCCGCTGCCGGGGTGATCGTCGTGCCGCCGTTGATCTTGTCGAGCCCCATGTCGCCGAAATAGCCGCCTTTCAGCTCGACCGTGCTCGGGTCGGAAGCCGCTGCCGCACCGTCGTCGCCCAGGCGTACGCAGTAGTCGTGCCCTTCGCTGTAAAATTTACCGCCGTTCACGACCGCATGTCCGTCGGCCAGTACGGCCAGCCCGTGGAAATTGTTGCCCGTGCCTGACAGGTCGTAGGTCGAGAAAATACCGTCGTTGATCGTCACCTTGCCGCCCGAGTCGACCGTCACGGCTCCTTGTACGCCCGATACCTCGGCGTAGTTGATGACGGTTTCCGTCCCTTCACCCAACGTGCGGATGCAATATGCCCACTGGCCGTTTCCGTTGTGCGCCGTCGAGGAGAACTTCCCGTTATTGACCGTCACCTTGCCGCCGCTCTGGTTGGCAACGGCGTAAAAAGCCGCATGGACGGTGCAGTCCTCGAGTACGACCTTGCCGCCGTTGTTCAGGATGCCCGACCCCTGCTGGTTATTGGTCGTTTCGAGCGTCGCGCCCCCGTCGATGGTCAGGTTGGCCCCTGCGTAATTCCGGATCAGGCCGTAATCGCCCGTAATGGAGCCTGGGCCCGAAACCGTGAGATCCGAGTAGTTGTCCAGCTTGTTGGATGAGACCGTTATCTTCGTCCCTTGGCCGAGCGTAAGCACGGTGGGGTAGTTGACCTGCACTGCTTGCGCGGCCGTCAGGTCGAGGTCGGCGGTCACAGCGATCTCGCCGCCGCGCGATGCCAGCGTTGCGGCCAGTTCCTCCGGTGTTGCGACCTCCACCTTGCGGCTCAGCGCCTCGCCGTTCAGGGTCAGCGTACCGATGCACAATTCGCCGACATAGGGCTGTATGTCCCACGTCGACTCGTACATCGACCCGAGCCCGTCGAGGTCTTCGCGCGAATTCGTCCCGCTGACCAGCTCCCCGGAGCAGGTGATGTCGATCGTTCCCTGATTCACGTCGCCCGCGAAATACGAAGAGGCATAAACATACCCTCCGGTAGCCGGATAGCTCGTCTCCCCGTACAGTATCTGGTTCTTATGCCGGATGGTGACGTTCTTCACCGAGCACTCCTCGATACGGGCGTTTTGCTGCATCGTCCCCGCGAAACCGCCCAGTGCGTAGCCGCCCGTCAGCGTCACGCCGTCGGCCGTGATGTTCTTGTAGAGTGAAACCTCCGCCGATCCCAGTTCCATCAGGCCTATCACGCCGCCAATGCGGTAGGAGGTGGAGGCACTTTCTTTGCTCCCGTTTGCCGTCAGATTGATGTTCGTGAGTGCCACGTCCGAAACCGTCGTTCCGGGAAGGGCATACCCGATCAGTCCTCCGATCCATTTCCGCTGGCCTGCTTTCTCCGACGGCAGGTCGCTCTCGTAGGTGAGGTTGGCGACCTTCAGGTTTTTGATCACGGCGCCCGATTTCGTAGCCCCGAAAATTCCCACGCAGGTGTGGTACGACGGATTGACCGTGACGTTGCTGATCGTATGGCCTCCGCCGTCGAATTCGCCTGCGAACTCCTGTGCCTTGGCGCCTTCGGTGTAATTGGTGCCGAATCCGATCGGGGTGTAAATTTTGCCCGTCATGTCGATGTCCTTCGTCATTTTATATTTCTTCGAAGCGTCGGTGGCATTCTCCGAAACCCACAGCATGTCCTCGTAGGAGTCGATCTCGTAATACCCCTCTGCATCCTGGGACGGGGCGTCCACCGGGAGCTTGTTGCTGTCCGACATCGTGCATCTGAACGTCCTGCGGATGTCGCGCTGCAACGATACCGTGGTATTGTCGTTGAAGGTCTTGCGCTCCACGAATTTGTAGCCGTCGGTCGTCCATGCCGTAATCACGCAGTAGCTGATCTGCAGCGGATGTACTACGGCGTAAATATAGGTGTCTCCTCCGGCCGCGATGGTCGCCGGGGCGGCGAGCGTCACCGATACCTTGTTGTCCGTTCTGCCCGCTACGGCCGTGGTCTTGTAGTCCGTATTCCCGAATTGGGGGTTCGCCGTCAGGTCTGCCGTATAGAGCCCCGTCAGGGGCTGATCCCGGGCTGCCTCGAAATCGACCCGGCCGATCGTTACGTCGTTGTCCGTATCGTTCACCAGCCGGATGCGGAGCAGCGCGAATATCCCCGAGAAACTCAGTTTTACCGTGGGTGTATTGTCCGTATCGTTGACCACCGTGGTGGGCACGGCCGCCAGTGCATAGTATTTTGCCAGGTTCGAAAAGTCGTCGCCGGCAACCTGCTGCTGTTCGGCCGGGACTTCGAGGTTGCGCGTACCCGCCCAGTTGCTCGACACGGCCGCACGCGAATCGGCCGTGCCGTCCGTCGTCCCCGATACCTGGGCTTCGTTTTCTTCGTACGGGTAGTAGGCGTAAACATTCAGCCCTTCCTGGATGGCAAATGTCGAGGAAGACACCTGCTTGAAATCCACCCAGCCTTTTGTCTGCGAGTTCACGGCTTCGAAACAGAGGTTCTGATCCGTCCAGTCGTTGGCCGGATAGTTCAGGTACAGGCCGATCCGGTCGGCATCCTCGGCGCTGAACGAGAACCTCAGCCCGTCCTCCGTCATATCGGCCCTGGTCTGTCCGTCGTCCCCGACGGTGGCGCGTACGATGAAGTCCGCATCGGTTTGCTTCGCTCCCGACTCTTCTGTCGTGTCCGTCGTACAGCCGCACAGGGCTGCCCCAAGCAATAAATACGATAATTTGTTAATTTTCATCGTCTTATTTTTTTAGTCATACACATAAGTTTCCCGAACGGACACATCAGTATTCATTGGTGTCGTCATCCGGTTTTTCTACCTGGCTCGCTGCGAAACCTTGTTCGACGAGCACGAGCACCTCCTCGACGGAGGGCATCTCATAGCTTTTTCTTTTCATTTTGTAGGATTATTGTTAAAAGGGAAGTGACAGGTAAACGCAAGAAAGGGATGCTCTTTTGAGAACATCCCTGAATATGGGTGTAATACGTTGGTTGTTAGTGCGCTATGTGCCCAGTCCCGTGGGGGGGGGTAAAATGACCGGCCTTACGGAGCGAATGTTCCGCAGAAGTGTGTTTCAGATATGTCCGGTAATTTCCCATTGTTTGACAAAAGTAGCAATTTTGGCGTAGAGGGATATGATTCCGGTCTGAAATGTTCGTTAAAAAGACGTATTTGTTTGGGTGGGGGCATTTTCCCCCCCCCATGCGAATGCGATCCATACCTTTATATATAAAAAGGGGAGGGTATACGCCCTCCCCTCATGTACCGCCTCCGGGGTTATTTCCCGGCAGGCAGTTCCGGGTCATTTCCCGATGTTGATGAACGGTAATGCGCCGCCGCCGCTGTATGTCGGGAGTTTGCCGTCCCATTTGTCGATGGCGTCCTGCTGCACGAGCAGCGGGCTCAGCGATTGTGCCACGACGCGGTTGTAATAGGCTTCGCCGTCGCCTTTGATGCGCAGTGCCTGTGCCTCGCCCTGTGCCTTGGCGATTTCGATCTTGGCGTTCGCCTCGGCCTCCTTGACCTTGTTTTCCGCCTTCAGCGCATTCTGTACGGCCTCGTTCTTGGCGTTGATGGCTTCGGCGAGCGATTGCGGAGGGGTGATCTGCGACGTGAATTCCTCCACCAGGAATCCTTCCGACGAGAGGCTCACCTCCAGGCGTTTGCGCACCTCCGATTCGAATTCCCCGCGGTGCGACATCAGGTAGTCCGACGTATACTGGTTGGCACACGTACGGTATGCCTCGTAGATGCAGGTGCGGATGTAACCGTCTTCGATCTCCCCGAGGGTCTTGCGGTATTTGGTGAATACGGCCGTGGCCTTGTCCGGGTCGAGCCGGTAGGCGATCGTCGGATCCATCGTGAATTCCGAGGCGTCCTTGGCGTTGACGCGGAACGGTTCGTAGGTTTTGCGCTGGACGTAGATCGGGTATTCGAAGATCTTTTGCGTGATGGGGTTGTACCACACCCAGCCTTTGCACGTTCCGAGAACGCCTCCGTATTGGCTGGCGTCCGACGACCATTTCTTGAAGCGGATGCCGACCGAACCGCTGTCGATCGTCGTGCAGCTTATGAATGCGATTAACAACAGCACTGCGGGGATGAGTGCGAGCAGCAGATAGCGGGGTTTTATCTGCTTGATTTTGGGATTGTCGAGGAGATCCATTTGCATGTCGGGATAGATTTATGGTAAATAAGGTTTTACAAATATAACGAAAAATCCTGATCCTGTTCCGCACCGGGGCATTTAGCGTGGTACGAATCTTGCGAATAGGGTGGCATGAATTAACCAACACCATTATTGCGTGAAAACAATCTTTACAACATTCGCTCTATCCCTTGCGTTGTGTGCCGCTGCCGGAGCGACGGCCCGGGCCGGGAGCGCGGTGCCGGCGCCTGCGGCCGACACCGTGATGCTGTCGGAGGCCACCGACGGCGATTACATCGTCCGCAGGTTCCTTGTGAAGCGTCAGGGCGACACGGATTATTCGATCCGTTACCAGATCAACCTGGCCAGCCTTTCCGCGGCGCTCGACGGCAATTCGCGCGAACTCGACGGGCTGAACGCCTTTGTGGACAACCTCATGCGCGATACGCTGATGAATGTCAAATCGGTCGAAATCACGGGCTATTCTTCGCCCGACGGGCCCCGGGCGTTCAACGAGACCCTCGCTCGGAACCGTGCCCGGGATTTCAAGAGTTACGTTGACAAGAAGTATGGTTTTTCGAAGAAGTACGACGTCACGCTGAATTCCGTCGCCGAGGATTGGGAGATGTGCCGTGCGCTGGTCGCCCAGTCGCCCGTACCCGACAAACAGGCCGTGCTCAGAATCCTCGACGGGAAACAGTCGTCCGATGCCAAGGAACTGGCACTGAAAAAGATACCTGCGGCCTGGGAGTATATGATAAAGCATATCCTGCCGCCGCTTCGCCGCGTCGAACTGACGATCAATTACGGTGCGGGCAGCATTGTCGAGCAGCGCACGATGATCCCCAAGCCCAAAATCGCACCCCGGCCTGCCGAGCAGGCCTGTGAGCCGTGCGGATGCGAGGTTGTCGACGAGTCGATAACGGGTATCATCGTCGAGATGCCCGGGGATACCGATTACTGGAAAGACCTTCGCGAAGCCCGGCGCGAGACGGGGAAAGCTTTGAAGGAGGCCGGGCACTATTCGAAGAAGGAACTCCGTGAAGCCCGACGCATCGCCCGCGAACAGGAACGTGCCGCGCGCAAGATCGCCAGGCAGGAGGCACAGGCCGCCAAGGCCGCCGCCAAAGCCGGCAAAAAAACCTATCGGGAACTCGAAAGGATGTAGCCCGGTATCCGCCGATAAAAAGGATTCCCTAAAGAAGGGAATCCTTTTTTCGTAGGTGCGCATCGGCGGCGGGTGCGATCTATGCCGATGCCGATGCGGCTCCGCTGCCAGCCGCAGTGGTTTTCCTCCGGTTTCTGATGATCCGATCTCGGGAGCCCCGGTTGGCCTTTTTCCGAACCGCTGCAAATGATAATAAAAGTTTTTAATAATCGTCCCCGCCCGATAAACCTTTGGTAATCCAAAGCTTTTTCGTACCTTTGTCCAGGAAATTTTTAAATACACGATAATATGGCAAATTTAAGGTACCTGAAAAAGGAGATCGACTATCGTCTGGAAGAGGTGGTTTTCGACTGCGATATGGCAATTTGTTTCCAGCCTTCGAAAGAGACGGAGATTTTCGAGGTGATGCAGGAGGCCGTGGCTATCCGCAACGACCTTTTCACCAAGGCGAACAATCCCGCCGAGCCGCATAACCCTTCGCTTGTCCGCAAGCACTATGCTGCGCTGCGTGCCGAGATGGTCGGTGAGTTCGAAAAACTCTTCGAGAAGCTCAGCAAGATCAACGAGGCGAAAAAGTAAAGCCTGTTCGTTCCGAATACGGGCGGTTCTGCATGGCGGAACCGCTTTTTTTGCCTTCATCCGGCATAGGAAGTTCTCCCGTCAGCTTTCCCGGCTATTTCCCCGGGCAGTCCTTCCGGCACTCTTTCCTGCCTGTTTTCTTGGCGATCCTCTTGACGGTCTCCTGAGAAACTTTCCGGCAGTCCTTTGGGCAGTCTTCCCGGCTATTTTCCCCGGGCAGTCCTCCCGGCACTCTTTCCCGCCTGTTTTCTTGGCGATCCTCTTGACGGTCTCCTGAGAAACTTTCCGGCAGTCCTTTGGGCAGTCTTCCCGTCTGTTTTTCCCCTGACTGTCCTCCCGACACTCTTTCCCGCTTCCTCGTCTTCCACGCTTTCTCGTTACTCATCCTGCTATTTCTTTCCGAAACATTTTCCCGATCTTTTTCCCCGGCTTACTTTCTTTTTTTTATTCATATCCTCCGGTTTTTTCTTTCGTTGGTTTGTATTTCTCTCAGCTTCTTTTCCCGCTTATCCCTTTTCCGTCTTGCCCCCCCCCTCTTCCGTAACCTTTCCCGTTTGACGCTACTCGCTCCATCTCTCGCTTATTCCGCTACTTTCCCTGCTATTCTCCCCGTTGTATTCTCCTGTGCCGCTTCTGACCCACCCTTATCCTTTTCCCGTTATTCTCCCTCGCCTCCTCGCGCGTTCCCTTTTCATGCCGGTTCCATGCTGCATCTGTTTTCTTCCGTCTGCGATTTCCCGTCTTCCGTCCATCCCCGGTTCCTGTCTTCCAAGCTCCCCGAACGATTTCCCGAGCCGCTCATCCCTGTTATCCGCGGTGCAATCCAAACTGAAATCTAACACCCCGGTTTATGTATTGCTTTTATTATTATGTTTTATTTTCTTATTTTTGCTTTTTTATGAAAAATAAGTATATTTGTTAGGTTGTAAAAAGAAAATTAATATTTCGTTTATTATTCCTTTGTCTCTTCGATGTGCCGCGGCTATTTTCATCCGGAGCTTACCGGAAAGGGTAGGGCGCAACGGCGATGACGCCGGAATATCGACGAAACCCCAGACCAGCGTAAACCCATACTTACTATGAACCGGACAATTTTTGACAAGATCGGCTTGCCCAGACCCCTTGCCTGGGCGTATTTGGGAATTCTTATTTTCATGATGGGCGATGGCATCGAACAGGGGTGGCTGAGCCCGTACCTCATCGGCCGGGGATTGTCCCTGGAACAATCCGCCGGGCTTTTCACCATGTACGGCGTGACCATCGCCATTTCTGCGTGGTTCTCGGGCGTCCTGGCCGAGGCGTACGGCGTCAAACGGACGATGTTCGCCGGGCTCGTGCTCTACCTGCTGGGCACCTGCGGCTTCGTCGGTTTGTCGCTGCCCGGGCTGCATTACCCGCTGATGCTCGTGACCTATGCCCTGCGCGGGTTCGGTTATCCGCTGTTCGCCTACTCTTTTCTGGTCTGGATCGCCTATGCCGCCCCCAAAGACGGCCTTGGAAAGGCTGTCGGCTGGTTCTGGTTCGTATTTACGGGAGGGCTGAACGTCCTCGGGGCCTATTATTCCAGTTGGGCCATCGAGCGCATCGGCAATATCAATACGCTGTGGACATCCGTATTCTGGGCTTTGCTGGGGGCGTTTTTCGCCTTGGTGATGAACAAGTCGCAGAAGCGGCTTGCCGTTGCGGGCGGTACCCGTGAGAAGATGAAGGAGTTGCTGAAGGGTATCACCATCATGAAGGAGGAACCGAAGGTGCTCCTGGGCGGCATCGTCCGTGTAATCAACACCACGGCGCAATTCGCTTTTCCCGTTTTCCTTCCGATGTATATGGCCGATTATGGGTTCACGACGACCGAGTGGCTCCGGATCTGGGGCACGATTTTCACGGCCAACATCGTCTTCAATCTCATTTTCGGCTTCGTCGGCGACAAAGTGGGGTGGCGCAACACCATTATCTGGTTCGGCGGCGTGGGCTGCGGCATCACCACGCTGCTGTTCTATTATTCGCCGCAGTTTTCGGCGGGCAATTTCTGGGTGGTGATGGCTGCCGGCGTGCTTTGGGGCGCCCTGCTTGCCGGATATGTCCCGCTGTCGGCCCTGATGCCCTCGCTTGTCAAAAAGGATAAGGGGGCAGCCGTTTCCGTGCTGAACCTCGGTGCGGGGCTTCCGGTTTTCGTCGGCCCCGCCATCGTCGGGGTGTTCTACCGGCTGGTCGGCGGCGAGGGCGTCGTGTGGATTCTGGCCGGACTTTACCTTTTCGGGGCTTTCCTGACGAAATTCATCACCCTGCCCGGGAATGCGAAGACCGTGTAACCGGTCTGCGGCGGGTGCATTTGGGGGGCGGCTGGCGGAGCCGGCCTTGCCGGCATCGCGCCCCAGCCGCAGGCAGGCGTGTGCGCTGTCCCGCCCCGGATCAGTCGTGGTCGCAGCAGCAGTCGCCCGGATGGTGCTCCAGCACGGTGTGCGGGATATGCCCGTGGGATACGATCTGAATAGGGCAGTCGTAATTGCGCAGCTGCTCCTCGGTGATGACGTTCGAATGGTGGCGGTGCACGCGGCGGTTCACGCAGACGATCTCCTTCACCACGCTGGTGATCGTGCCGATGTCGTGCGATACCATGACGATCGCCATCCGGCCGTTCAGTTCGCGCAGCGTCCGGTAAAGCTCGTTTTCGAATTTGTTGTCCACGAAATTCGCAGGCTCGTCCAGTATCAGCAGCTTCGGGTCTGAAATCACCGCCCTGCACAGCAGCGCCCGCTGCATCTGCCCGCCCGAAACCTCGCCGATGGGGCTGCGTGCCGTCTCCCCGATCCCCGATGTTTCGAGCAGCCCGAGGGCTTTCGCCCGGTCTTCCTTCGTGTACCGGGAAACGAAGCCCCGGTGTCCTTGCAGCCCCGACAATACCACCTCCAGCACCGAGATTGGGAATGTCCGGTCGAAATTGCTGATCTGGGGCATATATCCGATCAGCCGCTCCTTGCCGCGGAACAACTCCGGGGCGAGCACGACCTCGCCGGTGTGGGGTACCGTGCCGAGGATCGCTTTCACGAGGGTTGTTTTCCCGCCTCCGTTGGGGCCTATTATTCCCAGGAAATCATCCTGTGCGATCGTGAGGTCGACATTTTTCAGCGCCTCGTACCCGTCGTACGCTACGCCGACGTGGTGTAATGTCACCAGGTTCATCTCTGTGTGATTATGCCGGTTATCTCCTCGATGTTTGCGATCACGTCCTCACGCAGCGGGTCTACCTCCACATACTGGGCGTCGATGTCGCGGGCAATGATCTCCACGGCCGATGCCGGGAACTGGCTTTGGTAGAGGATGCGCCGCACGCCGTCTTCGCGCGCCTGCCGGATGATCTGCGTCAGTTGTTTTGCCGACGGTTCCTTCCCGTCGGCTTCGATGGCAATCTGCCGCAACCCGTAGTCCCGGGCGTAGTAGGTGAAGGCGGGGTGGTAGATGATGAAATATTCCACGTCGCTTGCGGCGATCCGTGCCGCCGTCCGTTCGTCCAGTGCCTTCAGTTCCTGTTGCAGCAGCCTGTAATTCGTTTCGTACTTTACCGAGTCGGGATAGGCTTTCCGGATCGCCTCATAGGCGTTTTCCGCCATCTTCTGCAGTGCCCGGGGCGATGTCCAGACATGCGGGTCGATGCCGTGCGTATGTGTATGGCCGTGGCTCCCGTGCGAGCAGGTACCGGCGATCAGTTCGATGCCGCGGCTGAGGTTGACGACCTTCGCCTGGTCTTCGACCTTTGCCAACAGCGTGGTTTCGAAGTCGATAAGCCCGACATTGAAGACCATGCGGGCTTTGTTCAGGCCGACGAACTGTCGGGGTGTCGGCTCGAAGGTTTCGGGGCTCGCTCCAGGCGGTACGAGTACCTCGATGTCGAAATCGTCGCCGACGATTCCCTGTACGAGGCTCCGGAGCGGCAGGATCGAGACGTACAGCGGCTCGCCGTCCGCCTGGCGGCGAGATGTGCAGCCGCCGCACACGATGGCTATGAGTAGGGCGATGTAGATTTTACGCATCTTGTATCTTATTGGTAATTAATGTATTGATCTGTATTCGGTAGGGTAGTCCCTGTTTCCTCTTGTATGCAACAGTCAGGCCGATTGCCAGAATTATGGTGCAGAGCCGCAACGCGTTGGCCCCTATGTCGCCGACGGCGCCGCTCGTACTTACGCGGAACACTATCCAGGGTAGGTTCATCAGCGTATGCAGCCAGATTACGCTCCAGAGGTTGTAGTTCCATTCGACATAGAGCCAGCTGAAAAAAATGCTGCCCAGTGCCGTAACCCCGAAGGCCGTCAGTGCCGATACCGGGTCGTGCCCTTGGTAGAGATGCAACGATCCGAATGCCAGTGCCGCCAGTAGTGCCGCGGGCAGAAACCCCCAGCGGGCGTACCTGAAGAGCTGTCCGAAGACGAATCCCCTGTATACCAGCTCTTCGAACATCCCGGCAATGAATATCCATGTAAATGCTTCGTCGGCAGAGAGTTCCCGGTCGAACTCGCCGATGACGGCATACCCGGCGATCATCGGCAGCGTCGCCGTTACGGCGAAGAGCAGCCCTGTGCCGAAACCGTGCGACAGGCCCATCGACGAGGCGATGTCCCGGCGTGCGTGCAGCAGGAACAATGCCCCGGTCGGAATAAGCCCCGCCAACAGGTAATTCAGTATATAATGGAGCGTCCGCGAACTGCCGATGCTGTCTTCGAACGGCCGTACGGCAATATTGAAATACCACAGCGCGAAAAAAAGCATGAAAGCCCCGAGGATAATTGCAGAACGTTTTATACAGCAGTCATTTCCAGCCATTCGTTTCGTTTTTACAGTACAAAAATACGAAAAAAACACGGAAATGACATATGATTGTCGTATGCCGTATTTCTATTTAGTTAAGATATTGGTATATAGTCGGATAGAAATTATGCTTCCGTTTCTCCGGCGTGCTTGTGCGCATATATCCTGCAAGGGGTTTGGAACACGACCGAAGCGTAGCTTGATTCCTGCGCAGGCGATATTTGAAACGCCGGGATCGCTATTACGTTGCAGAGCCGGTAACCCGTTAACGGTGCACGTTTCCACCTTCATAGAGGCGGCTGCGGCTCAGGGTTTGTGGCGTAATGCTATATGCCGTTTCAGGGGGATACGCATTTCGGCGATTGTGCCGTTATGTGGTTTTGACTGAATTAATATTGATATTCCTGCAAATTCATTTAAAAATGTAAAAAAAACTTGCAACGTTACACGAGCGATCCGCCATGAAGGCGCATAGTTTACAAATGTAACACGCAGAAATACGGCTTCTTACACGAGAGAAATACACTACCTAAAATAGTAATGGAGAATCTGGAGGGGAGTAGGGGCCAAAAATTGCATCTGAGCTACTTAGCGTCTCGCACACGCGCGCGCATAGTGCGCACACGCGTACGGCCGCAGACAATCTCATCTGCGAAGCCCCCTAACTCCCCTCCAGACCTCCCCATCACCCGATGGTGTGCTTCGCACAAATATATTATTGAGTACTACTCATATAGAGCAGGGAGTAAAACCGATGTGGAACCACGGCAAATATGCCGTTTCCACATCTGGCATATATTGGCAAGAGAAGAGGCCTTTTACGCAACCATTGCGCACGCCGAAGACGGTACTTCGGCGGCGAGAACTGTCTTACGGCTGCATCGTAGGAAAGTAGTCAACATGCAAACAGAGTATGACTGCAATAGCAAACTATAACGAACTAAACGCCTTCAGACGAGGTATTTTACCAGCTTCGCTGGTGAGTTTGAGACAACAAAAAACCCGACCTAATAGGCCGGGTCGGATCCATCGAATTCCTGCATGAAGTCACGTATCGTATACGTGTATTCAACAGTTGAACTTTTCTCATGGGGAGAAAAGGTAGGGAGGGACGCCAGCTGGAGATCCAGCTGAATCAATTTTGAAGTACAAGGATTGAACCTCTCGAAGCCATCAAGAACTGGCTGAGGAGGCAGTTGATCTAACCAGTAAGCCATATAAAAAATTGGATTTAAAAAACCCCGGTCTCATAGAGGCCGGGATTAAAATTCAATGGCGATTCAAATAACGGATAATCGCACGGAGGAGCAAACCAAGCGGCAAGATCAAAAAGAGAAACAACACTATAATCTCGCCAGCACCGATATTACCAATAAAAAGTACCATACGCAAATATAACACTATTTCGAATAATCCGAAATAGCTTTTATAAGAGCAAAACGCAACTCATCCGCCTTACCTTGAGGGCCACCGGGGAGAATAGCCTCGGTCTTACGAACATAACGATCAACAATTCCCCAAAGAGAATTAGCAGAACGAGTATTAGTAAGAGCCTCAATAAGTTCATTATATTCTCGACCCGCACGAGCCTCAGAAAGACCAGCGGAAGCAAGAGCAGCACGCGCCTGCTCCTCAGTAAGCCTAATCCTACCAGAACGCAAAGCCTCCTCAGTTTCACGCTGAGCATCCATAAGAGCAGCCGAAGAAGTAGCCGCACCAGTCTGAGCCTGATTAAGAGCAGTCTGGCTTTGAACATTCTCACGGTTAGCATCCTTCATGAAATCAAGGTACAAGCGGTCGGCATCCGACTTAGCGGCAGAAGCCAAAGAATTCTTGGCCTGAGCCCAAATAGATTCGATCCGGGCGTTCCGCTCAGCCAGATCAGTAAGAGCTTGTGCCTCGGCAAACTGAGATTCAACCTCAGCAACCTTAGCCTTGAACTGCTTGGAAAGAACATCCGATTCGGCAGCGGCCTTAGTAAAGGCAAAGAGAGAGTTCTCCTGCTGAGTCTTGATAGTCTCGGCCTGGGTCTTGGCGGTATTAGCAGAGGTAAGTTGAATATTTGCCTCGGCCTGGCGCGCCGAAAGAACCTGCTGGACACCCGAAGCAAAAGCAGGAGAGAGAGGGGACATAACATTACCGCCGGGCTGGGTAAACGGCTGAGAAGAGGGGGAAGAACCAGAATAGGAACCGGGATCAACACCCATAGCCTGAACACCAGATTCATCAGCAAAAGGAGACATACCAGCCTTCATACGAGCAATACGCTGAGCAGAAGGGGAGTTATATTTATTCCAATACTCCTGGTTCTGCTGAGCCTCAAGCTCCGAAAGGTACTTAGCATACTCCTTCTGAAAAGCGCGCTGACGTTTATTTTCAGCAGTAGCATACTGAACAGCGCGGCGATTCATCTTTCCGGCAGAAATGGCGGAAGCGCCCGCGCTACCAAGCGCGGCCGCTCCACCAATAATAGCAGATGTTACAAGAGCTGACATAACGAACTACTTTTTAAGTTCCTCATCAGGAGTAACACCGAGATCGTCCTCATGCTTCTTGCGCTCACGCTCGGAAGCAACTTCGACAATCTTTTCGATACGCTCGAACTTATCGAGCGAAAAATCCGTCGACGGATCAACCTGCGTCGTAGAATCCTCATCATAAAACTCTTCCGAGTTATGCTGAACACGATCACAAGGATAAACACCAGTCTCCCAGTATTCCTGCAAACCCTGGCGAAGAGACTTTACACCATGAATAAGGCAATCCTCAGAACAAGAATGAACCACAACAGGCTCGACCACATCCATACGACGCGGAAGATCGGAATAAGAAAAACAATGCTTTTTCATAATCAAATAGTATTAGGGACGTTAACCTTCGACTTCTCACGATAAACAGAAATTTCAGCCGAATTATCCAGCACGAAATTCTGAGCGTTAGGATCAGTATCGGCAAAGACATAATTGTACATTGCCGGGAGGATATACGGAACAAAATCCGTCGAAACATAAGTATTCTTAAGCCAAGCGTTAAACGTCTCGACATCAAGAGTATCGACCTCATCGCCCAACTCCTCAAGAAAAACAGAGGCGTCTTGAGCGTCATTCGAATTATACAAAGTAGTACCATAACGACGCTGGAAAGCCCAATAGTCAAGGTCATTACATAAACGACCATGAGGCTTGGAAACACTAGTCATAAGTTCAGCCCAAGCAGGCTGATAACCAACCGCAATACCCTCAGCGGCACTCAACTTATCAACCGCAACGGTTTGAAGTTCACCACTACCCATATGATTCAGAACATGAGAATAAGAACCCGAACCGGTGGCAAAATAAATATTACCCAAAAGGGTAGGAACCGTAAGCGGCTGCATCTGGATATTATCCAAAGCAGGCGCATAACGCTGACCAAGATTCGTCTGAAGCAAGGTAGGATTCAAGTAGTTCGGGTACATAACCGTAGGAACAACCGAGGTGATCTCCATGAAATAACCGCTCTCATTGAAATGGAACGTACGACGCTTGAAAGAATCACCACCGGACATTTGACCAGAGAACGAACCAAGGGGCGAAGAAGCATCACCAGCACCCGTAGTCTGGTAAAGAACGTTACTACCAAGACGACAAGTGTCCGAACCAAGGAAGAGAGGAACAGTAGCAGACAACTTCGGATCGACATCGAACTCGGCTTTGATAAAATCAGAACCACGACTACCGCCACCGAATGCAAGATCACGGAACCGCTGAAGATGCGAAGCAGTCGAAATAGAACGAACCGAAACCGAATTCGAAGTCACATCAACCACAGTATTGGAGGTATTGAAACCCGACGTCTTCAACCACGATTCCAGATAATAGTCCGGAAAAGCCCGCTGAAAAATCGAAGCACGGGAGCACAACCAAGACCAACCACCAAGGCCGAAACGACCTTCAGCCTCAACAGCACCCATAGCAACAGACCACTGATTAGAATCAGAGGTAGCACGAGTAGTCTTTAACGTCAACAAAAACGTCTCAAGAGTACTCCAATCGACGGTATACTGACCAGCATCGGAAGATGCAACACCAGTATTCAAATAACGATAAAGATTCGTAGGAATCTTATCCCATTGCTGGTTAAGATAATACGAGTAGATAATATCAAGATAACCAGCCACAGGCGTCATGTCCAAAAGAAGGCCGATAGGACAAGAACCCGGGCAGATACCAAGATAATCAGCCAAAGAACCGGGCGCCACAAAGTCCTTGACCGAAGAAGAATCACCGCCAGAAAGGTCTTTAAATTCAAAACCTTTCTCATCGGGATGCTCAGAATCGACGTTGATATAATTATCAGCATCAACCACCAAAGACGGGAAATAGACCTCATGCGGAGCATCAGTAATACCCGAAAAGTTCATGGCAAGATCAACATTATAAAGGCGATCCGGAATAAAAAAATATTCCTTCTTGATAGAAACGCCACCAATCAAAGGCGCCAGGAGAGGCATAGCCTGCAAATAAGATGAAGGCTGGTAGGAAAAATCATCACCCGCAACAACACGGGTGATATTGGTCGGTATAAGAGCACCGTAAGAAGTAGTCGTTGGATTCTTACAACTCAAATTCAACCGAGATTTAGGATTTCGCCGACGCGAAAGAAACATCATGCCCATAGCAAAGACTGATAAATTAATTCTTTTTGTCTGAAAGTTCTATTTTTAAACTTCTTGTTCACAAGATCACGAAGCAAAAGAGGGATATAACTATCGTTCCGACATTTTATCTGAGCCTTGTTAAAACACTTAGTACGATAATAACGAGGGATAGGATAGGAATGGTTGTTAATCAAAACACAAAACCACGACTTCATATTCTGCATCATACAGGAAGCAAGTTCCTTGAGTTCAGAATCTGAAAGACGGCCGAAACCATGCGAAACATACAAACGACCATTAAGTTTTTTCAAATCCTCAGAAATAGAACCGTAATGAACCGGATCATCCTTGGTAATATATTTCATCACATAACGAACGCCTGCCATAGATCGAAGAGGATCAACCCAAGCAAGGCCATATTGCAACCAATGATAACGAACAGTCCACCAAGGCAACGGACAACCAAACATGATAGCATGAAAATGAAGGCGATGAGAAGAGGGTAGACCACGTTCCTTAGCACGCTTACCGTCTGCCACCTCAGAAACAAACAAAAACGGAAAACGTATTTTACGGTAACGATAGCGCTTAGTAACGGGGTCTTTATATCGCAAAGACTTATCTTTACGAAGCCGATCTATAAATCGACGAATAGCCTTGTAGGGCTCCTTGCAGTACTCCTCATAGGCTTCCGGCTTTAAAGTAAAAGTGCAAAAGTAAGTGTTAGTAAGGTCAAAACCTCTACGTTTCATGATATTATAAGCACGAACAAACCACTCTTGGCGACGCTTTTTCAAACAGTCAGGACAACTACCACAAGGAACACGAAGAAAATAATCCTCTTCACCACTAAAAACTCGTAGGTTAAAATGTTGAGCCTTAGCAATTTTCTTGTAATGAGGGTTTATAACACGTAAAGGTTTTTGACACATAGGATAAAAGTTTAAAGGTGAGAACCACCAATAGGAATATTTCTAATCTTAGGACGAGGCCTACCTTTTCGACCGCCGCGACGACGCTCGTCGAGAGAAGGCGGGGAAACTCGTGAAAGCGGCACGCCGATCATTATAAGAGCCAAACAAACGCCTAAAGATTTCCTCTTTGGTAAGTTCGATGTAGATAAGGATGTTATTTGTTCCAAGCAATTCCGATTCAACGTGATAAAAGAAACTGAATTGATAGAACTTGAGAGAATCGAGGGTAGAACGGAGTGAATCCGGGGCGGGGAAATCAAATACGAACTGATAGATACCCCGGAACTCCGAGAAAGAAATACAGTCCCGGAAGAGCAAACAGACGACATCGTAGGGCGACGCCATGATGAAAGACCGATCTGGTTCGATAGCCATGCTGAATAATTTTTGTTTTTAATAACTTGTTCATACCTTACGGTGTCATGATGAACACCTTCGCGCTGGAGTTTCAGATACCCAGTGCACGACGTGGTAAAAAACGCCGTTAGAGCCGCAACAATAGCGGCAACCAACGTCCAAAACTTTTTAGACGTTAGAAGGGCTTTTAATTTTTCCATACGAAACGAGATTTGAAGTGAAAAATAATTGATAAAAGAGGCTCAAATACGTCAAAGAACCCATAATTCTGAGGTGACATGATTACAGATGTAAATAACCATCTCACCGCAAATATATGAATTAATATTGATATTATGTTAAATTATTGGGTGGTAGCCCGATTGTCTCGACAGGAATTACTTTCTCACCTATTTAAGCGGAAACCGGGTCTGTCCGAATTTTATCTTCCCGATTTTATCTTTATGAGACTCGAATATTCCGGGCATCTGCCCGCATGGATTATTTTAACGCTTTGCTGATGGTGTATAGCTTTCGAAGGTCTGGTCATCATAGAGCACGATGACCCGTTTGACATTCGCTTTGCCGAACAACGCCTGCGGGAACTGCGCCGCAGATCCGTCATGTCCGTCGGCCGCTTTATCCTGCATTTGTTTTTCATCCGCCGGAAGTCCGCCCGGCTGTGCTGGGGCGAAAAGGTTGTTGCCGGAACCGAGGGGTGCCGTTTGCACTGCCGATGTCCGGGAGTCCGGCCGGGCAGACGAGGCTGCCGGATATTCATCCCGATACATTTTGTCGGAATCGAGCAACAGCCAATCCGGGTTGATCCGGGGAAACCTCCTGAGAATCTTTTGCAGCAAATCGAAGCCCGGTTTGTTACGTCCGGCGAGAATGTGGGATATTCCGGCGGGATTGATCTCGAGCTGCTCTGCAAGCTGGCTCGGCTTCAATCCTTCGTTTTTCATCAAATCGAGCAATTTTTCCCTCATCAGCGTAATTTTTTACAAATATAAAGTTTTTTCTTTTGTAAAGCAAGTGAAATCTACATTTGTAAAATGTTAATAATTGTTGATAATGTTTACATCTGTAAAAGAAATAATATCGTTAAATTCGCCCGGATATATTATTCTGTATTTTTAGTTTATGTAAATATATTTATATTATTGGTTATTAGTGTGTTATACATCATATTTTTCCCTGTGGGGCCACTTTGCATAACTGCTCTGTATCTACTCTGACGGTATTTAACTTAATCTGAATATAAATTGTATAATTCATTGGTGTTTAATGAATATATATTTAGTTGTTTAACAATTTAACTCATGTACTTTGCATTGCGGACAGGCTTTGTCTGCACTCCCCTACTGTTTTTACAAAAATATAAATCGACAGGGATTACGCTTGTTGTTGATTTACATTTGTAATTACAATTGGAAAGTGTCCTCCCTTTTGATATTTACATTTGTAAATACTCTACCCTTTTTCGATAAAAAATTCGATTTCCCCCGGTATTCCCGGTAACAGCAAGTGCTTTTTCGACAAACTCCTGCTCTCCGCAAATATTATGTTAAATAAAAAGAATGCGGATAGTGTTAATAACCCACTATCCGCTTATAATATAAGTAATTATATTTTTGTAAACAGCTCCTTATCCGAAGAGTTTTGCTGCAATTTCCCGGAACTCTTCCGGCGTCAATTTGAGCTTTTCGCGGTGGAAATCCACGTCGTTTTCGCTCTGTATGGGGATCAGATGGATGTGTGCATGCGGTACTTCGAGCCCTAAAACGACCACTGCGACCCTCTTGCAGGCTATTTCCTGCCTGATTTTGGCCGCGACCCTTTTGGCGAAGAGCATCATGCCGGCCAATGTCTTGTCGTCGAGGTCGAAAATGTAGTCCACTTCCATTTTGGGTACCACCAGCGTGTGCCCTTTGGTCAGCGGATTGATGTCGAGGAATGCGTAATAGTTTTCGTCTTCGGCGACCTTATACGAAGGGATCTCGCCGGCAATGATGCGTGTAAAGATGGATGACATAACTTCGTTTTTTTAGATTTCCGTTTTTTGCGTTCTTTCTGTCGTTTTTTGGGGAGGTTCCTTCATGCTAAAACAGCTTTTTCCCGGCCAGGAGCCGCCTGAGGTTGACGATGCCGAGCAGTATGTTGGCATAACCGGCGAGCAGTGCCACGGCGGTCGTCCAGCCGAATGTGTCCGTTCCCGTACATAACAGTACGACCCATGCTCCTGCCAGGAGGCTCCAGGCGCCGAGCAGCCAGTATTGCAGCTTCAGCTTCCGCCTTAATTTTTCGGGGGCGTAAACGCTCGCCCGCCATTTTGTCTCCTCGGGTGTCATGGGCAACTCCTCTTTCCGGCCGTTATTCGTCGAATTTAGGCTTGAGTATCTCCGAATAGATGACGGCCCTGCGCAGGTCGAAATCCTCGGCTATTTCGGCTGAAACATCCTCCTGCGCGTCGTCATACGCAGCGTGGGGATACTCCGCGGCTGACAGACGGTCTTTTGGCGCGTTGCCGCGCCCGCTGAGGTGCGCAGTGTGCCCGGAACCGGCCGCCGGGGCCGCGTCTTCGAATCCGGCCGACGGCGCCATCGTCGGGGTCGCAGCCGACGCCATGGCCGGCTGCACCTCCTGCCGGACGGGGGCGTCTTTCCGAGGTGCAGGTTGCGGGGCCGCTGCCGGATCCCATGACGGCCATGCCTCGCTGCCGGCGTGCCTGTCGCCGGCCTGCCGGGCCTGTTTCTTCGCCTGTTTGCGGCTCTGCGATACCACGTTGAATATCATGGCCGCTGCGATCACTACGATCCATAGGACGGTCGAGAAGTTTTCCATATCAGCTCAGGGTTCGTTTTACACTTTCAATACCTTTTATCTTGCGCAGTTTGTCCATCACGTCGTGCAGGCCCTCCGCATCCTTCACATAGAGGCTTATGCTGCCCTCGAAGATGCCGTCGTGGCTGTGGATGCTGACCTCGCGGATGTTGATGCTGAAATCGCCGCTCACGACCTTCGCCAGGTCGAGCAGGATGCCCATGCGGTCGATGCCCCGCAGCTCGATGGTGACCAGGTACGACATGGCCTTGTGCTGCGACCATTTGATTTCGTCCTTGACGATGTTCTTGCCGAATTGCGCTGCGAGCCTGTCCAGCTCGTCGCAGTTGGCTTTGTGTACGATGATGTTGCCCGTCGCCGGGTCGCGGTACCCCACGACCTTGTCTCCGGGGATCGGCTTGCAGCATTCGGCGATTTCGAACTGGGGTTCTGCCGCCGGTTCCTTTTCCGGGGCGGTTTCGCCCGGGGCGGCCGTGTCGTCGCCGTCTTCCTCCTCCTTTTTGTTGATGAACAGCGTCCAGAATTTGAGGATTTTGCTTTTGGAGTTGACCTTCAGGACTTTTTCGAGGTTGTCGAGGTTGACGATCCCCGCCCCGATCTTGCTGTACAGTTCCTCCTTGTTGTTACTCTCGTAAATGGGTACTATTTTGCGCAGGACGCGGCCGCTGAGCTTGATATTGAGCGACTTCATCTTTTCGTCGAGCATGTGCATACCCCGCTCGATGTTGTTCTGCCGCTCGCGTTTGAGGAAGCTCTTGATCGACTGCTTGGCTTTGGCCGTAGTCACGATCTCCAGCCATTCGGGCTTGGGACGCGCATTGTCGGCCGTGATGATCTCGATCTGGTCGCCACTGTTGATCTGCGTGGTGATCGGTTCGAGCTTGTGGTTGATCTTGGCGCTGATGGCGCTGTTTCCGATCTTCGAGTGGATGTCGTATGCGAAATCGAGCGCCGTGGCGCCGAACGGCATTTTCCGGGCCTCTCCCTTGGGTGTAAACACCACTATTTCCGATGTATACAGCGATAACTTGAAGTTATCCAGGAAGTCTACCGCGTTCTCCGTCGGGCTGTTCAGCGCCGAGCGGATCTGTTTGAGCCACTTGTCGAATTCGTCCTCGTCCTGCGAGATGGTCGCATGCTTGTATTTCCAGTGCGCGGCGAATCCCCTTTCGGCGATGTCCTCCATGCGCTGGGTGCGGATCTGTACCTCGACCCATACGCCGTCGGGCCCCATCACGGTCGAATGCAGCGCCTCGTAGCCGTTGGCCTTGGGCATCGAGATCCAGTCGCGCAGCCGGTCGGGTTTCGGGGTGTAGATGTCCGTGATGGTGGAGTATACCTGCCAGCATTGGGTCTTTTCCGAGGGGAACGGCAGCGGCTTGAACACGATGCGGATGGCAAACAGGTCGTATATCTCCTCGAAGGGGATCTGTTTGCGCTGCATCTTGCTCCATATCGAGTAGACGCTCTTTACCCGCCCCGAGATTTCGTAGTTGATGTTGTCGCGGTTGAGCCCCGCGATGATCGGGGCGTTGAACTTGCTGATGAACTCCTGGCGCGACGCCTCGGTTTCATTGAGCTTCTGTGTGATCTCGGCGTATTGCTGCGGGAACCGGTACTTCATGCAGAGGTCTTCCAGTTCGCTTTTGATCGAATAAAGCCCCAGCCGGTATGCCAGCGGTGCGAAGAGGTAGATCGTTTCGCCCGTGATCTTGATCTGTTTGTTCATCGGCATCGCTCCCAGCGTGCGCATGTTGTGCAGGCGGTCGGCGATCTTGATGAGGATGACCCGCACGTCGTCCGAGAGGGTCAGCAACACCTTGCGGAAATATTCGGCCTGTTCCGAGGTTTCGGCGTTGAACACGCCCGACATCTTGGTCAGCCCGTCGACCATCGAGGCGATTTTCGGCCCGAAGATGCGTTCCATGTCTTCCACGGTGTATTCCGTGTCTTCCACGACGTCGTGCAGCAATGCCGCCACGACCGATTTCACGCCCAGTCCGATCTCCTCGATGACGATCTTGGCTACTGCAATAGGATGCAGAAGGTATGGCTCGCCGGAGCGGCGCCTTACCCCCTGATGTGCCTCCTTGGCCAGGAAAAATGCCCTTTTTATGAAATTCCAGTCCTCGTCGTTCTTACATATCTTGGTGCACGAGAGGAGCAGGTCGTCCCACTTTTCCTTGATTATAACTTCATCCTCGGCAGTATAATCCATACCTTATTGTTTAGGTGCCTTCATGGCCTCGCGTACCTTGGCCTCGATTTCGTTGCGGAGCCCGTCGTCGTTTTTCAGCAGCTCCTTCACGGCGTCGCGTCCCTGGCCGATCTTGCGGTCGCCGTACGAGAACCACGAGCCGGCTTTCTTGACCACGCCGTAGTCGACGCCCAGGTCGACGATCTCGCCGATCTTCGAGATACCCTCGCCGAACATGATGTCGAATTCCGCACGTTTGAACGGAGGCGCCACCTTGTTCTTCACGACCTTCACCTTGGTGCGTGTTCCCAACTGTTCCTCGCCGTCCTTGATGACCGACATGCGGCGGATGTCGATGCGCACGCTGGCGTAGAATTTCAGAGCATTGCCGCCCGTCGTGGTCTCGGGATTACCGTAGACGACACCGATTTTGTCGCGCAGCTGGTTGATGAAGATGCAGACCGTCTTGGTCTTCGAGATGCTCGACGTCAGCTTGCGCAGCGCCTGCGACATCAGGCGGGCCTGGAGGCCCATCTTCGAGTCGCCCATCTCGCCTTCGATCTCGGCCTTGGGGGTCAGTGCCGCCACCGAGTCGATGACGATGATGTCGATCGCGCTCGACCGGATCAGCGAATCGGCGATTTCGAGCGCCTGCTCGCCGTTGTCGGGCTGCGATATGAGCAGGTTGTCGACGTCCACGCCCAATTTCTGTGCGTAGAAGCTGTCGAAAGCGTGCTCTGCGTCGATGAATGCCGCGATGCCGCCGGCTTTCTGCGCCTCGGCGATGGCGTGGATCGCCAGGGTCGTCTTACCCGACGACTCGGGGCCGTAGATCTCCACGACGCGGCCTTTGGGATAGCCGCCCACACCCAACGCCATGTCGAGCGTGATCGAACCCGTCGGGATGACCGGTACGTCGTTCACCTCCTGCGAGTTCATGCGCATGATCGAGCCCTTGCCGAAGTCCTTTTCTATTTTTTCCATTACTGCGTTAAGCACTTTGAGCTTATCCGCATTTACCTGTACTTTTTCTGCCATTTTTGTGTAGTTCCTTGTTATTTGAATTTTTTATCGTCTTTGTTGCCGCATCCTGTCCAGGGCTTTCATCTGGTCGGTGCGCTTGTCGGCTTTCGTGCCGCGCGGCATCGGGAAGCTGATTATCCGGGCGTCCAGCAACCGATCCTGGAAGGGGCTCCAGTTGTTGACCGACGTGTTGCCTATTCCCCAGAGCCCGGTTCGCCTGTTCAGGTCGTGCGGGTATTTCTGCCGGGATCGGATCAGTGACTCCTCCTGTTGCGCAGCCCGTTCTTGCATGGCGCGGTGGAGTTTGCGGCGTGCGCGCAGGTAGGGGTTCACCTCCTCCTGCAGCCACTGGAGCCCGAACTCTTCCGGGGGAAGCATCCGCAGCGAACTTGCGGCGGCATGCGCCTTGGCCGAAAACTCGGCCGGAAGTTCTGTCGCGGGCACGCCCGGGAGGCCTGTTGCGAATTGCGCCGGCTGTTTCCGCCCCGGCTCCGCCGCGGATTCCCGTGCGGGGCTTTGCGCAAGCTCATGCCCGAGTGCTGCCGGCCGCCCTTGTGCCGGAAGCTGCAAGGTGCCCAAGAGGCTGCCTGCCGCAAGTAGTATGCCCGCAAAGAATTTCATGCCTGTCGTCGGTTGGTGCCGTCCTATTTGTAAGCGTCCAGGATTTGCCGGTAGTGGTTTGCGGTGTCGACCTTGGTGAATACCTTTTCGATCCGCCCCTCGGCGTCGATGACGAACGTCGTGCGCAGTACGCCCATGTATTTGCGGCCGTACATCGACTTTTCGGCCCAGACCCCGTAAGCTTCGCAGACGCTGTGGTCGGTGTCGGCGAGCAGCGTGAAATTCAGGTCGTGCTTGGCACAGAAGTTCCGGTGCGATTTTTCGCTGTCGGGGCTTACGCCGATGATCCGGAATCCCATGCGGGCGAGTTCTGCCCTGCCGTCGCGCAGGCTCTTGGCTTCGAGCGTGCACCCCGAGGTGTTGTCCTTGGGGTAGAAATAGAGTATCGTGCGTTGTCCCTTCAGGTCGGCCAGCGTCAGCGCCGCACCGTCCTGGGTCGTGGACTTGAAATCCGGGGCCATATCCCCCGCCTGTAACTGTGTCATACGTTTCCGAAAAAAAAGGTTCGTTTTCGCAAAAATAGTGCAGACCCTGCGCTGTGCCCCGTTTCCGGGGCAAGGCCCGGGCAGTGCCTATTTTGGGTAAAGATAGGAATTTTCCGCGGATTTTCACCCTTCCGGGCCTACTTTTTTGTTGCTCTGCCGCGTACGCCGCGCGCCGTTCAATCCCACATGTAGGTCACCTCGATCTGTTCGTTGAACTCTTCCTGCGTGGTGTTGAGTTTCTTGTGGCACGCCGGGCAGCGGATCGCCGTTTCGGTTTCGACATATTCGCCGCATCCCACGCACATCGGCAGTACGCCGTAGCCCGGTTGCATGTGGTGCTCGAACTGCGCTCCGCAGTGTCTGCACCTGATTTTGTAAGCTGTTCCCATAATCGTTTTCTTTTAGGTTCACGGTACAAAGGAACGGCTCTGTAGTGACAACTTGTGACACAGAATTAAAAAAACGCATGTTTCACCAAAAAACATGCGTTTTTTTGCCGGAATCCCCGGGGTCAGTGGGCGTGTTCGGCCTCCATGGCTTCCTGCTGGGTCTTGTGTACCGTGCCGTGGGGGTGCTCCGCCGGGGCGTAGATCGAATAGAGTTTCAGCGGCTTGTCGCCTTTGTTGACGATGTTGTGCCACTTCCCGGCCGGGACGAAGATCGCATAGTCGTCCTCCACGTCGCGTACGAAGTCGAGCTTGTCCTGGCTGTCGCCCATCAGCACCTGTGCCATACCCTCCTCGATGCGCAGGAACTGGTCGATGCCCATGTGCTGCTCCAACCCTACGTCCCCGCCTACGGGAATCGTCATCAGCGTGACTTGCAGATTGTTGCCCGTCCATAGCACCGTTCTGAAGTCCTCGTTCCCGAGCGTGTAGCTTTCGATGTTCAGGACGGTCGGTTCCGCCCCGTAATCCTGCAGTACGACGGCCGCTGCTGTCGGCAGCGTCCCTGTCGTTTCGGGTGCCTGGCGGCAGCAGGAACCTGCCGCTAATGCCATACAGAGCATTCCCAGCGTTGTGATCGTGTTTATTTTCATGATGTTCGATGTTTTGTGTGTAATACAAATATAACAAAAAAACTTATTGCAACTTGTTTGCCGCGATATAATCGCGGAGATAGGCGGTCAGTTCCGGCGAGTCGACGATGCGGATGTCGTCCAGCAGCCCGACGGCGAAGCGTCCTACCCCGGCGAACCCGGCTACCTGCGTGTCGAGCAGCCAGCGGCCCTTGCCCGCTGGCCGGACGTCGCGTTCGGCCAGCGGGTATTCCTCGCACAACAGGTTGTAAGCCAGCAGTCCCAGCTCCAGCTGCACCCGGTGGCGTGCGCCGCCGTGCATGCGGAAAACGTCGATGAAACCTTCGCGGTGCTCCGCTTCGTGCTTCCATGCCTCCCCGGTAAGCTCCACCGACCCGATGCGCGAGGTTTTGAATAGCTTGCATGCCCCGGCCTCCGGATCGTAGCACCACACCTGTACGTAGTTGGTCGTAAAGGCGAAGGGCTCCACGCGGCGGTCGCGGACTTCCCCGCCGTGCGGCGACTGGTAGCTGTGCAGTACGGCCTGCTGTTGCCGGTCGATGGCCTCGATGAGCGTCCGGATGTTCGGGGCGTTCTTGCCGCGCACGACCGTGTCGGCCAGCGTCTTGTTGTCGTAAACCGAGTAGAGCTTGCGTTTGAGATTCTGTTTCAGCAGGTTCGTGTCGTCGATGTTTTCGATGGCGCTCTTGAGGATCACGGCCTCTTCTTCGGTGAAATGCACGAGCTGCGAGATGTCGCGGAAGTGCGGCGATTCCTTGTCGAGGCGGATGCAGTCGCCCGCCTTTTTGATGACGAAACCCGCCTCGCGGAAGGTGTCTATGTAGCGGTAGATGGTGCGGCGCGACATCTGGAGCCGTTCGGCCAGCTGGTCGACGTTGTAGGTGGTGTTCGCCGTGAGCAGCTTCATCAGCCGCAGCAGGCGTTCGAGTTTGGGTTGATCCATGTATTGCGTATTCAATGATTTCAAAGCTGTTCCTCCCGGGATTGCCGGTGCGTATGGTCTGCTCCGCAGGTGGCGCAGCGTCCCGTGTGGACGCAGAACGTGCCGCCGCACGACGGACAGCTCCATTTTGTCCGTTCGCGATCCAGGAATGCCGTCATTCCCTCTTTGCGGATGAACGCCAGGTTCTCCATCGGCGATTCGCTCAGCGGATAATCGTTCGTATACCGGTTTTCCCGCTCCATCGTTTCTGTGCAGGGGTATTGCGGACATTCATCGCAGAAACCGCCGGGTAGCGTTTTGCGGATCGTGCAGGTTGCGATCTTACACTGCGAAGAACAGAATTCCGGTTTCGTGTCGTCGGGGCCCCAACATCCGGTGCAGGGGCTCTCTTCCCGCAGGGCCCCGATGCAAACGCTGCAATCGAGGCCGCACGGGGCGATCATTTTTGCGTGATAATCCATTCCATTCCTGTTTTAAAGGCCGAGACGACTGCCGCTGGCCTTGCAATATACAAAAAAAGTCGTGACGGATAATGTCACGACCTCCTGTTTGTCGATACGGTGTGTTTACCCTAATGCGCAAGTACTTTCTTTTCGATCTCCTCGACCTGCCGGCGGAACGCCTTGTCGGTTTCGATCAGGTTCGATACGGCCTTGCACGAGTGGAGCACCGTGGCGTGGTTGCGGCCTCCGATGGCGGCCCCGATGGTCGTGAGCGGCGCCTTGGTGTGCTGTTTGGCGAGGTACATGGCGATCTGCCGTGCCTGGGCGATCTCGCGCGTCCGCTCCGTGGAGTTGAAGCGTGCGAAATCGAGGTTCAGGTATTCGCACACCACTTCGATGATGTGGTCGAGCGTGATCTCCTTCTGGTAGAGCTGCACGTAGACCTTCAGGATCTCCTTGGCCAGCGACGTGGTGATCTTGCGCCCGAGGAACGAGGCGTTGGCCACCAGCGACGAGAGCGCCCCCTCGATCTCGCGCACGTTGGCCGAGATGTTGTCCGCCAGGTAGGCCACCACGTCGTCCGAAATCTGCGCCCCGAACTTCTGCGCCTTTACGCGGATGATCTTGAGCTTGGTATCGTAGTCGGGCGTGTTGAGCTGTGCCGACAATCCCCACTTGAAGCGCGTCAGCAGGCGCTGTTCGATGTCTTTCAGCTCCACGGGCGGCTTGTCCGAGGTGAGAATCAGCTGTTTGCCCGCCAGTTGCAGATGGTTGAAGATGTTGAAGAACGCATTCTGCGTGCCCGTCTTCCCGGTCAGTTCCTGGATGTCGTCGATGATCAGTACGTCGATCATCTGGTAGAAATGGATGAAATCGGGGATTTCGCCGTTCTTGTACGCGGTCTGGAACTGCGCCTGGAATTTGTTCATCGAGACATACAGCACCTGCAACTCGGGATGGCGCTGGCGTACCTCGTGGCCGATGGCCTGTACGATGTGCGTCTTGCCCAGTCCCGAATCCCCATATATATATAGGGGGTTGAAGGGGTTGTTGCCCGGGTTTACGGCGACGGACATGCCCGCCGAACGTGCCAGGCGGTTGCATTCGCCCTCGATGAAGGTCGCGAACGTGAGCCCCGGATTCAGCTGCGGGTCTATGATTATCTTCTTGAGCCCCGGAATTACGAAGGGATTCTTTATATTTGCGGTGTTGGTCTGCGTGTTGAAACGCGAGATGGCCGTGGTGTCGGCATCGGCGGTAACGGGTACGGCCGGGGGTGTCGAACGCGGCACGGCATAGTGCAGCCGGGTCTGCTGTCCGTAGAGCTGCGAGATGATCGGGCGCAGGAACGGGATGTAGTTCTTTTCGATCTGGTGTACGTAGCTCTCGTTGGGAACACGCAGGCGCAGGTTGGTGCCGTCGAATTCGAGCGGTACGATCGGCTGGAACCACTTCACGAACTCCTCTTCGGAGGTCTGTGCCTTGATTCGGTCAAGGCAGTTCTGCCACATATCGCTATATGTCTGCGTGTTGTTTAACATGATAAGGGTTGCACTGTTTTTGATGTGACAAAGTTGTGAATAATTTTGCAAAAAGATTTCCGAAAAGGTGTTGTATTTTCACTTTTTTTATATATAGAAAAACAACGGTTTCCGGACATCCAATTTTAACTCCCTGATATTGAATAATAGAAATAAATTTCGTATATTTGCATATCAATTTTTTAGGCAGTCCTATAATCAAATTATAAATAAAACCAATAAACTTATGGCTAACGAACTGGAACAATTGGTGCTGAAAAAAGCGCAGGCATGGCTTGACGGCCACTACGACGAAGCTACCAAGAAGCAGGTTAAATACCTGATTGATAATGATATGAAAGAACTCACCGAGAGTTTCTACAAAGACCTCGAATTCGGTACGGGCGGCTTGCGCGGCATCATGGGCGTGGGTACCAACCGCATGAACGTCTACACGGTGGGGGCTGCTACACAGGGGCTTTCGAACTATCTCAAGAAGAACTTCGCGGGCGAGCAGATCCGGGTTGCGATCGGCCACGACAGCCGCAATAATTCACGCATGTTCGCCGAGCATGTGGCCGATATTTTCGCCTCGAACGGATTCACCGTTTTCCTGTTCGATTCGCTGCGCCCGACGCCCGAGCTGAGCTTCGCCATCCGCGAGCTGAAATGCCATTCGGGTGTGGTCGTGACCGCCTCGCACAACCCCAAGGAGTACAACGGTTACAAGGCCTACTGGACGGACGGCGCGCAGGTCACCGAGCCGCACGACAAGAATATCATCGCCGAGGTGGAGAAGATCACCGACGTGGACATGATACTCACGGGTAAGAATCCCGAAAACATCACGATCCTCGACGAGAAATTCGACGAGATCTATTTAAATAAGGTGCACGAATTGTCGCTCTCGCCCGAAAGCGTGAAGAAGCACCGCGATATGAAGATCGTCTACTCCCCGATGCACGGCGCAGGCGTCCGCCTGGTGCCCGCGTCGCTGCGTAAATTCGGCTTCACGAACATCATCATGGTGAAGGAGCAGGCCGTCATCGACGGGAACTTCCCCACCGTCGAGTCGCCCAACCCCGAGGAGCGCAAGACCATGTCGATGGCCATCGACCTCGCGGCCAGGGAGGGGGCCGACCTCGTCCTGGCTACCGACCCCGACTCCGACCGTATCGGCGTCGCGCTGCGCAACAAGAAGGGCGAGTACGTGCTGCTGAACGGCAACCAGACGTTGGTGCTGCTGATGAGCTACCAGCTGACCCGCTGGGCCGAGCGCGGCGAGCTGGACGGGAACCAGTACGTCGTGAAGACCATCGTCACCTCGCAGATGGCCAATGCCGTGGCCGACCATTTCAAGGTGAAATGCTACGACTGCCTCACGGGGTTCAAGTATATCGCCAAGATCATCCGCGAGAACGAAGGCAAGGCCAAGTATATCGGCGGCGGCGAAGAGTCGTTCGGCTACCTTGCCGGCGATTACGTGCGTGACAAGGATGCCGTGTCGGCCTGCTCGCTGGCTGCCGAAGCCGCCGCATGGGCCATGGATACGATGGGTCTGACGCTCTACGAGTGGCTGCAGGAGCTTTACGTGAAATACGGTTTCTACCGCGAGGGACTCGTGTCGGTCGTCCGCAAGGGCAAGGAGGGGGCCGAACTGATCCAGAAGATGATGGTCGAATTCCGCGCGAACCCGCCCAAGACGATCCTGGGATCGCCCGTCGTGAAGATCAACGATTTCCTTACGCTCGAAACGACCGACGTGAAGAGCGGCGCCATGACCCCCATCGTGCAGGATCGCAGCAACGTGCTCCAGTGGTTCACCGAGGACGGCACGGCCGTGTCGGTGCGTCCGTCGGGCACGGAGCCTAAGATCAAGTTCTATTTCGGCGTGAAGGCTCCCCTGGCGTCGGTTGCCGATTTCGACCGGGTGCAGGCCGAGCTCGACGCCAAGATCGAAGGCATCAAGAAAGACCTCAAGCTGGAGTAGCCGCGCTACCCTGCTGCATAAGGCCCCGGCAATTTTGCCGGGGCTTTTTCATGGCCGTTTCCAACTAATCTCAGGCCGTTATTTGCCCCGAAAATTTGTATTTCTAAATTTTTAGTTTTATTTTTACTAAAATTTTAGTAGCATAAAGAGACAGTAGCATGAAAAACCTGTTTATCCGGCTGGTCGCCCTGTTGGGCGCTGCGATGGCCGTACATGGCGTGTCGGCGCAGGAGCCGCAGAAGCACGAGGCGGAGCTGCGCTTCGACCAGGCGCAGCGCGAGGAGCTTGCCGATGAGCCCTCCCCCGCCGTGGCGGCCGATTCCGCCGCCGCAGGCCACCCCTTTGCCTATAAACTCAACCGCAAACGCACTTCGGAGGCCGTGGCTTACGACGCCGTGACCTTGTGGAACGTCCGCAAGGTCAAGATCCGGGATCGCCGCATGAAACTTTCCGACTCCACCCGGCGTGAAAAGGTGCGGCTGCTGAAATTTTTTATCGAGCGCGACCGGAAAAAGGGTGCCCGTCCGCACCTGCTGGGCAATGTCGCGGGGTATACCTGGTCAAACGCTGTCTATGACGAAGCCGCGCGAACATGGCGCACGGTGCCGAAGCACATTGCGACCTATACCTTGCGGGACGAGTACGATTCGGTACGCCGCAGCGGCGGCGATGTGTCCATGTTCAAGGTGCCCGAGGAGCTGTGGCGCCGATTGTCCCCTAAAGCCGTCTATATGCTCGACGGCGTACGTGTCCCGGGCAGCGTCTTCCAGTTTATCGACGGGCTGTTCCTGCGCACGCTCGAAGTCCATACCGACCGCGGGACAATGGCACGGTACGATACCGACCAGGGGGTTGTCATCGGGGATGTATACCCAGACCGGATACCCCTGGTGGTCTTCTGCGGCCGGCCCTCGACGATCGGGGCGTGGCTGAAAATCTGCCATACCGGCGCTTTTTCGGTGGATGCCGCAGTGCCCATGCGCTATTTCTACATGCTGCCCGTCGAGGCCGTGCAAATCTACGGGCTGGCGGGTAAATACGGTGCGATCTGCGTCGAGTTGGCTGAATAGCCCCGGGGCTGCCCTTCGCCCGATACCCTGTCCGCATTGCATTGCGGGCAGTTTTTTTATTTTCCGGCAAAATAATTAAAAAAATAGTTGTATAACTAAAATATTAGTTTTATCTTCGTTGCAGGTAAATCAACTAAAAGTATAGTTATGACAGGAATAGTAAAGAACCGACCGCAGGAACTGACCCGTGCCGAACTGGAGATCATGCAGGTATTGTGGAACAGGGGCGCCGCCGTCGTACACGGCATCCTCGACGAGATGGACGAACCCAAACCCGCCTACAATACCGTTTCGACCATCGTCCGCATTCTCGAAAAAAAGGGCTTCGTCGCACACAAGGCCTATGGCAAGACCCATGAATACTACCCCGTCGTCTCGAAGGACGACTATGCGCGCCGCTATATGGACACCGTGCTGAATAATTTTTTCGGCGGTTCCGTCAGCCGGCTGGTTTCGTTCTTCTCCGAACACAAGGCCATTTCGCTGGAGGAGACCGATGCCATTCTGGACATGCTCAAAAACCGCAAGTGATGAAATCCCCCGCCCTGTACCTGCTCGAAGTGTTCTTTTGCAGCGGTATGCTGCTGGCATTCTACCGGCTGCTGCTCGTCCGCAAAGTCTCTTTCGCGGCCTGTCGCCGTTACCTCGTGGCGGCAATGCTGCTTTCGGCGGCGATCCCCGCGCTCGATATCCCCCTCTACCCCGCCCGTACGGAGGCCGATCCGCTGCCGCTGGTTGCCTCACAGGCCGTCCCGCCTGCCGAAGAACCTTTCGTCGCGGAGGCAGGTCAGCCGGCCGCCGTCGTGCGCACAACGGCCCCTGCCACCGACTGGGGACGCGTGGCACGCATCGCCGTGGCCGCATTGTACCTGCTGACCGTCGCGGTGTCGCTTGCGATCCTCGCCGTGCGCATCCTCGGGATCAGACGTCTGCGCCGCCGTTCGCGGATCACCGATTGCGGCGCATATGCCGTGGCGGAGAATCCTCGCGTCGGGACGCCCTTTTCGTTTCTGCGGACGGTATTTCTGGGCGAGGGTTACGAAGGCCGCCGCCGCGAGATCGTGGTCTGCCACGAGGCGAGCCATGTGCGCCACCGCCACTCCGCCGAACGCATCGCGCTCGAACTGGTGCGCAGCCTCTTCTGGTTCAATCCCTTTGTCTGGATCGCCGGGCGCTGGCTTTCGGAGGTGCAGGAGTGGGAGGCCGACCGCGACGTGCTCGATGCGGGGTACGGCCTCACGGAATACAGGACGATCATTTTCCGTCAACTCTTCGGTTATAATCCGGATATAGCCTGCGGGTTGAATCATTCACTCACAAAAAAACGATTTGCCATGATGACACAATTCACAAGGCGCCGGTTCGCATTCGTGCGCTTCGGTGCGGCCATCCCCGTGGTGGCCGGGATGATGATGCTTTGCAGCTTTACGACCAAAACCTCCGGATCTGCCGAGCCGGGCACTGCCTCCCGTATCCATATCTCCGCCGACGGGACGGTGACGTTCAACGGGCGTCCCGTATCCATCGACCGACTGGCGGGCTATGTCGCGGCCGAACGCGCCAAACTTCCCGAGTCCGACCGTGCGGACATGCAGGTGCTCCTGACGTCCGACGCATCCGGCAGCCCTGCTGCCCTCGTCGGCAAGACCGTGACCTTCGGTGCCGCGGGGCAACTGGAGGTGCTCCGCTCTGACAGGGCCTATCCGTCGGATGTCCGGACAATGATATTCGCCGGTAACGTACAAGCCCGCTTCCGGGATGAAACGCCCGACCCGGCCTTGAAAGATGTGCTTACGGAAATACGCTGCGACAGCCTGGTCGTGAACCCTGCCGGCCGGAACTTCGAGTGTTTCGATGCCGGTTTCAGCAATGCTTCCATGCTTTCCTTCGGTAAATGGTATCGTTTCCTGGCCGGCGATTCCGGCCTCGGCTGGAGCCGCGAGATGGAAAATGTTATGGAAACATCGCTGAATACCGCCCTGATACAGGTATTGCCCGATGGCAATATCCTGCTGAACGGAGGCCCCGTATCCGTTGCCGAGCTGGAGCCGAAGCTCGTGGCTTGGCGCGGCGAGCGTTCGCCCGCCGATGTCGGGGCCTGGATTATAGCAGGGAAAGAGGCGAAGATGGACGTTGTGACCGACATAAAACAAGCCTTGCGTGCTGCCAATATCCTGCGGGTCATGTATAACGGAACCGATGAGCGCATGGTTATGCGCATGCTGCCGCCCCGCTCCGCTTCTTTCCCGGGCGTAAATGTGGTTGCCGACGTGCTGGCGGTCGTGCCCGGCAATGCCACGGCGGAAGATACCTCTGCGGTACGGTCTGAGATCCGGGTCAAGGAGCGCAATGTTTTTCTGGTGCTGCTAAACGGGAACGGGAAGATGATGGTCGGGACGGCTGACGTATTGGAGCTCATCGACCCCCGTGAGCTCACGGCGCGCGTCGGGGCGTTTGTACGCAATGTGTCCGACGACCCCGGGCTGGCCGAGAAGGTGGTGACGGAATTCGACCTACCGGGCGGCGGGAAGATGGAATACCCCGTGAGCCAGGGGATCGTATCGTTGCAGACGGCGAGCGACACCCCGTTCGACAGTTATCTCGATGTTCAGAACCGCATTGCGCAGGCATTCGACGATATCCGTACCCACTTGGCGCAGCGGCAGTTCGGGAAGCCTTACGGAGAGCTTTCCGATGCCCAGCGCCAGGTGGTCATGCGGGCCGTCCCGCTGAAGATTTCCGAAGCCGAACCCCACGTTTCCCGATAGTCGAACACCCTGCCGACGCCCGTTGGCAGTTGGCCGGTGTCCGGTGTCCGGTATCCGGCACCCCGGATCGCCGCCTCAGACCGCCGGCAGACCGCTTTCCGTCCTCCGTTATTCCGGATCGCCACCCCAGGCCGACGCCCGCCGGCTGCCCGGCCTCCGATACTCAGGTTTGCCACCCGATGCCGACGCTCGCCCGCCGTCAGACCGCTTCCCAGTCTCCGTTATACCGGATCGCCGCCTCAGACTGCCGTCAAACCGCTTTCTGGTCTCCGCCCAGGCCGACGCCCGCCGGCGCACGGCTGACAACAGCCGGTTTACCGATTTACCATAAGCGGACACCCCGTACGGAGGCCTTGGCCCTGTGCGGGGTGTTTTGTGCCGCGGTGCGGTGCAGTTGTGGTTTCGGAACGGCCCCTGACGGGGCGGGCAGTTTTTAGGTCGGTTCTCCGGAACCGTCACCCGGGATTGGTTCTCCGGGGTCGGATCGTCCTATTTTTTGTGGCTGACACTTCGGGGCGACCCGTTGCGGCGGTTTCCCGCAAAGGGTTCGGTGCGGCTCGCCGGGGGCTATTCTCCGGAGTCGAATCGTCCTATTTTTTGTGGCTGACACTTCGGGGCGACCCGTTGCGGCTGTTTCCCGCGAAGGGTTCGGTGCGGCTCGCCGGGGACTATTCTCCGGAGTCGAATCGTCCTATTTTTTGTGGCAGATATTTTGGAGCGACCCCTTCGGCCATTTGCGGGGGCAGGCGGCTTTTCGGGATCAGAGCTTCGGATTGTGCAGGTGCCGCTCTTTGTCGCGCGAGGTTTTCTTGGCGAAATTCGCTTCCACTGCTGCCGTGAGGTCTACACCCGTCTGGTTCGCAAGGCATACCAGTACCCATAGTACATCGGCCATTTCGTCGGCGAGGTTGCATTTCTCCCCTTCCTTGAACGACTGGTCGCCGTATTTGCGTGCCATGATGCGTGCCAGCTCCCCCACCTCTTCGGTGAGCACGGCCATGTTCGTCAACTCGCTGAAGTAGCGCACGCCGTACTGCCTGATCCATGCGTCTACCCGTTGCTGCAATTCGCTCAGTTCCATCGTTGCTGATTTTTCCCGAAAGGTACGAAAAAATCCCGCTCCCCGATATGCTATTTCCCGGCTTATTTTACCCGTATCAGGTTCAGCCCGTCGCGCAGGGGGATGATCACGTTTTCGACCCGCGGGTCTTCGGAGACCATGCGGTTGAACTCCACCACGGCCTGCGTGTGGCGGTCGCTGCGGGCTATGGGCTGCACGACCTTGCCCGACCAGAGGATGTTGTCCGCGACCAGCACCGAGCCGCTGTGAACCAGGGGGGCGGTGCCGCCGTCCCCCATCAGCATCCGGTAGTAGTCCGGATACTCGCGTTTATCCCCGTCGATGAATACCAGGTCGAATTCCATGCTCAGCGCCGGGGCGATGTCGAGTGCCGAACCGATGTGCAGCCGGATCTTCGCGCCGTGCGGGCTGCGGTCGAAAAAGGATTGCGCCAGTTCTTCCAGCTCGTCCTCCACCTCGATGGTGTGCAGTTCCCCGCCCTCTTCGAGCCCTGCGGCCATCGAGAGCGCCGAATACCCCGTGAAGGTGCCGATCTCGAGGATGCGCCGCGGCCGGAGCATCCGCACGAGCATCTCCAGCAGGCGCCCCTGTATATGGCCCGACAACATGCGGGGCTGTACGACCCGCAGGTTGGTCTCACGGTCGAGCTCGTGCAGCAACTCCTCTTCGGGCGAGGTATGGTCGTGGATGTATTGTTCGAGCGCGTCCATTATCTGCCGCAAAATCCCTCCTTGTTGAACTTGTACGACGCTTCGATGGCCTCGGGGGTGTCGGCCGAGAGGGCGAGCAGGCACTCGCGGGTGAATTCCAGTTGTCCGGTGCCGTTGGCCGTTACGACGTTGCCGTCGCGCACGGCCTGGCGCTCCTCGTAGAGCTCCTCGCCCGTGTAGTTCGCCCCGCCCCACTTTTGCAGCATTCCGAGGGTGTTGCCCGTGTGCCGGACACCGTTCAGGAAGCCGTGTGCGGCCATGAACGACACGGCATTGCAGATGGCGCCGACGACGATCCCGCGTGCCAGCGCCTCGCCCACGAGCGGCACGATCCGTTGCGCCGCCTCCGACTGCCACTGCATACCCCCGACGAGGATCAGCCCTGCGCACGCTTCGGGCAGCGCCGAGGCGTCGCAGTCGGCCGCAGCCCGCAACCCGCCGATCGACCGGACGGGACGGCCGTCGGGTGTCATGTATTTCACGCCGTAGGATGCCGGGCGTCCCGGCATCGTGCCCGCCCGCAGCGCCGGGGCGAGGAATGCCGCCTCCCAGTCTGCGAAATCGTCGAGCAGGACGAATACGATCTCCTTTTCCATATCTCTATTTATAGATGAGTCTCGACATGCCGGAGAAAACCTCTTCGGCGACCTCGGTGAGCTGTGCGGCGGTCAGTGCGCGCACTTTGGCGTAGACCTGTTCCATGGTATCCACGTCGTCGTGCGTCAGGAAACTTTTTCCGGCCCCCAGCATGTACCCTTCGTTGCTCTCGCTCGATATGGCCAGCTGTGCGATGAACTGTTTTTTCGCCATCGACAGCTGGCGTGCGGTGAGCGGCGTCGTGCGCAGCCTGTGCAGTTCCCCTTCGATCAGGTCGATGCACTGCGCCGTATTGCCGTTTTCGGAGCTGAAGTAGATCGCCACGATGCCCGAGTCGCTGTACGGCGTGTAGCTGGCTTCGATGTTGTACGACAGCCCGTTCTTCTCGCGCACCACGACGTTGAGCAGCGAGTTGGCGCACGGGCCGCCGAGGATGTTAATCAGCAGTGCCAGCGGCAGCCGCTTTTCCTCGCCGATGCCGTAGGCGCGGTTGCCGATGATGCAGTGCGTCTGGTGCGTGTGCTTCACGACCGTCTTTTCGAAGGCCGCGCAGGGTGCCGGGGCTACCCTGCCGAAGCCGCGTGCCGAAGCCGCCTGCTCGGCGAAATAACGTGCCGCGACGGCTTCGGCGGTTTTGGCCGAGAAGTTCCCGATCGACGAGAATACCATCTGGTCGGTGGTGTGCGTGCGGCCCGTGAAGGCGCGTATCGCCTCCCCGTCGTAGCGTGCGAGCGCATTCTTGCGCCCCAGGATGTTGTGCCCCAGCTCCGACCCTGCGAAGAGCATGTCCTCGAACGTATCGTAGATCAGGTCGGCAGGCGAATCCTTGTAGGTGTTTATCTCGTCCGCGATCACCTCCTTTTCGCGTTCCAGTTCCCGCTCGGGGAAGGTCGAGCGGAAGGCTACGTCGGCGATCAGTTCGGCCGCCCTGGGGAAGTCGCCGCGCAGCGTGGTGGCGTGTATGGTCGTGTCCTCCTTGGTGGTGAAGGCGTTGAGCTCGCCGCCGAGGTTTTCCAGCCGGCAGTTGACCTGCCAGGCACGGCGGCGCTGCGTGCCTTTAAAAAACGCATGTTCGGTCAGATGCGCCAGCCCGTACTGGTCGGGATGCTCGTCGCGGCTGCCGGCGTTGATGACCAGCGCACAGTGCGCCACGTTGCTTTTCACCTGGCGGTGGATGCCCCTGATGCCGTTGGGGAGTCGGTATGTGAAGAATTCCATTGTTGTTGCTTGTCGGGGAATTTCCGCCTTTACAGGGGCGGTGTTCGTTATAATTTCGTACGCAGGCGGAGGTATTTTCCCGTGTAACTCGCCGGGCATTGCTCCAGGTTGCGGGGCGTGCCCTCGAATACGACCCTGCCGCCGCCCGTACCGGCCTCGGGCCCGAGGTCGACGACCCAGTCAGCGCATTTGATGACGTCCATGTTGTGCTCCACGATGACGATCGTATGCCCCCGTTCGATCAGGGCGTTGAATGCCGCCAGCAGCTTGTTGATGTCGTGGAAATGCAGCCCCGTCGTCGGCTCGTCGAAGATGAACATCACGCCGCCCTGGGCGCTGTCCTTGGTCAGGAACGATGCCAGCTTCACGCGCTGGCTCTCGCCGCCCGAAAGGGTCGACGACGACTGCCCGAGCTTGATGTAACCCAGCCCCACGTCCTGCAACGGTTTGAGCCGTTCGACGATGCGTTTGCAGGTCGAGTCCTTTCTGTCCTCGCCGAAAAACGCAATGGCGTCGTCGACGGTCATCTCCAGCACGTCGTAGATCGACTTGCCGCGGTATTTCACTTCGAGTATCTCGTCGCGGAAACGCTTGCCGCCGCAGGCCTCGCACACCAGTTCGACGTCGGCCATGAACTGCATCGAGACCTTGATGACCCCCTCGCCCTGGCACTCTTCGCAGCGGCCTCCCGCGATGTTGAACGAGAAGGACGACGCCCCCAGTCCCGTATGCTGGGCGTAGGGCTGGTCGGCGAACAGCTTGCGGATCTCGTCATAGGCCTTGATATAGGTCACGGGGTTCGACCGCGACGACTTGCCGATCGGGTTCTGGTCGATCATCTCGACCGACCTGAGCAGCTGCACGTCGCCGCCGATGCCGTCGAAGTCGCCGGGCTTGACGCCCGTGTCGAAGAGCAGGCGCCGCAGCGCCGGGTAAAGGATGCCCTTGGCCAGCGACGACTTGCCGCTGCCGCTCACGCCCGTGATGCAGGTCATGACGCCCAGCGGAATCCGCACGTCGATGTTGCGCAGGTTGTTCTCACGCGCCCCTTCGATGAGGATCGAGTTGCTCCAGCCGCGTTCGGTGGCGGGGGGCGCTATCGCGCGGCGCCCGGTCAGGTAGTCGGCCGTGAGGCTCTTCCTGCTTTTGAGCAGTTGGGGCAGCGTGCCGCTGAAGACCACCTCGCCGCCGTTGTAGCCCGCCTTGGGGCCGATGTCGACGATGTAGTCGGCGGCGCGGATCACCTCCTCCTCGTGCTCCACGACGATCACCGTGTTGCCCAGGTCGCGCAATTGCTGCAAGACCTTGATCAGGCGGTTCGTGTCGCGCGGGTGCAGGCCGATCGAAGGCTCGTCGAGGATGTAGAGCGACCCCGTGAGGTTGCTGCCCAGCGACGTCGAGAGGTTGATGCGCTGGCTTTCGCCGCCCGATAGGGTCGACGAAAGGCGGTCGAGCGTCAGGTAGCCCAGCCCCACGTCGGCCAGGTATTGCAGGCGGTTGCGGATTTCCACGAGGATTCGCGCCGCGGTCTTCGTGTCGTGCCCGTCCAGTTCCAGCCCGGCGAAGAACGCGATCAGTTCGTCGACCGGCATCACCACCAGGTCGGCGACGGTCTTGCCGCCCACCTTCACGTAGAGCGCCTCCCTGCGCAGGCGGCTGCCGCCGCATTCGGGGCAGGTGGTCTTGCCCGTATAGCGGGCTTTCATCACGCGGAACTGAATCTTGCGGCGTTCCGAGTCGATGTAGGCGAAAAAGTCGTCCAGCCCGTGGAAATATTCGTTGCCGCGCCACAACAGGCGTTTCTGCTCCTGCGTCAGTTCATGGAACGGCGTATGGATCGGGAAATCGAACTTGTAGGCGTTCTCCACCAGCTGCTCCTTCCACTTGCGCATCGTCTCGCCGCGCCAGCAGGCCACGGCGTCCTCGTAGATGGTCTTGCTCTTGTCGGGGATCACCAGGTCTTCGTCGATGCCGATTACCTTGCCGTACCCCTCGCACCGGGGACATGCCCCCAGCGGGTTGTTGAAACTGAAAAGGTGTTCAGAGGGGTGCTCGAACTGGATGCCGTCGGCCTCGAAGCGCGACGAGAACTCCGTGGCGCCCTTGTCGGTGATGACCGTGCAGATCCCCTCGCCGTAGGAGAACGCCCGGGCTACGGAGTCCCGCATGCGGGTCTGCGTATCGTCGTCCGCGGCGATGCGTGCCCGGTCTATGACCACGAGGATCTCCTCCGCCCGGGTCTTTTCGTCGACCTGGGGCAGGATATCCTCGATGAGCCGCGTTTCGCCCTTCGTCCAGACGCGCATCAGGCCGTCGGAGAGCAGCAGCGTGAGTTTCTCGATGATCCCCTGCCCCCTGCCCAGCGTGAGCGGCGCCGCGATCACGACGCGGCCGCCCTCGCCCTGCTGTTGGATGTAGGCCGCCACGTCGTCCACGCTGTAACAGCGCACCTCCTGCCCCGACACGGGCGAAAAGGTGTGCCCGATGCGGGCGTAGAGCAGCTTCAGGTAGTCGTATATTTCGGTCGTGGTACCCACCGTCGAACGGGGATTGCGCGTGTTGACCTTCTGTTCGATGGCGATCGCCGGCGCGATGCCCGTGATGATGTCCACGTCGGGCTTGCTGATCTTCCCGAGGAACTGGCGCGCATAGGCCGAGAGGCTCTCGACATAGCGGCGCTGCCCTTCGGCGAAGATCGTGTCGAAGGCCAGCGTCGATTTTCCCGAGCCCGACAGGCCCGTGACGACGACCAGCTTTTCGTGCGGGATCTCCACCTCGATATTCTTGAGGTTGTGCACCCGCGCACCTTTGATATAGATGGATTTTTCGTGTGCCATTTATTGCTCTTCGGGGACGGAGCCCCCGGCTTTTTTCAGTTTTTCAATCAGTTCCGCCGCACGGCCTTCGCGGATGGCGAAGACCATCGTGCACAGGTTGTCGAACTCCTGCGATACGATTTTCGGCTGCTGCTCCTTCACGACGCGCATGATGTTGTTCAGGACTATGTAGGGGAAATCCACGCGGACGGTGCGGTCGACGGTGCGCTCCACGATCCGGGCAGCCCCGATCGCCGCGGCCGCCGACTCCCGGTAGGCTGCGATCAGCCCCGGGACGCCCAGTTTCGTGCCGCCGAAATAGCGGACGACCACCACCAGGCAGTCCGTCAGCGAGTTCGCGAGCAACTGTCCGAGGATCGGCCGTCCGGCCGTCCCCGAAGGCTCCCCGTCGTCATTGGCGCGGAAATGCTCACCCCCGGGCCCGAGCCTCCACGCATAGCAATGGTGTGTGGCGTCGTAGTATCTCTTGCGCAGGGCGTCGAGTATTTCGCGTATCTGTCCCTCGTCCTGCACGGGATAGGCATAGGCGAGGAATTTGCTGCTCCGCTCCCTCGATGCCGCCTCGGCGGGCGCCGCGATCGTCAGATAGCTGTCCCCTGCTTCCACCCTTTAGCGTACTTTCTTGAAGAGGCGCTCCCAGCGGATATTCGACGGGAACGATTTGTTCGCGTCGAGCGACAGCCATACGAACGAAGCCTTGCCGACGATGTGGTCTTCGGGCACGAAGCCCCAGAAGCGCGAGTCGGCCGAATTGTGGCGGTTGTCGCCCATCATCCAGTAGTAATCCATGCCGAACGTGTAACTGCCGGCCTCGGCGCCGTCGATGTAGATGCGCCCGTCGCGTTCTTCGAGCTCATGCCCTTCGTAGGTTTCGATGATGCGGCGGTACAGGGGCAGGTTTTCGGCCGTGAGCTGCACCGTGGCGCCCTTCTGCGGAATCCAGATCGGCCCGTAGTTGTCCTGGCTCCAGCGCGGTTCCGCCCACTGCGGGAAAACGTCCGTGTTGGGCGTGTAGATATAACGGCGCACGGAGAGCACGTTGCCGAGCGCTCTGACCTTTTCGGCCGCCTCGTCCGTGAGGAACATGTAGTACATCGAGCCGTTGCCCGTGTATTCGGTGATGCCGAGGTTGTCGAGGGCATATTGCGTCAGGGGCGAAGTGACCTGTACGACATACTGGTACTGGATGCCGGGGAACGGCTCCTGCGGCGATCCGTTGACCCACACCTGCCCGTCGCGCACTTCGAGCGAATCGCCCGCGATGGCGACGCAGCGCTTGATGTAGTTCTCGCGCTTGTCCACCGGGCGGCTGACGATGGTGTACTTCTCCGCGAGGCGCTTGCGTCCCTCCTCCTTGCCGAACGACTCTTCGTAGCCGCGCAGCACGTCGTAGTAGGTTACCGCCTGGTTTTCGAGCAGTACGGTGTCGCCCGCCGGGAAATTGAAGACTACCACGTCGTTGCGTTTGATCCTGCGCAATCCCTTGAGCCGGTGGTAGGGCCATTTGACCGCCTCGGAAAACGATTTTTTCGTCTGCGAGAAAGGCATCGTGTGGTGTACGAACGGGAACGACAGCGGCGTGTTGGGCATCTGCGGGCCGTAGGTCACCTTGCTCACGTAGAGGTAGTCGCCGATCAGCAGCGACTTTTCCATCGACGAGGTGGGGATGACGTACATCTGGAAGATGAAGATGTGCACCAGCGACGCCACCACCGTGGCGAAGATGATGGCGTTGACCCATTCGTAGACGGTCTTGTAGGTCTTGCTCCGCTGGCAGAGGCGTACGTTGTGGCACCACACGTAGCGGTAGAAGAACTTCGAAATGTAGAGGTCGAAGATCACCACCAGCCCCAGCAGCAGCCAGAGGTTGCCCGTCCATACGACGAACCACAGCGTGTAGAGCAGCGAGGCGAGCGTGAAGCCGACCCATTTGTTACGGAAGAATGCCTTGATCTTTCCCATGTCCTAATCTTATCTTATTTCAGCAGGTCGTCCATCGAGTAGACGCCCTGTTTGCCGCAAAGGAACTCGGCGGCTATTACGGCCCCCATTGCTAACGTGCGGCGGTTCTTAATCGTATGTTTGAGCTCGAGAATATCGTCCTCCGACTCGTAGGTCACGGTGTGTATGCCCGGTACCATGCCCTCGCGTACGGAGTCGATCACCACCTGGCGGGGCGTCGCTTCGGCCGGGCTCCCGATGCGGTTCGCGGCGTGTTCGATCCCCGGGGCATAGTTCACCCATTCCGTCTTGGCGGGCAGGCCGGCAATGACGCCCTCGGCCAGCGTGATGGCCGTACCGCTCGGCGCATCCTTCTTCTGGGTATGGTGTATCTCCGCGATGCGTACGCCGTAGCCGCCCACGCGGCCGATCATCTCCGCCAGATAGCGGTTGAGGCGGAACATCAGGTTTACGCCCAGGCAGTAGTTCGAGGCGTAGAACAGCGCCCCGCCCTTTTCGCGGCACAGCTCCTGGAGCTCCGGCAGACGATCCGTCCAGCCCGTCGTGCCGCTCACCACGGGGATGGCGTTCTCGATGCAGGTGCGGATATTGCCGTAGGCGGTCGTGGGCATGGTGAATTCCAGCGCCACGTCTGCCTGTGTGAGGTTGGCGGCGTTCAGGTCGGCCGCATTGTCCGTGTCGATCACGAGCGCTACGCTGTGGCCGCGTTCGAGGAGTATCTTCTCGATCTCGCGCCCCATCTTGCCGTAACCTATGATAGCTGCTTTCATATTTTTCCGGATTATAAAGTCGTGCAAATCCCGTACGGGGGCTGCGGAGCCGGGCGCAGGTGCAGACTTTGCCTACACGCTGCCGGGGCTGCCTGTCCGGGCGGGAATTTATTGTGAGGCAAAGATAATACAAGCTGCGCCGACTGCCAAATTTATTTGGCGGTTGTGGCCGTGCGGTTTATTTTCCGGGGAAATCGGCGCCCGTACGGCATACCTCCGCCCCGTCCTCTCCTCCTGTTCTCCTCCGCCATGCCCTGTTTCCTCGGCACGCCGAGTCGCTGCCCTCCTCCGCTATGTCCGTTCCCTTCGGCACGCCGCTCCTCTCTCGCCCCATCGCGGCCATCGGATTACCTGCTGCCCGCCCCTGCATCGTTTCCCGCCCCGGCCTTTTCCCGGACATCCGCCCGGTATCCACCCTACTCATGACAGACTACCCTCTTCTGTATCTGCCCTGCCCCGGTATTCCCTTTCTTGGCATCCGCCCTCCTCGCCCCCGCCCTTCCCCGCCCCTTCTCGTCCCTTCTCGTCCCTTCTCGTCCCCTCCTCTGTATTCCCTGTTTCCGGCCCCGGCCGTGCCGGCCGTTTTTTCGGGAGGCCGGCGATTTTGGCATGAAAATGCGAAATACTTCTTTATTTGGGAAATAATTGTTAACTTTCTGCTGCTTTTAGCTTTTAATGTGAAATAGAAACAAGTCGAAATATTTTTATATTGTAAGGGATATGAAAAACGAATCAAAGAAAACACGCACCGAATGCGACCTGCTCGGTTGCGTAGAGGTGCCGGACAACGTATTGTACGGCGTGCAGACCATGCGCGGACTGGAGAATTTCGCCATCAGCAAATTCCGCCTGTGCGAATACCCGCGTTTCATCGAGGGGCTGGCTATCGTCAAACTGGGTGCCGCCATCGCCAACCACGCGATGGGGCTTCTCTCCGACGAACTTTTCGGAGCCATATCGCAGGCCTGCCGCGAAATCATGGCAGGCAGGTTCCACGAGTTCTTCCCCGTGGACATGATCCAGGGCGGCGCGGGCACCACGACCAACATGAACGCCAATGAGGTCATCGCCAACCGTGCGCTGGAGATCATGGGGCACGCGCGCGGCGAATACCAGTACTGCTCGCCCAACGACCACGTCAACTGTTCGCAGTCGACCAACGACGCCTACCCTTCGGCCATCCACCTCGGGCTTTACGCCACGCACCTCGAACTGCGCCGGCACCTCGAAGCGCTGATCGCAGCCTTCGGGCGCAAGGGCGACGAGTTCGCCCGCGTGCTCAAGATGGGGCGCACGCAGTTGCAGGACGCCGTACCCATGACCCTCGGGCAGACGTTCCACGGTTTTGCGAGCGTCCTGCGGGGCGAGGTCGACAACCTCGACCATGCGGCGCAGGAGTTCCTGTCGATCAACATGGGCGCCACGGCCATCGGCACGGGCATCTGCGCCGAGCCGGGCTATGCCGAGCGCTGTACGGCGGCCATCCGGGAGATCACCGGCTGGGACGTGACGCTGGCCGAAGACCTCGTCGGGGCGACGTCCGACACGGTCTGCATGGTCGGTTACTCCTCCGCGATGAAGCGCATCGCATCGAAGATGAACAAGATCTGCAACGACCTGCGGCTGCTGTCGTCGGGGCCCCGCTGCGGGCTGGGCGAGTTCAACCTCCCGGCACGCCAGCCCGGTTCGTCGATCATGCCCGGCAAGGTCAACCCCGTGATCCCCGAGGTGATGAACCAGATCGCCTTCAAGGTCATCGGCAACGAGCTGTGCGTGACGATGGCCGACGAGGCGGCGCAGATGGAGCTCAACGCCATGGAGCCGGTGATGGCGCAGTGCTGTTTCGAGTCTGCCGAACTGCTGATCAACGGCTTCGACACGCTGCGCATCCGCTGCATCGACGGCATCACGGCCAACGAGGAGAGGTGCCTGCAATATGTCCGCAACAGCATCGGCGTGGTGACGGCGCTCAACCCGATCATCGGCTACAAGAACTCCACGAAGATCGCCAAGGAGGCGCTGGAAACCGGGCGCGGCGTCTACGAACTGGTGCTCGAACACGGCATCCTCAACCGCGACGAACTGGACGAGGTGCTCCGGCCCGAGAATATGATCCATCCCGTAAAACTGGCGATAAAACCGCGGCGCTAACCGATTTTTTTGTATTTTTGCGCAAACCACTCCGATCGCGATGCGCTATTTTCTGGAACTCAGGTACAACGGGGCCGCCTATTGCGGCTGGCAGCGGCAGCCCGACATGCCGTCGGTGCAGCAGACGCTCGAGAGGGCGCTCGCTACCCTGCTGCGGGAACCTGTCGAGGTGACCGGAGCGGGACGCACCGATACGGGTGTCAACGCCTCTTATTATGTGGCGCATTTCGATTGCCTGTCGCCCGTGCCCGACCCAGCGCATACGGTCTACAAGCTGAATTTCCTGCTGCCGGGCGACATTGCCGTGGGAAGCATGACGCCCGTGGACGACGGCGCGCACGCGCGTTTCGCGGCGCGCGAGCGCGAATACCGCTACTACATCGAGCCGCGCAAGAACCCTTTTACGCGGGGCACGACGTGGCAGTATTACGTGCCGCTGGATGTCGGGCGGATGAACGAGGCGGCGGCCTGGCTGCTGCGCTACGACGATTTTACGTCGTTCGCCAAGCTCAATTCGAACAACAAGACCAATATCTGCCGCGTCATGCACGCGGCATGGACGGTCGACGGGCATGGCGTGCTCTGCTTTACGATCCGTGCCGACCGTTTCCTGCGCAACATGGTGAGGTCGCTGGTCGGGACGCTGGTCGATGTGGGGCGCGGGCGCTATGGCCCGCAGCAGTTCCGCGAGATCGTCGAAAGCCGCGACCTGTCGCGCTCGAGCGGCGGCGCCCCTGCGCAGGGGCTTTTCCTGAGCGATGTGGTCTATCCGCCGGAACTTTTCGAACGGAAGGTATTTTACTGATTTTTAATAAATATTATCGACTATGATTGGGACTATTATTTGGCTTATCGGTGTCTTCTGCGCAATATGGTGCGTGATGGACATCTTCAAGAAAAACATTTCGACCGCGGGAAAGGTGATCGCTTCGATCGTGGTGCTGCTCACCAGCTGGCTGGGTTTTGCGGTGTATTATTTCTACGCCAAAGACCACCTGCAGGAGTGGTTCAAGTGAAAGGCGGAATGGGTTTGAACTGAGGGAGATTTCATTGCGAATCTCCCTTTTTGTTTTGATATTGGATTTAAATGCCTATATTTGATCGCCAATTCCAACTTATATGAAAAAATCCCTGTGGACGCTGTTGGCTGTCGGATGGATGGTCACTTCTTCCGCGACACCTCCGGCGCATCTCGTAGATTCGCTGGAATCTGCTTACCAGGCGGAGCCGGATGCCCGCAAACGTGTCGATATTCTGCTGAACCTGAAAGACCTGAACGACTCCTCGGAAGACGAATTGTATTACAGCCGCAAGCTGTTCGACGAGGCGGCCGCCGTCGGTGACGGATTTGCCGTCGGGGCGTCGCTGGGTTCGCTCGCTGCGCACTACATCTCCTCGCCCGGTGCCGGGGATTCGCTCGCCCGGGTGCTGGCGCAGGCGGAGCCGCTGATGCGGGGCAGCGGCATGGAGGGGCTCGGGGCTTATTACCGCATGGTGGAGCTGGCACGCAGGATACAGGTTGCCGGGGCGGAGGAGTCCGCGCGGCTGTGCCGTGAATACATCGACTCGGTACGGACATTGCCCCCGGGCGATGTATACGAAGAGGCGTCGCGGCTCTTCCTGAAAGGCATAGCCGCCTTCAGGCTGGTCTCGGCCGAAGGAAACCTGCAGATGGAGCGCGGCCTGCCTTTCTGGAACGACGAACTCGCCCTGCTGGGGCGGATGCGTCCCACGGCACGCCGGAATTTCCATGCCAACCTGATCACCTGCCTGATCGCGGCTTACAGCAGTTTGGAAGACCAAAGCGGGCTGGTACATGCGGCCGACGGTTACCTTGCGATGCTCGACGAGTATTACCGCGATCCGGAGATCGTACGGCGCAGGCCCTATATTTCCAAGGAGATGTCCTACCTGGTCTGTTACTATTCGATGTGCACCTCGCCGCTGCTCGACGAGCGCAATCTGCAGGCGTATTACGAGCGTTACCGCCGTTTCGCGGACTCCGCGGCGGCGGATGCGGGCAACCTGCTGACCAACAGGCAGGGATTCTATACGATCAGCGCAGAGTATTACAACCGCCGGGGCGATTACCCCAGGGCGCTGGCTTATCTCGATTCGCTGACGGTGCAGTTGCGCCCGGGCGGTGTCACGTCGCAGTTGGTGGCGATATCCGCTAACAAGGCCAAGATCCTCGAACGCATGGGGCGCTACAAGGAGGCATGCGGGGTTTATAACGAAGTGGTCGGCCTGCGCGATTCGCTCTCGTCGCACAGGTATGCCGAGAAGGTGGGCGAACTGGAAGTGCAGTATGGGCTGGACAAGGCCGAGCGGGACAAAGCATTGCTGCTGGCTCAGAAACGGCAGAACTCGCTCTACTTCGCCCTGACGATCCTGCTGCTGGCCATCATCGCCGTTGTCTACCTGTGGCGGAACCTGCTGCGCATCAAGCACCTGCAGCACAATCTGTCGGTCGAGTCGCAGCGCGCGCAGGAGAGCGAGCGGCTCAAGCGGGACTTCATGGGGTCGATGAGCCACGAAATACGCACGCCGCTCAATGCCATAAGCGGCTTTGCCGAGCTGATCGCCGGGGAGGATCTTTCGGAGGAGGAACGCCGGGAATTCGCGCAGATCATCCGCGACAATACGCAGCTCTTTACTTCGCTGATCAACGATATGCTCGAAGTGTCGCAGCTGGATAATACGAGTGCCGAAATGCCCCGGAAGCTGCTCGACATCAGTAAGATTATCCGCGCCGAAATGGAACACCTGCCCGTAAAGGAGGGCGTTGAATACCGGCTGGAACTCGCGGCCCCGGAGATCGTATTCCCGTTGCACCGGAGTTACGTGTCGCTGCTCGTACGCGAGTTGCTGAAGAATGCCGTCAAATTCACCGAACAGGGATCCGTGACGGTCGAATGCGGCCTGACGGGGCCCGGTACGCTGACCTTGTCGGTCACCGACACCGGCTGCGGCGTGGAACCCGGGCTGGCGGAAAGGGTTTTCGATCGCTTCTACAAGGTCGATCCTTTTGCGCAGGGGCTTGGACTGGGCTTGAGCCTCTGCCGGCTGATCGTGGAGAAATTGGGCGGAACGATCGGTCTCGACACGACCTATACCGGGGGTGCACGGTTCGTGGTGACGCTCCGGGATGCCTGACCTGCGGCTTTCTCCTTAATTATTTATGCAGCAGCATAAACATAATTACAATGCCCACCAGATAGTCTTTCAACGGCGTTCGCAGTAAAAAGCTCGCCCGCTGAATCTCCGAAGTAACCTGCCGGACGGTCAGGTTGAATTTTTCCGCAATTTGATGGTAAGTCATATCTTCCAGACGGCTTGCCAAAAATACATTACGGGTAAGAGACGGCATCTTGGCCAGTTCGCGCCGGTAAATCTCGATTATTTCGGATTGGAACAGTTTGCCGATCTGTTCTTCGTTGGATAATGTATTGATGCTCGATTCGATCCGCCATTGTTCCTTTTTATAAAGTTCGCTTTGGGCTTTGAGCATGGATTTGCGCTTGCGCAGGTGCGAAATACAGCGAGTCTTGACGTAATTGTAAATATAGCCTTTGATATTCACGTCGAAGTCAAGGTGTTCCCGGTGTTCCCACAAATACATGAAGCCGTCGGTCGTAATATCCGTTGCCATCTCCATGTCATTTATATAGGAGTATGCGATTCGGATAAAACGCTCCTTGTCGTTGAACAGCTTGTCGAACTCTTCGGCTGTCAATATTTTCGTCGGCTTCCCCATCCCAATCTTTCGATACTGTTTCCAAAGATAGTAATTATTCCCGAAAATGCAATTCGAGGATTCATCCCCGGTTTGTCGTTTTGGATGTTTTGAAAGCGCCTGCCAAAAAAGGAATGAAACTATTTTTCAGGAAAAAATAAGGCTCCGGGAAGCGAAAGCAGATGGTCAAACCGCTTGTTGTCAGGATGTTGACTAATTAAATAATTTTACATTATTATTAAATATATTTATTTGTGAAAAAGGCTGTAAACTCGGTTCGCTCATGCGTTTAAAAAGAGAAAGCAATGAAGCCGGTATATAATTTAATTGCAAGATAATGGATCAAGAGGTAATATACAAAGCCCTGCGCGGCGAAGCGACCCCAGGTGAGCTGGAACAGGTAGCACGGTGGCATGCCGAAAATCCGGAGGAATTCCAGCGTTGTGCGGATGAGGTGCACATGCAGATCGACATGATGGAGTTGTACGGCGAAGAGATCCGGCCGGCAAGCTGGATCGTCGCGCACTGGAGGTCGGTAGTCCGTATTACCGTACAGGCCGCCGCCATGCTCGCCATCGGGCTGTTCGTCGGGGGATATATCAGTAAGGAGCGCACCTACGATATGCTTGCCGGGCAAATCAACACGTTGCAGGTTCCTTACGGCCAACGCCTGAAGTTCACGCTTCCGGACGGTTCGAGCGTTCAGCTCAATTCCGGCGCGAGGATCGAATACCCTACCGTGTTCAAGAAAAATCTCCGCAAAGTGAAGCTTTCCGGCGAGGCGGTGTTCGATGTCGAACACGACGAGGATCGTCCGTTCGTCGTAGAAACTTTCGCATCCGATATTCGGGTGTTGGGTACGAAATTCAATGTAATCGCCGATGAAAGGCACCAACGCTTTTCGACCGCATTGCTCCGGGGGCGGGTGCAAATTACAAACCGGCTCGACCCTATGCAAAAAGACCTTATCCTGAAACCCAATGATATTGCCAATCTCTCGAACGGTCATCTTTTCATCGAACCGATAACCGATCCGGAAATACTGTGCTGGACCGAAGGCCTTATCAGCATTTCGGGCCTGCCTTTCGACGAACTGATGGAGAAGTTCGAGCGGGCGTTCGACGTGAAGATCGACATCACCCTTACGACTCTTCCGAACATCAAGAACGTCAGCGGTAAAATCCGTGTGAACGACGGCATCGACAAAGCCCTTCACATTTTGCAATATACCGCCGATTTCTCTTACAGGAAAGATTCGGATACGAACGTAGTGACGATATACTGACGTGAAAACCTGATTGTCTAACCTTAAAAACGAATATTGCCTATGAAAACGTAGTCAGCCACTTATGCTGCTCGTTCAACAAAAAAAGCCTGCGGAGGTAGAGATCCGCAGGCCGGATAATAGATTGAATCGAGCTTTCTGAGATACTAATTAACCTATTATCTAAACTTTGCAAAGATATGAATAAAACAGTATTCTTCAACAAGTTTCGAAGACTGTTTGGGTTCGTATTGACAATCTCTTTGCTGGGAAGCGTACTTACGGCGTCCGCACAGAATGCCCGGGTTTCCATCAAAATGGAAAACGCTCCCATTTCGCAAGTCATGAAAGAGATTGAAAATCAAACTCGTTACTTGTTTATCAACAAAGGCGTCGATACCAAAAACAAAGTCAGTATCAACGCTGTCCAAAAAACGATCCAGGATGTGTTGGCACAACTGTTCGCCGGCACGGAAATCGCTTACCGGATCGATGAATCCTACATTATCCTGACCAAAAAGAACGATGCGGGGAATCCGGTTTCCGTGACCGGAAAAATCAGGGATGAGAACGGCAATCCGATCGTTGGGGCCAGCGTCCTCATTCAAGGGACTACGGTTGGCGTCAGCTCCGACGCCGATGGTGCGTTTGCACTTCAGGTACCCCCCCCCGCAGCGGACAGACAGCTGGAAATCAGTTTTATCGGTTATAATCCTGTGTCTTTCGTCGTGGGCAGCCGGACTGCTTTCGATGTTACGCTTGAAGAGGCCGCTTCCGAAATCGAGTCGGTCGTGGTCACTGCTCTTGGTATTAAGCGTTCGGAGAAGGCCGTAGCCTACAACGTACAGCAGGTCAAGGCCGAGGACATCACGACCGTCAAGGATGCCAACTTCATCAACTCGCTGACGGGTAAGGTGGCGGGCGTCACGATCAACACCTCGTCATCGGGGGTCGGCGGCGCATCGAAGGTGACCTTGCGCGGTAACAAATCCATCAGCCAGTCGTCGAACGCACTCTACGTCATCGACGGCATTCCGATGTATAACTTCGGCGGTGGCGGCGGAACGGAGTTCGATTCGCGCGGTGCGACGGAGTCCATCGCCGACATCAACCCCGAGGATATCGAGTCGATGTCGGTGCTGACGGGCGCCGCAGCTGCGGCTCTCTACGGTTCGGAAGCCGCGAACGGAGCCGTGATGATTACGACGAAGAAAGGCCAGGCCGGAAGGTTGAAAGCTACGTTTTCGAGCAATACGGAATTCTTAAACCCTTTCGTGCTGCCTGAATTCCAGAACCGTTACGGTACGGGGCTGAACGGCCAGCGCAGCGGCTCGAGCATTTACAGCTGGGGTGAGAAATTGCGTCGGGAGGCCCGCTACGGTTATACGCCGAACGACTATTTCGAGACGGGGCATGTCTATACCAACGCCGTTACGGTTTCGGGCGGTACGGACAAGAACCAGACCTATTTTTCGGCAGCTTCGGTCAACTCGGACGGAATCATCCCCAACAACGAGTACGACCGTTACAATTTCACGTTCCGCAACACTTCGTACTTTCTGAAAGACCGGCTCAAGCTCGATGCGAGCGCCAGCTACATCTATCAGAAAGACCAGAACATGACCAACCAGGGCGTTTATTCGAACCCGCTGGTTCCGGCCTACCTGTTTCCGCGGGGCGAGAATTTTGACCTGTACCGTCGCTTCGAGCGTTACAACGAAGGGACGAAACTCATGGAGCAGTTCTGGAGTACGGACATGGAAGGCGGTGACTTGCGCATGCAGAATCCCTACTGGATCAACTACCGCAACCTGCGCAACACGGACAAGAAGCGTTATATGCTGTCGTTTTCGGCCAGCTACGACATCCTCCCGTGGCTGAATGTCGCCGGGCGCGTGCGCCTCGACAATTCGAATTCGCTCTACACGCAGAAACTCTATGCCTCGTCGAATACGACCATCACCGACGGCGGCAAGAACGGCCATTATACCGAGGCCCGCGCTTACGACACGCAGACCTACGCCGACCTGATGGTGAACATCAACAAGACTTTCGGCGAGGATTGGTCTCTGAACGCGAATATCGGCGCCTCGATCAACAATATCAAGACCGACGAACTGTCGTACCGCGGCCCGATCCAGGAAAACGGCCTTCCGAACGTATTTAACGTCTTCGACCTCGATGACACGAAAAAACGTGCGGAAAAAACCGGCTGGCACGACCAGACCCAATCCATCTTCGCCTCGGTCGAAGTAGGTTGGAAACAGATGCTTTACCTCACGGTGACGGGGCGTAACGACTGGGCTTCGCAACTGGCCAATTCGCCCGAGTCGTCGTTCTTCTACCCGTCGGCAGGCCTGTCGTGGGTGCCTTCTTCTACCTGGGATTTGGGCAAGGCGTTCAGCTACCTGAAGATCCGCGGTTCGATCGCCTCGGTAGGTATGCCGTTCCCGCGTCACCTGACGGTTCCGACCTACGAATACGACGCTACGAACAAAGTGTGGAAAGACAAGACGCACTATCCCATCGGCGACCTGAAGCCGGAGCGTACCATTACCTATGAGGTCGGTCTGGATGCCCGTCTGTGGCAGCACATCAACCTTTCGGCTTCGTGGTACCGGGCCGATACGAAAAACCAGACCTTCGACCCGTCGCTGCCGCCCTCGTCGTCCTATACGACCATCTACCTGCAAACCGGGCATGTCCGCAACACGGGTGTCGAACTCTCGCTCGGGTACGACAACCAGTGGCGGGACTTCCGCTGGGCGACGAACTTCACCTATTCGTGGAACAAGAACGAGATCATCGAACTGGCGGCCAGTGCCGTGAATCCCGTCACGGGCGAAGCGTTGAATCTGACCAAGTTGGACATCAAGGGGCTGGGCAAGGCGAAATACATCCTCAAAGAAGGCGGTACGCTGGGCGACCTTTACACGACGTCCGATCTGCGTTTCAACGACAACGGTTATGTCGAGGTGGACAAGAACGGCAACCTGCTGATGACCGACGAAGGCGAGGACATCTATCTCGGATCGGTTTTCCCGAACCACAACCTCGCATGGCGCAACGATTTCAGCTATAAAGGCATCAACCTCGGCATCCTGTTCACGGCCCGCCTGGGCGGCGTCTGCTATTCCGCGACGCAGGCCAACCTCGACCTGTACGGTGTTTCCGAGGCATCGGCCGCTGCACGCGACGCGGGCGGTGTGTTGATCAACGGCCGTGAGATGGTCGATGCGCAGAAGTGGTATCAGGCCATCGGCTCGCAGTCCGGTCTGCCGCAATATTATCTCTATTCCGCGACGAATGTCCGCTTGCAGGAGTTGTCGCTGGGTTACACTTTCCCGCGCAAGTGGTTCCGCGACAAAATGGGGCTCACGGTGTCGTTCGTAGGGCGTAACCTGTGGATGGTCTACTGCAAAGCGCCGTTCGACCCCGAAGCCGTCGCTTCGACGGGGCTGAACTACCAGGGCATCGACTACTTCATGATGCCCTCGATGCGCAACCTCGGTTTCAATGTCAAATTCCAATTCTAAAGCGCAGAAACTATGAGAAAGATCAATATGAGATGGCAGCCGGTGTTGCTGTCGGTCGCGCTGTTCGGATTGGCCGCCTGCACCGGTGATTTCGAAGAGATCAACCGCAATCCCAATCAGGTTACGGATGACCAGATGGATGCCCTGAATTACAAGACCGGGACGAAATTCAAGGCGCTGCAAAGTCTTGTGATTCCGGTGCAGGAGCATATGTACCAGTTCAACGAATCGCTTTCGGGCGGGCCGTTCGGCGGTTACATCGGTGCTACGGTCGATACATGGCAGACCAAGTTCGAGACCTATAATCCCTCGGCCGACTGGCGTAAATGGCCTTTCGCCAACGTCATCACCGAGACCTATACCCCCTATAAGGGCATCATCAACGGCACGGAAGACGAAGTGGCCATCGCTTTCGCCCGCCTGTTGCGTGTGGCCATCATGCACCGTGTGACCGATTCCTACGGCCCGATCCCCTACACGAAGCTGGAAAGCAACGAGTCGATCTATGTGGAGTACGACTCGCAGGAGGCGGTCTATACGAAGATGTTCGAGGAGCTGGACGAGGCCATCGAGATACTGGGCCGCAATACGACGCTCCCAGCCGAAGCATGGAGCCGCTACGACGGCGTCTATTACGGCAATATCGCGCAGTGGCTCAAATATGCCAATTCGCTCAAGCTGCGGATGGCGATGCGTCTTTCCTACGTGAAGCCCGGCATTGCCCAGGCCAAAGCCGCCGAGGCGATCGCCGGCGGCATCATCACGGCCAATGCCGACAATGCGGCGATGCACGCTGCCGAGAACCGCACGACGCTCATCTACAACGACTGGGGCGACCACCGTGTCGGAGCCGACATCATCAGCTACATGGACGGCTACAAAGACCCGCGTCTGGAAAAGATGTTCCTGCCCAACGATACCGACGTATACGTGGGTATCCGGATCGGTATCGACGTGGCGGGGAAATCGACGGCCATGTCGAAATATTCGAACATGATCGTGGCCTCTGCGACGCCCTACCTGTGGTTCAACGCTGCGGAAGCGACCTTCCTGCGTGCGGAATACGAACTGCGCTGGGGATCGGCCGAGACGGCGAAGACACTCTATGAACAGGCTGTCCGGCTTTCGTTCGAGGAGCGGGGAGCATCGGGGGCCGACGCCTACCTGGCCGACGCCACGAAGAAGCCCGCGCCTTATACCGACCCGCTGGGCAATTACAGCGCATCGGCCCGGAGCGAGATCACCGTTCCCTGGGAAACGGCTGTGGCATCTACCGATGCGGAGGCCGTGAAAGAACGCAACCTCGAACGCATCATCGTGCAGAAGTGGATCGCCATCTTCCCGCTGGGCGTCGAGGCGTGGTCGGAACACCGCCGCACGGGGTATCCCAAGCTGTTGCCCGTGCCTACCGACAAATCGGGCGGCACCGTGAATGTGGAACAGGGTGCCCGCCGTCTGCCGTATCCCGTCGAGGAGTACCAGCAAAACAACGCAAACCTCCAGGCGGCAATCCAGACACTCGGTGCGGAGCAGCAGAACGGCGACCGTTCGGGCGATGTCATGGGAACCCGCGTATGGTGGGATTGCAAACCGTATAACAAGTAATCGCTATGAATATGAAACCAAACCGAATGATACGTTTCTTCGTCCTTTGTGCCGCCGTCGCAACGTTTGCGGCCTGCAACGACTGGACGGAGATGGAAACGGTGGACAGCAAGGTCGAGAAGCCCTGGGAGCAGGATCCGGCACTATGGGCCGAATACACCGCAGCGCTGAGGGCCTATAAACAATCGGAGCACTTCATCGTTTATGCCCGCCTGCACAACTCGCCCGAAAAGGCATCGAGCGAGCAGGATTTCATGCGCTGCCTTCCGGATTCGCTGGACATCGTGACGCTGACCAACGCCGACAACTTCTCGAAGTTCGACGCCGAAGATATGGACGTCATGCGTGAGAAAGGGACGAAGGTGCTTTACCAGGTCGATTATGCCGCACGCGCGGAAGAGTTCGCCGATATGCAGGCGCTCGATGCCTATCTGGATCGGGTTGTCGCCGCCGTCGCCGCCAACGGCATGGACGGCTACTCGTTTACGACCGACCCGCTGGCGACGGACGCCACGGCCCGCATCGTCGAGAAATTCGCTGCGGCGAAATCCGAGGGCCAGCTCCTCGTCTTCGAGGGCAACCCGCTGTCGCTTGCGGCCGCCGACCGTCCCAGGGTCGATTTTGTCGCCCTCGATACGGAGAAACTCGAAAATGTGCAGGAGGTGAGGCTCCGGGTGATGAATGCCACGGGGTATGCCGGTATCGCGCCGGAGAAGCTGCTGCTGGCGGCCGAGATCAGCGCACCCCTGCTGGATGAGGATCGCACGGAGTTCGCGGCCGTCGAGGAGATGTCGCGCCGCGTCATCGAGTTCGGCCCGCTGGGCGGTCTGGCAGCTTATAACATCGCTGAGGACTATTACCATGCGGAGATGAACTACCAGACGATCCGCAAGGCGATCCAGACGTTAAATCCCGCTAAATAGTGAACGCCATGAAAAAATACGGAAAATATCTGATTGCAGCCGTCGCGGGACTCGTGTTTTTCGCGGCCTGCGATAATTATGAGGCCGACGACCACAAGTTCGGAAACGCCGTTTATCTCGACGTCGCTGAAACGAACGAGGTGCAGCTTACGACCTTCGGCAACAATAAACCGACCTACGACTGCGCCTTGCAGGCGGAGCTGACCTATCCTGCGGGACAGGATGTGGCGGTGACGCTCACGGTCGACCCGTCGCTCGTCGGGACGTACAATGCCCGCTACGGTACGGAGTGGACGATGCTCGATGCCAAGTATTATGAACTGTCGGCCGGGAGTGTCACGATTCCCGCAGGGAAAACGACCTCGGACGTCGTAACCCTGAAGCTCAAGGAGCTGATGGGCCAAGGCGAGGAGCAGGCCGGCGCACTCCCCATCGACGAAACCTATCTCCTCCCCGTGCGCATCGGCCATGCTTCGATGGACGTGCTTCGCGGTTCCGACGTAGCCTATTATGTCGTCAAACGCTCTTCGGCCATTACGGTCGCAGCGCAGCTCACCGACAACTGGATCGAATTCCCGACCCTCGACAAGTATTCCGAAAGCAGCAAGGCCTGGAACGGTCTGACGGCTGTAACTTATGAGGCGTTGATTTATATCGACGACTTCATGACGAGCAATGCTTCGGGCAACCCCGTCAGCATCTCGTCCGTCATGGGTGTCGAACAGTATCTGCTGCTGCGCATCGGCGATACGAACTTCGAGCGTCAGCAGTTGCAGTTCGACGGTTCGGGTGCCGGATCGTCCTTCGGGAAGATTCCCGGGCGCGACGCGACGAAGAACCTCGACAAAGGCCGCTGGTACCATGTCGCCTGTACATATGACCAGGCGGCGCGTACCGCACGCATCTATGTCGATGGCCGACTTCAGAGCGAAGCGACCGAGGTCGGCATCTCGGCGCAGAGCAAGAAGAACCAGATCAACCTGGCCATGCGGGCGCTCTACGACCTGTGGAATACGGCCCCGGAAAACGAAAAGCCCCAGTACGAGACCGACGACACGGGTTACAACAAGCTGGGCGAGGCCTATCAGTTCTTCCTCGGCCGCTCCTACGACGATTACCGTCCTCTGAACGGCAAGGTCGCCGAGGCCCGCGTCTGGTCGGTGGCCCGGACGCCCGAACAGATTTGGGAGAGCATGTACGAGATCGAGAACCCGCAGGACGACCCGACGCTTCTTGGCTATTGGAAGTGCAACGACGCTTCGGGAAATACGGTCAAGGACTACTCGATGTACGGCAACGACGGCGTAGCCAAGTACGATATTATCTGGCCTCAGGGCATCGAGATTCCGAAACTTAACGAAAACAACGAGTGATTATGAAGACGATTTTTAATTTGCAAACAGGGATGGTGACGCTTCTTTGTACGGCGGTATTCGCGGGCCTTACGGCCTGCGAAGCCGATACCGTGGAACGGGAAGGCGGAAAACTCCCCGATAAGGAACCGTTGGAAACCGTATCCGGGATGCTGCGCAGCGGTAATTCTTCGGAAAAGACGATAGACGTGCTGCTGACCGAAGGCGGCGGCGGGTTCGTGATGAGGAATTTCTATTTCCAACAGACAAAACCGGCCTCCGACGGTTTTTCGCTCGACGCATGGGTCGACGCAACCCTGCTCGACGATTACAACGCTGCCGATGGGGTCGAACGAACCCTGCTTCCGGAAGCGAATTACGAATTCCCCGACGGTAAGGTGCTCGACCTCTCGTCCGAGGCGCAGCGCTCGGCGCTGAAACGTGTCAAATTCACGGCGGCGGGGCTCGCTGCCGGAGAATACGTGCTGCCGCTTACGGTCGCCGGGCAGGATGCTCCGGACGCGAACAAGACGCTTTACTACAACGTCTCGGTTCGCCAGCCCTATACGGACGAGTATGCGCTGCACGACGGCCATGACCTGTTCTTCGTGTTCTACATCAACACGAACGATTTTCAGCCGCTGTTGGCGCAGGACTACATCATGCGGAAGAAACTGGCCCGCGGAACGACCGTGGCCTGGTACGATGCCGTAGGCAACATCATCAACCTGCGCACCGTGATGCTCGATTACGATGCGGCTACCGGCCGTGCGCTGCTGAACCTCGGAAACGACATGCGCTATGTCCTCGACCATGCCGTGAAATACATCCGTCCGCTGCAGGAGCATGGCAGCAAGGTCTGCATCTCGATCGAAGGCAGCGGGAAAGGGCTCGGATTCTGCAACCTGACCGACGAACAGATCGTCGATTTCGTAGCGCAGGTGAAAACCGTGGTCGAAGAGTTCGGTGTCGACGGCATCAACCTGTGGGATCGCAGCGCCGGATACGGCAAGGAGGGGATGCCGGCCATGAACACCGCCTCTTACCCGAAACTCATCAAGGCATTGCGCGAGGCGCTCGGCGGGGAGAAACTGCTGACGGTCACGGTTTACGAGGAGCCGACCTCTACCTTCTGGGATACACAGGCGACGGGCGGCATCGCCGTCGGGGACTATATCGACTATGCCTGGTCGGGCTACAACAGCGAGAGCGAAGTCCCGCAGTTGCTCGACCCGTGGCATCCCGAACTGGCGTATGTATCCGACTATACGCAGAAGCCGATTGCCAACCTGCCCAAGGAGCGATACGGATGTATCAATTTCCCGATATATTCGACCACATCCGTGGATATATCAACAGATATAGAGCAAGTACTTAATGGTGACCTGCTTGACTGGGTGCCGAATTACAAGCCGAACAACATCATCGTCTTCGACGATCTGCATACCAATTTGCAGGACAATTACGAAGCGTATTGGGATACTATGTTTGCGGATTGTTGCACGGCTATGGACTCAGAAAATCGCAATATTCTCGGCAGCAGAAACGGATATTCTTATCTATTTGATAATTATAGACTTGGCACACTACCCAATGAAGCAGGCGAATGGATAGGCGGATACGGCAAATGGAAAAAGGATTGGCAATAAAATCGGTCGATGCGACATATCGAACTTCCCTAATCACTCTCTCACGGCTCCTTAACCGGAGCGACAAACAACCTTATTTTATTACTAATTTCACTTGAATTATGAAAAAGACTTTTAAACTGATGGCAGCCCTCGTGATGGGCGCCGGTATGATGTTCTCCTGCCAGCAGGCAGAGGAACCGACGATGGACAAGGCTCAGGAACCCGTCGTCGAAACGCGTGCTTACGGGGACAAGACTCCGACGGTCACGATCTATGTCGAGACCAATGACGTGAACCCGCTCAACGCCGGGGATTACAAACTTCCTAATGGCAAGCCCTATGCCGACATCGTGGAGTTTTTCGCATCGAACATCCACAAGCGGACGGTGAACGGCGTTGTCGAGCCTACGCTCTACCTGAACGACAAGATGACCAACCTGCTCGAAAACGGCGGCGCCGCGACGTATGTCCAGGGGTTGCAGGCCAAAGGCATCAAGGTGGTGCTGACCGTGCTGGGCGACTGGCAGGGCATCGGTGTCGCCAACATGAACGATACCCAGACCACGAAGTTCGCCAAGATCCTGGCCCATGCCGTTGAGAAATACGGTCTGGACGGAATCGGGTTCGACGACGAATACTCCAACTACTCGTCCTCGCTCATCAGCGGTTCGTTCGGCAGCATTATCACCAAGTTGCGCAACCTGATGCCCGCCGGAAAGCTCATCACCGTATTCCAGTGGGGCAATTACGGTTCTTCGCAGATCAATGCGACGGCCGGCGCCCAGATCGACCATGCTTATGCCAACTTCGGCTACAGCACCTCTATCGGTATTTCCGGCGTAACCAAGGATCGTTTCGCTCCGCTATCGATCAATCTGGGTTCTATTGGAAATGTAACACGTTACGGTGATTATGCCTATGAATTGGCCGAAGCCGGTTACGGTTCGATCATGCATTTCAACCTGCGTACGAGAAGCCAAGCCGATCCGCTGCCGCTGTTCAAGGCGATCGCCGACGGTGCCTGGGGCGAGACCAACGTTACCTGCGACAACGGTAACCGTTCGCAGGACTGGACTTTCGTTCCGTCCGGGTATGAAATCACCATGGACGAAGTGGAATAACAAGATGGCGATGTGTTCGCATTGGCTGATTTGAGTTGGTTATATACCCGAAAGTGACCGATTCCAGACCCGCACACCTGACAGGTGTGCGGGTCGTTTTTTGCCGGCGAAGGGGGGGGGAGAAAATGTGTTTCCCCATCCGGAAAACGAATGGGGAAACAGAAACTACCGCAAATGCATGGCCGATTCGAGTCGATATATACCCGTAAGTGACCTTTCAATATAAACTCTCCGGCAGGTTTGTGATAGTATTTATCTAACGTACGGATTTGTGAATTCGTATTCAGCCATTGTGTTTTATCGGCACAATAAACTGGGATGGCAAAAAGGCACGGGTCGCAGCCTGCACTTCCCGGCCGTAGATCGACCGATGGTGCTTGGTGATCCGTGGCCTGTTGTTTTCAAGGGGCTGGCGGAGGTCGCCGGGTGCTCCCTGACTATGCGCCCTGTGCGATTTATTCCCGGCGGGCTCAGAGGTGTATGGCCTCCCCCAATGCCGCCTCGGCCGCCTCCATGACCCCTTCGTTCATCGTCGGGTGGGCGTGTATCGTGCGGGCGATCCGGTGTGCCGTGGCGCCCAGCATGCGTGCCAGCGTCGGCTCGGCGATCATCTCGGTGACGTTCTGTCCGACCATGTGCGCCCCCAGCAGGGTGTCGTCCTCGCCGAAGAGGAGCTTCACGAAGCCGTCGCGGTCGCCCGCGGCGGTCGCCTTGCCCGATGCCGTGAACGGGAAACGCCCTACCTTATAGGCGATGCCCCGCTCCTGCGCCTGCTGCTCGGTCATGCCGACCGAAGCCACCTCGGGCGAGGTGAATACGCACGACGGGATGGCCGAATAATCCACCGGTGCGGGATCCAGCCCGCAGATGGCCTCTACGCAGCAGATACCCTCGGCCGAGGCCACGTGCGCCAGCGCCGGGCCGCCCACGATGTCGCCGATGGCGTATACGCCCGGAACATTGGTGCGGTAGAACCGGTCGACGAGCACTTTGTCGCGCTCCACGGCGATGCCCAGCTCTTCGAGGCCGATCCCCTCGATGTTGGACTTGATCCCCACGGCCGAGAGCACGATGTCCGCCGTCAGGGTTTCGGGGCCCTTTTTGCCCTCGATCTCGACCTCGCAGCGCCCTTCGGCGTTGACCCTGACCGATTTCACGGTCGTCGAGGTCATCACCGCCGCCCGCAGTTTGCGGAATGCGCGCTCCATCGCCTTCGACACCTCCTCGTCCTCGAGCGGCATCATGCGGGGCATGTACTCCACCACGGTGACCTTCACGCCCAGCGCGGCGTAGAACCACGCGAACTCGCTGCCGATGGCGCCCGAGCCTACGACGACCATCGTTTCGGGCAGCCGGGTGAGCGTCAGCGCCTGGCGCGACGAAATCACGTGCCGGCCGTCGATGGGCATGAACGCCATTTCGCGCGGGCGCGCCCCCGTGGCGAGGATGATATGGTCGGCTTCGTAGTGCGTGCCGTCGACCTCGAGCCTGCCTGCCGCCGTCAGGCGCCCGAAGCCCTGTATGAGGTCTATGTTGTTTTTCTTCAGCAGGAAGGCCACGCCCTTGGACATGGTTTCGGCCACGCCGCGCGAGCGCGCCACGATCTTTTCCGGGTCGGGGCACACCTCGCCCGCGAGGGTGAGCCCGTAATGCTCCGCCGATTTGCAATAGGTGTAGACCTGTGCGCTTTTCAGCAGCGCCTTGGTCGGGATGCAGCCCCAGTTGAGGCATACGCCGCCCGCCTCGGCACGCTCCACGAGTGCGACCTTCCGTCCCAGCTGCGAAGCCCGGATTGCGGCCACATAGCCGCCCGGGCCGCTTCCCACGACGATGATATCGTATTTCATAGCTCTATTTTATCACTTTGAGTATTTCTCCGTTGTCTTTGGCCACGGCACGTTTCCACTTCTCGCCGTAACCCGGGAACTGGATCTTGTCGGGGATCTGTTTGCCGTTGCCGTTGTCCACGAAATGCGCCGGGCCGCCCTTGCCGTCGAGGTATTCCAGCACGCCCGCATGTTCGCTTTTCACGTTGCCGTCCATGTATTTCACCAGCAGGTACTTGTCGAGCTTCGACCAGCGGTCGAACAACTGCTGCGCCGTGGCGATGCTGAACTCCGAGAGGAATTTGCCGCGGGCCTTGGGCGAGAGCGTCATCGCCTCGGCATCGACGTCGCGCACCAGGCGGAGCGCCTCGTTTTCCCATTTGTCCACGACCTTGCGGATGTCGCCCGCGATCATGTCGTAACGCATGTAGGCGAAGTTCGAAACGCGGTTGAAGAGCCAGAACGCCGACGTCGGCGAATATTCGAGCATCGAGCCGTTGCCTTCGCTCAGGCACTCGGGAACGCCCTGCGTGCAGCAGTAGATGGGCGTCAGGCACGACGTGGCCGCATCGTCCACGCCGAACCAGAGGATGCCCATGTTGTCGGGCACGTCGGGGCGTGCCTGCGCCACGAACCAGAAGCCGGTCTGCTGCGTGGCCGTCGCACGTTCGTTGCAGTATTCCACGCCGTCGACCTCGAAATACATCGGACGCCAGCGGTAGGGGCATGCGCTGCCCCCGGCGCCTATGTCGGTGGTCATGTCCATCGGCGTGCCTTCGTAGTGGTCGCGCATGCAGTCGAAGACTACCTTGGGCGACACCTTCGTGCGGGGTTTCACCCACAGGGGCATGCGGTTTTCGGCATTGTGCCCCATCGCATAGTCCACGTATTTGTCCATTCCGTCGGCCACCGTGCGGAAGAATGCCCACACGCGGGCCTCGCAGCCTCGCAGCGCGCCGAAATCGGCCGGGGCATAGGCTTCGCAGAAGCTGAAATCCTCGTCCGTGCCGTCGTAGTAACCCATCTCGCGGGCGAACGCCACCACGTCGGGCGAATAGAGGCAGTTCTCGGGGTCGTCCTTCGGGAAGGTCGTGATACGCGCCTGGTTGGCGTGCGCCGAGACATAGCCGTCGGGGATGCGGCGGGCCACCCATACGATGCCCTTGCGGGCGTTGCCGCCCTTGCCGTCGTCCTTGTAGCCCTTGCCGATCAGCTCCATGATCCACGCCTCTTCGGGGTCGACGATCGAGAACGACTCGCCGCTCGAGGCATATCCGTAGGTGTTCGCCAGCTCGGCGATCGTGAGGATCGCCTCGCGGGCGGTCTTGGCGCGCTGGAGCGTGATGTAGATCAGCGACCCGTAGTCGATCAGTCCGGTCGAGTCCTCCAGCTCCGGGCGGCCTCCGTAGGTCGTTTCGCCGATGATGAGCGAATGTTCGTTCATGTTGCCGACGGTCGAATAGGTTTCACCCGCCTGCGGGATGTCCGTCAGGTAGCGTCCCGTGTCCCACTCGTAGACGGGCAGCATGGCCCCGGCCCTGAATTTCCCGCCGGGGGTGTGGTACAGGGCGCCGTAGAGCGCGTGCGAATCGGCGGCATAGGAGACCATGGCCGAGCCGTCGGTCGATGCCCCTTTGGTTACGATGAAATTGGTACAGGCTGCGGCTGCGCCATAGGTGAAGAGGGCTGTCGCCGCGAGGCAATACTGGAGTTTTCTCATAGGTTTTCCGGTTTTGATCCCAAATGTACGAAACAAATCCTAAACGGCAAAACGCAGCGGGTACGATATGTCGCATTTTATTTGGATATTAGGGCTTTATGTCATATCTTTACGACGTATGCAAGCGCATTGCATTCCGGCGGATACCCCCCCCCGGTGCGGAGGTATGTAATTGTTATATAGTAGGTTATATGAAGAAACTATTGTTTTTATCCTTTTTCGGGCTTTTCCTGTTGGCATGTACCACGGACGAGGGCGATGGTGCGCCGTTCGTCACCGACGTGGTGATGCCCCCGTCATCGCAGCTTTTCGTGCCCGGCGACGAGGTGACCGTTGCGGCGCGCGGCTTCGAGGCCGACGACGACATCATGCTGCGGATCGCGTGGCCCCTGTCGCAGGCGGCTCTCCCGGAAGGATATGCCGACGGTGTCTGGGCCGTCGTGACGGAACGTACCGAATCGGACATTACGTTCCTGGCCCCCGGGGGCTACCCCGCCTCTACGACCGAGGTGAAGCTCTTCCGCCGCGGCAAGGCCATGACGCTGGGTAAAATATCCGTATCCGACGGCCGCCCGCCCGAGGAGCCGTCGCTCTACGGCGTCGCACAATGCCTTACGGGCGAAACGGCGGTCGACCGCATCGACATGGCGACCGGCGGGCTGACGCGCATCGAAACCCTGGGTGTCCCCGAGGGGATGCGGTGCGTGGTGAACACGCCCGGCTCGAACCGTATCTATGGCCTGGCGCCCGGCGGCAATATCGGCGCCGCGGCGTTCTACGACCTCACGATGCGTTATTTCCGGGATTCGGGCTACGACAATGTCGCCGTGGCGGGTACGCTCGGCAATTCCGCAGCGTTCCTGCGCTGTGAGGACGGGCGGCTCGTGCTGATGGAGCTGAATATGACCCGTACCAACGTCGCACCGGTGCCCCCGTCGTGGATGCTGCCTTCGGACATTGCGCCCGAGATGCTGGGCGAAAATCCTTTCGTGACCGTCTACGGCGGTTACCTCCTGCTCGCGGCACGCACTGCCCCGGATACCTGTACCCCGTTGGTGCTTACCGGCCTCATCGACGGCGGGGGATACGCCGTAAAAACGGGCGATGCCGAACAGGCCGACGCGATGGTGCCGTTCGGAGTGCTGGACAAAGGGCAGGACGGCGAGACCTATTACGCCGTCGGCGGCTATGCCGTGTCGAAGGACGGTGTGACCGAACTGCGTCTGTATAATCCCGTGTCGATGGAGTTCGACAGGACGCTGGCGACGGTGCAGGCCACCGTCCGCTCGATCGCCGTTCGTCATGACGGCGGGAAGACCGAGGAGATATTCATGCTCTGCGACACCGGGGACGGCGGCAACCGGATCCGGGTCTACGACATGGAGTCCGGCTCGGAGCGGGTCTTGGACGGAGCCGTCCCCTGCTCCGAAATCGTATTGGCCCGATAACCCGTCCGGGACGGGATAGCGGACGGATAAAACGGTATGCAGGCCCGGAATTTTTCCGGGCTTGTTTCGTCTTGTACGAATTTTGCGTATTTTTACACACCAAAACCGAACAGATTATGTCGATAGCATACCAATTGTCCTTCGTGCGCGGCACGCTGCCCGAGGATGTCACGCTGGTCGCCGTGTCGAAGACCCACCCCGCCGGGGCGATCCGCGAGGCCTACGATGCCGGGCACCGCATTTTCGGCGAGAGCCGTCCGCAGGAGCTGCGTGAAAAATACGACGTGCTGCCCAAGGATATCGAGTGGCACATGATCGGCCACCTGCAGACCAACAAGGTGAAGTATATCGCCCCGTTCGTGTCGCTGATCCATTCGGTCGACAGCGCGCGGCTGGCCGGGACTATCCAGCGCGAAGCCGCCAAATGCGGCCGCACGATCGAGATACTGCTCGAAATCCGCGTCGCCGACGAGGAGAGCAAATCGGGCTGGGAACTGGACGACCTGATGCACTACCTCCGCACGGCGCCGTTCGCGCAGATGCCGAACATCTGCGTACGCGGCGTGATGGGCATTGCGACCAATACCGACGACGGGGAGGTGATACGCCGCGATTTCAGGGAACTGAAACGCTGTTTCGACCTGTTGCAGCCCAATTTCGGGGCGCGGTTCAACACCCTGTCGATGGGCATGTCGCACGACTACCCCATTGCCGTCGAGTGCGGCTCGACGATGGTGCGCGTCGGGTCGTTGATATTCGGGGAGAGAGATTATTCCAAACAATGATGATATGAAGGTAGGATTTATCGGATTCGGAAACATGGCGCAGGCCCTGGCCGCGGGACTTGCCGCATCGGGGGCCTTGCAGCCCGGGCAGATCGGCGCATGCGCCCGCGACCGGGCGAAGCTGCACCGTAATACGGAACCCCACGGGTTCCTCGCTTTCGACGATGCCGCAGGAGTCGCGGGGTTCGCCGACGTGGTGGTCGTGGCGGTGAAACCATACCAGGTCGAAGCCGTGCTGGCCCCCATCAAAGGGATGCTGGCGGGCAAGGTCGTCGTTTCTGTAGCCGCCGGGATGACGTTCGACCGCTACGAGGAGATCCTCGCGTCCGGGACGCATCACCTCAGCACGATTCCCAATACGCCCGTGGCGGTCTGCGAGGGTATCGTCGTCTGCGAACGCCGCCATTCGCTGTCCGAAGCCGAGTGGCAGTCGGTGCAGGCGTTGCTGTCGCATGTGGGGCTCGTGGTGACGGTGGATACCGCCCAGCTCGGCATTGCAGGGACGGTCTGCGGTTGCGGCCCGGCCTTCGTGGCGATGTTCATCGAGGCGCTGGCCGACGCTGCCGTCAAGCACGGCATCGTGCGTGCCGATGCCTACCGCATGGCCAGCCAGATGGTCGTCGGTACGGGAAAGCTGCAACTCGCCACGGGGCAGCATCCCGCCGTGATGAAGGATGCCGTCTGCTCGCCCGGCGGCACGACCATCGTCGGTGTGGCGGAGCTGGAGCGCAAGCGTTTCCGGGGAGCCGTGATCGACGCCATCGACGCCATCCAGGACAAGAAATAGATTCCCGCGGGAGGGGCATACGCCGGGGCGTGAGCTGTCCCGGGAACTCCGCGCCCCGCGCCTTATGTCCGGCATTGTCCGGCAAAAATATCGGCAGGAGCCGGAAGCATCGCTTCCGGCTCCTGCCGTTTTGCATAATATGCTTCTTATCGTACCCGCAGCGAGCGTCCGATGCGCAGCGTCGTGGTCGACTTGATGCCGTTCAGTCGGCAGATGTTTGTCACGGTCGTACCGTACTTGCGGGCGATGGCACCCAGCGTGTCGCCCGACTTGATGCGGTGGTACTTCATGGCTGCCTTTTCGGCCGCCTCCTTCTTGTCCTGCTCTTCGTTGGCGATTTCGTCGTCGAAGTCCTGCCCGGCGTTCGAGTAGATGCTGAAGAACGATTTTTTCAGCAGGAAGGTCTCGCGGCACAGCAGTCCGTTCTTGAAGTCGATGAGCCGCTCGGGGTCGAACGACTGCCCGTAATAGCGGGTCTCGAAATGCAGGTGCGGCCCCGTGCTGCGCCCCGTCGAGCCGCCCAGACCGATGATCTGCCCGGCCTCGACCCACTGGTTGGGCTCGACCATGCGCTCCGAAAGGTGCCCGTAGTAGGTTTCCAGCCCGTTGTCGTGGCGGATGATGACCAGGTTGCCGTAGCCGCCCTTGTTATATTCCGAAATACGCACGCGGCCGCAGAACGTGGCGTAGACCGGGTCGCCCACCTTGAGCGGCAGGTCGACGCCCTGATGCTGGCGCCGCCGGCGCGGGCCGTATTTGCCGCGCGGGTGCACCGAACCCTGGTAGGGGCAGTGGTAGCTCGTGACCGAGTCCACCAGGTCGATGACCACCGATTTGGGCATCGACGACATGTCCACCTCCTTGTAGGGGAAGAGCGTCGTCGTATCCCAGTATTTCTCGAAGATGGTGCTGTCCTTGGCGACCTCGCGGTTGCGGACGTATTTCCACGTATTGTTGCTGTAAAGCACCACCTGTATGGCGTCGTTGCCCGAATCGAGCGTGTCGATGGCCACCACGTCGTTGGTGTCGAAAATCGACTCGATCTGCTTGGGCTGGAGCCGCAGGCGCATTGCGACGATGGAGTCTATGGTCGCAGCCTCCCTGGGCGAGAGGGATGCGATGTGCAGCGAATCGGTTTTGCGTTCGGCCTGCGGTGCTGCGGCCGATGCCGAGAGTGCCGCAACGGCGGCCATACATGTGAGGCAGTATTTTTTCATGTGTATTTTATTGTTGTCGGATAAATTCTTCGGCGGCTTCCAGCGCCTTGTAAAATTCCTCGCCGAAACGGCGCACGATCGGTTCGCGCAACGCCTTGTAGACCGGGATTCCCAGCCTGCGGCCGCATTCGCGCGCCGGGGCGCAGACCGACCAGCGGTGGTAGTTGAGCCCTGCCGTGCCGTTCGAAAACCGCACGACGCGGATCGGATAGAGGTGGCATGAGATCGGTTTGCGGAAGGCGGTCTTGCCCTCCAGCCACGCCTTTTCGATGGCGCAGAGCGTGATGCCGTTCTCCGAGTAGGTGTAGGCGCATTCCGCGTCGCCGACCAGCGGCGTGGTCAGGTCGCCGTCTTCGTCGATGACCATGAAGCCCTGTCGCTCGACGGCCTCGATGCCCTCGGGCGTCATATAGGGCTTGTAGGCCGCATATTCGCGTTCGAGTATGCCGACCTCCTCCGCTTCGAGCGGCGCCCCGGCATTCCCCTCGACGCAGCAGATACCCTTGCACTGCGCGATGTCGCAGGCGAAACATTCGCGCAGCAGGTCTGCGCTCACGATTTTGTCGTCGATTTCGATCATTTGCGGCAGGTGTCGGCGATTATCAGGTCGAACATCTCCCCCAGCGACATGCCCATGGCCCGGGCCTGCTTGGGGACGATGCTCCCGGCGCTCATGCCGGGGATGGAGTTGATTTCGATCAGGTAGGGTTTGCCCTCGGGCGTGACGATGAAATCGACGCGTACGACACCCGAGCAGCGGCATGCCCTGTAAGCGATGCGGGTCATGCGGTGCAGTTCCTCCGCAATTTCCGGGGCGATGTCGGCGGGGGTTATCTCGTCCGAATAGCCTTCGGTGTATTTGGCCTGGTAGTCGAAGAAATCCTTTTTCGATACGATCTCCGTGATCGGGAACAGGTATTCCCTGCCTCCGGCCACCATCATGCCGCAGCCCATTTCACGGCCCGCGATGCACTCTTCGATCAGCACCTCGTCGCTTTGGGCGAAGGCCGCCTCGATGGCGGGCAGCACCTCGTCGCGCGTATGGACTTTCGTCACGCCGAACGAGCTGCCGCTGGCGTTGGGCTTGATGAAGAGCGGCAGTCCGAACTCCGCGACCACCCTGTCCGGGTCGGCCGTTTCGCCCTTGCAGAGGAAAATCTCGCGGGCGAGGTTGATGCCCCGTCCCGCTACGGTGCGCTTGGTGGTGATCTTGTCAAAGGTGATGACCGACGAGGTCATCGAGCACGACGAATAAGGGACGCCCATCATGTCGAGGTAGCCTTGCAGCTTGCCGTCCTCGCCGGGCGTGCCGTGGATGATGATCAGGGCGTAGTCGAATGCTTTGCGCTCGCCTTCCACCGTGAGCGAAAAATCGTTCTTGTCGACCTGCCACTCGCGTCCGTCGGGGGCCGTGTAGTGCCAGTCGCGGTGGTGGAGGTCGATGACCGTGATGTCGTATTTCGTATGGTCGAGCGCCGCTTCGATCTGTGCGGCGCTCTGGAGCGCGATCCCCCGTTCGGGCGAATCTCCGCCCGCCATGAGGGCAATCTTCAGGCGTGTCATTGTCAGGGGTTGTATATGTCCTTATATCTGAATTCCAGTATTTCCCGTACCATCTGCGCATACTGCCGCGCCTCGGCGTGGCTGTCGTCTGCTTGCAGTACGCGGTTGAAGTCGTTGAGGGCTGCGCCCCACTCGTTGAGGCGGTAGTGGAGCTTGCCCCGTTCCATATAGAGCGCCGTGTTTTCCGGATCGGCGGCGATCTGTGCCGTCAGGGCCGATTTGCGGGCCGTCGGGTTCCACAGCCCCTTGCGGCGGATATGTTCGGCGACGCCCTTGTCGAGCATCTGTGAGACATCCTCGCCCCGCCCGATGCGCCCGCGGATTTGGGTCGCGGAAAAATCCTGCAGCGGGGCGTCTTCCAGCACCGTGATACGGCCGGGGAACCTGTCCACCCTTTCGCCGCGGCGGGGATAGACGTATACCGGGTATTCGAGGATGCGGTCGTACTCTTTCCAGCCGTCGAGCCGTTCTATCTGGTCGGCGCCCATGAGGATCGAGAACTCCATATCCGCGCCGTGGTTCTCGGCCAGGTAGCGCAGCGTGTCGATCGTATACGACGGCTTGGGCAGCAGGAATTCGACGACCGAGGGTTTTATCCGGTCGGGATAGCGCGATGCCGCGCAGGCCGTCTCGGCCATTTCGAACCGATCCATCTCGGGGGCCAGCTCTTCGGCCTGTTTATAGGGGCTCTGGGGCGAAACGACGAGCACCAGCTCGTCGCACAGTCCTTTTTCCACGGCGTATTCCGCCAGGGCGATGTGCCCTTTATGGATGGGGTTGAACGACCCGAAATAGAGCATGACGCGTTTCATGGCTGCCGTGCGATGAATTGGTCGATGATCGCGGTCGTTTCGCGGATCGCCTCGTCGAGCGAGTCGTTTACGACGATGTGGTCGAATTCGGGGGCTTTCGTCAGTTCGAATTCGGCTTTCGCCACACGGCGGTCTATCACCTCCGGGGCGTCCGTGCCGCGGCATACGAGCCTGCGGCGCAGCTCCCCGATCGAGGGCGGCATGACGAATATCGAGCAGGCGTCGTCGCCGAAGATGCGTTTGAGGTTGATACCCCCGATGACGTCCACGTCGAAGACGATGATGTTGCCCTTGGCCCAGATGCGTTCCACTTCCGAGCGCAGCGTGCCGTAGCAAGTGCCCTGGTAGACCTCTTCCCACTCCACGAAACGGTTTTCCGCGACGGCACGCATGAACTCTTCGTGCGTCATGAAGTGGTAGTCGCAGCCGTGGCGCTCGCAGCCTCGGGGTGCGCGGCTGGTCGCCGATACCGAAAATTCGAACTGCGGGAAACGCTTCAGCAATTCGCGTACGATGGTCGTCTTCCCGGAACCGCTCGGGGCGGAGAATATGATAACCTTGCCCATTATAATATGTTCAGTACCTGTTCTTTGATCTTTTCCAGCTCGTCCTTCATCTTAACTACGAGTATCTGGATGTTCGATTCGTTGGCCTTCGAGCCCATCGTGTTGATTTCGCGGCCCATCTCCTGTGCGATGAAGCCCAGTTTGCGGCCTGCGCCCTCCTCTTGGGCGGCCACCTCGCGGAAATACCTGCAGTGGTTGGCCAGGCGCACCTTCTCCTCGGTGATGTCGAGTTTTTCGAGGTAGAAGATCATCTCCTGCTCCAGCCGGTTGCGGTCGACGTCGACCTGCAGCTTTTCGAGGTTTTCCAGCAGGCGGGCCCTGACCGTCTCCGTGCGGGCCTTTTCGAAAGGCACGACCTCCTGTTTGTAGCCTTCGATCTTGTCCACGCGGCTCAGCAGGTCGGCGATCAGGATCGCGCCTTCCTGCAGGCGGAACGCGTCGAGCTGCGCCACGGCGGCTTCGGTGGCGGCGACCAGCGCCGCGTGTTCCTCGTCGGAGATGCTCTCCGCTTCGGTCGATACGACCTCCGGCAGGCGCATGATGGCCTGCAGGGCGGCGCTGTCCCATCCGATCCCCGCATAGTTGAGTTGGGCGTTTCGCGCCGCGTCGCGCAGTTGCCCGGCATAGGCGGCGAATACCTCTTTATTAATACGCGCCGGGGTCTCCACGGTCTGCGATTCGACGGTCACGAAGACATCGACCTTGCCGCGCTGTACCGTGCGGGTGATGATATTGCGGATTTCGTATTCCGACTGGCGGTAAACGGCCGGAAGCCGCAGCCCGAGGTCGAGCTGTTTGGAGTTGAGCGAGCGGATTTCGACCGTGATCTTCTTATTTTGCAGCGTGGCTTCGCCCTTGCCGAAGCCCGTCATGGATTTTACCATTTGCGGAGGATGTTAAGTTTGGGCAAAAGTAATAAAAACAATTCAAAATGCCGAGCGTTCGGGACGCCGAGTGAAATTTCTTTGAACAAGTTTTGCACAACTGTTGTATTCTCCGGAATATTTTACCTATATTTGTGTTAGTAAACTAACAGGCTGGAGTCCGAAACACTAAATTCACATCCGAATATTATGAAAAAGCACAATTTCAACGCGGGACCCTCGATCCTCGCAGACGAAGTCATCCAGAACGCAGCAAAAGCTATCGTAGATTTCAACGGTTCGGGCCTTTCCCTGCTTTCGATTTCGCACCGGACGAAGGATTTCGAGAACGTGATGGCCGAGGCCGACGCGCTCTTCCGTGAGATGCTCGACATCCCCGACAACTACAAGATCTTCTATATCGGCGGCGGTGCCAGCACGTTCTTCTACGAAGTGCCCGCCAACTTCCTGGGCAGGAAGGCCGGCTATGTGAATACCGGTGTCTGGGCCAAGAAGGCCATCAAGGAAGCCAAGCGTTACGGCGAGGTCGAGCTGCTCGCTTCGTCCGAAGACCGCAATTTCACCTACATCCCCAAGGGTTTCGCGATCCCCGCCGACCTGGACTATGTGCATATCACCTCCAACAATACGATCTACGGCACCGAGTACCACGAAGACCTCGCTTCGCCCGTGCCCCTGATCGCCGACATGTCGTCGGACATCCTTTCCCGCCCGGTCGACGTTACGAAATACGCCATGATTTACGGCGGTGCGCAGAAGAACCTCGCCCCGGCCGGCGTGGCGTTCGCCATCATCCGCGAGGACATGCTCGACCGTGTCGTGCGCGACCTGCCGACGATGGTTGCGTTCCGCACCCATGTCGAGAACGGCTCGATGTTCAACACGCCTCCCGTATTCCCGATCTACGTGCTCATGGGGACCCTCCGCTGGCTCAAGTCGATCGGCGGCGTACCCGAAATCTACCGACGCAACAAGGAGAAGGCCGCCCTGCTGTACGACGAGATCGACCGCAACCCGCTGTTCCGCGGTACGGTCGACAAGCAGGATCGCTCGCTGATGAACATCTGCTTCGTGATGGCCGACGGCTACGAGGAACTGGCTCCCGAGTTCATGGAATTCACCAAGGGACGCGGTATCGTGGGCATCAAGGGCCACCGCCTGGTGGGCGGCTTCCGCGCATCGTGCTATAACGCACTTCCGAAGGAGAGCGTCGAGGTGCTCGTAGAGTGCATGCGGGAGTTCGCCGCCAAACACGCGAAATAACGGACGGCCATGGCGCATTTCTTTACGTTCACTCCGAAGAAAAAGGCGGCCACGGACATCGATTTTATTCATCTGATAGAAAGTACAGGTATGAAAATATTAGTTGCGACCGAAAAGCCTTTTGCCAAGGAGGCTGTCGACGGCATCCGCAGGATCGTCGAGGACGCGGGCTATGAACTGGCCCTGCTTGAAAAATATACCGACAAGGCCCAATTGCTGGCCGCCGTGGCCGATGTCGATGCGCTCATTGTCCGCAGCGACAAGGTGACGGCCGAAGTCATCGGGGCGGCGAAGAACCTCAAAATCGTGGTTCGTGCCGGTGCGGGTTACGACAACGTGGATCTCGCGGCCGCCACGGCGCGCGGTATCGTGGTGATGAATACCCCGGGGCAGAACTCCAACGCCGTGGCCGAGCTGGCGCTCGCCATGATGGTCTTCATGTCGCGCAACCGCTTTACGCCCGGTACGGGTTCGGAGATACAGGGCAAGACCCTCGGCATCCACGCCTACGGCAATGTGGGCAAACTCGTGGGGCGCAAGGGCAAGGCGCTGGGCATGAACGTCATCGCCTACGACCCCTTCATCACGGATGCGGCGGTGTTCGAAGCCGACGGTGTGAAGAAGGTGGATTCCCTCGAAGATTTGTACAGGCAGGCCGATTTCCTGTCGCTGCACATCCCGGCTACGGAGCAGACCCGCGGCTCGATCGGTTACGAACTGCTGATGTCGATGCCCAAGGGCGCCACGCTGGTCAACACCGCCCGCAAGGAGGTGATCGACGAACAGGGTGTCGTGCGTGCGCTGACCGAACGCGAAGACCTGAAATACATTACCGACATCGCTGCCGGGAACCAGGCCGAGCTGGACGAGAAATTCGGCAAGCGGGTGTTTGCCACCGCCAAGAAGATGGGGGCCGAGACCGCCGAGGCCAATATCAACGCGGGTCTGGCCGCAGCCACCCAAATCGTCGATTTTTTCAGGAACGGCAATACGCGGTTCCAGGTGAACAAATAGCGGATAACGGCGCGTGAAAGGCGGGAGCGAAGGCTGCGCCCGCCTTTTTCGCTTTAATACATTAATTCATATGGTGAAAATCAAACCTTTTTGCGGGATACGTCCCCCGAAACAGTATGCGTCCGAAGTGGCGTCGCGCCCCTATGACGTGTTGAATTCCGCCGAGGCCAAGGCCGAGGCCACCGAACGCTCGTTGCTGCACATCATCAAGCCCGAAATAGATTTCGAGCCTATTGCCGACGAACATTCGCAGGAGGTTTACGACAAGGCGGTCGAGAATTTCCGTGCATGGCGTGAGAAGGGCTGGCTCGAACAGGATCCCGGGGAGTATTATTACATCTATGCGCAGACGATGGACGGCCGCACGCAATACGGACTGACCATGTGCTGCCATTACGAGGATTACCTCTCGGGGGCGATCAAGAAACACGAACTGACGCGTCCCGACAAGGAGGAAGACCGCATGATCCACGTCCGCAACCAGCAGGCCAATATCGAACCGGTGTTCTTCGCCTATCCCGACAACGCCGAGATCGACGCCATCGTGGCCGACGTGGTGAAGAACAACGACCCGGAATACGATTTCACGGCTGCCGACGGCTTCGGCCATAAGTTGTGGGTTATCCGCGACAAGAAGACCAACGACCGTATCACGGAGATTTTCGCGGGCATCCCGGCGCTCTATGTCGCCGACGGGCATCACCGCACAGCCGCCGCGGCGCGCGTGGGACAGGAGTGCCAGGCAAAGAACCCCGGTCATACGGGCAACGAGGAGTATTGCTATTTCCTCGCCGTGACTTTCCCCGCGGGGCAGCTTCGGATCATCGACTACAACCGTGTCGTGAAAGACCTGAACGGTCTGACGCCGGAGCAGTTGCTCGAAAAGCTCGCCGAAAGTTTCACGGTCGAGGACAAGGGCACGGAGGAGTACCGTCCGACGGGGCTGCATAATTTCTCGATGTATCTCGGCGGACACTGGTACAGCCTGACGGCCAAGCCCGGGACATACGACGACAACGACCCGATCGGTGTGCTGGACGTGACGGTGCTGTCGAACCTCGTGCTGGATAAAATACTGGACATCAAAGACCTGCGCACGTCGAAGCGGATCGAATTCGTGGGCGGAATCCGCGGTCTGGGCGAGCTCAAACGCCGTGTCGACAGCGGCGAGATGAAGGCGGCGTTCGCCCTCTACCCCGTTTCGATGCAACAGCTCATCAACATCGCCGACACGGGCAACATCATGCCCCCGAAGACGACGTGGTTCGAGCCGAAACTCCGCTCGGGCGTGGTGATCCACTCGTTCGAAAAGTAACCGCCCCGCGACGCTCGGGGGCCGATAAGTCATTCAACTCTTGGGAACCGCCTGTCCGGCGTGTTTTCGAACAAGCTGAAAAGGCTGCCTGAACCATTCGGGCAGCCTTTTCGTTTTGCGGATCGGCGGAAAATCGTTATCTTGCATGGTGATCCCCTTAAAAACCCTTTGCGATGAAATGGTTTGTCAAATGCCTGCGCCATTATGCCGATTTCCGGGGGCGGGTGTCGATGCCCGAGTTCTGGTATTTCGTGCTGGGACTCTTTCTCGTGCTCTTCCTTTTGCTGGCCGTTATCCTGGGTGTTAGCGCCCTCTGTACGGTCGGCGCCACGAGCAGGCGTTACGTCGTTTGCCTTGTCGGACTGCCGTTTGTGATGCCCTACCTGGCCGTTATGGTGCGCCGCCTGCACGATTGCGGGCGCAGCGGATGGTGGGCGGGCGGATATCTGGCCGTCAGCATCGCCGGCCGGGTCGTCAGCCACTTCTCCCTCAAACCCGGCGGGGCGGCATGGCTGACGGATGCCGATCTGGGCCTTGCCATTTTGCAGGGAGTGTATCTTATTTTCTTGTTTTACTGGTGGTGCCGGCCCGGGGTGCCGGGCGGGAATCGATACGGCCCCGATCCGAAGGCGGAATAAAATGGCGGAAATATTTTGTACGCAGTGCGTTCGGGCGGGTTATTCCGGGCGTACTGCTTTCATTTATCCGTTTTTCATGATAAGATTTGTTGCATTCGTTTAGAATTTCCGGTATTTTTTCATATATTTGTAAGGAACTTAACAATACTACGGCTTATGGCTAAAATAAAAGGAACAATCGTTGTCGACAAGGAACGGTGCAAAGGGTGCGGGGTCTGTGTGGCTTCGTGTCCGTGCGACGTGCTGGAATTGTCGGCAGAGGTGAACAGCAAGGGCTATCCCATATCCCGGATGGTAAATCCCGATGCCTGCACGGGGTGTGCTTCGTGTGCGGTGATTTGCCCCGATAGCGTCATCACGGTTTATCGTCAAAAATTCGAGTAGCTATGGCAGAGAAAGAGGTAAAACTGATGAAAGGCAACGAAGTGATAGCCCATGCGGCGATTCGCTACGGTTGCGACGGATATTTCGGGTACCCGATCACTCCCCAGTCGGAAGTGATGGAGACACTGATGGAACTCAAGCCGTGGGAGACCACGGGCATGGTCGTGCTGCAGGCCGAATCGGAGATCTCGTCGATCAACATGGTCTACGGCGGCGCATCGACCGGCAAACGGGTGATGACCTCGTCGTCGAGCCCCGGCATCAGCCTGATGTCCGAGGGGCTGAGCTACCTGGCGGGGGCGGAACTGCCCTGCCTGGTGATCAACTGCCAGCGCGGCGGCCCGGGGCTGGGTACGATCCAGCCTTCGCAGGGCGACTATTTCCAGGCCTGCAAAGGCGGCGGCCACGGCGATTTCCACATGATCGTACTGGCGCCCAATTCGGTGCAGGAGATGCACGACCATGTGGCCGAGGCGTTCGACCTCGCGTTCAAATACCGCAACCCGGCGATGATCCTCGCCGACGGGGCGATCGGGCAGATGATGGAGAAAGTGGTGCTCGCGCCGCAGCGCCCCCGCAAGACCGACGAAGAGATCGCTGCCGAGTGCCGCTCGTGGGCTACCTACGGCAAGCCTGCCGACCGCAAGCGCAATATCGTCACGTCGCTCGAACTGCAGTCCGAGAAGATGGAGATCATCAACAAGCGCCTGCAGGAGAAATACAAGGCGCTCGAAGAGAACGAGGTGCGTTATGAGGAGATCGGCTGCGACGATGCGGATTACGTGATCGTGGCGTTCGGTTCGTCGGCCCGTATCTGCTCGGCCACGGTCGAGATGGCGCGCGCCGAAGGGCTGAAGGTCGGCCTGCTGCGGCCGATCACGCTCTATCCTTTCCCCAAGAAGCCGCTTGCCGAACTGGCCGCGCGCGGTGTCAAAGGCTTCCTTTCCGCCGAGCTCAATGCCGGCCAGATGGTCGAGGACGTGCGGCTGGCCGTGAACGGCGTAGCTCCCGTCGAGCATTTCGGCCGTCAGGGCGGTATGATGTTCGCGCCCGACGAAGTGCTCGCGGCGCTCAAGGAAAAACTGATTAAAAAGTAAAGGCTATGGCAGAGGTTGAAATCAAAAACGAAAACCTGGTTTACGCGAAACCGAAGCTCATTACCGACAACGTCATGCACTACTGCCCCGGCTGCAGTCATGGTACGGTACATAAACTGATCGCCGAGGTCATCGAGGAGATGGGCTTCGCGGAAAAGACCGTAGGCGTTTCGCCCGTGGGCTGCTCCGTATTCGCATACAATTATATCGACATCGACTGGATCGAGGCAGCCCACGGACGCGCCCTGGCCGTAGCTACGGCCGTGAAGAGGCTCTATCCCGGCAACCTGGTCTTCACCTACCAGGGCGACGGCGACCTGTCGGCCATCGGCACGGCGGAGTCGATCCATGCGGCCGCACGCGGCGAGAACGTCGTGGCGATCTATATCAACAACGCCATTTACGGCATGACGGGCGGCCAGATGGCCCCGACTACCCTGCTGGGTATGAAGACTGCGACGACACCCTACGGCCGTGACCCGCGCCTGAACGGCTACCCCTATAAGATCGCCGAGATGATGGCGCACCTCGACGGTGCCACCTTCATCACGCGCCAGAGCGTGCATACGCCCGCCAACGTGCGCAAGTGCAAGCGTGCGATCCGCAAGGCGTTCGAAAATTCGATGGCCGGCAAGGGCTTTTCGCTCGTGGAGGTCGTTTCGACCTGCAACAGCGGCTGGAAACTCTCGCCCGTGGCCTCGAACGAGTGGCTCGAACAGAACATGCTGCCCTACTATCCGCTGGGCGATATCAAGGACGTAAAATAAGGGATGCTATGAAAGAGACTTTAATTATCGCAGGGTTCGGGGGCCAGGGCGTCCTCTCGATGGGTAAGATACTGGCCTACTCGGGCGTAATGCAGGACTTCGAAGTCACGTGGATGCCCTCGTACGGCCCCGAGATGCGCGGCGGTACGGCCAACGTGACGGTAATCCTTTCGGACAGGAAGATTTCTTCGCCGATCGCCCACGAGTTCGATACGGCCATCATCCTGAACCAGCAGTCGATGGAGAAATTCGAGCCGATGGTCAGGCCCGGCGGCATCCTGATCTACGATACGAACGGTATCACGCGCCATCCCGTGCGCGAGGACATCGAGGTCTACGCGATCGACGCCACGGCCGAATGCGCCCGGATGGGACAGGCCAAGCTGTTCAATACGATGATTCTGGGTGGGTACCTCAAGGTGCGCCCCGTCGTCGAGATGGAGAACGTGATGGTCGGCCTCAAGAAGTCGCTGCCCGAACGTGCGTGGAAGATGCTTCCCGCCAACGAGGAGGCGATCCGCCACGGCGGCGAGATCATCCGCAAGGTACGCTGACGGATCCGGGTTCCGATGGGTTCCCGAAGGAAAGAGCGGCAGGCCATGTGCCTGCCGCTCATGTATTTGACAAGGAGCCTTCCGTTTTTCGCGCCCCGTTCCGCCCGCCGCGTGTTCCTTGGATTCGTTTCTTAACCTTGTTCCTTGTGCCCCGTCCCTTCTGCCTGTCCGCCGTGTTTTTCCCGTCACCCGCTTTCCAACCCCGTTGGCTGAGCCTGCCCCCGTATTCCGGCTTTCGGCCTCCATCGGTGCGATGTCCTTTCCGGACGCCGCGATCGTCCGGGAAAGCCGGGCCCTACCCAAAAGCGCCGTTTGTGTATACGCTTCCGTATTCCCGCGTAAACCAGAGGGTTCCGGATTAGGAATATTCCTGTGAAAACCGTAATTTAGTAGAAAGATCCCCGGTTCGCATCCATCGGCACCGACTTTGCGGGCCCCGGCATAAAACTAATATTTCGGATTATGGAAAAGAACGAACAGCAACTGCCGCGCCTGGGTGAACCCGTCCCGGCATTCGAAGCGATGACAACACAGGGAAAGATCAGCTTTCCCGCCGATTACAAGGGCAAATGGGTGATCCTGTTCAGCCACCCCGCCGACTTTACGCCGATCTGCACGTCCGAGGTGCTCACGTTCGGCGCCCGCACGGCCGAATTCAGGGCTTTGAACTGCGAACTGATCGGATTGTCGGTCGACAGCCGCAACAGCCATATCGCATGGCTGCGTACGATCCGTGAGAAGATCGAATACCGGGGCATGAAGGATATCAAGGTCGAATTCCCGATCATCGACGACGTGTCGATGAAGGTGGCGAACCTTTACGGCATGATCCAGCCCGGTGAAAGCCAGACGGCAGCCGTGCGTGCCGTATTCTTCGTCGATCCCGAGGGCAAACTGCGCGCGATGATCTACTATCCGCTGGCTCTGGGACGCAATTTCGAGGAGATAAAGCGTGTCCTGGTGGGTTTGCAGTCCATCGACGCATTCGGGGTCGCCATGCCGGCCGACTGGCGTCCGGGCGACGAGGTGATCGTCCCGATGCAGGGCGAGGATATGGACGACCAGCCCGAAGGGGTGAAATGCTACGACTGGTTCTTCTGCACCCGTCCTCTCCCGAAGGAGGAGATCGAGAAAAAACTCGGCAAAGGCATAGCTATCAAGGGATAGTCCGGTTCCGGCCGGCAATGTAAAAGGGGGCTTTGCAAAGCCCCCTTTTACATTGATTCCGCGGTTGTTCTGTCTGTCCGTGACAGAGCCTAAATCCCCTATTTTTCGGGCGGAATGGAATATTGTTTGTTTTTTATTATATTTGGAGTGATAATGGTTGAATTTTATGGCTGGCATTTAAACCTGATTTTCATTATGGCCCGGGAGGTTGTAATGGAACGGCTATTACGGAGTTAGTCGCACAATAATCCGGAATCGTTTGTGGAAGGATAAAAAACTTATTCAATACCAAAGATGATTCATATGAAATGGTTATTATATTGTAATATCCTGATGATCCCTTTGTTTTCCGGGTGCGACTCCTCTGAAAATAATAACGACACCGGAACATACCGGATTTATAAGGAGTATCTGGTCGACGCTTATTTGGAGGTCGAAAAGATGTATGTCCGGCAACTGAATGCAACGACCCTGGAATTGTATTTCTCCGGTAAGAAATATGGTATAACGTCGGAAAATGCTTCGGAGGTCGCTAAGTTCAAGGAGCTGGCTGTTAAGCACAACGATGATTTCAGCGATTATATCACGGTAGATTTCGGATATACCGTAGGAAACTATGTAAGCTATGCGGAAAATTTTACCGGGATCGAAATCAGGAGCAGTATTTCATGGGGCGAGGGGCATTCCGCCGGAAGTACGTTGAATGACTTGTGCTATTTCACGGCTTACTCTTTTGCGCCGACATTGAAAGATCATGCAAAGGGTGGATTGACCCATATCCGTAAACATGCCGATGAACTGACTGCCGCAGATATGGAATTGTTGCAGGATGGGTTTTTACGACTCGATTTTTCAGACGGAAACTCCCGGTTGTCCGAAGCCCAGGTAATTACGATTTCTTTATCGACCCTGAGCGGACGGGTTTTAAGGGCTGATCTGAAAATCGGAGAGTAAGAATAACGCAACGCACTACGGGAAAGGGAGGCTTTACAAAGCCCCCCCCCTTTTCGTTGAATACGCCGCGCCTCCCGGATCGGAAGCCCAACAGCCGGTTATGCTCCGGGTGCCTGTCGTGTGCCTGCTGACGGCGGTTCCGCGGCCGTGGCTTTCGCTTCGGCGATCCTTCGGCGGTAGAAGGCCCGCAGGTCATCCCATTTGTAGTACGGCGGCCTTGCGGAAGCGAGCGGAAAGTACATTTCATGTTCGTTGTGGAGTATCCTGACCAGGATGTCCGCCGTCCCCTCTTTCCGGTAAAAGATCATCTGGATGTTGGCCGCCATCGGTGAAATACGGTAATCGCGCCACGTGTCCGCGATCAGATCCGGATCGGAAACCTCGGCCGTGCAGCCGTCGAAAGCCATCAGGCAGGTCAGAGGCATGAGGTTGCCGTCGTGCCCGAAGCGCAGGTCGGCCGAGGGCACGCCCCGCACGAGCGCACTGTCGGCGCGGGCGATGATCTCTTCGAGCAGCGCCGTCGCATAGCGCAGGGCATATCCCCGGTTGAGCGCCCCGGGGCCGCGCTGGTGGTAGAAACGGTAGTTGACGCACTCCCAGACGGCATACAGTTCTTCGGGGGTGAACAGGTCGCGGAACGTGATTCCGCTGCGGGTGTCCTGTTCGTTTACGGCCAGGGCCCAGAGCTGTTGCATCAGCTCCCGCGGGTCGATGTCCGCCGGAGCTTTCCCGCCTGCGAATAACCTGGCCATCAGGCGCTCCGGATGCATCCGGCTTTTACGGAACCTCTCTTCGGCCTGTATCCAGCTCTCGCTTTTCAGCAAGTTCAGGTATTCCGGGGCGAGCCCGGGGTTTGCCGCCGTGCTGAAAAAGTTCAGGTAGCGGGTCGTGCGGTTGTTGGCCGTCCGCGTGATTTCCAGTTCCGGGTTCATCCTCCGCAGCCGGTCGCAGAATGCCGCCATGCTCAGCACGCAGCGTACCACGACGGTCGATTGTGCGTCGATACGCGCGTTGCCCCGGAAGACCTCCGGGTAGGATTCGAACATCCGTTCCGCAATCCCGTAATGCTGTTCGGCCCCCAGCGGCGTGAGGTCGCCAGCCCTGCCTTCCCCGTCCGAGCAGGCCCGTTCCACGCGGCGTAAGACATCCTGCCCGAACTCCGACAAAGCGCCCTCGCGGGCGGCCTTGCCGAAAGTTTCCAACACCTCCGTATATTCCGACGCCCTGAGCAGCCAGCGTGAGCCGTGGCGGCCGTAGTGGCTGATATAGAAAGGTTCGTAACCTTCGGGCGCGGGAGTCCGGGCCGGATTGTCGTACGTGTAGGCATAGTATACCCCACCGGCTTTGTCGGGGTTGGCATAAATCTCCTGGCGGGCGTTCTGTCCGGACAGGGGCCCTGCACAGGCCGCCAGAACGAGGCCGAGCAGCAGTTTCGTAAACCGCATGATCCGCACCGTCATCGGAGATAGGCTCCGGTTCGTTTCAATTCGCTGCGCAGCTTCGCCACGTCGGCCTGCGACGGTTTCACTCCGTCCCGCAGGGCGATGCGTGCGGCGCGTCCGGCGGCTTCGCCGAGGGCCATGCAGGTCGACATCACGCGTGTCGAGGCCATCGCTTCGTGGGTGAACGAGGCGCAGCGGCCTGCGACGAGCAGGTTTTCGACCTTTTCGGGCACAAGCACCCGGTACGGGATGTCGTAGCAGTCGCCGCAGTATTCCAGCGTGCAGTCCCCGCCTTTGGGATGGTGCAGGTCGACGGGATAGCTGGCTACGGCAACGGCGTCGTCGAAGTGTCGGCAGGCCAGGATATCCTCGGCCGTGAGGACGTATTTCCCGACCGTGACGCGGCTCTCGCGGATACCCATGAACGGTGCCACCCGATCCATCCACGCGTTTTCGAACCCCGGGACGAACTGCCGCAGGTATTTCCGGATTTGGTAAACCTGCTTCCTGGCTTCGATCTCCCCACGGGTGTAACTCCCGGGATCAGTCGGGTCTACGCCGTTCACACGCGACATGTTGACCCATATTTCGTCCTCGGACATGCCCGTGATAAGGATCGTGCGGGCCACCGGGAGGTCGATCCCCGCCTCGCGTGCCTTGGCGATCTGGTTGCGAAGCCCCACGGTGATGAACTTCTCGTTGCGGAACGACTCCGCAGGCATGATGTCCATGTCATAGATGTCCGGGTGCTCCGCGATCGCGTCGCGCAGGCGTTGCGTGGCGACACCGCGCATCGAGAACATCAGCGTCGGGGGCTGCATGCCGCCCTCGGCATCGCCTTTGCGGCACTCGACGCCGGCACGGAAGGCCACGTCGGCGTCGCCCGTGCAGTCGATCACGGTGCGGGCGAGGATCGCCTCGCGCCCTGCCTTGCTTTCGATGACCACCCCCTTTACTTCGTTGCCCTCCCTGATGACGTCGGTGCAGAAAACATACATCAGCACCTCGACGCCGGCCTCCTCCATCAACTGCTGTGCGAGGGTCTTGCTCTCCTCCGGGTCGATGATCGTCAGGCTTACGTGGAGCTTGCAGGGTCGGTGTCCGCTCGCAGCGCCCCGCTCCTGCAGCCGGTCGATAAACCGCTGCGGGAGCCCCTCGATGATCTGGTTGCCCTTCTGCCCCAGGAATCCCAGGATCGGGAGCCCGATCGTGAGGTTCCCGCCCAGGTAGCCGCGGCTTTCGACCAGCATTACCTTCAGTCCCTCGCCCGCTGCGGCCTGTGCGGCCATGAGCCCCGCCGGGCCCCCGCCGACGATGAGTATGTCCGCCGATGCGCGTACGGGGATGTCGCGGGCGGGTTCGCGGACGGTCGTAATTTTCTTTTCCATGGTTTGGGTTTTTATTTTTGTACAGCTTGTTTTTCCTGCGGGATTTCGGGGCGTGTCATTTTCCAGAGTATCACGACGGCGATCCAGTGCAGGACGCCCATTACGAGGAAAAGCGACGGCCCCATGGTGCTCAGCAGCTGCCCGACGTAGTAGTTGAAGATCGCCCCGCCCACGGCCCCGAAGCCTGCCGTGATGCCGACTACGCTGGCTACGTTGCGTACGGGGAATGCCTCGGCGATCACCACGCAGATCGTGTAAAGCCAGCTCAGGCACATGATGGCGATCAGGCTGAACGAGGCGATGATGGCCGCGACGTTCCAGTACGGCGGCAGGGCGTTGAAATAGGGCGTGAAGATGCACAGGGGCGCCGCGACGGCCACCAGCGTCATCATGCGCTTGCGCGCGCGCAGCGGATCCATGCCCCTTCGTACCATTTTGTCCGACCATGCCGAGGTCAATACGCCGCCCACGGCGCCGAACAGGAACGGGATCCAGCCGACCCACCCCACCTGTATGAGCGTCAGTCCCGAATCCTCCTGCAGGTAACCGGGCAGCCAGAAGAGACAGAAATACCAGACCGGGTCGCTGACGAAACGGATGAGCAGCACGCCCCACAGCGTGCGCGTCTTCCAGAGCCCGCCCCACGTGAAGGCTTTGCCGTGGTGCCGGTTGGCGGCGCTTTCGCTGAGCGTGACGTCGAGTATCTCTTTGGGCGGGTCGGCGTAGACGGCCATCCAAACGATGGCGATCAGGATGCCGATGGCCCCGGCCAGGACGAAGACGTCGTTCCACGGAAAGATCGTCGAGAGCCATGCGATGACGATCGGGGCCACGACCGTGCCGATCGAACCGCCCGCCGTGCAGAGGCTGTTGGCCGTGGCGCGCTGGCGTTTTTCGAACCAGACGGTCACGGCGACGATCTGCCCGGCGAAGATCGTGGGCTCGGCCAGCCCCAGCAGCCCGCGGAAAAATGCGAACTGTTCCATATTGGTCGAAAGGCCGCCTCCGATGCAGGCCGCCGACCATGCCAGGATGCCCAGAAACATCACCTTTTTCGGGCCGAACCGGTCGACCAGGATGCCCGATATGGGATACATGACGGCGTAGCATATCAGGAAGATGTTGACGATGAAGGCATAGCCGTCGTCGTTCATGTCGAAGGCCGCTTTGATCGTCGGCTTGAGGATCGAAAGCAGCTGGCGGTCGAGGTAATTGCAGATGATGGCGATGAAGATCGTCACCACGATCATCCATTTCCGTTTTTCCGGGTTGTTCAGCAGGTTCATGCGTGTCGTCGGTTGTATGTGTTTGCGTGTCGGTTAGCGTTGCGGGAGCCCTCCCTGGGCTTTGTAGCGTTCGTATCGCTGCATGAGCAGCGGGTGGCGCCCTTCACGGGGCGCATAGCGCCGTGCAGGGAAGTTGCAGAGTGCCCGCTGCGCCTCCTCCACCGAGCCGTAACAGCCCGCGATGACCGTGGCGTAGACCACCGAACCCATGGCGCAGGCCTGTTTGCAGTCGATGACCGAGATTTCCCGGCCGGTTACGTCGGCCAGCAGCTGCATGACGAAGGGCGATTTCTGCGATATGCCGCCGATCCCCGTGAGGCGCTCGATCGCCACGCCGTTCGCTGCGAGGTGGTCGAGGATCGCCTTCGTGGCGAACGCCGTCGCTTCGGCCAATGCGTAGTATATTTCGGGCGCCGTTGTCGAGAGCCGCAGCCCCGTGAGCGTCCCGGTCAGCTCCGGTGCGGGGTACGGGTTGCGGCGGCCGTTGAGCCAGTCCGTCGCCAGCGGCATGTCCGCCCGGAGCTCCAGCCGCTCAGCCTCTTCGGTGAGCCTGCCCATGATTTTGTCGCGGCACTCTTCGGCCAGCCGCTGCCGGGCCTGCGCGTCGGGCGCCCCAGGCTGCACGAGCAACTCTTCCAGGGGCCAGCACAGCAGGTTCCTGAACCACGCATAGACATCCCCGAAGGCGGATAACCCGGCTTCGAACCCGACCATGCCGGGTACGATCGAGCTGTCCACTTGTCCGAATATCCCTTCGACGAGGCGTCCGCCCATCTCATCCGAAGGCATCAGCGCCATGTGGCAGGCCGAGGTGCCGAGGTTGAGTACGACCGTGCCGCAGCGGATTCCGGCGCCTACGGCTCCCGCATGGGCGTCGATGTTGCCCACCCCTACTACGACCCCCTCGGGAAGTCCGAGCGCCTGCGCCCACGCGGGCGTGATCGTCCCGGCAGCGTGGTCGCACGTGCGGTTCGTCTTGCTGATGTTGCGCACGATGGGTAGCAATGCGGGGTCGAGTGCTTCGAAAAACGCCTCCGGGGGGAATCCTCCCCAGGCCTCGGCCCACATCTGTTTCGACCCTGCGGCGCAATGGCTTGCGCGTATCGCGGAGGGATCGTCCGCTCCGGTGAGCACGGCGGGTATCCAGTCGCAGAGCTCGACCATGGCATATGCGTCGCGGCGGAGCCGCCGGCTGCCGCGCAGCAGGTGCAGGCATTTGGCCCAGAAGCATTCGGCCGAGTAATGGTTGCCCGAATGGCGGGCATAATTGATCTCGCTGCGGGCGCACAGGGCGGTGATTTCTTCCGATTCCCGCTGCGCCGTGTGGTCTTTCCACAGGACGAACATCGCGTCCGGATCGTCGGCGTATTCGGGGCGCAGCGCCAGCGGCGTGCACGTGCGGTCTACCAGGCACGGCGTGCTGGCCGTCGTGTCGACCGAAACCGCCCTGATATGCGGCGCCGCGTCGGGCCGTGCGGCCACCACTTCGCCTATCACGTGGCGCAGGCCGTCGAGGTAATCCTGCGGATGCTGGCGGAAGCGGGCCTCCGCCGGGGAGCAGTATTCCTGCCTGCCCCAGCGCGGGTAGCTGAATACCGAGTCGGCGATTGTTTCGCCTGTCGCGGCATCCGCCAGAAGGGCGCGCACGGAATCCGTGCCGTAGTCGATGCCTATGACGTATGTTTCCTTCATGGTTTGTTAGGTGTGGATCGTGTTTTCTTTGCGGTTGGTTCCGGCTCCATTCCGGCGGGCCGGTAATGCAAAGGTAAAATTATTTTATTCTTTTTATGTTTATTTTATGCTTTATTATTTCTTTTTTTTTGTATTATTGTGTGTTTTATAGTTTCTATTTGTTTTTATTATGCTTCCATGTGCATTTCTAAATACCCGTTGGAGGCGTTGCAATTTAAGGAGGATCGGTATGAAACGGATTCTGATCGTGTGTGCCGCGCTGTTGCTGTGCGGTGTGGCCGCCGCCCGGGGGCGCGGCGTACACCGCGTGGCGTCGTGCAATATCCGGGTGGCCCTGCCGCAGGATGAGGAGGGCGGAAACGGCTGGTCTGCGCGTAAATATGTTTGCGAGCGGGTGATGAAGCGCTGCAAAGCGGATATCTATTGCCTGCAGGAGGTGACCGTCGGCCAGTACGAGGACATGTGCCGGATGTTCCCGGGGTATTTCGTCTTCGGCTACCCGGGCCCCGAGACGGATGCCCTGCCCGACCGGGAGTACCACGGTATCGCCAAGAACCTCGTGATGTTCTCGAAGAGGCGCTACGAGATGACGGGCGCCGGGGTTTACTGGCTGTCGGACACCCCGCTCGTGGGCGGCTCCTCGTCGTGGGGCACGGCCCGCCCGCGCCATGTCAATTGGGTACGGCTCAGGGATCGCCGTTCGGGGCGCGAGTTCCGGGTGTTGTCCCTGCACCTCGACCATATTTCGCACGAGGCGCGGCTTGCGCAGGTGCGGGCCGTGGAGGAGGAAACGTCGCAGTATCCTGCCGGTGTGCCGCAGGTGCTGGCCGGGGATTTCAATTCCAGGCCTTCGAACCCTGTTGCCGGGGTGCTTGCCGGTGCCGGCTGGGTCGATGCGTTCGTCGAGGCCAACGGCGAAGATGCGGAGCAGATGTCGTTCCACCGGTTCGAGGGCGATGCCTATAAGCCGAAGAAGGGGACGCCCGGGCGTATCGACTACATTTTCCTGAAAGGCACGGGTATCCGGGTCGTCTCCTCCGCATTGGTAAAAGACTGTGTCGGCGGCAAGTATCCCAGCGACCACTATTTCCTTACGGCGGATATCGTGATCGAATAGCCGTCGCGGAGGGGCGCATTGCGTATGCTTCGGTTGCGAATCCCCGGCTCGTGCAATGGCTTCCGGCAGTTGTTGTCCCGGGATGGTTCGGGCGCATGGCGGTCGTTGTCGCGCAATGAAACTCCCCGGCTCGATTCACGAGCCGGGGAGTTTCGTAATGTCTTTGTCGGAGCGGGGCGTCTGCAGCCGGGCATTGCAGGCTGGCGGGCGTCCCTGCCCTCGCCCTTTATTCTCGGAACCTGTACCGCCCTATGTCGCGCAGGCCGAGCAGCAGTTCGCGTACGGCGAGGCGTTTCTTCCCGGCTATCTGGATTTCCCCGAGGGTGATCCAGCCGTCGGCGCAGGCTACGCGGAGCAGCGTGCGGCCGTCGCTTTCGATGCTGCCGGGTTTTTCGCCGTGGGCGGCGGGTTCGAAAGCGGCCGAATATATCTTGGCCGCCTGCGGCATCTGTGAGCCTTCCCTGTATAGTTCCGTCCAGGCTGCCGGATAGGGCGACAGCCCGCGTACGAAATTCACGATCCTGCGTCCGTCCCACGACCAGTCGATGAGGCAGTCCTCCTTGAATATCTTGGGCGCCGGGTGCAGTGCCGATTCGTCGACGTGCTGCTGTTCGATGGGGCTGATGTCGCCTGCGGCGATCCTGTCGACAGTTTCGGTCACCAGCGACGTGCCCCTGTGCATCAGTTTGTCGTAGAGCGAACCCACGTTGTCTTCGGGCAGGATCGGCACGCGAACCTGTCCGATGATGGCGCCTTTGTCGATCTCGTGGTTCAGCAGGAAGGTCGTGACGCCCGTTTCCGTCTCCCCGTTGATGACCGCCCAGTTGATGGGCGCCGCACCGCGGTATTGCGGCAGCAGCGAGGCGTGGAGGTTGAACGTCCCCAGGCGCGGCATGGCCCAGATTACCTCGGGCAGCATCCGGAATGCGATGACGATCCCCAGGTCGGGCCGCAGTGCCTGCATCGCCGCGACGAATTCCGGGGCCTTGAGTTTCTCGGGCTGCAATACCGGCAGCCCCAGTTCGAGTGCGGCCAGTTTCACGTCGCTCCGGTGGAGTTTCTGCCCGCGGCCGGCGGGTTTGTCGGGCGTGGTGACCACGCCCACGACGTTATAGCCCCCGGCGACCAGCGCCCGGAGCGACGGCACGGCGAATTCGGGCGTGCCCATGAATACGATACGCAGTTCTTTCGGGTTCATCGTTGTCTGACGTTTTTCCGGCCTGCATCCCGTCGCCGGGCGCGGCCTGTTTCATCGCACGGGTTTATTGCTTGTCCAGCCCCAGCGTGTGGTGCATACGCTGCTCCTTGGTCTTCAGGTAGCGCAGGTTGTGCTCATTGGGGGCGATGACGATAGGCACGATCTGGTCGATCTTCAGCCCGTAGCCCTCCAGCCCTGCGCGCTTGAGCGGGTTGTTGGTCATCAGCCGCATGTGCTTGATGCCCATTTCGCGGATGATGCTCGCCCCGACGCCGTAGTCGCGTTCGTCGACGCCGAAGCCCAGCCGGACGTTGGCGTCGACCGTGTCGAGCCCTTCATCCTGGAGCTTGTAAGCTTTGATTTTATTGCAAAGGCCGATGCCGCGTCCCTCCTGCTGGAGGTAGATGATGGCACCCTTGCCCTCCCGTTCGATCATGCGCATCGCCTCGTGCAGCTGGTCGCCGCAGTCGCAGCGGCACGAGCCGAAGATGTCGCCCGTGGCGCACGACGAATGCACGCGTGTCAGCACCGGTTCGTCTTCCGTCCACTCGCCTTTGGTGAGCGCCACGTGCTCCAGCCCGTTGCTCTTCTGCCGGAACGGCGTGATGCGGAAGTCGCCCCATGCGGTCGGCAGGTCGACGGTCTCGCCCTTCTCGACGATGGATTCTTCGCGCAGCCGGTATTCGATGAGCGATGCGATCGAAATGATCTTGAGGCCGAACTTCCGGGCGATCTCCGTCAGTTGCGGCAGGCGCGCCATCGTGCCGTCCTCGTTCATGATCTCGATCAGTGCGCCTGCGGGCTGCAGGCCGGCCAGCCGGGCGAGGTCTATCGCGGCCTCGGTATGCCCCGGACGGCGCAGCACGCCTTTCTGGCGGGCACGCAGCGGGTTGATGTGCCCCGGGCGGCCGAGGTCGGTGGCCCGGGTCGCGGGGTCGGCCAGGGCGCGTATGGTGGCGGCGCGGTCGTGGATCGAGACGCCCGTGGTGCAGCCGTTGCCGAGCAGGTCGACCGTCACGGTGAAGGGCGTGCCCAGCAGCGAGGTGTTGTTCTCTTCCATCATGTTGAGCCCCAGTTCGGCGCACCGCTCCTCCGACAGCGGGGCGCAGAGCACGCCGCGTCCCTCCTTGAGCATGAAGTTCACGATTTCGGGCGTGATTTTCTCCGCCGCGACGATGAAGTCGCCTTCGTTCTCGCGGTCTTCGTCGTCGACGACGATCACTATCCTGCCGTTGCGGAAATCTTCAATAACCTCTTCTACACTATTCAGAATCGTGCTTTTTGCCATTTCGTTTGAGTTTTATCGCGTTTTTCAATTTGTTGATCGCAGGTCGCATGCGCTCGTTCAATGCCTTGAGTCTTCCGGCATACCAGTCCGTGTCGAGCAATGCCGAGTCGTTGGTGGCCTTGTAGGTCAGGTATACGGCGATCGGCGTGAGGATGAACGTCGAGAGCCAGATGCCGTATACGGCTTCCCAGCTGCCCTCCTTGGCCAGTTTCTCGCCCGAGAGGCTGATGATGTAGTAGATCACGAAGAAGATGATCGACACCACGACCGGAAGTCCCAGGCCGCCCTTGCGGATGATGGCGCCCAGCGGAGCCCCGATCAGGAAGAAGATCATGATCGACACGGGGAGCGATATTTTCTTGTGCCACTCGACCTTGCTGCGGTATAGCTGGTTGAGCGCCTCCTTGGCGGCCGACTCGTCGAACGAGAACATGTTGCGCGAACTTTTGGCCAGCGTCCGCGCCTGGTTCCATATCCGCGCCTTGTCGCGGAGTTTGAGTGCCGAGAGGGAGTCCATCGCTTCGAGGCTGCCGAAGCCGCTCTTGTCTTTGCGCAGGCTGTCGGGCTGCGGCAGCACGGAGTTGTCGCGTGAGAATATCTGTTCCTTGAGCAGCGGTTCGTACGAACGGGTCGTGGCGTTGTTCACCAGGATTTCCAGCGAGTCGATATCCTGCTGCAACTCGTTGATGTTCTTGGTCTGGCTGTTCGAAAATTGGTTGGCGTCGCTGCGCTGCATGGCGAAGCCTTCCATGGGGATCGTCTGATCCTGCTTGTCGAAGATGTGGTGGCGCAGCCTGCTCTGGGTGAACCACTGGCTGTTGCGGGTCTGCTCGTACATCTCGCCGTTGAAAAGCGTCACGAGCAGGAACCGCTTGTCGTCCGACAGGCGGATGTAGCCCGAGTCGGCCACGATGGTGTTCATGTTGCCGTCGGCGATGCGGTTGTCGTAGATCAGCACGTCGCGCAGCAGGTGCGTTTCGGGTTCCTGCCGGCTCACGCGGATCGACATGTTGTCGATGCCGTTGAAGAACAGGCCGTCCTGGAATTCGAGGCTCTGTTTCTGCTGGCGGATATCGTAGATGATGCTGTACACCTTTTTGTTGGCATACGGCACGAGGTTGTTGCCGATGAAGAAACTGCCCACGGCGATCACGCTCACCAGGATGATGAGCGGCTTGGTGATGCGGACGAGCGACATGCCGGCCGATTTCATCGCCAGCAGCTCGTAGTTCTCGCCCAGGTTGCCCATGGTCATGATCGCGGCCAGCAGCATGGCCAGCGGCAGCCCCAGCGGGATCATGTTGGCCATGAAATAGGTCATCAGCTCGATGATGATGCCGGCGCTCAACCCCTTTCCGACCAGCTCGTCGATGTAGCGCCACACGATGTTCATCATCAGGACGAACATCACGATGAAGAACGTGAGCACCATCGGCCCCAGGTAGGCTTTCAGTACGAGTTTGTGGATGGTTTTCATGCGGCGGCTCCGGCTTTTTTCTGACGCAAAGGTAATAGTTTTACTATAATAAGCGTAAGGGTGAGGGTAAATATTATGGCCGCCCCGGGCGGAACTTCGAAATTGTAGCTTGCGACCAGTCCGGCCACATTGCCGGCCACGGCGACCAGCGGGGCGCAGAGCGCGATGGTGCGGTAGGATTTGGAGAGGGCGTTGACGATGGCGACGGGCATGGTGAGCAGCGAGATGAGCAGCACGATGCCCATGATGCGGATCGAGAGGACGATCGTGACGGCGACCAGCGCCGCCATGGCGTAGGAGATCACGCGCGTCGGGATGCCGCGGCTGCGGGCGAAGTCGCGGTCGAAAGCCATGTACATCACGGGGCGCAGCCACAGCAGGGCCCCGGCCATGATGGCCGCGGTCAGGATGGCGAGCGCCACGACGTCGCCGTGCGTCACGGTGACGATGCTGCCGAACAGGTAGGCCGAAAGGTCGCCCGAAGTGTAACCCGGCCTGAGGCTCATGAAGAGCGCCCCGACGGCCATGCCCACCGACCAGATGATGCCGATGGCCGAATCCTCGCGGATGCGCCCCCGGCTCCCGGCCCACTCGATGCCCAGCGCCGAAAGCACGGCGAAGACCATCGCCCCGGCTATGGGGTTGGCTCCCGCGTAGAAAGCTATGCCCAGCCCGCCGAACGAGGCGTGCGTGATGCCGCCCGCGAGGAAAACCATCCTCCGGCATACGACGTAGGTGCCTACCACGCCGCAGGTTATGCCCGAGAGGACACATGCCGCCAGCGCATTGGACAGGTAGCCGTATTGGATCAGGTCGCTGAAAAATTCCATCCTCGTGCTCTCAATTCTCTTTAATTGCGCGCAAATTTACGTTTTTTTATCGGAAAAGACGCCCCTTTTCGTACGGTTTTCGTAATTTCGCCCTGCAAAACACACATTTTTTATGCAACAACGCCGAGTCAATTTTCATACCCTGGGTTGCAAGCTCAACTTTTCGGAGAGCTCCACCCTCGCCCGGGAGTTCGAGCAGGGCGGTTTCGTCCGCGTGGCGCCCGATGCCGAGGCCGATATCTGCGTCATCAACAGCTGTTCGGTGACCGAACATGCCGATAAGAAATGCCGTAACCTGATCCGCAAGCTGCACCGCCGCAACCCCGATGCCATCATCGCCGTGACGGGGTGTTACGCACAGCTCAAACCGCAGGAGATTGCGGCAATCGAAGGTGTGGATATTGTACTGGGCAACAACGACAAGGGCGATTTATATAAACGTGTGCTCGAACTGTCGGGCAAGGGCCGTGCGCAGGTTTACAGCTGTGACACCGATTCACTCACTTCGTTCTTCGCGGCCTTTTCGAGCGGCGACCGCACGCGGGCCTTCCTCAAGGTGCAGGACGGCTGCGACTACAAGTGCGCATACTGTACGATCCACTACGCCCGCGGCGGCAGCCGGAACATGCCGGTCGCCGACCTGGTCGCCGAGGCGCGCCGGATCGCGGCGGCCGGACAGAAGGAGATCGTCCTGACGGGCGTCAACACGGGGGATTTCGGCCGGACGACGGGCGAGAAGTTCATCGACCTGCTGCGGGCGCTGGACGGCGTGGACGGGATCGAGCGTTACCGCATCTCCTCCATCGAACCGAACCTTTTGACGGACGAGATCATCGCCTTCTGCGCCGCTTCGCCGAAGTTCCAGCATCATTTCCACATCCCCCTGCAGAGCGGGTCGGACAAGATCCTGGGGCTGATGCGCCGCCGTTATACCACGGCGCGCTTCGCCGAACGGATCGCCGCCGTACGCGCGCTGATGCCCGATGCCTTCATCGGCATCGACGTGATCGTCGGTTTCCCCGGTGAGACGGAGGAGGATTTCCGCACGACCTACGACTTCCTTGCCGGGCTGGGACCGGCCTTCCTGCATATTTTCCCCTTCTCGGAACGTCCCGGCACGCCGGCCGTGGAGATGCCCGGCAAGGTGCAGGCTTCGGTGGCGACGCGCCGCGCGGCCCAGCTGGAGGCGCTGTGCGCGAAGCTGCACGCGGCATTCTGCGCCCGTGCCGTGGGGAGCGAGGATTCCGTGTTGTTCGAAAGCACGCGGCGCGGGGGCATGATGTTCGGCTTTACGGGCAACTACCGCCGGGTGAAGGCTCCCTACGACAAGGCCCGCGTCAACACCATTTGCCGTGTCAGGCTGGGGGCTATGGACGATTCTCACGACCTGATGGGTGAAATTCGGGATTAAATCATTATATTTGCCACTACAAAATTCATAAGGAGTATGACGGGTTTGCGCAAAAGGGTGACGGTGGGCTTCCTGAGCATCGTATGCCTGCTGTTTTTTTCGGGCATGGTTTCGTTCGTGGAGTTGAGCCATCTGAGCCGCGACACGGGCGAGATTCTCAAGGCCAACATGCGCAATATCGAGCTGGCCAAGGAGATGCTCGACGCCGCGCACGAACAGAACGTGGCGCTGATCCGCCTTTCGGTATTCGGCGACCGCTCGTGCGACAGCCTTTGCCGCCGGAGCCTCGAACGGCTGGAGAATACGCTGCTCGTGGCGCAGGACGAGGCGCTCGAAAAGTCGTTCCTCGACTCGCTCGCCTTCGCGACGACCGAGCTGCGCCTGCTGACCGACAACTACCTGGCCTTCGGAACCGCTGCGCCGGAACTGCCGGGGCCTGTTTCTCCCGATTCCGTGGGGGTCAAGTGGTACAACGACGAGTACGTGGCGCTCTACGGGCGCCTTACGTCGGCCATCAAGAACTATATGACTTCGACGCAGAGTTCGCTGGCGCCGCGTGCCGAGCAGATGAAGAAGAACGCCTACCGGGCCGTGACGCCCGTGCTGATCTCGCTGGCGGTGATGATCGCCATCGTGCTGATGCTCTATTATTTCATGTCCGTCTACTGTGTCAACCCCATCCTGCGCATGAACAAGGGGCTGGGCGATTACCTTTCGTTCCGCGTGCCGTTCGTCGTCAAGGCCGACTGCAAGGACGAAATGCTGGAGCTCAAAGAGAAGATCGAGACGCTGATCACCATTTCCAAGCAACCGAAAGCCTGATGCGATGCGAGTAGACGTGGTATTGCGATATGTCGGGGTCGTGATGATATTCATCGCGCTGTTCATGCTCCTGTCGGCGGGTATCTCCTACGTCAGCGGCATGGACTCGGCGTTCTACCCGCTGCTCCTGTCGTCGTTGCTCACGGCCCTGCTGGGGGCTTTCCCGCTGATTTTCGTGGAACGTACGGAGCAGATCACCAACAAAGAGGGCTTCTGCGTGGTGGTCGGCTCGTGGCTGGTGGCCTGTGTGGTCGGGATGTTCCCCTACCTGATCTGGGGCGGGGAGTTCAGCCTGGTGAACGCCTGGTTCGAAAGCGTTTCGGGCTTTACGACCACCGGGTCGACGATCCTGAACGATGTCGAGGCGCTGCCCCGCGGGTTGCAGTTCTGGCGCTTTTCGACGACCTGGGTCGGCGGTATGGGCGTGGTGATGTTCGCGCTGCTGATCCTGCCCTCGCTGGGCCGCAATAAGTTGACGCTCTCCAATGTGGAGCTGTCGACGCTCGCCAAGGACAATTACCGCTACCGCACGCAGATCATCGTCCAGATACTGCTGGTGGTCTATGTGGGGCTTACGGTGCTTTCGACCGTGCTGCTCAAGATGTCGGGCATGAACTGGTTCGATGCGCTCTGCCACGCCATGTCGGCCTGCGCCACGAGCGGATTTTCGACCAAGAACGCCAGCGTCGCCTATTTCAACAGCCCGATGATCGACACGATCCTGATTTTCACGATGGCCACGGCGGGTATCCATTTCGGACTGATCTATGCCACGGTGACGGGCAAGCGCAGCAATATTTTCCGTTCGGAAGTGACGCGCTGGTACCTCGGCATGCTGTTCGCGGGCGGGCTGCTGATCGCCGTCAGCCTCCGTGTCGCGGATATCTACCCCGCTTTCACGTCGGCTTTCCGCCACGGGCTTTTCCAGTTCGTGTCGGTGGTGACGACGACCGGGTTTGCGACGGCCGATTCCAACCAGTGGACTTCGTTCGCGGTCATCCTGCTGATTTTCGGTTCGATCGTGTGTGCCTGCGCCGGGTCTACCGCGGGCGGTATCAAGACCAACCGGCTGGTGCTGGCCATGAAGATGATGCGCGCCCGCCTGCGGCAGCAGCAGCATCCCAATGCGATCATCCGCCTCCGCCTCGACGGCGTTATCCAGGAAACGGAGGCGCTTCATTCGGTCATGATATTCATCGTGGCGTACCTGATGCTGATACTTGCCGGCACGGTCTTCGGGACGATGTTCGGCGTCGACCTGATGACGAGTTTCTCGGGGGCCGTGGCGTCGATCGGCAACGTCGGCCCGGGCTTCGGCGAGGTCGGCTCAATGGACAATTTTTCGGCGCTGCCCGGGGTGTTCAAGCTCTCCAATTCGCTGCTGATGCTGTTGGGACGTCTGGAAATATTCGGATTCATACAACTCTTTTTCATTAAATGGTGGAGGTAACCGAGATGGTATTTCGTAAGGTTTATATAGTGTTATGTGCGGCGCTGCTGGCGGCGGGAGACCTCTGTGCGCAGCAGGTTCGCGTGGAACCCCGTATCGCGGGGCTCGAGGGCAACCGGGAGTACATGTCGCTTCTGGAACAGGATGCGCAGTTGCAGATCCGCGAGGACTCGATCGTCAATGCCGTGGAACGCGCCCGGCAACAGTTGCGCGAAGACCCCGCGAACAGGCAGCGCTATTCGCAGGAGATCCTGCAGCTCGAAAGCCGGATATTCGAGGTGCGCAATGCTAAGGGGCGCCTGATCGACAAGATCAACACCATCGAGCAGGAGTGGGTGCTCGCCAACCTGAACGGGGCGGCGCAGCAGCCGGCGGAGCCTGTCGCGGAAAGTCCCGCAGGGGCGATCCCCGACTCGCTCAAGGTGCGCAACCTGGTTTTCAACCCCTATTTCCGCGAGCAGCTGCCCGAGGCCGATTATGCGGCCCTGCGCAGGGCGCAGGGGATGGAGCTGGACGCCGTGGACTATGTGAACCGCTATTTCGCCAACTACGGGACGATCCGCGAACTGGCCGAGGCCTATGCCGCGGCGCAGACCGAGGCGGAGGCGGGCGAGATTTACGACCGCTACAATACCTTGCAGGGTTTCAACCGCGTGCTGGCCGATTCGCTCGCCGAGGCGTGGAATTATATCGCCGACAACAAGGGGTATGCCTATGGCTATCTGATGGACAAGCTGGGGCAGGATGCCATCCTGGCGCGTGAGGAGGAGCGGCTTTCCGGGGCTGCCCGGGAACTTTCCGCACTGCGCGGCGAGGTCGCTTCGGATGCCGTGGCCGATTATTTCCTGCGCAAGAAAGTCCTCGTGGGCTACGAAACGGCCGTAGCCGGCCTGCTGGGGCTTACTTCCGCCCGCGACTCGCTGCGCGGCGTGGCTGCGCAATTGGAGGGCATCGACTTCCGCCTGCCCCGTATCGACGTGGCGCAGCGCTATTTCCTCGACTACGACAGCATCGCGTTCTCCGCGACGCCAAAATACAGCTACCAGCACCCGATCCCCGAGTGCAGGGTCTACGAGCACGGGACGATCTACCGTATCCTGCTGGGCACGTTCAATACCAAGCGTGCCGTCTCCACGTTCCGGGGGGCGTATCCGCTCTCCTATCTGGTCGGCGAGGATAAGAAATGGTGCTACTATGCCGGGGGCTTCGCAACCCGGGAGGAGGCCGAGGCCGCGCAAAAACTCTTAAAATCCAAAGGCTTCGTCCGCCCCGAAATCGTGGTGTGGACGGACGGCGCCTACCGCAACCTTTCGCGTGACCCCGAGGCGCAGCAGATTGCCTACCGGGTCGAAATCACCGGTACGGAGGCACTGCCCGACGTTGTCAAGACCGTTATCACCGAGGCGGCCGAGGGGTGCGAACTCTCGCGCGTGGGACAGCAGTTGTTCGTGGTGGGGATGTTCGACGACAAGGCCGTGGCCGACCGCGTGGCCGCCGCAATAATACAGGCAGACCCGTCTTTGGAAATAAAAGTCGCCGAAATTGCGGAATAATTGAATTTATTGCCTATCTTTAGTGCAATATTCAACAACTCCTTATGACGATGTTCTATATTGTACTCCTGATCGTATTGGGACTGCTTTTCCTGGTGGCGGAATTGGTGCTGCTGCCCGGCGTGTCGATCGGCGCCATCCTGGCGCTGGTTTGCTACGGCAGTTCCATCTACCTCGCTTTCCGCGATTACGGCACCGTAGCCGGGGTCGTAGTCATCCTGGCTATCCTCCTGCTTTCGCTCGTCGCCACGATTATTTCCCTGCGCGCCAAGACCTGGCAGCGCTTTTCGCTCAAACAGAGGGTCGACTCGTCGAGTATGCCCTCGACCCCCGACCAGGAATTGCAGGTGGGCGACCGCGGCATGACCCTTTCGCGCCTTTCTCCGATGGGTACGGTCGAGGTCGGCGGCAAGGTCTACGAGGCCAAGTCGCTGACGGCCTATGTCGACCCGCGCCGGGAGGTCGAAGTCGTGGGCTTCGAGAATTTCAGCGTCATCGTAAAGACCGTGAAGGATCGGCACGCTTAGCCGGATAATCGGACGGGGATGGGATATCTCAGATTCTTTGCATTGCTGGCCGTCGTGGGGATGGCTTGCGATTCCCGGGCACAGGGAACGAAGGAGGTCTGGCTGGACGAGCTGGATCTCTCGTTCTGCATTCAGGACTGGGGCTTGCCGCAGGCCGACCGCTCGGTGCTGGATACTCCCCTCACGGTGGGCGGCGTCGTTTACGGCCGCGGCGTGGGAACCCATTCGATCAGCCGTATGCTGTTCGGGCTCGGCGGCGATGCCGTCTCCATGACCGGGGCGGTGGGCGCGGACGATAAAAACCTGTTCGCCGGGAAACACCGGTTCAAAATCCTCGGTGACCGGAAGGTGCTGTGGGACAGCGGCGTGATGCGCAAGGGCGATGCTGCCCGTGCGTTCGACGTCGACCTGTCCGGCCTGGACAAAGTCCTGCTGCTGGTCGAGGAGGCCGGCGACGGGATCATGTACGACCATGCCGACTGGCTGGTGGTGAAGATCACCACGCGCGGGGAGGTGGAGCCCCTGCCCGTCTGGGCCAGGCCGATCTCCAAGGGTAAATATATCCTGACCCCCGCGAGCCCCGAAACGCCGCAGATCAACAATCCGCTCGTATACGGCGCCCGCCCGGGCAATCCCTTCCTGATGCCTGTCATGGCCAGCGGCAAACGCCCGATGGCGTACGGGGCGCAGGGGCTTCCCGAAGGGCTGGAGCTCGATCCCCGTACGGGCCTGATAACGGGCCGTGTGCCCGCCGAAGGGGATTTCAGGGTGCTGCTGACAGCGGAGAATGCCCTCGGGAAAGCCGAACGGGAGATATTGCTGAAAATAGGGCCGCAAATCGCCCTGACTCCGCCCATGGGCTGGAACAGCTGGAATTGCTGGGGGTTCTCGGTCGACGACGCGAAGGTGCGCGATGCCGCCCGCGCCATGCACGAAAAACTCCTGGCCTACGGATGGACGTATGTGAATATCGACGACGGATGGCCGGCGTCTGCGCGTTCGGCCGACGGCAGGCTCCTCCCGAACGAAAAATTCCCGGATTTCAAAGGCCTCAGCGACTACGTCCACTCCCTGGGACTCAAATTCGGCATCTACTCCTCACCCGGGCCCACGACCTGCGGAAATTATCCGGGGAGCTACCGGCATGAACTCACCGACGCCCGGATTTGGGCCGAATGGGGCGTGGATTACCTCAAACACGACTATTGCGGCTACCTGCAAATCGAAAGGGACTCCGAGGAAAAGACGATCCAGAAACCCTACGTGGTCATGCGCAAGGCGCTGGATCAGGTCGACCGGGATATCGTCTACTGCGTGGGCTACGGGGCTCCCAACGTGTGGAACTGGGGCGCCGAAGCCGGCGGCAACCTGTGGCGTACGACCCGCGACATCACCGATGAATGGAACGTGGTGACGGCGATCGGCTGTTTCCAGGACGTTTGCGCGCAGGCCACGGCCCCGGGCAGGTACAACGACCCCGATATGCTGGTGGTCGGCCGGCTGGGACACGGCTGGGGTGCCGATGCCCACGAATCCGAGCTGACCCCCGACGAACAATATGCCCATATTTCGCTGTGGGCCATCCTCTCCGCCCCGCTGCTGATCGGTTGCGACATGCGGGCGATAGACGACTTCACGCTCGGGCTGCTGACCAATTCCGAAGTGATCGCCGTGAACCAGGATCCGCTGGTCGCCCCCGCCGTCAAACGGGTCGTCCCCAACGGGCAGGTGTGGTACAAAAAACTCTGCGACGGTTCGTATGCGCTGGGATTTTTCCAGTTGGATCCCTATTTCGTGCTGTGGGATCAGGACGAGGCGGAAGCCATCCAGGAGCAGAACTACGAATTCGAATTCGACCTGCGGGAGCTCGGGATCGGCGGAAAGGCCGAAGTCCGGGACTTGTGGCGGCAGCAAGACCTGGGTACATGCACGGGCACGCTCCGGGCGCTGGTACCCTACCACGGGGTTTCGCTGGTCAGGATAACGCCCGTGGAATGAGCTCGGGCCGAAAGGTGTAATTCAAGGATAATTTTCTAACTTAATAGCATTCGATTATGGATTTTCAAGCAGGATTGATCGTATTGATCGTATTCGTGAGCCTTTTTGCGATCTGGCTCATCTTCTATTTCATCCCGGTGGGGCTGTGGTTCTCGGCATTGGTGTCGGGCGTAAGGATCAGCCTGCTGCAACTCATTCTGATGCGCTGGCGCAAGGTACCGCCCTCGACGATCGTTTCGTCGATGATCGAGAGCACGAAGGCCGGGCTGGAACTCAACCCCAACGAACTCGAGGCGCATTACCTTGCGGGCGGCAATGTCACCAGCGTGGTGCATGCGCTGGTATCGGCACAGAAGGCCAATATCATGCTCGATTTCAAGATGGCTACGGCCATCGACCTGGCGGGCCGCGACGTGTTCGAGGCCGTGCAGATGTCGGTGAACCCCAAGGTCATCAACACGCCTCCCGTGGCTGCCGTGGCCAAGGACGGCATCCAGCTGATCGCCAAGGCGCGCGTCACGGTGCGTGCCAATATCAAGCAGCTGGTCGGCGGTGCCGGTGAGGAAACCGTGCTGGCGCGTGTCGGCGAGGGCATCGTCTCGTCGATCGGTTCGGCCGCATCGCACAAGATCGTGCTCGAAAACCCCGATTCGATCTCGCGCGTCGTGCTCGAAAAGGGCCTCGACGCAGGTACGGCGTTCGAAATCCTCTCGATCGACATCGCGGACATCGACGTGGGCAAGAATATCGGCGCCCAGTTGCAGATGGATCAGGCGCAGGCCGACAAGAACATCGCCCAGGCCAAGGCCGAGGAGCGCCGCGCCATGGCCGTCGCACTCGAGCAGGAGAACAAGGCCAAGGCACAGGACGCCCGCGCAAAGGTGATCCTAGCCGAAGCCGAGGTGCCGCTGGCTATGGCCGAAGCGTTCCGCAACGGCAACCTGGGGATCATGGACTACTATAAGATGAAGAACATCATGGCCGACACGTCGATGCGCGAGACGATCGCCCGGCCGGAGAAAAAATAACCTAACCCGTTCCGGGATTTTTCCGGGGGGGGACGTTTTAAACCGTACCCCTTTTTTCGTATATTAGATGCCGAATAGAGTTGTATCATTGCGACATCCCGGAACCGGAAGCCCGTTTCCCGGGGTGTGGTTCGAAAAAGCAGATTGCCATGAAGAGATTTTTCATCTTGCTGTTTCTCGGGACGTGTTCGGCCGCCTCGGCGCAGGTGCGCTTCGCGGACTATTTTCTCGAAGAGACGATGCGCTTCGACTATTACCACTGCGGCGACAGCCGCTCGGAGGAGTATTTCTTCGACGCCCTGAAGGCCGAACCCTACTGGGCGGGCTCGCACGTGTCGCTCCTCGATACGACGGGCTACGGGAACCAGTTTTTCCGCATCGTCGACCGCGCTTCCGAACGGGAGATCTATTCGCGCGGCTTCTGTACGCTCTTCAACGAGTGGCAGAGCACGGCCGAGGCCGACAGCGTGCGCCGTTCCTATCCCGAATCGGTCGTATTCCCCTATCCCAGGCGCCCGTGCCGCATCGAGATCTTCGGCCGCAATGCCCGGGGGCGCTTCGAAAAGCGGTTCAGCCAGAATATCGACCCCGCATCCTGCTTCGTCGCGCAGTTCTCACCCCGCTACGAGGCTTTCGAGGTAGCATATAACGGCAACCCCGCACATCGTGTCGACATCGTGCTGCTGCCCGAGGGATATGGCGCCGGGGAGCGGGCGAAATTCGAATCGGCCTGCCGTGAATTCGCACGCGAATTTTTCAGCTATTCGCCTTTCAGGGAGTACGCTTCGCGGTTCAATATCCGCGCTGTGTGGGCGCCGTCCGCCGATTCGGGCGTGACGATTCCCGGCGAGCGCGTGTGGCGCAACACGGCCTGCGGGGCCTCTTTCTATACGTTCGGCTCGGAGCGTTACCAGATGGTCGACGACTTCCAGCGCCTGCGCGACATCGCGGCGCATGTCCCTTATGACTATATCTATGTGTTGTCCAACACCCAGAAATACGGGGGCGGCGGTATCTTCAACTTCTATGGCATCAGCGCCGCACACCACCCTACGCGCACCGGGAAGATTTACGTCCACGAATTCGGGCACCTGCTGCTGGGGCTGGGCGACGAGTATGTCGGCACGACCTCCTACGACGACATGTATGCCCGGGATGTCGAGCCGTGGGAGGCGAACCTGACGACGCTCGTCGGCTTCAAGGACAAGTTCTGGAAAGCGATGGTGCCGGCCGGGACGCCCGTTCCGACGCCCGACACCCCCGAGTACGAGGGGGTCGTAGGGGTTTTCGAGGGCGGCGGCTATGCTGCGAAGGGGGTCTACCGCCCGTGGCGGAACTGCCTGATGAACAACCTGCACCGGACGGACGAATTTTGTCCCGTATGTACGAAAGCCATCTGCGATTACATCGAGTTTTTGTGTAGGTGAGCTTTGCAATATGCTGTAATACAAGAGGGGCGCATGTGCGTCCCTCTTCCCGTGTGCAGCAGGCCCGTTACCCCTGCCGGCACAGCCCTGCCGTCGTTCCGGTTGCGCGGTGCCGTGCCTGCCTGTCGCAGTGTGGTGCGGCGAACTGCTCAGTATACCTCTTCGGGCAGGGTTTCGCCGACGGGTTCGCCTGCCAGGCCGTCCTTCCACTTGATCGAGGCGTGGGTGCCGTCGCAATAGGGTTTGTTGGCCGACTGCCCGCAGCGGCACGCCACGACGCGGTTCCGGATTTCGTAGGTGTGCCCGCCCTCGCGCCGCATGGGGATCCCGCCCCGTATCCACAGCCCTCCGCTGGCGCCGATCGTGATGTCCTCGATCAGCCCCAGGCTCGGTTCGAAACGGAACTCGAAGGGTTTCATCGTCTCCTTGTCCCACGCCGTCAGACGGCCGCTGGGGCACATCGAAGCTTCGCGGATGGCCAGCTTGCGGGCTTCGGGGTCGTCGGATGCCTCGGTCAGCGTCCACGCATCGCCGTGCGGGTGGCAAAAACGTGCGAAGACGCAGTATTTCTCGTTGTCCGTCATCTGGAGCGTGCCCCCGTCGATCACCTCGGCATCGTCGAGCAGGGCGTCCGGACGTGCCGTGAGGCGGGGATCCCAGTCTGCCTTCTCGTGCGAACCGTCGCAGTAGGGCTTGCGGTGCGATGCGCCGCAGCGGCAGATCGCCGTGGGTTCCGCCTCGGTCGAAAAAAGCCTGCCCTGCTGGAAATACCAGCTTTCGTTGGACTCGTTGGGCATGATGAACTGTTCGGCCAGCGGCGGCCTCCCGTAGACCAGGTAGGGGCCCTCCTCGGTCACCGTGATGCTGAAACGCCCTCTGGCGGGTGAACTTCCCGTTTCAATTTTCAATTTGGACATACTATTTGCATTTATAATTCGTTAAGGAGTAGGCGGCAATAATTATTCCCAAATGAATAATTTAGGATGTCCTTGTAGGATTTATCCCGCTTTTTGGTATCTTTGCAAAGATTTTTTAAATTGAAATTCGGTAAATTTGAGTAATATGAAAGGATTCGTAAGGCTGATGGCTGTGGTCGTGACTGCGGCGGCTTTTGCCGTGGCATGCAGCAAGGATAAGGATTCGGGCAAGATCACGCTCGATTCCCCGGCGGTGTTCTTTGCGCAGGCCGGAGGGTCGGCTACGGTCGGTTTCACGGCACAGAACATCAAGACGCTGTCCGCGACGAGCAAACCCACCGGTTGGGACGAGGCGGTCGTCGACCTTGCAGGCGCGACGATCTCCGTCAAGGCCCCTTCGGCCGAGGACATCGAGAGCGGGGATGCCGTTAAGACCGGCTCGTTCTCCTTTACGGGTTACACCCCGGGCGGTACGCTCGTTTCGGCGACGCTCTTCGCCGGTATCGTGACGACGCAGGACATCAGCGCCGAGGTGGCCAACAGTTATATCGTCTCGGAGCCCGAAACCAATTACCTGATCGACGCTACGCGCAAGGGCGACGGCTCCCAGCTGGCTACTTCCTATGTGGATGTCGTATGGCAGACCGCATCGGGATTCGTGCAGTATGCGGACTTCGAGGACGGCAAGGCGTCGTTCTACATCGGTGCCGACAGCGACGACGCCACCAAGATCAAGCAGGGCAACGCCGTGATCGGCGCCTACAATGCCGACGACGAACTTATCTGGAGCTGGCATATCTGGGCGACGGATTACGACCCCGATGCGGAGGGCGGTACGGTCGATTTCAACGGCTATACGCTGATGAACCGCAACCTCGGAGCCCAGGCCAACGACAATTCGACGACGGACAAGATACTCGCTTCCTACGGGTTATATTACCAGTGGGGACGCAAAGACCCGTTCATCGGGCCGAATACCTACCAGGGTTCGGAAGGCTCCGGTGCCCCGATGTACAGCGGAAGCGGCAGCCGCGTCTACCTGAAAATGACCGAGTCGAGCGCCGAGACCGGTACGATGGAATATGCCATCCGGAACCCGCTCGTCTTTATTACGGGTGTGGCAGACACGGATAACGACTGGCTCTGGAGCGGTCGTTCCGATGGATTGTGGTCGGCGGACGACAATGTGGCCGGCAAGAGCGTCAACGACCCCTGCCCCTACGGCTGGCGCGTAGCTCCCTCGGGCGCGTTCGCTGACCTGAGGATCGTCGGTACCCCGGCCGTGGGCGACGAGACGAAATACGGCTGGACGCTGACCGACGGAAGCGCCGAATCGTTCTTCCTTGGCGCCGGACGCCGCCGCTACGACAACGGCAAGATCCTGAATATCTACAATCCGCTGCCCAAGGTGCGTTCCGACGCCATGGAGGCACAACCCTGGGAAGGCCTTTACTGGACGACTGCTGTCTCTGATGACAACATGCAGGCTGCGGCGCTCCATTTCTGGTTCGAGAAACTCGACACCTCGGCCGGCATTGATGATTCGGCGCCCTATGCCCGTGCCAACGGCCTTCAGGTGCGTTGTGTGAAGCAGCAGGGCAAGTAAATACTATCCGATACGACAAGGCGGGCCGGCACATGCCGGCCCGCCTTGTTTTGGTATAACACTTGCTGTGTGGGCGTGTAAATCCACTGGCAATGAAAATCAAGACAGGAAAAGGTACGGTTACGCTGGCGGTGCTGCTGGCGATATGGTCGGTGTCGGCAATCGCCTCGCTGCCGGGGCTGGCGATCTCGCCGATCCTCGGCGACCTGAATAAAATCTTCCCGAAGGCCACCGACCTCGAAATACAGATGCTCACGTCGCTGCCCTCGCTGCTGATCATCCCCTTCGTCCTGCTTGCCGGCAAGCTCTCCGTCGGCAGGGACAAGCTCAAGATCCTTGCCGTCGGGCTGTCGATCTTCTTCCTGAGCGGCGTGGCATGCCTCTTCGCCCGGAGCATGATGTGGCTCATCGTCATCAGCTGCATCCTCGGCATCGGCGCCGGCATGGTGATCCCCTTCTCCACGGGGCTCGTGGTCGACTACTTTACGGGCGATTACCGTGTCCGGCAGCTGGGGTACAGCTCGTCGATCAACAACCTGACGCTCGTGCTGGCGACCGTCGTGACGGGCTACCTGGCCAATGTGGACTGGCATCTGCCCTTTCTGGTCTATACCCTGCCGGGTATTTCGCTCGCGCTGTCGTTCCTGCTCAAGCGGCAGCGCTCCGTCCCTGAACCAGAACAGAGCATCCAATTGCGCCACAAGATGATCGACCGCCGTAAGCTCGCCGGGCTGATGGCGTTCTATTTCTTCGTCACTTACGCCGTGCTGGTCGTGACATTCTATGCCTCGTTCCTGATCGACGACTACAAGATCGACAGCTCGTTTTCCGGGGTGCTGATCTCGCTGTTTTTCCTTGCGATCATGCTGCCGGGGCTGTTCATCGCCAACATCATCCGCTCTTTGAAGCGGAACGTCAACCTCGTGGCGCTCGTGCTGGTCTGTGTGGGGCTGCTGTGTGTCGGGGTTTTCCACGGCAAGGCGATGCTGGCCTTCGGGGCGCTTTGCACCGGGCTGGGATACGGGATCATGCAGCCTGTCATTTACGACAAGGCGGCGACCATCGCCCCGCCGCGTTCCGCTACGCTGGCCCTTTCGTTCGTCATGTCGGTGAATTACCTGGCCGTGATGGTCTGCCCTTTTATCGTAGACCTCTTCCGTCACGTTTTCGGGACGCACAGCGACCGCTTCCCCTTCTTTTTCAATGCCGTGCTGGTGCTGGCCGTGGCTGTCGTCACACTCCTGCGCCGGGATAGCTTTACGCTCGGACTCGACGGATCCTATTACCGGAATTGATCGTAAAAACTGTTCGAAAGTGTTGTGAATGACGTAAAAAGGTTTAAATTTGTGCTGAAAAGTCACACCCTATTACGATTATCGCGAGATGAAAACAACACTTCTGACGGCTTTGGCCGCCGCTGCCCTTGCGGCAGGCTGCTCAAAGTCCGACACAGGTACGCCTTGTGTGAAAATCGCGCCGACGATCCAGACCCGTGTTACGGGATTGCATTTCGATACCGGCGACCGCATCGGGCTGAGCATTGCCAAAGGTTCGGAAACCTACGTGCAGAATGTCCTGATGACCTACGACGGTACGGCCTTTACGGCCGCGGATTTGCTGTGGTATAACGATTCGAATGAAAAATCGACGCTTACGGCCTACCATCCTTACTCCGGGCAGGGAATGCCCGCGGAGTTTTCCGTTGCGTTGGATCAAACCTCGGGAGCCGCATCGTCCGACCTGCTGGTCGCGGTGAAGAAGGACGTTACACCAACCTCGGCGCCTGTCGGAATGCTCTTTTATCATGTGATGTCGCAGCTGACGATCGTCATTACCAATAATTCCGACGCCTCGGTTACGGGGGTTACGGTCGGCGGGCTCGTCCCGACGGCCGTCGTCGATTACACGGTGCCCTCCGCCGCGGCCAAGGGCGGGGCGGCCGCATCCGACGTCGAGGCGTTCGAAGTGACGACCGGTGCCGCCTACCGCGTCATCCTCGTGCCGCAGCAGGCTGCCCTGACGGTCACGGTGGCGACCGACGACGGGAAGAGCCGCAGCAAGACCCTCTCTTCGGCACAGCTCGAAAGCGGGAAACGCTATGACATGTCGGTCGTCGTGACCAATATCGACATCGACGTGGAACTGAGCGGCGAAGTCGTCGACTGGGGCGACGGAGGTTCGCTCGATGGCGGCGGAGGCGGTGATGAAGGCGGCGGCGAGGGCGGTGATCCCGGGACGCTTTCCTACGGGGGTGTGGACTACCCCACCGCGACGATCGGCGGACGGGTATGGATGACCCGGAACCTGCGTTATTTGCCCGACGGTGCCCAGGTCGGAACCGGTATCTGGTATCCTTGCCGCGGTTCGGAAGGATCGAACGACGCCGAATATGTCGCGGAACGGGGACTGCTTTACAGCTTCACGACGGCTCTGGGTGGTACGGCCGCCGCATCCGGCACCCCGGTGCGGGGGATTTGTCCGCCGGGCTGGCATGTTCCCACGGGCGCCGAGATCGAACAGATGATCGCCAGCCCCGAATACGATGCGTCCCTGCTCCGTAGCGCCGGGATGTGGAATTCGGATGCAGGTCTGTATGTTGCGGAAAAGAAGGGGTACCTGATGAGCTGTACCTCGGAAGATAACGGCGCAATGTATAAGGCCTTGCTTTATTCGTCTGACGGTATCGTAGCCGGGCTCGCTCCGTTTCCCGCCGGGAACGGTGTCTCGCTGCGCTGCGTGAAAGATTCATAGCCGGCGGCGGATGCCGCGGAAAAGGAACGATCCCCGGTCTCGGATGAGCCGGGGATCGTCTTTTTACTGTGGGTTTACCCTCCTGAGGCAGGCCGCCGTGCGACGTTCCCTCGAAGATGCGGTGGGAGCAGATCGCCGTGCCGCCCCTCCCCTCAGGAGCCCTGTGCCCGCGTCGTCTCAGTTGTCGCGGTTCAGGAAGAAGACCGGGATGTTGGCCAGGAACACGTCCTTTCCCCGGAGCCGGTCGCGTTTGGCGAGCAGCTCGCTCAGCAGGATGTCGCCGATGACGTAATTGCTCTCTTCGCTGATGTACTGTTCGTGGACTTTCGAGAAGTTCAGGATGCCGTGTACGTCGGTCTGGTTGTACCGCGCATAGATTTTCAGGGTTATGTCCGTCGTATAGTCGGGCTTCTGCATGTAGCTCTGTTTCTTGTACTCGTAGCGGTAGTTGTTCAGGCGGGCCATGATGTCGCTCAGGATCGACGAGGCCGTGGGCAGGCTCCCGGCCCCCTTGCCGAACATGAACTGCCGGTCGTAGCACTCGCCGCGGATCACTACGCCGTTGTACTCGTCGTCCACGCTGTAAATATATTTCGAGGGTGTCACGAACTCCGGCATGACGAACATCGTGAAGTGTTCGTCGCTCACCTTGACGACCTGCGCCACGAGTTTGATCTTCACGTTCTTTTCGCGGGCATACCGGATGTCCGAATCGTGGATGGTCGAGATGCCGTAGGTGAAAATCTTTTCCGGGGCGACGTAGGTGCCCAGCGCATGTACGGTGATGATCACCAGCTTGAAGAGCGAATCGTAGCCTTCGATGTCGAACGACGGGTCGCTTTCGGCGAAGCCGAGCGCCTGCGCCTGCGCCAGGGCGCTGTCGTAACTCTCGGCGTGGTCGAAGACGCGCGAGAGGATGTAGTTCGACGAGCCGTTCAGGATGCCCTTCACCTCTAACAACAGGTCGTTGTCGTAATACTCCTCGAGGTTGCGGATGACGGGGATCGAACCGCACGACGAGGCATCGTACAGCAGCGCCACGTTGCGCGTCTTCTGGATCTCGATCAGTTCCGGAAGGTGGTGCGCTAGCATGGTCTTGTTGCCCGAGACGACCGGGATGCCGCGCAGCAGAGCCCGCTTGACGATGCTGTATGCGGCATCGGCCTGGTCGATCACCTCCACGATCAGGTTGATGTCCCGGTTGTCGAGTATCTCGTCGACCGACGTCGTAAAGAGGGATTTGTCGACCTCGATCTTGCGCGGTTTTTCCGGGTCGCGGACGCAGATCTTCACGATCTCGGCGTGGGCGTTCTTCGATTTCTGCACTACCTGGTAGATTCCCTGTCCGACGACGCCGAACCCGAACAGGCCGATTTTGATTTTGCTCATATGCTGCTTGTTTATTGATTGTTCATGAACGGACAGAGGATGTCGTTCAACTGCCCGTGTTCGACCAGGAAGCCGTCGTGTCCGAACGGGGAGTCTATTTCGTGGTACGTGCTTCCGGCGATCATGCCGTGCAGTTCGCGCATCTCGGCCGGGGTGAAGACGATGTCGGTCGTGATGCCGACCACCGTCGTGCGGGCCCCGATGCGTGCGAGGGCGGCCGCGACCCCGCCGCGCCCGCGCCCCGTGTCGTGGGTGTCGAAGGCGTTGAGTATGGCATAGTACGAGTAGGCGTTGTAGCGCCGGCAGAGTTTCTCGCCCTGATATTGCTGGTAGGTCGATGCGCGGTGTACTGCGGGGAGTTCCTCCCTGTCCTGCTGCGTGAGGTTGTATCCCAGCGAACCCCGGTACGTGAGCAGCCCCAGGGCGCGGGCGGCCGCCAACCCGGCCATCCCGGCGTCGTCGCGCGGCTCGCCGAACGTCGTGTCGGCCTCGATGGCCATGCGCTGGGTCTGGTCGATGGCGATCGTCCAGGGCGAAGCCTTGGCCGCCGTGGCGATCAGGATCAGCTTGCCGATGCGCTCCGGCTCCATGACCGCCCACTCGATAGCCTGAAACCCCCCGACCGAACTGCCTACGAGCGTGTCGATGCGGCCGATGCCGAGTGCGCCGGCCAACAGCCGGTGTGCGCGGACGATGTCGCGGATCGTGAACGGCGGGAAATCCTTGTAATAGGGGCTTCCCGTTTCCGGGTTCACGTGCAGCGGCCCCGTGGTGCCGTAGTGCGACCCGAGGATGTTGGCGCAGACCACAAAGTGGCGTGCCGGGTCGAGGAAACACCCCGTCTCCACCGTGTGCGGCCACCAGTCCGCCACGTCCGAATTGGCAGTCAGGGCATGGCATACCCACACGACGTTGTCGTACGCCGCATTGGGCTTGCCGTAGGTGTGGTAAGCGATCCTCAGCTCGGGCAGCGTATGCCCCGTTTCGAGCACGAACGGCCCGGGTGCTTTGTAAATGCTGGGTTCCATTATCCGATGTGTGCGAAAGCCTGTTCGAAGTCGTCGATAAGATCGTCGGTATTCTCCAGCCCGACGGAGATGCGCAGCATGGTCGGTGTAACGCCTGCTGCGGCGAGGTCTGCGTCGCCGAGCTGTTTGTGCGTGGTCGATGCCGGGTGCGTAACGACCGTGACCGAGTCGCCGATCATGACCATGTGTGCCGCCAGGTTGAGCGATTCGACGAAACGTACGGTGCTGTCGAGCGTGCCTTTGAGTTCGATGGTGAAGACGGCCGACGAACCGAACCGGAAATACTTCTTCGCGTTTGCGTAGCTCGGGTGCGACTCGAAGCCCACGAAGCTGACACGCTCCACTTTGGGATGGTTGCGGCAGTATTCGGCCAGCCTGCGGGCCGACTCGACTTCGTGCCGCACGCGCAGCGAAAGCGTTTCCAGCCCGAGCGTCATCAGGTAGGAGTCGAACGGCGAGGGGCAGCAGCCCAGGTCGCGGACACCGTCCACGCGGCATTTCACGATGAAGGCAGCCGCGCCGAATGCCTCGTGGAAATTCAGTCCGTGATACCCTTCCGACGGGCCGTCGATCTGCGGGAACTTGCCGTTGGTCCAGTCGTAGTTGCCCCCGTCGACGATCACCCCGCCCATGGCCGTGCCGTGGCCGTTGATCCACTTGGTCGCCGAGTCGACGACGATGTTCGCACCCCACTCGAAGGGGTTGCACAGGTAGCCCGCGGCACCGAACGTATTGTCCACGATGAAGGGCACGTCGTAGCGTTTGGCCAGCTTGCCCAATGCTTCCATGTCCGATACGGTGCAGGAGGGGTTGCCCATGCTCTCGGCGTAAATCGCCTTCGTGCGTCCGTCGATCAGCGCCTCGAAGTCCTCGGGGCGTTCGCTTCGGGCGATGCGGCAGTCGATGCCGAGCCTGCGCAGCGAAATGCGGAACTGGGTGAAGGTGCCGCCGTAGAGGAACGGCGAGGCGACGATGTTGTCGCCCTCGGCCGCCAGCGAGAGCACGGCGATGAGTATGGCCGACATGCCCGACGAGACGGCCAGCGCCTCCACGGCCCCGTACAGGGCGGCGATGCGTTGCTCGTATACGGTCGTGGTCGGGTTTTGCAGCCGGGTGTAGATGTTGCCCCCTTCGCTCAGGTCGAAGAGTTTGGCGGCGTGTTCGCAGCTCTTGAAGCGGTATGCCGCCGTGGGATATATTGCCACACCGCGGGCACCCGTTGGGTCGTCGGGTTGCAGCCCTCCGTGGATCTGCAATGTCTCGAAACGTAATTTTTTCTCAGCCATGCTATCTGTTTTTTAGTCGTTACAAAAAAAATCCGACCTCTCTGAAGCCGGATTGTGTCGTTCGTATACACGGAAAATCTACACCCGGCGGAATCGGTTGCGCATGTACATCATATCCATGGTCATACTGCGGAGCGAGCCGCCGTATGTGTCGTGGTATGTCGTCGTGGCAATCATTTTCTGCTTTCGGATGTTTTCCTGTGTGCAAATATAGGAATTTTTCGGCTCATGCTTGCGGTCGGCCCGATTTTTTTGCAAAAAGATGGATAACTTTTCGTTCGCAGGCGTTACCGGCATGTCGAGCCGAGCCGCTTTTACCATATCATTCTTGCCGTGGTTACCAAATGTTTTGGTGGATCCTCTCCTCCGTACGAATCTCTTTCTGCCTGCTGAGATGGGCGTTTGGGGCTGCATGGCCAATGGCAAGAAAACAGGTGAATTCGTATCCTTCGGGAGCGTTGACCAGTCGTTTGACGTGTTCCGGTTCATTGCCGATGGGGATACGGAACGCACAGGCCAGCCCCTCCGCCGTTGCCGCCAGCAGGATGTTCTCGACTGCCGCCCACGCCGAAGCAAAATAATTGAGCGAACTTTGGTCGGCCGGTTCGCATAGCGGACAATCCTTTTGCCGGAAGAACGGCAGGACGAGGCATCCGCTCTGCATGAGCATCTTTTGCTGCTTGGGCAGTGCGTCGGTAAACATGGCGTGCTCGTCCCTGTCCATCACACCGGCGGCAGCCTCCAATCCCGCCTGCTGAATATTTTCGGTGTTTTCGGCAACGGGCGAGATCATGCGGGAGATGTTCTCCTGCCCCCGCACGACTACAAACTCCAACTGGCGCAGGTGGTCGTTTGTCGGGGCCTTGAACGCCGCCGCCAAGATCCTTCCCAATACTTCGTCCGGCACTTCCCTGTCGGAAAAGTCGCGGATGGTTCTCCTTTTCTCCAATACTTGATAGAAATCCATAACAATACGTTTTTAGGTTACACTTGTCGTTTACAGTTGCAAAGTTACGCCTCTTTATTGTTGTGTATTTGTGGTATTGTTTTATATATTTGTCGTAGATTTGCAGGAACGTTAATTTACATGCCATGATGGAAGATACCGCTATCCCTTATGAATTGCCCGAAGTGAAGGATCATTCGTTCTTCTTCATAGACCAATGTGTAAAAACAAATGTCGAAGCCAAGCTGCACCGGCACGATGCGTGGGAACTGTATTATGTCGTTCACGGGTGCGGCAGGCGGATGGCGGGCGATACGTTGCAGCCCTTTGCGGCTGGTGACGTGGCGTTGATACCGCCGTCCATGCTCCATCGCTGGGTGTATGCGCCGGATTCGGCGGACAAACGGGGATATGTCCGGTATCTGATGGTGGCCTTCAGCCACTCGTTGGTGGAGCGGTGTGTGGACGTGTTTCCTGAATTGCGCAACCGTCTGGCTGGAATCCAGTTTCCGACCGATGCACGGAAGTTCGGTTCCGAAAGCTCCCGCATCATTCGCAAAACATTGTCACGGATGAACGACCTGGATGAATTGGGCCGTTTGTGCGAAATGTTCCGCCTGCTGCCTGTCATTTTCACCTCGTCCGACCATACGTTTGCGGGGAAGCCGATGCGTATTGAGCGGGATGTGCGGCGCATGCAGCAAATCAGCGCTTATCTGATGGCGCATTACGTCCATACCATTTCTCTGGATGAGATTGCTGCCGAGGTCGGCATGAACCGCTCTGCGTTCTGCTCTTATTTCAAGCGGTGCAAGGGAATGACTTTTTCCGAGTTCGTTACCCGGTATCGTTTGAATACGGCTTGCGAGCTGCTGGTACATTCGCAGAAGCAGGTGTCGGAAATATGCTATGCCGTAGGATTCAACGATGTCCCGCATTTCAACCGTATCTTCAGGAAGATGAAGCATATGTCACCAAGGGAGTATAGAAACAACCATTCATGTCATTGAGCCGGCATCCACGATAATTGCCCGGTCTCGGAGTGCCCGCCCATTGCGGCAAGGTTTCCGCCGGTTTTCCCTGCCCGGTATTTAGGTTAAGTTCCTGTTCCGCAATTCTGTGCCCCTGTCCTGCACTTTTAATTAGCCCCAAGGCATTTCGCCACTCCCCTGAAAAAGCGGTTTTGCGGCCGGGATTTTGCATGCCATATTTGCGAAGCTGGCCTTTTTTGTCGAATAAAAGGGCGAAAAAGTTTTAAATTGGAAATTAATGTTTATATTTGTGTCGAAGAAAGTGCGCAACGCACGATGGGATGGATTAAAAATATCAATTTATGAAACGACTTTACGCTGTTGCAGCTATTGCAACGACGCTTTTGGCCTTTTCGTGCCAGAAACACATGGGCACCGGCAGCGGCGAACCGCAGGAGCCCTCGTCTGCAGTTCCCGCTGATTTCAAATGGGAAACGACCCGTGACCTGGATATTTCGGTCGGCATGCCGAGTGTTACGGGCAGTGCGCCCCAATATGCCGTTATCCGTGTTTATTCCTCTCCGATCCTCTCGGACGGCAATATCGTGGCGATGGGTGTGGTGACGCCATCCCGCCCCGTGTTCGAAACCGCGGTGACGATCCCGGCCGGGATCGGGAACATTTATGTCCAGACCACCCTGCCCGACGGTACGGTGGCCGTCTCCATGGAACCGGTCGCAGCGTCGGTGAACGTCGCCGGTGCGCAGATGAAGGCCGCAGCCGGGACGCCCTCACTCCGGATGGCCGGCATGACGCGCGCCGCGGCCGACAGTTCGATGCCCGACTACCCGCGGCTCGCAGCGAAGGCCGAGGGGGATTTCGCCGAGGGGGCCATCATCCGGAATACGCCTGCCGGCAAGATCGACCTGGGTGCGAGCTGGGCTCCTTTTGCCGCTGCGGAGTATTATATCCCGGCAGGAGCCGAGGTTACGGGCAATATCAGCCTGAACGGAACCTTTAGCCCCAACCCCTCGCCGATCCTCTACGTGGCGGGTAAACTGACGCTCGATGCCTCCGTTACGATCGGCCAGGCGACGCTCGCAGTGCTTCCGGGCGGCGAGGTATACATCCGTGAAGCAAGTGCGAACATGCAGCAGAACGCACCCAACCCCGCGATTTTCGTTTTCGAAGGCGGTAAGTTCACCACCGGGAAAACCAACTTTTCCTGCAAGGCCGTGGTCAACGAAGGGAAATTTATCGTCGAGGGAACATTCGACATCAATAATTCCTGTGCGTTCTACAACGGTGCCGCCGCAGAATTGGAGGCCGATGACATGGAAATCACCAACCGGGCGAAACTTTATAACGACGGCAAGATAGAGAGCGATGATTTGGAGCTCAACTCCTACGCCGAACTGTCTAACTGCGAGAATGGTATCGTTAATGTCGACGGGACTTTTTACGTGACCAACCAGTCTGTTACGTTCCAGAAGGGCGTGGCCACGATGGATAAGCTCGAAGCCCGCGGGGGCGGCACGCTCTATGTGAATTGCCATACCGTAGCCGAGGAAATTGCCGCTGAAGGTGCCCGATTCTATATTGCATCCGGTGCGGGGCTCGATGCCGGGACGGTCTATTTCAACAGTAATACGGAGTTGTACGCCGCTGCCGGAGCGATCTTCACCATGGACGAATATAATGCCCATAAGTCGGGCGGCAATGTGCGCATCGTGAGTCAGGCCGCATCCGACCAGCTCATGGCCGTGGTCATGATCCGCGAAAAGGGCGTAAGTTCGCGCTATTACGGGACGAAGTTCGACGGGCTGATGGAGGTCGTATACGACAATGCGGCCGATGCGAAATATGTCATCGATGAGAGCAGCCTCACCGGCGGCGCCGTGATGCGCGCCAAGCAAACGGTCGTGATCCCCGAGGCCATCTGCAACGGCGGCAGGCAGCCCGTTACTCCCGATCCGGAACCCGAACCCGAATATATCGAGGTCAAGGGTGCCCCTTATACCTACTGCTTTGAGGATGGCTGGCCGTGGATCGGCGACTACGACATGAACGATGTCGTGGTGGTCGTAAGCGTCGACCGCCGCAGCGACAAGGAGACCGGGAAGGTCGACCTGATCCGCATCAACTGGGAACTGAAGGCTGCAGGTGCCGCGCACCTGAATGCCTTTGCCGTCCAGCTGGATAAGGTACGTGCGTCGGAGGTCGCCGGCGTGGAAACCACGAATACGACCTTCGGCCGCGGTGCATTTGCGGGCCCCGGCCCCGAATCGGGCAGCGAGCTGGCCGTAATCCCGCTTTTCAACACTTCGCAGGAGATACTGGGCGAAGGGACTTACATCAATACGACCAAGGGCGTGGCCGTACCGACCGTGAAACACACGACGACCGTGACCTTCGCGCAGCCGGTCGATCCCGCGGCTGTCCGCGAATCGGCACTCAATGCGTTCATCGTCGTGAACCAGAAGAGTTCGGGTACGTTCACCCGCGAGAAGGAGATCCACATGCCGGGGCGCATGCCGACGCAATTCGCGGTCGTATCGGGCAACACCTTCCTGGAGTCGGATCCCTACCGTTATTTCGTCACCAAGGGCGACGGTGTGAAGAACAACTACATGATGTGGGCGCTGTGTATCCCGGGTGAGTTCCGCTATCCGCTCGAACGCAGCGATATCCGGGACGTCTATACTTATTTCAACGCATGGGCGGCATCGGGCGGCCGGGAGCATGTGGACTGGTATCAGGACGATGCTGACGAGGCCCTTCTCTATTAGTCAGCGTTAAATGATCTAAAAGAGGTTGTCTAACAACTCTTTGAAAATGAAAATCACCCCCGTCGGAACTGACTCTGACGGGGGTGAAATCGTTAAAAATCGGACTTGACGGACTGCCCTCTCCTCCGGATTCCCGCCCCCCCCCTCCAGCCTTCCCCGTATTCTGATTCTGCTCCCGACGCCGGCCTTTGGGCTTTGCCTGCCGGCAGCCCTCCTGCGCGGAAATAAAATCCCCGCAGGAGGGAGCCCTGCGGGGATTTCCGTTGTGTTGCAGAATAATTATCGGTGGCTGTCGATCCGCTCGACCCCTTCGCGGGTTGCCGCACCGCGCAGGATCGTCCTGCAAAAGAGGTAGGACTCCTCGCGCGTCGCGTTGTTTATCCGCATTTCGAAGATCGTTTCCAGAATCCGGTCTGCGAAACTCTCGGCATCGATTTCGGGCAACAGGAGCTTTTCTTCCCGGCTTCCGCGCAGGTGGGCGGCCAGTTCGTTGCGCCAGAATTCCCGGTGTTCGTCGAAATGTTCCGCGTAGGCCACCTTGTGGCGCAGGTCGGACAGAAAACTGCTTTCGACCGTATACAGGTGTTCGATGTATTCGTATACCAGCTTGAAGGCCCGTTGCAGCGAACTCCTGCTGCGGCGTTTCCTGTAAGCCGTGATGCGCTCCTGCTGTTGATGGCACATGAAATCGAGGCAGGCGCTCACCAGGTCTTCCTTGTCAGCGAACATTTCATAGAGGGTGCGTTTCGAGATCCCCAGCGTTTGCGCGATCTCATCCACCCGGACGGCACGGATGCCGTTCCGGGTGATGAGTTCCTGCGTGATGCGGATGATCTCCTCTTTGGTCGCTCCCCTTTTCATTATTTCGCCTCCGCTGCGATGTCGCGGCCGCCACCCAAAGCCTGGTAGAGGTTCACGATACCCTGGATCTCGTCAAAGCGGTCTGCTATCTGGTTCAACTGTGCCGAAAGCAGCGACTGCTGGGCGGTCAGCACTTCGAGGTAGGTCGTGCTGCCGTGTTTCATAAGCAGTTCGGTGCTCTCCACGGCGCGCTCCAATGCCTCGATCTGCTGTGTCCGCAGGTCGGTTTTCGCGCGGGCCGACTGGCACTGCGTGAGGGCGTTGTTGACCTCGGCACCCGCGTTGAGCAGGGCCTGCTGGAATGCCAGCTTGGTTTCTTCCTGCTGTGCCTTGGCGATTTTCACGCGGGCGCGGTTGGCGTTGGCATTGAAGATGGGTTGCAGGAGCGATGCTGCGGCCGACCAGAGGAATTTCCCGGGATCGACGATCCGGGCCCCGCTGTTGTTCGTCCATCCCAACGTCCCGCTCAGCGTGATCGAAGGATAGAGGGCCGAGCGTGCCTCGCTGGTGGCATAATAGGATTGCATCAGCGAGTATTCGGCGCTGCGGATGTCGGGGCGGTTCGAAAGCATCTGCACCGGTATGCCGACAGTCAGGTCGTCGGGCAACTGCTGGCTTTCGAGGCGGCCGCGCTCGATGGGGTGCGGGCCTTCGGCCAGCATCGAACAAAGGCTGTTCTCGGCCTGGCGGATCTGGTATTCCAAGTCGTGCAGCGAAGCCTCGATGGCGAGGCAGTTGCCTTCGTACTGCGCTACGGCAGCCTCGTTGGCCATGCCGGCCTCTTTCAGTGCGCGCATCGTGCGGACGCTCTCGCGCCATTTCCCGGCAGTTTGCTCGGTAACCTCGTATTGCCCGTCGAGCATCAGCAACGTGTAATAGAGATTTGCGATGCCCGAGATCAACTGCGTTTTCACGGCCTGTTCGTACTCCTTGCTCTGGAGGTAGAGCGCCTTGGACTTGCGTTTGGCGTTGGTCAGGCCGTTGAAGATGTCGATCTGCCAGCTTGCCGTAACCGGGATACTGTACGTTTTGCCCGGCGTGGCCCAGTCGAAGCTGCTCATGCTGCCCTGAGGTGCGAAGTTGAACGACGGCAGGTAAGCCAGGCGCGCCGATTTAAGCGTCGCCTCGGCTTCCTTCACCCTCCATTGCGCCGATTGCAGGTCGGTATTGTTCTCCAGCCCCTGGCGGATGAGCGTCCGCAGGTAGGGGTCGGTGAACATCTCTTCCCAGCCCAGGTTGCCGATCGTCGTCGTGTCGGCAGTCTCGGCCGTGCCGTACAGCCCGTCGGTTTTCACCTCGGGACGGGTGTAGGGCTTGTAGATGCCGCAGCCGGTCATGGCCGCTGCGGCCAGTATGATAATAAGCTTTTTCATCTTGTTATTCCTCCTCTTTCTCGTTTTTACACTCTTCCAGTTCCGCCTGTACGGCCCACTGCGGATCGGGGTCGAACTCTATGGGCTTGACTTTCTCCTGCAAGGTCTGGAAAGCGATGAACAGTGTCGGTACGAGGAACAGCAGGGCCAGTGTCCCGACGATCATACCGCCCACGACGCCCGAACCGAGGGTCATGTTACCGTTGGCGCCCACACCGTGCGAGAGCACCAGCGGGATCATACCGAATACGCAGGTGAGGACGGTCATCAGGATCGGGCGCAGACGGACTTTGGCTGCCGATACGGCGGCTTGCGTCAGGGTCATTCCCGCGCGGCGCCGGTCGGAGGCATACTCCGTGATCAGAATGGCGGTCTTCGAGAGCAGGCCGATCAGCATGATGATACCCGTTTGCAGGTAGATGTTGTTCTCCAGTCCCAACATCTTGGCAAAGAGGAACGAACCCAGCAGGCCGCACGGTACGGAGAGGATGACGGCGAACGGAAGCAGGAAGCTCTCGTACAGGGCACTCAGGATGAGGTAAATCAGCAGGATACAGATCCCGAAGATGATCGTCGTGTTGCTGCCGGTCTGTGCTTCCTCCCGGGTGATACCGTCGAAGTCGTAGCCGTAGCCCTTCGGCAGTACCTGGGCGGCCGTCTCCTGGATGGCCTTGATGGCATCGCCCGACGAATATCCGTCGGCTGCCGTTCCGTTCACGGCGATCGAGCTGTACATATTGAAACGGTTCAGCACTTCGGAGCTGTATACCCTTTGCAGATCCACGAACTCGCCCAGGGGAGCCATTTCGCCGCCGTTGGTGCGGACGAAGACGTTGTTGAGCGACTCGGTGTTAAGACGGTATTTCGGGTCGGACTGGATCGTCACGTAGTACATTTTCGAGAAACGGTTGACATTCGAAACGTACTGCCCGCCGTAGTAACCCGAAAGCGTCGAGAGGATCGTGCTCGGCGATATGCCGGCCCGCTTGGCCTTCGCCGCGTCGATGCTTACGACATACTGCGGGAAGTTGATGTTGAAAGTCGAGTAAGCACGTTCGATCTCCGGGCGCTGGTTCAGCGCACCGATGAACTGCAGGTAGATGTTGTAGAAGTCCGTCAGGCTGCCGTCCGACTTGTCCTGCAGGTGCATGGAGAAGCCGGTCGAGGTTCCGTAACCCGAGATCATCGGCGGTGCCACGGCGAAAATCTGTGCGTCCTTGATGTCGGCCGTGCGTCCGTATATCTGGCCGATCACGGCGTTCACCGCATCTGCCTTGTCCGGGCGCTCTTCCCAGTCCTTAAGCTTGATGATACACATACCGTAGGAGGAGCCCTGGCCGGCGATCATGCCGTAACCTGCCACCTGCATGAAGTCCCTGATCTGGGGGATTGCCTGGATGCGATCCGCAACCTGCTCCATGACGACGTGCGTTTCGGCGAGCGAAGTACCCGGAGCCGTGGTGACGTTCACCATGATCGTACCCTGGTCTTCGTCGGGCACCAGACCCGTCTTGGTGCTGTTCATCAGCAGGAGCAGTGCGGCGAATGCCAGGCCGAGCGTCGACCACATCAGCCACTTGTGCTTGATGAAGAGCAGCACGCCGTGCTTGTACTTGTTGATCAGGGTGCTGAATCCCGAGTTGAATGCCTTGCGGAAGCGGGCGGCGAAGTTGTCGCGCATCTCGCCGTTTTCGTCGAGGTAGGGTTTCAGGATGAGGGCGCACAGTGCGGGCGAGAGCGTCAGGGCGTTCAGCGCCGAGATACCCACGGCCACGGCCATCGTAATACCGAACTGCGTGTAGAATACACCCGACGTACCGCCCATCATCGACACGGGGATGAACACGGCCATGAAGACCAGCGTCGAGGTGATGATGGCCGAGGTGATACCCGACATGGCGTCGATGGTAGCCATATAGGAGGACTTATATCCCACGTCGAAACGCGCCTGGACAGCCTCCACCACGATAATGGCGTCGTCGACGACCGTACCGATCGCAAGGACGAGCGCGAAGAGCGTCAGCAGGTTGATCGAGAAGCCCGCTACCGAGAGGAAGGCGAACGTACCGACCAGCGATACGATGATCGAAACCGTGGGGATAAGTGTCGAACGGATATCCTGCAGGAAGACATAGACTACGAGCACCACCAGGAGGATGGCCTCGATCAGAGTCTTGATTACCTCGTTGATCGAAGCGTAGAGGAAGTCGTTCACACTCTGCAGGTGTGCGATGGCGACGCCTTTCGGGAGTTCGGCTTCGATCTCGGCCAGCAGGGCGTCGATTTCATTTACGACCTGCGTGGCGTTCGAACCGGCGGTCTGGAAGACCATCGTGCTGACGCCCGGATGGCCGTTGGTGTAGCCTTTGTAGGCGTAGGATTCGCTTCCCAGCTCGATGTCCGCGACATCCTTCAGGCGCAGGATCGTGCCGTCGTCCTGAGCCACGAGTACGATCTCCCCGAACTCTTCCGGGGTCATCAGACGTCCGCGGTATTTCATCGTATACTGGAATGTGTTCTCCGAGTTTTCACCCAGCGAACCGGTCGCCGATTCGATGTTCTGCTCGGCGAGCGCCGCCGTCACGTCCGACGGGATGAGTTTGTACTGGGCCATCACATCGGGCTTGAGCCAGATACGCATCGAGTAGTCGGCACCGAGCGTGAAGGCCTCGCCGACACCCGCGATACGGAGGATGCGGGGTTCGATGTTGATCTTCGAGTAGTTCGACAGGAACGTTTCGTCGTAAGTGTCGTCGGGGCTGTAAAGCGAGAAAATCTTCACCATGGAGGTCTGTCGCTTCATGGTCGTCACACCGATCTGCGTGACTTCGGAAGGCAGCTGTCCCGTAGCGCGCGATACTTTGTTCTGCACGTTGACGGCAGCCATGTCGGGGTCGGTGCCCTGGCGGAAATAGACAGTTACGCTTGCGCTGCCCAAAGCGGCGCTGGAAGTCATGTAGGTCATGTCCTCCACACCGTTGATAGCCTGCTCGAGCGGTACGATGACCGATTTCTGGATCGTCTCGGCGCTGGCACCCGGATATGAGGCGCGCACCATCACCGTCGGGGGTGCGATGTCGGGATACTGCTCCACGGGCAGCGTCGCCAGACCGATCAGACCGCCGATTACGATTACGATGGATATGACCGACGCCAGTACGGGTCGTTCGATAAAATGTTTCAGTGTCATAGGTTATTCCTCCTTTTCGGTTTCGGTTTGGGCGGCAGCTGCCGGTGCGGCCTGAGGTGCGGCGCCCTGCGTCTTGGCTACGATGGGGGTACCCTCGCGCAGCAGGCCTACGCCTTCGGCTACGATGACGTCACCCGGAACGAGGCCCGATTTGACGATATACTCCCGGCCGTTGTTGATCTTTTCCACGTCGATCATGACCGAGGAGGCCTTGCCGTCTACAATCTTATATACGTACACTTTGTCCTGCAGCTCGAATGTCGCCACCTGCGGAACCACGATGCAGTCCGTGTAGCTGATGGGCAGGATCAGGTTGCCGGGTGCGCCGCTGTGGAGCAGGCCGTTCGTGTTGGGGAACACCGCGCGCAGCTGCGTGCTGCCCGTCGAAGGGTCGATGACGCCGCTCATCGATTCGATGCGCCCCGGCTGGTCGTAGAGCGAGCCGTCGTTGAGCTGTAACTGTACGTCGGGCATGTTCTTGAGCGTATTGGCGATTGAGCCGTATTTGCGCGTCAGGCTGAGCAACTCGTTGCCGCTCATCGAGAAATACACGTACATCTCCGAGTTGTCCGACACGGTCGTCAGCGGCTGCGGGATCGACGCGCTTACCAGTGAGCCTACACGGTACGGCAGCTGGCCTACCGTGCCGTTGGACGGGGCCTTCACGACCGTATAGGAGAGGTTGTTTGCGGCGTTTACCCGCTGTGCTTCGGCCTGTGCGAGCTGCGCCTTGGCCGTCAGCAGCGTATTTTCGGCCGTCGAGAGGTCGTACTGCGACACGACGTTCTTTGCGAAAAGCTCCTTCTTGCTGTCATACGTCAGCTGGGCCGTCGCCACGCTGGCTTTCGCCGCTGCGACATTGGCTTCTGCGGTCTGGAGCGCAGCCTTGTAAGGTACCTGGTCTATGATGAAAAGCGTCTGTCCTTTCGATACCGACTCTCCCTCGGCAACACGCAGTTCGGAGATGGTACCCGAAACCTGCGGGTAAATCTGAATGTCCTGGCGTCCGCGGATCGTCGCCGACTTGTTGGTCGGGATTTCGCGGTTGGTGGTGGCAATGGTCATCACGCCGTATTGCGCGGGGCCTTGCTCCGTGGGTGCCTGACCGCACGAAACGGCTGCCATGAAGCTTGCCATGATAGCAGCTTTCACAAATGTTTGCTTCATATTTTCTCCTGTTTTAAACTAAAAAAACTTTTTTCGTTGCAAAAGTACCCTAAAAAGGGTGTGATCGTGCCTTTATATTGCGAACAGTGTTGGTATTTTTCGGAACAAATTTTAGGAGAATATCGAAAAATGCGCTAAATTTGTTCGAAAAACGAATTCATATGTCCGCCATAAACCCTCTAATTACCACCGCCGAAGAACAATTCGTAGTCGGGGAATCCGATTTTTCCTATTTCAACAACTACGCGAACCGCTGCGAGGGAGGGGCTATCTTGTTTTGCCGCAAAGGCAGCGCCCATGTGACTGTAAACCAATACGGAGGACTCGTGAAGCGGAATACCCTGGTACTCGTTCTGCCCGGGTCGGTGCTGATGCTCACGGGGCGTACCGAGGACTTTCGGGTGACGTTCTGTGCCTTTTCACTCGATATTTTCTCCGAGGCGGCATTCCGCTTCCGGCTCGAACCCTCCTTTTTCCGCACCCTGCGCGAGAATCCGATCACCTATCCCCCGGCGCGTATCGTCGAGGGGGCGGGCATCTGGTTCCAGATGGCGGCCTATACCTACCGCGACCGGAACAATATTTTCCGCAACACGATCATCCGTAACCGCTTGCAGAACGTGCTGATGGAGATTTACGACAAGTTGCAGCGCTTTGCAGGCATGCAGCGCCAGATGCCCGAGTCGACCACGCGGCAGACGGAGCTGTTCCACCGGTTCGTGGCCCTCGTGCACGAGTTCAGTTCACAGGAGCGCGAAGTGTCGTTCTACGCCGACAAACTCTGCATTTCCACCCGTTACCTTTCGACCATCGTGCGTACGATCGCGCACAGCACCGCCAAGGAGTTCATCGACCGGTCGGTCTTGCTGGAGATCAAGATGCTCCTGCAATCGACGGACTTGTCGGTGCAGGAGATCGCCTACCGCCTGCATTTCCCCGACCAGTCCTACCTGGGGCGCTATTTCAAGAAGCATACGGGTGAATCTCCCACAGAGTACCGTAACACCAAGAAATAAGCCGCCCCGCCGGGCGGCTTTCGTTTTGTCGCGGGGCGCCGGGCGTGTTTGGAACCCGAATTGCAGTAAATGAACTCGAATCACTTAATATCGTAAAATTATGAAAACCATTGAAATTCTCGGGGAGAAGGCCGAATACTACCTTTCCCATGTGTGCCGGACGATCGACAAGAGCCTGCTTTACCTGCCCGCACCCGATACGGTCGACAAGGTCTGGATGGAGTCCGACCGCAACATCCGGACGCTCGGCAGCCTGCAATGGATCCTCGCCCACGGGCGCCTGGCCGGTACGGGCTATGTCTCGATCCTGCCCGTGGATCAGGGCATCGAACACTCCGCCGGGGCGTCGTTCGCCCCGAACCCGGCCTATTTCGACCCGGAGAATATCGTCAGGCTGGCCATCGAGGGCGGCTGCAATGCCGTGGCTTCGACCTTCGGCGTGCTGGGCGCCGTGGCACGCAGATATGCGCACAAGATACCGTTCATCGTCAAGCTCAACCACAACGAGCTGCTCACCTACCCCAACACCTATGACCAGATGATGTTCGGCACCGTGCGCGACGCCTGGAACATGGGCGCCGCCGCCGTGGGGGCTACGATCTATTTCGGGTCGGAGGAGAGCCGCCGCCAGCTGGTCGAGATCGCCGGGGCGTTCGATTATGCGCACGAGCTGGGCATGGCGACGATCCTGTGGTGCTACCTGCGCAACGAGGGTTTCAGGAAGGACGGGGTGGATTACCATGCTTCGGCCGACCTGACGGGGCAGGCGAACCACCTGGGTGTGACGATCAAGGCCGATATCGTGAAACAGAAGCTGCCGGTGAACAACGGCGGGTTCCGTGCCATCGGCTTCGGCAAGACACGCGACGAGGTTTACACCAAGCTGACGACGGAGCATCCGATCGACCTTTGCCGCTACCAGGTGGCCAACGGTTACATGGGGCGCGTCGGGCTGATCAATTCCGGCGGCGAGTCGCACGGGGCATCCGATTTGCAGGAGGCCGTGATGACGGCCGTCGTCAACAAGCGGGCCGGCGGCATGGGGCTTATCAGCGGCCGCAAGGCGTTCCAGCGCCCGATGAAGGAGGGCGTGGCGCTGCTCAACGCCATCCAGGACGTATATCTCGACCCTGAGGTCACGATCGCATAATAACCGGCCGTGCAAAACCGTTTTCTGTACGATAAAAGAGGAAAAAAGTGCATTTATGAAAATAACATTCTTCGGAACCCAACCCTACGACCGCGAGTCGTTCGACCGCGCCAATGCGTCCTGCGGGTTCGAGTTCAATTACCACCGCAGCCACCTGAACGGCAACAACGCCCTGCTGGCGCAGGGGGCCGACGCGGTCTGCATCTTCGTCAACGACACGGCCGACGCCGGCACGATACGCCAGCTGGCCGCGATGGGCGTGAAACTGATCGCACTGCGTTGCGCCGGCTTCAACAACGTAGACCTGAAGGCCGCGGCCGAATACGGCATCCCCGTCGTGCGCGTTCCGGCCTATTCGCCCCATGCCGTCGCGGAACATGCCGTGGCGCTGATGTTGGCGCTCAACCGCAAAGTCCACCGTGCCTACTGGCGCACGCGCGACGGGAATTTCTCGCTGCACGGCCTGATGGGGTTCGACATGTACGGCAAGACGGCGGGCATCATCGGCACCGGCAAGATCGCCCGTGAGCTGATCCGGATACTCAAGGGGTTCGGCATGAAGGTGCTGGCTTACGACATCTTCCCCGATGCGGAATACGCCGCGCAGGCGCAGGTCGAATACGTGACGCTCGACGAGCTTTACCGCCGTGCGGACATCATTTCGCTGCACTGCCCGCTGACCGACCAGACGCGCTATATGATCAACGGCGATGCCATCGGCAAGATGAAGCCCGGCGTGATCCTGATCAATACGGGGCGCGGCCAGCTGATTCATACCGAGGCGCTGATCGAGGGGCTGAAGGAGAAGAAGATCGGGGCAGCCGGGCTGGACGTTTACGAGGAGGAGGCCGCCTATTTCTACGAGGATACCTCCGACCGGATCATGGACGACGACATCCTGGCGCGCCTGCTGTCGTTCAACAACGTCATCATGACCTCGCACCAGGGTTTTTTCACACGTGAAGCGTTGGATAATATAGCGCATACTACATTGCAGAATATTAACGATTTCGACAAGCACCGCAAATTGGTGAACGAGGTGCGTGCCGAACCTGAAAAAGCGATAGGATGAAAAAAGTAGTTTTGCTCCGCCACGGCGAGAGCACATGGAACAGGGAAAACCGTTTTACGGGATGGACGGATGTCGATCTGAGCGAGAAAGGCGTTGCCGAAGCGGCCAGGGCCGGGGAGCTGCTCCGCAAGGAGGGTTTCCTGTTCGGGCATGCCTATACCTCCTACCTGAAACGCGCCGTCAAGACGCTCGACGTGGTGCTCGACAAACTGGATCAGGACTGGATCCCGGTCTCGAAGAGCTGGCGGCTCAATGAAAAGCATTACGGGATGTTGCAGGGGCTCAACAAACGGGAGACCGCCGAAAAGTACGGCGACGAACAGGTACACATCTGGCGCCGCAGTTACGACGTCGCCCCGGCGCCGTTGGGCGAGGAAGACCCGCGCAACCCGCGTTTCGATCCCCGTTACCGCGATGTCCCCGAGGCGGAACTGCCCCGCACCGAATCGCTCAGCGACACCGTCGCGCGTATTATGCCCTACTGGAAATGCGAGATCCTGCCGGCGCTGGCGCATCACGACGCTATCCTGGTCGTCGCCCACGGCAACAGCCTGCGCGGCATCATCAAGCACCTGAAAGGCATTTCGGACGAGGCGATTTCGGAGTTCAACCTCCCGACCGCCGTGCCTTATGTCTTCGAGTTCGACGAGGGCCTCAACTACGCGGGGGATCATTTCCTGGGCGACCCCGACGAGATAGCCCGGCTGATGGCCGCCGTCGCCAACCAGGGGAAAAAGTCCTGAGGCGTAGCGGGCCGGCCGCCTGATGCCGCACGGGTGGTACCGCTGTGGAAATTGCTGCCGGCTGGCTGGCATCCGGTGTAGTTCGGGACTGGCCGGGGCAGGGAACCGGTTGGCCGGATATGCCGCGAAGCGCCCCGGAATTTGAAATCCCCGTACACTGGTAAAGTGTGCGGGGATTTTCGTATGCTATGCGGAAGCCTGCGTTTTGTCCGGGTGGAAGCCTGCGTTTTGTCCGGGCGAACTGTTTGTGCCGGCCTGTTTTTACCGTTTAGTCCGCCGTTCTCTCCGGTTTTCCCGTCCGCCTCTCCTTTTGCCGGCCGTGCCGCCGGGTCAGTTTTGTGTCCGGTATTCGTTGGGCGACTGCCCCACGCATTTCTTGAACAGGCGCGTGAAGTGTTGCGGATACCTGAACCCGAGCTCGTAGGCGATTTCGCTGATCGACTTGGTCGTGTCGAACATGCGTTCCTTGGCGATGTCGATGACTTTCAGCTGGATGTATTCCTGCGCCGATTTCCCGGTCTCCTTTTTTACCAGGTCGCCGAAATAGTTGGCCGAAAGGTGCAGCTGCTCGGCGCACCAGCGTACCGAAGGCACCCCGTCGCGCTGCGGGGCGTCGTCCCGGAAATAGTCGTTGAGCAGCCGTTCGAATCCCGACAGCGCATCTTTGTTGACGTCGCTGCGCGTGGTGAACTGCCGTTCGTAGAACCGGATGCTGTAATTGAGCAGCAGTTCGATGTTCGAGACGATCAGCGTCCGGCTGTGCTTGTCGATGGAGTGCTGCAATTCGCCCGCGATGTTCTGCAGGCAGTCGATCACGATATGCCGCTCCTGTTCCGAGAGGTGCAGCGCCTCGTAGGATTCGTAGGAGAAGAAGGTGTAGCGGTCGATGCTGCGTCCGAGCGACGTGCCGCGGATCAGGTCGGGGTGGAACAGCAGCGCCCAGCCTTTGGGCTGGAAAACCTCGCCGTTATCCTCGACGCCGACCACCTGTCCCGGGGCCGTGAAAACGAGCGTCCCTTCCTGGTAGTCGTAGTAGTTGCGCCCGTAGCGCAGGTCGCCGCATTTGACATCTTTCAGGAAGATGCAGTAGAACCCGTACAGGCGGCGCGAGTGACGCATGCGCGGGCATTTCGACATGTCGATGACGCTGACCAGCGGGTGCAGGGTTTCGATTCCCATCAGTTCGTTATACTGGTACACATGATCCAGCCTTGCGATCTCTTCCATAGTTGTTCCGGTTTGTTTGACACAAAGTTAGTGTTTTTTTCTTTGCTTGCCGCACCTGCTGCGGCAGATCGGTAATAATGGTATGACGAACTGTAATCCGGGTAATGACGGGCAGTGCGGAATCCCCTACTTTTGCAATATGAAAATTTGTTAAGGCGATAAAACTATGGAAACGAAGATTTTAAACAATGGTGTGGAGATGCCGGTGCTGGGGTTCGGCGTCTACCAGGTGGACGAGGCGATTTGCGAACGGTGCGTGTCGGAAGCCCTGGCGGCCGGTTACCGGTCGATCGACACGGCAGCCGCCTATATGAACGAACGCGCCGTGGGGCGGGCCGTCCGCCGGAGCGGCATCCCCCGCGGGGAACTTTTCATCACGACGAAGCTCTGGGTGCAGGACGCCGGGTACGAAAGCGCCAAGCGGGCATTCGCTGCGTCGCTGGAGCGGCTGCAACTCGACTACCTCGACCTGTACCTGATCCACCAGCCTTTCGGCGACGTCTACGGCGCGTGGCGGGCGATGGAGGAGCTTTACAGGGAGGGGAAAGTCCGTGCGATCGGCGTGAGCAACTTCCAGCCCGACAGACTGGTCGACCTGATCCTCCACAACGAGGTCGTGCCCGCCGTGAACCAGGTCGAGACGCATCCCTTCTGCCAGCAGGCGGAGGAGGCCGGCATCATGGCCCGATACGGCGTGCAGGCCGAGGCATGGGCGCCGTTTGCCGAGGGGCGCAACAACCTGTTCGGGAACGAGGTGCTGACAGACCTGGCTGCGAAACACCGCAAATCGGTCGCGCAGGTCGTCCTGCGCTGGCTGATCCAGCGCGGCATCGTAGTCATTCCCAAGTCGGTGCATAAGGAGCGTATGGCCGAGAATATCGACGTGTTCGATTTCACCCTCCCGCCGGAGGATATGGCACGGATCGCCGCGCTCGACATGAAGCAGAGCTGTTTCCTCTCGCACCGCGATCCGCAGACGGTCGAATGGCTCGGGACTATGAAGTACGACCTCGATAAATAGCCTGCGGATGAAAAAAGGAATTCTTGCGGCGTTTGTCGCGGCGCTGGCGCTGACGGCGGAAATTTACGCACAAACCAACGATACGGGTAACATGGAAACGAAGGAGAGGATATACGGATCGGTTTTCCCCCGGGGGGAGAAGCTGCCGGAGATGTTTGCGAAGTATTTTACCGGGCAGGCCTATCTTGCGCGGCTGACGCATGACCAGGCCCTGAACTGCCCCGTTTCGAACGTCACGTTCGAGCCGGGGTGCCGGAACAACTGGCACAGCCACACGGGCGGGCAGCTGCTCGTCGCCGTGAGCGGCCGGGGGTATTATCAGGCCAAGGGCGAACCTGCGCGGGAATTGCTGCCGGGCGACGTGGTTGAGATCGGCCCCGGCGTGGTGCACTGGCACGGCGCGGCCCCCGACAGCTGGTTTTCGCACCTGGCCGTCGAGACCAACCCGCAGACGAACCGCAACACGTGGCTGGAGCCGGTCGACGACGCGCAGTATGCCGCGGCGACCGCCCCTGCGGCTGCCGTCGTTCCGCAGCTGGGCGCCGAGGCGCTCCGCAACCGTGCGGAACTTTTCTCGGGCGATGCCTCGGGGCTGGGGGCGACGGATCCCGAATTAATCGAAATTTTTGATAACTTTGCATTCGGCGAAGTCGCCGGTTACGGCGACCTCGATACCCCTACGCGGATGATGTGCATCCTCGCATCGTGTATCGCCGCGCAGGGGCAGGCCGAGTTCCGGACGATGCTCGCAGGGGCGCTCAACGCCGGCGTGACGCCCGTCGAGGCGAAGGAAGTCCTCTACCAGGCGGTGCCGTACGTGGGGATGGCCAAGGTGCTCGATTTCGTACATATCGCCAACGATGTGCTGGTGACGCGCGGCGTGGCGCTTCCGCTCGAAGGACAGTCGACGACCTCGCCGGGGACGCGGTTCGAAAGGGGACTGGCCGTCCAGAAGGCCATTTTCGGCGCAGGACATATCGACGCCCTGCGCGAAGCGGCCCCCGAAGGCCAGAAACACATACAGGATTACCTGTCGATGAATTGTTTCGGTGATTTCGTCACCCGCGGCGGGTTGGATACCGGCACGCGCGAGCTGCTGACATTTTCGATGCTGCTCACGCTGGGCGGCTGCGAACCGCAGCTCAAGGGGCATATCCGCGGCAACCTGAATGTCGGCAACGACAAACGGACGCTGCTCACCGTCATCACGCAGCTGCTGCCCTATGTGGGCTATCCGCGGTCGCTCAACGCGATTGCCTGCCTGAATGAAGTGGCGCCCGGGAATGAATGAAGATGATGATTATGGCGAAAAAAGTATTGATACTCTCCTCCAGCCCGCGGCGCGGGGGAAATTCCGACCGGCTCTGCGACCGTTTCATGGCGGGGGCGCAGCAGGCCGGACACGAGGTCGAAAAGATTTTCCTGAAAGACCGCAGGATCGGCTATTGTACGGGTTGCGGTGCCTGCTACGGCGGTGCCGGGCCCTGCCCGCAGAAAGACGATGCGGCCGGGGTGATCGGCAAGATGGTCGAAGCGGACGTGATCGTGATGGCTACGCCGGTCTATTTCTATACGCTCAGCGCACAGATGAAGACCCTGATCGACCGCTGCTGCGCCCGCTACCTGGAGATGAAGGGCAAGGAGTTTTATTTCATCCTGACGGCCGCCGAAGAGAGCGTCCCGATGATGGAACGCACGGTGGAGTGTTTCCGCGGCCTGCTCGACTGCCTCGAAGATCCCCGCGAGAAAGGCGTGGTCTACGGGGTCGGGGCATGGCGTGCCGGCGACATCGAGGGGATGCCCGCGATGGACGAGGCCTATGCCATGGGGCGCGGCGTATAAACGGATTGAAAATTACGGATTATGAGATTATCGGTTTTAATAGCGGCCGTCGCGGTTTTATTCCCGGCCATGGACATGCAGGCCCAGACGGCCTCCGGCAAAAAGGTGCTCGTCGCCTATTTCTCACATAGCGGCAACACGCGCGAAATGGCGCGGCAGATTGCCGAGGCTACGAACGGGGATCTTTTCGAGATCGTCCCTCAGAGCGCCTACCCTGCGCAATACGATGCCGTTACGGCCCAGGCCAAGCGCGAGATCGGCCGGGGATACCGGCCCGCGCTGAAGGGGCGCCTGCCCGACATCGGCGCATACGACGTGGTTTTCGTCGGCTCGCCCTGCTGGTGGGGCACCGTCGCGCCGCCCGTGGCGACGTTCCTTGCCGCGTACGACTGGTCGGGAAAGACCGTTGCGCCGTTCATGACGCACGGGGGCAGCCGCATGGGCCGCAGCGAGGACGACATCGAAAAGCTCTGTCCCGGGGCTACCCTGCTGGGCGGGCTGCCGGTGCGCGGCAGTGCCGTGAAGGGCTCGCGGGATGCCGTCGGTAAATGGATCGGTGGAATGAATTTGTCAAAATAAACGAAAACGGATGTTACGCAAAATCAGAATCACGGCTGCGGCCGTTTTCTTCACGGTGATCACGCTGTTGCTGCTCGATTTCACGGGGACGCTCCATGCGTGGTTCGGCTGGATGGCGAAGGTGCAGCTGTTGCCTGCCGTCCTGGCCGTCAATGCGGGCGTGGTCGCGGCACTCGTGCTGCTGACCCTGCTTTTCGGACGGGTCTACTGTTCGGTCATCTGCCCGCTGGGCGTCTTTCAGGATGTCGTGTCGCGGGCGGCCGCCCGGCGGCGGAAGAACCGCTTCCGCTACTCGCGGGCGCTGTCGTGGCTGCGCTACGGCATACTGGTGCTGTTCCTCGTGGCGCTGGCCGCCCATTTCAAGCCCGTGTCGAACCTGTTGGCGCCGTACAGCGCCTACGGGCGTATCGTGTCCAACCTTTTTGCGCCCCTTTACCTGTGGGGCAACAACCTGCTGGCCTATCTGGCCGAGCGAGCCGGCAGCTATGCGTTCTACACGGTCGATGTCTGGGTCAAGGGCGCCGCGACGCTGGCCGTGGCGGCCGTGACGTTCATCGTGCTGGCCGTGCTGGCATGGCGCAACGGCCGAACCTATTGCAATACGGTCTGTCCTGTCGGCACGATCCTGGGACTCGTGTCGCGCTTCGCGGTTTTCAAGCCGCGTATCGACGCCTCGAAATGTAACGGTTGCGGCCTTTGTGCCCGCAACTGCAAGGCGTCGTGCATCGACGCGAAGGCGCACCGGATCGATTACAGCCGCTGCGTGGCCTGCATGGACTGTCTGGGGAAATGCCGCCAGGGAGCGATCTCCTTTTCGCGCAAACCCGCTGCCGGCCGCAAACCCGCTGCCGTGGAACCTGCGACCGTGAAGGCGGCCGTTGCGGCGGGGGAACCGGCCGATGCTTCGCGCCGCAAGTTCCTTTCGCTGGTCGGGGTCATGGCCTGTGCGACGGTCAGGGCGCAGGAGAAGAAGGTCGACGGCGGCCTGGCCGTGATCGAGCAGAAGAAAGTCCCCCGGCGTACGACGCCCATTACCCCGCCCGGATCGCTCGCCGTGCGTAATATGGAGGCGCACTGCACCGGATGCCAACTGTGCGTGGCCGTGTGTCCCAACCAGGTGCTGAGGCCGTCGGGCAAGCTGATGTCGCTGATGGTACCCGAGATGTCCTACGAACGGGGTTACTGCCGCCCCGAATGTACGAAGTGTTCGGAGGTCTGTCCCACGGGGGCCATACGCCCGATCACCAAGGAGGACAAGTCGTCGGTGCAGATCGGCCACGCCGTATGGATCGCCGCCAACTGTGTCGTCAATACCGACGGCGTGGAGTGCGGCAACTGCGCCCGCCACTGCCCCGCCGGGGCTATCCAGATGGTGCATAAGGAGCCCGGGAAGCCCGACTCCCCGCGTATTCCGGTCGTGAACGAGGCCCGCTGCATCGGCTGCGGCGTCTGCGAGAACCTCTGTCCGAGCCGTCCGTTCAGCGCCATTTATGTCGAAGGGCACCAGAATCACCGTACCGTTTAATGCTTCAAACGTATGAAAGAGAAGAAAAAGATAGGCCGCCGGGAGTTCCTGAAAGTCGCAGGTACCGGTGCCGCCGTAACGACGGCGGCGTTGTATGGCTGCAAGCCCCGCTCTGCGGGAAGCGCCTCTGAGGCAGACGGCGCACAGCAGGGGCAGATGACTTACCGTACCAACCCCAAGACGGGCGAACGGGTGTCGCTGCTGGGATACGGCTGTATGCGCTGGCCGACCGTCAGCAGCGGCAGCGCCCGTGACAGCGGCGACGAGATCGACCAGGAGATGGTCAATGCGCTGGTCGACCATGCCATTGCCCACGGGGTGAACTATTTCGACACTTCGCCCGCCTATTGCCGGGGGCATTCCGAACATGCCACGGGCGTGGCGCTGAGCCGCCATCCCCGCGACAAGTATTTCATAGCTACCAAACTGTCCAATTTCGCGCCCTCGACCTGGAGCCGCGAAGCCTCGATGGCCATGTACCGCAATTCGTTCCGGGAGCTGCAGGTCGATTATATCGACTACCTGCTGCTGCACGGCGTGGGCATGGGCAGCGGCATGGAGGAGTTCGAAGCCCGCTACATCGACAACGGGATGCTGGATTTCCTGCTTGCCGAGCGTGAGGCCGGCCGTATCCGCAACCTCGGGTTCTCCTACCACGGGGACATCGCGGTGTTCGACCACCTGCTTGCGCAGCACGACCGCTACAAGTGGGACTTCGTGCAGATACAGCTCAACTACGTGGACTGGAAACACGCCAAGGAGGTCAACACGCGCAATACCGATGCCGAGTACCTGTACGGCGAACTGGAAAAGCGCGGTATCCCGGCCGTCATCATGGAGCCGCTGCTGGGCGGGCGCCTTTCGAATGTCCACGACCACATCGCCGCCCATCTCAAACAGCGGCGCCCGTCGTCGAGCGTCGCTTCGTGGGCGTTCCGTTTCGCGGGGTCGTTCCCCGGGGTGCTGACCGTGCTGAGCGGCATGACCTACATGGAGCATTTGCAGGACAACCTTCGTACCTACTCGCCGCTCGACGAGCTGACCGATGCCGACAAGGAGTTTCTCGAGGAGACGGCGCAGCTGTTGCTCCGCTACCCCACGATCCCCTGCAACGACTGCAAGTATTGCATGCCGTGTCCCTACGGGCTGGACATCCCGGCCATCCTGCTGCACTACAACAAGTGCGTCAACGAAGGGAACGTCGCCACCTCGTCGCAGGACGAAAATTACCGCCGGGCGCGCCGGGCGTTCCTCGTGGGCTACGACCGCAGCGTCCCCAAACTCCGCCAGGCCAGCCATTGCATCGGCTGTAACCAGTGCGTGCCGCATTGCCCGCAGAATATCCGTATCCCGCAGGAACTGCATCGCATCGACCTGTTCGCCGAACATCTCAAACAGGATAACCTATAGGCCTTCCGGCCCCGCAGCCAGCACGGCCTGCGGGGCTCTTTTTTCGGCTGCCCTCCGCCTGCGGGCGCCGTGTATCCGGGATTCCTGCGGAATGCCGCGCACTGTCTTCTGCCGGGGATCCCGCAGCGAAGCCTCCGGCGATGGTGGCTCTGCGCGCCGGCGTATGAGCAGCAGGCATCTTTCCGGAGCCTGTGGCGCAGGTTTGTGCGGGCCGGAACAAGAAGCGCGATGCCGGGCTTTACTGGAAAGCCCGGCATCGCTTTGTCTTGGCGGGTGGCGCCTACTGCGCGTCCGCCTTCGAATACTCCGAGAATTCGCACCCGAAGCGTTCCACCAGCATGTTATCCATGGCGTCGGCCCGCAAAGCCAGGTCGACGATGTTCTTCCGGATCTCCTCCTCCGATTCGTCGGTGATGTCGGAGAGGTGTATGCGGTATGCGATGTAGATCTGGCGGCCTTCGATCCCCAGTTTATAGGGGCCGAAATCCTCGCTCAGCATGTAGTCCAGCACCGGTTCCACCTCCTTTTTGGGCAGCAGATTGATCGGCGAGGTGGAGAACAGGTAGTTGTTGTCGTAAACGAAGATGCGAATTTCCGAACTTCCCTTGTGGAATAACCACGAGTCGTAGCCGTCGCGTGCCAGCACAGGGTTGACCCCCATCTGTTCGATGGCCGATTCGACGAACCCGCCCAGAGGCGATTGTTCGCGTTCTTCGAAGACGCCTTCGGGCAGCTTGTCGCCGCACGACGGGCAATACTCCTCTTCTTCGGCGATCAGCTCCTCGCAGCTGCCGCACTGCACCTGGAATACCGTGCGGTCGAGGTCGCCGATCGTGTCCAGCAGTGCGTGCAGCGTCTCGACCCGGATGCCGAAGCCCATGTTGTCGGCCTGCGTGAACTTGCTCACCGTCACGCCCACCACCCGGTTGTCTTCGTCGAGGATCGGGCCGCCCGAGTTGCCGGGGTTCACCGCGGCGTCGGTTTGGATGTAGTATTTGCCGTCCATCAGCTGCTTGGGCGACGACACCGAACCTTCGGTGATCGTGAAGGGCATGCCGTAGGGATACCCTGCGACGTAGACCTTGCGGCCGATCGTCAGCGTGTCGTCCTCGGCGAGCGAAATGTCCGGCAGCGAGGAGAAATCCCCTTCGGCCGCCAGCAGGGCGATGTCCATCGCCGGGTTTGCCAGCACGACCTTGGCCAGGTACGGGTTGCGCTCGTTGTCGTGGATGGCGACGGTGCGGAAGCCCTCGGTCACGTGGTAGTTCGTCACGAAAAGGTCATAGGCCTTGAGGTAGAAGCAACTGCCCGAGCCGCCCGAATGGGTCACTTTGAATACCGTCTTGTAAATATTGTTCTGTTCCATAGGATATACGGGTTTAGAGCGGTTATTTTTGTTGCCCGAGGGCCTGTTCCATCATTTTTTGCTGGAATTCCTGCGCCAGCCGCATGTATTCGGCCATGTCGCCTTTGGCCAGTGCCTCCTGCATCGCGGCCTGCATCTGCGCGACATGGCCCTGCATGGCGGCGGCCATCTGCTGCACCTGCTCCGCGGCGGCCGCACCGGCGATGCCCAGCTCCCCGGCGTCGAAATCCCCGTCGTCCGCCGAGAGGTCGTCCTCCATGACTTTTTCGAGTGCTTCGTACAGGATCTCCGAAGCCTCCTCCATCGTTTTCCCGGCCGACTTGCCGAGCGCCCCCGCCACGACGGCGTTCAGGTCGTCCTGCACGTCGTTGTAGTAATACATTTCGTAGAACTTGTAGAGGATGCGCACGGTGCTGCGCTCGAAATTTTCCGATTCGATGGCTTCGGTAGCCTCCTGGTACACCTCCTTGAAGTTTTCCTGCACGTTGTTGAGCGAGGAACGGCGCTTGGTCGAAACCAGCGTGTCGACCAGGTAGAGGTCGCGCGCCATCTCCTCGCGCGGCATTGCGAGCAGCCGTTCGAGGAACGCCTTGCCCTTGGCCACCAGTTCAGCCACGGGAAGCTCCTTGTCCATGTCGTCGACCGCCTTGTCGAGGTCGTTGAGCAACTGCCCCTGCGGGTGCGCGAAGTAGGCGATCTTGTAGAGCGCGATGTCGATCACGTTCCACGAATAGCCGTACTTGCGTTCCGTCTCGTATTCCTTCACCGCGTCGAGCGTCTCGCGGCATGTCTGCCGGACGGCTTCGTGGATGCGCGCCACCTCCTCTTCCGGATAGGGCGTCACCTGCGGTTCGTAGCTGCGCCGGGCGCCGAACTTCGTGCAGAACTCGTCGTCGTAGCGGTCGCCGACGTGGCAGATGTTGCGCAGTATGAAGTACAGTTTGTGCGGATGGCTTTGCGACAGCGGGCAGGCGTATTCCATCATCAGTTTGTCGCCTTCCTTGCGGAAACGCGCCAGCATCAGCCGGTTGATGTTCAGGTCGGCGACCTGGCGCAGCATGGCCACACGGCCCTTTTCGGGGAGTACCAGGAAATCGGCGCTGATATGCAGCCTGTCGTCCGCGATGCGGATGTTCACCAGGATGGAACCGTGCGGGATATGGAACTCCGTGCCGTCGGCATTGCCGTATTTGGTGCGGAACTCCGGGTTCAGGTGGTCGAGCAGCTGATAGAACGCCCCGAGGTAATTGCCCTCGTTGTATTGGTCTATGGCCTGCTCGTAGGCCTCCATGTTGACCTTGCTCTGGGTCGAGCCGAGGACAGGGGCGACGAATGGGTGGGTAGTTTTCATGTAGTTTTCATTATGGCAATGCCCTGTTGTCGGGGCATCGGTCATGTAAATTTAGGAAAAATCGGGAGAAAACCGCGCTCCCGGGCGAAAAACTTAATTTTCTTCGATCGAAAGCGTGCCGTCTGGTTCCACGGTCACCTCGGCCTCGTAGTAGATATACGACGTTTTGCCCGCGCTGCTTTCGGTCTCCTTGCCGTCCTCGGTGAAGCGGACGACGAACGACGTATGCTGCTGCCCGAATGTCTTGTTGCGGTTGAATACCGAATTGCCTGCCGGGACATCCTCCTCGATCTGGTAGCGGCCTACCGACTTGAAGGTGTGCCCTTCGGGGAGCATGGCTTTGGCCTGTGCGATCTGCGCGGCGATTTGTGCGGCGTCGAGCTTCGTGAGGTCGATGCCGACGGTGGTTTCGTATTCGGGATCCTCGAACGTGCGCTGCACGTCGCGCAGGACGGTCGGTTCGAGCCCGGTCATGTAGTAGGACTGCGAAAATGCCTGGTTGTCCCTGTTGACCAGTTTTACCGAGATGAGGAACAGGTTGTCCGACAGGGTTTCACCTTCCATGAACGAAAGCGAATAGACCTTGAACTTGTCGGTGTCGACACTCTTTTTGGCGATTTCGATGGCTTTGGCATAGCTTGCCTCGGCATCCGTGGGATAGCCTGTGAGCGTGGAACAGGAGCAGATCGTTGCTGCCGCGACGGTCGCAGCGAGCAGTTTGAAAGTGTGACGCATTGTCTTTCCGGTTATAAAGTTAATTAATAAAGTTCTACACGGTGAAAACCGGGAACAGGGGTGCAGTGCGGGACGGCGGAGAGCATCCCCATGCGGATGCAGTGCCCTTCGAACCTCCTGATACAGTATGCCCATACGCGGGTTGGCGCGACCCGTCCCCGGGATGGTTTATCGGAAGTATGGGTTTCCTTTTCGAAATCCCATGCATTGCAAAGCCTTGTCCTCTAATGAAATATCCCCTATTTGCTGAAGATGGACTTGAATGTGTCGAAGGCATCGGAGTTTTCGAAGAATGCACCGCGGATGACGTAGTGGTCGGTCGGCAGCGAAATGGTGAACTCGTTCTCCTCCGCGTCGAATTTGGTGTACTCGACGTCCGGGAGCCTGAACGACTCGTTGGTTACGGCGCCTTTTTTCACCACGGGGATCGTGACCCGCTCGCCGTCGACGGTGATTTCCCCGCCCTGGGCGATGAGCCTGCGCGCCTGCATGATCTCGCGTGCGGTGAATGCCAGCAGGGCGAGCCCGCCGACAACGAAGATGACCGTCGTGGCGGTGGCGCCCAGGATGGGCATGCGGCCGATGCGGATGCCGAAAGGATATACCAGGGGTACGATGACCATGCCGGCGCCGATGGCCAGCGATGAGAGCGACCCGCTGAAGGGGTTGGTCGGGGTGTAGTTGAATTTCTGCATATTATTGTAAATTTGGATGAATGTTGCCCGTTCGCGTTATCCGGCGGACTAAGCGCAGGACGCTCCTTTACGGCAATCATGGCATGACGGTCGTATTCGGTGCAAAGTTAATTGCAGGGCACCTGTTCCGAATGGGTATATAGGGGTATATTTATATTGCGGGGGAGGGATTGTTTTTCAACCCGCTGGTTCTCTTTTCGTTTCATGTTCGAGAGGCGGGACAAGAGGGGGACATTTTACAATTTGGAGAGGACATCTTCCAGCGTCGCGCCCTTTGCCGAGGCCAGTTTTTCGGTGCGGATGCGCTTCAGTCGTTTTTTTACCGAGTCCTTCTCCAGGCAGACGACGCCGGCGATCTCGGCCTGCGACAGATGCATGCGTACCATGCAGCAATAGCGGATATCCTCCTCGTTCAGGGACGGGAACCGTTGGCGAAGCCGAACCGTGAAATTATCGAACACGGCGTCGGCGTGGGTGTAGATCGTCTTCCAGTCTTCATCCGACATCCGGCATTTCTTCGACTCCCCGGCCTGCTTCACCTGCGCGATGAAGCGGCTGTTGAGCTGGCGGAAGAAAGCCGTGCGCAGTTGTTCTTCCTTGCGGCGCATTTCGTCGAGCTCGTTCGCCTGCTTCATGAGGCGCTTTTGCTGGACGATCTCCCGCAGTTTTGTCCGGTGCCATATGCGCATCCCCAGCCATGCCCCGAGCAGCAGGATCGCGCCGCAGGCCAGTATCGTCCGGTATGCGAGGCGTTCGCGGAGTTGTTTCTGCCCCTCGAGGGCGGTGTTCCGGGCTTTGAGGTGCTCGTACTGCCACAATTCGCGGATGTGGAGCACATCGGCGCTGTGTATGTCGTCTTCGAGCGAATCCCTGAGGCTGCAATAATATTTCAGCGCTTCGAGGCTTTTCTTCGCCTGCCCCAGCCCTTCGTAGGCTTCCGAGGCGTGGAACGCCCACAGCGCCCGTGCGGTGAGGTCGGACGTGTCTGCGCACATCAGCCGCGAGCTGTCGATCATGCGCAGTGCCATGCCGTAGCGTCCCTGCTTGTTATATATTTCGGCCTTGGTCTTGATCCACGAAAAGCGGGCCCGTTCGGGGGCGAATTCGTACCCCCGTTCCCAGTACTCCTCGGCGGCGGCATAGTCCCCGCGCCGGAGGGCGTTTTCGATCAGCATGGCCCATTTCTGGGAGGTGTTTTCGGTGATCCCCTTCTCCTCGGCCAGGCGGAGCGCCTTCAGGGCATAGTATTCCATGCTGTCGTATTTGCCGAGCCCCATGTACGCATGTGCGATGTCGCCGAGCGAGATGCAGCGCCAGCCGTCCCTGTCGAGGCTGTCGGCGTAGGCATAGGCGCGCATAGCGTGGCCGATCTTCTCCTCGAAGAGCCGTTGCTCGCCGCAGAAGACACCCAGCCACGTTTCCACTACGTAATGCCTTTGCCACTCCCCCGCTGCGGGCAGCGCCTGACGGCTGTTCAGCAGCAGCGACATGGCGATTTCGGGTTGGTGGCGGAGGTTGGCGATCTTGGCTGCATAGTAATAGGCCTTGTGCACGCGGGCAAAATCCTTCGTGTGGGTGCTGTAATAGGCGAGTGCGACGTCGGAAAGCGTGTCGCCGATCATGTTTTCGCCCGCGAGCCACCGCGCCTGGGTCGAGATAAGTGCGTAGCGGGCAAAGTTGCGGCGAGACAGGTTTTTCGCGGGGGCGGGGATTCCCTGCAGCAGCCTCACGGCACTGTCGGGGTGTTCCATGACGATCGCCTCGGCGTGCGGGACGGCTTCGGGGATGGGCTGGCAGCCGGTGGCCGGCAGGCACAGGAGGAACAGGATGGCAAAACGGACGCAATACATGGATTAGAAGTTATTTCGGGCGGGTGGTAAAGTACGTTGGCCCCTTTTGTCCGGTCTGCCGCCGTGCCGCTCCAAGGCGCAAATATAGTGCTTTTTGCGGTGGGACGTATTCGGTGCCTGCTTTTTTCTTGTCCGGGAGGGCTGTTGAAAAAAACGGGAAAAATAGTTGGAGATACGGATTATGTCCGTATATTTGCACTAACAAAATTGTTAAATCGAATTGTTAATAAATAACAGAACTATGACAGAAACGACAAAAACCAAGGAGCAGGCGATTCTGGCGGCTGCCGAGCAGGAGTTCCTGGCCAAAGGTTTCGACGGCGCCCGCACCACGTCGATCGCGGCGGCGGCCAGGGTGACACACGCCATGCTGCATTACTATTTCCGCACGAAGGAAAATATCTTCGAGCGTATCCTCGATGAAAAGCTGCGCCTGATGGGCGAATCGGTGCTGGCGGCTTTCGGCGATCCCGCGCTGCCTTTCCTGGAGCGGATACAGGAGGGTCTTTCGCGCCACTTCGACTTTATCGCCGCCAACCCCGACCTGCCGCGTTTCATCGTCAATGAAGTCTCGTCGAAGCCCGAGCGTTACGACATGATGCGGCAGAAGATACAGCCGATCATCGGTATGCTGGTAGGCAACGTCCAGCGCGAAATGGACGGACTGGCCGCCCGGGGTGAAATCGAACGTGTGGACGTGCGGCACCTGATGCTGGATATCCTTTCGCTCAACATCTTCCCGTTCGTCGCCTACCCCATCATCCAGCCGCTTATCGAGGATGTCGTGGCGGACAGGGCCGATTTCGTCGCCCAGCGCAAACGCGAGAATATCGAGATCATCATGCGGCGCCTCAGAAAACACTGATCGACCATGAAACGAATCCTTATCCTGTGCTGCTGCTTCACGGCCGTTTTCCAGGCTCGTGCGCAGCTTACGCTCGACGAATGCCGCAGGTTGGCGCGCGAGCACTATCCCGAGATCAGGCAGTACGACCTGATCCGCCAGACCGCCGAATATACCTTGTCGAATGCCCGCCGCGCCTACCTGCCCCGGTTCGGATTGTCGGCGCAGGCCACGTGGCAGACGGCCGTCCCCGATTTCCCCGATGCGCTGACCGACATGCTTGCCCGGCAGGGCGTCGATTTCCCGGGGATGGACAAAGACCAGTATAAGTGGCAGCTGGAAATGGAGCAGACGATCTGGGACGGCGGGCAGTCTTCGGCCGACAAACGGATCGCCGAGGCCGAAGCGGCCGAGCAGCGGCGTTCGGCCGATGTCGACTTCCATACGTTGCAGGGGCGTGTCGACGACCTCTATTTCGGCATCCTGCTGCTCGACGAACAGCTCCTCCAGACCGACTATACGCTCAGCCTGCTACGCAGCAACCTCGACAAGGTACGTGCGTTGCAGCGTAACGGCGTCGCCATGCAGACCGACGCCGACGCCGTGGAGGCCGAGTTGCTCACGGTCAACCAGCAGCGGACGCAGGTCGCGGCGACGCGCGACAGTTACCGGCGTATGCTCGGGGTTTTCATCGGCCGCAGGCTGGACGGCGAGACCCTCGTGTGTCCCGACGTCGCGGAGCCCGCCTCCTTCGAGCCGGAGCGTCCCGAACTGGCGTTGTTCGACGCCCGGATCGACAAGCTCGCGGCACAGGAGGCGCAGGTCAAATCGGCGACCCGCCCCCGCTTCGGGCTTTTCGCGCAGGGATACTACGGGTATCCGGGGCTGAACTACATGCAGGGCATGATGAGCAGTGACTGGTCGTGGAACGCCATGGTCGGCGTGAAGATGTCGTGGAATTTCGGTGCTTACTACACGCGCGGCAATTCGGTCAGGAAGTTCCGTGTGGCTCAACAACAGGTCGAAGTGCAGCGTGCTATATTCTTGTTCAACACCCGCTTGCAGACTACGGAGGAGAGCGGTGAGATCGTCCGCCTCCGCAAGGCGCTGGCCGATGACGACCGCATCGTGCAGCTCCGCCGTTCGGTGCGCGAAGCCGCCGAGGCGAAGCTCCGCAATGGCGTGATCGACACCAACGACCTGCTGCGCAAGATCACCGACGAGGCGACGGCCGCCACGGCACGTTCGGCGCGCGAGATCGAACTGGCCAAAACCATCTGCGAATTGAAACATACGATAAACCGATAAACCATGAAACGAATTCTTATTTGCGCCGGCGTCCTGGTGCTGACGGCGGCATGCGGACATGAAGGCGATTTCGACGCCACGGGGACTTTCGAGGCCACCGAGGTGGTCGTCTCGGCCGAGGCGGCCGGGCGTATCCTGCGCTTCGACGCCGAGGAGGGCGACCTGCTCACGGCCGGGAGCCAGGTCGGGGCGATCGACTCCGTACAACTCTACCTGCGGAAATTGCAGCTCGAACGCAGTGCCGCGTCCGTCCGCTCGAACCGCCCCGACATTGCGAAGCAGGTGGCTTCGCTGCGCGAGCAGATCGCCAAGCAGCAGACCGAACGCCGCCGTGTGGAAAATCTGCTGAAGGACGGTGCCGCCACGACCAAGCAGCTCGACGACATCGACGCCCAGCTGAAGGTGCTCGGCAGCCAGTTGGATGCCACGCTTTCGACGCTGCGCAACAACGCCGCCTCGATCGACGAGAACTCTTCGTCCATCGAGGTGCAGATCGCGCAGGTCGAAGACCAGCTCGAAAAATGCCGGATCGTGTCGCCCATTTCGGGTACGGTGCTGGCCAAGTACGGCGAGGCCGGGGAACTGGCCTCCGTGGGGCGGCCGCTGATGAAGGTCGCCGACCTGGACAGGATCTACCTGCGGGCCTATTTTACGTCGGATCAGCTCTCCGAACTGGAGCTCGGACAGACGGTGACCGTCACGGCCGATTTCGGCGGCGACCGGCAGGTCGACTATCCCGGCCGCATCACGTGGATTGCTTCGGAGAGCGAATTTACGCCCAAGACCATCCAAACGCGTTCCTCGCGCGCCAGCCTGGTCTATGCCGTGAAGATCGCCGTCGAGAACGACGGGCGACTGAAAATCGGCCTTTACGGCGAAGTCAAATTATGATTCCGGGTTGCCATGGTTGCTGAGAATGCCATAGAGGTCAGCGGGCTGACGAAGCGTTACGGGACGGTGACGGCGCTGGACGGCGTGTCGTTCCGGGTCGGGCGCGGGGAGTTGTTCGGGCTGATCGGCCCCGACGGCGCGGGCAAGACCACGTTGTTCCGGCTGCTTACGACGCTGCTCGTCCCCGACGCAGGATTCGCCGCGGTCGACGGGTTCGACACCGTACGCGACTACCGCCGCATCCGCGAACGCGTGGGTTACATGCCCGGACGCTTCTCGCTCTACCCCGACCTGTCGGTCGGGGAGAACCTCGCGTTTTTCGCCGCGTTGTTCGGGGTGGAAATCCGGGACAACTACGAGCTGATAGCCCCCATATACAGCCAGATCGAACCGTTCCGGACGCGCCGCGCCGGGAAACTTTCGGGCGGCATGAAACAGAAACTCGCCCTGTGCTGCGCACTCGTCCACCGTCCTTCGGTGCTCTTGTTGGACGAGCCGACGACGGGTGTCGACGCCGTGTCGCGCAGCGAGTTCTGGGATATGCTCTCCGAGTTGAAGCGCCGGGGTATTTCGATCCTCGTGTCGACGCCTTATATGGACGAGGCGCGCCGCTGCGACCGCATAGCCCTCTGCAACGAGGGGCGTGTGCTCGGCATCGACACGCCGCAGGGCATCGTGGGGACTTACGGCGATCCGCTGTACGCCCTGTCGGGCGACGACATGTACGGCCTGCTCGTCCGGGCGCGGCGGGCGCCGGGCGTCAGGGAGTGCTACCCTTTCGGCGAGGCTCACCACCTGGTCGCAACGCGGGAGTTCGACTCCGGTCGATTCGCCCGGGAGCTCGGGGCGGAGGGGTTCGGGCATGTGCAGATACAGCCGGCCGAGGCCGGGATCGAAGACGTATTCATAAAACTGATGCACCATGAATGACCCGATCATATCCGTTAGCGGACTGAGCAAGCGGTTCGGCGATTTCGTCGCCGTCGACCGCATTACGTTCGAAGTCGGGCGGGGCGAGATTTTCGGTTTCCTGGGCGCCAACGGCGCCGGCAAGACCACGGCCATGCGTATGCTATGCGGGCTGAGCTACCCCACCTCGGGCAGCGGCACGGTCGCCGGGTACGATGTCATGCGCCAGGGCGAGCTGATCAAGCGCCGCATCGGCTACATGAGCCAGCGTTTCTCGCTGTACGACGACCTGACGGTGCTGGAGAACATGCGCCTCTACGGCGGGATTTACGGGCTGACGCGGATGCAGATACTGCGCCGGGCGGTCGAGGTGCTCGACCGGTTGGATTTCCGCTCGGAAACCGGTACGCTGGTCGGCTCGCTGCCCTTGGGCTGGAAGCAGAAACTGGCCTTCTCGGTGGCGGCGCTGCACCGCCCCGAGGTGATTTTCCTGGACGAGCCGACGGGCGGGGTCGACCCCGTGACGAGGCGCCAGTTCTGGGAGCTGATCTACGAAGCCGCGGCCGGAGGGACTACGGTCTTCGTGACGACGCACTACATGGACGAGGCGGAGTACTGTTCGCGCGTGTCGATCATGGTCGACGGGCAGATCCGCGCCCTGGGTGCCCCCGCCTGCCTGAAAAGACAATTTGCCGCCGGGTCGATGGACGAGGTGTTCCGCATCCTGGCCCGCGGTGCAAAACGCAGCGAATAATGGGAGGGTTCTTGTCATTCGTCAAAAAGGAGATGCTCCACATCCTGCGCGACCGCCGCACGATGCTCATCGTACTGGGTATCCCCGTGATGCAGTTGCTGCTGTTCGGCTTCGCCATATCGGTGGAGATAAACAATATAGATTTTGCGGTCGTGGCTCCCCATCCGACGGCGGCGGTTCGGCAGCAGGTGGAACGTCTCGCGGCCAACCCTTACTTTACGTTCAGGGGGTATGTTACGCAGGCCGAAGCCGACGGCGTATTGCGTGCGGGGCGGGCGGATGCCGTCGTGGCCTTTGCCGGCGACTACGACCGGCTGACGGCCGATGCGGGGCGTGCGGCCCTGGGCGAAAAGGCCGTCCAGCTGGTTTTCGACGCTTCGAACCCCAACACGGCCTCGGCGGGGGCCGGTTACATGCAGAGCATCCTGCTCGCCGGGCAGCAGTCCGGGGCCGCGATGCCCGAGACGCGCCTGCTCTACAATCCGCAGATGAAGAGCGCCTATAACTTCGTTCCGGGGATCATGGGGCTCATCTTCATCCTGATCTGCGCCATGATGACCTCCGTGTCGATCGTCCGCGAGAAGGAGACCGGGACGATGGAGGTGCTGCTGGTGTCGCCCGTGCGGCCCATCCGGATCATCTTCGCCAAGATGATCCCCTATTTCCTGCTTTCGTGCTTCAACCTTGTGACGATCCTGTTGCTGGCCCGCTTCGTGCTCGGAATGCCGGTGGCCGGTTCGGTCGCCGGGCTGGTGGGCATGTCGCTCCTCTACCTGCTGCTGGCGCTGGCGCTCGGGCTGTTCATTTCGACGGTGGCGGATACCCAGGTCACGGCGATGCTCGTTTCGGGGATGCTGCTCATGCTGCCGGTCATCATGCTCTCGGGCATGGTCTTCCCCATCGAGAATATGCCCGGCGTCCTGCAATGGGTGTCGTGCGTCATCCCGGCACGGTGGTATATCGACGCCGTGCGCAAGCTGATGATCGAGGGGCTGCCGTTTAGGGCCGTGCTGCGGGAATTCTTCATCCTGGCGGGCATGACGGCCGTGCTGATCGGCGTGGCGCTCAAAAAGTTCAACGATAAACTCGAATGACGATGCGTACGTTACTCGTTTTACTCGATAAGGAGTTCCGGCAGTTCTTTCGCAACCCGTTCCTGCCGAAGATGGCCGTCATGTTCCCGCTGATGGTGATGCTGGTCATCCCGTGGGTCACGACGCAGGATGTGCGCCATGTGGGCGTGGCGGTGGTCGACCACGACCGCACGGCGGCCTCGCGGCGGATATTGCAGAAGATCGGCGCTTCGGATTACTATACGCTGTACGACGTGGCGGACAGTTACGCCTCGGCGCTCGGGGCGCTCGAAGAGGGCGGCATCGACGTGATCGTCGAGATTCCCGACGGTTTCGAGCGTTCGGTCGCCACGGGGACGCCCCGGAAGGTCAGCATCTCGGCCAACGGTGTCAACGCACTCAAGGGGAGCCTCGGGTCGCAGTATATGGTGCAGACCGTGATGCAGACCCTCGCCGAACTGCGTGCGGAGAAAGGACTGGCGGCAGGGCCCGACCCGATCGCGGTGCAGAACCGCTACAACCCCACGCTCGAATACCGTTTCTACATGATTCCCGCGCTGATGATCATGCTGCTGATCATGATCTGCGGGTTCCTGCCTGCGCTGAACCTCGTGGGCGAAAAGGAGAAGGGCACCATCGAACAGATCAACGTCACCCCGGTCGGCCGCTTTACCTTTACGCTGGCGAAACTGGTGCCTTACTGGGTGATCGGCCTCGTGCTGCTCGCGTTCGCCATGCTGCTGGCATGGGTCGTCTACGGGCTGGTGCCCGTGGGTTCGTTCGGCGCCATCTGTCTGGCGGCCGCGCTCTTCATCCTTACGATGTCGGGCATCGGCGTGGTGATCGCCAACAATTCCGACACCATGCAGCAGGCGATGTTCGTGATGTTCTTCTTCGTGATGCTCTTCGTGCTGATGAGCGGCCTGGTGACCCCCGTCGAGTCGATGCCCGGCTGGGCGCAGTGGATCACCCGCTTCCTTCCGCCCCGCTATTTCGTGGGGATCATGCGTGCCGTCTACCTCAAGGGTACGACGTTCGCCGAATTGTGGGGCGATTATGCCGTGCTGGCCGTTTCTGCGTCCGTGTTCGGGTTGCTGGCGGCCCTGACCTACCGCAAGCGGATGTAACGGCACGCCGTGTCCCGGGAATAACGGCCCGCCCGGCAGGACGGCCATCCTGCCTCCGGAGCGACGGTGATACGACTTGGGAATCGAACCTAATACTTTCCGATTATGAATAAAGAAGCTATCTTGAATGCCGCCTGCGAACTCTTCCTCCGCGAAGGGATGCAGAAACTCACTATGCGCGCCATCGCCAGGGAAATCGGCATACCCAAACAGGAGTTGTGCAGCCTCTTCGCGGGGAAGTGGGAGCTGGTCGGCCAGAGCGTGGCCGCCCGGCTGCAAAAGGAGGACGCATACTTCGACTCGGTCTGTGCGGCCGCCCGGAACCCGATGGACGCCCTGCTGCGCATGTCCGCCGCCATGTACGACGCCTTCGATGCGATGGGCTGGGAATTCGCCGAGGACGTTTCCTATTATCCGTCGGCGATCGACGCGCTCCATGCCGAACGGCGTGCGCTCCGCAAGCGCCAGCGTGCCGTTTTCATGCGGGGCGTCGATGAGGGGTACCTGCTCGGCGAGGCGTATTACGGGTTGCTGGAAAAACTCTTCTGGCAGAATTTCTCCGTCGGCAACCGCGACCGCGAAGCTGCGATGCGCATGCTCTTTACCGTTGTGCGCGGTTCCGCCACCGCGAAAGGCTGGCAGGAGGCCGAACTGGTGCGGCAGGAGATGGGACTGGGCTACTGACGGCCTGGCGGGCAGCGGGTTGCCCCAGAATCCCGTCCCGGAATCCCCCGCCCCGGAATCCTCGCCCCGGGAATCCCCGCCCGGAATGAAGCGAAGGAGCTGGCTTACAACCCCGTTTTTATACGATTCCACCCCCGTCGGAGCAATCTCCGGCCGGGGGTGGTTTTTGTTTCGGGGGACTTGTCGGGCAGCCTCCTCGTCCTGTCTGCGGGGTGTTGAGCCGGCTGCCGCCTCTTAGCGCCCCGTGACGCGCATGTATTTCGCGAGCGAGGTGTGGTAGGCGGCATAGGCCGAGGTGAGGTTGTTGCGGCTCTGGGTGTAGAGCGTCTCGGCGTCGAGCAGGTCTGTGAGGGTAGCTGTCCCTGCGTCGTAGAAATTGCGGTTCTGCCGCAGGTTTTCGGTGGCCGATGCCACCGAACGCTGCATGAGCAGGATCTGTGCGTGGGCCTCCTGCACTTCGCTCCATGTCCGTTCGATCTCCACGGCGAGCATTTCGCGGGCTTCCAGCCGGTCGTTCTCGGCCTGCATCTCGTCGATGCGGGCCTTTTTCAGGGCATGAGCCCCGCCCCACCAGTCGGAAATGGGGATGGATACCTGTGCGAAGACCATTCCGTCGTCCACGTCCTTGTCGGTCACGTTATAATAGAGGTATCCGGCGCCCACGGCCACGGTCGGCAGCCGTTTGCCGCGTTCCATGCGTTTGCGGTATTTCTGCGCCTCGACGTTCTTTTCCGAGAGCAGGTATTCCGCGCGGCGGTCGAGCGCCTCGTCCACCGGCACGTAAAAGGATGCCGGGGCCTCCGGTTCGCCGAAGGCTGCGGCCGCGATGTCGAACGTATGCCAGTCGGCGCCGATATGCTGTGCGAGCAGCATCTTCGACACCTTCAGCCCGTTTTCGACCTTCAGCCGCTCGGAGGCTACCTCCTGCCTGCGCAGTTCCACGCGCAGCAGGTCATTCGTGGTCACGAGCCCCGCCTTGACCGAAAGTGCGACCTGGCGGTGTATCTCCGCCAGCTGCCGCTCCACGGCTGCGATGGTCGAAAGGTTGTCCCTGAGCGATACCACTTGCCAGAAGTAGGTGTCGGTGCGTTCGCGCACCTCGGCTGCGGTCTTTTGCAGTTGCAGCTGTGCGACCTCTTCGCCCAGCCGGGCGAGTTTGTTGCCGCTGACGATCTTCAGCCCTGCGAACAGGGGCTGCACGGCCGTGACGGAACCCAGGATGCCGCGTTTTACCAGCGACAGGGGCAGCGACCCCATCTGGGGGATCGCGAAATCGGCCTGCACCAGCCCGTGCTGGGCCTGGAATACGCCGCCCGAGGCCGAGACCTGCGGGAAATAGGTGGTGAATGCCTCGCGGCGCGTCTGCAAGGCGGCATCGAGGCCGAGGCGGCTGTTTTTGAGCGTGCGGTTATGCTCCTCGGCCGCGGCGCGGCACTCGTCGAGCGTGAGCGTCTGGGACAGGCCCGGGGCGGCGGCCATGCACAGCAGGAGGAATAGGACGGTCTTTTTCATCATTTGTAAATTTTGGAATAGAGGACGGGCAGGATCGTGACTACGAGGATCAGCGAGCCGATGCCGCCGGCGAAGATCGTTACGCCGACCGGCGCCCAGAAAGTACTGCCGCCGAACATCATCGGCACGACGCCTACGGCCGTGGTCGCAGTCGTGAGGAAGATCGGCACCATGCGCCGCTTGCCGGCGTCGTAGGCCGCCAGGCGTGCAGACCAGTGGCAGACCTTGCGTTTGTCCTCGGCGTGCTGGTACATCAGGATGACGTTGCGCACGATCATGCCCAGCAGCGTGATGAAACCCAGCACCGACGTGAGGCCGATGGTGAAGTCGGCGATCCGCAGCCCGACGACGGCGCCGAACAGGCACAGCGACATCGAGGCCATGACCACCAGCGTGATGCCGAACTTGCGGAAGTTGACGAGGATGAAGAAGAAAATGATCACCAGTGAGATCGACAGCCCCGATGCGATGGGCGGGATGGTCTCCCAGTCGAATTCATGGGCGCCGCCCAGTTCCGTGGTGACGCCTGCCGGGAGCACCAGCTCCCGGTCGATGATGTCGCTGATGCGCGAAGTCATCCGCATGGCGTTGGCGCCGCGTTTGAGGTCGGCCGTGACGGTTATGCAGCGCATGCCGTTGCGGTGTACGATCTTGCTCTGGCTCCAGACGGGCTCCACGTCGGCGATCTGGCGCAGGGGCACGCTGACCGAAGGCACCGGCGACGAGATGTAGGTGTCCCCGATGTCGGAGAGCGAGCGTTCGCCCTGCCGTGTGTCGTTCTTGAGTACGATGGGCAGCCGGTAATCGCCCTCCCAGACCGATCCGACCGGGACGTCGCCCGAAGCCAGCGCCAGGTTGACCGCGGCCAGCGTCCGCGTGACGCCCAGCTGCGGTGCCGTGACGGGATCCAGCCGCACGTCGATGACCGAACGGGGGTCTTCGTAGTCGGAGTGTACCCATTGCAGCTCGGGCATCCGGCGCATCCGCGCCATCAGGCCGTCGGCCGCGGCGCGCAGCGAGTCGATGTCGCTGCCGTAGAACCGGAACTCCAGCGAGGGGACGTTCTGGTAGTCGAGCTGCTTGAATTTGACATAGGCCTCGGGGAAACGGTCGGCCCATGCGTCGGCATACTGGTCGAGGATATCTTCGGTGTCGTCGACCGAGGTGGTGTTGACGATGAACTGTGCGTAGTTCTTGCCTGCCATCTGCGGGGCGTAGCTCATCTGGAAGCGCGGCGAGGAGCACCCGACGAACGAGGTGACCGATTTCACGCGCGCATCGTCGTGCAGCACCCGGTAGACCGAGTCGGCTACGGCTGCGGTGCGCTCCAGCGGCACGTCGGGGCGCAGGTAGATCTCCACGGCGAACTGGTCGCGGTCGGCGAAGGGCACCATGCGCAGCTTGAGCTGCGTGGCGATCAGCAGCGATACGATGACCGAGGCGATGCCCATCGAGATCGTCAGCCAGCCGTGGCGGAACGTCCACGCCAGTACGCGGCGGTAGAGGTCGTGTACGCGGTCTGTGACCGACTTGCCCTCTTTTTTCGGCTGTACGGCGGGGATGATGAGGATTTCGAGGAACGGGATGACCAGCACGGCCAGCAGCAGCGAGACCATCAGGTTGATCGTGATCGTCCACGGGAAATAGGTCAGGAAGTCGCCCATCATGCCCGTCATGGTGAAGAGGATCGGATAGAAGATCATGCAGATGCAGACCGTGGCCAGCAGCAGCGACGGGAAGAACTCCCGGGCGCTCTCGACCGCAGCGAACCAGCGCGAGTGGCCTCGCCCGAGGTAGTCGAGGTAGCCGTCGATCACCACGATCGAATTGTCGACGATCATACCCAGCACCACGACCAGCGCCGCGAGGGTCACCGTGTTGAGCGGGATGCCGCACAGGTACATGATCCCCACCGAGATGAAGGTCGACAGCGGGATGGTGATGGCCGCCACGATGGCCGACCGCAACGGGAAGAGGAGCATCATCACCAGGATGATGATGGCCATGGCGACGAACAGGTCGCGCAGGAACGAGTGCACCGAGTCGCCCACGACCTTGGCCTGGTCGGCGATGCGCTGCACCTTGACGTCTGCGGGGAGCTCGGCCGCAATGAATTCGTGCAGCACTTCGTCCACGTCACGGCCGTATTGCACGATGTTGAAGCCCGCCTTCATCTCCATCGACAGCATGACGCAGCGGTGGCCGTTGTTGCGTATGTAGCTGTCCGGGTCGTCGTATTCGCGTACGACGCGCGCCACGTCCTTCACGCGCAGCACATGCCCCTGCGGGTCGCTCCAGATGATCTGCTCGGCGACCTCCCGCTCGCCGGCCAGCGCCGGCGCGATGTGGATGGGCGTTTCGGTCTCGGCATTGCCGACCGACCCGCCCATTGGGGTCAGCCCCTGCGAGGCGAGCGCGGCCGAGAGGACTTTTTCGCCGATGCCGTAGGCCGCCAGCCGTTCATGGTCGGCGTAGATCGAGATCTGCTCCTGCTGCACGCCGTACGGGCGCAGGTTCGAGACCGACTCGATGCGGCGCAGGCGGTCGCTCAGGTCGTCCATGTAGCCTTTCAGTTCGCGGTACGACCGCGTATCGGATTCGAGCGTGATGAGCAGCGCCGAGGTGTCGCCGAAGTCGTCGTTGGTGACCACGGCCGCAACGCCCGGAGGCAACTGCGACTTGAATGCCGCCAGGCCGTGCTTGATCTTCGACCACACTTCGTCCTTGTCGTTCACGTGGTCTTCGAGTTCGACCATCACGTAGCACATGCCGTTCTGCGACGTGGAGGTGGTCTTCGACCGTTTGACCTCCTTGTAAGTCATCAGGAACTGTTCGAGCGGCTTGGCGAGCTGCTGCTCGACCTCTTCGCTTGTGGCGCCGGGATAGACGCCCACCACCACGCCCTGGCGGATCGTGTATTCCGGGAACTCCTGCTTGGGAATATGCACCAGCCCGTAAATACCGAAGGCGAACAGGCAGCCCACGATGAGGAAGGCGATGCGGAAATTGCGCATCGACCACGATATTATATTGCTTTTCATTCCGCTATGACTTTACTTCCCTGGCCGATTTTCTGCATCCCGTCGGTCACGATGCGGTCGCCCGCTTGTATTCCTGCGGTGATCGTGACGGCGTTGTTCACCAGGCGTCCCGTGGCGACAGCCGTGCGGACGACCGAATCCCCGCTCACTTTCCATACGAAGCGGCTTCCGTCGCCGGCCTGCTGCACGGCGCGTACCGGCAGCGCGATCTCTTCGGCCGCCCCTGCCGGCGATGCCTCCACGCGGCATACCATGCCCGGAAGCAGCTCGCCGTCGGCGTTGGACAGCGTGGCGCGTACGTCATAGGTGTGTGTGGCGGGGTTTGCCACGGCACCCTTTTCGATCTTCCCGGCCGGGAAAGCACGGTCGCCGAGTGCCGCGACGGTTATCCGCAGCCGGCTGTCCGTGTCCAGGCGTGCGATCTCCTGCTCGGGTACCGGGAAGCGGACTTTCACCGTCCCGATCCGCAGCAGGGTCATGGCCGGGACGCCCGGCAGAACCGTCTCCCCCGCTGCGGCCTGCCGTTTGCCGATGACGCCCGTGAACGGTGCGTACAACTTGCAGTCGTCGAGGTTTTTGCGGGCGATGCCGTATGCCGACTCGGCCTGGCGCAGCCGGGTCTGCGCCTCGACCCACTTGATCTGGGGCAGGCTCTCGGCGTCGTAAAGTTGTTTGAGGCGCGCACAGGCATCTTTCGCCTGGTCGAGTGCCGCCTGCGCGGCATCGAAGGTCTGCCGGGCCGACGTCGGATCGAGTTCGGCCAACAGCTGCCCCTGCTGCACGCGCTGCCCTTCGTCTGCGTAGGTGCGCGCGACGGTACCGGCGACGGGGAAACTCAGGGCGGCCGAGGTCTCCTCCTCGATCGTGCCGACGTAGAGCGCGGCGTCGATGTCCGACGACGGGGTGACGACGATGGTGCCCACCCGCAGCGGATCGGCCGTATGGGTCTTTTTCGGTGATGTGCAACCTGTCGCTAACAGCAGTATTGCGCAAAAAGTCGTTTGTTTCATCTGTTCCGTATTTTTCGATGCAAAGTTGCCGTTTTAGCGGTCGTAAGAAAAGACCATCGTGTCGGATGAATTCGTCGATTGGTTCGATTTTGTACTATTCAATGAAAAGCTCCCGGGATTTGCGTATATTTGTCCGCATAATTATCGGTAAAATGAACAAAAAGGAGATTCAGAGCTTCTCGCTCGCCACATTGCTCGACATCTGCGGCCGCAGGCCGGAAGACCTCTATTACGATGGATGCCTGATCGCTTCGCGTGTCAATGTGAAGGATGAATTCAACATCGACCTGTTCCGGTATCCGACACGTCTGAACGCCTTTGCGATCATTTTTTGTTCTAAAGGTTCGATTGTTTCCACTTCGGGCGTGACGCGCCACACGATTGGCGAGAGGACGCTTTTCGTGCACCTGCCCGGCAGCATCCTGCAGGTCGAGTCGGTGGAGGACGCCAGCGTGCACGCCATTCTCTGCGAGGAGGAGTTCATCCAACGGATCAATATCGACCTCAAATTGCTGACACAGCTTTTCCTGCAGGTCGAGAAGCATCCCAGCCTGCCGCTCGACGGCGAGGAGTGGGACGGGGTCATGCGTTCGCTGGACGGGATCCGCATCGAGGGGGCACGGCAGCACAACGACCCCTACTCCGCCGAGATCATACGTTCGATGATCCGGACACTGGCCTACAAGGTCTGCCGGATCATCGCCCGGCATGTCGAGACGGGGGCGTCGGACGCCTCTTCGCGCAGCCGCAACGAGGAGTATTTCAACCAGTTCATGGGGGTGCTGGCCAGGCATTACATGCAGCAGCGTTCGGTCGGTTTCTATGCCGGCCAGCTGAACCTGACGCCCAAATACCTCACGACGATCATCCGCAAGACCAGCGGGCGCACGGCCGTGCAGTGGATTGACGACTATGTGGTGCTCGAAGCCAAAAACCTGCTGAAATACTCCACGATGAGCATCCAGGAGATCTCCTACTACCTGAATTTCCCCAACCAGTCGTTTTTCGGGAAATACTTCAAGAACCATACGGGCATGACCCCCACCGCTTACCGGCTGGGGAAATAGCCCGCCCGCGCGATCCGGAATGAAAATTACCCGGGCAAGCGCTCCGGGTAATTTTTGGGTGCATCCACCTGCGGGACGGTATATCTCAGGGCCTGTTCAACAGGTGGTTGGCGGCTATATATATGCAGGCCGGGTTTGCCGCTATGGTCTTTTCCGCGAAGGCCCGGAAGTCTGACTCGGACACATATCCCGGCCGTCCCAGCATCCTGTTGAGCGACTCCCAGTTATATACTCCCGGACGCCTCGAGAATCTGCGGAACCATTTTCCGATGGGAGTGCCCTGCCTGACCCTGCTGCTGGAACTGTTTTCGGAATTGTCGCTTGTCTTTATCTGCAGCAGCGAGCCGTCCGCCTTGCAAAAGTCTACCGCGTCGATCGTACTCCCCCAGCAGCAATACCACCCCAGGGGAGATAATTTTACGGACAGGTACTCTTCGAGCAACTCGCCGATATTGTTTTCGATTGTCATCAGCAGGGAGTGCCCGGCCACTATTTTATCGGCCAGATTATCCTCGAGCCCGGATATCCTGGCTCTGAGGATCGTTTTTGCCATCGGATCCGGATGTGTCCCGGAGCAATTCCCGGTTCTGACCGAGGGCCTGTTGTTATATCCGGCCAGGTATGCCCCCACCCACTTTTTCATGTAGCCGGATAGAAGTATGGTGTCCGAACTCTTCAGGCGGAACGTCGGCAAGTTGCGTTTTTCGCTGAAGGCGACTTTCAGGACGGTCTCCATGGCGGGGGAATAATTTTCTCCGGCGTATATTTTGGCATAGGCGATTGCCTGTTCCGTACTCGATTCGTCGAATCTGTATGCATCCGTCATGGCTTTTTTGTTTTAAAATTACGGATTAACCGAATTCGATCGTCAACTGGGACGATGTTTTTTTTCGTTTTCCCGATAAAATTCCGGTTTCGAATTCATGATCCGACGTGCCCTTGTAGCGGGAATAAGGAAAGCCTTCCGGTGCCGCCGTTTCGACTCCCTGGCGGTGGGCGGCGATTGTCCTGCCGATTGCCCTGCCCAGCCCGACGGGAACCGCATTGCCGATTTGCTTGTATTTGTCCAGCAAACTGCCTTCGATCACCCAATCGTCGGGAAATTCCTGAATCCTTTTGTATTCTTGTATGGACAGGGGCCTGTTTTCCGTCGGGTGCGCCAATTCCGTTGCGGGCATGGCGGGATGGGTGACTACCGTGGGGGACGGCGAATCCCAGTCCAGCCTTCGGTAAAAACCCGTTTTCCCACCGCCCAGATGGTAGGAGTTTCCCATGGCTTCCGGCTGGAGTTCTTTGGGCAGATTCCGCCAGTTTTCCCCCGGTTTCAGCATCTTTATGTATTTCAGCCGCTTCTCGGAAAAGTCGATGTGGTCGCATCGGGCCGGATCCAATCCGGCTACTGCATCCCTGAAAGTCCTCCACCTTTCAAGCCCGAATCCCTCCTCGTTCGAATGGGTGGGACGGAGGTACGGAACCGGGTTCGGGGATTTGGTGCATGTTATGACCACCCTCTCCCTAATTTGCGGGGAGCCGAAATTGGCCGAATTGTAAAGGTTGAAAGTTACGTTGTAACCTGCGGCTTCCAGCTTCTTTTTGATATAAAAGAGTGTCGACCCCGGTGTCTTTGCCCAATTGATGTTGTAGCTGCGGGTAATTTCATCGTCGATGTCTATCGAAAGTGCGGACGAAAACAACCCTCTTACGTTTTCTATTACGGCGTACTGCGGTTGTATCTCCCGGATGACTTCTATGTATTTCAGAAAGACATTGCCCCGCTCGTCCTGGAAGCCGAGCCTTTTCCCGGCCGTGCTGAATGCCTGGCAGGGCGGCCCGCCGACGATGATGTCGACCTGCCCGTTTTCTTTGAGGTTTGCATATTCCAGGATCTCCCCGGCCGTGTAGTCCCTTATATCTCCGATCAGGCCGATGCCGGGTTCGTTGGCGACGATCGTTCGGCGGCATGCGTTATCCGTTTCGCAGGCCAGTAATATGTTGATGCCCTCCTGCTCCAGTCCGATGTCCAGCCCCATCGCCCCGGAGAAAAAGGAGAGGCAATTCAGTGCTCCCTGTTTTGGTGCCTTCCTGGATTTCCGATCGGGAACGTCATTTTTTTTCGTCCGCAGATCCTTCCTGTCGAAAGATTCCAAAGTATCGTCGTTTATAATCCATGAGTCCCCTATTTTTTGGCCGGCGAGGCGGCCTTCCCTTAAAAGTTTCCTCACATATTGGGCGGAGCATCCCAAGGTCTCCGCCGTTTCAATCACACTCAGCAACATTGTATGGTTATTTCGTTTGCGAAACACTGCAAATATACCCTTTTCCCTGCAAACGGCCAAAAAAACTCCCTCGGGCCGGAAGTTTTTATCCCGATACGTTCGACCCGTGCCGGACGGGGAGTCGCAGGAACCCGTAAGACGGACAGGTTATTTCACTGCTTCCGGGTTCCTGCGTTTGTCCCGGGTACGCAAGGGGCATAACGGGGGCTTATTGACCGTGTCCTTGCCGGGGTATTTGTTCGAAAGCCGTTGATTTGCATCGTTTGACGCAGGAGGGAAAATACGTTTCCAATGGGGAGTTTTATGGAGAGGCAATGGGAGCCAGGGCCATGGAAAGGCGCTTTTGTCTCTTTCCCGCCGCGGGTAAACAAAAAAATCAGCAACTTCATTTCTGTAAGTTGCTGATTTCGAGAGTGGAAAACAGGGTTGTTTGCGCTATAGAGAGCAGATTGAGGCTAATTGATTGTCGGATAATTTGATATGCATATTGTTGCCATATTTTGTAATTCGGCGATTTAGCGGTTTTAGGCAACGAAATGCAGGCGTTGAGTTAACAAATCGTTAACCGAAATTATTAACCGGTTACCCCGTTACTCTGCTTGCTTTTTCTTGCATAATATATTCTTTTTCATTGTATTGCGATATTCTTCATCTTGACAAGGGACTCATAACGAACTAATTTTGCACCCCTTAAAGTTACGTGTTATGAGAAGCACCTTTCGGATTCTGTTTTACGTCAACAAACAACGCGCAAAGGACGGCCGTGTCCCGATCTATGTCCGGCTTACGGTCAACGGCAAAAGCACTTTCATATCGTCGCGCCTGACTATCCCGCTCACCTTGTGGAATTCTGCGGCGAACAAGGCCGCCGGTAAGAGTGCCGAGGCCCGGAATGTCAATGCCGAGTTGGAGCGCATCCAGGCCAAACTGCTCCACCACTATCAACGTATCTCCGACCGTGACGCCTATGTCACGGCCGAACGGGTAAAGTCCGCTTACCTCGGTATGGGCGAGGAGTACGAAACCCTATTGGAAGCTCTCGACAAATTCAACCGCGATTTCAAACAGCACGTCGGCGTGGATCGGGCACAGTCCACCTATCGCAAATACGACAACGTACGTAAACGGCTGGCCCAGTTTCTTTCCGACAAACTACATCGGGAGGATATTCCGCTGAAAGAGTTGACCGAAACTTTCATTACCGACTACGACCTCTATCTGCGCGGTGAGAAGGGTTTGACACCCTCGTGCGTTTGCATCTACACCAAACCGTTGAAGATGATCGTGACGAAAGCGCACAATGCAGGTATGATTGCCCGCAATCCGTTCGCCGACTACCATCCGAAAAAGACGACCAAAGAACGCGGCTATCTGATCGAATCGGAGTTGCAGGCGTTGATGAACCACAAATTCACGTTCGACGGTTATGGCAAGGTGCGCGATATGTTCGTCTTCTCCTGTTTCACGGGTATGGCCCATGCCGACGTCAAGGGGCTGACGCAGGAGATGATTCAACGCTCTTTCGACGGGGATTTATGGATTGTTAAGACGCGGCAAAAGACGAGCACGCCGTTCAAAATCAAATTGTGCGGCATTACGAAGCGCATCATCGCCTGCTACAAGCGCGAAGTTGCAGGGACGAATCTCGTGCTGCCCGTGCCCGACATCGCCTACTGCAACAGGGTGTTGAAGAAAATAGCGGCAGAAGTCGGCATCGATAAGACGATAACCTATCACACTGCCCGTCACACGTTCGCCACGACCAACGCGCTGGCGCAAGGTATCCGTATTGAGGTGGTCAGTCGGATGCTGGGGCACACGAACATCAAAACGACACAGATATATGCCAAAGTAACGGACGACATGCTGGCAAAGGGTTTCGACGAGATGGCCGGTATCTATTCCGAAAAGTACAGCCTCGCACAACGAAATAAGGAATAACAGTAGGATAGATTCAGCCCGTCGCCCCTGTGCGCGACGGGATCCTCCATAAATCCCAAGGGCGCACAGGGGCGAAGGGCTTCCGGGCCGTCGGTTCTCTTTCATCGGCTTCTCCTGCTGACGGACACCACACCGGCACAGTCTCCCACAGATCGGCCGCTCCGCGCCCGCGCCTTTTTACAAAAGGCATAATCTCTTAGGGCATTTTCTTTCCGCATTGCTCCGCAACGCTGAAAATGCCCCAATAGGCCAAAGGGGCTGCACCCCTCTGGACACCCCTTGCGGCGGCAGCTCCGCGACCCCGACGACGGCCGGGACAACTCCGAATCCTTGTCCGGCCACAACCGAATTATCAACTACCAAAAATTATACCGCTATGGGCTATGTCGTATTGCATATCGAAAAGGCGGCCGGAACGGACGCCGCCATGTCGGGACACGTCGAGCGGAGAATCGCACCCGCCAACGTCATAACGACACTTACCTACCTCAATGAAGAATTAGTAGAGTTCCCCAAAGGAGTGACCAACCGCATCGAAGCGATCCAGCACCGACTGGACAATGCCGGGCTGGAGCGCAAGATCGGAAAGAACCAAGTGCGGGCGTTGCGCGTCGTAATGTCCGGAAGCCCCGAAGATATGAAGCGTATCCGGCAGGCCGGGCAGTTGAATGCTTGGGCCAAGGATTCCTGCGGCTGGCTGCAAAAAACCTTCGGAAAGGAAAATGTCGTATCGGCAGTCCTGCATCTGGACGAGAAAACACCACATATCCACGCGACCGTCGTGCCCATTGTCCGGGGAGAGCGGCGAAAAGCTAAACTGGAGCGGGAGAGAAACGCGGCGAGCGGAAAGCGAACATACCGTACCAAGAAAGACCGCCCGCGTCTATGTGCCGACGATGTGATGGCGAGGGACAAACTCAAAGCCTACCAGACCACCTATGCCGAAGCGATGGCCAAATACGGACTGCGACGCGGTATCGAAGGATCGGAGGCAAAACATATATCCATGCAACAGTATTACCGCGAGGTATTCGTCCGCAAGAACGAAATCGCCGAGCAGGTCGAGAATCTCAAAGAGCAGCGACAAACCCTAACGGTCGATATTGCCGCTTTGCAGGCACAGCGGGAGGCCGCACGGTCGGAACTCACGCAGACCCGGCGCGAGATCAAGACCGACAAAATAAAAGGCGTGGCGGTAGATGCCACGACAAAGGCGGTCGAACGAATTGGGGCGTTGTTCCACGACCCCGAGCCCGCGAGGTATGAAAAGCAGATCGCGGACTTACGGGACATGATAGAGGCCAAAGACAAAGACATTAAGAGCCTGCAACGGGGAATAGCGACGATACAGGCCGGGCACGAAAAAGAGGTCGCCGACCTTAAACAGGAAACCCGACAGGTCGTGAAAGCCCTGATGCGCGTCGATGAGCTGTGTCCCTATGTAAAGGGGCTGTTGAAATGGGAAAACTATTGCAAGAACGCCGGACTGGACAAGGAGGGGACAAGAGCGTTATTTACGATGCAACCTTACAGATATACGGGCGATCTGCATTCGATAAGGTATAATCATACGTTTCGGGCGAACTATTGTCCTGCAACTTAAACCCGACAAGGACGGACCCGGAGGATTCCGGTTCTCCATAAACGGAGAAGACGCCGATGGGTGGTTCAAACAACAACGAAAGGAGTTTTACCAGAAAATCGGGATAAATATCGAACCAAGGCAAAACAAAGGAAATAAATATAGCGTTGGAAATTAAATATATTTGTCCTGTGCAATAATTTGGCATACCAATTTGCTATCTTTGGCAGAGGAATTAAAAAGTATGGCATCAGATCTTTTCAAAAAGTACATTTGGTTGGCCGACACGATCCGTCGGGCTGGGCCGATTACGTTTGCTGAAATCAATGAACGCTGGCAGCGCAGTACGCTGTCGAACGAAAAGCGGCTCGCGTTACGAACATTTCACAACCACCGCGAGGCGATAGAGGAATTATTCGGCATTTGCATCGCCTGCGACGAGCGAACGAACCGCTACTACATAGCTAACAGCGACGACCTGCAACGCGACAGCATGGCGAATTGGTTGCTCGACAGTTTCTCGGTTAGCAACATGCTGCGCGAGACCCAATCGCTGCGCAACCGCATACTGGTAGAGAATATCCCCTCATCGAAAAGTTTTCTGACCGATATTTTGGAGGCGATGCGCGAGAACCGGCAGATCGGCGTTGCCTACCAACCGTTTTACGGGGACACGCCGTTTGAGTTGATGCTTCGCCCGCTTTTCGTCAAGCTCTACGAACGCCGCTGGTATCTCTATGCCGACAAACCGTATGAAGCGAAAATCAAACTCTACGCACTCGATCGGATGCAGGCGGTTCGGTTGACCGAAAAGCGTTTTACGCCGCCCGCCGATCTCAATCCCGGGGATTATCTGTCCGGTGCCTTCGGCGTGGCCGTTTACGATGACATCAAACCCTGTACGATCCGGATCCGCGCCTACGGCAACGGGCCGAAATACTTGCGGACACTGCCTCTGCACGATTCGCAGCAGGAGATCGAAACGACGGCCAATTATGCCGATTTCGAATATCGGGTCGCTCCTACTTACGAGTTTTACCGGGCTGTATTGGCACAGCATATCGATATTGAGGTACTGTCGCCGATCGCCGTGCGAAATGAAACAGAGCGGATCATCGACGAGATAAACCTTCTCTATTCACGGCATAAGCGGCGTATGATCTTTCTCGATTTCGATGGCGTACTCAACACCGGGCGGCATATTGCCGCGCTGAAAAGAGCCGGCAAACCGTTGTCGGATAAATACGGTTATCTGTTCGATCCCGAATCAGTCGCCAATTTGGGCACGATCATCGACGCGACAGGGGCATCGGTCGTTATTTCCTCCTCGTGGAAATTCGAAGGAGCGGAACGTATGGCGGCGATGTGGCGCGAACGCTGTTTGCCCGGTCGAATGATCGACATCACGGAAAGGTGTATGACAGCCGAGGAAATCCGGGCAATAAACCCCGACTTCGACGATCCCGAAATGTTTATCGGCAAAGGCAACGAGATCAAGCATTGGTTGCTTGAGCATACGCCCGAAGGATACCGCTACGTCATTCTGGATGACGAACCGGATATTTTACCCGAACAGCGACCGAATTTTATCCGGATCGATCCCGAGCGCGGCATCACGGAAGAGGATGCGCGGCAAGCGATTGAGATTTTGAATCATTAAATTAAAGAGATGACTGCAAAAACGAACCGGCAAAAACCGGCTGAGGCAGCGATTGCCGTTTCGATCGTCCGATACGACGGGAGTGAATACACGTTGCAAAACGAAGAGCAGTTGCAGGTTTGCATCCACAGGTCGCTGATTTCCGACAACGGGCTGACTTTCGACTTGCAAAACCGCCTGCTCATCCCGGAGAGTCTTTACGACATCTGGTTCGGACATGCGCGCGAAGCGCAGCGGTGTAAGGCGGAAAAACATCGGTGGAAGGTCTACTCGGAGCATATTCCTCTCTTCTGGCATCATCGGGAACAGATTCTCTTCGACCCTAAGCTCTTCTTTACCGAAACGCCGCTTAGGGTCTATGGTTTCGGAAAAATTTGCCTGGGAATACTTGTTAAGGCATGGATAGACTATCCGAACACTTTTTGCAAACCATGCCCGAAATGCAAGGGGCGGTCGCTTGTTTTCAGTTTCAGTGGTTCGCCCATGAGCGGAATGAGTTCCCACTCGGTACACTGCCTCGATTGCGGTACGGTTACCTCCGGAATAAGTGGTGGTGAGTTCGGAGTCTTCCGCGCAGCGACAAGACATATTATCCAAGCACATTCCGTATCGAACAGTCCCGAATTGCTAATATTGGATCAAGTTGTTGAGATCTTGAAATAAATCTATATCTTTGAAAGAAGAATCTTAAAACTTAAATCAATATGTATTATAATCGCACAATCTCAACTGATTTTGAGGATTTACTAAAAAGCGGACATTTCTCCTGGATTATTCCATACGTCAAAAAACACGAGGATCTGGACATTTTGATTGGACGTAATAAGAGTATGGAATTTTGCTCTGTTTATCGAGGATTGTCCCGAATTCTCCGAATATACCGACCCATAAGCAAAAAACAAAAATATGGGAATTTCAAATGGGATGCAGCCGATAAATATATAGCAATGTACTCCGACCCGAAAGTTTCATTGGAGCAATTATGCGAGGACGACATTGAGAAAGTTCGTCGCCAGATCGAGAAAACCTCTGAATTTACTCGGTATTATAAAGAAGGAACAGCAACCGAAGCGGGAAGCGAGGGGTTTTATCAGAATGCCATACAACGGAAATACGGCCTTTTATCCGAATCTACGTCTGCATTGGTTATTGTAGACAAGGAAGCAGTAATCGGATATGACGGCGGACAGTCCGAAAAAAAACAACGTTTCAATTCGGAACGCAATGATTATAAGGCCGTAAAGAATGATCTGCAAAAAAAATACCCGAAGGATTTCGGTAAGGCCGATGAAAATAGCATTTTAGGCAATGAACTGGATTTAATCGCATTGGACAAAGATGGATACATTCATTTAATGGAGTTGAAAAAAGGATCCAATACATCGGGGATATATATGAGTCCTTTTCAAATAGGTCTTTACCATCGATTATTCAAATCATTCAATAAAGAAGAACTAAAAGAGAATATTCGATCTATGATCGAGCAAAAAAAACGCCTGGGCTTAATCAATCCCGATTGGACTATCCCTGAAATACAGAACCGATTTATACCCGAATTGATTATTTGTCATCGGATTATGCATAGCAGCTGCTATCCTCAAAAGTATAACCGTGTTATTGAATATATTAAGGATAACTATCCGAGAATTTATGAAGATATACGCGATATAAAGGTTAAAGACGAAAATCTGAATCTTTTATGCAAATAACCATCCACCGCGGCATCGACCAGATCGGCGGGTGCATCACCGAAATCCGGACTGCCCGGTCGAAAATTCTGATCGATCTCGGACATAACCTTCCCAAAGGCAACGGCCCGTCGGAAGACCGGTTCGACAATGCCGGGGTCATTGCACAACTGTGCGAGGGATGCGATGCGGTATTCTACACGCACTACCACGGCGATCACGTGGATTTATTCCGGCATGTGCCGGAGCGGGTCGATCAATATATCGGGCCGTTAGCCAAAGCCGTAATGCGCATCCGGCTGGAACACCTGACGCATGTTCCGGGCGAGAAAGAGCGACGAGAGGCCGATCTGACAGCCTTCGAGCGATTCAAGACCTACGAACCCGCCCGTTGTATACGGGTCGGAAAAGATATTCGGATTACGCCCTATTTCGTCAGTCACTCGGCAGCCGACGCCTATATGTTTCTCGTCGAGGCCGATGGCAAACGGATTCTGCATACGGGCGATTTCCGGCAGCACGGCTATTTGGGGAAAGGACTGCTGCCGACGCTCGAAAAATACATCGCACCGCAAGGTATCGACGTATTGATTACCGAGGGAACGATGCTCGACCGCAACGAGAAGAAAATCGTCCACGAGAACGACCTGAAACGACAGGCCATCGAGTTGATGAAACGCTACAAAAACGTCTTCCTACTCTGCTCCTCGACGGATATGGATCGGTTAGCGACTTTTCACCGGGCAAATCGGGAAATGCGCAACCGTCCGTTCGTATGCGATGCCTATCAACAGCGGATTCTGGAATTATTCGCCGGCCATGCCGGGGTGAAAAGCCCGCTTTTCAAATTCGATCACAAGGTTTACGGTTCCGACGAACGGAACGAAAAACTGCGGAAATGGATGTTGGATACGGGATTCACGATGTTGCTGCGCACCAGCCCCAAGTATCGGCGGTGGGTCGACACGTTGCTACCGGAACTGAATCCGGATGAAACCCTATTGATTTACTCGATGTTCCGCGGCTATATTCTTCCGACGCACGAAGCCTATAATCCGGATCTGAAGGCACTCGTCGCCCGGTTTCCGCACTCTGAATACGTGCATACATCGGGACATGCGACAACCGATACGCTGGCCGCCGTTTGCCGCACGGTTTCTCCGCGTACAGCAATCATTCCAATCCATCGGGATAAAGGCTCCGATTTCGCCTCGCTCGACATCGGCGACGAACTGCGGTCGAAAATCGTTACGGCTTCACAAACGATCGACGGGATAGATTTCCTCGTGAAATAGTCGGGCCGAATCCGTTTTTACACTCCGCTGTGCAACTTTTCCGCACAGCGGTTTTTTTATTTTGCAGTAAAAAGAAACGACATGCTGGATATTTACTGTAAAGGAGGGAAAATGGGTTTTCAGACCGAACAGGGCGTGCATCTCACAACGGCCCGGTGGCGATATGCGGAACGGCTCGACGACCGGACGGGAATCGTTTGCGATGTGGCCTGGTATGCTCTGTTACGAATCCATCCCCGACGTCTGATTCCTCTCGACTGCGAATGTGCGGATCGGTACGGTACCGGTCTGGTACGAATTCGCCGCAACGGGAAATACGGATTACTCGACCGGGACGGGCAAATCATTATTCCGGTTGAATACGATATGCTGACCCGCCATTACGGACAATTCAACATCATCGGCCGGCAACGAAAATACGGATTGCTGAACCGACTCGGCGAATGGGTGCGGCCGCTCGTTTACGATGCGATCCTGCCCATAAACCAGCGGGGCAATAACCGTTTCGCTTGTATTCGCCGCGGCAAAACCGAATTTTTATAGTCGGTTATGCTTTGGAACAGTTACAAAAAGAGTTGCATGCACAACTGCCCATGCCATTTTTTCGCATATCACACCCCTAACTTTGCCGAAAAGCAATGGAATTATGGAAGAACGGACTTTGATGCAGGATATCTGCGAAGTGGTGCAGTTGGCAAATGGTTCGCACTTATCGGACGATTTCTGGGGCAACGCGACACCTCTCCTTGAGCGCTTGGGACGGCGACTCGATCTGACGCCCGTGCAGACGATGTTGTTCGCCGTATTGATTGAGTTGTCGGACGACCGAAAGATCGTATTGAAGCAGCTTGCCGAGTTTCTCGGCTGCCGCAAAGTCGAGTTGCTGAACCATGCGGCCGATTTCGAGGAATTAATCCGTCGACAGCTTATTCGCCGACGGCGTAGCGGATCGGCCGAACCGGATACCTATCGCATCCCGAAAATGGTACTTGAAGCGTTGCAGGCCGGAAAGATATTCACTCCGCCCCCAATCTGCGGCCTTACGATCGACCAATTTTTCGTGCGACTGGGGAAATTAATCAGCTACACATCCCAACAGGAGATGTCACAAACGGAACTCGCCGAAGAGTTGCAACAATTAATCGACCGAAACCAGCAGTTGGAATTTTGCTGCCGTTTTCGGGAAATTGCACAGTCTCTCCATATTTGGGATACGCTTGTCTTTGCACAATGCTGCAATCTCTATGTAAATAATCGGGACGACCATATCGGCTGGCATGATATAGAGGTACTTTTTGATGACGAATGGGCTGCACGTTGCGAGAAAGACGCGTTGCTGGCCCGTTATAGCGAGCTGTTCGACCTAAACATCCTGGAAAATGCCCCGGACAGCGGCATGTTCGGCAACCGCGAAGCGTTCCGCCTGACCGACAAAGCGAAAATAACTCTCTTTTCCGAAATCCTGATCCAATTACAGTCTCCGCGCAGCCGGAAAGAGTTGATTATAGCTTCCAGCCTTACTCCGAAAAAACTCTGGTTCAATCCCGGGGAGCAGGCGAAAATCGATCGGCTGGGGCTTTTACTCGAAGCAGAGCGGTTCAATGCCGTCAGGCAGCGGCTATGGCAAAACGGTATGCGTCAGGGTTTCGCCTGCCTGTTTTACGGTTCGCCCGGCACGGGGAAAACCGAGTCGGTTTATCAATTAGCACGGCAAAGCGGCCGGGATATTATGCAGGTCGATATTTCGGAAACAAAAAGCATGTGGTTCGGCGAAAGCGAGAAACGCCTCAAAGAGATTTTCGACCGCTATCGCGGCTATGTGCGCGACTGCGACCCAGCTCCGATTCTGTTGTTCAACGAAGCGGATGCTGTATTGGGCCGCCGACGTACGACGATGGGCGGCTCTCTCGACCAAACCGAAAATGCAATGCAGAATATCCTATTGCAGGAGATCGAACGACTCGACGGCATCCTGATCGCTACCACCAATTTGACACAAAACCTTGACCAGGCTTTCGAGCGCCGATTCCTCTATAAAATCAAATTTTGTCGCCCGACGTTCGAGACCCGTCGTGCTATCTGGCAAACGATGTTGCCGTCGTTAAAGATCACCGAAGTCGAAGAACTGTCCCGCATGTTCGACTTGAGCGGCGGTCAGATCGAAAACGTCATCCGTAAATACACTGCCGATTATCTTCTCACCATGGAACCGAATGCCGAACAAGATGCGTCTTTACTGGACAATCTCTACCTTTATTGTCGAGAGGAGTTGCACTATGATTCCGAATCCCGAAAAAGAATCGGGTATTGATTTATTTAGTATATTTGCAATATGGGTTCTTTTTCAAGTTGAAATACTGAGCAATACGGCGCAGAAGATCAGTGAGCAACTCGTTAACCGTCATAAATAGAAAATCCTCACAACTCGCTGATTAGCTTGCTGCAAGGATTTAATCGTCTGTTTTTGAGCGGAAAACGGGATTCTGACTTCGTTTCCGTAATTATTTCTTTTTCAACTAATTCATCCTCAAAATTTCAAGTCCCAAATGAGAGTGGTACATTTTGTCCACAATCCATTTTTACTCTTAAAATTAGACAGAACGGTATTGCAAAGATAATGCGTTTTCCCTAAAAAACAAACAAATAGCCTGGCCTATTTCATGATTTTTCTGATGGCTTATTAATGGGTGTATTGGAAAAAGAAAATCAATTATTTTAATTATATAACTCGATATATCTCAAAATGCTAACATATTATTCGCATACGTTATTCCTATCTACAATCAATATGCAAAGTTGAGTAATGAATGTCGGACGACAGGTTTATCTTGATGTGGGCAGCATAAGCGTAGTTGTTCCTACATCGCGCGGCTTGTAAGCCCGATGATACGGCTGTTCCAGCTGATCCGGTCGAAAATTAAACGAATATTTATCTCCTGGAGCAGTTTTCGGAATTGTTCCGGATATCCGGGTCTTCCCGTTTTACTGCTTGGCGTGAAAGCGTCAATTTTTAACTCAAGACCAGTTGTCATCTTGCAATCCACCTTCATAGAAATATGAAGGTGGATTTAATAAACCGTTTTCGTCGAAAAGAAGTACTTATTCCCGGGGATTTTCTTTGGTTTAATCAATAGTACTCATTGGCAAAGAACTTTTTCCATTCCTTATTACACTAAACATTTAATAATAACGAATCCTCGATTTGTTTTGCCGTGCGAGAGGGAATATCGTATTCTTTGGCCAGAACGTTCCATTGACTGACGGCATCTTTTATTTGTTCGATTATTTCAGCAGGACGTTTGATATTCATTTTTTCAGCTACGGAGAGAAAATCGTTTGTCCCGATATCGATCCATTTGTTATTGACTGACATCTGATGCTGCGAGGTCCACTCTCCTTTGGGATTATAAGCCCATGAAACATCATAAGCAGGAGAGAGGCGCCACACACCGTCTTTATCCATCAGGAAGGAGATATTTTTGGTATGATCGTCCTGGTTCCGGGCCACGACGTTGAACACCATGCGGCGGAACATCTGCTCGGCCTGCGTATAGGGAAGCCGCAGCTGGCGCATTATCTGGAATGCCTGCTCGTAAGAATAGGCACGGGACATCTTATAGTCGAAATGCGCAATACCGCAGAGGGTTTGCATGTGTATCTTCTCATTGCCGTTTCGGCGGTCGAAGCGTTTGGTCATAAAATGGGCACGCCCATTTTCCTGAAGCAATCGGCATTCTGTCATCTCAATTCCGGCTTTTAAAGCCATGAGGTAATATACGTATTCGATCTGTCCGAAATGTTTGGGGTCTCCTAACTCTGCATTGGTTACGCCGTCGAGTTTCAGCAGCCAATGTTCGAATCCTTTCGGGGCGTTGATCTGCCCGGAACGGACTTCTCCTGTTCTGTCATTATAGGCGATAACCGCTTTTGCTCGCTGTCCGCCTGCCGAGGTGCCGACTTTAATTATATTTGCAAGGGCTTCACGCGTATCGGCAAGGATATTCGTGTCGAGTCCTGCTTTTTGATTCAGTACCTCCCTGGCAACACCGACCAAAGAGTCGATTTCGATTTTCGTCCCCTTTTCCAGAAAATTATCTTGAGCGGGGACGAATTCCAGGGCTCCCATGCTACGTTTTCCTTGATAACATAAACGCTCAACGGGGTTGGCGAAGTTTCGCCCTACTGTGACGAGCCACCTATCCAACAGAGCTTTGCCATATGCATCCGGCAAGGCGTCGGCCAGTAAGCCAGGCAATCCGAGAAATGTACTCCGAGAGAGGTTCCCGAATGAATAAATCCGATGCCGGGCAACGGGCATTAGAATCGGCGACAATTCCCAACCTTTGGCTCCGAAAGCCGGATCGTATTCGAAAGAAGTAAGTTGCGTATCTTCGTTCCAAAGGGCGGCACCCACAAATTCGCCCCAAATATAAACTTTTGCTAAATCTACCATTGCTCTTCCTTTTTAACAATTTTTCTTTTCGATGTGACACGGATTCTTTTCTTTCGCTCTTCCACCATTTTTGCATAGGCGATAGGGCTAATCTGCGGTTCCTGAAAGAACGGATCTAAAAGCTCCAGGCGATTCAAGGCCCGAAGCACTTGTGTCAGCGTCAGCAGAGAGGTGTTGTGTCCATTTTCGATCGTGCTGATTGCAAAAGCCGACACACCCGCTGTAGCCGACAATTGTTTTTGAGTTACTTGCTGCTCAACACGCACCTCTTTGATTTTTTCTCCGATTCGCTGCAAAATTGCGGAATCGCTTAATGCATACCGATCCATGATGTAATTTTAGATATATACAATCTTATAATGCAAAAATAGTATTAATATTCGATATAACAAAAATTGAACCCACATATATGAATACTATCAAACACTTTCGTGTTAGCCGGTACAACTTGATGCCGAAAACGATGAACTGCGAAACACCCGGATGCGGTGTTTGCTGCCGTTTGGCTCGTATCTCTGCGCCAGTGTTTCAAAAAGGTTCAATTCGATTGTCCCTGTCATAATTCCGATTCATTTTGAGCGGATGATTCAATTCATACGTCACAGACAATTACGAATTTTTCCAAATATACCAATCCGTAGAATAGATATTTTACGCCCTTGCAACTATGGTTTTTAATTCTAATTGTTGTTCCCGGTGCAGGTGGAATCGTATTAGATATGCGCGTCAAGATGTCAAATTGTAATGCCGTGAAATAACGAGAGAATTGGATTGGTTCCATATGCGCTTGTGCAGACTTAATGTTTCATCCATCTTTGCCGCGCAAACTAAAAAACAGCCCAAACGAATGATGGTAGAACAATGTGCTTTCGAGGTCGGAGAGGTCTATCTTTTCCATACCGATAATCCTCAATGTCCGGATGCAGGATCCTTATGGGGCCTTTACGACAGACACGATGGAAACTCGATCTTTCTGGAGTCGTGCTCAATGGATCAGAAGCACTTTTCGAAAGGCCGGCGTTTACCTGCGGAATATCGTTTCTGCCGGCTCTCGACACGCGACGAATTACGTGATTATATGGCGAATAGTATTTGCTCGGAAATGGGTAACTTTAATTAGGATAATAGTGTCCTCATTAAAATTTTTCGTACTATGAGCAGGGATAATTATAATCCGTACCGGGTAGTCGGTGCCAAAAAGATCGACATGTGGTTTTATGAAGGAGGCGATCTGCGCAGGACACATCATTATGTCTACGAGTTATTTATATTGCCGCTGTATGGCGTCTGTGAAAACAGTTTCCTGGATTACAGGCATCATTCCGACGAACTGCTGGAACTCTATCTTCAGCCGCCCTATATCGAGGTTCCGCTGTGGCTGTCGGTAATGACGGTCAAGAAGATGAGTATCCTTGAGGCCAACCGTTTTTTCGAGCTTATAAGGAAGAAGCTGGAGTGTATTTTCAAACATACGTCCCAACCTCTGACGGCGGAACAGCTCCTGAAACTCCTTGTCGAATCGTTGGTAGAATCTGCATAGAAGAGTGACGCGACTCATTGCCGGAGGGGAGGCTGTTATCGGCCCCCTTTCTTTTTGCATTTCCGCTCAGAACCCGAGTTCCTGCATTTCCCCTACCGGCTCGACAATACTCTCATCAAAGGGGCTCCCATAGTTGAACTTCTGCCTCACAGGCCAGACCGTCATCTCCTTTTCAGGGTATACTGTCAGCAGAGCCGCGACGGCCTCCTCCGACTCGATTTTGGAATTGAGCCATAGCTGCTCCTGTTCGGGTGTGAGTATTTTCGGCATCCGAAAGGGGTTGTTGCCACCGTTATGGATCTTCCGCATCATGGCGTTCGCCGCGGTCGTTATCAGCACGAACGACTGCACATTTTCCCCACTCTCCGGATTCGTCCACTCGTCCCAGAGCCCGGCGATCGAGAAAATTTCCTGATCCTTTAAGGTGGTATAGTAGTACTGGGTCTTTCCGTCGGGTAGCCGGTGGGGCTCGAAGAATCCGGTTACGGGGATGATGCACCGGTTATGCGGCCAAAGCATACGCCACGGCCACTTCTCGAAAAGGGTCTCGGCCCGTGCGTTCTTGAACAGGTTTTCCCGGTCGAAGCGTTCCACATCTTCGGGCTTGGCCGTCCGCGGAACCAATCCCCACTGCATCACCTGAAGCTCGTCGCTGCCGGAAACAATCACGCAGTGCGGCTCGGCATAAGCCGGAATGACGTATATATCCTCGGCCAGCCGAATATCGTACACACTGACCTTGCGATTCGGATCGGCCTTCTGCTTGGCCCGCTCTGTCTGTTCCTGTTCGGCGAGGATCTGACGCGCGGCTTCGATAATATCCAACTGCTTGCCGTATCTTTTGGCCACGGCCGCAGCATTTGCTGATAAAGAAGTAAAAAAGCACATAACCTTGTTTTTCAAAAGAGTGTGACAAACTTTGTGCCTTCGTCATATCATTGAGGCGATTGGTCATGTAATAGGGACAGTCATTACAACGTTTATTGATTGTGAAAAATACAATTCTTTTCCGCAAAGTCCTCTGGTTCGAAAACCGGGGTCGTTTCGACATCGACTACTTCGAGATGCTGCAACCGCGCCGGGAGGTGTCGCATAAGCCGCGCTACAAGAGCGGTGTGTTTCGCTCCGACAAATGCGGCCGGGAAATCCAGTACGAATCCGGACTGGAGCTGGAATTCATCATGGAGTTGGAACGCAGCGGGGAGGTTTCATTCTACTGGGAGCAGCCCGCCGCAATCCCCTATTGGCGTGGAAAACTCAAAACCCGCACCTATCCCGATTTCGGAATCTACCTCAAATCCGGGCATTTCATCCTCGCCGAGATCAAGCCCCTGGGCGACATGCTCGACCACCGTGTTCAGGCCAAAGCAGAGGGGATCATGGATTTCTGCTGCCGGCACGGCTTCGGATTCCTTCTCACGGACGGCAGGCACACCCCTGTGCATCTGCTCCGTGGGCGAGTGAACCGAAGGTTGGAAAAACAGCTTAAAGCGGCTTTGGCCACAAACCCGATCCGGGCGGATCAATACAAGGCGATCAAGGAAAGCTTTGAAGCCACTCCAAGCCAGCTCTACCGGGCCATCATCCGCCTCGACCTGAAATATTCGTCCCGCCGTTTCAAACTGCAGTGCGGAAACCAAAGCCCGATCTTCCGGCAGGTCTATTTTGAGCGGAAAAAGTACGACGACCTGTTCGAAGAGCGGTTCCCGGCCCTGTTCGGGCCCGGCAACAAATCCTGATGTAGTTACAGGGCAATGTCAATCCTATCGCTCCATTTGGTCGTGGGGCATTTCGAGAGCATCTCGCGCCACAAGCGGGTGTTGTTGCGCCCTGTAAGCTCCGCGCCCAATACTATAAGTCGGCTATCGAGGTTCAGCGGCCCGTTCACCTCGTCCACGACCGCCTGCAAGCGCCGCAACTGCCCGATATCGGGCCTTTGATGGAACATGTTGAGCTGCACGGCCTCGGCCGGGATCAGGTCGGAGAGGGTGACCGTTGCCCGCTTGAACACGTAGGGCCGTTCGCCCGGCGCGTAGTGCGGCCAGATCGCCCGCAGGATCGTCAGGGCATAGGGGATCATCTCGAAGGTGTTGTCCGTCGGCACCGGGAATTCGACCTGGTAGCCGCGGAATGTCTGGCGCTGGTATTCGTTGAAGGGATTGGTTTCGATACCGACGTAGATGCGCCGGGCATAGGAATGCTGGTCGCGGAGCTTGCGGGCCGAAGAACTGAGATAACGAACCACCGCGGCTTTCACCTCCCCGAACTCCGAGGTCATCTTTCCGAACGCCCGCGAGGTGCATATCTCCTGCTTGTCGGGCGGAGCCAGTTCGAGGCTGATGTAGGGGGTTCCGTTCATCTCGCGCCACAGGCGGTCGCCCACTACGGTCATGTTCTTGCGCACCCACTCCCGGGGCAGGACGGTGAAATCGTAAGCTGTGCGGACGCCCATTGCCGTCAGCCGCTTCTCATACCGCCGACCGATGCCCCACACGTCGCCTATGGGCAACTTTTTCAGTGCCTCCATGCGCTTCTCCTCCGTGTCGATAATGTAGAGTCCCCGCCGTGCATCGTCTGTCTTGGCGAGTTTGTTGGCCGTCTTTGCCAGCACCTTTGTCGGGGCGATGCCCAGGCAGATGGGGATGCCGATCCCGCGCCGGGTGGTGCGGATGATGTCGCGGCCGAGCTTCTCGAAGTCGAAGCCTTCCATGCCCGTGAAATCGAGGAAGGCTTCGTCGATGCTGTATATTTCGAGGTTGGGGACGTACGAGGCCCAAATACTGTGCATGCGGTTGCTCATATCTCCGTAAAGCTCGTAGTTCGAGGAAAACGTGACGATGCCGTGTTCCTTGATGGTATCGGCGATCTGGAACAGCGCATCGCCCATCTTGACGTACCTCTTCGCCAGCCGGTTCATGGCGATCGCACAGCCGTCGTTGTTAGAGGCCACGATAATAGGCTTTCCGTACAGCCACGGCTGCACGGACTCCTCGCAGGAGCAATAAAACGAATTTCCATCCGCGAGGCCGACCATCTGCCGGGGATTCAGGGGCAATAGTTTCAGACTCATTTTGCACCTCCTTTCTTTGTCCTTAATTGCCGGATGGAGTGCGTAACGATACCCCAGAGCAGGCGTTCATTATCGTCGGTGATGCGGAGCGGGGCGTAATCCTTGTTGCCGGGCATCAGCCAGACCTCTCCGTTGTCGCGCACCTCGACGTATTTCATGGTGAAGCCGTCGGGCGTGACGCATACGGCCAGATCGCCCCACTGGGGTTCGAGCATCCGATCCACGATCACCGAATCGGAGTCGTCGATGTCGTCGTCGATCAGAGAGATTCCTTTCACCCTGCCGAAGAACGTGCTCACGGGGTTGGGGATCAGCTCCTCGTTCAGGTCTATAAGTCCCTCGACGGTGACGTTGCTTTCCGGGAACCAGGCGGCTCGGATGGCCCGCCGCTCGAACAACATGGGCAACTCCTTCTGCGGCAGGCGGCGGATGATGCGGGTGCGTCGTTTCTTGTACCGGCGAACCTTGACGATGACTGTCACGATCCCGAGTACTTTTGCTTCGGTATCGCTGCCCAGGGGAACCGTTGCGTCCGTTCCGCCCCCGTCGAGCCACACCTCGCGTCCCTTGCGGCGGACATACTTGAGTACCCGCTCACCGCAGACCTCGCAAAGAGCCAGGTCGCCGGAGCGCGGTGCAAGGCTCGTGTCGAAAAGCATACCGTCACCCTGCTCCAATTCCTCTTCGACCATATAGTAATCCCGCACGCGGGCATAGTAGGTCGCACCCGGATTGAGTATGAGGACTTCGTTCAGGTCGATGCGGTCGCCGATATAGTCTGTGGCCGGCGAGGGGAACCCCGCCGGGATTCCCTCGCTCACGTAGGGCACGGAGCTGATTTTTGTCGTGACGAGTCCGTATATATCGAAATGACTGTTCATAGGTACGATTATGGCACAGGAAGTACTATGGCAGCACGCAATGCCTTCGGGCATTGTGTGGTCATTTCAACATTTATTTAAGTCGATCGTATAGCGGCGGTTTGCCGACTATATAGGAGGAAATAAAGTTGCGTCCTTTCCTTAATACTCTCCTGCGGAGTTATTCACGTCAATAACGAAAAACGTACCGGACATGTTGTGTGCAATCAATCTGCCAAGCAGAATGGCTTCGGGCGATTCGGAGGGGGCATGCCATACCCGGAAGCATCCTTTAAATCATGTGTTATGCGCTTAAAATATTCCCAGAACAATCGGCGCTTCTTTTTGATAGCAAACATCTGATAATCAAATAAAAATTTCATTTTATAAGGTACTCTGTACATACTTTTTGTTGATAATAAATCTGGTAAGGAAACAAAAATGTCCCCTTCTTTTATATCTGCAGGCTGCATTTCGAGAAAATCAAAATTTCAATCTCAGCATAACGCGTTGTAAATTAGTTGTATATAGCAATAGAAGCAGTATAAAACCATTTTTGAAGTCGAAAGAATACAAGAGATCTCTAAGAAATAACATATTGGTATTAAATGATTTAAATAAATCAAAATACAAATTCGAAACAGTATTGGTTATCGCCTCTTAATTAACATCCGACCTTTGCATTACGGATAAATTACAAAGCAATGGAAGTAATCACTATGGAATCGTCAGCATTTAAAAGACTGACAGAGAAAATCGAAACTATCGAACGATTCGTCGTTGAGAAGAGCAACAAGGCAGATGAAGATCTCGACAGTATGTGGATCGATAATTATGCTGTTTGCCAGTATCTGCAAATCAGCGAACGCACACTTCAGCGCCTACGAAGCGCACGCAGTATTTCCTATTCGATGATAGGAGGTAAGACTTATTATACGCTCGGAGAGATTAAACGTACTTTGCAACAACGTCTTATCCGGCGCAATGAAGATTTATTGAGTGAAATGATCGCTCACCACAAACGAAATCTTGAGAAAACAATCAAAAAATAAGATCCCATGTTGGTCGAGAAAGAGTATTTCGACAGCTGGATGCAGCGCATTGTACAACGTTTGGAACACATTATACAAGGGCAGAAGCCTCCGAAGGAACCGGACTGTTTTACACTTGAAAACGGAGAACGATTGCTGGATAATTATGATTTGTGCCGTATGTTGCATGTGAGTAAACGGACCCTTCAACGATATCGTTCGACAGGGGAACTACCCTATCAGATGCTTCGTCAAAAGACATTCTACACAGAATCGGACGTATTGCGATTCATCGAAAACAATTTCAAGAAATTCAACAATATGCAACAGAAAAAAGGGGAATTTTGACCATGGAAAAGGCGTACTAACTACGCCTTTTTGAGAAAGAGTTTACATACAAGGAAATGGCTTTAATAGGAAAAATTACTATTTCACTCGGCCTTTATAACCCGAACGTTTTGGTTTTTCGCGTTTCATTCTCTTGAGCAAAGCTTCGGTAAGACTGTCGAGATAAGGTGTAGGATTGTCGCGTGTCCTCATTTCGCCGAATGTACGGCTAAGATTATCATTCAGGTCGATATTAAACACTTTTTGAATATATTTAGCCAATCGTATTAACGGCATAGCACCGAACGTTCCTTTGGAATGCCAAGCGTATATCTGCTCGCAGAGATCCGTTTTACTATTCTGCCATGTCAGTCGAACGGTCGGCAGAGGCTCATTTCCCATTTCAGAAAGTGTTACGAGTTCCTCGATCAGATATTCACGCAACATATCATTGGCGATGATTTTAGCAACCCGGAAATCTGCTCCTGTAGAAAAAAGGGGATCGCGTTCAAAGTAAAAACAGTCAAGGTATTGATCTGCATTGTTCTTTTTGCCACGCAGGAAATAGATTTGATCCAGGTGTGTGGCGGCACTACGGTAATACCTGTAAAAGTCGAGCCGCTTATCAATGTAAACCTGTATGGCTTTCAACTCATTTTTTAGATAGTCCCGATAATAATCTCCACCACAAAGCGGACGATTCATTTCTATATTGTAAACCTTGCGGTAAAAAATTAATTTGCTGAACATCTGTGGCTTGATCTCTTTGAAAAAATGGATCTCTTCGTCTTCATCCTGAAATTTATTTTCGGAAACAAATGCCTTGAGGCGGATGAAAACTTCCTCCAAGACTCTGGAAACCGCAAGGGCCCGGGCCATCATATTATACTCGGATGTTTCAATTCTACGGACAGTCTTATTTGCTTCTGACTGTAGATTCTTTATAAAATCTTTCATAAATCGTATTTAATCGTCTTACTTTTGCTATTTAAAGGAGGAGGCATTATGTAGGCGCACGTGGCCAAGAGGAAAACAAATTCACAGATATTACTTTTTATTTGAGAGAAGAGGAACGATAAGAGCCTCTCTGCCGTACGACAGGAGGCTCCCATTATATGATCATGATCCAAGGAAACAACTATCAACGATCGTGTTGTTGATAGAACAAGACTTTAAGGAAAAACAAAGTTACAAATTATATAAGATTTTATTCCGGCGAACCCTCTGCCCCTCCCCATTACCCGGGAAGAAAGGAACCGCTGCGACAATATCCTGCTCAAAATTATTCGAGCACAATACCGTCCTGCACGAAGCGTATTTTGAGATCGAGGTCTATGTCGGCATCGGCAATCGTTTCGGTGCGTTTGATCGACGAAAACGAATCTTCAACCGTACTGTTTGCGTCTTCGACGGCGCGCCACTGACCCTCCGGAGTGCATTCGAATGTCCGCATCAGGCGTACCTCGCGTGTCTCCTTTTTTGTTCCGCCGTGGTAGATCTGATTGTGAACCTCGACCCGGCAATCCAATGTCAGGCGCTTGTTTTTTGCAACTTCAGAAATAAGCTGAGTACCGCTGAGCGTGATATTGGTTCCATTTTTATTGCCCCGGCGTTCTAACTCGAAAGGCACTTCGCAAAGTCGATAGCTTTGGGAACCGCTACCGTCGACTTTTTGCGAGACAAGGTCGATCGATTTGATCTTCACGGAGCTGTAATTCGACACCTTGTATTTGCGTTGCCGGGGAGTGGGCCTCGATACGTCCAGACTCAACACGTCGATAACGACATTATTCATTGCCTGGACAGGATAATACGTTTTGGTGGTCACGTCGTAGCTCAGCGTATTGCTCAGACGGGCAAAGGTATTGTCTTTGAGGTAATAGATCGCGTAAGAAATCGGAGCGCCCACATTGTTTTTCGATACCGTGGCGTTTTGGAGGAATTTCTCCAGCGCGGCGAAATTCCCGAAAACCGTTTCCAAACCCTCCTCTGGATTTCCTCCGATCTGCACCATCTTGCAGGTCGATTCATTGAGCACCTTTTTTTGCCTCTCGGAAACGGTGTTGCTCATGTATTTTCTGAAACCGGAACTGATTGCCGTTTCCAACTCCTGCGAGCTGTAACTACTCTCGTAGAGCAGCACGAATGTCCGGCCGTAGGAGACTGAACCCACATAGCAGATCGGATTGCCGAACCCCGTGTAATCGGCCAGTTCCCAAGCACGAATATTGTCGGTGAAAACGCCCTGGAAACCGCCGTCGGGCGCTTCATAGGCCATGGTGAAAAAAAGTTGGTTGAGTTTCACTGCCACATAGCTTTTCGTCTGGTTCCAGTCCTTGCCGAACTCCGTATTGAGCTTCGCACCGAAAAGCTTGAGATTGATACCCAACTTCATGGCCATTTCTTCAACGCTGTGGACGGTCTTGATTTCGAACGAGGTGCGGGCAGGGATCGAGTTGCCGAGAAAATCCGCCATCAGTTCGTTCTGCGCCTGAATCACGTCGGAACCGCGCATGGGTACCTCCTTATACCATTCATCCATGTCCTCGGCGCCCGAGACCAACGAGAGATAGATGCGTCCGGGTTTTCGCTTTTCATAGATCGAGATCAACGCCGGAACGCCTTTAGACAGCGAAGCACCCTGCACCAATGCACCCGGCCAGATATTCGGCCAGGGGTCGAGGGTCACAAACTCCATCGGATTGTCGACCATATCGTAGTGGGTTGTTTTTTCAACACATACTGCTGGATAACTTATTCCGGAGTAAGGATCGCTGTAACTCGGTATCGTACCCGGCAACGTATCGGTTTTGACGGTTTTCACAACGTTCTTCTCTTCGGCAGTCTGGAGTTCACCGGCACTGGCGATCAGATCGGCGACCTTGCGCAATTCCGGCGATAGTCCGTCGGGATCGGGGTTTTCGTCTTTGGTGCAGGCTCCGGCCACAATGGCGAGCAGGAGGGAAAACAAGTAAATTTTTTTCATGTTTTTCGTAATATTTAATAATAGATATGATTAGCACAAAAATCGAAATCGATATGAAATTGCAGGTTGCACCAGCACAGATTGTCGTAAAGGGAGATATCTCCGAAAGCAGCAGGCGTCGAAGCGGAACCGTAGCGGGCTTCCCATCGTTGCGTTTGAACGTTGTAGCGGAATTCCACCCGTAGCGGATAGGTTCTGCTCTCCCATGTGGAACGACTGTTTTTGTCGTTTTTCGACCAGGTACGCCGGTTGTAGAAAAAAACCGAACTCTCCATCACGATCTTGTACTTGGTATTTTCGCCCAACACCCCGAGATTGAACGCATGGTTATAATATCGTTGCGTTCTCACACCGCAGGATGTTATGATGGAAAGACCCGGATCGAATTCCGGAAGCCGCTTCACCGCATTGTTTCGCTCGTCATAAACCGTCACCCGAAGCGGATAACAGGTGAAATGCGACTTTTTCGAGACGTGTCCGTTGCCTCCGGTCTGCACCAACGGCAAATTGCGGATACTGCGGATCGTGATCGTAACGTCGTTAATTTTCGGTTCTTCGAAATACTCCACTACATCGTAAGTCGTATCCATATGCCGATAAACAGGCAGTGTCTGGTTGTTGCAGAGATAGTTGACCCGATAGTCCATAATCTCACCTACATTGTCGCGGGAAAAAACGGCTCCTTTGACGATGAACTCACGGATTTTTTCCGGATCTCCCGTAATCGCGGCCAGTCCCTGTTCCGGATTGCCGCCGATTTGAGTCATCACGACCTTGACTCGACTGAATACATTGCGTGCAAGCGCAGAGACTGGTTCCGTAGCCCGCGTTTGCGGCTCTTCGTATGCATCTCCGACAGCGGCATTCAGGAGACTCTCCGTACAATCCGACTCGTAGAGCAGAATGAAATACCGCCCGTAGGAAACCGATGACACATAAGCGACCGGATTATCGCTCCCGCTGTATCGTTGCAGTTCTTCGACAGTGATATCGTTGGTAAATACATCCCGAAGATTCGGTTGATCGTAGACCATTGTGAAGAAAGTCTGACGCAGTTTAACCATGACCTTCGATGTTTGCTTCTCCCATCCGATTCCGCTGAAATCTCCCTTGGTCGTGGCGTCGAAAGTTCCCGTATCCATATTAAGATAGTAAGCCATCTCTTCTTTAGAATGGACGATATGATGCGAAAAGTTCGTGTTGGCGGGAAATCCGGCCGTATAGGGTGCCAGGATATCATTCATTGTCTGTGTCACATCCGATGCTGAAAAAGTATCGATATCCCGCCAGAAACAGATCGAATCGCCCGAAACGACATTTAAGGAAATACGTCCCGGTTTGCGTTTGTCATAGATAGGAATGAGTGCGGGTTTACCATCTCTTACAGATCGTCCCTGCACGAGAGCCCCCGGCCAGATTACTCCGGCGACATCTGCGGGAGGAATGTTGTCGATGATCGTTTTCGACTGCTTGTTTTTGCTCCGGTGTGAAAGAATGTAATACCCCCAACCGCCAGATCCGGTATTGACATCCGGATTTCTCATATACCTGGCAGGCTCGTCCGTACGGGAGAGTTCCGTCTCGGTTTCCGGAATAATATTCTCGAAAGGGAATTTTCCGATCTCATCCAGATAGGATTGAAGTTCGCGGGTTTTGATCTCCGTGCGTTGAAATTCATCCATTTCGTCCGTACAGGAGAATGCGATCAGACACACGCTTGCCGATACTAAAAAAGTAACAAACTTTGTCATATAGATTGAATTTTGCGATTGCGTTACCGAAGAGCAGCCTTGTTTGCGATTCGAAGTCTGCGACGATTCATCCACCGGTCGTACAGTGCCAGCGGTGCTACCAGCACATAAATACAGAGAACGAATAGCAGTGCGATTGCCGCAATCAAACTGCGGATGCAGTATCCTGGTGCGCGGTGCATAAAACGGCGTATGCAGCCTTCGCTCTTGCCGTGCGTGTTATGATTATCCATGATCGGTTCCCTTTAAACTGTTCGGATTCAATTTGTGTCGTGCCGGACAGCGGCGGTATAGGCTGTATCCCGGTGAAATGGCCGGGGCACAACTCTTATTCCGGCACTCTGGCGTCAGTTACTTGCCCGACAAACCGCGCCATGCTCCGGCCGCCAGTGCCGCACCCGCAAAAGGCGCTACGACGAATACCCAGAACTGCCGTAACGCCTCGCCCCCGGCAAAGAGGGCCGGGGCGATCGAGCGGGCCGGATTGACCGACGTTCCCGTAAGCGGTATACAGACGATGTGTATCAGCACGAGCGTCAGTCCGATGGCCAGTCCGGCAAAAGCGCCTGCACCCTTCTTCGAGTCGGTGGTTCCCAGCACCACCAGCACGAAGAGGAACGTGAAAACTGTTTCGGCGATCAGTGCCGGAACGAGGTTTCCCTCCGAAAAGCCGTTGGCTCCGGTCGCCGTGGCGCCCAGGGCGACATCTCCTGTATTTACCACAGCCCAGATGATCGCCGAGCCGACGATGGCCCCCGCGACCTGCGCGGCCATATAGCCCAGCGCCTCTCCGCTTTTCATACGTCCCGAAAGCCATACGCCCAGCGTAATGGCCGGATTGATATGGCAGCCCGAGATGCCCCCGATCGTGTAGGCCATCGCTACGACCGATAGGCCGAAGGCAAAGGCGATCGTCAGTACGGCTGCCACGCTCGTCGCTCCGCCGTTGAATACGGCTGCTCCGCAGCCCAGAAGCACCAGTGTCATCGTACCGAGTGCTTCGGCAAAAAGTTTCTTCTTCATATAATTTGGGATTTATGTAAATAGGCGTACGTCAAAACAACGGCAAGCAGCAAGAACAGCACGGCCGAAAGAGCCAGCATCAGCACGAAGTCTTTCACGGGATCTTGTTTATCGGGATTCGTAAGCCGCTCCCAGGTTTGCATGTATTCGGGTTTCATCATCGTTCATGTTATAAAGAACCGGCAGGACGGCTTTCGCACACGCCTTATCACAATAAAACGGCTACGACCGGCTGCGCGGTTCTTCTGAATTATCGGTTCACCGCATCGGCTTTCGCTTTCATCCGCGCGGCACGTTTCTCGCTGTCGGGATGCGAAGAGAACATTTTCTGCACGGCGGAAGCCTTCTCTCCTTTGGAAAGTTCAACGAGTTTGGTCAGGCTGTTGGCCATACCGTAGGGACTGAAGCCGTGTTTGACGCAGAATTCGAATCCGTATTCATCCGCGGCGTATTCCTGTTTCTGCGAGAACTGCGCCCCGAGGAATGCCTGAGCCACCTCCCCTAACTGTGACTCAGTGAGTTTGCCGACGGTTCCCCCGGCGGCTCCCGCGGCATGGATGGCAGCGGAGGCCATGTAGGCGTTCTTCATGGCATGCTTCACGTCGGTATGCACCACATGGCCTATTTCATGGCCGATTATAGCCATCAGTTCATCGTCGTCCATGATGTCCATCAGCGACGAGAAGACCCTTATCGAGCCGTCCCCGCAGGCGAAGGCGTTGATGTCGATGACATAGTACACTTTGAAGTTCAGCGGCAGGCCGCCGACCTCGGTAATGCCTGCTGTGAGGCGTTTGAGCCGGGCGTCGTATTCGGCCGTATCGACGGGGTTGTGCGCGTCCATCCACTCCACAGCCTCGCGGCTCATGCGGGCGATATCCGCGTCCGAGAGCGTGACGGCCGTAGCCATATCGCCGGCAGCCTGCACCGCTTTGCGTGTGTCGATCTTACGGCCGCCGATTTTGATCTGGGCCTGAAGCCCCGCGGCGGTGCCCAACAACAGGGCCAGCAGAATAAGTATTCGTTTCATAAACATCTATTTTAGAGGTCGTTTCTTGCTTTTCTGAATTTGCAGAGCCATCAGTACCATATAATTCTTCCAGCTACGGGCGCTGAGGTGCAGCGACGCCAACACTTCGGTTTGTGTGCGATCGGTCGTCGAAAGCAATTCTGCGCACCTTTGGCATTTGGATTCCGTTGTTGCAGTCATACCCGGAGGCCGTCCGGGGCGTTTTTTCATCCCCGGATACTGCTGGTGTGAGGCTCTTTTCTTTGTACAACAGATCCCCGCCAACCCCGTCACGAGTGCTTTCGGGTCTCCGTCCGTAAGGTCGTACCACGGCTCATCCAATGCCCGGAGCGTGATATTCGCTTCGCAGAGCCGTGCGAGATTCGTCAGCAGCATCTCGGTACCATACCCCAACTCCCGCAGCGAGCAGACCGTAAGGTGGTCTCCCCGATGGAGCCATTCGGCATCGGGACGGAAACTCCGATCCACGAAGATGTGTTTGCGCGGAATACCCGTCCGCTGAAGACGCCGTACGGCATCGTCCATTTGCTCTTCCGCAATCTGTCGTACAAAGCCCTTGTGTTTCATAATGCGTGAAAGGAAATTATTACCGACTGACAAGATTCCCGTTTAGCCCAAATCATCCTTCGGCGCCTGCCAAGATGAGTTGCTCGACGATCTCCGTGAAACCGCCTTCCGTAGCGTAGTACAGCGCCGTCTGTTGTGCATTGTCCGCCAGGTTGACATTCGCACCGTTCTCCAGCAGCATCGCTGTAAAATCGTTGTTGCCCTGTCGGGCTGCGACGATCAGCGGCGTTTGCCCCGATTCGTCCTGACGGTCGACCTGCGCCCGCGCCGCAAGCAGGTCGCGGCCGATGAAACTGTTGCCCTGGAACGCCGCGAAGTGCAGAGGCGAACGCCCGTCGAGCAACGATTTCTGCGCATCCGCTCCGGCACCGATCAGCATTTGTACCACAACCAGGTTGCCCTTGGCACAGGCAAGCAGCAGGGGCGTCTCTCCGCCGTCATTGATTGCATCGACCGTCTCAGGATGGGCTTTGAGCAATTCACGCACGACCTCGCTCTGCCCGTTGTATACGGCCTGATGCAGGGGCGTATTGCCCGAAGTATCCGTATCGGCACCGCCTGCCAGCAGGGCAATGATGTCGCGAAGTCCGTGCGCTGTGGCATAGTCGATAGCCTTATGTCCGCTGTTATCGGCCAATGCCGTGTTCGCGCCCTTTTCGATGAGGTATTTTGCAGTCTCGGTGCGTCCCTCCGCAAGAGTGTACATCAGCGGTGTTTTTCCGTCCTTGTCCGCGGCGTCGAGGTCGGCACCGGCCTCCGCGAGCATCGCCACAATCTCCTTGTTGCCGCTCTGCGACACAGCATGCAACGGAGTAAGGCTCGTATTCGTAGCCAGCGAAGCGTCCGCGCCGCCATCCAACAATAACTTGACGATGTCCCGTGCACCTTTGATGCAGGCATAAAACAACGGTGTACAACCTTGCGCATCCCGCTTGTTGAAGTCGATGCCTCCTTTTTTGATGAAAGCCTGTACGACGCCTTTCTGTCCGTTCTTGCAGGCGTTGAGAAATATAAGATCCATTCCGGCCATATTATGAGTTCATTAAAATAAGTTTGACAAGCGGTTCATTGTTATTGTCCGTAGCAATTTCGAGGGCGCTCTTACCTTGGTTGTTTACGGCCTCCGGCTTAGGATTTCCGAATTCGAAGAGCATCTCGGCCATCTCCTTGCCGGCCCCAGCATCCCTGTTCATCGCGGCGTAGTGAAGCGGCGTGTTCCCGTCACGATCCGCAGCGGCGACCTCGGCACCGGCTTCGAGCAATGCGAGCTGCAGGTTCTGCGCCTCACGACCGCCCCTCCCTATCCGGCAAATAAGCATCAGCGGGGTTTGTCCGGCAGCATTGGACTTATTCACGTCGGCTCCTGCCGCAATAAGTTCGGGAATAAGAGATCCTCTGAGAACGTCCGGGGCATTACAGGCCAACGTGAGCAGCGTATTCGATTCGTCGTCCGCAGCACCGTCGAACTCGTAGCCGAGCGAGAGCAGTTCCCGGAAGATTTTCTGCGGTATACGCTCATCTTCCTGCTGCTGCCGCAACAGGTGGGTACCCCGCCAATCGTACCACCGCGCCAGGGCCGTATGTCCTTCGGCATCCTTGAAATTCGGATCGGCACCCGCTTCCAGCAGCAGACTCACAATGCCGGAATCGAAACACCGGCAGGCTGCGGCAAGCGGCGTCATGCCTTTGAAATCCCCCGCCTCATCGCTCGGGGAGTTCACATCGGCCCCGCCTGCCAGACAGGCTTTGACAGCTTCCGCGTCACCGTGCTCCACAGCCTGATGGAGCGTCATGCCTCCGGTGGCGGCATCCGCCGATGCAGCGTCGATACCGCGTAGCAACGCCCCGATACGTTTGGCGCCATTCTCCACGGCATAGTCGAGCGGAGTTTTGCCGGCATTGTTTTTCTCTTCGGGATCGAGTCCTCCTTCCAGCAGAGCCTTCGCTGAATAGTAAAAGCCGTCGGCGGTTCGCTGGCGTGCCTCGAACTCCTTTCGGGTCTCCGTATGGCGTTTCAATTCGTCCTCGTACTGCATCTTTGCATACCAGTCGTCAGGAGCTTTGTCGAATTCCCCTTTGAGTTGTTGCAGCTTCCCGGCATCCAGCCTGTCGATCTTCTTTTGCTGCAAGGCCAGACTCTCCAAAGCATTTCCTACCCAGCGGCAAACCAGATGCAGGGCCGTATTGCCTTCGGGATCCGTTGCCGAAAGTTTCGCGCCCTTTGCCACGGCCGCTTCGAGCAGTTCACAACAGCCGCGCTCCCCGGCAACGAGGATCGGAGTTTGGTGCTTCTCATTCTTGTAGATTACCCGCGCCCCGGCATCGAAAAGCTGTTCCGCGCATTTGCGTATCTCGCCTTCCGGAAAATGGCTGTCATTTTTCACCGACTCGGCAAGCAGATGCAGCGGCACAAGTCCGAAGCAGTCGGCAGCATTGGGGTTGGCACCGCGGGAGAGCAGAATACCGATGGCTGCACTGTCGGCATGAAGGCATGCCGTATGCAAGGGCGTCCGGTCGTGATCGTAGCGGTTCGTGTCTGAAGGATCCACCTCTTTATACGCGGTGTGTATCTCTTCGGCGGAAGTGCTGCCGTACATTTTTTTTATATCATTCGTAGTCATCGTTCTGTTTTTAATCGTTCTAAAATAGCATCCACATTTTTATAATGCCGACCCAGACGCGCTGCAATACGGCGCACCTGGTCATAGTGTCCGGCAAGGCAGCCGACATCGGCCATCACCCGCAGGATCTGCCGCCGGGCTTCGTCCGGAAACAGGTGCGGCATGGCGCCGGCCATCGGACGCAGGTATCCCTCACCCAAAGCGTCGCATTCGTCGAGCAGGGTTTGTAAGCGGTTCGCAGGCCGAAGCGGCATAGGGGCAGGCGCAGACAACGCAGTGTCGGCACGCAGCAGGCACTCGTACGCTTCATCGTATTCACCACCCTCCTTCAGGCAGAGGGCCCGGTTGAACCACACGGCACTATCCGCTTCACGGATACGGGCATAGCAGGCGTAGGCGTCGCCGACACGTCCGCACATCAGACAGTGAGTGCCACACTCGAATAAGGTGCGGACTTCTTCCACCGATTGTGCGACAGAGGTTTCGCGGCCTAAAAAGCCGCCCGATGCAAATTCCGGATTCATGTATGGCCGTATTTAGTAGATCGTGAACCGTTCGCCCAACCTCTCGCGCACGATGCGTAGCACCAAAGCCCGGTCTTTGTCCTGTATCCGGTCCAATATGGCATACTCCACGGGATCGGACGAGGACATCACATCGCTGCGCACCACGCGCAGTTCCACAACGGCGAAGAACGAGACGAACAATTGCTTGACAAGTCCGATCAACCAGTTGCCGGAGTAGATCACCGACGTGAGTTCGGCCTTTTCGATGCTCTCCCACGCGAGTTTCTCCTTGACGAAAGGAATCGTTCCGGGAATGGACATCCCCTCCTCATCGATCACCACTTTGGCCGGCATGGCTCCGAGAAGAATCACCAGCCCGGCGACAAAGACCATGGACGGAATACCATATGCGATCAGGGCGTTTTGAGTGCCTTCAACGGTTTGCCCGAGGAACATGTAACTGACGAACAGTGCGAAAAGTACCATAAATCCGCCCATCAGGTAGTAAGACATTTTGCTTGCTGCGAATTCGTAACGCTCCTGAGCGGGGAGTTGCACCCGGTCGGAAGCATCCAGTATCCGGGATAGTTTACTTTGTGCCATCGGTTTGCAATTTAATCTTCATCGTCGGTTTTCATCGAGCGGAGCAAGTCCGCATTCGCATCGTACTCCTTGCCGTCGATCGTGACGACATCGCTCAGCGGATTGAAATTGCTGTCGGAATCGTAACCTTTCAGCTGGATGTAAAATTCGCGGCCGATCTTATCCTCGTAAACATACAGTTGCAAGGGTTGATTTTTGGCACTCGGAGCCTCGGCGAGGTACTGGAAATCGTGCGTCTCGAAAGCCTTCACGATTCGTTCCCACACCCGCTCGTCACGGCTGTTGCGGAACTTTTTCAGTCCTACGTCTTTCACTTCGCCGCCGCTTTGGAGGTTGAACCACGCCGACCCGTCAGTCCAGATCGAGATAGCTCCGTAACCGATTGCTACGGCGGCAGCCAGATAAATCATCCATAAGGGGAAGAAGGGAATAAGGCCCGGGAAAAGCAGCAGGAAAATACCGACGGTGACGAACGCCACATTTTTAGCGATGCGCATAGGCTGGCGGCGTTTCTCGAATTTTTCGGGATGCTGCCCGAAATAGACTGCGGGCGAGTAGGGATATGAATTGGTTTCGTTCATAATTTGTGTATTTTAGAATTTATTGAAGTTTTACATCACTTGCCGATAACAGCCCGGATATGCTGTTCGTTTGCCGTATAGTCCGCGCCGGAAAACTCCAGCACACCGGTCGCGCCGCAGATTCTTTCGTCGGTAAAGTACATGATATGCAGGTAGAATTCCCGCTGTCCGGGATTTTCCCAGACCGATAAAGTCAGAGCCGGTCCCTTTGCGGAAGGCTCGTTCGCCAGAAACTCGAAATCCCGGCGGGCGAAAGCCTCCAGGATCTGTTTCCGGCACTCCGGGTCTTTGCCGTTGCGGAATGTTTTAGTGCCGATCTGCCGAAGCGGCTCGCCGCTGCCGGCGCACCGGTAGTATTCTCCTGTACTCCATGCTATAAATCCGGACACGCCCAGTCCGATCAATGCCGCGGTGCGCACGAACCAGCCGGGACAGAACGGCAGCCAGCCGGGGAATACGGCCAGCAGCAGGCAGAGCCCGGCGATCAGAAGGTACGGGATGCGTTTCTTATTGTCCCGGACAAGTTCGAATTTCTCGGGGTTGGCTTTCTGGTAATCGAAGATACTATCGAAAGTAATATATGTATTGTCATTCATAGAATTATATGTTTTAGCGGTTATGCATTCGTAGTTTTCCGTTTCATCACGGCCCGGCGGGCCGTCTTCGCGGCCATCTGCCGCGGATATCTCTGTGCCTGCGGGAATTCCCGCGACAAAGGGTGTTTACGCCGCTTTCAGCGGCATCCAATAGTCTCCCACGTCGGGGGGGGGATTTTGAGCGCCGCACTGCGGCAATAAGGCTGCTATGGCATGCATGTACGTCATGGCAGTAGGTTTTAGTTTTTTACGAGTTTATCCAGCCGCAGTTCCCGCGTAAGGTCTACGGCAGTAGCGATGTCGTTGTAAATCTCCTCGACGAAACGTCCGTCGCGGATCGCTTTACTGCGAAGTGCAAAAAATCCGTCGGGGCTCGACACCGCACAGCAGAACCGGTTGCGGATAAACGACACCATGACGTCGCGTCCGAAGCGTTCGCGCAGCTGCGTAAGCCGCAGCATCATGGCCGGCGTGAGGACATAGCGCGCCAGCACCTCGTCCGAGGCATAGACCGCGAAGTGCTTCTCAAAAGCAGGGTCTTCCATCGTCACGAGCATCTCCGCCCGGCTGTTTTTGAGCTGCTGAACCGTCTTGGCCATATAACCCAGACGCCCCTCGATGTGGTCAGGCAGGACGATCACGCTGCCCGGAAGCGTCTTCTCCATATCCACCCAGGTGAACATGCCCCGGAACTGCATCATGGCGTTGTCGGCACGACCTCCGAAAATCATGCGGACAATCATCCGCAAAAGCATGAGGTAACCGCCTAACGAATCTTCTTCCGAAGCCTTGGCGATACCGATGTCGATAACCGTCAGTTTCCGGTCGGCCGCAGCGATCTCCAGCGACCCGAAAACCTGCGCCTGCAGATCGGCACGCGGATCGCTGCCGAACAGTCGACAGCTTTTCAGTATACCAAGGCTGACACCCCTCGGTGTTTTGTGGTATTTTGCTGTCGGAAAAAGCGTCTCGATAAGTTGCGACATGACCGTTTTTTCCTTCTTGCCGAAATACCGGTAAGCCCAACCCATTACAAAGGCCGCGAGCATGAAAATGCCGAAAATAACGGCTAAAAGCGGCAGTGAATGCGCCATTTTATCGGACGCGCCTTCCATGCCGCCGAACAGGTACCCGGCGAAAGGCACCAGCAGCACCCAACTGAAAGCGACAATGTAAGTGGGAACCTGGACGCACTGCATGATCCGCCGTCCCCGTTGCGCTTTGGCAAGGTTCCGGGAAACCTCCTTTTGCAGTTTTCCGAAATCGGGAGTTTCCATCGCTTACGAATTGAAAAGTCGTGTTACATCCACATTCTGCGTCTCGGCCTCGGGAATCTCGATCAACTGTCCCACAACGAAACCCTTGCGGGCTGCAACCCACGACGAAGGGAACATCTGGATGCCGTTATTATAATCCGTAACAGCCGCATTATAGGTGCGGCGGATGGCCTGCAACTGCTGCTCCATCTCCTCGATCGAGTAGTGCAGGCTGACGAACTGCTTATCGGCTTTCAGTTCCGGGTAATTCTCCACAGCGATCTGAAGTTGCGGCAACAGCGACGAGACGGCATTGCCCGCAGCGATCTGCTGCTGTTCGTCCGCGGCGTCCACGGCTTTGGCCCGCAGTTCGGTGATCCGTGTGAGCGTCTGATTCTCGTGACCCATGTAGGCTTTGGCCGCGGCGACCAGATTCGGAAGCATGTCGTTGCGCTGCCTGAGCAGCACGCAGATCGAACTGTGGCACTGCTCCATGCGGTTGCGCCGCGCGATCAGGTTATTGCCCGTGACGATATACCACAGGACGAACAGAACGACGACGGCAAGTGCTATATATACGGCTATCATCGCTTTACTCTTTGAAGATTACGGTTCCATCGGGCTGCACGTCGAATTCCAACTCGTAGAAGTTCGTAATGACCGAACGGTGTGTTCGCGTCTGCTTTTCGCCCTTCTTGGTCACGCGAATCGTGAAACGATGTTCGATATTGTCCGAATAGAGATCGCTGCTGATCCGATACTTTGCAACACTTTTGAATTCCAGTTCATCCGGAAGCTGCGAGACGGCGCTTTCGATCTGTTTGACGATATCGTCGGACTTGAAGTCCGCGATTTGTATCGGACGGAACGGACGGGTTACCGTACTGCGACCTTTCGACACCGGTTCATACGATGTCCCGTTCAGATAGAAATCTTTGCCGTACCTCTCTCCATCCTTATCGACCAACGACACAGAGATATACTCCAGTTTGTCGGTCAGCTTATCTTTCTCGTTCCACTGTACGCTTTCAATCCGATACTTCTCCGTATCGAGGGTTTTGAGCGAATCGACGACGAGCTGAACAGCCTCCTTGGATCCCATACCGACCGCATGCTCCTTGGGCTGGTTCAGGAAATACCATATTACGCCTACCGCACCGACGACATAGATTACATATTGAAGTTTAATGTTTTTCAAATTCATAAATTTCTTTCGTTGTAAGGGTTATTATTTCATGGATCCAACCCGACCTGTTTGCCGTATTCAATCTGTACTTTGAGCATATCGGTCTGGATATCGCAGATACGGTCGTAAACCGACGTAATCCGATTTCCCAGCTCCTCTTTCCGTGCGGCATCGTCCGTATCGAGTTCGGAATAGGATTTCAATGCCTCCAAATAATCGGTGAGTACCGTACCGTAATACGTTTCAAGCATCTTGTGAAAAGCCGCAGCTTCCCTACTCGGCGTCTGCCGGGCAAGATCGCCCTGCGCCTGCGTGAAAACTTCCTTCAGAAAAACGATATCGTCTTTCAACCGGTTCTTCGGCGGAAACTCCTTTCCTGCACAGACCTGCTCGTACTCGTAAGCCGTCAGGTAAGTACTATTTTCACAGAACCGTTTGTAAGTATCCTCGAAGCGCGGATTGTGCGTAAAGTAAGCAAGCGAGACCGTCTCGTTATAGACATATTCCTTTCCGGACCCGGCACAACTGCGGAACTCCCCGGCCACACGTAAGCAGATAAAGGCGATAAGCACGATCGAACCCGCAGTTATCAGTACACGTTTAATTTTCCCCATTCTCGTTTGTGTTTAGCAGGTTCTCGAATCTTACATCCCGCTCCCTGCGTTTTTTATTGAGAAAGGCCGGCCCGGATTCAAAAATTGTTTAACTGGCATTCAAGGCATGAACCCGAACCGGCACTGTCTCCCGTCGTCAGAAGGAGTAGAAAAATCCGAAACGCAGGTCGGAGGATTTAAGGCTCAGTCCGAATCCGTCGCCGCCGCCGTTGTAGTAGTCGTTCTTGTACCCCAGAAAACCGATCGTCGTCAGAAGACTGAAATGCTCCGAAATCTTGAACGACACGCCCGGCGTGAAACCGACCTTGTAGCCCTCGGCATCGCCCAAGGCGATGCCGAAGCCGCCGTCGACGAAGAGCGTGAAGTTCCCCTTGTTGAAATACTTGTATCGGGCATACGGCTCGATCACGAAGACGTTGGCGCTCGCGTCGCCGACCTTGGCGTAATCGAAGCCCAACGTTCCGGCCAGCGACCACTTCGCATTGAAATCGTATCCGGCTTCGGGAGCCAGCGCGAAGCTGTTCGACGTGACACCGTCGGTCTTGTCGTGCCAGTAGCCGACCTTGCCGCCGATCCACCAGCCGCTGTCCTGGGCCGAAGCCGTGTTTACCATCATAACACTCGCGATGGCAGCGAGCAAAATCACTGAAAATTTCTTCATTTTTTGGATTATTATAAATTCTACATAAATTGTTTCGTGTCTTTTCTCTACACCTCTTCCTCTGACTGTACCCTCCCGGCCGTCGACACCAGCCGCTCGTAGAACCGGCCTGTCGCCGTATACATGTAGGGCAGCAGCCAGAAAATCCCGACAACGGTGATACAGGCCAGAATCACCCAGCCCAGAAAACTCAGTCCCAACAGGAAATACTCCATTTTATGACCCCACATCATCGTCCAGCTGCGTTTCATCGCATCGACAGGCGAAATCTGCTCGTCGTCGCGCAGGATAAAGAACGTCATTGACAGCCCCAGCGAGAGGATGATGCCCGGAACGATGAAAAGCACCATGCCGACGCAGGTTATTACCAATACCAGCACATAAGCCACGAGGATACGTACATAGTTTCGGAACGGCAGAAGAAGGTCTTTCGCCTCGGGGCGTTCACCGCGTGCCACACCGAGGAAGATCCATTGCAGCCCTACCGTCAGGAAAGAGCCCGCAGCCAGGAATCCGACATAATAAAGAGCGACGGAGATGCTCTGCAACATGGCGATCGCACAGAACAACACCATCCAAACCAGGGCGACCAGCGCCCCTGCATTCCATTTTCCCGACAACGCTTCGCGGGCCTCCCGACGAATCACTGTCGGCCTGAAAATCTCATTCATTCTTGTAAATGTTATTAATTAAAATATCCCGGAGGAGGAACCCTTACATTTCGTTCTCACTCTCACTCCTGCCCCGGGACGGAATTTATTCCATGATGATGACCGTGCGATTCAGCTCTGGTTCGGGGAAACGGTTATTCGTATCACCCTCGGCAACCGTCTTCAGACGATCCTTCGAAACGCCGTATTTGTTCACCAGCAGGTCGTAGACATATTTCATCCGCTTTTCGCTCAACTTCTGGTTGAACGCTTTCGTTCCCGTCGCGCTGTCGGCACCGCCGTAAATTGTAAAAATCTTGTTTTTGTCGGCATCGAGGGCGTTCTTCACGTAGAAGTCGAGGTTCGTCAGCTCCTTCTTGTCGAGCGTTGCCTTGCCGATCTGGAAGAACAACGCTACGGGAGTCGGCGAAACGGTCGATTTGCCAGCGACCGTAACGGTTTCGGGTTTGCGGTTTCGCAGCATCTCGTTCTCGTCGGCGAGCGTCTTGTTCTTGCCTGCAAGGTTGCTGTTGTCGCCTTCGAGCGCCTCGATGCGGCTCAGGTAAGGCGTAACGTCTACGGGAGCCTGCGCACGCTTGAAGCCCCGGCGGTTGAGCTTGAACGTAAGACCCATCGTCACGGAGGTCATGCCCTCGCCCTTGCTGCCGCGGGCCACGCCGTCGAAACGCTGGTTCACGAACATGTGGCGTGCTTCGAGCGTCAGATCCAGCAGGCTGCACAGGCGGATGTTGTTCAGCAGGCCGACGCTTACGGCGAACTCGTTGTTATGGGCGTCGTTGCCGTACGAGCGTGCCCAGCCGGCGCCGAGGAATGGCACGAAATTCCACGTGCGCGTCTCCTTGTAGCCGCTCACGGCATTCGAGAAGTTCCACATCACGTCCCCGTGCAGGTACGACACGCCGAACTTTTCCTTGTAGATGTTGCCATCGACCAGCCCCTTGGCATAGATCGTTTGTCCCGACGTCCAGCCTTGGGCGTTGATGCCCGAATAACCGAGTCGCAGACCTACCGACGGGGTGATCCACTTGCCTACGTTGATATCCAGCGCCGGAGCCAGCCGCTTGCCGAACGACCCGTAGGAGTCATTCTCCCCGTGGTAGATATTTACGCCGCCTGCCACGCCGATGAAGATGTTGTCGAAGAAGCGGTTGGTTTCATAAGGCCCACGCACGATTTTGTTCTGCGCGTCGCGGTTCCCGTTTTCCTGCGCCAAGACGCTCGTAGCTGCGAGCGCCAATGCTGCGGTCAGAAGACCTTTGGTAAACGTTGCTTTAGTAGATTTCATCATTTTTTCCGTTTTGTCGGTCTTCGCGTTTGAGAAAACCGGGTTAGTTTTATCTGTAATAATCTTTATGCGGATTTGTCAGCCGACGGCGTTTCCAATTTCTGAATATCATTATACCGATCAGGATGATTCCCGCAACGAAGAAGCCCCCGAGAAGTATTCCCAAAAACTCCAGGCAACTTGCCGCGGCATCGCTATCATCGGCATATTCGATCATTTCTTGCTGTGAAACTCCGAGAACCGAAGTGTACATTATCTGCGAGAACATCGTAAAACTCATATTTTTTATCCAATTTATTCGGATGCCGAATCCGGGAATACGTTCTGTGGGCAGCCCGGCAACAAATCCGTTAATTCAACTTTCAGAGCGAAGCAAATCGTACAGAGCGTGCGCAGCGTCATGTTCGTTCGTCCGGCCTCGATGCGGCTCAGGTTCGAGCGTTCCATATCGCAACGATCCGCGAGTTCTTTGACCGTAAGTCCCCGTTCCACACGCAAAGCACGGATTGTTCGCGACACTTGGCTGATGGTCAATGTAATCCGTCGCTGTATGTCGGGACTTACATCCATGCTTGCTCATAAAAGTTACTTTTTCGGTTTCGCGCTTTTCGAAGCGGGTTTCCCAACGATCTCCAGACCCGCGCCCGGCGTGAACCTCACGACTTTCTTCGCCGCGATCTTGATCTGGGCACCCGTGCGGGGATTGTGCCCCAGGCGGGCCGGACGATCTTTCACCCTGAAAGATCCGAAGCCCGGAATTACCACGTCGTTGCCCTGCTGCATATTCGTGGAGATCACAGACAATAGGGCATTAACCGCCAAAGAGGCGTCCTTTAAACTCAAGCCGCTCATAGCAGCCACACTGTTCATCAGTTCTGTCTTATTCATGACTCTATTAATTAAAATGGTTAATGGAATTTCAACGTTTTCGTATAAACACTCAGGATGGCTACTGTATTCGGGCCTTTTATCCCCAGTCTCTACGTATCCTTGTAATAATCTTCAACACCGTAAAAACGATTCATCTGTTTTTCGAGAAACAGACAGAGACACGACCGCATGCGAAGCAGAACACCTTTGAAAAAAGACCTGTTTCGCATTCTTTCATCTCTCTTCGCACTCATTTCGCCCATGTCGCCCTGTACCATGCTGTTTTTTCATACCACTGGTTCAGCGCCGGAAATTCCGGCTGCGGAATGTAGGTCGTAAGCCCCGAATGCTCTTCGATTTGAAAACCGCCCTGGGAGAGCAGGAAACTTTGAGTGGCCTCACTCCATTTCACCACACGTTTCAACTGCTCTCCGAAAGCGGCATATTGCTCCGGCGTGCCGAGCCTCTTCACCCAAGCCTCGAGATCGAAATAGCGAGGCAACGCCGGAGTATCCCCATATCGGCCCGGACGGTCGAAATGCTGTAAATCCGCAATGTCAGAAGCTGTAACGTCAGAACTGTTTTCCAACATTTCACGCATCCGGATAGCCAAAAGGGAGATTTGGCGGATGTCCACGACACTGAGCGTCGCCGAGCGGTAGTCATCCGTATAATTCGTGTTCACATAATCCATATACGCCCTCCCGAAAGCCGTCAGGGATTTCTCCGTATCCTGCGCCGTATTGCACAGGTATTTCAACGCTACGGGATAGACGGGCGTGAATCCCGGTGAGACGATCTCGGCAGACGAGACCAGCATGTAGTCGGCCTTGCCCCGAAGCTCATAGGCCACTTCGACGCCCGCCGTAAGACACGTCTCGAAGACGATGAAGTCGAACATCGAGTCGGGAATCGCCGCAGCGAAGTCCGCGATCTCCATTTCGGCATGGTCGAGGTCGCCCTGTGCGGTTCCGTCGTCCCACCCCAGCGACCGGGACGGATTACCGAGGCTTCCCGCCGGAAGCCACCCGCTGCCGTGCGAGAAGAAGATCAGTCCGTAACTGTCCGCCGGGAACTCCGTCCTCACCTCGCCCAATACGCGGGCAAAGGTTTCGGCCGAGGCGGAATTTTCCGCCCCGTATTCCCGGACGGTCTCCAGGTAAGGCTCGGGATGCGACGGACAACCGCCCCGCAGGCGTATCAGCCTTGCGCCGTTGTCTTTGCTGTCGGTATAGATCAGGCATTTGTTACCCGTCCATGTCCACCCTTGCCGCAAGGCTTCGATCTTCTGCTCCGCTTCCGCCGAGAGGTTGTTGTCGCCGGCCAGATAGACGATGAGCGTCCGTGTCGGCAGGTTCGGGTCGGGGCCCTCATAATCGTCCTTGATGCAGGAACAAAGCGTTCCCGCCGTAAACAGCGTAATGAGCAAATAAAGGTTCGTCTTCATATTTCTTTTCAATTTATGTTTGGGTCGCTCCGGTTCTCCGCCCGATCAGAAATCGTCCGGGAACAGGTTGTACTTTTTCACCAGCCGTGAAATCTCGGGATCGAGGTTGCCCCGGAATTTCAACCTCGGATTCAGCTCCACGGCGCGCAGGAAATGCTGCACGGCAGCTTCCTCGTCGCCCATGCGCGATGAGAGGATCGCCATCAGGTATTTCACGTCGGGATCGGGTTCCAGCGAACTGAATATCCGCAGTGCCGCCTGGTCATAGCCCAGCGACATATAGGCCAGCGCCGTATTGCGGTCCTCGTAAGGCCGCAGAATATCCAGGGCCTCCTTGTAACGGCGTCTTTCGAGCAGATGCCGTGCCCGGAGGTAGGTCGTATCCAGTTCCATCGTGTAGACCGTATCCTGCTGCTGTCCGCGCCGGTGGAGGTTGAAGCGGAAATCCACGGCACGCATCTTCGGGTAGAAATGCTCCCGCATGCGGGCATAGGCCGCCGGGTGCTTGCGCCGGAGGACGATTTCGCGGCGGTCGGGATTGGACTCGTTGTCGATAACCTCCAACAAAGCCTCTTTTTCGGTCAAAACAGAGTCCTTCTGGATCATCTCACACAGCGTGGTCCAGTCTTCGGCCAGATACTCCGTGCGCAGAAGATTCGGCAGGTCGGGCATCTGGTCTTCGACCTCCACGCGCTGCATGTTGCCCGCGGCATCGAGCGCATAGCCGGCGTCGATGTGCAGCGAGTCGTAGAGGATGCGGAAATGGGCATCGAGCACCCGTTTGAGCTCGGCGGCACGCTCCCGCGCCAAACGGTCGTTGACATTCCAGTTGCCCTCGGGCGACGAGGTGGCGCGCAGAGTGATGCTGTCGATGATGAACACCGGATCGGTCATCAGGTCGCGCGTGAGTTTCTTGACCTCACGCAACTGTCGGCGGTTGTCGGCAACGGCCTCGTCCAGCCGCGTGCGGCCTTTGGGGAAGGTAAAGTAAAAGCGGGCGTTGACCTCGGCGTCGCGCGTGACGATCCGCTGCACGTAGCGCGGAAGCGTATCTACGAACGAAGTCATCGACGACACGGAGAAAGTGAGCGTGTCGCTGCGGGGCAGCAGGAACCGTTTGGAGTAGATATCCGTGATGTCGCCGTCCATCCAGATGTAGAGTTTCGACGAATACTCGTCGGCCTGCACCTCCTGCGTATAGTAATAGCTCACCCGCCCGTTGTCGCGCACGACCGTATCGAGCCGGATATCGTCGATATAGGGAAACCGCACCGTGCGGGCGAACACCTTGTCCTTGCCGGCCCGGAGCCGTTCGTTGCGCGCGATGCGCTGCTCGTCCCAGTAGCGGCGCATCAGCCGCATTGTGTCGAGCGTCGAAAGGGCGCGTATGCGACCGTTGATCTCGTGTTTCTTGATGCCGTAACGCATCTGCTTGGTGCTGTCCGAAAGGAATCCCAGCACGGTATCCTCCTGTCCGGTGGCGATACCCGTCAGGCGCATCCGGTCGAGCGTGTTGCGCTTGAGCTGCTCCTCGCTCTGCACTTCGCGCTGCTTGCGCGTGAGGCCCGCGAATCCGGCGTCGGCGCGCATCAGCGAGTCGTAGATGCGCTGCAATTCCGCCTCGCGCTCACGGAGGCTGTCCGCGGCGTCGGCGCGGCGCGTGTAGACCCGTCCGCCCGCAAGCAGCGTATCGCAGAGCGTATATCGGTAACGCGGCGCGAGGTAATCGTTCAGGTGGTCGTGCGGATCGGCCTCGTCGGGCGTATAGTGCGTCATCGTCCGGATGAGTTTGTCCATACGGCGGTTATAACGCCGCAGTTCGCGCACCGACATGCCGTACTCCTCGCCGTCGAACGTCCATGCCAAGTCGTCGCGCACGGCGCGATGCGCTCCCAGCGTATCGAGGTGGCGCTGGAGCGCCAGCATCCGCAGACGCTCGGCATCGGCCTCGCGCAGGTAACGCTCGAAACCGGCGATGTCGCCGAAGACAGCGAAGAAATCCGCGCTGTCCACGATCCGCTTCAAATAGCGGCTATAGCGGGCATACTGGCGCTGCTGGACGCTGCGGAATCGTTCGCCCGAGAAGACCAAATCGCTCAGCGGCAGGCTGTCCGGCCCTTTGATCAGATGGGGCCTGAGATCCAACCGCCAGTCGCTGGCCAGGAGCGAATCGGGCACCGTCACGACGAATTCGAGGGCGATCTTGCCCATGCGCTCCACGATGTTGCGGCGGTTCGAAGCCGTGACGGTGATCTGCGCGATCTGGAACGACATGATCTGCTCGCCCGTCACCGAGTCGCGCGTCGCAGGCACGAAATAGACCGTGTCGCCGTCGGAGCGGGTGTAGACGATGGGCTTGGTGTTCTGCTGACCGACCGAGTCGGAGAGCCCCTTCGGCTGGAGCCGCTGGTTGCGCGGCAGGCTCAGGTCGGCACGCGGTGCCGGATCGCTCTTCTGCAACCGCCCCAAACGGCTGCAGGCACCGAAAATCAAAACTACGGCGAGCGCGGTAAGGAGAATATGTGTTTTTATCTTTTTCATTTATCGGGTTTGGATCGTTAAAACAGTATCAATCAGACGGCGGTTTTCAAAGACTTTGCATCCAGAAATCTATTGCCGGACGACCGGAGGAGGAGGGGGGGGTAAAGGCCCGTACCTGAATTTCTTTTTCAGTACGGCCTTGCGAAAATTCGTGGCGAAACGGAAATATTTCCTCAGCACCGACGATCCGAATTGAGCCTTGAGAATCCGGTACGACCGAAAATGCGAAAGGTATCCGCAATAGGAGTTGATTACCGGCAGCATTTCTTCGAGACGTTCCCGGCTCGGATCCCCCGCGGCACACTCTTTCTCCAGCCTGGTCATGGCCGCCCGGAAACGCCTGACCGGAGTATTGGCCGGATAACGTCTGTGAGGCATCACGCAGGCTCCGAGGAACAGTGCTCCCTGCTTGTACTGCTGCAACACGATCTTGTTGGGATGCAGTGTCAACCGGAGTCGCGCCGACAGAAATTCCTGCAAACACGGGATCAGTTGTCTGAGATAGCTCCGGCTCGGATGGACGATAAAGAAATCATCCACATAACGGCCGTAATGACGGCAGCGCAGTACCCGTTTGACGAATTGATCCAATTCGTTCAGATAGATATTGCTGAACAGCTGCGAGGTCAGGTCGCCGATGGGAAGGCCCACGCCCGGAGGCGATTTTATCAGGCTTTTCGAAGCAGGGAAACCATCCCAATCGGAAGGCGATCCGAGCATGCGGCAATTTTCAACCGGATTGCGGAACAGGATCGCGCGAAGCAGAAAATCTACCAGATCATGGTCGAAAAGAGCCTTCCCCGGTGCAGTGCGAACGTCGGTCGTACGGCAAATGATTTCATAAAGCCGCTGTTTGTCGATGCTCATGAAATAACCGCGCAGGTCGAGTTTCAGAATATAGGCCGGGCGGATATAGTTGTCCGTACAACTGCGGATGTGGTGTTCGAAACGTTCGATACCCAACAGCGTCCCCTTCTGTTTGCGGCAGGAGTAGCTGTCGAAAATCATCTGCTTCTCGAATAAGGGTGCCAGGTAGTTGAACAACAGGTGATGCACTACCCTGTCGCGGAACGCCGAGGCGAAAATCTCCCGTTTGACGGGGATATGGGTAATGAAACACATGGCCGGAGCAGGCTTGTAATTCCGGTCCCGGATCTGTTCGTACAAATCGAACAGGTTTCTTTCGAGATCCAGTTCGAAGGCCAGTTGGCTCCGGGTGTTACGCTTGTGTACCCGGGCATCGTAATAAGCCCGGAAGAGATCGGTCAGAAGATCATCACTATTTTCCATTGCAAGGCGCATGTTTAAACGGCGGTAAATTCTTGGACGGGACGCACCGGGAAGCCGTTGCTGCGGTTGGTGTTGTTCAGCGGATTGACGTTGCCCGCGTTGAAGTTCAAGTTGCGACCGTTGTTCGTCGTGTTCGGGACAGCCGACCAATAGTAGCCGTTGCTGCCGACGTTGTTCAACGCCCCGGACGAGTTGTTGCGGTAGCCCGAAGCAGGATAAAAGTAACCGCTTGCTAAATGAGGCGGAGGAACTCACCGGAGACGAAACCCCGCCGCAGATTGGTTTTTCATAACCGATGGCAACACGGCGCGACACGAAGCTGTCCGCCGTGGGTGATTTACGCCGCCGGTGGGTTACTGAATTTACAAGACACGCTTCCGCAAGCCTTGACTGTGCGGAACTCCGGCCCTGAAACCGATTAAACATTATGTATGGATACGCCTGCATGGATCTTCTGTTATCTTATGCCTGTTGCCGCGAAGCGTCGTGCTCCTGCGTATATTTCTGCCACGCCGAAAGCTGTTTGGAAATCGACTCCGACTGTCCGGCCAACCGTGCGTAAAGTTTGGTGCTGATGTGCCGCAGATCATGCAGCAAACGCAACCGGATTTTTACATCCACTATCTGTTCGCGGGCACTGACGATGAGCGGAAGTTTCCCGAACGAGGAGTTGGCCCTGTATATCAACACAAGAATGGATGTCAGGTCGTTTTTGAGGGTTTCGACCAACGTGAATTTCACATCGCGCGGAACGTTTCCCATGTCTTTATAAATGCTCTGCAAGAGGTCGTAGGCGGCCTTATATACCGGAAGGTTATCGTATTGAGCCATAGTCGGAGGGATTTGCGAGCAATTTTTTCATTTCGGAGAGAAAACACATGCACTCCATCGGAGTAGAGGAGGCCAGGTCGTACCCACGGACGCGCTCCGCAACGGCGCAGGCCGTCGAAAGCGTGAAATCGGGATCCACCTGCGCAACCGAAGCCACCGCACAGGAGGGCGAGGAACCGGAGCCGGCTGAATCGTCCGTTTTCCGCGTCCGGGGCTGAGCGAGCGGTACGGATGCTTTCCAAACCTCGAACTCCGGCCCGGTGATAGGTTGCGGAGCCGACAACACCAACCGATCGGGCGTCGTTTCGATACGTTTCACCCCATCCAGTACCTTCTCCTCGGCGGCCGAGGGAAAGCCTATCGAAACCAGTTCTCCGCCGTCGAGTGTTTTAAGCGAACGGCGCGTCGGCTTGAAAGGCCTGATCTGCGTGCAGACAGCGAAAGCCGACCGCTCGTAAGCCTTCCAGAAAAGCCCTTCGCGGTAAAGGACGATGCGGTCGTTATTCTCCGCCTCTGCCTGTATGAAATCTTTGCTCGTCATCGTATAAAATCACGTTTGGTTTCAATTATTTGCCCCGAATAAAGGGATTACAGTCCGAAAAAATATTTTCGACCGGCTTCGCCGGTATTAACTCCCCTTACCCCCGCCGGACTGCAAGTCCGGCGGAATAAATCAAATAAACCGAATAAATCGGATGCGGTCGCTCCGCTCCCTTTTATTCTTGGACGGGACGCACCGGGAAGCCGTAGCTGCGGTTGGCGTTGTTCAGCGGATAGACGACGCCCGCGCCGAAGTTCAAGTAGCGACCGTTGCCCGCCGTGCTCGGGACAGCCGACCAATAGTAGCCGTTGCTGCCGACGCTGCTCAACGCCCCGGACGAGTAGTAGCGGTAGCCCGACGCAGGAAAATAAGCAGTGCCCCCAGTGATGTCGAAATTGTAACCCGCAGGAGAAACCGTACTATCCCAAGTACCCCTGATCTGAGAAACAGTGTTTGTGTAATTACCAGTCGTAGTAAACCCGGTCCAGGCATTCGAAGGAGGCATGCAGAACCCGACGGGAGAAGGATCGTAAACAGTCTTGACAACCGGATTGTCGTTGGCGGTATCGATATTATTGTTGGCGCTCCAAAGGTTGTAATACCTATTGTCCATAAAATAAACCGTGTTGAACAGGTGCGGATTCTGAATATACAGATCAATAGAAGTACTCATATTGGAGGCTCCAAAAGCATAACCGGAGTCACTGAAAAACGATTTGTCGACACCGTTCGAGCCGTTGACAAGACCCGGCAACATGGGATCCTTGCGCCCCCACTGGAAATAAGGATTGTTACCGCTGATAATGGACGAAGGACCTGCCGTTTGGTTGATCGTAACGATCTGCTGCACACCTTTTGAGGTCTGCGTAAAGCGCACCTGTACCGAACGGGCCGGATAGCTATAAGAACTCGGGTCGCACCAACCGATATTATATGGCAGGAAGTCGTACGTCACGCCTTGGTAGTTGGTGGCAGCCTGAAGGCCGGTGCCCAGTTTGTAGTCCGTCACCCAGATATGCCAGCTCCATGCGATCCGATTCGAAGCGTCGCGCACGGCAACAATGGCGTTGCCCTGGCAGATCGTAGCCTGAGGAACCTCGAATTCGAGGTTCTGACCGTTGGACGAAAGGCGCACGTTCGTGACAAGTCCGTTGGCGTCCTGCCAGACAAGGCAGCAATCTTTGGGCGGGTAGTTCGTGTAGATAAAGCCCTGAGTGATAGGGGCGCCCGTATGGTCGAGGAACTGAGACAAGACCTTCGTACCGCTGGCCGCCGAGGTATAAGCCGCAGGATTGGGGCCTCCGTTCTTGTAAGCATTGCCGTAGATCAGCGGCAGGAGGTACGTGCCCGGAGCGTTGACCACGTAGCAGTTGGCCGTGTTCTCAACGCTCCTGGCGCCCGTGCTGTTCGCAAGGTAGTACTCCGTTACGGCAGGTTGCGCTTTCAAGGCGTCGTTATGGACGTTGACATACTGTTGGATTTGTCCATCCACCGTTACGGAAAAGTTCTGGGCCGTTTTACCCCCGGAGCCCTGTGCGGGAAAACCATGAAGCCATGCGGGAGCAGTGGCGCTCCAAGTAGTTCCCCCGTCAACAGAAAACTCCGTAATCCACGGTTCGGGCTGATCCGAGCCGGAAGCGTTTGAATAACTGGTCACCGAAATCGACGCTGTGCCTCCCGTGTAAGGCAGGTTGCTGCTGGTGGGCGTAACCCGGAAAGTATAGTTCTCGACGGGGATATACTTCGTAATATTGCCTGCCACGAAGCGCAGATAAACTTCTTGCGAGGGCAACGTGGAAGAAGAGGTATAGCTGAGATACAACTCGTCTATGGGGGAGAGGTTCGAAATGTCGAACGAGTTGCCGGAAGAACTTCCCGGGGTGCTGGGGCCTACTTGCAACTGAATCTGCGATGTCGGAATCAGCGTTTGTTTATCGGCACCCACAAGTGCTACGGTGCGGGTATCCAGATCGATCTGCGTGGTGAAGTTCATATAGAATTTTAACAACGGCATCGGCGTTGACATATCATTGAACACCAAAGCCTTTTCTTCCGAAATCAGAAGCCCGTATTGTCCGTTACTGGTGACGGAACCGCCGTCATATCCTGAACCGTCGACCGTATACTCGATGTTGCTGCCGGGATTCTGCCACGCCTCATCATATGTTGTGTATCCGTCGCTTTTTACGCTGCGGATCCGGAAGGTGTAGTGCGTATTGCAGTCGATATCCAGAAACTCGTTCTCGGCGGAATGATCCAAAGACGTCGTGCGTGTCTGGCGCGAGAAATCGAGCCGGTAGTACTCGGTCTGACCACTGATATTGTCCGAGACATACAGCATCAATGCCGTACGACCTTTCGAAAAATCATTTTTGGAAACGGTCTGATTGCCGGATGCCACGGTCGCATTGGGATAGGAAGCGCTGTAAAGCGTAGTGCTCAGATCGTCGGGAGTACCCTTCGATGCGCCCCACCCGAGGTAGTATAACGTGGGATCGGGAATCTCATAGCACTTCGTCGCCGGATTATACGTGGTTTCGATGCTGGTTTGTTGCGGAGCACCTATGATTTCCCATTGCAGGGTTTTATCGGCCCAACGTTCGCCCGGCGACAAAAGAGCGGGCTCGACCTCTACGGTGATCTTTGCCAGTGCCCGAACCATCAAGCAAACGTTTTGCCCGGCATCCGTCCATTCGGTTTTTCCGAACATGGGCTGTCCCGTTGCAGGCTGCGTTTTCTGAGAGAAAACCGGGTTCGCGGAAACAAGTCGTGACGAAAGGCCGCTCTCCGGGGAACCGACGGAAAATCCGTTCAGATTCGCCGCCAGACCCGCAGGCGCGTTCGCCACCACATAGATCATGTCTCCCGGTGCCGGCTGGAAAGAATCCAAGACGATGCTCGGAGATGTCGTTCCGTTGGCCGTAGGGGCGACGGACGCCTCGGTTTGCTTGTGAACCAACGCACCGCTGCGAAAAACCAGCATCCAATAGTTGAACAGGCGGCATTCGTTCTCGTCTTCGGTGCTGTAAACCGAAACCGTGGCCTGCCCCGGAACCGAAAGCTGCAATATGTCACGCTTTACTGCGGCAGGGGTCTGAGTGTCGTCTTTCATACACCCGGGCAGGAGCGTTCCGCAAAGCAAAGCCGAAAAGATGTGTCGAACGATATTTTTCATCGAAGTCGTATATTTGGATTTATTTCAATTACTCTTTTATGGGACGCACCGAATAGCCATAACCGCGCCTGTCGCCCGATCTCGGGCTGGCAGTCGATGTCCCGAATTTCATTTCCCGGCCCTGCGAGTAGCCATTCGGGATTGCGGACCAATAATATCCCCCGACATAGCCGTACATAAGACTACCGTTAGTGGCTTCGCGACGGCCCATGGAGGGATAGAAGACGGTGCCGCCGAGTTTGCCCGGCCGACAGTAAAAATAGAAGCCTCTGTCCCAGGGAAGAATCGCATTGACATTGTAGTCGTTACCCACATTCTGACCGGTTGTCGTAAAGCCTGTCCAGGCACCCGAAGGAGGCACGCAATACCCCACCGGCGAGGGATCGTAGACCGTTTTGACCACGGGGTCGTTGTTGACGTCGTTGCGTGTATTGTTCATGCTCCAGAGATTCGATTTATCGTTGTAAGAGCTTGCATCAGCGAAACAGTACGGTTGTTTGATGTAATCGGCAGGCGACAGGCTGCTGAGCCCTGTTTCCTGAAATGAATACGATGGTTTATCGGTATCGGTATAACAGGCTTTATCGAGCATCGGCACAGTCAAGGAGCTGCCATAGAGTCCCGGCAGCATCGGATCCTTGCGACCCCACTGGAAATAGGGGTTGCTGACAGTAGTCGTAACCGTCCCGCCCGTCTGATTGATAGTAATGGTCTTGCTGAACCCGGAATCGTCCTGCGTTATGCGCACCAGGATGCTGCGGGCGGAATAGGTGGCGGTTTCCGCGTCGCACCAGCCGATGTTGTACGGGAGGAACGTATACGCTATGCCCTCGAAGTTGGTAATCGCTGTCAGGTTGGTGTCCAACTTGTAGTCGGTAACCCAGATATGCCAGCTCCACATGATCGTTCCGGCGGCGTCGCGAACGGCGACGATGGCGTTGCCCTGACGGATCGACGACTGCAGAACCTCGAAGGTGAGATATTGCCCGTCGGCGGATAATTGCACGCTGGAGACAAGCCCCGGCGTATCCTGCCATACCAGACAGCAATCGACAGGCGCACAACCCGTATGGTCAGGGATATACGGCACCAAGATAGGTGCGCCGCGATGATTGACGAGCGGGTTGAGCAGGGAGCCGGATCCGCTTGTGCTGCTATAGGCCGAAGCATTGGTCACCCCGCCCTTGATGGCATTGCCATAGACCAAAGGCAGGCGGTAGGTACCCGGAGCATTGACCAGATAGCAGTTCGCCGTATTCCGATCGTCTGTCCCGCCCTTGGTCGACAAATCGTAGTCGGTGACACGTGCCGCTGCTCGCAGGGCTGCCGTATGCGTACTACTGGAAGTATTCGGAGCGGCTCCGACTGTCACCGTAAAATTTCCACCTTCGAGACCGCTCGCAGGCAATCCGTTTAACCCGTCAGGAGCGGTCGAAGTCCAGGTGGTGCCGCCATCGACGGAAAACTCAGCGGTCCACGGAACTTCAATCATGGGAGGGGTCACTGGATTCGCCGAGTAATCTTTATAAAAACTCGTTATTGCGAACGGGAAGTTGCCTCCTTCGAGTCCGAATGAGACAGGATTCTGAGACACGATTCCAAAGCTGTAACTCCGTTCCGGGTATACGGTGACGGTAGGAGCCAAAATATTCCCCGCACTGGCTCTCATCCAATTTGTATTGGCATCGTAAGGGCAAAAAACGGAGATGTAAATCGAGTCTTTTCCGTCTATTTTGTAGAATCCGGCAGGGCCCATCTGTGGATTCGGCAAGCCGGGGTTCGGGAAGTAGAACCCCGTGTTGTCCGTGAATGCGGCGGATAGGGAACCCGCATTGCAATGCACGGGAATTCGGTTGAGTTGCCCCGGTTTGAGGAAAATAGGGCTTTCCGGAAAGGAGAGTTCCGTACCCAGTATATCGCCCGAAACCTCGGCCTTATCCCAGTCCAGCACGCTGAGGTGCGCCTGCACCTTGTCGAGTCCCGTGATCTGCACGTCGACCGTGTAGATGTGGTTGCGTTTGATCCGGTAAGACCAGTCGCCCGTATCAGCATCCTGCGTGCGGATCGGAATTATCTGGGTGAAAATTTTCTGCACACCGGTCTGCTGATCTTGTACGGTTATCTGAACTTTCAATTTCGTGACATTGACATCCAAATCATAATCGCTTTCCCGCTCCAGGTAATTTTCATAAACATAGATGGGATAGCATTTCTGCGAAGTACCGTCTTCCATCACGACATTTTCCGTAAAAGCCGATGAAAGTACGAATTCGCCACTCCAGGTCATGTAATTCAGGCCCGCGGGATCCTTCATTTCATCCGGATCGGACGTTGCCGACTGCGAGTCGGTCTGGAAAATGGCGAACGGCCTGATCCTGTCGGGAACATGCTGCGGCTGCACCCAGATATTCCCGATGCCCAAACCGGATTTCAACGACCGTACCGCCAGCCGGATTTTGGCTACGCCTCGCAGGAGGTGTACCGTCGCGGCAAAATTACCCGAAGTTCCCGTGATGGGGCCGCGTCCCGACATGTAAAAAGGCGGCTGGGGTAACAGCGTCAGGTGCGGCGGAATTGCCTGGTTTGCAAAAACAGACAAAGTATCGCCGGCAACGAGCCCCTTGCGGGCAACTTCGAAGGAAACCGGATTGCTCACAAGATGATTGTTTGCATCCGGTGTCCATGTCAAATCCTCAGACGATATGGAAGTATTTCCGCCCCAAACCTGCGTGATCCGGTTTTCCCTGGTCGTTCCCATTTCCATAGCATAGGTAGACGACGCTTCGGGAGCGGCCACGCTGAGTGTAGTCACAACGCGGGCCCTGCCTTCCGTCCCGGTGCAGTCGGTCGTATCCTTGATACACCCGGCAAACAACAAGGCCATGAACCATACGGGCAACATGCCGTTAGACAAGTATCGTTTCATAAAATAGCTTTTTATCGTTTTTATTCTTTAACACACCGCACCATACAAGTTACTCCGAGCGAAGAGGGAGTTGCAGACGTGCTGACGACAGGCGTGGAACCGAGAACATTCCAGATGGAATTCTGCGGAACGCCGGCTCCTGTAGAAGGGGAAGTCATCCATTGGAGGGATTCCACTCCATAAGGAGTCCAGGAACCCGCCGGCGGATTGGAACAACAGCCGGCTGTCGAGAAGTCACCCCAATCCGCATGGCGGTAGAAAGAATCGTTTTTTGGCCCGTATCCGTTGCCCGAATCCGGGTGAAAGGTAAAATTGGCCGTTGCACTCGTAACGTCGAAAACCGTCTTAGGCATCACTTTCCAGCCTTCAGGACAAGGGTCGTAGATCGTCTTGCGCCCGTTTTCCCCGTACCATAGCGATGCCGCATCCACCGTTTTCGAAATGCCTTTTTCGGTATAATGCAACCCCCGATCGTTGAAAATGATGTCGGGCGATCGGAATTCGTCGACGAAACGGTCGCCTCCGGGGGCACAATACATCGGAGCACCCGAATAGGCGCCGCCTAAATTAGATACGCCGAACGGATCCTTGCGTCCCCACTGGTAAGACAAGCCGTTACCATATTGAGGATATATCAGATGATTGGAGCGGGCCGCTTCCCCCAAATAGCGATCCATCATCACGACACCCGGGGCCGCCGCCGAAGTTCGCTGATTTTTCGGATGGTTCGGATTGTAACTCGTCACCCAGATATGGAAACTCCACACGATATCGGTGCCTACCTTGAGTGCGACCGTCGCATTGTCTTCATAGGGATAATCCTGATGCATACTGGGCCAGTTATCTTTGGCCTGCACCTCGATATAAGCATCCTCGCCCGTACCTACCAGCGTAGGCGTGGCGCAATCGTTCCAGGCGCCGTGCCACACGACCGTAACGCTCAACGGTTCGGTTGGGGAGAGCGGCCCGCCCAATTCGGGTCGCATCCGGTAGATGTCGAAAACTTCCCTCACCGGAATGTGTACCTTACCGCCCGGTTGTACGATATAGCAGTTGGTGATATGCAGATCGCCGGTAGGCGCCGGCTGGATAGGCTCCACCTCCCACGGACAGACCTGCAATTCGGTCACGACATCCTCCCTGTCGGGAGCGAGCGTCCAGAACAACCGGTAGACGGTATTGCGGGAGAGCTTGTTGAGCGTTTGAGTAATAGGCCCTCCTCCGGGGGAAAATATTTCTCCGATACCGAGCGGGAAATAGCTCTGGCTTCTCCCGTTCCAGTCGAAACCCCAAAGCACAGGACGTAACATTCCCCCAACTGAATAATCGGTTTCGGGCACGTAGAACGAGTAACACAACTTGTAATCCGAACGATCCGTAACACCGGTCGCCACAGGGATAGTCTGTGCATCGGCCATAAATTCAAGTTGACCGCTGCAAGCCCCAGAGTCATATAGAGCAATATGGTCAGGAGCCAGGAATCCGGCACCATATGCCGGGGATTCATACGGATACGGGTAATATCCGCCGCCACCGGTCGGACGGTTTAATATATTCCCCGGGTATTTCAAGACTCCCAGCCGGGTGGAAGCAGGAAGAAGTTTTCCAACCACGCCGACTCCGGCTTTCTTGCGTATATAAATATCGATGCGGGCCACACAACGAGACAAAGCGACGGAAACTCCCATGGGGCTGCCCTCCGTATTTGCATAGGTGACGTTCACTCCGGTCGCTTCGCCGTACATCGGCAGCGTGTAACCCGTCGAAGCTGCCGTGACATTCGTGCCTAAATTTCCATAGTAAAGCGCATCGGAACTTCCCATTTCTATCGGAAGATAATCCGAAAGGTCGTACATCACTTGCTGCACGCCGTTGACCGTATTGGCCGCGGCGAGGTACCCCGCAGCAGCCGCAGGTTCGTTGGCAACGGCGATAACCCGCTTGTTCGTGCCTGCCGAGACCCGAACTTTCACCGGAAGCGTCGTTGTGGATATCATATTGTCGAAACTCCCGTCCGAATTGAAGACGAAGACGCGGAGCTTCTCGATCCTCGACTCGCAGGCATTCAGATCGTTACTGCTCGCGTAGGTCGAAGGATCTATCGTGATGTATAAATCGCCCGATACAGGCTGCGGTGACCACTCTTCGGAGGACGAGCATCCCGCAAGCAGCCACAGAGCGGCAAGCAGCAGCGCACAGAAAGTGTAATATAGGTTGTTTTTCATTTTCATCGCTATAAATCCGTATTTTGGAACCACACCGTCCAGTCGTTGATCGTCAGCGATATGGCGATATACCCTTCGTTGCCGTATTTGCCGCCGAAAATCAGCGAGTAATTGCTCTGCCGGTCGAGGAACTCCTGCATCGGCATGGCCGAAGAGACCGTTTCGCTCTTCATCAGGCGCAGGTAATACATCAGGTCGATGTCCAGCATCCGCTTGCCCTCCGCCACGTTGCGCAGTACCAGACGCGTGGGAACGTTCTCCAAAAGGCGCATCGTGCGCACCTCGCCGACATAATCCGTCGGAGTGAGTGCCGCTTCGTGGTGGGCCCGGTAATCGGTCTGTCCCGTGCCCAGCGGGCGGTTGCCGCAATCGTAATCCCCGTCGTCGCAGGTGATGCAGAGTTCGAAATCATCGGGATCGACTCCCGTTCCCGCGCGCGGCGTAGCTGCCGTCGTTGTCGTCCCAGGATCCTCCGGAACCAGGTTGCGGGCGACTACGCGGAAATCGTTGGTGTTTTTGATGAGGTTGACCGGAGCCGTCTGCCACCCGCTGCCCGAAAAGGCGACATCGACCGCCTCTCCGAACCAAAGGTGTCCCATAGGCCCGGAGTACGTTCCGGGGACAGGGCCGGGTTTGAGCGCCACCTCCAGGTCGTAGAGCGTGGAAAGTCCTCGGCGCATCGGGAGTATTTCATAGTCGTCGCAAAGACCCGCGAGCGCCATCACCTTGTATTTCCCCGCGCCTAACTCCGGGTAAAGCTGCATGCGGTAATCGGGAGTCTGTAACTCCGCGCCGTCGGCATGCTTGCGCAGCAGAAACACCCCGTCGGCATCGAAGACGAAGACATCGACCGAAGGAACCTGCGTCGAAAAAGCGTCGGCGTACTCCATATTGTAGTCGTAGCGGATGCGCAGGTCGAGGCCGCACGGCCCCTCGTCGTCGCCGAAAGGGTTGCACGAAGCCGTCAGAAGCATCGTGCAGCCCGCAAGCAATCCTGTGGATAAAGTACTCAGTTTCATATCATCTTATCGTTATGTCCCACGTCGTGGCCCGTTGTGCGGGCGGGCCGCCCGTTGTTTATCGGATGAAAACCCGCAGGTTTCTCGTCGTAATCGTATTTGGTGGACGGATCGTTTCCGTCGGTATGGCTCTTTGCGGAAGTTTCCCCCTCCGCAGGGATTCCTCGCAACCTCGAAGCCGCAGGTCGCAGGGCTGGCTGCATTTATAACTTTCCGACTGATGTCGGCATGGTTCGGAACATTCGCCGGTGTTCCGGCCCGGATTTTTGAAAAAAAGACAGGGACGGGCGAACCCGCCCCTGTCGTCATTACATATAGGATTCGGAAGAAACCGAAGAAAGATTAAAGATCGACATCCTGACTCCAGGTCGTCCACGGGTTCACCGTAATCTCAACCGAGATAAAGGCGCTCTGCTCGTCGCTCGGATCGGTCGGTTTGGGATTAATCGGGTCTTTAATATCCGGATCGGTCGGGTCGGGAATAAACGGAAGACCCGGCTTGGAAATCGATTTGACGTTGATCTTATAGGAGTTGTTACGGACAACACCCCAGCGGCCCAACGAGAATGCCGGAAGATCCTCGTCATGGTTGATGTCTACGGTGTAGTAGCAATGTCCCTTGTAAAAGAACTCGATCATGTGGGGATTAGCCGTTGAAGCCTTGTAGGCTGCCAGGTCGCCCTCGGTCTCAATGTCCGAGAAAGTAACCGTGCCGCCCGTCTTGCTGGTCTCAGAGGTCCAACCTTTCGTACGGCCGGCTCCGAGAACGGCGTCGAGGAATGCTACATAGCCATTAATCAGATCGGTGTTCGGAGTACTTGCTGTTGCGGCAGCCGTATAGTCGGCATCCAGTTGTGAGAACGTCTTGATGACACCTCCGACCCGGAACCAAGAATCACCGGTAGTAACTCCCGTAGGAAAGAACGAAGCAGACACAATGACCTTGGTTGTATTTCCATAAGTTTGCGTCGCAGCCGCCATTGTGTTTTCGTGTACATACTTCATATCGGTGAATCCCGCCCAGGTGAGCGGCGTAGTAGTAGTAGGATTCTTGATCCAGTCGAGATCAGCCATCGTCGAAGCTGCGAAGTTGGCATCTTCGCGGTATTTGCCCTGACCTCCATAACCGAGAGCCAACTCCGCATAGGGAAGGTAGTTCTTGTTAGTTGCCGTCGGCAGCCATCCGTCAATGGAGCCGGTACCGTTCGCCACCGCAAAGCCGGCATCCTTTGTTACTGCAATCTTGGCCATCGTACGGTCGACATTTACAATAGCGGGAGAAGCCTCGGCAGCAGCCTCGGCAGCTGCTTTGTCCGCACCACTCTCCGATGCAGCGATCGAAGGCGTTACAGCCTTCAGACCGAGATCGCCGTTGACAGCGCCTGCGCTGGTCATCATGAAACCGGTACCGGTAGTTGCAGGTGCGATAACTTTGTCTGTCATGTATCCCACATCTTCCGTAATGGCTTGGTTCATGGCAGCGTAGTTTGCTGCGCCATTGATCTTGGTCAGAAACTTAGTCGTGGGGTTGATGACCACGAAAATCTTGGCGAGTTCATCCGAAACCTGGAAAGCATCGCCGTGAGCAGCAGGCGTTCCGTTCGAGCCGATCGTACCCTGCTCCGCCGCACTAAGGTCATACACACCGACCTTGTTGTTCGAGGCGTCGAAACCTACGATAACAACTTTCTTGACATTTCTCTCGTCCGTAGTGCCCTGATCCTGCCCCGGAGTACCGGCATACGTGCCGGCAACCTTCGGAAGTTTGATCGACAGCGAGAGGTAAGCCGTCTTACCCTTCATGTCGGGAGTGTCGGGAGTCGTGCTTCCCGCTTCCTCCTTGCTGCAGCTCGCCAGAGCGGCGACTGCCAGCATCGAAATCAAAATACTTTTAAATTTCATGTTGTAATTTGTTAGTGAATAAAAAAGGTTAAAAAATGTTTGATAAAATGTATTAATGGTTTTTACAGGATTGCTCCGATGTGTCCGTTCCATATCCGGATTGCTCCGGGAATCCCCTCTCCCCTATTGGGCCATGCGGTCGAGGTAACGCTGCATCTTCTGTTTGTCGGCTTCGACCTTGGCCAGCTCCAGCAGGTTGAGCCGCGCCTCGGCGCTTCCGGCGTCGGCGGCCTGTTCCAACCATATCTTAGCCTGCTCCAGATTGCCCTCTTTTAAGCAGAGCGCTCCGAAGTTGTTGGCCGTGCGGGGGTCTGTTTTCACTTTCTCCAGCAGGCGTCGCGCCGAGGCGTTGTCGCCCCGCTCGATCAGTGCCGCGGCCGCATTGATCCGGGCCGTGGGATCGTCGGGATAGCGCCGCAGGATACGGTCGGTGAGCATATCGTAGAACAGGGACGGGCCGCCCGCCCGGGCCGCGAGGTACAACTCGCGGTGGCTCAGCTTGTCGGGATCGCGCTGTGCCAGTTCCCGGGCTTCGGCTTCGTTGTAGTCGCGGATGGTATAGTCCACCTGGTAGTCCGTGCGGCGCAGCGAGGGGAACATCCGCAGCAGGAGTTTGAACCACGAAGCCGTGCGTTTGAGTTTCTCCTCCTTGACGTCGGGAGCTGCCTGCGAGTCGATGATGCCCAGCACCTGCTCCTTGTCGGCGAGCGAACTCTCCTCGACCAGCGTCCGGAGCCCCGCCCAGTCCTCGGCCGTGTTGCTGGCCCGGATCAAAGCCCCGCTGACGCCGAAATTGTCGGAGATATACTGTTTGAGGGCTTCGGCGCGCTCGCGCGAAAGCCGGTCGTTGGACTCGTAAGCACCCTCGGGCGAAGCGTATCCGTCGATATAGAGCGCCGTGATGGTCACGTCCTTGTCGCCCCGCACGCCCTCGATCGTGGCGCGGATCTTCTCCAGCTCTTCGGGATTCTTGCGGAAGTCGGGCAGGATGGCCGATTTCCCGGCCGGAAAGTCGAGGTACGCCTGTCCCTGTACGTGGCGGCTCTTCTGCTCGGCGGCCGGCTCGAAGAAGTTCAGAGCGACCTGCGGCTGATAAGGATCGTAGGCCTCGAAGTCGATGCCGCCCCGGATGTCGGTGGTGAAAAGCTGCCGGCTCTCGTTGCAAGAGGTGAGGATCTGCTGCAACTTGAGCGACGCATGATCCATCCAGACCTCGTAGGGCACGTCCATGACGTATTCGACCAGTTCGTCGGTCTCTTTATTCACGTTGACCGTCTGGTAGGGCTGCCGCTCGTTCCAGTAGGCGCCCGTCAGGCGGCGGCTGCGCCGGGCCATCTGCTGTTTGTTGCGGCCGTTCACCTGCACGTGCGGGAACAACTGCACGTTCTCCTTACCGGGGGTACTCAGTTCGGGGATGATCGTCCAGCTCTGGCATTTGTTCATCGCCAGGCCCCGGATGCGGATGTCCAGCTCCATGTGCAGCGAATCGCCCCGCTCCTCCAAGACCCTGCGTTCGACGGTGATGTCGCCGCGGAACTGGCCGCGGGCCGTGGCGACGGCAAAAAGAAGTATCGGAATAAGGTAAAGTTTCTTCATAGCGGTTTTTTATTTCTTTTTCTTGGAATTGAAAAGGTAGACGAACGTCACGCCGATCTTCGTGGGCCCCCAATAGTGGCTCTCGCCGCTGCTTTGGGGCGTACCGCACTTGAAGCACTGGAATTTGTCGTATTTCGTGTAGATATACCCGAACCCGAACGTGGCCTCGAGATTCCAGTGCGGCCCCAGATACCACTGCCAGCCGTAACTGATGCCCGCGCCGGCCATCCACCCCTCGTAACGGTAGTCTTTGAGCGACGAGAAGACCCCCAGCGGCAAATCCAGATTGCCGACGTTGTACTGGCCGCCCAGGAGGTGGAATCCCCAGAATCCGCGGTTGAAGCGCTCGCAGGTCCAGATGCGGAACTCGGGCGAAAAGGTCCAGTGTTTGAGTTTGGCGTTGTCGGCGAATGTCCACGGATTGTATGTGCCGACAAAATCGATCGTGGTCTTGCGTCCCGTGCCGATTTCGAGGGCCAGGTTCGGCGTGGTCGTACCCCAGTAGAGCAGGTTCGTCTTCACAGCGACCTTCTGGGCGAAAGCTCCGGGCGTCGCGAGAATTCCTGCCAGAAAAATCAGGGTTAGTACTTTTTTCATATTTTCTTAATTTGAGGTTTTTCGTGTTCGTCTTTTGGCTTAATCATGTCCGACAACCATATCCCGGACAACTGTTTTATCATTTGTGCCTTTAAGGCTTCTTCCGTGCGAACCAACTTCCGGAACTGCGGCCTCAGACAGAGCGTTTTGCCGGCGTTACTGCAAATCACCTCCCCGAAGCTTACCCCGTAGTGCAGGTCGTTGATCAAATCGTAGAGGGAGATATCGTTCATCGGCCGGCTGAGCAGCCAGAAGCGCCGGGTGGACAATTTCACGTAGTTCAGCACGAGCAACCGTTGGAGCACAGGTGTCACCAAAGTCCGGGGTACGGCACATTCCTTTTTCAGTACAGCCGTCGACAATCCCCTGTCCCCGCAGGAATCCAACCGGGACAGCAACTGAACAGCACAAATCACCTTAGCTGAAAACATTCAACACCTGCATGAGCGATCGGTTTCAAATATTTTGCGGGGGGGGGAATCATGTCCTCCGAACAGCCGAAAATTCTTACCGGCAAGGACAGACCGCACGAATATCGTTTTCATACCGCGGATTCCTGAGGACAATTTTAAAGTAACATTCTGTAAATTATTCGCCATAATTATCATATTTTCCACATACTGACAATTCATTATCAATATGTTATATACCCATTTATCTTATCGGACGGCCCGTATTTTTTACTCTGTTTGCAGTTCCGTCACTTTGTAAGTGACAGAGTACATTTTCGGCTTTTGTATTTTATTGATATACAAACACATTAGAAGATGGTGTTTTTATTTGCAGCACAAGGGAAGCAAATTCTTTAAACAACCCGCAAGATCGCACGGTGTTCTGTTCGGACATTGTACTCCAGACACCGCCTGGGCGTGGATTCGGGCCTGTGTCCGGTGATCGGAATTTGTTTACAAAAATTCCCCGGAAATGCAAACCGTCGATTAATCAAGGATTTGTGTCGTATTAATGGAGAACGAACCGGAAAATGATTTAATAACATTGCAAAAGGGAGCGAAAGACGCCCCCCTGATCGATGCGGCTTTTTTCGAAAAGGGCCGCACGTATGATTATCTGCTCTCCGTGCCCGAAATCATTTATTTCACGCAGGGGGCGGGAATTCTCGATTTGGAAGACGGTACGAGTATCGAACTTAAAATAGGTTTTCTCTATATCTTTGCCGCCGGAAGAATCGTCCTGCACGTAAAAGAGGAGCTGCATCTGATTTTGTGCCGGGTTACCGAAGAACCGGCTATTCCTTTCAACGACGATTTCGAGGATTTCGAAGGCCTCCCAACCGCCTCCGGACTGTTGTTTGCTTCGATGGAGGCCAATTTATTGCTCCAGCATTTCTACGAAGGGATATTCCTGTATTTAAACAACGGGATCACCGAAGAGAAACTGCTTAAAGCGAAGATAACGGAACTGTTCCTCATCATCAGGCATTCCCAGAACAAGTGCGACTATGCGCGCTTCTTCTCGCCGCTTCTGAGCCGGGAATACCTCTTCAAGATGTTCGTATGCCGGCATGCGGCATCCATATCGACCGTTGCCAAACTTGCACGGCTCACCAACATGAGCCCCCGTATGCTGAACAACCGGTTTCGGGAGTATATGAATATATCCCCAAAAGAGTTCATGCACCGACAACGCATCAAATGTATCCGGGAGCGATTGCTCAACAGCAGCGTTCCGATCAAGAGTATTGCTTACGATTACGGGATATCCATACAATATCTGAGCTACTTGTGCAAAAAGGAATTTGGTATGACGCCAACCGAAATGAGGAGCGGATCGGCTTCATCGGAACAGAAAATGAACCGTTTTTCCGAAAATCATAACTGAATTTCCGAAAATCATAAAATTAGAAGAAGAAAATGGCTTACTTTTGTCGCAGAAATTTGAAGGCGGGTTTACATTTCTGTCACTTACAAAGTGACGGTTTTTAAACCGTACAAATCGCTCATCATTACAAAGATAGTATTTTTTTCGATTTGCACAAGTCTTTATGCCACACATTTTATCAGGCTGGCGATCTGTTCGCTGACCTGATCCAGGACGGATTCTTCGAACGATGCGAGATAGCGGATCGTGGTTTTAATATTGTTGTGTCCCAGGCCTTCGCTGATCTTCGACATCTCGACATTGTTCCACTTGGCCAGCGTCGCCCAAGTATGGCGTGCTACGTGTGTCGTGAGCGGAACCGAAAGGGAGAGCATCTTTCCGATCCTGTTCAGCCGTTTATTCTGAGCCCGTAATGCGCTTTCATATTGCAACCGGTCGGGCTTTGCCGGATCGAGGATCGGGAAAACATAAGGCGAGTCGTCCCGGCATCCGAACTTCTCGATGACGGTCCGCATGTCGTCCGTGATCTTGAGCGTCAGGATCTGTCCGGTTTTCTTTCGCATGTACTGAATCTTGTCCTCCGAAATGTCGCCTTTCTTGAGATAGACCATGTCTACGAAGGACATGCCGCGTGCCTCGCAGCAGAAGATGAAATACATCAGCGTGCGGTAAAGGCTTTCGCCGGTTCGCCGTTTGCGCACACCCGCCTCCGCCGCCGGGAGTTTTCGTTCCATTTCGAGTTGAAAGTCATGCAGTTTGACAACGTCGGCAATATGCAACGCACGTCTGGGGGATTCACAGATGCCCGTAAAAACTCCGTCGAAGGGGTTTTCCTTGCGCTGCGGAATCTTTCGGTCCCGGATCGCTTTGTTGTAAATGGCCCGCAGGTTGCGCATGTAGAACGAAATCGTGTTGAAATGGCGTCCCTTCATGCGCATATCTTCCTGAAAGTTCTGAAGCATCATCGAGTTGATCTCGATCAGGCGGATATTCCGGCCGGCATTGTAACGAATCAATCCGTTGACCGCCGTGCGGTAGGCACGAGCCGTCCGGGGACGTTTCTCTTCGCGCATTTTGCGCCCCAGCTCTTCCGCATAGCCCAAAAGGGAGTTGTCATCGGCGTTATTGGCAAAAGCATCCGTGATGTCCTGAACCCGGTAGGACGCCTTGCTATCCAGATTTCGGATAATCCCGTGTATCCTCTTCAGGTCGTCGTTCATCCGTTCCTGCAGATCCAACAGATAAACAAGTCGCTCATCATCGTTGTCCGACAGCCGAATTCTCTGACTGCTTTCGTCCCATTCCTGCGGAAAAACCGCATAAGGCGTCCGAATGCTTTTAGGTATCCGGTCATGAATGATCCGGATAAAAAGTTTGCCCTCCTGTAACCCTGTTTTGCTCGAAGGACGAAAATGGAATTTGACACTGGTCATACCGTTTTGGATTTAAATATATTAAATTAGTAAATTTCCGATGGGCAGCAAAAGTAAATCCCATCTGTTACACGAAAATGGAATAACCAAATATCTTTTCCGCCTTGCTTATGAATCGGCCCAAACAAAATAAAGTTGCGATTATTGATTCCGAAAAAAAACAAAAAACCACGTCGGAAGACGTGGCTTTGTAGGATATGGAGGTTATGGGGAGATTCTGCCGATGTTGCAAAGATCAAATTTTTTTCTTCCCGGACTTAACATTGTTGCTGCCGTATTTGGGTAAGGATCCGAAAACTACACGACCGGCAAAAGTATCGGCTTTCTGCTGCGAGGGTGATGGAATATATGTCCCGGAATCCTCCTCTTGTACCGCTGGGGGTATTTGCTGCACGGTGTTTCCAGCACCTTCCTGTGGCTGATTGTCTGCGCTGTCACAGATGGGTTTGAGCATAAACTGTATCTGCCTGTCGAGTTGTGCCATCTGGGTTTTCAGCTCCGCCAGTTCGGTTTCCTTTCGCCATACGGTGTCAATTACTTGCTGAAACTGCGGTACGTCTTGCTCCAATTCGGCACGCTTCTTTTGGAATTTCTCCAACGTCGGTTCGATGCTGCCCAGGGCATTGATGGGATTCAGCACCGCCGTGCGGGGATCGCCCGCCAAACGGCCGTAATTGTAATGATAGAGGTAGCCGTCCTCCTCCCCGCCAGTCCCGCGCACGTAAAAACGGTTGTCCGCCTTCTCGATGCCGTCTTTTATACTCTTATCGGTCTTAACCACCACCTCGAAGCCATAGATGGTTCCTATGGGCATCGTGCCTTCGCCCGTTCGGGCAGTTTCTGCGATATGATTCAGGTGCTTACCGATGAATTGCGGGTCGAAACTCCCTACGCCATTAAGCACCAGTGCATTTTTATAGGAGCCGTCCTCGTTGAGTTTTACACGGCTTGTGAAATCTTCCAAGTCCTTACCCACGCGGGCAATTAACCCGTCGAGCCGCTCTATTTCTTTGAGTGACTCCTCAAGGCGGTGACGAGTCGACGACTTACTGCGGATAAAGTTCTGGCGTTCACTCTCCAGCCCTGCGATTTTCTTCTCCAGACGCGCCTTTTCCAGCAAATCCGTATTGCCGGAAAGCACAGCTACGTATTCCGAGAAATTCATACCACTGCCCTCGTCCAGCCCGCCCTCGTCAATAGTACGCACGCCCACCCGATTCTGTTTTAGCTGGCGTATGAAGAGTTGTTTGTTGTGCAGCAAGTTGAATTTATAGGCGTCGAGCGACTTTTCGACGGCATAGATGATAACGTCGATCTTATTGTTGGCATGGAGTTTGGCCACTTCGTTTCCCGTGCGCCTGCCGCGCCCTTCGCGCTGCTCCAAATCGGACGGTCGCCACGGGCTGTCGAGGTGATGGATCGCCACGCACCGTCGCTGCGCATTGACCCCTGTACCGAGCATCTCCGTGGAGCCGAACAATACGCGAATACGCCCGGCGTTCATGTCGTCGATCATCTGCTTGCGGGCTTTCTCGCTGCCGGCCGCCTCCTGAATAAAACGCACCTCGGAAGCGGGAATGCCGTGATCCTCCATCAACTTGCGTTTGATCTCCGAGTAGACGTTCCACTCGTCGGGCTTGTAAGTTCCCAGGTCGGAAAATACGAACTGTGTACCTTTCCATGTGTCGTACCGGCGATAATACTCCGCGATGAGCCTGGCGCAATGACTCGCCTTGTTGTCGGGATGGTCTTCGTATTTGGAACTTATCATGCGCATATCGAGCGACATTTTGCGGGCGTAGTCCGTAGCGATAAGCATTCGGGCCATCTCCTCGCTCTCGGTGAGCGGAGGACGCCCCAGCACCGTCGCATTGCCCGTCTTGGCGAACTGCACCAGTTTGCCGATGAATTCCGCTTGATCGGGCGTAGGCGGGATGCTGTGCAGAATCTCGTTCTTCTCTGGACGATCCACACCGATGTCCTCGGCCGTGCGGAAATCGGTGATCTCGGAGTAGAAGGCCGCGAGTTCCGGCACCTTGATGAAGTGGCGGAAACGTTCCTTTTGGACGATCTCGTTCGTAATGGAGAACTCGTAGTCGATGCTCTTCTTGGCAAACACGGCCGCCCATGCGTCGAAAGTGCGGATGTTCTGCCGCTCCAGCTCCCGCGGACGCAGGTATTTGAAAAGCAGGTACAATTCTGTAAGCGAGTTGGAGATAGTCGTACCGGAGAGGAACGTTGCGCCCAGGTCGTGCCCCGTACGTTCCTGGATAGTCCGCAGGGCAAAAAGCATGTTGAGCGCCCGTTGGCTGCCGTCCGGATTCCCGAGGCCCGCGACACGGTCATGCCGCGTATTGAAGGTGAGGTTCTTAAACTTATGGCTTTCGTCTACGTAAAGATGGTCGATGCCCATGCGCCGAAAATCTACGGCATCGTCTCGGCGGGTGTCGAGAATGTGCTGTATCTTCAACAGCTTGGCTTCGAGATTCGCTTTGCGTTTTTCGCACCCGGACTGCATGCGGCGCGAGACATCTTTGCCCTGTGTTGCCAATATGCGCAGGTTCTCCTCCACGCTATCCAGCTCGTCCCGCAGTATCTCCTGCTGCACCTCCGGCGACTGGGGGATCTTGCCGAACTGCTCGTGCGTGAGGATGATGGCGTCCCAATCGTTGTTCTTGATCTGCCTAAAGAGCTGCTCGCGTTTCTTGGGCGTGAAGTCCTCACGTCCAGGATAAAGTACCTTGGCCATCGGATAGGCCGTACAGAAGGTCTTGGCAATCTCGTGGATGTTGGCCTTCAACCCTGTTATCATCGGTTTGTGTACCAATCCGAGGCGTTTTTTCTCATAGGCGGCACAGCACATGATAAGCGTCTTGCCGCCTCCGACCTCGTGATCCACGATGCCTCCGCCCAGCAGGACGTCCATCCAGATCGCGTCCTTCTGACTGGGATAGAGGTCGTCGATGCCCAGCGCCCGGCGGTCGAGACCGGGAAAGGTCTGGTGCGAACCGTCGTATTTGGGACGCACGAAGCAGTTGAACTTGCGGTTGTAGATGTCTGCCAACCGCTGCTTGAACTCCGGGGTCTGGTCGCCCAACCACTCTGTGAATCCGCTGCGGATTTCGTCGATCTTGGTATTGGCGAGCTGAATCTTCTCCCCGTCACGTACCTTCACGTCCGTCCACTTGCCGTCTATGAGTTTACTTACCTTCTTGGTAATATTGGGCGTGGTGTTGTGCAGCGCGTGTTTCATCAGATGCAGGCCGCTGTAATGGCGGAACTCACCCTCGACGGCATACTGCTCCCGGATTTTGATGTTGTTCGGGCTCGTGGCATTGAGGGTGTACTCGTCGATGTCGGCAGTGTAGGTAATCTTCATCTCCGTTTCGAAGAGCCACGAAGCGTAGCTGTCGTAGATGGTTGTCGGTATCCAGCGTTCACCGAAGTTGAAGTCCAGATCCTCGAAGGCAATGGCCTCGGGCGCTGCCTCACGCAGTGCCGCAAGGGTTTCCCGTGCCGCCGCATGGTCGAGATTGAGATCGAGAAAACGCTGCACACGGTCGGCTTTCTCGACAACGTTGCCCGATATGATGCGCTCGGTGATTTCGTATTTGCCGCTGTCGGGGTTGAAATAGATGCGTCCTTTGAGTTGTGCCAGCACTTCCGCTTCGCTTGCGCCGACGAGCTGTGCAATGTACTCTACGCTTACGTCAGCACAGCGGTTCAAGCTGGCTGCCAGCGCCGCATGTACGTTGTCGGCTTTCTCGATCTCATCGGGATTAAAGGACACGGGATGATCGAAAATATCGGCTTTATGCAGGATGCCGTTTTCATAGCGCTCCAAGGCGAGTATCTCCTCGCCTCCGGAGTCCATTTTGATAAAGTCGATGTTCGCAGGCGTGTTGAGTTCTCCAAATCGCTCCGTAAAGTCGTCGTAGAGACGCCCCAGCATCTCGCGCAGCGCAGGGTGCGGCTCCTGCCGATCCGCTTCAATATTGTAGAGATGGTGGTAGGTGTCGCGCAGTTCGATATAGACCGACGCCTTTACGCGTTGTTCTTTAGGCAAATCCAGCGGATGGAACATGGGGCGTGCGCCCTTTGCACCGCGCAGGTATCCGATGTTGCTGTTCTCGTCCGTGACCCACGATCCGTCACGGTAGTGTTCCAAATTCGATCCCAGGAACGGGCGGGGCCGGAGTCGTTCTTTATCCGGTTCCGGGTGCGCTGTCCGAGATTGATCGGGAGTAGCATTGCCCATGCGGCTTGTCTTGTCCGCTGCCCGCGGGACAGATCGGGCAGTACGCGGGGCGTTTTCGGCGGCGGTCGTTTCTGCTGCCGGAGCAGTTTCCCGATGTGATGCCGGAGTTCCTGTTGTGCTGTCAGCCGGCTCTGCAGGTCGCTCCTGCCGTGAGGCTGTCGTATTGTTTCTGTCTCCTGCCTGCGGGAGCTGCTCCGGCTTCTGCTCTCTTTCGATTCGCTCCTGACGGGCGATCATCAGTTCCTCACGCCATTCGATAACCCGCTCCTCTTCAGGATTCGGCTTTGCGCTGGCTTTTTTTACCTTGCGGCGGCGAGGACGGTTTACCTGGCTGCGCTCCTCGGACGAGAAGCCGAACAGGTCGTAAAGGGTTAGCTGTGGTTCTTGCTGCACATCCGGTTCCGGAGTTGCGGCATGTTCCGCCGTTTGTGCCGGTGCGTCGAAAAGCGTGGCGGCGAACTCCTCCTGCAAGGGCTGCGGCACTTGGGCCGCAGCAACCTGCGGCGCAGGAGAAGATTTAGGTCGCCGAGGACGAGACCTCTCCGTTATTTTTGATGCAGGAGCGGAATCCGGCTGCATCGTGACCTGCGGCGATTTAGATTCGCGCAGCGGCCCAGCCGTCGCGTCCCGAACTTTTGTTTCGAACGGGTCGGGCTGTACAGCTTCGGCGGTCTCCGCAATCTTATAATCTTCCTCTTGTGGCGGATGCTGTTCCCAAAAAGCGCGTTCACGTTCGTCTGCCCATGCTGTGAAGTCGGCCAGCTCCCCTTCCGAAGGGTGCCACTCCTGCTGCGGCATATGTGGCAGATCATCTTTCGCAGGTATGGGTATATGCTGCGATTGCGGGACAGGTTTCACGGTCTGCTCGGTTACGACATCCTCGATGCGGTTCAGCTCGCCCGTTTCAGGGTCGAGCCGGTAGCCATCGGATGCGGCATGGGTAACGGCTTCGCGTCGGGCCATCCACTCGTTGAATTCCCGCCACTCCTTCTCTGTGGCATGTCCGAACAAGTCGGGAGTCTCTTCGATGGGCGGTACGGATTGCGCTGCCGTGCGGTATTGCGATTTCTGTCTCAATTCAGAGATCACCTCGCCCAACAGTTCCCCGACCGGGCGCGGCCCGTTTATGCCCGCTGCGCGGCGTTCGGTGTCGGAGAAGAGGTTGGTGAGCTTAGAGGAGGCGGGTACGGGTTCCGGGCGCAATACCTCGGCTATAGGGATTTCTGCATGGATTTGTGCGGCAGATTGCGGCTGTACTTGTTGCCGCAACTGCTGTTCGGAAGCCTGTACCGGCATCTGTTGCCGAAGTTTGGATGCAGCAATGGCCGGTGCTTGTTCGTTGTAAAGACGGAGGTTGAAATGCTTGCCGAAATCCTCCTCGAGCATATCATCCAGAACTTCGGAGATACCCGCCACCCCACCCGAATGGTTGAAGACCATTGCAGGCTGTCCGTATGGGTTTGTGTCCACCTTGGCTGAGGTCTGCACTACCCGATCGAGCGTCTGAAAGATGTTATTTACAGTAATGCCGTTGGAGAGTTTCCGCGTCTCGATAAAGTCCCGCTGCCGCTCGGAGAGAGGCCTTGGCGAGGAGTTCTTTTGCAGGATAATAAGATCACTGCCCACCTCCGTTCCGGCGTGGTCGGTAAAAAGGTTGTTCGGGAGCCGTACGGCCGATACGAGGTCACACCGCTGCATGAGCCACTCCCGGATGGGTTTGTTTCGTTCCGCGTCGGCCACGCCCTGCGAGGTGATGAAGGCGACAAGGCCTCCTTCGCGTACGGTATCGACCGACTTCATGAAGAAATAGTTGTGCAGCGTCCGTACTCCCTGCCGCCGCACCGGATCGCGCGAGGTCGAAAATGCAGGATCGAAGAGCATGACATCTCCGAAAGGGATATTGCTCACGGCAAGGTCGAAATAACCTTCGTAAGAAGGGTCGATACGCTCATAACCCTCGTCATGCACTTCGGCGTCGGGATGCAAATGCCGCAGGATAAGGCTTGTAGCAGGGTCTTTCTCGAAGCAGGTGATCTCCGCCTCTTCGGCATGGTGACGGATGCCATCGACAAAGATACCCGTCCCGGCACTGGGTTCCACTACCCGGTGCAGAAACACATCGCTTTTATAGATGCTACACATAATGGTATCCATTACGGCCCCCGGAGTGTAAAAGGCTGTCAGAACCGAGGATTTGATACCGTCTTCGTAGCGTTTGCAGGTTCTTTCATCCGGCGTGTTCTCCTTCAACAGCGTGTGCAGCTGCTCGATCAGCGGCGTAAGAGCCGTCGGCTTCTTGTGCGGCAGGGGTTCCAAGATTTCTTTGATAGCCCCGAAGCCGCTGTAAGCTCGCATTGCTTCCTGCTCTTCATCCGTCGCCGGTCGTTGCTCCCTCTCCAGCGCAAAGGCCGTCCGCAGCGCGTCGATGTTCCGGCGCAGGTGTTCTGTCTTATTGTAAGCCATCGTGGAGCAGGATTTGGACGGTTCCTACAACTTCAGTGTAGAGCCGGTCGTACTCTGGTGTCGAAGCGAAGTCGTCCGAAAGGACGTACTTCGCACCCAGAGCCCGCACCAGCGGCAGCATCACGCGAGCTCCTTCCCGGACATACTCTTCGGGTATGGCATCCGCAAATTCCTCGCGGAGCACAGCGACGAGTGTGTCGTATAAGGAGAAATGAAGATCCTGGAAAAGCACGGCAACAGCCTCCTCGCCGGCTTCAGGGTGCGTGCGTCCGTTGCGGATTGCTTCGCTGTATGTCTGAGCAGCAACGGCGGCCCGCGCGGCGATGAATGCTGTGTCGGCAGCAAGATCGGGATGGCTCTCCCGAAGATAGGAAAGAAGCGAGAGCCCGTAATACGACAGATGCCCCGTAAGGGCATTATGATAAGTGTTCGGCATAATTGGATTATTCAGCGGTTTGAAAAACAGAGGAAAAAAGGCGCTCCGGGTTCCCACCCGAAGCGCCAGCCACTGAATATCCCTGCCGAACACGGTGTGTCCATGACAAGTCTATCCAGCGGCGAAGATAACGATTATTTCCGGATTTTCGCCTTGTCGGGCCTCTCCTGTTTACGCTGTCCGAAGTCGAAAACGGCCTTGTATTCTTCGTCGAACGTCACGGCGGCGTCGAATGTCGTACCGTCCGCTTTCCGGAATCCTTGGATAGTCCCCGTGCGGCCTTTAGTGAGCAGATTCGTAAGCTGGGCGTCGGAAAGCTCTTTTTTCGCCACGGTACGGAACACGGTAAGGCCGCACTCCTTATTTTGGCATTTGGCGATCTTCGGGTAGAAAAATACCGTAGAACCGCATCGGGGGCACTTCGCACCGGAGCGAGAGGCAACTGCGCCGACCTGCGCCTTGAGCAGTTCGCTGACAATTTGAGATGTGTAGACCTCGATGCCCTTACGGAACGTGAAGGCGTTCATCTCTGCGGTGGCGATCTTCGAAAGCGCCAGTTCCCAGCCGCCTGTCATGGCTGCATCGGCGATCCGCATCTCCTTAACGATGCCGTACACTGCAAGGCCTTTATCGGTGGGTACGAGCGACTTTTTTTCGCGTTTTAAGTATTCGCGTGAAAAGAGCGTCTCGATCACAGCGGCACGCGTGGCGGGAGTGCCGAGGCCGGAATCTTTCATCGCTTCGCGCTCGGCTTCGTCCTCCAACTCTTTGCCGGCCGTTTCCATAGCGGCCAGGAGGCTCGACTCGGTATGCAACGAACGCGGTCGAGTTTGTTTTTCCTGAAGGTCGCATCCGCGCACGGAAAGCTTGTCCCCCTCGTTGAGTGTCGGCAGGGCTGTCGCTTCATCCTCGGAGCGTTCCTCCTTTTCACCCCACACCTTGCGCCATCCGGCGCTTTGGGTGATCGTACCCCGCACCTCGAAAGATATATCCGCGCACGTCAGACGGATGGAAGTGACAATTCTTACACACTCTTTCGAGAACGCCTCGACCATACGTCCGGCGATCATTTCGTATACTTTGACCTGATCCTCGGTAAGCTTGCCCGGATCGTTGCCCGTAACGAGTAGAGCGTGGTGGTCGGTAACTTTCGATGCGTCCACCGGGCGGCGGTTAAGCTCCGAATTGGAGACGGCGACGGCCTGATATCCGAATCGGGGGTTATCCCACAGCGGGGTCAGCAAGGGATATATTTCGTCGAACACGTCGTCTGGGATGTAACGGCTGCCCGTACGCGGATAGGTGATGAGCTTGGCTTCATAAAGTGATTGTGCGATGTCGAGCGTCTTCTCAGCAGAAAAGCCGAACCGCTTGTTGGCGTCTTTTTGAAGCGCAGTAAGGTCATACAGCAGGGGAGGCTGCTCGCGCACCTCACGGCGTTCGACCTTCGAGACTTGCACATCCCCGGCTTCCAGGACGGAGGCATAAGCCTTTTGTGCTGCCTCTTTGGTGTCGTACCGTTCCGAAGAGATCGCCGCGAAGGTTGTGGTGTCTTTGGCTGTATGCAGTTTAAGCCGGAAGTAAGTCTGCGGAGCGAAGGATTTGTTCTCCAGATAGCGTTCGCAAACCAGCGCCAAGGTGGGTGTCTGCACCCGCCCCAGTGACCAGGTACCGCGACCGGCAGTGATGGCCAACGCCTGCGAAGCGTTGATGCCCACGATCCAGTCCGCTTCGCTGCGGGCGCGGGCCGAGAGGTAAAGGTTGTCGTACTCGCTGCCAGGACGAATGTTTTGCAGCCCCTCGCGGATCGCTTTGTCCGTGAGGCTGCTGATCCACAGACGGCAGAAAGGCGAATGGCAGTCGAGATACTGATAAATGTACCGGAAGATCAATTCGCCTTCGCGTCCGGCGTCCGTGGCGACAACAATACGTTCGGCGCGGCTGAAAAGCCCTTTGAGGATGCCGAGTTGCTTCACGGCTCCCGGATCGGGTTTATACTCCTTGCCGCTCCGGGCCTTGCGGGGTTCGAGAATAAAGGTTTCAGGGAGGATCGGCAGATTCTCCTTATGAAACCCTTTGATACCATAGGCTTCGGGCATGGCCGGAGCCACAAGGTGCCCGAAGGCCCATGTAACGGCATAACCGTTACCTTCGATATAGCCGTCCCGGCGGACGGCAGCGCCCACGATGGCAGCGATCTCACGTGCCACGGAGGGTTTTTCTGCTATAATGACTTGCATATGTTCGGATATTGGATGATTCAGTGGCTGTTTTTTTCTGTCGCCCGCTCCCTTTTCAAGCGGGCGATCAGCTTGCGGTCGTAATAGAGGTGATTGCCCTCTTCATCATACCACTCCGCATCATCGTCCGGAATGCCGGAGTGACGACGGTTCAAAAGCAGAATGGCGGTGATGAATGCGGCGTTGAGCAGAACAAGCCCGACGATAAGGATGATGAGCGTTGTCATATCACACACCTCCTACGCCTTTGGATTTATCTTGACGCACTTTGGGCGGGGATTGGCGCGGGCGTTGCTCCTGTTTCTGAGGCGGGGTTTGGCTGGGACGGTCGGTGGATGGTGTTTGCGTCGGAGTCTGTTCGGGTCTATGTGTCGGGGTCTGCTGCTTGCGAGAATAATCCGGATTCCAGCGATAATATTTGAAAGCGCCCTGCTCGTAGTTGGGTTTCACCCACCGATCCTGCGGTTCCGGGGTGTTCGGAAACTTCAGCCCCCGCATATAGGTTGCCTTGACATCCGCACGCTTTTCGGGGAAATTGAGCGCGTCCTGCCATTGGTTGTATGCCTCCTGCGGAACCTCCACGCCGAACAACCGACGGGGAATGAACATACCCTGCTGCCCTTCCGGCAAAGGATTACCCTGTTCGGTACGCTTCTGACGGTAGACGTCTCGGTTGTTATCCTGATAACGTTTGCGGTCAAGACCGCTGTGGTCGAACTCGATGTTGCGTTCCGAAGCGTCGATCTGGATATAGGCATCTCGTTTATAGCCTGAACGGGTGGTATAACCCTCCAGAAGCACTTTGCCACCCGAATAGAAATCGAGCTGCTTGCCTGCGGACAGCAAGGCGTTTTTGATCCCATCGCGCTTTTCAATCTCCGAAACGGACATGGCGACGAGTTCGTTCGTCCATTTGTCACGCGAAATATAACACGGGGTCTTCACCCCAGGTTCCAGTTCCAGATCGACGACCTTACCCGCATGCCGGGTTTCTGCGATGTTGCGTTTCACATCGTCGTCGAGCAGCACGCCGTGGAAAGGTGAATCCAGATCGCATTTCTCCCGGTGATAATGCGGGACGACCTTCAGTGAGCCGTCGGCCTGTTCTTCGAGAGACACACGTCCCTTGGTCGTAACACGCATCCCGCCCGGCTCCATTTCGGGACGCATCTCGATCATCCCGTGTGATTTGTGGCCGTAGGACATGGCGCGCAGATACGGCTCCATATCCTCCATGCGGATACCTTTGCGGTTCATGTCCTCCAGGTCGATCTTCGAGAGATCCATCGGTTCGAAGCGAGGTCCCTCGTTCAACCGTTGCTCCATTTTCGAGAGTTCCGACTGTGGATCGACACGGTAGTTGTCGAGAAGTTGCGGGTCGAGGTCGATTTTGATAAGTTTCTCCAACACACTCTCGGCCATGATGAAGATCTCTGAGAACCCCGTTTTCACGGGGTCTTGGGAATGCTCCAGAAACTTTTTGAAAAACGCTTCCAGGGCTGATTCGTTCGTGTTTACGTCGAACAGTTTGGCGAGGTTCGAAGAGGTGGGATCGACTGTCAGGACATTCCCGTCGTCATCCATCTCCGTTACGGCTTTCAGCTTGCCTTGCCTGCCATCTTCGGCTTCACGGACGAGCATTAACTTTTTCTCGTCCTTCTTTACGTTTTCGTCCATATCTACGAAATATTTTAGTGAACACCAACAGCGGTGCGGGGACGAATTTACGGGGAACGAGCCGACCGACAACCCTCGATACGGCTGCTGGAAGCGGTTGGCACTCTATTGGCAGCGGTTGGTTTCGGAAAATAGAAAAAGAAGGACGCGAATTTGTAGATATGACCTTGGTTGAAGGCGAAAGAAGATCGTTTCACCTCTAAATGCGAAGCATATGTTAGCCCGACATGAAAACACTTTTGTACATCACAGAAATAGTTGTGTAATGTCAGCGGCTGTTTTCACGATATTTGTGACCGGTATATTGTTTCCGGTACAAAAATCGTTATATTTGCAACAAAGGATACAATCAAAACATTTCCGCCATGACACATATAATGATCGAAGACAGTACGCCCGAAGGAAAATGGTTGCTGGAACTGATTCAGGGACATAAAAGCGTCACTATAATAGACGGAAAGAAGAAGAAGAAGAATTTTCAGGAAGCCGTTGCCCTATGTAACGGCCGTGCCGCAAGTGAATTCTTCGACGAAATGAGCCGTCAGGCCCAAGATCGGTTCGACCATGCGTGAAGTAATCGTTTCCGGACATTTGTGGGATAAAATCGAGGAAGTCAACGACTACCTGATCGATGAACTGAAACTATCCGAAGAGGCTACCGAGAAACGAATCCGGCGAATGGAGCGCTTTGTGATGAATTTCGCAAAATCAGTCAACCATGCTCCATGCCGTTTCAAAAATGGAGTATGCTCGGCTATCATTGCGCCGTATTTGAAAAGGAATGGGTTTTTGCGTATGAAATCTTCGACGAAGGCGTGATCGTACGTGATATGTCGCATACTGCGTTACTGGTGGAATAACTCAATGGCAGCGCAGAAAACGAACCTCGTCCGAACGATTGTTCAGACGAGGTTCGTTTTCTATACCTGCGGCGGAATGAGTTTGCATAACATCGGATCTTTTCGCAACCGCTCCAGTTCTCGTTCCACGATTTCGGCGGCTTCGGCCTTGATACGGTCGTAGTTCTGTTTTATTACCTCCGTCATACGGTCTACTCCGTCCACATCCGTAAAGTTCGTAATGACGGGAATTTTTTCGTAACGCGCCGTTTCAGCCTTCACCTTCTCGCTGTCCACCACGATCTCGGCGTGGAAAATCTTCTGTTCGATACGTTCGTCGAAGTTGTCGGCAACGGCTCCGACAAACATCCCCTGCGTGAGCGTCGAGATCTTCGATTGCGGGATGAGACTGTCCAACTGTGTGGAAATCGATGTCGATTTGTCGTTGCGGTTGATGGTCATGCTCTGTCGCTTCTGCAGGACCTTGCCGAAACGCTCCGAAAGCGCCTTGGCAGTTTCGCCTACGACCTGCCCCGAGAAAATATTACCCACGGTGTTCATCACCACGGCCGCTTCTTTGTCTCCGTAATCGCGTTTGAGCTGGCTGAAGTCCTGAAAGCCGAGCAGCACAGCAACCTTGTTACTTCGGGCTGTGGCGATCAGATTGTCAAGACCCTTGAAGTAGATCGTCGGCAGCTCGTCGATGATAACACCCGATTTGAGCTGCCCCTTCTTGTTGATGAGTTTCACGATGCGGGAATTGTACAACCCCAGTGCTGCGCCGTAGATATTCTGCCGGTCGGGATTGTTCCCCACGCAGAGGATTTTGGGATCGTTCGGGTTGTTGATGTCGAGCGAGAAGTCATCACCCGACATAACCCAGTAGAGCTGGGGTGAAATCATACGCGAAAGGGGTATTTTCGCCGAGGCGATCTGGCCTTGAAGCTGGTCTTGCGCACCTCCGAGCCAGGCGTCCATAAAGGGGCTGAGGTAGTTTTCGAGTTCGGGATACGAGGTCAGGATCGGGAAAATATCTTCATAACGTTTGTTCAAGAACTCAACGGCGTGCGGAAAGGTGCAGTACCGTCCCTTGTCGTAAATGCGCAGGAACCAGATTACAGCTGCAAAGAGGATGATCGGCGACTCGACGAAGAAGTCACCTTGCTTCTGCACCCATGTCTTATTGAGGTTCAGCATGATGGTATAGGCCGACTCATAGGCGTCGGAGATGTCGTTCATAAACGCCGGATTGATGGGGTTGCAGCGGTGCGAGCGCCGAGGGTCGTCGAAATTGATGACATAGAAAGTAGGGACCTTCTTGTAGCCCTGCTGGTGGTTCAGCAGATGGTTGTAGGCGATCTCCGCAAGATCCGGAAATTTGAAATCATAAATATACTGACTGTATCCTTTTTCGACCTGCTGTTTAATAAACTGATTAATAACTGCATAGCTTTTGCCCGACCCCGGTGTGCCCAACACAATGCCCGCGCGAAAAGGATTCACAACGTTGATCCATCCGGCGTTCCATTTTTTGTCGTAATAGAATTTCGTAGGCAGATTCACCGAAAATTCATTTTCGATCAGTCGAACTTCCTGCATGAAGGATTCGTTTTCCATGTTAAACGGGTCATCCAGCATATTGTTCTTCAGCAGGCGCGACATCCACACTCCGCCCATTAGCAGGCAGATATACCCTGCCCAGAGCGTGAGGATATAAAAAGCCGTTTTCGCGGTAAGGGGTAGCGACAGGTCGAGCAGCCACCAGTTGAAGAAGAACAGAGCAAAACCTGCCGCGAGCGACGCGATAACTTGCCGCCATGTGATCTTATCTTCCTTTACGCCCTGAGTGCCGAGGCATGAAAGACCGAGAAAAAGCACGGTAAAGAGTTTTGTGTAGAGAACGTTTCCGAACAGATGTGCCGTACCGTTGAAATTTAGAAGTATCCTGTCCAGCACACCGATATTTATACCCCACTTCAAAATCTGTTCGTAGCAATACCAGTAAATATGGATTATTACGAACAAAATACTGAGCGCCCGCATAAAGTCCATGACTTTGGCAAGGCCCCTCAAGTCATCCTCTTGTTGCATACGTTTTGCTTTTACGGTTTATTGGCAGCGAAAGTATCAATACAATATATCTGAAACAAAAAGAAATGGAACAGCGGCACCGCCCGGCGTCGGGATGGCAGTGGTTGGCGCGGGTCGCTTTGCAGGGATTGGTAGTAAAGAAATGAAAATCGAATTTACGGATGTCAGAAAAAATAGCTATTTTTACGTTCGCAAAAATGATTTATGGCTAAACTTACGATTACAACAAGTCAACCGGACAAAGTGTTGCGGTGTGCCGTCGATGCCGATCCCTCGGCGTTCTATGTCGGGGAGGATCGGCATGCCGTGACCGGAGGGCGATTGACTGCAAGTACGGGGGACGGAATTGTTACGGTAACAGGAACCCGATTGTCAGAAGAAGAGTTGCGCGAGATTTTCGCGGCGTTCCTGCCCGAACCGAAAGATACTAAGTGATATAAGTGGGAATAAAGCTATGACAAAAGCTGAAATCGTAAGCCGGATTATTGAGCAGACCGGTGTGGAACAAGAAACGGCTCTTGCGGTAGTAGAGAGTTTTATGGAACAGATCAAGAATGCTTTGACCGATGGGGAGAATGTTTATCTCAGAGGCTTCGGGACGTTTCTAATCAAGCAACGGGCTGCAAAAACAGCTCGTAACATTTCAACGAATACGACGATCATCGTACCGGCTCACTCCATACCGGCATTTAAACCCTCAAAGGAGTTCGCTTCGAAAATCAAATGATGCTCTCTTTAAGATAATACGTAAGGCCTCGGAATTTAACAAAGTTCTCGGGGCTTTATATCTTTTCAGACAGAATGGGCGTCTTCAAGTATTACCGAAGGGCAGCTCTTAAAAGAAATAACTTTGGAGTAGTTTTTTTTTATTTTGAAGTGCTTAAAAATACTCATCAAAAGATTTTACATCATCCCAGACAGTATAGGGCGTGTTACTCCATTGATCCGTAAGTACTACTCGCAGGATGCGGGCATTATCGCCGTAATGCAGGTTTATATTGACGTCGAGTAACTCCAGTACGGATTTGTCGTAATTAGTCTGCCCATCATGCGAAAGTCTGCTTTTAATTTCCGGATGTCTATACAAGTCAATGATATTGGCAAAAACTCCTTCGTCAAGACGTTGTGTGGCATCAGAAAATGTATTATTGAGCGGAGCGTTCCCTAACCTATATTTAGGCAGCTCATCGGTACGGAGTACCCACATGCAGGTTCCTTGTTTTGAGAGATTCAGTTTAAAAAGCGGCATATCCTTGTAACGATACTCAAAGTCACCAGCAACTTTCTGCAATTTCTTCTCCATATCGTCGAACCAGTTGCCGTAATTTGGACTACTGAGGATTGCTATATAACCATTCTTTATATTCAACTTATCCAGCACATGCAGAAGATCTGTGCGAAGACAAACCTCACATTTCTTTGTGTGAGCTAATAGTTTATGTCCGAGATTAGCATATAAGTTATGTTTGACAAGGATATCCACCATTTCTACATAATGATTCCTTGAATATACCTGTCCCGTGCAATACACGCTTTTCTCCCGTACTTTCGCATTCGCAAGTCCGAGTTGGCAAGTATATGGCTGAGGAATATCTCCAGTTTTCTTGTCGCAAATTGCTTTCAATACCTCGACAAAGCTGTTTGCTGCTGTTTTAGCCGTATCTAAAAACTCCTGTATAAATTCGGGATATGGTTCCTGTTCAATTTCCTGATGATCTATGGCCTGCAGAAGGCTTTCCGTGAACTCTCGCAATATGCCGATAGCCACAGGCGTTTTGGGAAATTGCACATTGATTTTGTGTATGTCAATTGTAGCTATAACGTTCTCTATAATATTTGCGAATCTTGCCAACTGTTCCGCCCAGCCCTGTTTTTCTGCTATCGTACTCGGCATGCCGGGAAGCTCGATATGGTAACGGTGAGGGCTTATTGTTTGCACGTATTCCGCGCGGATCATAAGAACGGCAAGGTATTTTTCTATCCAATGTTTGATAATGTCATTCGTAAAAACACCGCCTCGCAGCTCGATAAACGGATATTTGCGTTCTAACCATACGATATCGGTATAATTCGTTTGGTTGATTTTTAGATATAGCTCAATGATTCTCGAATAACTATCCGGAATCAATGACGCCGAAAAATCGAAAGTACTCTGTTTGAAATAAAAAATATCGTAAAGCAGTTTGTAACATTCTTTGTATAGTAATAATCCTCCTAACGCTGTGTTAAACATCTGAAACTCGAATCGGTCTTTTTCTCTGTTTTCGACATCCTCGGCACTGACAGTATGTTCCAAGCCTTTAATACCTCGGTCTGTAATCTCACCTACGACCAAACGGTTGCTTAGAACTATTGTATAATGTTGGTGAGCCCATGTCCAATACTGGAAAATAAGATCCTCTCGATTTCTGAAAAGCTGCTCTAATAGGCACATCCACATACAAGAGTAGGACTGTTGACTAATACGGGTTTTCAAATAATCGTCAATCATGATTTGTATAACGGCATTCCCGTTGTGATAGGAACTCAATTCTCTGTCCTGTTGGCATATGGATTTATTGATTGAACGAAGTAAATTATAAAAATAATTAGGAAACACCACTTCTTTATACTTCATTCCTTTAGTGAAAATATTTGCAAGTTCATAAAGAGACTCGTATAATTCCTGTACCGTATCGTCGTTTCTGGATATAATGACGGCAAGAGCCAAATCTTTCCAGTCATTGAAGTCTCGTCCATCCGGAGTTTCTTTTGAAGATTGATTAGGTTGTTGTATGTGTATGCTCTCTTCATGCTTCTTATAAAAGGATTTTATTTTTCTTGTAATTTCATTAAAGAGTTCAGTGGGATGATAAAACTTTAATACTTTAAAGATGAAAATAAACAAAGAAACGATAAGGATGATTACCGCACTAACAACCAAAAGTATTGCTGAATTATCCACTAAAGGATTCAATTTGCCCCAATCTACTACACGCGGTGGAGCGAAACAATAATATATACGAACACTGATCGCAATACCGAGTGATATCACAAAAAATCGGAACTGCCAGCTACGTTTGATTCGCTGAACCAGACGAGTCGAACCGTATTTGGTGTCGATTTGTCCAATTGCTTGCACCATGACTGGAAATGCGACGCCAAGTATTGCGGCTATGATAGCGAGAGTAGCATCCTGCTCTATATGCACATTCTGAAAAAACTGCTCCATATTCCTTATAATGATATTTTAAATGTATTGTGAATATAATGATTAGGTTCAAAAAATCAAAAGATTAAATCAAAAATATTACCCCCGACCATTACCCCACACTTTGTTTTGACGTTTTTGTTTGTGCTTCTCCTGTTCTTGTATTTTATTGACGAGCCGTTCATTCAAAGCATTAGCCGAATATTGTTTGCCTAACCGCGAGCCGTTGAGTACGCAGCGGGTTTCATGGTCGATGAATGTCACACCCGTAATGCGGCCTGTATCGTTCCGACGCAGGTAGAGGTCGATATGATATGCCTTCAGCCGTTCCCGCAGTTCTTCTTCCGTTGTCGTATCCTGCATGGCTTCCTGCACCTGCTGTAAAGTGCGCTTATGCAGACCAGTCGTTTTTATTATGCCTGAGGAACGCTCCATAACCCGTCCTATCTTCTCCAGCGCAGCGTCCTCGCCCAGCCGCGAGGCTTTCAGAGGCGGTGCAGGAACTTTCTGTCCGTTCTCATCCAACACCGTATAGAGTAGTCCCCGATACGGCTTTCCGTTTCTCGTGCCCTCGACCTGCTCCACGCCGACACGATAGAGCGACAATAAGGCCCGTAATTCCCCCATCGTCTGAAAACGATAGATCGCAAGTGCGGGTTTGACGACCGAAGCGATCTGTTTCTTCAGATCGCCTTTTGTGTAATCCACAGGATCGAGTTGCCATAACTCCGTCTTCTTCCTGCCTTTTGCCGGGCGCAGGCCGTACTCCCTCTCTATCCGTTCGGTCAAGGCTACGCTGCGTTCGTTGCGGCGACTGTCGTTGATCTTGCGTCCCGAACTGTCCACCTGTACCGAGACAATATGGATGTGCGTGCGATCGATGTCTGTGTGCTTATAGACGATGTAGGGCTGTCTGCCCCACCCCATGCCCTCCATATACTTGTCTGCAATGTCCGCCAGCACTTCGTCCGAGAGTACGTCGCGCGGATCGGGATTGAGGGAGATGTGGATCACCGGCTTCTCGGTTCGGACGTGCTGCGGCATCCAGCGAAGCATATCGGCGGCTGTCTGGGCGACCGTAAAACACCCGTCCGTTGGTTCCATTAAACCACTGCAACGAAGCACGACACCCTTGCTCCTGTCCACCTTCTGCTGGTTGTAGGCCAGTGCCCCGTATATATCTTTCCCGGCTGTGATTTTGGCTACCATCGCTGTCGAAACACCTCGGTCAAAGCCAGAATTTTCTCACCTACGGCAACCAGTTCGCGGGTTTCGTTCTCCAGTTTGTAGAGTAATGAGAGTGCCTTTTTTTGCGTAAAGTGCGTGTGTAATTCCTTTACAACCTGATTGTAATTCACGCCGATTTTGCGGAATTGAGCATTGAAAGCGGTCAGCCGTGCGGCATATTCCATCGTTCCGCGGTCGGATTTTATCACCCGGAACTCCTCGTTGAAGACCCGAGCCTTTACGAACGCTGCCCGCGACAATACTCCCGACTGCTCGAACAACGCCAAAAAACGTGCATACTCCTCGTCCGTAAAACGCACCATTACGCAATTCTTTGCGGTGTCCGTCTTGGGCGGACGTCCGCCTTTGCCCCTGCTCCGGGGACTGTTTCTCTGCTCCATAAACCAAATTTTTACCGAAAGCCGAAGGCCCCGGGCATAAGTAAAATTTCCACCCCGGCGTGTGCCGCGCCCCGTAAAAAAGCGACGACTTCGGAGGAGCTTTCTCCCCCTTGCGGGCAAGCTGTTTTCTGTTACCGAATATATTTCGGGTAACGGAAAACACAGCTTGCTGTGTCCGGAACATGAAATGTTCCCGGGACACAATCGACAGCCGCACCGCGGCTGTCCCTGAAAGTCGCCGGCCAGCACGAAGAGGCGACTGTCATCAACAGACCGGAATCGAATCGCAGGCAAAGATACCGGACAGTTCAATTGCTTGTACCATAGGACATAATGCCAACCTATTCCTTATCAGAGCCAACGTATGCCATCGTTGTGAACCCCTGCATAGATACGGGCCCGGAGGCTGTTTATTTGCATCCGGAAACAAACACTATTGCAATGTTTCACCGGTTCTGCACAGATGTGCGGAACGTGAATAAATAGAGAAATAGCGGTGTCGGTAGGGAGCATAAATCCATATCTCCATATTGAGAGATATATGGACTATCCATACCGATTTACGTATGGATGTATTGACAACCCATAGTAATGTCGATACGTTTATGAAGAAATGTCGGAATATACCAACGTCTCATCAGGTCGATAGAGCCGTATTTCTGTGCATAAACGAATAATGGAAGGTTTGCAGATAGATTATCAACATTTCAATACTTCGATATTTATGAAAAAAGAACCTGTTTACCTGGCTTTCTCCACCCAGAAGGGCGGAGCCGGAAAAACCACCCTCACGGTGCTGGAAGCATCCTTACTGCACTACGTGAAAGGCTACGACGTCGCCGTTATCGACTGCGACTACCCCCAGCACTCCATCGCCGAGATGCGCAAGCGCGACCTGAAGATGGCCTTGGAGGACGATTACTACAAGGCATTGGCCTACGAGCAGTTCACACGGATCGGCAAAAAAGCCTATCCGGTTATCGAGAGCAGCACGGAGAAAGCCATCGACGATGCGGAGCGTATCACCGTTCAAGCCGACTTCGACATCGTTTTCTTCGACTTGCCGGGAACGGTCAACAATCCGTCGGTAATCCGTGCCCTCTCCAACATGGATTACATCATCGCCCCGATCAGTGCCGACCGGGTCGTCCTGGAGAGTACCCTGCGCTATATGACGGTTGTAAACGACGTGATCCGCAAAACCGGCGTCTCCAACATCAAGGGAACATACCTGGTTTGGAACATGGTGGACGGACGCGAAAAATCGGAGTTGTATGAAGTTTATGAGCAGGTAATCGCCGACCTCGGGCTGAAAGTGCTCAAAACCTTCATTCCAAATAGCGTCCGCTTCCGCAAGGAGCAGTCCGCCACCTACAAGACGCTGCTGCGTTCGACCTTGTTCCCTGCCGACCGTTCGCTGCTCAAAGGAAGCAATATCGACGCATTGGCAGACGAAGTGCTGACCCTGCTGAATCTGCGCGACAATGGTTAAACGAGTGAAGGCCGGGCTGCTGGACGAGTCGCTCATCATCCAGTCCTTCAAAGACGCTGACCTGGTAGTTGACCCTGCCGATGCTGTTCTGCGCAAAGAAGAAAGGGCTGCACCGGAACCTCCTCCCGTTCAGGCGGAGCCGATCGATGCCGTTCCTGCGCCGGAAGACGCAGACACAGCGGGAAAAAGCAAACCGCGCCGCCGCCGAGGAAACTATGACGAGGTGTTCCTCCGACGCAAGGAGATCAAAACCCGACAGCCGGTCTATATCAGTCAGCAGATACATCGTTCCATCACCAAGTTGGTTCATTTGCTCGCCCTTACGGGGCATGAGATCAGCGTGGGCGGCTACATCGACAACGTACTCTCGGAACATTTCCGACAGCATAAGGAAGAGATCGCCGGACTGTGCCGCGACAAGATGGATGATTTTTTATAACCTATTAACCTTTTTTAGTTATGACAGACAGAATGATGCTGGCGTGCATGTTTGCAGCCGCAGTCGCAGTAATGACTCTTGTAGTTATCCTCTGCATGATAATCTCCAAAAGACAGCCCCGGAAAAAGGAAACTCCGGAGCAACAGCCCACAATCCCTGCCGAGATCTACGGGCAAAACACTTATGAAACACGCTATATCTACGCTCCCCGAGATACTTTCACCTCGAATCGGAAGATTCGCATACGCCCCGAGTACTACGAGCGTCTGCGGCAGGTTGCGATCATTCCCAGTTCCCGCTACTTCTCGATGATTGCCTATGTGGACAACATCCTGCGGGCGCACTTCGAAGAGAACGGGGAATATGTCGAGCGTTTTTGCGCCAAAAAAAACCATAGCGCTGAGAAGTAATGCAGACCGTGCAGACTGCCGTATTGCTTGCGCTAACTCTCTTCGCCGTGGGGTATGCCGTGTGGGTCACAGTATATTTTGTGCGTGGGGAACGTCCGCAAAAGAAGAATGCGGCACCTCCTTTATCTCCGGCTTCGCGCCGTGGAATCATCGGAAAAAGCCGCTTTGTCCTACCCCCGCGGTGCCAACCGACGCCAGTTGCTACCATCGGTTCGGGAAACGTAGAAAGTGAGGAAAAAGCCGATATATTTGCCCCCGGAAATGTACCGCAACACCCCCGGCAGATTCCGCCGGAGAAACTGGATGAAGTTTTCGGCGCCCCGCCTGAAGGCGAGCGCAACGAGGCCGATGACATTGTAAGTCCGCTCATCGAAGTGCCGCTCGCAGATTACGAGGCGGACATGGACGCGGATATGAACATGGACGACGAAAACGAGGCCGAATCGCAGCCCCCTGCGGGGCGTTCACTGGCCAAGGGTGTACGTTTTGAGAAGATCGGCGAGGCCTACCGCACCGTGGTATATGACACTCCTCTTACCCATGAAAAACAGCAGGATGTAGGACAAACCCTGCTGGGACTGAAACAAACCGACATGTTCGAAGCCATCGTTTCAGCCCATCCTGACGGGAACGACAAAGTAACGAACCTGATCGACGCCTACCTCACAGAATTCCAACGCAAAGTTGCTGTGAGGAATGCGGGAAGCCCATCCCCGCAGGCGCCGGTTCCCGAAGGGTTCGATGTCCGCAGTTACGTGTAACCATCAATCACAACCAAATGAAAGAAAAAGATTACGGATAGGCATGTCTTGTCCGTTGAACAAGCCACTGAATCATCCATGTCGAACACCCGGCGTGAAGAGCCATCCACTCCTTGCGCCACTAAAAAACAGAAAAAAGTCTATGCACAAGAAAAAATTTCTGCTGTCGGCGGCGCTCCTCTTCGCTGCCGTATCCTCAGCCTTCGCACAGGGCAACGGCCTTGCGGGTATTACCGATGCAACAACGATGATTACCAGCTACTTCGATCCCGGAACGAAGCTGGTCTATGCCGTTGGTGCCATCGTAGGTCTGATCGGAGGCATTAAGGTATACAACAAATTTTCATCCGGCGATCCAGACACATCCAAGACCGCCGCGTCGTGGTTCGGAGCCTGTATTTTTCTGATTGTCAGCGCAACAATCCTGCGCTCCTTTTTCTTGTAGCCCTTCCGTAACGAAGAATCATGGAGTACGGAATAAATAAAGGAATCGGCCGCAGCGTGGAGTTCAAAGGCCTCAAGGCGCAATACCTGTTCGTGTTTGCAGGTGGGCTATTGGCCGTGTTCGTGGCCTTTGTTATCCTGTATATGACGGGCATTAATCAGTGGCTCTGCATCGGTTTCGGTTTCGGTGCCGCCGCAACGCTGGTGTTCTATACCTTCCGCCTGAATGCGAAATATGGTGAGCATGGGTTGATGAAACTTGCCGCTACACGGCAACATCCCCGCTACCTGATAAACCGCAAGGGCATCCACCGTCTGTTGCGTACACGAAAGGAGGTTCGCCATGCGTAACATGATGAAAGCCGCGACCCTTGAAAGCAAATTACCCCTTCTGGCGGTCGAAAACGGGTGCATCGTCTCGAAGGACGCCGACATCACCGTCGCATTCCGCGTCGAGCTGCCGGAGCTGTTCACCGTGACGCATGCCGAATATGAGGCGATCCACGCCGCATGGTGCAAGGCGGTGCGCGTACTGCCCGATTACAGCGTCGTACTGAAACAAGACTGGTTTCTACGGGAGAAATACCGTCCAGCGACCGGAGACGGAGAGATGAGTTTTCTGTCGCGCTCGTTCGAGCTCCATTTCAACGAGCGACCTTTTCTGAACCACGCCTGCTTTCTCTACCTTACCAAGACGACCAAGGAGCGGATGCGCATGCAGTCGAATTTCTCGACTCTCTGCCGGGGACATATCATCCCCAAGGAGATCGATCAGGAATCGACGGCCAAGTTCCTCGAAGCTGTGGAGCAGTTTGAGCGCATTATGAACGATTCAGGGTTCGTAACACTCACACGCCTTGCAGATGACCAAATCACGGGAACACCCGACACGCCGGGGCTGATCGAGAAATACTTCGCGCTCTCGCTGGACGATACGACCACTCTTCAGGATATGGAACTGGGAGCCGAGGGGTTGCGTGTGGGCAGCAAGCATGTATGTCTGCATACGCTGTCCGACACGGATGACCTGCCGGGGCGTGTGGGTACGGATATGCGTTACGAGAAACTTTCAACCGACCGTTCGGACTGCCTGCTATCGTTCGCGGCACCCGTGGGACTGCTGCTCTCGTGCGACCATATTTACAACCAATGGCTTTTTTTGGACAACAGTGCCGAGAACCTCTCCCGCTTCGAGAAGCAGGCCCGCAACATGCACTCCCTGTCGCGCTACTCGCGTTCGAACCAGATCAACAAGGAGTGGATCGACCAATATCTGAACGAGGCGCACTCGTTCGGCCTTACGAGCATCCGGGCGCATTTCGACGTCATGGCATGGAGCGACGACGCGGAAGAGTTGCGGCGTATCAAAAACGACGTGGGAAGCCAGCTCGCCCTGATGGAGTGCCGACCGCGCCACAATACCGTGGACGCCGCAACCTTGTTCTGGGCCGCCATGCCGGGCAACGCCGGGGACTTCCCTGCCGAAGAGTCGTTCTACACCTTCATCGAGCCGGCGCTTTGCTTCTTTGTCGGTGAGACGAATTACAGGTCTTCATTGAGTCCTTTCGGGATCAAACTCTGCGACCGTATTTCGGGAAAGCCCCTGCATCTGGACATCGACGACGAGCCGAAACGCAGGGGCATAACGAACAATCTCAATAAGTTCGTTTTAGGCGGATCGGGCGGAGGCAAATCATTTTTCGTCAACCACTTAGCCCGGAATTATTACGAGCAAGGAACGCATATCGTACTGGTCGATACGGGTAATTCGTACCAGGGATTATGCCAGTTGATACACCGTAAGACGAAAGGTGAAGACGGGATTTACTTTACTTACACCGAGGAGAACCCGATCAGCTTCAATCCCTTCTACACGGATGACTACGTTTTTGAAACGGAGAAAATGGACAGTATCGCTACCCTGCTATTGACCCTTTGGAAAAGTGCCGACGAGAAGGTCTCGAAAACCGAGCTGGCGGAGATCGGCAATGCTGTCTCCGGATACATCGGCCGTATTAAAGCCGACCGTTCCATACAGCCCTCGTTCAACACCTTTTATGAATACCTCAAAAAAGATTTTCGCAGGGAGCTGGAGAGCCGCGAGATAGAGGTTACACGCGAGGAGTTCGACATCCGCAACCTGCTTACGACCCTGCGACCCTATTATCGTGGTGGCCGTTATGATTTTCTTTTGAACTCCGAGAGCGAGATAGATTTGCTTTCCAAACGCTTCATCGTCTTTGAGATAGATGCCATCAAGGATAATAAGGAGTTGTTCCCGGTAGTAACAATCGTACTGATGGAGGTCTTCATCAACAAGATGCGCCGGTTGAAGGGAATCCGTAAGATGCTGATTATAGAAGAGGCATGGAAGGCTCTGGCATCCAATAATATGGCCAGCTATCTCCAGTATATGTATAAAACGGTCAGAAAACATTTCGGAGAGGTCGTCACCGTGTCGCAGGAGGTGCAGGATATCATCTCGTCTCCAATTGTCAAAGAGGCGATCATCAACAACTCGGACTGCAAAATCCTGCTGGATCAGCGCAAGTTCATAAATCGTTTCGACGCCATTCAAAGCCTTTTGGGCCTCACGGATAAAGAACGCTCGCAGATTCTCTCGATCAACATGTCGAATCATCCGGGCCGCAAATACAAAGAGGTATGGATCGGGCTGGGCGGCATACAGTCGGCGGTCTATGCCACCGAGGTCAGTATCCCGGAATATCTCGCATACACGACTGAGGAGACGGAAAAGGTCGAGGTGATGCGTCGTGCGGACGCTCTCGGCGGGGATATGGAACTGGCGATAAAACAACTTGCTGAAAGTAAAATGAATAGACCGGCACATGGAAAGGAGAAATAAAGAGCCGAATATCGTCCCGAAATCACCGATGCGGTTTAGCATGCCGGAAATCGTCGGTCGCTGGCGCAGCCGCAGCGGGGCTCCAGAAGTGAGGATCTGCCGCAACGAAGGTCGCAAAAGCGGTAGCTACCGGGTGGAGTTCGCCTACGACAAAGATACCGTACTCCGGCGTCCGGTCAAACAATATTGGGGTATTCACTACTTCGATATATACGGTTGGATTCGAATGACCTATGACAGTGAACGCGACGTGTTGGGTCTCACCGGTTACGGGGACTATTACCGCGAAGAAGAGTAATTCTTTGCCATGTTTAACGCAAAAAAAAGATAACAAAAAATGAAACGAACGATATTGATATTATGCCTTGTGCTGCTCGGTGCGAGTCGTCAGGCGCAGGCCCAGTGGACGGTGATCGATCCAACGAATCTGGTGCAGAACATCAAGAGTGCCGTGCAGAGTTCCACGACGGCAGGCAACATGATCAAATCCCTGCAAGAGAGCATCAAGATTTATAACCAGGGTAAGGCGTACTACGACGCCCTGAAATCGGTGCACAGCATTATCCGGGATGCCCGCAAGGTGAAGCTCACGATCGAAATGGTCAGTGAGATCACCGACATATACGTTACGGGGTTCAACAGGATGGTCTCCGACCGCAACTTCTCGGCGGATGAACTCGCAGCCATATCGCTTGGCTATGCGCGGCTGCTGGAAGAAGGCGGTGCCCTGGTCGTGGATCTCAAGAATATCATCACCTCCGGAAGCGGACTCTCAATGTCGGACAAGGAGCGCATGGACGCAGTGGATATGATCTACACCCGGATGCTTGAGTACCGCAACCTCACGCGCTACTACACCCGCAAGGCGATCTCCGTGTCGTTCATCCGCAGTCAGCGCAAGAACGACGCCGCCCGTGTATTGGCCCTTTACGGCAGACCCACCGAAAGATACTGGTAGCCATGACACCGCTTGCAATAGATTTCGACAACCTGCACGGAGTGCTGCGAAGCCTCTACCAGACGATGATACCCCTGTGCGGGGACATGCTCGGCATCGCTAAAGGCGTGGCCGGACTGGGAGCGCTCTTCTACGTGGCTTACCGCGTATGGACAGCCCTTGCTAAAGCCGAACCTATCGACGTGTATCCGCTTCTGCGGCCTTTCGCCATCGGTTTGTGCATCATGTTCTTCCCGACGATCGTACTGGGAACCGTGAACCTCGTGCTTTCGCCCGTAGTGCAGGGTACACACGGCATACTCGAAGGACAGCTTCTCGACATGGCTGCCTTCCAACAGCAGAAAGAGGATTTGGAATACGAAGCCCGGGTACGCGAAGGTAAGGCGTGGCTGGTGGATGACGAGGTGTACGATCAGAAGCTCGCCGACCTCGGCATTACGGACATCGGGGAGATCATCGGCATGTGGTGGGAGCGTACCTGGCACGGAATCAAGTCCTGGTTCCGGGAAATCGTGCAGGACTTCTTCGAGTTGCTGTTCCATGCCGCAGGTCTGACGGTGGATACGCTGCGGACATTTTTTCTGGTCGTCCTCTCCATCCTGGGGCCGCTGTCCTTCGCACTCTCCATCTACGACGGATTTCAAAGCACCCTTACACACTGGCTCTCCCGATACATCTGCGTCTATCTGTGGCTGCCCGTCGCTGACCTCTTTTCGGCAGTAATGGCCAAGATTCAGAACCTGATGCTGGAGGCCGACATCGCGGCATTGCAAGACCCCTCGTATATCCCGGAAAGTTCGTCGGGGATCTACATCATCTTTTTGATTATCGGCATTATCGGATATTTCACCGTGCCGACCGTCGCGGAGTGGATCGTACAGGCGGGCGGCAATTCGGGGCTCGGCGGTGTGAATCGCGCCTCGGCTTTCGGAGCCGGTGTCGCAGGCGGTGTTTTCGGGACGTTTGTCGGACGTTCAGTTCGGCGTGGCGGCAATGACGGGAATGCTCCCCAAGAGCAGTCCGGAACCCCGCAGGGACGCAACCTCGCCGCAAAAGGCAGCGAGAGATAGCTCTTCAGGCATGAACCGATAAAACATAAAAAGATGGAATTCAAATCACTGAAAAATATCGAGACGAGCTTTCGGCAGATACGCCTCTTCATGCTCGTATTTCTCGGGCTCTGCACAGCTGTCGTTCTGTTCAGCCTTGCTGCAAGCTACCGTTTCGCCGAGGCCCAGCGGCAAAAGATCTATGTGCTGGACGAGGGAAAATCCCTGATGCTGGCCCTTTCGCAAGACCTCAGTCAGAACCGTCCCGTCGAAGCACGGGAACATATCAGACGCTTCCACGAACTGTTCTTCACGCTGGCACCCGACCGGGCGGCCATCGAATCGAACATCACCCGTGCAATGTTCCTGTGCGACAAGAGCGCCTACCACTACTCTCAGGATATGCAGGAGAAGGGTTATTACAATCGCATCGTGTCGGGTAACATCAATCAGCGCATTGAGGTGGATTCCGTGGTCTGTAACTTCAACGTCTATCCTTACCGAGCCACGACCTACGCCCGACAGTTGATTATCCGCGAGAGCAACATCACCGAACGCTCACTTACGACGCGCTGCGACCTGATTAACTCTGTGCGCTCGGATAACAACCCGCAGGGGTTCACAATGGAACGCTTCGAAATTATCGAAAACCGCGATCTGCGGACAATAAAGAGATAGCATCATGATTAACAGTAAAATAAACAATCTGAAAGAACGATGCAGTGGGCGTTTGCGCAGCATGTGCGGAGCGATGAACCCCGATACGAGAATATATCTGGTCATCACGCTATTCCTGCTCTTCGCAGCCTTGTCGGCCTATTACACCACAGCAGCACTTTGCGCTCTGGGAAGCGGGAGCGGCGGACAACTGCGGATCGAACACATCGAACCGCTGGAACTGAAAGATAAATCCGGGGACGCATGTCCCGAAACAGTAAACTCGAATGGTTATGAACGAACAAGAGAAACAGCAGAGTAACGGACAGCCGGTGCAGGAGCCTCAAAAGGAACTCACCGAGCAACAGCGGCAGCAACGCCGCAAGATGATCGTCTTTTCCCTGATGCTGCTGGTATTCGCAGGGTGCATGTGGCTGATATTCGCCCCCTCGGGAAAGGAAACTCCGAAACAACAGTCAGGATTGAATACCGACCTGCCGACACCGGAGCGAAGCGGCATTGTCGCCGACAAACGCGACGCCTACCAGCAGGAAGCGATCCAAACCAAGCGGCAGGAAAAGATGCGCTCGCTGGAAGAATACGCCTTCACGTTAGGCGATGGCCCCGAAACGAAGGAAGAACATGAGACGCATATAATTTCCGAGTCCATGGAATACGACCAAGCCCCCGCACATTTTGGAGGCAGTTCGAACGATGCTCTACGCTCGTCGGTAGGTGCATACCGGGATCTGAACCGTCAGTTGGGCAGCTTCTACGAAGAATCCGAGGCCGGGCAGAGTGATAAAGAGATCGAATTGCAGGAGCGTATCGAACAGCTCGAAGCGCAGTTGCAGGATGGGAAGACGCAGCAAGAGGCCGAGCAGCAACAACTTGCCCTGATCGAGAAGTCGTACCAGTTAGCTGCCAAATACATGAATGGCGGTCAGAACGACGGAACGCCCCGGAACTCGGAGAGTACGATCCCCGGAAAAAAGACCGCGCCACAGCCCGTAGGACGAGTACGGCACAATGTCGTGTCGCGGCTCGCAGCACCGATATCCGATTCGGTCTTCATGGAAGAGTTTGTAAAACCCCGGAACTGGGGATTCAATACCGTCGTGGGAAGTGGGCCGACAGAGAGTAAGAACAGCATCGCGGCTTGCGTCTACCGCACGATGACAGTAACCGACGGCAAAGAAGTACCCTTGCGCATTACGGAACCCATGACGGCGGGCGGCATACTGATCCCGGCCAACACCGTCCTCACGGGTACGGCCCGCATCGATGGGGAGCGCATGTCGATCACAGTCAGCGCCGTGCAATATCGAGGCAATGTGATACCACTCGAACTCGCGGTCTACGACACGGACGGTGGTGAAGGTATCAGCGTACCGTCTTCGGATGAGATAAATGCCGTAAAGGAGATCGCCGCCAATGCAGGGTCGGGCCTCGGAAGCAGCATCACAATTACGGACGATGCCGGGACGCAGCTCCTCTCCGACCTGGGCCGCAGTGTCATACAAGGAACGGCGCAGTACATCGGCCAGAAGATGCGACAGGTGAAGGTGACGCTCAAAGCCGGGTACCGCGTTCTGCTGTTGCCGCCGCTCGAATAGACCATAAGCCACTGAATATCCACAAAACATAAAATTAAGAACATGAACCGACGACAAATCAAGAGCAAAGTTTGCTCGCAAAACCTTTGCCGAGATGCGAAGGAGGAAAACAAGCGAAGCACAGTAAAAAAGGCCCTTTTGGCCCTCGCTGTCTGCGGGTGCGCCTTCAGCGCCTCGGCGCAGAACTCCACGGCGGCAGCCGCACCCGTTTCTCCTGCACCGCAGGAAGCGCCTGCCTCACCCTCGACCGGGGATTATTTCGGCGGACTGACCCGTCCGCTGACCTTCGACCGCATGATCCCGCCCTACGCACTGGAGGTAACGTTCAGCAAGACCACGCATGTCATCTTCCCCGCAGCTATCCGCTACGTCGATCTGGGGTCGGCAGACCTCTTGGCAGCCAAGGCCGACGGCACGGAGAATGTCCTGCGCGTGAAAGCCGCCCTGCGCGACTTCTCACGCGAGAGTAACCTCTCAGTCATCACCGAGGACGGAGCCTACTATACATTCAACGTCAAGTATGCCGACGAGCCGGTGAAACTCTCGGTCGAGATGGCTGACTTCCTGCACGACGGCGAGGCCGTGAACCGCCCCAATAACGCTTTGGAAATCTACCTGCAGGAGCTGGGCAGCGAATCGCCCCTTTTAGTGCGGCTCATCATGCAGTCGATCTACAAGAACGGCCGCCGTGAGGTGAAGCACATCGGCTGCAAGCGCTTCGGCATCCAATACCTTCTAAAAGGCATCTATTCTCACAACGGGCTATTGTATTTCCACATGCAGCTTAAAAACTCCTCGAACGTGCCCTTCGACATCGACCATCTCACCTTCAAGATCGAGGATAAGAAAGTCGCCAAACGCACGGCCATTCAGGAGCAGGTACTCTGGCCTCTGCGTGCCCACAACAACGTGCAGGTCATACCCGGCAAATCTGCCGAGCGTACGATCTTCACGCTTCCGAAGTTCACGATCCCGGACGACAAGCAGCTGGTGGTTGAGTTGTACGAGAAGAACGGCGGACGCCACCAGAGTTTTACGATCGAGAACGCCGATCTGGTGCGGGCTCGTGTCATCAACGAACTAAAGGTCAAATAGCGATGAAAAGGGCGGTAATTTTTCTGACGCTGGCCCTGTGCTTCATTTTTGCGGACGGGGTTTATGCCCAGCGTACCCTACCCGGTATGCACTCGTTGGAGTTACGAGCGGGTATGGCAGACGGATGGTACTCCTCTTCGGGACGCAGTACGACGGGTTACTATTTCGGAGCCGCGATGAACCGTTATGCCCGAAACGCTTCCAAATGGGTCGTAGGGGCGGAGTATCTCTGCCGCAATTATCCCTACAAGGCCGGAAGTGTTCCCGTAGCGCAGTTCACCGGCGAGGGTGGCTACTACAACCGGCTCCTTGCGGATGGCTCCAGAACTTTCTTCCTCTATCTCGGTGGTTCGGCCCTCGCAGGCTACGAGACGGTGAACTGGGGAGAAAAGCGGCTTTACGACGGAGCTACGATCCGCAGCCGCGACCGGTTTCTCTATGGCGGAGCCATAACGCTGGAGGCAGATATCTACCTCACGGATCGTATCGCCCTCTCGCTCTCGGGGCGAGAACGTGTACTTTGGGGCACGACGACGGGGCATTTCCACACACAGTTCGGCGTAGGAATGAAATTCATTCTCAACTGACAAAATAAATCTGCCGCCTGCGGGCGGCACAAAAACTCAACGTTCACCTTTTTTAATTCATTTAACATCATGAAAAAGATTCTTTATGCCGTGGCAGCTATGGCTGCCGCCATGTTCGCCTCGTGCGACAAGACCGAAGAAATGTTCAATCCCGTTCAACCCGGTATCGCCGACGGTGCGCAGGTCACGATCACCCTGGCTGGAGTCGATACTCAGACCCGTGCGTTCTTTGACACTTCGGCTACGGCCGAGGCGTGGGAGAAGACGCTCTCGTCGCTCTCGGTCTTCGCCTTCGACAACGGCGGCGCACTCATCATCCGCCGGGACTTTACTTCGGCCGAGCTCTCGGCCAAATCGGCGACTTTCGCGCTTCCGAAATCCGCCGCAGGAACATCCTGCTCGTTCTACGCCGTAGCGAACTACGACGCCTCGTCTGCCAAGAGCAAAGCAGCCCTTACGGCCCTCGTGGAGAACTCTGCTACGGTCTATAACGGAACCTTTGCCGAAGTATCGACCGCGGCAAAGCGTTCGGGAGGTTTCGTGATGTCGGGATCGGCGACAAAGACCATCGGAGCCGTAAACACCACGACCTCGGTAGGCATTACACTCAAGCGCACCGTAGCAAAAGTGGCTCTCCAGACGACAATCGACCCGTCGTTTTCACAGAAGTATGCCGGGTCGATCACGATTAATTCCGTGCAGCTCTCGAAGGCCGCATCTCAGTCGCTTCTGCTCGCTGGTTCCGTACCTTCGTCCGGTGCGATGACCTTCAGCCATACCCAGACGCCTGCTGCAGCTTCAGGAAAGTACAATGCACTCTTCTATTGTTTTGAGAACGGAACGCTGACAGATGGTAATCGCGTTCTGCTGGAGATCAACGCCACATACGATATGGACGGCAGTGCCACAACGACTAATGACCGCTCGGAGGTAACGTACAGTATCGAACTCACGGGCAAGGCCGCGGGTGAGATCCTGCGTAACGGCTATTACCGTATCGCAGCCAATATTACAGGTCTCGTAGGCCAGGATTGCGTCGTGTCCGTGACGGTTGCCGACTGGGAGACGCCTGCCACGCAGAATGTCGAGCTGGGTGCATAGCTTGCATTCTATCACCGGGTTCCGCTCGAAAGACAGAGCGGAACCCTTTTCTACTGATGAATCATGAAAAGATCACTATATATCTTAATAAGTTTCGCCATTGCATTGCAGGGCTGCCGGGAGGTCCCCGCAGACACAATGCCCGACTCCCGTGCCGTCACGGTAGAGGCACGGGTACAACCCGACCGGATGACGACTGTAAGCCGAGCGATGGACGAAACAGCGATCCGCGACCTGAACCTCTATCTTTATGACGATAACCAAGAAATCGTTCTGCACCGTTATCAAACCTCCCCGACGTTGCGTTTCGAGTGCTTGCCCGGCAACTACCTGATGCGCGTGGTCGCCAATCTGGGCCGTAATTTGGGCGATAGTCCGGCATGGGATGATTTCACCGTTACGCATGCTGACGAATACGATGTATTGCCTATGTCTTACGAAGGCGATATTACGATCTTACCTTCGTACAGCGGTGTTCTGACATTGCCTGCCGTCGAAGTACGGCGTTGTGTGGCAAAGGTTTCTTACGATATCAACGTCCGAACCTCCGATATAGAACTGCAATCCATACGTTTGCTCTCGCTTCCCCGCTATGTTTCGGTATTCGATGTGGCGGCCGTACCCTCTGATAATCCCGATGATTATATAGATGGCCCGGAAACCACGCTTTCCGGACGGCAGAAGGCAGGAAACTATTACCTGCTGCCGAACATGCAAGGCATGATTCCGTCCATTACCGACCAGCAGGATAAGAACCGTGACAAGGCTCCTGCGAATGCTTCTTATCTCTTGATTCGCGCCCTGCGCGGATCGAAAGTATTGGCCTATTACATTTTCCTCGGTGGAAATAATACGTCCGACTTCAATGTCCGGGCAAACGTACACTATCGGCTCAACATCTCGATCCTGGGCGACGGCGAGGTAGATACCCGCGTCAGCAGTTATGGCCTCAATGTCAACGATACCTATACCGATAATATGATTGGCGGTTACTGCACTTATGATGTGATGGGCGAACTGTTCGTTGAGGTGGACGGCGATCCCGCACCCTTGACGCTGCGGGGACACATTACGGCTTCGCAGGGCGACAAGGAGCGTCTGCTCGTGGACGATGCCTCCATTGGTTCCGGCCGCGATCTGGAACTTGCGAACCAACCGGGGCGGAACGGATATTTCCTCTACTACGACTTTCCGGTCTATACTACAGCTAATTCGCAGGTGGCCTATACCGTGACGGTCGAAGACGATGCAGGCTTCGCGCAGTCGTTCGATTTCCGTCGTCGCTTTGCAAACCGCCTTCAGGTCGTCGTCGAAACTGCCGACAACGGCAAAGGTCGGGTGAATGTCTCTCAAGCGCTCTATGCCACTGAAATCTCCGGAACGCGCAACCATGTCGTCATGTGTCATGAGATGGGCTGCACGCTGGTGGCGCTTCCCGCCGCAGGTTATCGCTTCGAGGGATGGTATACGACGGACGGCTATACGAAGCGGCTGTCGTCATCGACGACCTATCTCTATATTCCCGAATCCAACGATGCGTCGATCTTCCCGAAATTCACGGCCAGCACCCGGCCGCTCGACGACGGGGGCACGGCCAACTGCTATATCGCGCCGGAATTGAATACCTCCTATTCGTTCGACGCTACGGTAATGGGCAACGGCCGTGCTACGACGAATATCGTCCCGAAGAAACTTGCGGGAGCCGAGGCGAAAGTTCTTTGGGAAACGGGCATGACCCGCGGAGCGATCGTCGAAAGTGCGGAGCTGACCGGCGACGGACGTATCGTCTTCCGAACCGGCATGACCTGCGGCAACGCCGTAATCGGTCTTCTCGACAGCCGCGGGAAGTGCGTATGGTCGTGGCATATCTGGTCGGTGGATTACGATATCGAGGCCACGGCCCAGACCTATGCTTCGGGAGCCGTCTTTATGGATCGCAACCTCGGGGCCTTGACTACGGACTGCACGCAGGCTGCCGCCAAAGGGCTTTATTACCAGTGGGGACGCAAAGATCCTTTCATGTATCCTTCGACTATCACGCAGAACAGCTGGAACCAGAAAGTACAGGCTCCGGCGACTTATGCTTCCGGTTTCGAGTATGACGAGCTCTCTCCCCGGAACGAGTGGGATGTGGTTATGACCGAAGAATGGGCTGTGGCGCATCCTACGACCTATATCGGTCCTTTGCTTGCTGAAGATTGGGAGGGTCTGCCTACCATCGGAGACTGGCTGTGTGAGGATAATCCCAACCTTTGGGGTAACCGCACTACGACCTCGATCGACAAAGCGAGCAGCAAGTCCATCTATGATCCCTGTCCTCCGGGATGGCGGGTCCCCGATCTGGAGAGTTTCAAGGGTATTTCCTATGAAAGTTGCACGGAACCTTACCATGCGACGATCCGCTACAGATCCGGTGCCACGACCCGGATTCCGCTGGGTGGAAGCTACTTCGAGTTCTACTCCCGAAACGGGCAGGAAGCTATGCTCTATACTACGGCTCCCTATGATTGGGAAGCTTCGAGAGGTTACTACTATTTTACGGGTAACGCTACGAAGATCGTGTTCCGGCTCCAAACGACTTATATTAAGCCGATCACTACTTCGAACCTGTTCCGTTATTGGGCTGCTCCCGTGCGCTGCATCCGGGAATAACGCTCTAATCATAGAAAAACGATAATGAAACGACAATATGTTATTCTTATTCTGCTGTTTACGGCTTTGTGGTGTGCACCCCGCAGGGCTGCGGCACAGATCTTCGCCGTAAGAGCTAACGCCCTTGCGGCATGTACTGCGACGCTGAGCGTCGGGGCCGAAGCGGCCCTGACGGACAACTGGTCGCTGGAGCTGTCCGGCTACTGGAATCCGGTGAAAGCAGTATCCCTCTCGATGAACTTCCATGCCGTGCAGCTCGGCGGCCGCTACTGGTTCTACGAATCCTTTGTAGGGCACTTCTTCGGGCAGCACCTCACCTATGTCGGCTACGATCTCGGAAATCGGACACGGCACTATAAAGGGCATGCCTACGGTCTTGGTATCAGTTACGGATATGCGTGGATGCTCTCCAAACGCTGGAACGTCGCCGTCGAAGCCGGTGTAGGGCTGTTCCATACCGAAGACACACGCCGCGACCCGGCTGTCTCGGACTGGGAGGATGAATACATCTACCACAACCGTCGCTGGACGCTGGCACCGACAAAACTGGAAGTTTCATTCTCTTATATCTTTTAGCCATGAAGATATACAATAAGATATTGCAAGTAGGTCTGCTGTCGGCAGCGCTCGGAAGCATGTTCGGTTGCTCGGTAGCCGGACGGCTTCAGCGGCATCGGACGACAGCCTCGCTCTCGCAACTCTCCCGCGCTGAGCGGCAGCAGGACTACCGCCCGCAGGTCGTCAGACTCCAACGCGACAGCAACACCTTCTTTCTCGTTCCCGTCGATACGCTTGCCGACGGCGAACGTGTCATGGCCCTTCAGATCGAGCAGGTGACGATCGTAGCGAAGGCCCGTACCATTCCCGAACGCAACGGGCGCGTCGTGCTGGATTTCATCGTAACGCTTCCGAAACACTTGTTGGGCCGGAGTCGCAGTGTCGTGATCACACCTGTACTGCACAAACCCGATGAATCCGTGCCGCTCGAAGATCTGGTGATCCGCGGCGGACGGTTCTCGCTACTGCAAGAGCGCGACTACTGGCAGTACGAGACCTACGTCGAACGATTCCGCCCCGACACCGTGGGGCGTGAGGCCGCCTTCAACCGTTTCGTGAAGTTTCCCTATCCGGAAGATGCCCGGCTCGACTCGCTGGTCGAAGGCCGGAACACCGTCACGTACTATTACTCGCAGGAGGTGAAGACAGACGAGACCTCGAAAAAGATGCTGGTAACGCTTCAGGGGCAGGTCTTGGCAGTGGATGACAGTGCCTACCGTCTGCCGCCGTCCGATACATTGAGCTATATCGTATCCTCGATGCTCTCCTTTGTCGATACCATGCCGCGTTACCGCATCAAGGTCATCGACAAGTTCGTGACCGTCGAGGATCGCAATTACATTCAGTTCTTCGTGGGCGATACCCGTGTGGTCGATACGTTGGGTGACAACCGACGGCAGCTGGACAAGATCACCGGCCTGATGCGGCGGATCGTCGAACAGCAGGAGTTTTACGTCGATACCATCACGCTGACGGCGGCATCGTCTCCGGAAGGAGCCTATGCTTTCAACGACCGGCTCTCGCAAGGAAGGGCCGCGGCACTCAAACGCTACCTTATCCGCCGTTTCGGACGGCAGATCGACACGATGCTGACCGTGCGGTGGGTGGCCGAAGACTGGGCGGAACTGGCAAACCGCATCCGTACAGACCGGGAGATCGTAAACCGCGACGCTATTCTGGAGTTGATCGCCGCAGAAAAGAATCCCGACCGACGGGAGCAAGCCATCCGGCAGCGGTTTCCGGAAGAGTATGCCTATATCCGTTCGGTGATCTATCCGCAGCTTCGGGCCGTGAATTTCCGCTACAACCTGCGCCGCAAAGGAATGGTCAAGGATACGATCCACACCACGGAGTTGGATACGGCTTATGCCCGGGGTGTGGAACTGTTGCAGAAACGCAAATACGCCAAAGCCTTGTACATTCTCAACGACTACAACGACCGCAATACGGTCGTGGCCCATCTGTCGCTGGATCACAACGAGCGGGCGTTGGAGCTGTTGGCCGCAATGCCGAAAGATGCTGTGACGGAATACCTACGGGCCATCGCCTGCTCGCGGCTGGGACGAAAGGAGGAAGGCCGCCGCCATTTCCTCGAAGCATGCCGTCTTGAACCCAGAATGGAATACCGCGGGAACCTCGATCCCGAGATTACTGAACTTTTAACCGGCGATTAGCGATGTAAAACGAACATCGAAGCGAATCTCAAATAGTTATAAAGATGCAAACGGATATAATTTTCAATACGGACGCGCTATCCGGTCTGAACGGGTTAGCCGACGAGAGCGTGGATTGTATCGTCACTTCACCCCCGTACTGGCAGCTCCGGGATTACGGACTTATGCCGATCCTCTTCGGCGGGAACGGGACGTGCCGCCACGATTTCGACGGGTTCGGAGTCTGCCGCATCTGTGGCGGCTGGCAAGGACAATTAGGACAAGAGCCCTCCCGAGAGCTGTTTTTGGAGCATCTCGTAGGTATTTTCGACGAGTGCCGCCGTGTGCTGAAGAAATCGGGAACGCTGTGGGTGAACCTCGGAGATTCGTACAGCAAACTCAACAAATACAACCGTCCGAACGAGTGGCCTGCCGGTAAGAACACCTGTTGCCTCAAAGAATTGCAGGTCGATGTAGCGGCACAGCACATTCCCTACAAGTCGCTGTGCAATATTCCGGGGCTGTTCGCCGAAATGATGATTCTGCAGGGCTGGATCCTGCGCAACGAAATCATCTGGTTCAAACCATCGGTCGTACCCACTCCGGCAAAAGACCGTTTTACGGTGGATTTCGAGAAACTCTTTTTCTTCACCAAATCCACGAAATACGATTTTCGCCAGCAGTTTGAGCCTTATGCAGAATCGACTTACGGGCGTTATCGGCGAGGACATAATCACGATGGGATCAAGAATAAGAGGTATACCGAATACGGTTATCCTGCCGGACTGAAAGAGATCAATCCCCGGGGCCGGAATAAGAGGACTGTCTGGCAAATTGCCACCGAAAACAGCCATGGGATGCACTTCGCCACCTATCCGACAAAACTCGTCGTAACGCCTGTCGAGGCGGGGTGTCCGCCCGGCGGCGTCGTGCTCGACCCGTTTCTGGGCAGCGGAACGACGGCCGTAGTAGCGCAACGGCTCGGAAGGCATTATATCGGTATCGAACCGAACCCGGAATATGTCGCCATAGCCCGCGCGAGGTTGGGACAGGGTTCTAATTCCCAACACGGTAAGCAATGCGGATAGGATTGGTGGATGTAGACGGGCACAACTTCCCGAACATAGCGTTGATGAAACTCTCGGCATGGCACAAGCGCCGGGGCGATACGGTGGAGTTCGCCGATCCCGCGGCGGGTCGTTACGACAAGGTCTATATGTCGAAGGTCTTTACCTTTTCGCGGGATTGTACGGATCGCTACGACTGCGAGGTCGTGCGTGCCGGAACGGGTTACAGGGACTATGCGACAATGCTTCCCGAAGAGATCGAACATATATGCCCGGATTACTCGCTTTATGGGGTCAAAGAAGCCTATGGGTTTCTGACGCGCGGATGTGTGAACCATTGCCCGTGGTGCGTCGTGCCCCATAAGGAAGGTGAAGTCCGGGCACACGCTGACATCGACGAATTTCTCGACGGTCGCCGAAGCGCCGTACTGCTCGACAACAATGTCTTGGCTTCGGAGTGGGGACTTATGCAGATCGAGAAGATCGTCCGCATGGGTATCCGGGTGGATTTCAACCAAGGACTCGATGCCCGGCGTATCACCCGCACACCGGAGATCGCCGCATTGCTCGCACGGGTCAAATGGATACGTTTTCTGCGCATGGCCTACGACAGCCATGCCATGCAGGATGACGTTCATAAAGCCATAGAACTCCTCCGTAAGCACGGCGTTCCGGCCCGGAAGCTCTTCTTCTATGTGCTGATAAGGGATGACACCGAAGATGCGCTCGGGCGTATCCGGGAGCTGAAAGCGTTGGGGTGTCAGCCTTTCGCGCAGCCGTACCGGGATTTCGAACACGAGGGGAAACCCTCGCGGGAGCAGTGGCGGCTGGCCTACTGGTGCAACCGCAAGCCGCTGTTCTACTCCGTGGATTATGAAGAATACAGAAAAAAACGAAATTAACGATCGAACTTATGAACAGACTGAAAATCAAATATGCCGTCGCGTACGGCTTTCTTGCAGCAACGGCGGTCGTACTTATCGTATCGCTCTTTACGGGCTGCAATGTCTACGAACACGAAGAGGTGGAAATTATCCGCTGTCCGGTGATCGAAGCCGATACGATCGACATTCCCGGCTGGGATAAGGAAATCGCAACCCCCGAACTTTAACCGCTGTCACGATGAAAAAACTGTTGATTTGGCTCCCGGGCATGCTTTCGATGCTCGCAGCCTGTACCGAAGCGGTAGAGATACCGGCTCCGGCGCCCGAAAAACAGTCGCCCGTCAGGGTCGAACTGCGTCTGACGACCGAGCAGCAGCAGACCGCCACCCGCGCAATGGACGAAAATAGCATTCGGGATGTGAATTTGTATCTGTACGGGGACGCGGAATATCATTTTTATTTCCCCTCCGTTTCCTCGCCGCTGGTGTTCAACGTCCTTCCCGGCAATTATCGGAGCTATGCGATTGCAAACGCCGGGCAGGAACTGGGGGATAAAAATGCGTTCGAAATCCAGTTTTACGAAACAGCGGTGGACGTGATGGTCTCTTCGGACGCTATCCCGATGACGGACCGGGGAGCGTTGACAGTCGATGGCGCCGGCCGGTGTATCCCCTCATCGCTTCGCGTAACGCGCAGTGCGGCGAAGATCGCCTATACCATCGAGGTCGCCGACGCCGTCGCATCGTCGATCCGTCTTCGCTCGGTGCAGTTCTGTAATCTGCCGCTGACGATACGCCCCTTCGATTCGGGCAGTATTTCTTCGACGATCGAGGCGAACTACTATGACGGCGAGACGATGCCTGTCGGCAATGAACGGAAAACCACGGGCGTCGAATATCTGTTCGAGAACCGGCAAGGCATCGTCGAGTCGATCACCGACCAGAAGGACAAGTCCCCGGAAAATGCGCCGGCCTGTGCCACCTACCTGCGGATTCTCGCGGAACGGAGTGCGGACAAAGCCCTTGTCGAATACATCGTTTATCCGGGTGAAAACAACACTTCAGATTTCAATGTTACGCGCAATACGAAGCACACGATGCATATCGTGATCCGCGGTGAGAACGAGATCGACAACCGGGTTCTCGTCTACGACGGCCTGTATTACGGAACGGCGAACTGCCATATCTGCACCGGCAATCAGGTTACGTTCGATGTTACTCCGTATCGCACGTCCCGCAGCCGCAATTACGCCTATCTGGGAATCGAGGCGGGCGATGAATACGCTCCGGCATCCGCCGGGCTGCTATGGCAGGACAACAAGATCGTGACGGGATTCACGCTTGCGGACAACCGTCTTACGGTGCGCACGAACGGTCAGCGGGGCAATGCGCTCGTTGCGGTGTACGATGCCGGCGGGACGATTCTCTGGAGCTGGCATATATGGTGCCTGCCCGGCGACCGGCCGCAGGACGATCGATATACGAACCGGGCGGGCGAACAGTTCCTTGTCATGGATCGCAATCTGGGAGCCATCGGTACGGATTTGAAAACCCGCTACGGCCTGGTCTACACATGGGGGCGTAAAGATCCCTTTACGTCGAACGAGGTCTACAACGCCGCAGGACGCAAAGACCGGTTCATAAACCATTGGCCGACAATCTACACCTCGAACGAATCCGAAGCCAAGACATACGATATGACCTATACGATCCGACACCCGACGACATACGTTTATACGGGATGGTACGCCAAACTTTATACCGATTACGACAATGCCCTTTGGGGCGATCCTGCTCCCGTAGATACTTACGGTTGGGCGAGTGCGAAAAGCGTGCATGACCCCTGTCCCGAAGGATACCGGCTGCCGAGCCGTTATACATGGACGGCTTTCGAGAATTACGTTTTTCCCGGAGAACCTTATGTGGTCGGAGCGTTCGACAACGGCTATTGGTTCCAGCGCTTCAGGGGAGATACAAAGGGAACGTTTTATCCCGTACCGGTCGGGAACGACGATTTTTGGCTGGATCGTGACGGCGTTGCCGTCATGCTGACCGGGGCGGCATCCGAACCGACATCCGCTACGCCGTATCCGACCGTCTATTTCAAATTCGAGATCAACAGCGGGTGGACGAACTTCGAAGCCGGAAAAGGCAAAGGACTGGTGCGATGCGCCAAAAAAGAAAAAGCCACTCAGACATTCTGAATTCTAATTTATAGATACTATGAAAAAACTCAAAAGAATCGCGGTGCTGTACACCGGAATCATCGCGGCAGTCTCGTTTGCCGTATCGTGCGACAATGAACTGAATGTACAACAGGCCTATGCTTTCAGCCTTGAGACAATGCCCGTACTAAAGCGCATTGCCGTAGGCGAAACCGCTGAGATACGCTGCACCCTCGTTCGGGATGGTGAGTATGACGGGACTCACTACACGATCCGTTATTTCCAGCCCGACGGCCGGGGCGAGCTGCGTATGGACGACAGCGAGGCATTCATTCCCAACGACCGCTATCCGCTGGATAAAACCTCCTTCCGGCTCTACTATACCTCTCGCAGTGACGACCAACAAGTTATCGACGTGTATATCGAGGATAACATGGGCCAGATGGTGCAAAAATCGTTCAGTTTCCAGAATGAAAATACAGAATCGGACGAGGATTTATAATCAGATTAACTATCCGGAGAACGCCCGATACCGAGCGTTCTCAAAAAATCCAAATTTTTATGACAGAACAGGAAAAGAAAGATATAACTTTTATCGACAAAGGGATTTACGACAATCCGCTGTTGTATAATCCGCTCACCGCGCTGCCTGACGAGCGGCGCACGGCGGAGGTCTGCCGCTTTGCGGTGCAAAAATCGGCTTATAGCATCCAGTTCGTTCCCGAAGCGCTTAAAACGCCCGAGTTATGCCTTGCGGCCGTCAGTCGCCGGGGTGAAACGCTGAATTTCGTGCCGGAAGAGGCGAAAACTTTGGAACTGTGCCAAGCGGCCATACGCAACAACGGACAGGCGTTGGCGTTCGTTCCTGAGACCCTCCGCACGCCTGAACTGTGTATGGAGGCCGTGCGCAACCGCGGGTGGGCATTGAAAGATGTGCCCGAGGAAGTAAAAACGCCGCAGATGTGCCGCGAGGCACTCAAGCGGATACAAAGCGACTATATGATCCTTGCGGAGATTCCCTATGCCGAAGTTTGCCTGGAGGGATTGCAGAAGTTCAGCGGCACGCTGGATCAGGATTTCAAAATCTTCGCGGCCATCGATCCGGAGATCATGACCGAGCGGCTCGCTTTGGAGGGCGTCCGCATGGATGCGTCGTGTCTGTCGCTCGTGCCGGCAGAGTTACGCACGGAATCCGTATGTATGGAGGCCGTCGGCAAGGTGGGAATTATGCTCTATGAAGTGCCGGAGCAGATGCGTACCGCGAAGATATGCGAGGCTGCTGTGTCATCCAACTTCCGGGCGATGGAATATGTACCGAAAGAGTTAAGAACGCAAGATTTATACGAAAAGGCATTGGAAAACAATCCGCTCGCCATTCAGTATTTCAAACCCGAACAACTCACGCACGAGATATGCCAAAAGGCATTGGCACGCTGCGATGATCTGCGCGTTCTCCACTATATCCCGTTCGGAGATATACACGAGCGAACATTGAAATTCTATTGTACCGACTACCACAAAACGCTGGAATTTTTAAGGCGTATGAATCCTAAACACATGACAGTAAAGCTGGCGAAGATGATCTATGAACGTGAAAAGGAGTTAATCAGTGTCATTCCCGACCATTGCAAAGACCGGGAGTTGTGTGAAGCGGCGGTACGCTATAACGGAAACTATCTGAAATGGATTCCCGATGCACTCAAAACGCCCGACCTGTGCCGGGAGGCCATACAGCGTAGCCCCTATGCCATCGAATATATCCCCGATGCACTCAAAACGCCCGATCTGTGCCGGGAGGCCATAAAGCGTAGCCCCTATGTCATCAAATATATCCCCGATGGGATGAAAAGCCCGGAGTTGTATATGAATCTCGTGCGGGAAAATCCTGAAAATTTGATAGGTATTCCCCGCAAAGAACGGACCTATGATATGTGCCGCGAAGCATTTGACAACACCTACGGGAAGGACAAGAGCGACTATTTCATCATCAGGGCATTGACTGAGCCGTCGCTGGTCGTACAAGTATTTCGGGAGCATGACGACCCAATGACGATCCGTTTTCTGATGGACTTGCTTCATCTGAATCGATGGGCGATTGATGAGCAGGTCGCGCTGGAGGCCGTGCGCAAGAACGGCAGCGTACTGTGCAGCGTACCCCCTGCGGCGATCACGCCGCAGGTCGCTGAAGCTGCCGTGAAAAATGCGCCCTATGCCTTACAATGGGTTCCGCCGGCGATACGCACACCCGATATGTATCTTTATGCGGCCAAAAACGGCGGCGATCCGAGCGTCATAGTCCCCGAAGAATTAAAAAACGGGAATAACCTTTATTCTTTTGCGCAACGGATGGAAGCGCGGCTTGGACAGTCGCTCCGATACGAAGACCACAAGCGGCTTTATGCCGGTGAAGAAATCCGCGTCAAAAATGTCAGGACGGCGGCCGGAGTTATGGGCCTTTGCTCAGTGCGCTATGACCCGGATAAAGGCAGGCTGTATTTTCGGGATCAAACTCCCACGCAAACGGCCCGGCAGGGAGTGAAGCCGGTAATAAAACCCAAGAAACCCGCTAAAGGGCCGAAACTGTAACCATAATTCAGCAGGAATCTTTACATTTGCAGTAGATTACTCGGAATCTCGACACGAGTTGAAAAAGGGCCGGGGCAAATATGAAAAATCAAAACAGCTACGTTTATTAGTCTCGAAATATGGAAGAATTAGGAATCTTGCGGACAGTAGAGCGAGATGATAATATCAATTTCTATCACGTTCACACGATAAAGGCATACGATCAAAAAAAATGGAGTGTTGGAGAAATCTATGATACACAGTTTTTTTAAGGCAATCGTCGTATAACCCTCCGAAAAAGATTCGAGAAAATGCTTTTGAAAAAGTCAGGCAGCGCGAATTTGGCGATTTGCCGACAAGAACAAAGTGTTTATTTGCATCTGCTTCGCTTGATACAGCTAAAGTGTGGCTTGTCATTTTGGGAGGAGAAAAACAATTAATAAAGATTAGACCTATCTCAGGTAAATACGTTTTTCTCGACGAAGAGTATTATGAACTTGAAAGTTTCACGGATGATGAAATGGACAAAGATGCCCATAAGTATTGGGGTGGATATACATTTCTGAATGGTGAAAAAAAATCGGTCCTTTTTGAAGGCGTTTTTAGGGTCGAGGAAGAAATAAATATTTAACGGGAGAAAAACAAAAAAATCGGACGGTTATCGTCCGATTTTTTTAGCGCGAGTACTATTCCCGGCTATCAGGTAGCCGGTTTTTTTCGTTTTTTGAGAGCGAGTAGTTGCTTTAACATATAGGCGTTGTCCTCGCCTACGGTGTGGCCGCAGGACATTCTGTAAGGGCTTCCTATACAATCCCGGCATTGCCTGATCGCTTTACGCAGGTTGGTTACGGTGATCTCCGCGCCCGTGATGTCTTTGATTTTCCATTCCATGTTTTTATGCTTTTACGGATTGATACCAACTGTCCCGGAAACGGTCGCCGATGAGGTTGAACGTACCGCTGCGTCCGCAGTTTTCGGCATGGCTCCGGGCTTCCTGTGCCGAGCCGAATTCGCCTAACTTGTTGAAGCCGACGAATAGTTTGTAAATACCGGGGTTTGCACGGTGTTTTTCGACCTCTCGCTGGAGCAGGGCGCATAATTCGGCATAATTGGCCCTTTTCTGCGTCAATTTTGCATTGGCGCAGCGCAACGGCTCGTCCGTTATGGGGTCGAAAAACAGATCGTTACGGGTCATGTACTGCACGTATTCGGTGATGCGGCGCTCGTTCTTGGTTATCTGCGCCTTTGCCGCCGCCACGCGCGAGAGCAGATGGTCGAAGCCCGTTTGCAGGCCCGTCCGCTTGTCGTAATAACAATAATACACCTGTATGCCTTTTCGGGGATAGCGGCAAACGAGAGAGGCCCTGCGCCACTCGATGAGCCACCGCCAGCGGTCGAGCATCCCGCGGGGAATGTCTATCTTGTGGAGGACGACCCGTGAACGGTCGTCCTCGCGGTACTCGAACGTAATATAGACCCAATGGTCGATTTGCAGTTCCCGCTCCGCACGGGCGAGGTCTTTGGCCTCCTGCATCCAGTCGCATCGTTCCTGTGCCATGTCCTATGCAGTTGTGAGGGTTTCGATCTCTGTGTGCTTTTCCAGCCATTCGCGGACGCTCCCCAAGTTGTATTCTGGGGTAATGACCGCCGTTCGGTCGCCGATATGCGTAAAGCGGGTGCTTTCATAAGTGTCTATCCACTCTTTCAGCGTGGCGGCTCCCCATGTGATAGGATCGTCGAAAATATGCCGTTCCAGTGTGCGGATTGGCTCGGCAAAAGTAATAATCAATGTTTCGTAAGCCGGGACAATAGGTTCCGGCAACAGCCGGACATATTGCAGCGAGCCGCTTTCATCCTCTTTGTCGCCCTGCGACCAGCCGCTATATAAAATTTCTTGGCCCCATTGCTGAGGTTCGTCGTAGCGTACCTTTACCTCTGCCGTATATTGGGTATCGTTCACCGCTTCTATTACGCCCGTAATTATCATTCCTAAATTGATGCACTCGCACCGCCGTCCGATAAGGTCTTTGTTTACATCTTCTGTTTTCATAATCGCTTTGTTTACTACTCAAAATTTCCGTTCAAAATCCTCTCTTCGATCTTCTTGCCCTCTTCGTAAAAACACAGGCCGTACTGCTCGTCGGAAAGACACTCAATATCCGCACGTTCGGATAATTCACCATCGGTCAGTTCCTGCACAATGGCTGTCAGCAGGTCTGCGACCTCTGCGTCTGTGAGCGAAAGCATCCTCATACGGTATTGACAGTAACGGTAGATGTCGTTACGGATGGATTGATCGAGCCTATTCCAAAATATCCGGTAATGGTATTCGGAAGCCCTTTCTGCGTCTATATCCGCAAATAAGGTTTTGATCCCGCGGGAACATTGTTCCCACCATGCGTCTATCCGGGTATCTTCTGGCTGTGCTGTCTTATTCTTCTCTATATTCATGATCGTTTTGTTTTATGGGGCCGGATATAGCCCGGCCCCGTGTGATTACTCTTTGATTAGGGTGTCGGCAATGTAGAACGGGCGGTCATTGTCCTGCTTCTTGATAGCTTCGCCGATGAGCCATGCAAAGCGTTCGCGGAGGGTATCACCCAACTTTCCGACGTGGCAATTATGATCCCATTCCGTGTCGTGTATTTTGGCCTGCTTATGCAGTATAGGTAAATACCGGGCGGTCGCACTGTCCATCTGGAGGTAATCTTTCGTCCCCTTGTGACGGAATGATACGAGGCAATAATTTTCCGGGTAGAGCCGGATAGTCTCGGTCGATTTTTCGTAGAAGCAGGCCACGAGGTATTGATCGCCCGAATCCCGGAAGGTGAAATTATTATGGCAATACATTTCTATCGTGCCCGATATGTGGATGTCTTCGCGGTATTCCTCGCGGAACTCGCGCTCGATGCGTCTAAACACGTCGGACAACGACGGGAACTCGCCCTGTATGTTTACCGTCTTGGTTTTGGGCTTTTCACGCGCCTTATCGGCGATACAGACAATATACTTGTTATCCGGCAATGTCTTTACCTCGATATGGTAATCCCAATGGCTGTTAATCGCGTTGTTCGTATTGTAGGTATTCGTGCAACCTTGTCTTTGCAAATAGATCGTTTTCATGGTTTTATCAGTTTATTATTTGTACATTCCGAAATTGGTTAAAACCCCCATACGTAAAATCTCTGAATAGTGTCCGGAACAATGCAGTTTCCGGCAGAGGGCGGTGTGTTGTTTGTCGGTGATGCCGACGACCTCGACCGCCGTAGGGTCGAAGTGGCAGATGTGCGCCCTGTATCGGGGCTTCAGCATAGCGCAAACCACCTGCGCCTGCTCTTTGCGTAATTCATACTGTTGTGTTTTCATGTTCGTAATAGTTAGATTAGTTCGACTTTAATTCGGCTCCAATTCGCCCAAAACACGCCGTTGCAATAGTATGCGTACCCGTTGTGCCAATTACTCCGGCGCTTGATGATGTCCTTTTCGGGCGGTCTTATCTCTATCGAGGTTGTGTAAATATTATGGCCTATGGTGATTATCAACTCGCAATTTCGCCATACCTCGAAAGGGGTTTTGAAACCCTGTTTGTTTTCGACGAGTTCCACTGCACGCCGCACTGCCTGCTGTGTTTCCCCGTTCATTTCCGCAAATGTCTTGCGGCTCCCTGCTTTATAGATGATTTTCATATTCTTGGATTATATGTGCGGTCATAGCCGCTCCTGTTTATGCCGTTAATCGCCTTTGAATAAGGGATTTATTTTTATTTACAAGGGCTATGATCTGCTGATGGTAGGGCGTCTCGTAGTTGCAAACACCCCGGCTTTGCAGAACGGCAAGGCGGGATAAAGAAAACTCTATTGTTTCGACCCGCTGACCCGCTATACAGGCCGAGAGAATGAGGGAATCTTCCCGCAGATGATAGTTGCTTGTAAATACGCAATGGTGCATCGCTTCACCCTCCAATATTATTTCCTCGACGCTTTCGAGTACCCGCACGTTGATTGTGCCGTCTGTAAACTCGATGCCGAAAAATTTGGCTTTCTGTTCCCGATATACCTGCTCTCGCAGACGTTCCCGCTCTTTCTGCTTCTCAATCTGTTGCCGTTTAAGGAATTTCCGTTTTTTAGCTTCATACCTGTCGTGTTCGGCTTTGAGGTCTGCCGGACAGACATATTTCGCATTCCGTAGATCGCAGTCGAAAAAACGGAGTTGGTCTAAATAATCGACCCAAATGGAAGCATCCGCTATTTTATACCCGTTACGGATAACGATTCGGATAGACGGCCAATAATCGTTTAGATTGCGGGAGTTATAGATAAAATATTTCAATAGTGCAGTCTGTCCCGTTTTCAGCAGGGTTTCGGCATGGCTGTCATAGAGCAGGGTGCAAAATAACAGCGATGGGGGTATACCATAGAGTTGCCCGTTGTAACCGCTCCTTTGCAGTTCTGCAATCAATTTTTGCTTGGGGTATATGCAACGGGGATATATGTCATACAGGGGCTTATAGGGCCGCACTTCGAGCGGGCTTTGGTAGTTCCAGCCCGTTGCGAACGAAAACTCCGGGCGAAGACGTGCCATGACAATAAGCCGACTATTCGGGGCTATCCAATGTTGCACGACCTCGCTGTGGCTGTATTTCGCCCGTTGTCCGATTCGTACATTGTACGTCAGATAGACCATGCGAAGTACCTGCATACCCTCACAAACCGTCATAAAGCAGGCGTAATCTTCTATGTTGTAAAACCTGCGGGCGGAACAATCGTCAATGGTCAGCCGTGTGCCGCACACGGGGCAGGTGCAATGTTCCTGCGTTGTTTTGTCCGTCCATGTGTGCCCACACTCGGCGCACGTAATGACGCCCTTTTTCGTCCTGCGACCGTAATGGGTTATACATCGGGCAAAAGCCCACTCTATTTGTTTAGCTGTGAGCGGTCGGAGTTTCCGTGCCGCTTCCGTTACTTGTCGGTCATATTCGTTTCTTGGTTTCATAATCGTTGTATTTGAGATATTAGGCGGCGATACGTTTTTTAATGAGCCGCATATTGCTGTTTACGAGTTCCACAATACGGTCGTGATATTCCGTGTTGTGGTTGCATACACCCCGGCTTTGAATTACCTGCAATTTGGATAATGACACCTCCACGGTTTCGAGCCGCTTGCCGTTGATGGTCGCCGAGAGAATAAGCGAATCTGCCTTTTGGTAATACTTGTTCGTCGCTACGCAATGATGCATAGCCTTACCTTCCATGATGATTTCCTTGACGCTCTCCAATACCCTCACGGCAATCCGCCCGTCCGAAAATGCAAGTCCGAAAAAGCGGGCTTTGGCCTTGTGGTAGGCGCACTCGTTTTTGAGGTGGGCCGAAAGATTCCGTTCGGCTTCGATACGGGCGAGTTTGGCGATACAGCGGTCGTGTTCCCGGTTAAGGTCGGCGGGGCATACGTATTTGGGACTGCGTATATCCTTATCCAATGTTCGCAGGGCATCTATATAGTCGCACCACATCATTGCGTCTTCGATTTTATACCCGTTGCGCACCGCGATACGAATAGACGGCCAATAGTCGTCATACCGACGTGATTTATCATCCAAATACAACCGAAACAGGCTCTTCTGACCTATTTTGAGCAGGGATTCAGCCCGGTTGTCGGTCAGCAGGATGCGGAATAAATTGGTCGGGTTTTGGCCGTATAGCCCGCCTTTATATCCCGTTCGTTTCAGTTCCGGGATAAGTTTCATCCGGGAGTAAATATCGTCTGTGTAAATCCGGTCATAGACCCACGATTCGCCGTGCAATTCCAACTTGGAGGAATAAATCCATTGGTCGTAATACATCGAACACCACATCCGACTGCGGGCGAAAGTGCAATATTTGCCGTCGGGGGCTATCCACCGTTGCATGACCTCGTGGCAAAAGCGGTTCAGCGGCCTGCCTACTTTGGCATAGTAGTTTACCATGAATACCCGGATTACCTGCAAGCCGTCGCAGGCGGTGATATAGGTGGCATATTCGCGTTGCTGGAATTTCTGCTTGCGGGTGTCCTCGATGCGCAGTTTTGTCCGGCAGGCAGGGCAAGCGCAATGTTTCTGCGTGGTAGCATTGTGGAATACCTCTCCGCAGTCGAGGCAGGTAACGATACCTTTTTTCGTGCGCTGACCTACCGATTCGATGACTTTGGTATATGCCCATCGTAACTGTGCATCGGTCAATGGCGGTAATTTCTTGCTCGCTTCGACGGCTTTCTTCTGAAACTTGGTTTTCGGTTGCATAGTTTTTCGGATTTGGGTTAGAATAAGGATTGTTGATTGGCGGCATCGGTCTGTTTGGGCTTGCTCCGCCCCTGCGTGAGTTTCTTGTAGGCTTCGTCCTGCGCCCGTTGCATAGCCTGTTGCCGTGCTTCGGCTTTCTCCGCTTCGGTCAGTCCGATAGTGTGGTTTACTACGACTTTGCATTTGAGGGAGTTGCCGACCTCGATGTTATCTTCATCGTAGTAGTGGAGTGCCATCGAGTAAATCTCATCATCCGTGAAACCGTTGCATCCGCTCTGCTTCACTTGGTTCAGAATGTAGGTTACACAATCGTCGATGTTTTTCTTCGGGTTGGCGTAACGGGGCGCGAAAAGTTCGTCTGCCTGCGCACGGCTCTCTAAATAGTTCTGTATCGTCAGTTTGAAATAGGCCGTTACTTCATTTTCTTGTGCCATGATTGTCTGATGTTTAGGTAAATGAATCTGGGGCGGGGCTACCGCCCCCGTATTAAACTTTCTGCTTATTCGGCCATGCCGATTAACTCGCGCACCTGCGCCTCTTTGGCCTTTGGGAATATCCACCCGGCGCATTTCTCCCCGTTGTGGGTCAGTCGGCTGTTGAACCGCCCGCCGATGTCGGACAATCGGTCTTTGAGTGGTTTGGTATCCCCGAACAGCGCGATAGCCTTGTCGGAGTAGTTCACAATGATAAAATCGCCTTGTACGGTTATCGGGGTTGTGTCCTGCGTATGCTTCGGCTGGGGGCTGTCGAGACGGATGTTATCTTCGTTTCCGGCAGTATAGGCGAGTGTGTCGATAAGCCCTTCCCGTGTGAAATAGGTTAGTTTGTGGATGCTCCACCCGTAATTCGGGCTTTTGCCGAGCGTGAAACCGGGGTAACGGTGTTCGTAGTCTTTGTTATATTCAGCCAAATGTGCCGTTTCGGGTAGGTTGCGGGCGGCTTTGCGCAGTTCCCCGAAGCCGTTGCGGGTGGTGGTCGAGAAGCCGAGGATCACGGTGCGGACGCTCCGTGTTTCGCGGCATTCGTAGGACGGGTCTGTATATTCCGTTTCGTTGAGTTCGGCGAGGATAACCCCCTGTACATTTTCGGGCATGATACGGCGTAACCTCTCCGCGCCTATTTCTGCAATGCGGTTGCGTTCGGCTGTCGCTTCGGCCTTTGCTTTTTCTTCTGCTTCGGCCTTTCTTTGCGCTTCCTCCACGAGTATCGCAACCTCGAAAGCATCCATAAATTCGGCGGGCGTGTCGGTGTAATACATTCCGATACCGAACTTTTGGGAAAGCGGGTTAAGGATGTCGGTGCGGCGGATTGCTTTCGTGTCGGGGTCTACCATGTGATACATATAGCCGCCTGCGATGTGTTCGACTTTGTAGATTACATACCGGATAGTGAAGGCGCCGGGGCCGTTATCAATGACGATTTGATTCTCTTTTGCGACTTGGATTTCCGTGTCGGTGATCGTGCCCTCAAGGAGCGAATGATATTTTGTCATAGCTGTAAGGATGATTAAAAAAATTGTGTGAACAGAAAGGTTAAAAAGCCGATCAGAACGATGAGCGAGAAAATGCAGGAGGCGATACCCCGCAGGATGTTGTAGCAGAATACAAAGGCCAAAACGACCCAAAGAAAGCCATTCCCGAAGAGGTGGAACCCCAGCGCGACGGCCCCGATTTTCAGCCCTGCCCGCCAACCCGACCCCATGCCAAGTGGAAGGTTGGAGGTTTTCGGTTTCCTGTTATTTTTCTCTGTGCTTTTCATAACCTTCGACTTTTTTTTTATGCCGTAGCGGAGCCGGTATGGATGGTATCTGGTTTCAGGAGCTTTAAAAAGAAGGGCTTAGCCCACGCAAGATTTTTGTGGAAAATACGCTCGCCCTTTAGGGACAGAGGAAGATTTTTCACAAAACCGCGAAGCGGCATGATCTTGCGGGGGCGGGAAGCCCGTAAATACCTTTGCTGCTGAAACCAGATACCATCCATACCGGGTTTGTGAAGGCACTTCGAAAACGAGGAGAAGGTTATGAAAAGCGTAGAGAAAAATCCGTTCGGCTGTGATTGTAAGAAGTGTTAAATCACAGCCTGCCCTGCCAACTAAACAAAGAACCGTATCTTTTGGGGATACGGTTGATCCGAACTGTTTGAGGATGCCGGAACGCAAGCAGGACGGTGACGGGTGCTATCTTTCTTTCGGAATATTCCGACGGATATTAACAAAAAACGGCGACCAAAATTCGGTCGCCGTAGAGATATGGAATAGAGATTGAAGTATGCGTCAGTTCACAAACATCGAGGGCTGATTCTCGTCGTATTTATAAACCAGCAGCATGGAGGGTTCTTTCAGCTGCTTCCGGTGACTGTATGCGCACATGGCATTCATGATCCATCCCCGGAAAGCCCTGGCCTCGTAGGAGCCGATACGATAACTCAGAAAGATGATCGCTTCGAGGTTATAGAGCGTAAAAACACAGCGTTTGCCGTGTCTTTCATACCCAACCTTCCGCGTTACATCCTGTTCGAAGAGTATCTTATTCTTGAATATCGAACGCATATTGGCGTCTACTTTGGAAACGAAAACATGAAAAAGACGGGCTATTTCATTTTTCGTGAGCCAGACGTTATTATCGACGAGCTTCACTTCGACCGTCCAATGCCCTATCGGTTCTTCGGTAATGGTGATATATCCTTCGTCTGTCATAATCTTATTCGTTTTTTATTTATTGTTGTACTTCGTGTTCATATATGCCAGATTCTGTTGCAAAGATAGAAAATAGTACGTGATTTGCTTCATGTTGCAGCCATCGGTACTCTGCCGCCCTTCGCCCATAAGTGCGGATAGAATATCCGGCGGTATGCCGTTATTGCAGGCAAGTGCGGAGAATATGTCCCGGGCTGCGGAGAACGTGATCCGCTTTTTGACTCCGCTTATTGCGGCAAGTTCCCGCAGGTAAGCGTTTACACAATTCAGCGTTATGACCGGCAGCAGGGTTTCATCCTGCCGACCTCGGTATTTGTCGATGATCCGCTGCGGTATGGGCAATAGCGGTATGCGGACAGTAGCGCCGGTCATACGTCTGGTATAGGTCAGATATTGGCTGCCGTCCAATCCGGCCGTAAGGTTAGTGGGAGTTAATTCGAGCATCTCATCGTATTTCAATCCGGTGAAGCAGGAGAAGAGGAACAGATCCCGAACCCTTTGCAGCCGCCGGGACGGCAGGTCGGCATTCAGGATGGCGGCAAACTCCCCTTCCGACAACCGTTCACTATTCGTAACGTATTTTCGGATTACGATATCCCCGGAGATGTTGCCGTTGTCGTCTACCGAATGGAGAACCCTGTTCAGAAGCCGTTGCTGCCTGTCGACGGTACGGCTGCTCAGGCCCCGGGCGGACAGGTAAAGGCCGAACTCCCTGAGGAACGTTGCGGGAATACGGAAGAAATTCATGTCGTCCGTATGGAAATTGTCGGCAAGGAACGACGTCACATATCTGCGAAGGTCTTTGCCGCAAGCCCGGGCAGTATGCGATACGACTGTGTACATGTTGTCGTTATACCGATCGATCAATTCCGTCAGTTGCATATTTAGCATCGTTTCGGGTTAAGCGTGCTTACGAAGGTACGGCAGATTCCCGGCTTGCAGCACCTCATTGAGCTGATCCATCTCTTTCTCGACGGTTTTATCCAGCATCTCGGCATAGATCTCCGTAGTCGACCTTTTGGCGTGTCCCAGCATCTTCTGGATCGAACCGAGGCTCACGCCGTTGGCATAGGTGATCGTCGTGGCGAAGGTATGTCTGGCCAGGTGACTGGTAACTCGTTTGGTTATGCCTGCTTGTTGGGCAATCTCTTTCAGGTAGAGGTTGTATTTCGCATTGCTCATAAGCGGGATGATCCGGCCACCAACCCTGCCGTCCTTATATTTCTCCAGAATTTCGAGTGCCTGCGGAAGTAATTTGATCTGAGAAACCTCTCGCGTCTTCACGCGCGGAGCAAGAATGAAAATCCCGGACTGTTTCTTAATGATATTTTCTTCCGTCAGCGAAAACAGCGTCGAATAATCCAAACCGGTAAAGCAGGCGAAAATGAAAATATCGCGCACCTTTTGCAACCGGAGGCTGGAAGTCTCAAAATTGCATATACGCGACAGTTCCTCTTCCGTAAGAAAGCCGCGTTTGGTTTTGACCTTTTTGATGGCATAGACGGCAAATGGATCGCGGGAAATCACACCGGTTTTGAATGCAACGGTGGTGATGCGTTTGAATATGCGCATCAACTTTTCCGAAGAGTTGATCGACAGACGGCAATCGGTTTTGAGATAGGTGTGAAAGTCTACGACGAAGGCGTGATCGACCGACCGCAGTGCAATATCCTTTGTTTTACGGTGGATGAGCAGGAACTCTTCCAGCCGGTGGCTCGTCAGGACATATTTGTTGAACGTGGACTGGGTAATGTCTATGCCGATCAGTTTCCGACGTTGTTCGATGAAATCCGAGAAGACGCCAAGCAGCGTATTTTCCTTGACATCCTTACCCAGGAGTTTGTCACGAACCATATCCGGAGTGACGAGATCGTTGAGTTGGCTAAGGCTCTGGTAGTGATTCAGAAGGGTTTTCTTCAGGTAGTCGAGAAATAAATTGACTTTCCCGGCCTCCTCGGAGCGTCCCGTGGCCCGGTAGCCCTTGGCATCCCAGATCGCTGCCGGAACCGAGATTTTCGCACTGAACTGGCAGGCGCTGCCGTCGATGGTCAGGCGTACATGCACGGGCGAATAACCCTCGGAATTGATTTTGTCTTTTCGGATGAAGAAAAGAATCTTGAATGTGCTTTTCATACGGTTGAATTTTAGTGTGTAAATAACGTGTTCACTGCCTCTAACCGTTCGTCTCGAGAGCGCCAAATATGGTCATTATCAAGTCATTGTACACTAAATCGTGCCACCTGATTCGGAAAACTGTACCACTCCGGGGAATTTTATCCCGGTGGTACGATTTGGCTGAAATAAGGTGTCTGAAATTAGCTGAAAAGTCAGCCTGTTTGGCTGTTGGAAAGACACAAAAAAATCCTTAGAAAGCTAATTCTAAGGATTTTAGTCGTTCAACTGTCCCCGTTTGACTTGGGAGTTGGAGCGGAAAACGAGACTCGAACTCGCGACCCCAACCTTGGCAAGGTTGTGCTCTACCAACTGAGCTATTTCCGCATGGCATGTTTCCCAATTGCGAGTGCAAAGGTATATAAAAAATCCGAATCTCCAAATTTTTCAGGGCTATTCTGCGGAATTTTTGTCCTGAAGCCGGGCTTCGTCCCCTTATCTGAACACCCTGATGCGTTCGTCCAGCGGTTTGAACGTCTTTTCGCCCGGTTCGCCGGCGGGTGTTCCGAACGGCATTTGCGCGATGAGTTTCCACTCCCTGGGCAGGCTCCAGCGCTTGCGCACCTCATCGTCGATTAGCGGGTTGTAATGTTGGAGCGATGCCCCCAACCCTGCGTCTTCCAGCATCGTCCAGACTGCCAGCTGGTGCATGGCCGACGTCTGCTCTGACCATACCGGGAAATTCCCTGCATAGCCCGGAAACTGTTGTTGCAGGCTGCGGACGACATCCGTGTCCTCGAAGAAAAGTACGGTGCCGTACCCGGCTGCGAAGCTGTGCTCGATCTTCTCCTCAGTGCGTGCGAATGCCCCTTCGGGGACTATTGCCCGCAGGGTGCGCTTCACGATCTTCCACAATTCGTCGTGGTGCTCGTGGAGCAGCAGCACGGCACGTGTCGACTGCGAATTGAAGGCCGACGGGACGTGTTTTATGGCAAAACGCACGATTTCTTCGATCCGTGCGTCGTCTATGGGCGATTCCGGAGCTAATGCGTAGTAGCTGCGGCGGTGGCGGAGTGCCTCTTTGAATGTCCTTTCCATGGTCTTTACCGGTTTATGATCCCTCCATGCAAATATAGCACAACTTCGGATAAAATGTGCATATTCCGCTGCGAAACGCTATCTTTGCACCATGAAAAATGCCATCGGACTCTTTTCACGGCTCGGGTGCCGCCTGCGCGGTTTCGGCGACGACGCCCGCACGCGGGAGGTAATCGGGCGTGCGTGCCGGGAAAACGGCTGGTTTACGCCTGCGGACATTCGCCGCGCCGTAGCGGCCGTCGCCGGCGTGATGCTCCGGCGCGACGTACTCGCGGAGTGGCTGGCGCCCTACCCCGTTCCTGTCGCCGAGCCCCGGCGCGTGCTGGTCGTCATGGCCGGGAATATCCCGCTGGTCGGATTTTTCGATATGCTGTGCGTGCTCGCCGCAGGGCACAGGTGCCTCGTAAAACCATCGGCCAAAGATACCGTCCTGATGGAATATGTCATCGGGTTGCTGCGCGGAATCGACCCGCAGGTTCCGGTGGAATTTTACGACGGCAGCACATCGCCCGATGCCGTGATCGCTACGGGCAGCGACAATGCCAACCGCTATTTCCGGGCGCAGTATGCGGGCATTCCCGCCCTGCTGCGCGCTAACCGCCAGTCGGTCGCGGTGCTCGGCGGCCGGGAAACCCCCGCGCAGCTCACTGCATTGGCCGACGACATCTGGGCTTATTCCGGACTGGGCTGCCGCAGCGTGTCGCTGCTTTTCCTGCCCGAGGGCTATGATCTGCAGCTGCGGATGCCGGAGGTGAACGTGAAATACAGGAACTCTTACCGCCAGCAGAAAGCCCTCCTGACGATGGGCGGACAGCCGTTCCGCGACTTGGGAGCTGCCGTGGCTGTCGAAGAGCGGGCCTTTCCCGCGGCGTTGAGCCGGATCAATTATTCGTTTTACAAATCACCCGCCGAGGTCGGGGCATGGCTCGCAGAGCACGATGCCGGACTGCAATGCGTCGTTTCGGAGTGCATCGCCTGCCGCCGCCGCGTGGATTTCGGCCATGCACAGTCCCCTGGGCTGACGGATTACCCCGACGACAGGGATGTCATCGAATTCCTTACGACATCTTGTTTGTAAATTAGGTCATGCTGTGTGCTTTTTATTGATAAATAATATTGTATTTGACTGCATTTATAGTAAATAATATTATATTTGAGGCTAAATATAAAACAAATGGTTTATCATGAAAAAGTTCGCCTTATTAGTCGTTTCGTTATTTGTCGCCGGCTCTGCATCGTATGCCCGCAAACCGGCCCCCGTAATCCCCGACTTCATACATGCCGCCTATTCGGTGGAGAGCCTCCTGAGCGAAGCGGAACTCACGAACCCGGGGTACGATGCCTTCCAGTTCATCTACCTGATGGCTACGCCTGAGTGGGCCGGGCTGGATTTCGACCGGCCGCAGGATGCCGTCGACGCCTATGCCACGCAGTTCGACTACCTGAAGCAGGGAGGCAAGATGGCGCTCGTGCCCTCCATGATCGAAAAGGCCCATGCCGCCGGGGCCAGGATCCTGTTGTGCTTCGGCGGGCAGCAGGAGTTCCTTCCCCTGCTGGAGAATCCGGATCGGATCCCCAGGTTTGTCGGGTATATGGTGCGCCTGGTCGAAAAGAACGGTTACGATGGCATCGACATGGACTGGGAGATCACGCTGGACAAGGAGTTGCATGCCCGCATGATGGCCCTGCTGCGCGAACGGTTCGACGAACTCTCGGAATGCACCGGGCGTTATTACTACCTGACCACGGCCCTCAGCATCGACCACGAGTACGACCGGGCGCTGGCCGACAGGCTGGCCGGGGCGGTCGACTGGATAAATATCATGTCCTATGACATGTGCGACGGCGTATGGGGCAGCACCCCTTCGCACAACACCTCGATGGAGCGTATGCGGTCGAAGCTGGAACACTGGAAAGTCTTCGACAAGCGGAAGCTCTGCCTCGGGCTGGCCAACTACGGGTTCTATTACAAAGGGTTGAAGCCCGGGCAGAAAGCCGACGGGCCGCTGCGCGACTACGGTTCGTATATCACCTACAAGGAGTTCCTGCCCCGGCTCGCAAACGGCTGGACGGAGGAGTACGACCCGGCAGCCGAGGTGTCCTACTATTTCTCGCCGGACAGAACGGAATTCGTGACCATCGACAACCCCTCTTCGATACGCAGCAAGATCGAATGGATCAAGGCCGGCGGCTACCTGGGGGCTTTCTGGTGGGAATTCCACCACGACTACGTAGCTCCCGGGGCGGAGAACCCGCAGGGCAGCCACTACCTGATCGACATTGTTACCCGGTACCTCGGTCGGAAGTGACGCAGCCTGTGGTTTTGCATTTTCCCTTTTTGTACTATCTTTGTAGTAGGAAATGCAAAAATTACAAGCTATGTCAATGGTTTTCCGATTCCGGATGCTGAGCGATGAGAACGACAACTTCGTGCGCGATTACGAAGTGCCGTACGACATGACGTTGCTCGATTTCCATAATTTCATCCTCCGCTCGCTCGAATACGAGGAGTGCATGGCGTCGTTCTTCACGGCGGACGAGCGCTGGGAAAAACTGCGCGAGTTCACCCTCATGGATATGGACGACGGCTCGGAAGGGGCCCCTGCGGCGATGGAGAGCGTGACTCTGGGGCAGATCATCCACAACAACCGCGACCGGCTGATCTACCTTTTCGACATGTTCGGCGACCGGGCCTACTTCCTCGAACTGACCGGGACGTACGAGATGCCCAAAGAGGGCTCCTATCCGCGCGAGATATACGCCCGGGCCGATGCCCCCGACCAGTACGACCCGTCGAAGACGGCCACCGCGGGCGAAGGCTCGATTTTCGACGAGGTGATGGGGGAATTCAACGATTTCGAGGGCGACGACAATTATGACGACGAGTACTAAGCGGCTCGTCGTCATTGTCGGCCCGACCGGCTCGGGCAAGACGGATCTGAGCATCCGCATCGCCCTGCACTACGGTGCGCCCATCCTTTCCACCGACTCCCGCCAGATGTACCGCGGCTTGCCGATCGGTACGGCCCAGCCTACGGCAGACCAATTGCAAGCCGTCGAACACCATTTTATAGCATCGCACGACCTCGCGGATAACCTGAGTTGCGGCGAGTACGAAACGCAGGCCCTCGCCTGCCTCGAAAGACTGTTCGCCGGGCATGACTGCGTCGTTGCCGTCGGGGGCTCGGGGCTTTATGTCAAGGCGTTGTGCGAAGGCATGGACGACCTGCCGCAGGCCGATGAAAACCTGCGCCGCGAATTGGCGGTGCGGCTCCGCACGGAAGGGCTCGAAGCCCTCGCCGGACAGTTGCGGACGCTCGATCCGGATTATTATGCGGTGGTCGACCGCAGCAACCCTGCGCGCGTCGTCCGGGCACTGGAAGTCTGCCTGCAAACCGGGCAGCCCTACTCGCGGCTGCGGACTGGGCGGCGCCGCGAGCGCGGTTTCGGCATCGTGAAGGTCGGCATCGACATGCCGCGCGAGGAGTTGTACGGACGCATCGACCGCCGTGTCGGGCAGATGCTTGCCGACGGCCTCGAAGCCGAGGCGCGTGCGGTGTACCCCTACCGCGGTCTGAATGCCTTGCAGACGGTCGGCTACCGGGAGTTCTTCGACTATTTCGACGGCCGCATCTCCTACGACCAGGCCGTGGAACTTATCAAGCGCAATTCGCGCCGATATGCCAAACGGCAGCTTACCTGGTTCCGCCGCGACGCGGAAATCCGCTGGTTCGGCCCCGACCAGACGGAGGCGATTATAAATTATATAGATTTTGGCGAATCGTAAAATTTTCGTACTTTTGCCGACGCCTTTCGCCGAAAGGCAGTGGCTCGGATGGTGGAATAGGTAGACACGCCGGACTTAAAATCCTGTGACCAGCAATGGTCGTGCGGGTTCGATTCCCGCTCCGAGTACAGGGCCGTCTTTTGCGACGGCCCTTTTTCGTGCCCTGCGTGAACGATTTTTTTGCAGTCGAACTACTAAAAAATTAGAAGAATCCTTGGCCGTTCGTATTTTTTCGCTTAACTTTATGGAACCTAAAACCTTGCGGCGATGAAAAAAAAGCTTCTCTGGGCAGGTGTGATCCTGTCCGTCATGGTGGCGGGATGTGCTGAAAAGCCCCTCCCGATGCGAAAAACCTATCTGTATTGCCAGGTCGATACGCTCTGGCAAAGCCTCCCCTCCTACCAGGTCACTTCGAACAGGCTTTTCCCGTACAGTAAATTAGCGCCCTTCGGCGACTACGCCGAAGCCGCCTACAGCGACGGCATTGCGCTGATCGAACTGGAGATAAACAAGCCTACGACGGTCTCTGTCATGCCTGTGTGGGATTCCACGTTCGCGATGGCCTGGAGCGGCGATTTCCTGTTGCTGCCGGGCGATTCGCTGGAACTGCAAAGGGTGGCCGACACGCGGATCCCGGGATTCAGCAGCGTCCGTCCCCGCCTGGCGGAGGTCGGACGGCAGGATAACGCCTGCGGGTTTCTGCTCGAAGAGGCATTCCCGTACAAATCCTATCCCCGCGTGACGGATGGCGACCTCGGCAAGTACAAATCCGAACTGGAAGCTTTCCGGCAGCGGAAACGCGATTTCCTGGACAGCTGCCGGATGCGGATGACCCTTTCCGACGAATACGTCGCCCTGCGGCGGTTGCAGTTCGACCTCGACCTCTACAACAGCCTTTGCACTGCGGCCGAAAAGGAATCCGGGGCGGAGCTGCCTGCGGGATACCTGGACGGTATCGGGCTTTCGGACAGCCTGATGGGAACCTCCTCCTATGCCACGGCGCTGGTGAACAAATACATACGCCACGCCGTGCCCGAACCGGAAAAGAATTTCGATGCGGTGTATGCCGGCATCCGCAAGGCCCCCCGCAAGCTGCGCGACTACCTGACGGCCCTGATGGTCGGGTATTATGCCGTACAGCAGCTCCCCTATTACGAAGAGGCGTTGCTGGCGGCCATCGACCGGGCCGGGCGCACGATCCGCGATACCGCCTACCTGAACTACATCTCCCGGGCAAAGGAGTTCTACTGTAACCGGAACATGCCCTTCCCGGACGAGGCGCTGCGGCAGACGATGCTGCAGGCACTCGGTTCGGAGCGGCAAATGACATTGGCCGACGTGCTGGCGCAGTACGAAGGCCGCCCCCTGTACCTCGATTTCTGGGCCAGCTGGTGCGGCGGCTGCATCATCGATATACAGCAATCCGAGGCTGCCAGGAAATATTTGTCGGAGGCCGGCGTCGGCTACCTCTGTATTTCGATCGACGAGGATCGGGAGGCATGGCAGGATGCGGCCGGGAAGTACGGTGTGACTGAAAATTCCTACCTCTGTCCCGGAAAGTGGGATTCCCCGATGGTGAAGTTCCTCGAAATCAAGTCGATCCCCCGTTATGTCCTCCTCGACCGGCAGCACCGCATCGTGAGTATGGACGCTCCCCGCCCCACGCCCGGGGAACTCCGGTCGCTGGAGCGGCTCGTCGAGGCGATGCAGCAGAGCCGGCAGCCATAGCGGCCCTGCCGTGGGTGCGCAAGCGCCGCCGTGCCGATCGACATGGCGGCGCTTCGCATTGCCCCCCCCCTGCAGCCTGCGGGCTTCGTTTTCCGCACTGGGGCTGCGTATCGAATTCCGCCTGCATGTTACCTTTACGGCCCTTCCCGGCCGCGGACGGGTCAATGTCCGAACCTCGACGTATCGACCGTCTTGTGCCGCTTCTCCTTGTATGTGCCGAAACGGTAGGAGAAATGCACCGTCACCGAACGGGTGTAGGTGCCGGAATCCATGTCGAGGTACTGTCCCTTGTAACGGACTTTGGCGAACGGGAGCGAACTTTCGAAAATGTCGTTGCAGCGCACCGAGAGGCTCGCCCGGCTCTTGTCGAACGTCCACTTGGCACCTGCGTTGACGCTCCACGAAGGGGCGATGTCGTATGTCCCCTGGATGGCCGCGCTCTGATAGTAGCCCGAGAGGTCGAGCGTCAGGTCGGGCTTGCGGCTCAGACGGATCGTGTTGTCCATGCGCACCACCCCCAGCCATTTGGAGCGGTCGAACGCCAGGTCGTGAAAGGCGTTGCAGCGCTGGGTCATCCGCATCCCGGTCAGCGTCAGCCGGGAATCGAGCCATTTGCCCAGGCGCAGCGGTACGATGACGTTGGCGCCCCACTGGCGGTTGGTGTTCCAGTTGAGCGTCTGGTAGACCAATGCCAGGCGATCCGGGGCCTGCCAGGCGGTTTGGTTGAAGTAGTCGGGCATCTCGTTCCAGAACAGCATGAAGATATACTTCTGCTTATACATGTACATTGCCTGGCCGTTGTAGCTTTTCGACGGCCGCAGTCCGGGCGTGCCCCGGATCTCCGAATAGCCGTCGATGTAGGAGGTCGACTGCTGCATCTCCCAGTACGAGGGATAGGTCTTGTCCGACGAGAGCGAAATCTGTACGAGATGTTTCTCTGCGGGTGTCAGGAGCAGGGTCGCCTGCGGGTAGAGCGACCAGTTGTCGTAGTCCCCCGCGCGGTAGTATTCCCCGGCCAGCGACAGCGAGAAACTCCCCTTGGCGAACTGTTTGCTCACCCCGGCATAGAGGTTGCCCGTGTATTCGTCGAGGTGCGAATCGGTATCGACGGTGGCGATGTCGCCCTCGTGGAGCCTGTAACGCTGGTAGTCGTGGTCGCCCGCCCAGCTGAAGATGCCGCCGTAGGTCATGCCCCAGCCATTGCCCAGGTCGTGCGACTGGTCGGCGCTGACATTTACCCGGTCGACGGACTGCCCCGAAACCACGTCGAACGCTGTCCGGTTGCCGTCGGCGTACCTGTTCCGCATGGCGGCCAGCTGCCACGAGCTGTAATGCGTGTAGTCCGCCGAGAGGTCGAGCCCGGAGGCCGACGTGTAGCGCAGCGCAGCGTTGTGCATCGTGTTGTCGCCCCCGGGCGAGCTGACCGAGTTGACCAGGTTGCCGTCGGCACGTACGAGGCCGCTCGTATGCGGGGTGTATGCGCCCGTATAGGCAATGCTCAGGCGTCCTTTGCCCTGCGGGGCGTATTCTGCGGCGGCCCTCAGCCGGTGCCATGTCCCTTTGCTGGTGATATTCTGCCTCTGGGCGATTTCATGCTCCCCGTCCGCGAGCGTATGCCGCGAGTAGAGGTCGATGATCCGTTTGGTCTTGGCCTGCCCGGCCGAATAGGTTACGTCGGCCGACCACTCGGGCGAGGAGAAGGCGAAGTTGCCCCCGGCATCCCAGTTGCTGTAAAACCGGTTGGTATAGTTGGCGTGTACTTCCCCCGAAAACGAGTAGTCGTGGCTGCGCCGCAGAACGAGGTTGATCGCCGCGCCGCGCACATGGTACTGCGGCGGCGTGCTGTACATCACTTCGGCCTTCTCGATCCGTTCGACGGGTGTCGAGCGCAGCAGCGATGCCAACTGCTCGGCGCTCATCGTCGAGGGCTTCCCGTTCAGGATCACCGTGACACCCCCGGCGCCGGCAAGCGTCAGCCCGCCGTCCTGTTCGCTGACGCCCGGGAGCTGGGTGAGGGCTTCGTAGGCATTGTTCACCGCCTTGCCTTTCGATACGGCTTCCAGGTCATAGGCCAGCCGCCCCTCTTCGACCCGCACGATGGGTTTTTCGCCCTCTACGACCACGGCGTCGAGCGCATTCGTATATTCATGCAGGACGACCTCGCCGGCTTCGTCGTGCTCCGACGTAAGCGTTTGCATCTCATAGGCGAGGTGCTGGAACAGCAGCCGGTAGGGGCGTACCTCCGATGCGATGGCGAAACGCCCGTCGGCATCCGATGCCGCGGCCGCGAGGTAGGTCGAGTCGGTGTCGAGCATCACTACCGCGACCCCGACCACGGGTTGCCACTCCTGGTCGACCACCCTTCCCCGCACAATTTGCCCGCAGGTCTGTTTCACGGAAAAAAGCGCCAGGGCGCATACGAGTAAAAGAAATGTCCGTCTCATAACTTTGCTTGGTTTTTTCATTTGGTTTCCCTGCAAAGTTAAGCCCCGATGCGGCTTGCCGGTACGGAATAATTCTTGCTTGTTTGTGCGTAAAATGTTGATTTACAGAGGGTGTGATCCCACGGATTCTTGCCGGCGCGCCGGGCGCCCTTGCTATGCGAAAAACCGGGTGAAAAACTCCCTGTCCGCAGCCCCCGATTCGGCGATCCGGCGTTTGAGTTTCGATTTGAGCGTGTAGACCCCGTTCAGCGTCATGTCGAGCATCACGCTGATCTCCTGCGCCGAGAACCCGGCGACGACCAGCGCTGCGAAATCGTAGTTGCGCGGCGTCCACCCCGGCAGTTGGCGGCGCAGGCGCGTGACCGCCCGGTCGTTGTAGAGGTCTGCCATGCGGACGATGTCCGCGAGCATCGCCGGGCTCAGTGCCAGCTCCTTCACCTTCCTCGCCAGCCGTTCCCCTTCGCCATAGGTGTAATAGGTTGCGGCGATGTCGCGCAGCAGGGCGAACCGCCCCTCGAGCGAAGCCTTGACGGCGGCCTCGCGCTCGTTCGAGGCATCGAGCCGCGAGGTGAGGCTGTCGTGCGATTCCCGGTAGGATTCCAGCAGCGTGAGGTATTCGCTCAGCTGCGCATCCCGGTGCCGGAGTTTGCGCCGGTAGCCCACCACCGCCCCCGTGACGGCCGCGGCCAGCAACAGGCATGCCAGCGTGGCGATCCAGATTCGGTAACGCAGCCCCGCCTCGCGGAGCGCCGTTTCGTTGGCCGTGCGGTATCTCTTTTCCAGCTCGGCCACCGATACCCCCTGCCGTGCCTTGTCGAGCGAATCGCGCTTGCCGATGTACTGCATGGCACAGGCATAGGCTTTGCCGTCCTCCCCGCGACGGTGGTGTATGGCCGAGGCGATCGTGTAGAGCCCTATGTTGTTCTGGTTGAAGCGTTTGATGTGCGCCAGCGAGCGGTCTATGTAGTATTGCGCCGAATCGGGCTGCTCCGCCCGGTAAAAAATGATGGCCGAAGCGATGTCGTAGAGCGTGCGGTCTTCGTCGTCGGCCGATGCGGGGCCGTGTGTCAGCGGGGCTGTCCGCAGTTCGTGCATGTCGATGCGCGCCCGCTCTTCGAGCAACTGCCCGGGGCTCCAGTCTTCGGCGAAGGTGTGGTATATCAGGTTTTGCAGGGTGATCTGCTGGGCGAAGAAACGGAATGCCATCGTGTCGCGCGCCCCGACCAGCGGGGAGAGTGTTTCGATGGCCTCGGCATAGCGGCCGTTGGCATACTGTGCCGACGAGAGCATGTAACGGCTGTATCCCTCCAGTTCCCCACTGCCGGTCTCCTGTGCCGCGGCGACGGCTTTCGAGAATGCCTCCTCGGCCTCGGTGTCGTATCCCTGTTCGAGGTACAGCAGCCCCAGCGTGTGGTACAGTGCCATGAGCAGTTTTGTGGTTCCCGCCTTGTCGCGGTTGCGTTCGGCATAGAGCATCGCCTGCGTGTAGCCTTTGATCGCCCGTCCCAGGTCGCCGGCATTGTGGTGTACCTTTGCGTCGAAATACCAGGCATAGGCACGCTCGGCCCCGGAGCCGTGGCGCTCGTAATAATCCAGTGCGGGGGCGGTCAGCGAATCCTTGTCAGCCTCGGCACCTGTGCGGGAGTAGGTCTGCGCGAGCAGCAGGCGTCGCCGGGCGTCGGCCGCCGGTGAAATGGCCGAGGGGTTTATCTGCCGGAGAGCCAGCAAGGCGCTGTCGGGATGCTCCTCTATGAGCATCGAAGCCTGGGACATCAGGTTGTCCACGGCCTTGTTGCCGCATCCGGCAGCAAGCAGGCCGAGGAGTATGGCGGTTAGGTATCTCATGTCTGCAAAATTAATATAACTTTTATTTCCGCGGGTATTTTGCCGGATAAAATTACCCGGCCCGATCGGTTGTCGTGCTCCTGCACCGCACGCAGTGCTCCCCTGCATACCCCGGCCTTGTCCCTTAGCGCTTAGCCCCGGATTTTTGTGCAGCCGAAACGGCCGAAATACATCCTTGCCGCACTGCCGCAGGACGGAAAACGGGCTTGCAGCGACTGCAAGCCCGTTCCCTTTTATTTTGCACCTACGGTCAGCGGTAAATCTCGTTCAGCAGGCGTGCCAGCCGGTAGCCGCCCCGGACGAGCTGCTGCTCGATGACGGGCGTGTATTTGTCCACGTAATCGTAGGATATTTTCGTCCCTTCGGGGCTGTCCTCGTAGATGCCGACGCAGATCGCATGGGTCTCCTTCAGCCAGTCCTGCGGCTCCCCGGCCTGTACCAGTGCCGCCTCGTCGTCCGTCAGGCGGTCGATCTGTTCCTGCCACTCGGTGTAGCTCCACTTGTGCCCGGCTTCGAGGATCGCCGAGTCCCAGGCCGAGTGGAGGTTCGTCTTGCGGCCGAACATCAGCACCGGGCGCTGGTTGCCGCCGATATCCGACAGGCGCCCCGTGTGCATCGGGCAGTGCATGTCGCCGACCAGGTGGATCAGCATTTTGAGTTTCTCGGTCTCCGCCTCGGGCGCCAGCCCGCCGGCCTTGAGCTCGGCGACGAGCGCCGTGACGGCCGTCAGCACGTCGCCTTTGGGGTTCCGGGGCATCGTTTCGAGAGTTTGGCCCTCGTCGATGTTCAGGTAGTGCCACGTCTTGGTGTAATTGTATTCGGGGGTGTGGCTGGCAATGTCCATCCAGTTGCAATAGTACACGGGCGAATGGCCGTTGAGCACCTTGTCGATCTTCTGGGCGGCTTCGGGCGTGAGGTGGCACTCTGCGATGTAGGCCGTGACGTCGTGCCCCTTTTGTCCCCATCCGTATACGCTGCCGGTGAACAGCAGGCATGACAGCAGGATAATCAGGTTTTTCATTCTATCAGTGGGTTTTGTGGTTGTTTAATGGTTCATCGTGGCGAGGAACTCCTCGTTGGTGTTGGTCATTCCCATCTGCTTCTGGAGGAACTCCATGGCCTCGACGGGCGTCATGTCCGAAAGGTATTTGCGCAGCACCCACGTGCGGTTCATCACGTCGCGCGGCAGGAGCAGGTCTTCGCGGCGCGTACCCGATGCGATGACATCGACCGCCGGGTAGACACGTTTGTTGGCGAGCTTGCGGTCGAGCTGGAGCTCCATGTTGCCCGTGCCCTTGAACTCTTCGAAAATCACCTCGTCCATCTTCGAACCGGTGTCGATCAGTGCCGTGGCGATGATCGTCAGCGACCCTTTCTCCTCCGTGTTGCGGGCTGCACCGAAGAAACGCTTGGGTTTGTGGAGCGCGTTGGCATCCACACCGCCCGAGAGCACCTTGCCCGATGCGGGCTGGACGGAGTTGTAGGCGCGTGCCAGGCGGGTGATCGAGTCGAGGAAGATCACCACGTCGTGTCCGCATTCGACCATGCGCTTGGCCTTGTCGAGTACCATTTCCGCGACTTTCACATGGCGCGACGCCTGTTCGTCGAAGGTCGATGCCACGACCTCGGCCTTGGAGTTGCGGGCCATCTCAGTCACCTCCTCCGGACGCTCGTCGATCAGCAGCACGATGATGTATACTTCGGGATGGTTGTCGGCGATGGCGTTGATGATCGACTGCATGAGCACCGTCTTACCCGTCTTGGGCTGTGCTACGATCAGCGCGCGCTGTCCCTTGCCGATGGGCGAAAAGAGGTCGACCACGCGCGTCGACATGTTGTTGTGTCCGTTGCCCGTAAGGCAGAATTTCTCGCTCGGGAAGAGCGGCGTCATGAATTCGAACTGTACGCGGTCGCGGATGAACTCCGGCGCCAGGCCGTTGATCTCGTTCACGCGTACCAGCGGAAAATATTTCTCCCCCTCCTTCGGCGGACGTATGGCGCCGTTTACCGTGTCGCCGGGCTTCAGCCCGAAGAGTTTGATCTGCGACGGCGAAACGTAAATGTCGTCGGGCGAGTTCAGGTAGTTGTAGTCGGCCGAACGCAGGAACCCGTATCCGTCGGGCATGATCTCCAGCACGCCTTCGCCCTCGATCTCCCCGGCGAAATCGTCCTTGGTGATCACCTCGCCGTCGAAGGATTGCGCATCGGCTGCTGCTGCCGGGGTAGCCTGGGCTGCTTGGGCAGCCGGGGGTGTCGCGGCGGCGGGTTCTGCTGCCTCTTCCTGTGCCTGTGCCTGTGCCTTGGGCTTGCGGCCGCGGCGCTTGGGCTCCGCCTTCTCCTCGCGGGGTGCCTGTACGGCTTCTGCCGCTGCCGCTGGTGCAGGTGCCGGGGCGCTTTCCATCGGGAGCTCCGGCTCGGCGGGGGTTTCGGCGACCGTTACGGGCGGACGCTGTGCCGGAGCGGTGTTTTCGGTCTTCGTATTGGTGATGCGCGGCCGGCGGCTGCGAGGGGCCTGGGGAACGGTTTCGGGAGCGGTTTCCGCCTTTGCGGCGGCAGGTTCGGCTGCGGGTGCCGTCTGTTGCATTTCCGTTGCGGGAGCTTCCTTTTTTCTGCCCCGTCCTCTCTTCTCTTTATTTTCTGCGGGGACGCCTTCGGAAGCGGAGCTCCCGGCGATTTTCTCAATCAGTTCGCGCTTCTTCAATGTGGTGTCCCCGATACCGATAGCTTTTGCTATTTCACGCAGTTCGACGAGACTTTTCCCTTCGAGCGCTTTCAAATCCTGCATATATTTCTATTTCAAAATGATTTTCAGAACCCCGGCGGGCGCCGGGACGTTGGAATTTGTCTGCAAAGATAGTGCATTATTTCGAAATTCAAAATAAAAAATTGCAGATCACGCCCTTCCGCCGGGGCTTTCACCATAAATTGGGAGTGCCCGGACGTAAAATACTCATTTATGGCGATTGTGCAACCCGGAAATTACCCCCACCTTTGCATCCAGAACAACAGATCTATTCAGCCATTGCGTTGTTTGTATTGTTAATGTTTGTGTGTGCAAAAACCTCCCGGGAAGCCCGGGAGGTTTTTCTTCGGTGTCGTTCCGGCGTCCTGCCGGCGGCGGGAGCCTCCGGGGGTTATTCGTTGCGCCGCAGGTTCCACTTGTTGTTGTTGCAGATCACGGCCCTGACCAGGTCGTCGCCGTAGACCTGCATGTTCGAGTAGGTCTGCCCGTAGGTCATCGTGGCGTGCGATGCCGCTGCGAAGTCCATCAGCACGATGCCGACGTTCCCGCGGAAATCGTAGCTGTCGATCTTGTCGGCCGTATACCTGTTGTACTTGTTCGCGCAGTAGTCGTAGTCGCCCACGGCGCCGAACAGGCTGATCCCCGACACGCTGCAATGGGCCGTGTCGTAGCAGCTGACATAATTCATGCACCACCGCGTCGGGTCGTCCGTATTATAGGTATAGGCGATGCACTCGTCGATGGCCGCATACTTGGTCTTGCCGTCCGATGCCCCGTTCTTGATGTTGTAGAGGTCGTTCACGCGGATCGGGGCCTGCCCCACGCCGTTGCCGCTGAGCGTCGTGTCGAAAACCACCTTGTCGTCCGTCCAGTTCAGGTAGGCGCCGAAATACCGGCCGTTGTTCGACGATTTGTAATCCTCGCGGATCATGAAGAGTATCTTGCCGCGGGCGTCGGCCAGCGTCATCAGGGGGTGGAAGTCGGCCACATACCCGCTGCAATGCGAGTTGATCAGGCTGACCACGCTTTTGTCCCACCCCGTCTTATTGGCGCTGGTGCTGGTGTTCTCGTATTTCATGTGCACGAGCACCGTCTCGCCCGGATGTTCGTCGAGGAATCGCACGAAACGGTCGAGCAGGTGCGAAAGCATGAAGGGCGAAAGCTCCTGGCGGCCGGAGCTGCCCGGGGCGTAGCCGCCCAGCGTCGGGTCGCCCAGCGGGGCTATGCCGTGATGGATCGGGAGGTCGCGCGCCGAGGAGCTCGACGAGGAGGGGCGCAGGTCGAACATGCGAACCCCGGCCGCAAGCTGCTCTTCGATGGATAGCTCCTGTGCTTTGATGATCTTGGTCGTGTTCATATAGCCGAATACGACGTTCTGCAACCATTTGAAATGGTACCTATCGTCGGGCATCCCGTCTTTGTACTCGTAATGCGAACCGTAGATCGTGCAGGCGTCGTGCGACCCGGGGATGGAAACCTGCGACAGGTAGGTGTTGTCGGGCAGGTAGGCCATCCAGTCGGAATAACCTTCCGAGGTCTGTTGCGCCTGCGCCTGCATGTCGCCGATCGTGAACGAATAACGGTGTCCGGCCTTGAGCGTTGCCGGGGTCGTGTAGCTGTAGGTCTTCCCCTGCGTCGTGACGGCGGAGAGCGTAAGCCCCTCGATGTCCTGCGGCAGCATGAACGCCGTGACCGCGACCTTCGACCCTGCGCTGAGCTGGATATAGGGGACGTCCCCCGACATCAGGTGCAGGGCCAGCACGTTCGATCCCTTGCCCGGGATAACCGAGCACCGGTCGGTTTCGATGTCGAACGTGAAGCCGCCCGCTATGGGGCCGTTTTCGCTCGACAGCACGAGCTTCTGTACCTCCGCGGCCTCCGAGAATCCCACCTGGATCGTAACCGTGGTCATCAGCGGGCGGAATCTGAAGGGTACCTCCGCGCCGCGTTCCACCCCTTGGGTGCATGCCGCCATATAGGCGTACTGCATGTTGCATTCGCCGTTGTGGTAGGTCTGTACGGCCGGGATTCCCGTCACGACGATCGAGCCGCTGTTGGTCTGCACGGCGTCTGCCGGATAGAAGGCGTAGAAATCGTAGCTGGGACTGCTCCCCCACTGCATCCCCGTGTTGCTCAGGTCGGCTTCGCTTTCGGTCGCCCCGGAGACGCTGACTTCGACCTCCGCCCATTGCGGGGTCGTCTGCGGGCAGATGATCCCCACCCGGTCGGCGTTGCGCCAGTAGATCGGGTAGTAGCCGTCCTGTAACGGGCCGTAGGCCGTGCGGGTTTCGTCCGTGGTGTCGGGCGCTTCGTTGCCGATCGACAACCGGCAGACGATGGCATCGCCTCCTGTCGCGGGAGTTTCGGGCCCTTCGGGCAGTTCTGTCATATCCTTTCCGCAACCGGCCAGCAGGAGCGCGAGTAGCGACAGTCGGAAAATAGGTTTGTGTTTCATAACGTCAGGTTCGAATTGGCGGTTTTTGGTTCAGTACTCGTCGTCCGCATAATTCACCGAGCTGGGCCCGAGTTCGCCGCCGTGCGGCTGTGAAATCGCGAACCCTGCTTCCGCCGCAATTACGAGTATCTCCAATTCCGGCTTTATGTATGCTGCTTTCATCAGATTCGGTTTATAGATAAATCGGGACGGTGTTCTCTCCGTCCCGATCTGAAAAATTATTTTATCGAAATTATTCGATCGTGTAGGTGAAATTCGCGAACTCTACGTGGTATGCGCCGCCGGTGCTCAGTATCTTGATCATGATACGCTGTCCGTTGGTGACCGTAAACGTATGGGTCTGCGTGCCGGATCTGCACTCTTTGTCGTTGCCGTTCAGGATGTTGTTCCTGTCGCGGAGCCACGATTCGGTGATCGGGCCGTTGTTCGTCGTACCGATCCTGTACTTTATGTTCACCAATGCGCGGTTGGTTGCCACCTCGAAGGATACCTTCACGGTTTTCGAACCGTCGCACTGGATCGGGGCCGTCACGAAGGCACCGTTGTTTTCGTTGTTCAGACCTGCCGGAACCTGCAACTGGATGCGGTTCTTCTTGAGTTTGTCGTCTCCGTTCCTGTCGCTCTTGATCTCGGCGCGGTAGAAATACCAGCCGTCGAAGAGCCCTGCGGGGTCGTACTGCGGATCCACGAAGTAGAAGCCGTTGTCTTTCCAGGTGTCGGAACCGTATTTCTGGTCGATGGCATCGGGTACGGTGATCGTCACCGTTTTCTTGTTGCAGGGTACGCTCATCGTATAGTGGTGGTTGCGCTTCAGGCCGGCCAGCGTGAACGACTTGTCCGAGTAGGTCAGCCCGTCGGTGGTCATCACCTTCACGGTCATGGTCGAGTGGATGCCCACGGGGAGCAGACCCACTACGAACTCTTTCCGGTTCGTGGGAACTGCGATCGAATTGGTTGCGGACGATGCCGTGAAGTTCCCCAGGGCGTCGATCGTACCGGCCGTCGGCATTACGTTGCTGTCGGTCTCCAGGATGACTTTCTTGGGGGTTTCGTTCGCACCCAGTCCGAGCGAAATCTTGATGCGGGCCATCAGCGGCTTGAACGTGAAGTGTACGGGCAGTACGGTCGTCGCCTCGTTGATTTCGAACTGCTCCTCCCAGATGTTCGTATACATGAAGTCATAGGCGGCCAGGTTGTCCGTGCAGTATTCCGACCCCCAGGTGTGCTTGAAGGTCTTGTTCACGGCGTCGAACGTGGCGTTGCAGTCGTACGGGTAGTAAGCCGCCGCCAGCGAATAGGAACCGATGGGCACGTCGCCCGAGAACGTCGTGGTCGGGCCCGACTTGTCGGCCGTGAACTGGCATGTCATCGTCGCGGCTCCGTCGTAGAGGAGCACGGCGACCTTGTCGCCGGCCACCCAGTTGGTCGTGGTGCCGTCGATGGAAGTACGGGTCTCCCCGGAAACCATATCCTCGGGGATGGTCACCTGAACATACTTTTTCGGGCCGGCGGCCGGAGCCGTATCGTCCTTGCTGCACGCGGCCATACCGACCGTTGCGAGCATTGCTATAACGAATAATTTTTTCATGGTGCGTTTTCTGTTTTTGTCGTTAATTTCCAATGGATGCGTCGCTATTCGTAGTCATCGTAAGAGAGCGACCTGGTTCCGCCCAGCTCGCCGCCGCCGGTTCCCGGTTCGATGCCGCTGCTTGCCGCAAATCCTTTTTCCACGCATACGGAGATCAGGTACAGCTCCGGTGCTTCGTAAGTCATAGTTTGTTTTTTCATGGTCTTTTTTTATTATGTGTAGGTTGCTTTTATTCCATGTCCGTTCCGGGCTGGCGCTATGCCCTTACGCAGAGCACGCGTATGCCGCGCTGTTCCCCGCCCGCGGACAGGCATATTTCGACTATGCCTGTCCTTTGTCCGGTTCGATGGAGCCGCTGCAGCTCCGCTTCGATGCGCATTTCGTCCGCTCCGGGAAGCTGCCGTCCGACCCATAGGCCGGGTTTGCCGGAGGCGTATACGCGAACCCGGCCTTCTTCCAGGTAGGCGAGCAGGTAGTGCGGCGCCCGGCCGGATCCGGCGGTTTCGCCCGCTGCGGTCGGTATTGCGGTCTGGGGCATGCGGTAAAGTCCGTTAGGGGTTGTCAATTCCGATTGTTTTACTTATTCCACGATCACGACGCGGTTCAGTTCCGGCTCTGCGAACCGGTTGTTGGTGTCGCCTTCGGCCTTCTTGACCAGACGGGACGGGTCGATGCCGTACTTGTCCTTCAGCAGGTTGTAGACGTACTCCATGCGCTGTTCGCTCAGACGCTGGTTGATCTCCTTCGTGCCGGTATCCTTGTCTGCGGAGCCGATCAGCGTGAAGGTCTTGTCCTTGTCGGCCTTCATGGCGTTCCTTACGTAGAATTCGAGGTTGGTCTGCTCCTTCTTGTCGAGCGTGGCCTTGCCGATCTTGAAGAAGAGCGCCACGGGCGATGCGGATACCTTCTGCTCGGCAACCACCTTGGGCGGCATGTTGCGCAGCTTCTCGTTCTCGTCGCTCAGTTCCGAATTCTGCGATGCGAGTTCGTTGTTGGTGTTTTCGAGCCGCTTGATACGATCCAGGTACGACGTGTAGTCCACGGGCTGGGCCTGCGAGGCTCGCTTGAAGCCGCGGCGGTTCAGGTTGAACGACAGCCCTGCCGTTACCGAGAGCATACCTTCGCCGATGCGGCCGCCGCCCACGCCGTCGAAACGCTGGTTGACCAGCAGGCAGCGAGCTTCGAGCGTCAGGTCGAGCAGATCGCAGAGGCGCACTACATTCAGCAGACCTGCGTCGAAGCCGATTTCGTTGTCGTGGGTGTCGTTGCCGTAGGAACGCGCCCAACCCACTCCGACGAAGGGTACGAAATTCCAGGTGCGGGTCTCCTTGTAGCCGCTCACGGCGTTCGAGAAGTTCCACATTGCATCGGCATGCAGGTACGATACGCCGAATTTCTCCTTGAACATGCTTCCGTCGGCACCCTTTGCGTATTTGGTGCCTGCGGTCGTCCACCCTTTGGCCTGCAGGCCGGAGTATCCGACGCGGGCGCCGATCGAGGGGGTGAACCATTTTCCGACATGGATGTCCAGTGCCGGGGCCATGCGTTTGCCGAATTTGCCGTAGGAGTCGTGTTCGCCGAAATAGATATTTACACCGCCGGCGACGCCGACGAAGATGTTGTCGAAAAAGCGGTTCGTTTCATAGGGGCCGCGTACGATGCGGTTCTGCGCATCGCGATTGCCGTTCTCCTGTGCCGTGGCGGCAAGGCTGACGATGATAAAGAGGGCAATAAGGTAGAGGCGTTTCATGTTTGAATGTTTTTGTGGTGATTAGAATTTTTTCCGGTATGTGTGGTCTCGTTGCGAGTCCGTTATTCGTGTTATCTGCCGTGTCCGGTACATGTGGCAGGCTACGGCTACCGCCAATGCCGAGGCGGCGATTGCCAGTAGCGACAGGATGAAATCGGCTGGTATCGTTGTTTCCATTTAATTTTTGCCGGATTCTGTATGATCGGTGATTGTTTGTTTTTCCATGAATGTGTTTTTGTTCGCTGACGAGAGAGGGCTAAAGCGAGCCTGTTCCTGTGTCCCCCGTGACCTGGGGCGTTGCCTGCGGCAACCGGAACCGGCTTTGCCTGAACAGGGCGGGTGATTCCAATTCTTCTATGTATATTTCTGATAAATAGGTTTGTATGAGGTTGTCGTACTCCTTGCACACTTTTTGGAGGGGCTGCATCGTGCGTGTATTTTCGTATGTCCAGAAGGTGTGCGAGACTTCATGCATGCCTCCGTCCAGCCTGCAGATCAGGTCGTACAGCGTCGGGCGGTGGTTCGGGTTCCATTGGTAGAAGGTTCTTCCCGACTGGAATACGCAAATCAGGTAGTCCGTTTTGGCCGCCAGTTCCCGTAAAGTACGGCGATATATATAGGTGTCCGCATCGGGGCCCACACATGCAGCCTGCAATTCGCGGCCTTTCATCAGGGGAGTCCCTGCTTCCGACGCCTTGTGCAGTACGAGCAGTATCTTTACCGCCCACAGGATTCTTGCGGAAAACATCGAATGTAAATTGTTAGTAACCAGTGATTTGTATGTGTTTTTCGTGACCCATTATTACCAATAATGGGTCTCCTTTGGCGTATGTGCTTGGTTACCAGTCGGTAAATACGCTGTTTGGACACTTTCCCGAAGACATGGCGGGGGCTGTCAGGACATTTTCGGTCTGTCCGGAATAAAAATAAAAATAAAACGATACAAGATTCTTGTTTACAGTCTCTTACGCTGAGATATGCGTTTTTTCCTCCTGAAAAATTTGGTTATGAATATAATTAATTCTATTTTTGCAGGTGAATTGAAACGTCTATAATACAACTTATTACGATTTCAAGATACATTATTGGTAATAATGGGTCTTGATTTTTTTTATTGCCTGTTTCCTTTCGTCCTAACCAAAAAATCCGGATATTATACGAAACCGTCTTTTACTGCAAATCGATGATTTTTCGATTGGCTTTGTCGATGATGTTGTGGTCGAGTTGTGCGAGATAGATGCGCGTCGTCCGTTCGGACGTGTGTCCCATCCCGGCGCTGATCACCGTGAGCGGTGTGCCGCAATCACGGGCCAGAGTTGCCCATGAGTGTCGTGCGACATAGAATGTCAGCGGTTCCGGGATATTGAGCAGGACTCCGATTTTTCGGATAAATTTATTCAGCTCGCGCTGCTGCTGGCGGTAATTGTCATAGCTGTCGTCTTTTGCCAGTATGGGGAGTATATAAGGCGAAGCATTGCTGTAACGGTCGATAATGTGCTGCAATTGCGGCTCGATACGCATCGAGAGCATCTGCCCCGTTTTATGGCGTGCATAGGTCAATACGCCGTCATGGATGTCGCTGCTGCGCAGATATACCATATCTACGAACGACATGCCGCGGGTGAAGAAACTGAACATGAAGATGTCGCGTGCGAGGGAGTACTTGGGATGCAGCGCCGAGAGGTCGGCCGTGCATATCCGTTTGATGGTTTCGCGTGACAGCGCCCGTTTGCGCGTTACGGTCTGCCTGACGGTCAGGTGGAAGAAGGGATTGGGGAACGAGGCCGGTATGAACCGTTTTTTCACGGAACGGTTGTAAACCGCCCTCAGGTTGCGCAGGTGGAACGTCACCGTGTTGGTTGTCACGCCCCGCGCCCGGAGCCAGCGTTCGTAACGCTCTACCCAGCGGGCCGAGAGGTGTTGCGACGTCAGGTGCTGGCCGTCGAGGAAACTCAGCAGCAGCCTGTATGACGACCGGTAGTTCGCAGCCGAGCCTTTGCGCCCGGCTTTCTCGTAGTCGGAGATGTGTTTTGAGAAACACGACATGAAATCGAATTCATAATTACGGGTGCGTGTCATCCTTGCCGGGTATGGCCCGACAACCGGAAGCCGCCCCGTAAAGGCGGAATCTGGCGAGTACATAATAAAGTAAATTTAATTCGAAGAATTGGTCACTGGGTACAAAGATACAAAATTGTCGCCAATTATCCGCATGCATGTCGATGATATTGTGTGTTTTAGTTGCCCTCGGTGCGTATTTGCCGGGACTGTCATTTGTATATAATATACTGATTACTCAATATTTAATGCCCGGATTTGCCTCCGGATCCACCTCCTGTTTTATTTGTCTGAAATTTAGCGGACTAAATGAAATATTCGCCTTAAAAACGGGATTTTGCCCGCAAACCGTAGTATCCGCCGGCGCAGTGCGCCTCGGCGGAATTGCCCGGCAAACAGGGCTCCGGCAAAAAAAAGCGCCGCAGGTTTTCACAACCCGCGGCGCCTGCCGTTTCCGGAGGTAAATTATGTTTTCCTGCACAAATTACACTTCCGTTATCTTATATTCCCCGGCTCCGTCCAGCGCCCGCTGCAATTCCGCCAGCGGTTTTTCCCCGCCGCTGAACTCCACCGTCGCCACCGGGGGCTCCAGCTCCACGGTCGCACGTACTCCGTCGATTCCGTTCAGTGCCTTTTCGACGTGCATCCGGCAGTGCCCGCACATCATCCCTTCGATCCGATACTTCTTTTCCATCGTTTTTTCCATATTATTTATAGGTATTGGTTCTCTTCCGTCGTTTTTCCGCGCCCTGCCGCCCTTCGCCTTCAGTCGCAGGCTGTTCGCCACCACGCTGACGCTGCTCAGGGCCATGGCCGCCCCGGCCAGCATCGGGTTCAGCAGGAACCCGTTGAGCGGGAAAAGCACCCCGGCGGCGACCGGCACCCCGATCAGGTTGTAGATGAATGCCCAGAACAGGTTTTGCCGGATTGTGCGCACGGTCGCCGCTGAAAGGCGGATCGCGTCGGCGATTTTCCCGAGGTCGGGGGTCATGATCGTGATCTTGGCCACATCCATGGCGATGTCGCTCCCCTGTCCCATGGCGATACTCAGGTCGGCCTGTGCCAAAGCCGCGCTGTCGTTGATCCCGTCGCCGACCATCGCCACCCTGTGCCCTTCGGCCTGCAGGCGGCGAATATAGGCGGCCTTCCCGTCCGGCAGGACACCCGCCTCGCAGGCCGTTATCCCTGCTTCGGCGGCTATGGCACGTGCCGTCGCTTCGTTATCGCCTGTCAGCAGCCGCACGTCAAGCCCCATGGCTCGGAGTTCCGCGACGGCTTGTGCGGCGCCCGGCCTGATCCGGTCGGCGATGGCGGCAATGCCTACCGCTTCGCCCCCTTCGGCGAACCAGACGACGGTCTTCGCCGCCGCGGCCAGCCGATCCGCTTCCCGCAACAGGTGCGATGGCGCGGCGATGCCGTTTTCCTCCAGCAGCAGCCTGTTGCCTGCCAGGTACGTCCGTCCCGCCGCCACGCCCTTCACCCCGCGCCCGGGCAGGTTCTCGAAATCCGAAATAGGGATGCCTTCCCCTTTCAACCGCTCCGCGAGGGCTTCGGCCAACGGATGCTCCGAACGCGACTCCATGCTGTAAAATACCCGGCCCAACCGCTGCTCGTCCCCCGTCCACAGCAAATCCGTCACGATGGGTTTCCCTTCGGTGAGCGTCCCGGTCTTGTCCAGTACGACGGTGCCGATGCTTTTCGCCGTTTCGAGGCTTTCGGCATCTTTTATCAGGATTCCTGCCCCGGCACCCTTGCCGATGCCCACCATGATGGCCGTCGGGGTCGCCAGCCCCAGGGCGCAGGGACACGCCACGATCAGCACGGTCACGAAGGCCAGCAGCCCGTGCGTGAACCCGTCGTCGCCGCCCAATACGGCCCAAAGCACAAAGGCGATGAGGGCGACGGCGATGACGGCGGGCACGAATACCGCCGCGATCCGGTCGACCAGCTTCTGCACGGGCGCCTTGCTGCCCTGTGCCTCCTGCACCATGCGCACGATGTGGGCCAGCAGGGTTTCCGCCCCGACCCTTTCCGCCCGGAACAGGAACGACCCCCTCTGGTTGATCGTCCCTGCGTATACTTTCGCCCCGGCAGCCTTGCATACGGCTGCGGGTTCGCCGCTCAGCATACTTTCGTCCACGTAGGAACTGCCTTCGGCGACCGTGCCGTCCACGGCGATCCGCTCCCCCGGCTTCACGACGACCGTATCCCCGGCCTGCACCTGCGCAAGGGGTACGGTTCGCTGCCGTCCCTGCGCGTCGGCGAGGGTTACGGTTTCGGGTTGCAATCCCATCAGTTTTCTGATCGCCGCAGCCGTGTCGCCCTTCGCCCGCTCTTCGAGCAGCCTGCCCAGCAGGATGAAGGCGACGATCATGCTCGCGGCCTCGAAATACACGTGCGGCTCGATGCCGCGGGCGAGCCAGAATCCCGGGAACAGCATGTTGAAGACACTGAACAGGTAGGCCGTGCCCGTACTTATCGCCACGAGCGTGTCCATGTTGGCCGTCCCGTGCCGCAGTTGCCGCCATGCGCGGATGTGGAACCCGCGTCCCAGCCAGAATACCACCGGGGTCGAGAGCAGCCACATGGCCGGGACGGCGTAAGGCATCGCCTCGAAGAACATGGCGATCGCCATGACGGGCAGTGCCAGCAGCATTGCCCACAGGGTGCGGCTCTTGAGCTGCCGGAGGTGTTCCGCCTGCGCCAGCTCCGCCTGTGCGGCGGCATCGGCGCCGGTGCCGGTCACCAGGTCGTAGCCCGCTGCGCGGACGGCTTCGCGCAGTGATCCGGGGGCCGTACGCGCCGGGTCGTACTCCACGGCGGCGTTCGCCGCCGCATAGTTGATATGCGCCGCATACACGCCCGGTTGGTGCGCAAGGACTTTTTCGACCCGTGCAGCGCAGGCGGCACAGCTCATGCCGAGCACGGGGAATATCGTTTTCACGGTTTTGTCGGTTGCCATTGTCGTCTGTCTTTGGTTATGCTGCAAAGATAGGGGCTTACCCGGCTTCCGCCGTTATAAAATTATGGATGTGATTTACATGATTCGGGAATATTTTCCGCCGTGCGGATTGCGACCTACAGCCCGGATATCCGGCCCTTGTCCCGTTCGCGTCGCACTCGTTGCCCTTGTGTTGAGCTCGTTGCCGTTGTGTTGCCCTTACTCCGTCCTTGTCCGCCACCGTCCGTGCCGCGTCCGTGCTCCCGCAAGGATCCCGCGATGTGCGGGGATATATCTTCGGGTGCCTTTCGCGGGCGGGGGTGCCGGGCTGGCTCCCCGGGCGTCCTCACGGCAGGATACGTCTCCAGCTCCCCTATACCTGGTCGAGCGGCCGGCGTTTCCGGTCGCTCCGCTTCCGGAATTCGCTGGGCGTTATGCCCGTGACGCTTTTGAACTGGGCGCTCAGGTGCGCCGTGCTCGAATAGTTGAGTTTGTCGGCGATCTGGCCGAGGGACAGTTCATTGTATACCAGCAGTTCCTTGACCCGTTCGACCCGCTGTGCAATGTAATATTTTTCCAGCGTGATGCCTGTCATCTCCGAGAACAACTTGCTCAGGGCACTGTAATCGCTGTGGAATTTCTCCGACAGGTAATCCGACAGGTTCGTCCGCATGCCGTCGTCGTGGTAGTGCGCCAACTCGATCACTGCGTTGCGCAGCCGTTCGATCAGCAGCGAGCGCCTGTCGTCGATCAGTTCGAATCCCACGGCCTCCAATGCCGTTTTCAGCGCCGCCTTGGCCTCCGGCGGCAGCTCCTCCTGTACGATGGCCTTGCCCAGCTCGATGTGGAGAGGCGTCAGCCCCAGCCCTTCGAGCAGCTGCCGTACGACCAGTATGCACCGGTTGCAGACCATGTTCCTGATATGTAGCGTCGTCGTAGCCATATGCTGCAATACGGGTGCTAAATTAACGAAAATTAGCCGGGATTCCATGTTTCCGCGGCTTTTTCTGCTGCCGGATCATCGCTCTTCCTCCGCGGGCAAGTACCCGCCGCTGGCGCTGGCTGCCGGTGCCTTTCCCCGATTTCCTGCCGCACCCCGCCGAGCTTTCCGCCGATGCCGCCTCCGGTTTCCCTACCGCACCCTGACGCACCCCGCCGTACCTTCCGCCGGTGCCTTTCTCCATTTCCGGCCGTACCCAGCCGCGCCCTGTGCTCCTTTACCCGTTGCGAGCTCCCCTCCTCGCTTCTGCCGCCCACTGCTTCCATCCGGCCCGGGCTCGCTATTTTTGATGAGTTCCGCCGGAAATTTACCTAAAACTGGCGATTGTGCCGTTTCCGGGGCAGGCCTACCTTTGTCCCACTCTGCAAACAGAAATTATGACGCGAATCTTACATTGCCTGACATCCATTTTCGGCGTGCTTCTGCTTTCGTGCCCGGCCAGCGCGCAGCCTGCGGCGGGCGGCAAGGTGGTGTTCGAAGTCACCGATTCGCTGCATACCCCGCTCGCCTACGCCACCATCGCGCTGAAAGCCCATGCGGACGGGAAGATGTACGCCGCGACGACGGGTCTCGACGGTAAATGCGTCTTCACGCTTCCTGCCGACATGTACGATGCCGGCATTACGTTCGTCGGGTACGAACCGCGGCACATGTCGGTTGCGGCCGTTGAGGCGCGCGACCAGTACCATACGGTGCGCCTTCGTATCGCCTCCGTCTCCATCCAGGACGTCGTCGTCACGGCCTCCGAATCGAAGGGGGTCACCAGCTCCTCGGTGATCGACCGCAAGGCGATGGAGCACATCCAGCCGTCGAGTTTCGCCGACCTGCTTGCACTGCTTCCGGGCGGCTCCTCCTCCTCGCCGGTGTTGTCGGCGCCCAATACGATCCATCTGCGCGAAATCGGCATTTCGAATGACGATTACGCCACTTCGTCCCTCGGTACCTCTTTCGTCATCGACGGCGCCCCCATGCGCAACGACGCCAACATGCAGTATATTCCCGGGGCCGACCAGCTCCTCGAACGCAAGCTGTTTATAAACAAGGGTGTCGACATGCGGTCGATCTCCACCGACGAGATCCAGCATGTCGAGATCGTCCGCGGTATCCCCTCGGTCGAGTACGGCGACCTGACGAGCGGTCTGGTGAAAATCGAGCGAAAACGGGGCGGGAAGGCGCTGACCGCCCGTTTCAAGGCGGATATGGACAGTAAACTCTTCTCCGTCGGCAAGGGTTTCGAAATTCCCGACCGCGGCCTCACGGTCAATATCGGCGCCGACCTGCTCGACTCCAAGGCCGACCCGCGCAACAAACTCGAAAACTACAAGCGCATGACCGGGTCGCTGCGCATCCATAAAACCTGGGACGCTTCGCCGGATCACACCCTCGCACTGGGTACGAACCTCGACTATACCGGGTCGTTCGACAACCGGAAAGTCGACCCGGAGAGCAACAACGGCAATCTCGACGACTTCAAATCCAAATACAACCGCTTCGCGCTGAGCGTCGGTTTCGATTACACCTCGAAGAAGGAGGGCTTCTTCCGCTCCTTCGAAGCCACCGCTTCGGTCGATTACTCGCGCGACCGCATCGAGCGCCGGAAGTTCATGCAGGTGACCCGCCCTACGGCCGTGCCCAACAGCCTCGCCCCGGGCGAACACGACGCCCAGTTCCTCGAAGCGAGCTACATCGCCGACCTGACGGTCGACGGCCAGCCCCTGAACGCCTATGCCAAGGCACTGGCCACCTTCGGGGTCAAGACCGCCGCGACCTCCAGCACCATCGTTGCGGGAGCCGACTGGGCGCTGGACAAGAACCTCGGGCGCGGGCAGGTATACGACATGCTGCACCCCCTTTCGTCCGACGCCGCCACGCGCCCGCGGGCCTACAGCGACATTCCGGCACAGCACGACCTCGGCCTGTTCGTCGAGGACAATACGACGGTCGCCCTCGGCCGCTCGCGGCTCGAAGTGATGGCCGGCGTGCGCGCCACCACCATGCTCAACCTGTCGCGGGAATACGCCCTGCACGGCAGGTTCTATTTCGATCCCCGTTTCAACGCGCGTTTCGCGTTCCCGGCGTTGAAGCTCGGCCGCCGTACGCTCGAAACCGCCGTTTCCGGAGGCGTCGGATGGCATACCAAGACGCCGACGATGGATCAGCTCTACCCCGCACCGCTCTACTACGATTTCCAGCAGCTCAATTATTACCACGCCAACCCGGCTTTCCGCCGCATCAACATGGTGACCTATGTCGTCGACCCGACGAACTATTCGCTCGGCGCCGCGCGCAATTTCAAATGGGAGGTGCGCGGTGACGTGACGTTGGACGGCAACCGCTTTTCGCTCACCTATTTCGAGGAGGACATGAAGTCGGGGTTCCGCACGGCGAACCGCTATGCGAGCTATACCCGCAAACAGTACGATTACAGCGGCGTGGACGACTCCCAGCTCGAAGGGCCCCCTTCGCTCGAAGGCATGCCCTATACGGTCGACACGCTGGTGCGTGCGGCGGGCGTGGCGACCAACGGCAGCCGCACCCGCAAGCGGGGCGTCGAATTCACCTTCTCCTCGCAGCGCATCGAGTCCCTGCGCACCCGGCTGACGGTCACCGGAGCCTGGTTCCGCACCGAATACGGCAACAGCGACCCGGTATATGAGAACCCCGGGACGGTCATCAACGGCAAGCCGTATGTCTACACCGGGATCTATGCTTCCGACGGCAACTACATCCGGGAGATGTGGCATACCAATTTCATGGTCGACACCGACATTCCCCGCCTGGGGCTCGGCTTCTCGTTCACGTTCCAGTGCCGGTGGCACTACCGGCAGTACAACGGCGCCAAGAGCAGCCGCCCGTTCGCCTATTTCGGCCCCGACGGGGTCGTCCGCGACTACACCGACGAATCGGCCGCCGATCCCTACCTCAAGTGGCTCGTCCGCTCCTACAACCAGGCGGCCTTCCGTTGGGAAAACATTCCTTTCTACATGACTACCAACCTGAAAGTCACCAAAAAGCTCTTCCGCGAGAAGGTGATGGTGGCCATGTTCATTACGCAGATGTTCAATTACATGCCGAGCTACAAGATCGACGGCGTGCGCGTACGCCGCCATGCATCCCCTTATTTCGGAATGGAAGTTAATTTCAGGCTATGAAGAAGATATTGTTCACCCTGCTCCCGTGCTGTGCCGTGCTCTGTTCCTGTGTGGAAAAGAATACGGAGGCCCTGTTCACCGAAGCGACGCTTACGGCCGTCCTGCCCGATTCCCTCCAGATGGTGCGCTTCCAGGCTACGGCGGTGTTCACCAACGCCAATACCAGGCGTTCGGTCTCCTCGTCCGATTTCCGCGACGGGGTGCTCGCGATCCGGTTGCAGAAAGGGATCTATTCGATAAAGATCGGCAGCGGCAGCACTGTCGAATACATTGTCAAATCCACCGGCGAATCGCACATGCGGCAGGTGACGGCCGATGCGCGGGCGGCGTTGCTCCGCGATGCGGAATCCGTCTCAGTCGATTTGCTCTGGTATGAAAACGCGGTGTCCGGGAGCGCCGGTGCCGACCGATGATGGGAATTCTGCGCACCATACTGTTCGCTGCAACGGGGCTTGCAGCCACCGGCGCAGCCTTTGCGCAGCAGACCGATTCGGCCTCGCTGTTCCGCACCCAGCGCGAACATGCGTCGCCCGTCGCGGCGCTCGCGGCTACGGCCTATGCGACTCCGGCGCTCCGCAGCGAAGCCTTCGCCGGTTCCCTCTCCGAAATTTCGGTCGGCTACGAAATGCGGCGCGAGGAGAAAGCCCTCGAACAGCAAAAAGGCGACGGCGGCGATTTCGGCCGCTTCTCGGCCGGGAGCTACAAACATATCTCCGGCAAGGGCACCGTCTGGGGCGATGCCGGTTACCTCCGGGGTGCCAAACGCAACGTCGTGTGGAACGCCTCGTCGGACTACGACCTGGTCTTCCCCTATGTCGTCGCCGACTCCATCGGCGGGGATCTCACCTCTGAAGAGTACACCTTCGGCGGCGGTTACGGGCACCGCAGCGGCAGGTATACCTGGGCGTTGGAGGCCGGTGCCCGCGCCCTGCACGAATACCGCGACTCCGATCCCCGGATCCGGAACGTCGCCATCGACATCGACGCCGGCGCCGGCGCTTCCGTGCGGATGGGGAACTACCGCCTGGGGCTTTCGGCCGCGCTCCGCGTCTACAAGCAATCGGGTGCCCAGATACAGTACGCCCATTCCGCCGGGGAGAAGGGCGTCTACCACCTCTCGGGCCTCGGGTCGCATTACGCCGGGTTCGAGGGCAATGCGAACTCCCAGACCCGATACCGTGGCAGCGGCTACGGGCTGACGCTCGCGCTGGTGCCCGATGCGGGGCGCGGGGGCCTGCACCTTGCGGCGGGGTACGAGTACCTGCACATCGAAAAGGAGCTGCCCGGCAGTGCCGACCTGGTGTTGCAGAAGGTCGTTCCCCGGTCGTTCCATGCCGAGGCCGCCTGGCTGAGGGGCTCGGGAAACGGCCTGCGCTGGGGCGTCGCCCTGAAGGCGCGCTACGACTACCGCCGCGGGGATGAGGGCATCGTGGACGACAACAACTCTTCCCAGGGGAGCGGGACGCTGGGATTCCTGACGTTGTTCGAATACAGCGCCCTGCAGGGGCGCGCCGAGGCGGTGTTCGGCGTGGAGGCGGCGGGCCATGCGTGGTACGTCTGCCCGTGGGGCGAATACCGGCGCCGGACATCGGACTACCTCTACCCTGCCCAGAACATGGAATTTACCCGTGCCGGCGGCGGTGTCGATTTCCGCTGCGTGCTGCAACGCCGCAGCCTGCTCCTGCGCCTTGAAGCCGGAGGCGGCTATACCGCGGGCCTGGATTCCGGCCTCACGCTCCCTGTCGCCGACCTCGCCGCGCCGCTCGTCCGCATGGTGCAGTACGACTACGGCCGCCTGCGGCAGGATGCCGCTACATTCCGGCTGGGATTGCGTGCCGATTACGCGCTGCGCCGCCGGATGTCGCTCTTCCTCGCGGCGGATTACGGGGGCGGGCTTTACGGCGACAACACGGCGGCGCACCATGCGCGGGTTGCCTGCGGCATTGCGTTCTGAAACGGATAATATTCACCTAAATAATTTTTTAAATCTATGAGTATCAAACATTTTTTCTATGCAATCGCGGCTTCGGGCATCCTGCTGGGCGCCGCATCGTGCTCGGACAACGAACCCGGAACCGGGGCCGATCCCGTGGATTTCACCCTCAAACTGAACATGCCGATCAGCCTGACCGATCCGCAGCTATCTTCCGTCGACGTGGCCTTCACCCGGGTAGCGACGGGCGATGTTGTCCGCGTCACCGAATTCGCGTCGGCGGGAAGCGGTGCCTATGAGGTCGGTGCGACCCTCGAGGAGGGGTCGTATAACATCGCCGTGTCGGGAAAGATCAGCTACACGGTCGACGGCAAGACGGCCGACCGCGATATCGAGGCCTCGCGCGAAGGGGTCGCCGTGTCGGCCGCATCGAACACACTGACCGTCGAGACGACCGTGGCTGCGATGAAATCCGACGATTTCGTCATCGAGGAGATTTTCTATACCGGAACCAAGACCCCCGAGGGGATGCCCTATTACGGCGACCAGTATATGAAGATCACCAACAACTCCGACAGGACGCTCTACGCCGACGGGCTGGTGATTTTCAAGTCGGCCTTCATGACGGTGGATAAATACGACTATACGCCCGACATCATGTCGGATTATTTCACCGTCGACGGCGGCCTCATCCTGCCCGGTTCGGGTACGGACTACCCTGTGGCCCCGGGCGCTTCGGTCGTCATCGCCGACACGGCCATCGACCACACCGAGTTCAATTCGCTGTCGCTGGATCTCTCGGGCGCGACGTTCGAGTATTTCAACTCGCTGGACGACGAGGACATGGACAACCCCAACGTCCCCAACGTGACGACGCTCTTCGCCGACGACTTCTGGACATGGCATAACCGCGGTTTCTATACCTATGCGATCGGCCGCCTGGGCGAAGGCGTGACCGCCGAGAGCTTCGCCTCGGACTACGCCTATACGGTCGAGTACGATATGGTCGTCCCCGACTACGGCACCTTCCCCATGAGCGACGACTTCTGGAAAGTCCCCAATTCGTGGATCGTCGACGTGGTGAACCTCTCGATCGAGGAGATGTTCGCCTGGATCGTCACCTCGCCGCTGCTCGATGCGGGCTGGACTTACTGCGGCAAGATCGACGGCGATGAAACCCGCTTCGGCAAGAGCGTCCGCCGCAAAGCGGTGAGCACGACCTCTGCGCCCTACTATATGGATACGAACAATTCGACCACGGACTTCACGCCCGAGGCCACTCCGTCGCTCAAGAACTGACCTTCCCATGACGGATTCCGTAATCGAATGCCGCAACCTGACCCATTATTACGGGGAGCGGCTGATCTATAAAGACCTGAGTTTCGAGGTTCCGCGCGGGCGGATCCTCGGACTTTTGGGTAAGAACGGCACCGGTAAGACCACCACGATCAACATCCTGAGCGGTTACCTCCGGCCCCGTGCCGGCGAGTGCCTGATCTTCGGCGAAGACATCCGCACGATGTCTCCCCGGACGCGGGCGCGCATCGCCCTGCTCATTGAAGGGCATGTGCAGTACGCCTTCATGACCATCGAGCAGATCGAACGTTTCTATTCGAAGTTCTATCCGCGCTGGAACCGCGACGCCTACTACGGCCTGATGGAGAAGCTCCGCGTGGCGCCGCGGCAGCGTATTTCGCGCATGTCCTGCGGCCAGCGTTCCCAGGTGGCGCTCGGGCTCATCTTGGCGCAGGATGCCGAGCTGCTCGTACTCGACGACTTCTCGATGGGGCTCGACCCCGGCTACCGGCGCCTGTTCGTGGAATACCTGCGCGAATACGCCCAGAGCGAGGAGAAAACCGTTTTCCTCACCTCGCATATCATCCAGGACATGGAGAAACTCGTCGACGACTGTATCATCATGGACTACGGGAGCATCCTCGTGCAGATGCCCGTGGCCGAGCTGCTCGCCACATTCCGCCGCTATACGTTCGATGTGCAGCAGGGGGCGGTGCTTCCCGCCGGGTCGGGCATTTACCATCCCGCCGTGCTGAACGGCCGCGCCGAGCTCTATTCGTTCGATTCGCCCGCCACGGTGCAGGGCGTGCTCCAGCGCGCCGGGATCGCCTGCGGCGACCTGAAAGCCGAGACGATGAACCTCGAAGACGCCTTTATCGGGCTGACCGGAAAATATTAAACCGCGATACTATGATCAAAGCCATATTTTACAAAGAGTGGATCAAGATGCGCTGGTTCTGTCTCGTGGCGGCCCTGTTCCTTGCCGGGTTCACGGCCTACGCCCTGCTGCGGGTTCAGCGCGTAATAACCTTCAAGGGGGCTGCCCACATCTGGGAAGTCATGCTCGAAAAGGAGGTCGTCTTCATCGACATCCTCCAATACCTGCCCGTGCTGCTGGGCGTCTTGCTGGCGCTGGTGCAGTTCATTCCCGAGATGACCCACAAGCGTCTGAAACTCACCCTGCACCTGCCTTTCCCGCAGCGGAAGATGATCCTGCTGATGATGGGCGTCGGGCTTGCGGCGCTGGCCGTGCTGTCCGCCGTGCAGGCGTTCGTGCTGTGGTGCTACTTCCACACCCTGCTCGCCCCGGAGCTGGTCTCCCGCATCCTGCTGACCTCGCTTCCGTGGTACCTGGCCGGGCTGGCGCTCTATCCGCTTGCGGCCTGGGTATGCCTCGAACCGACGTGGCGGCGGCGAGTCGCCGACATCCTGGTCGCCGTGGGCGTATGCCGCCTCTTCTTCCTGTCGGAAACCCCGCAGGCCTACGACGGCATGTTGCCATGGCTGCTTGCGCTGCTGCTGTGCGTATTGTTCTTCCCGCTGCTCTCGGTTTACCGTTTCAAGCAGGGGTGTCAGGATTAAAACGAAAATAACGGATTTATGATAAAGACTATCAAGACCGCCGTCATCCTCCTCGCCACGCTGTTGCTGGCGTGGCTGCTGCCGTGGTTCTACACCTTCCTCTTCGCATCGCCGTCGTGGTCGCCCTTCACCCTTTACAGCTGCGTGACGCATAGTTTCGCGTCGATTTCCTACGACGGGGAGGGAAAGATCGCCGGGCGCGATTTCAAGGGCAATACCTACACCGAACATCAGTTCGACAGCATCCTCCCGATGTTCTACTACCGCCAGCTTGCCTCCGAAGGGCGTTTCCCGTCCCGCATCGAGGGCGTTGCGGTCGATGTCCGCGACGCCGAGCGCTCGGGCTTCATCTTCCGCAGCTCCCCTTCCGAGATCAACCGCCGCAAGCCCGAGCTCTATCAGTTGCTGGAGTCGATGCCCGCGCGGGTCGATTTCAAATCCCCCACGGACGTGTTCCGCATCACGGAGGATGGGATCGAGTTCGTGGACATGGCGACCAATACCCTCGACCGGGCCAAGAGCGATGCCTTCACCCACGTGATGAAGGACAAGGGCTTCGCATTCCCCGCGCGCGTCATCGCCGGCAATGCCTCGACCCGCAAGGACTATGACAACGGTTATTTCATTGTCGACAACGATTTTAAGGTCTATCACCTCAAGCAGATGCGAGGTCGTCCGTTCGTCCGCCGTACGGATATTCCCGCTGAGTTGGGGATCCGCCATATCTTCGTCACGGAATATGCCGACCACCGGCTGTTCGGCTTTCTGGTCGACAAGGACAACCGCTTCTACGCCCTCGAGGCCGAGGATTATTCGCTGCATGAGCTGCCCGTCGGGACGTTCGACCCCGCGCGGGAAGGGATGATGATTATCGGCGACATGTTCTATTGGACGGTGACGGTGCAGGCGCCCGAGTCCGAACGGCTCGTGGCAGTCAATGCGCGCGATTACTCGCGTGCCGACGAATACGTGCCTCGATCCGCCGCCCAAACGTGGGAACGGCGGGCAGAGTACCTTTTTCCCTTCAGCCTGTCGTTCACCTCGCCGCTCGACGGCTACGTGAAGCCGCGCCTTGCCGATTTCTCCTGTCTCGCCTTCGGGCTGGGGGCGGTGCTGGCCGTGGTTTATGCCGTGCTGCGCCGCCGCGTGCCGCCCGGCAAACGGGTGCTCCGCATTGCCGGCATCGTGCTCTTCGGGCTTTTCCTGTTCATTCCCCTGCTGGTGCTGGAACCCCCGAGGGCGTAGCACCCCCGGTTATCGCATGTAAAAGGCGGCTGTCAAACGACAGCCGCCTTTTTTAGGGGTTCGCTTTCCGTCGTCAGGCGAAAAACATGAACAATACCGGGATGAGTATCCCCGCCAGCAGTTCTATCCCGCCGCGCCCCCACAGCCCTTTCGGGCCGCGCAGCATCACCAGCCCCGAGACGACGATTACCACCAGGCTCGCGAGGAATACGTCCGAGAACACCGTCCACCAGCGCGACGGGTTGTAATGCAGCCGGTTCATGCTGCTCAGCAGCGGCCGCTTGCGGATCGACTCGTACACGGCTTTGCGCGTCGTGAGGTCGGCCGTGAGCGAACTGCCGCCGCGGATGAATACCTTGAGCTGCCCCTGCTCGGGGAAATAATGTTTCAGGTAGTTTCCCTGCTCGCCCACCAGGCGGAGCGCCTCTTCGGCATCCCTGCGGGTCCACTGCTGCTGTGTCCGGGGCAGTGTTTCCGGCAGCGTCACCTCCTGCCTGCGGATCGAATAGTCGGAGTTGAAATCGCGCTTGTGGTTGAGCATGAACCCCGAAGCGGCATAGATCAGCAATACGCCCGAAAAGAAAAAGGAGAGGTCGCGGTGAACCGGCCTGCTCCATTTTCTTACGGCGGACATGAATTTGGTCTTTCCCATGCCCTCCTATTCCAGGACTTCGTAATTCCCCCCTTCCACGTGGTAGAACGAGAGGTATTCCTTGCCTTCCTTGGCTTTGCGGTCGGCGATGCGTGCCCGGAAGCCGGCGATGCGTTCCCCGACGCTGCTCGCCACCGATTCGCCGCGGGCCTGCTGTTCCGCGCTGCATCCGGCCTCGCCCTCCCCGTGCTGTTCGGCGAGCTGGTCTTTGACCTCCCGCTCCCATTCGGCCAGGTAGGCTTCGTCGATGCGGTCTTCGACCAGCGTGCCCGTCACACGGACGAGGTTGTTCACGCATTCGGGCTTGAAGGCACCGATCTTTTCGCCCGCTTCGATCCGGATGACTTGTGTGTCGTCGGTACCCATCAGGAATATTTTGCGGCCTCCGTGGCGGCAGATATGCGTGCATACGCCCTCCACGGTGACTTGTTCCCCGGTCAGCTTTTCCGCGTCGGCGAGCAGGTTGTCCACCTCGAGTGCCGTTGCGGCCTGTGCCGTTTCCGCCGCCTGCTTCCTGTTGTTCGAATTGCCGCCGCAGGATGCGGCCATGAGCGCCGCCGCGGCGATTACCAGATATACGATTAGTTTTTTCATTTTTTTTTGTTTTGTCGTTCGGGGGGACTATGCCGTCCGCACCTTGCGTTTGCAATAGCGTTCGCATTGTCCTGTAATGTCGTATCCGAGCATGGCGCCGAGCATGAAATCCTCTTCGGGCGAGAGTTCGTTGAGCGGTTTGTGGACAAATGTCTTCACCGCGTCCAGGCAAAGCCTGTTGCCGAAGTAAAGGTTTACCTTATTATCCGTAACCGGCTGTGTCAGATGGGCTATGCCCAGCCGGTCGAGCCGATCGCACACCAGTGACGCACAGGTGCGGCACATCGTGCACAGCACCAGGCTGCGTACCCCTTTCTGAAACTCATAGATGTGGTGCATGAAGAGTTTCATCGAACCGTAGCGGCTGAAGTCCTCGGCGCTCATGGCTACTCGTTTTTAATCTGTCCGCACCATGCCGCCACCCGTTCGTCGGTTTTGCCCGGGTCGCTTTCGTCGATGGCCAGCCCGACGAACTTGCCGTCGCGCACGATGAGCGAGGCGATCGAACCGTAGCCCGCGGGCGCGTAGGAACCTACGAACGTGCATCCCGTGTCCTGCAACCCGTCGTAGATCAGTCCCACGGCGTCGCAGAACGTATCGGGATAGGAACCGCTGTCGCCGCAGCCGAATATGGCTACCTTCTTGCCTGCCAGGTCTTTGGCCTTCAGTGCGTCGAGGAACGAATACCAGTCGTCCTGCAACTCGCCGCAGCCCCACGTCGAGGAGCCCACGACCAGCAGGTCGTATTTGTCGGCTTCGTCGGCGGATGCGTCCGCCACGTTGTGTACGTCGGCGGATGCCACGCCCAGTTGTTTTGCGATGTCTTCGGCAACAGCCTCGGTCGTCCCGGTCGTGCTGCCATAAAAAATTCCGGTCATAATTTTCGCTGTTTTTTGGTTTTGTGCAAAGTAACGTGATTTTTTGCGGCGGGGCAATACCGATTTTTCGGGGTTTTCGCCCCGCCGCATACCGTCAAGAGGTGATACTCCACCCCGCCGTCCGCTCCTGTATGGCCCACAGCCGGGCATAGAGCCCTCCGTGTGCGACCAGTTGGTCGTGCGTCCCCTGCTCGGCGATCCGCCCCTGATCCAGGACGACGATGTTGTCGGCATTGCGGATCGTTTTCAGCCGGTGGGCGATCACGATCACCGTGCGCCCTGCGATCAGGGTATTGATGGCACGCTGTACCTCGACCTCGTTTTCGGGGTCGAGCGATGCGGTAGCCTCGTCCAGCAGGATGGTCTGTGCGTCCTTGAGGATCGCACGGGCGATAGACAACCGCTGCTTCTCCCCGCCCGAAAGCGTACAGCCGCCTTCTCCCACCATCGTGTCGTACCCTTTGGGCAGCCGCATGATGAAGTCGTGGCAGCATGCCTTCTTTGCCGCGGCGACGATCTGCTCGTCCGTGGCGTCGGCCTTGCCGAAGCGGATGTTGTTGCGGATCGTGTCCTGGAACAGGTATACATCCTGGAATACCATCGAAATGTGGCGCATCAGCGATTCGGGTTCGATCTCGTCCATCCGTACGCCGTTGAACAGCACGTGTCCCCGTTGCGGGTCGTAGAACCGTGCGCAGAGTTTCATCAGCGTGCTTTTTCCGCTTCCCGACGGGCCTACGAGCGCCGTCAGCGAACCTTGCGGCAGCGTGAGCGATACGTCGTGCAGCACCTCCTTGTCGCGGTAGGCGAACGATACCCCTTCCAGCGTGATGTCGCCGTTTTCGGGGGCTTTGCGGTTGCCCGTCATTTCCGGTTCCTCCATCAGGCTGAGTATGCGCCCTCCCGCGATGGAAAAATAGCGGAACTCCGCGAAATTCGTCAGTGCCGAAGTCAGCGGGTCGAAGACGCGCGAGCCGACGATCAGAAACATCACGAACATCAGCAGCGATAGCGTGCCGTCCAGCAGCAGGTATGTCCCGCACAGCACCATCAGCGTCAGCCCCGCCCGTACGACGGTGATCGACAGCAGGACGAAAGGCCCCAGCAGTGCCTCCTGCCGGATGCAGGCGCGGCGCAGTTGCGCGAAAGCCTCGCGCAGGCGGACGAACCGGCCCCCTACCATGTTGTAGGCCTTCATCACCCGGATGCCTTGCAGGTACTCCTCCAGCCGGTTCCCGGCTTCGATTTTCGCGGCGATCTGGTGGCTGCTCAGTTTCTGCTGGATTCTGGTGCTCGCCAACAGGATGCCGATTGCCAGCGGCAGCGCCACGAACATCGCCGTAGCCATGCGCCAGTCGATCCACAGCAGCGTGAGGAATGCCAGCACGGGCATCACCATCGCCCCCATCAACTGCGGCAGATGGTGTGAGATGCCCGTCTCGGCCATCGTGAAATCGGTGATGAGCATCGACGACAGGTCGCCCGGGTCGCGGCGCGACAGGAATCCGAGCGAGAGCTTGCGCAGGTGCTCGGCCAGGGAGATGCGCCCTTCGGCGCTCATTTCGTAGGCACCCCGGAAATTGGCGCGGTAAGCCGCGCGTTCGGCCAGTGCCATGGCCGCCATGTAGACGGCCAGTATCCCGAAGATCGTCCACAGCCGTGCGGTGTCGAGCGGCGTGCCGCTGCCGTCGCAGGCCCGGAAAATGACATTCACCGCCTCGATCGAGAGGCAGAACGGCACGATGTTGACCAGGTTGGCGAGCATCGTGAAGCCGACCGGTTTGCGGAGACGCTCCGTATGGCCGACCGTAATATTCTTGATTGCATTCATCGCCTTCCTCCGTTTTGGTCGTTTCGGGCCTGTTTGCGTGCTACGATGCACAACTCCTCCTTTTCCCGCCGGTATACGGCGATATCCGCGAATCCGGCTGCTGCGAGCAGCGTTTCCAGCCGTTCGGCCGGATATACCCTCATCCCGTCGATGCGGCTCGTCCACATTTCGTTCGCCGGGTCGCTCATCTCGCTGCACAGCAGGAACCTGCCGCCGGTCTTGAGCACACGCGCCACCTCGGCGAACGCTTCGGGAAGGTCGTCCCAGAAATAAACCGTCTCGAAAGCCGTGACCGCACCGAACGTCCCGTCGCCGTACGGCAACTTCCCGACGTCGCCCCTCTCTACGAAGCAGCGCGTTCCCAGCAGCCTGCGGTTCTTCCTGCGGGCGAATGCCACGCTTTCCTGCGACAGGTCGATGCCGTACGCCTTGCCGGCGGGGCATCGTTTGAGAATCTGCGCGAGGTTGGCACCGCCGCCGCATCCGATGTCCAGTACGCTCCAATCGGCCTGCCACTCCATGCAGCCCATGCCCCATCGCGCCAGCGATGCGTGCCCCCGGTTCATGCCCCGCAGAACCAGTCGTCCGAAGAACCCTTCGGGCTTGCGGGTATTTTGCAGGATTTTGTTGATGAAACTCTTCTTTGCCATGATTCTATGCTCTTTTTTCTTTGGTGTCTAACTGCCAGCGGAACGCGTCGGTATAGGCGTCCCACATCTTTTTGTATACCCCGTCGGTCTTGCTCAGCACTTCGTGCCGCCCCGATTGTACCAGCTGCCCTTGCCTGAGGACGAGTATCTGCTGTGCCGCGACGATCGACGAAAGCCTGTGGGCGATGATGATGACCGTCTTGTCCCTGATCAGGTGTTGCAGCGCCTGCTGCATCTTCCACTCGTTTTCGGGGTCGGCGAATGCCGTCGCCTCGTCCAGTACCAGTACCGGGGCGTTTTTCAGGATCGCACGCGCCACGCATACCCGCTGGGCCTCGCCGCCCGAAAGGTAGACGCCCCTGTCGCCGATCCGGGTCGCATAGCCGTCCGGCAGGCGTTCGATGAATTCGTGGCACTGCGCCGCCTTCGCCGCCGCAACGACCTCTTCGTGCGTGGCATCCGGGCGCCCCGTACGTATGTTTTCGTAGAGTGTGTCGTAGAAGAGGAACGTCTCCTGGAATACGAACGACACGATGTCCATCAGCCGTTCCGTAGCGATCTCCCGGATGTCGATGCCGCCGATCCGTATCTCGCCCTGCCCGACGTCCCAAAAGCGCGGGATCAGGTTCGCCACGGTCGATTTTCCCGAACCCGAGGGCCCGACCAGCGCCGTGATCTCTCCCTGCCGTGCCGTGAACGAAATGTCGCGCAGGGCCTCCGTGCGGGTCGCTTCGGCTTCGTTCGAGTACGAAAAACCCACATGGCGGAACTCTATGTCGTAGGTCGTGGGAACCCGGGGCTCGGCCGGCTCGGGAACGGGGCGGCGGTTGAAAATACGGTCGATGCGCACTACGCCCTCGTTGATTTCGCGCGTGCCTCCGCCCAGGTACATCAGTTTGTAGACGGGCGATGCTACGCCCGGCCCCATGACGATGAAGAACAGCCAGACGGCCGCCAGCGCGATGTCGCCCGGCGATCCGCCCACCAGCAGGATGCCGATCGGGAAGAAGAAGGTTACCAGTGAGTTGAGCAGCACGGTGAATGCTACCATCCCCGGTTGGTAGGTGTCGCAGACCTTCAGCGCATAGGTCTTGTAGGCTTCGATCTCTGCGTTGAATTGCCGGAACGACCGTACGCTCTGCCCGAATATCTTTACCACGGGCATACCGCGCACGTACTGCACCGCCGATGCCGACATCCGCTCCTGCGCATCGAAGTAGATCCGGGTGAACTCCTGGGCCTTTTTACCCATGAAGTTGGAGAATTGCAGGATGACGCTCACGGCGATCACGGCGAGGCCGACCGCCGCCAGCCATCCGTCGAGCGAGAAGAAGATGGCGAACATCAGCACGACCGTCGCCACGACGTTTACCATGTCGGGGATCGTGTGGGCGATGAAATTTTCGATCTTCTCGATGTTTTGTTCCATCGTCTTCTTGATGGCGCCTGTCGAGGTGCCGTTCAGGTAGCCCAGCGGCAGGCGGCCGATATGCTCCGAGAGCCTGACCCGCAGCCCGTAGAGGATGCGGAATGCCGCCACGTGCGATGCCATCAGTGCGGCGTAGAGCAGTATGAGCCCGCCGACGAGCCCCAGAAACGCGATCCATCCCCACTTTACCAGCAGCCCGGCGTCGATGCCGCCCGTATCCCCGGCATTTTCCAGCAGTTCGGTCAGTATCCGGTATACGGCCCAGTAGGGCACGAGCATACAGGCTGCGCTTGCGGCCGACAACACGCCGGCCAGTATCAGCAGCCCCTTGCGCTGTCCGGCGATCTCGAAGAGCCGGGCCAGCCCCTGTTTTGTCTTTTGTTTTTCCATGGTCACAGTTTTTTATTCCGTCGCGGAGATCCTGTATGCGAGCAGCGAGCTGAATTTGCGGGCCAGGTGCGGGAACGCCCTGAAAAAGATGCCCGTCAGACCCCAGCGGCGCCGTGCGAATTCCATATAGGAGCGTTGCTCGATCAGTTGCAGGCGGGGCTCCCACCGCTCCACCTTATGACCGTCGGCCAGGCCGCTGCGTATCTGGGCCGCATTCCTGCGCAGCGAGTCGGGCTTCAGCCCCGTGTTGACCATCATCGGGCCGCAGACATCGAAGCAGACCTCCCCCGCCGGGAAGCGACTTACGATATTGCGCAGCACCGTGCGCACCTGCTCTTCGTGGAAGTACATCAGCACCCCTTCGAATACGAATATGAAATGCCCGTCGGGGTGTCGTGTGCGCAGGCCTTCGAGCCACTCCGTGTCGAGCAGCGAACCTGCGAGGTAGTTGTCGCCGGCCGGTGCCGGGAGCAGCTTTTCGCGGATGGCCATCACCTCGGGCAGATCCAACTCGTAGAATACGGCATTGCGCCGTTCGGCGATCCGCTGGAACCGGGTGTCGAGCCCGCATCCGACGTTCACGACCACCGGCCGTGCGTTCAGGCGGATGAACGACTCTACGCGTTGGTCGTAATAGCGGCTGCGCACCACGCAGCCCAATGCGCTCATCCAAGCCTTGTCGAACTTGCCGTAGTCGTACGCGATCCGGGCCACCAGCCGTTCGGCTTCGGGGTCGTGCAGCACGGCGTCCCTGCGCCGGCTCTCCTTGGCCCGCATGTAGAGCGGAATCAGCAGTGTTTCCGCCACTACGCTCTGGAATTCGATTTTCTCTTTCATCTTATCTGTTTTTGTGTTTCGGTAGTCTGCTCAATAATGAACGATATTCAATTTTGTTCAAAAAAAAGGAAGGAGCTCAAATTTTCATGAGCTCCTTCCATCCCGTGGTTTCGAATCGTATGTATTCCGCAATCACCTGCTTCATCTCCCGCGGCTTTACCCGGTGCATGATGATCTCCTCGAACAGCGTGAACATCCACACCGTGTGCAGGTGGATTGAAAAATCCGAGACGGCGATGTTCAGCGTCGGGTGCCGGCGTTTCATCCCCGCCAGCCACTCCTTCACCGCCGCTGTCGTGCGGTCGGTATACCGTTCGCGGAAATCCTCCAGCGACGAGCCCTGCGCCCTGAAAAGCAGTATTTCCAGTTTCCTGCGGTGCGAGTTTATCAGCGTGACGTATTCGTCGGTGACTTTCCGCAGGTACGGTTCCGCATACATCTCCAGCACGTCCGTTCCCCCGCTGTCGTGGTGGCTGTGCGCCATCTGCTCGAAAGCGAGGGTTACGGGCTGCACTACCGTGCGGAATATTTCGTCTTTGCTGCTGAAGTAGTTGTAGATGTTGGCCAGCCCCACCCCGGCATCCCGTGCGATCTCGCGCATCGAGGTCTTCAGGAATCCTTTGCGCAGGAACAGTTTCCCGGCGGACTCCAGCAGGCTGTTGCGTATCTCCTCTTTGGGCGTTTGCATGCGGCATCGGTTTCTTTTGTTGCAAAAGTAACCCTCTTTCCCGGTGCGGGCAATACCGAATAGTTATGATTTTCACCCGCCGCCCTACCTTGTCGGACGGAGCCCGGGGTGCCCCCGCATGAAAAAAGCCGCCCGGAAAGGGCGGCTTGTGTCCGGATTTGCGATCCGGGTCAGCTGCAGATGTAGATGCAGCCGTAGATCGCTCCTGCGGCGAGTGCGCCCAGCACGGGCCCCGCCACGGGCACCCAGCTGTAACCCCACCCGCTCGTGCCCTTCCCCCTGATGGGCAGGATGCTGTGGGCCACACGCGGAGGCAGGTCGCGCGCCGGGTTGATGGCATAGCCCGTCGTGCCGCCCAGCGACATGCCGATGGCCATGATGAGCATCGTCACGGGCAGGCTTCCGAGGCTTCCCATCCCGATTTCGGGGGTGTTCTGTTCGTTGCCGATGGCCAGGATTACGAACACCAGCAGGAACGTGCCGAGGAATTCGCAGAAGAGGTTGCGCGGCTTGTCCATGATCGCAGGCATGGTGCAGAATACGCCGAGCTTGGTCGCCGGGTCGTCCGTGGCGTCGAAGTGGTCTTTGTAATAGACATAGACCAGTACGGCCCCGCAGAAACCGCCCAGCAACTGTGCTGCGATGTACCCGGGCACGAACGCCCACGGGAACGACCCCGCCACGGCCAGCCCGATCGAGACCGCGGGGTTGAGGTGCGCCCCCGAATAGGGGCCCGCGATCAGCACGCCGCACATCACGGCCAGGCCCCACGCGATCGTGATTACGGCCCATCCGCCGTTAAAACCTTTCGATTGTTTCAGTACCGTCGATGCGACGACCCCGTCGCCCAGCAGTACGAGCACCAGTGTCCCGATGAATTCGAACAGGCACTTGGTAAACAGTGTGATTTCCATAATCCCGGTATTTTAGTCTTTGCTGTTGCGCAGTACCCTGCGTACGGCGTCTTCCCACCCTGCGACGGCCTTCCCGATCTGCGAGCGGTCGGCCGTGGGTTCGAATACGTGCTCCGCCTGCCATTGCTGCCGGATTTCGTCGATGCTCCCCCAGTAGCCTACGGCCAGCCCGGCCAGGTAAGCCGCACCCAGCGCCGTGGTTTCCGTCACGCCCGGGCGTATGACGCGCGTGTCCAGCAGGTCGGACTGGAACTGCATCAGCAGATTGTTGCGTGCCGCGCCGCCGTCGACCTTCAGCTCCCGGAGCGTGATGCCCGAGTCGCGCTGCATGGCGCCCACGATGTCCAGCGTCTGGTAGGCGATCCCCTCCAGCGCCGCGCGGGCGATATGTGCGGCCGTCGTGCCGCGGCTGATGCCGCTGATGGCTCCCCGGGCATACTGATCCCAGTACGGGGCTGCCAGCCCCGTGAGCGCCGGCACGAAATAGACGCCGTTGGTGTCGGGCACCGAGGCGGCCAGGGCTTCGACCTCCGACGACGAACGGATGATCCCCAGCCCGTCGCGCAGCCACTGCACGACCGACCCGCCGACGAAGATGCTCCCTTCGAGCGCGTAGTCGACCTTGTCGCCGATCTTCCATGCGATGGTCGTCAGCAGGTTGTTCGACGATGTGATGGGCTTTTCCCCGCTGTTCATCAGCAGGAAGCACCCCGTGCCGTAGGTGTTCTTCACCGACCCGGGCTCGACGCACATCTGCCCGAACAGCGCTGCCTGCTGGTCGCCCGCGATGCCCGCGATGGGTACCTTGTGGGCGAAGATCGTGGTCTTCGTCGCACCGTATACCTCGCTCGACGACTTCACTTGGGGCATCATCGAGGCGGGGATGCCGAACAGCCTCAGCAGCTCCTCGTCCCATTGCAGCGTATGGATGTTGAAGAGCATCGTGCGCGAGGCGTTGCTCACGTCCGTCACGTGCACCTCGCCGCGCGTGAGGCGCCAGATGAGCCACGTGTCGACGGTGCCGAACATCAGTTTGCCCTTCTCGGCCCGCTCTCTCGCCCCCGCCACGTTGTCCAGAATCCATTTGATCTTCGTGGCGCTGAAATAGGCGTCGACGATCAACCCCGTCCTTTCCCGGATGAATTCGGTCTGCCCCTCGGCCTTCAGCCGGTCGCAGTACTCCGAGGTGCGGCGATCCTGCCAGACGATGGCGTTGTAGACCGGTTCTTCGGTCTCCGAATCCCACACGATCGTGGTCTCCCGCTGGTTGGTGATGCCGATGCCCGCGATGTTCAGGCCGTTGATGTCGATGGACGCGATCGCCTCGGCGATCACCGAAGCCTGCGACGACCATATCTCGTGCGGGTTGTGTTCCACCCATCCCGGCTTGGGGAATATCTGCGTGAATTCCCGCTGTGCCATCGAGCATATCTGCCCTTTCCGGTCGAATACGATCGCACGGGAACTGCTCGTCCCCTGATCCAATGACAAAATGTACTGTTCCATATATTCGAGTTGTTATAGATGCGTCGTTGCCGTTTTTTGTCCGCATTCCGTCCCCATGCCGGGGCTTCCCTGCGGCGGCCTTTACAAATCTATGAAAAATATCCGGGATTCGAAACGAAAGTGGTAAGTTTTTTTTCGAAACCTCCCGGGGGCGTTCCCTGCCGCCCACTCCTGTTTGCCGTGTACCTATATACATATATAATCCCCGCAAAACCCGGTAGCTTTGCGGGGAATTCCGCGGCGTTGCGGGATGGCTCCCGGCCGGGGCGCTTGCGGGGCTATCCCTTCCGCAGCAGGTGCTTCGATAAAAATTTGCGCACCGGTTCGTCGTACAGTCTCAGGCACAGCCATGCCAGGATTACCGAACCGAAGAAAAGCGCCAGGGCACTGGGCAGCGACTCCCGGAACGTGAGGTCGCCGTTCTTGACCCAGGCGTAGTAGAGGTATATGAAGGGATAGTGCACCATGTAGAGGGGATAGGATATGTCCCCCAGGAATTTGCACACCCGGGCGGTGACTTTGTCGGTGGTCTTGCCCGACGCCCCGAGAAAAACCAGCAGGGGGAAGGCGACGACGGCGCAGAACGTATCGTACAGTCCGTTCATCCACAAATTCTCACTGCCGCCGATGCGCGGAACCGACAGCAGGGCGACGACGCACAGGCTGCATATCCAGAAGGCGCCCCGGATATGCACGGGTTTGAATACGCGCGAGAGCAGCAGGCCGGCCGAGAACGCGAACATCAGGCGCAGCGAACCGCCGACCATATTTTCTTCGGTCATGGCGAACCCGACGCAGATGTCGCCCAGCGGCCCCCAGACGGCGAATGCCGCCAGCCCGCACCCGGCCAGGAAAACCACGACGGAAAGGGCCCTGGTCGAAAGTTTGCGGATGAAGAAGGCGTACAGGATATTTCCGGCGTACTCGAAAAACAGCGACCAGCTCGGGCCGTTGAGCGGGTACATCTCGCTCAGCCCCCGGATTTCCGTGCCTGGGCTTGCCGGAATCAGGCAGGCGTTCATCAGCGTCGCCGCCAGCAGCATCGGCACCGTGACTTTGGTCACGTCCCACACGGAGCAGCCCTGGAAATAGAACATGACGGCACCGATCAGGGCACCGATCACGACCATGGGATGCAGACGGATGAGCCTGCGCTTGAGGAACTCCGCGACGGTCATCTTTTTCCACCGGTCGTCATAGGCGTATCCGATTACGAATCCCGAGAGTATGAAGAAGAAATCGACGGCCAGATAGCCGTGGTTGATCCTCTGATCCAGGTGGCTGGTCGCAAAGGCTTCGAAGATATGGAACCACACGACGGTCAGCGCCGCAATTCCGCGCAATCCGTCGAGTATGTCGTAATGCGGCTTCGTGTCCGCAAATGCCGCCGCCGAAATAGTTGACATCCGTTTGTTTGTGTTTAGTAGTTCGCGCCTGCCGAAACTCCCGGCAGACCGGGCAAAGATAATCAAATAATCGCTTCGGACATAATCCGCCGCCTCTGCCGCTCCTGCTGCCGCCTCTGCCGCTCCTGCTGCCGCCTTTGCCGCCCCTGCTGCTGCCTCTGCCACCCCTGCTGCTGCCCTTGCCCTTGCCGCCCCTGCTGCCGCTGTCGAGCGGGTGGCGGGGAGGCTTTGCGGCATGCGGTTTCAGCCCCCGGCGGCACTCCTGTCTGCTGTCGCCGGCAATAAAATCGTTTTTTTATATAATAATTCCGACTCCGGCAACGCTATTGTATATGAGATAGAATAGATTAAATCGGAACGGATATGAAAAAGCTGATGATTTTAACCGTTGCAATCCTGCTTGCCGGCGCCGGTACGGGCTATGCCCAGCCGCAGGACGCGAATTCCAGGAAAATGGCCCGCAAGCAAATGAAGGCCGAACAGGACGCACGTGACCGGCTCGCTTTCGAAGAGGCCCGGAAGGCTGTCGAGGCGAAGGAGTTCGTACTCGAAGCCGACCAGGTGAGCTTCAAGTCGGGTTCGACGGCGCATGTTTCGTCCAATACCAATTTCGTCGCCGTGCAGGGTGACAAGGCCGTCGTACAGGTGGCTTTCGACATCCCCGTAAGCGGCCCCAACGGCCTGGGCGGCGTAACGGTCTCGGGCAGCACCTCGGATTACAGGCAGAGCGTGGACAAGAAAGGGAACATCCGGGTGTCGATGAACGTCATCGGCACGGGGATTTCCGCACAGGTCTATATCAACCTGCCCAACGGGGGCAACCAGGCCAGCGTGGACATCTCGCCCAATTTCAACTCGCGGCGCATCACGCTGCGGGGCGAACTCCTGCCGCTCTCGGAGGGTAATATTTTCCAGGGCCGCACCTTCTGACAGGCCGACACTGCCTTGCCATTGAACGGGACAGCGTAACATGTCCCCGATTTACGGCTTCACCCCCGTCCGAACATGCTGCGGATGGGGGTGATTTTTGTTTTGGGCTACTCGTCGGACAGCCTCATGCAGCGCCGTAGCGCCGTGCGCAAAAAAAAGAGGCCCTTCAAAGGCCTCTTCTGAGCGGGAAACGGGGGTCGAACCCGCGACCCTCAGCTTGGGAAGCTGATGCTCTACCACTGAGCTACTCCCGCATTTCGGAGTACAAATATACTCCGCTTTTTTTTATTTTTCAAGTTTTCCGGGTATCAAATTCACATCAATCGACAATTTTTTTCAGCGATGCCAGGTTTTTCGGATTTTTCAGGTCGCGCCCCTCGGGTGTATAGAGGTATTCCAGCCTGTCGCGGAAGTGTTCTTCGACCTTGTTGCGTACGACCTTCATTGTACTGTTTACCAATCCGTTCTGTTCGGTGAAAGGCTCGTCTACGATCGCCAGCCCCGCCGGCAGCCACCGTTCGGGGAACTCCCCGCCGAAGATGCCGCCCGCACGGTATCGGTCTATTTCGCCGCCGAGGATCGCCGCCGCGGTCTCCGCCCGTTTTTCGGCCGCTACCCCGCTGCTGTCCAGTTTGCGCCGCAACGCCTCGCGGTTCGGCACGACGATGGCGCCCGTAAACGGGCTCTGGTTGTTGTGTACGATGATCTGGTCGATATAGGGCGACTTGTCCACGATCGCCTCTTCCATGCCTTCGGGACTGTATTTTTCGCCGTCGCTGGCGATCAGCAGGCTCTTGAAACGCCCCAGCACATAGAGGAAATCGTCTTCCGAGACATACCCCATGTCGCCCGTGTGCAACCATCCGTCGCGCAGGGTGTCGGCCGTCGCCTCGGGGTTTTTCCAGTATCCGGCCATGACGTTCTCGCCGCGGATCACGATCTCGCCTTTCTGTCCGCGGGGAAGCTCCCGTCCCGTTTCGTCGACGATCTTCAGGTCGAGCGGGATCAGTATCTTGCCCGACGACCCGAACCGGTGCCAGTGGTACTTGGGCGAGTTGGTCGAGATGACGGGCGTCGCTTCCGAGAGGCCGTAACCCTGAAACATCGGGATGCCGATGGCGTAGTAGAACCGCTGCAGCTCCGCGTCGAGCAGCGCGCCGCCGCCCACGAAGAACCTGAGGCTCCCGCCGAACGCTTCCCGCACCTTGCGGAACAGCGCCGCGTCGAAGAGTTTTACCAGCGGCCAGAGCACTATGCGCCAGCCGTGTCCCTTGCTGTACCCGTCCCTGTTGTAGACATAGGCCGTGCGGAGCGCGAAATTGAAGAGCCGTTCCGTGAAACGCCCCTTGGCGCGGATCGAAGACTCTATGTTCTTGCGGAAATTCTTGGCCAGCGCCGGCACCGACAGCAGGAAATGCGGCCGCACCTCGCGGATGTTCTGCGGGATGTTCTTCAGCGTTTCCATCGGCGTGGCTCCCACCTGCACGGTTGCGACCGTCGCCCCGCATGCGATCATGATATAAAACCCCACGACATGCGCGAAGCAGTGATCCAGCGGCAGGATGATGAGCGTCCGGTAGTATGGCGGGATGTCGATGCGCGAGAGCGACTGTTCGACGTTGGCCGTATAGTTGCGGTGCGTCAGCACGACGCCTTTCGGGTCGGCCGTGGTGCCCGACGTGTAGGTGATCGTCGCGTAGTCGTCGTTGCGGGTCGAACGGCCGATTGCGAGGAACTCCTCCCTGTTTGCCGCCAGGTAGTCGCGGCCCATGCGCCGGAGCGTCCCGAGCGCCGTCTCGCCCGCTTCGAGCGGAATATGCCCGATGACGATGATATGCTCCACCTGCGGCAGCTCCGCGCGTATGCGCCGGATCTTGGAGAGCTGGTATTTCGATACGAACAGCGCCCTGACTTCGGCATGACGCATACGGAACAGCAGGTCGTTCGACTCTTCGAGTTTCACCGACAGCGGCACGCTGACCGCCCCGGCATAGAAGACGCCCAGTTCCGAAGTGATCCATGCATTGCACCCCTCCGAGAGTATCGCCACTTTGTCCCCGGGGCGTATGCCCGCCGCGGCCAGCCCCGCGCCGATCTCGAGCGCCTGCTCCTTGGTCTCGGCGTAGGTCGTGGGTTCGAATGCCCTGTGTTTTTTCTCCAGCAGGAATGTCTTTGCCCCGTACTTTACGACGGAGTCCTCGAAAAGGTCGATGATGGTCTTCTTCATGGTCTGTTCCCGGTTAATCCATTTTCAATACGGCGAGGAATGCCGACTGCGGCACCTCCACGTTGCCTATCTGGCGCATGCGTTTCTTGCCTTTCTTCTGTTTTTCGAGCAGCTTGCGCTTGCGTGATATGTCGCCGCCGTAACACTTGGCCGTCACGTCCTTGCGCACGGCCTTCACCGTTTCGCGGGCGATGATCTTGGCGCCGATCGCGGCCTGTATGGCGATGTCGAACTGCTGGCGCGGGATCAGCTCCTTAAGTTTCTCGCACATTTTGCGTCCGAAATCATAGGCATGGTCGGTATAGGTCAGCGACGAGAGCGCGTCGACCGGCTCGCCGTTGAGCAGGATGTCCAGCTTGACGAGCTTCGAAGGCTGGTAGCCCGTGCGGTGGTAGTCGAACGAGGCATAGCCTTTCGAAATGCTTTTGAGCTTGTCGTAGAAGTCGAAAACGATCTCCGAGAGGGGCATGTCGAAATTCACCTCCACGCGATCCTGCGTGATGAAGGTCTGGTTCTTCATCACGCCGCGCTTGTCGATGCAGAGCTTGATGACGTTGCCCAGGAATTCCGCCTTGGTGATGATCTGCGCCAGAATATAGGGCTCCTCGATTTTGGCGATCTTCGTCACCTCGGGCAGCCCCGAGGGGTTGTGCACCTCCACCACGTCGCCCTGCGTCGTGGTGATGCGGTACGAGACGTTGGGCACGGTGGTGATCACGTCCATGTCGAACTCGCGGTAGAGCCGCTCCTGGATGATCTCCATGTGCAGCAGCCCGAGGAACCCGCAGCGGAACCCGAAGCCGAGCGCCAGCGAGCTTTCGGGCTCGAACGTCAGCGAGGCGTCGTTGAGCTGCAGTTTTTCGAGCGAGGCGCGCAGGTCTTCGTACTGGTCGGCCTCCACGGGGTAGACGCCTGCGAAGACCATCGGCTTCACGTCCTCGAAGCCCGCGATGGCTTCCTTCGCCGGGGCGGTCACCGAGGTGATCGTGTCGCCCACCTTGACGTCCGACGAGGTCTTGATGCCCGAGCAGATATACCCCACGTCGCCCGCCCTGATTTCCGTGCGGGGCTGCATCTTGAGTTTCAGCACGCCCACCTCGTCGGCGTCGTACTGGCTGCCCGTATTGAAGAACTTCACGTGGTCGCCCTTGCGGAGCGTGCCGTTGAATACGCGGTAATAGGCGATGATGCCGCGGAAGGGGTTGAACACCGAGTCGAAGATCAGCGCCTGCAACGGGGCGTTCTCGTCGCCCTGCGGCGCCGGTATGCGCCCCACGATGGCCTCCAGCACCTCTTCCACGCCGAGCCCCGTCTTGCCCGAGGCCAGCAGGATATCCTCGTCCTTGCAGCCGATCAGGTCGATCACCTGGTCTTTCACCTCGTCGATCATGGCCGAATCCATGTCGATCTTGTTCAGCACGGGGATGATCTCCAGGTCGTGCCCCACGGCCAGGTAGAGGTTCGATATGGTCTGCGCCTGAATGCCCTGCGTGGCGTCGACGACCAACAACGCGCCTTCGCACGAGGCGATGGCGCGCGACACTTCGTACGAGAAGTCGACGTGTCCCGGGGTGTCGATCAGGTTGAGCGTATATTGCTGCCCGTCGCGGGCGGTGTATTCCATCTGTATCGCGTGGCTTTTGATCGTGATGCCCTTTTCGCGTTCGAGCTCCATGTCGTCGAGCACCTGCGCCTGCATTTCGCGCTGGTTCAGGGTGTTGGTCTTTTCGAGCAGGCGGTCTGCCAGCGTGCTCTTGCCGTGGTCGATGTGGGCTATGATGCAGAAGTTGCGGATGTTTTTCATAAATCGCATAAAAATGTGTGCAAATATACGAAATATTTTGGATTTACGGAAGGTGCGGCCGCCCTCGGGCCGTAAATGCGCCGGAGCGGAATTTTTCCTATCTTTGCGGTCTCAAATACCGTTTCCGCACATGAATGCCGTTTTGAAATACGCTTCGCTCGTCAAGTTCGCCCATACGGTCTTCGCCATGCCCTTTGCCATGGTGGGCTTCGTCTACGGGCTCCGTTACGCCCCGCTGCATAACCCCCGCTGGCCGTACATCGTCCTCGTGCAGGTCATCCTGTGCATGGTCTTCGCCCGCAATGCCGCCATGGGTTTCAACCGCTGGGCCGACCGCCGCATCGACGCCGAGAACCCGCGTACGGCCGGGCGCGAAATACCCGCAGGCAAAATCCCGGCGCGGCATGCGCTGTGGTTCGTGGCCGTCAATGCCCTGCTCTTCATCCTCACCGCCGCGACGATCAACCGCCTCGCGGCCATCCTGTCGCCCGTGGCGTTGTCCGTCATCCTCGTTTACAGCTATTGCAAGCGCTTCACGCCGCTGGCGCACCTCGTGCTGGGGCTTTCGCTCGGCATCGCCCCCGTCGGGGCTTTTATCGCGGTGGCCGGGCACGTCGTCTTCGACGGGCACGTCGTCGTCGAACCGTTCATCCTCGCCCTGCTGGTGACGACCTGGTGCGGGGGCTTCGACATCATCTACGCGTTGCAGGACGCCGAATTCGATCGTCGGCACGGCCTGCATTCCATCCCCGCGCGTTTTTCGGCGCGTTCGGCGCTGGGCGTCAGCTGCGGTCTGCATGCGGTGAGCATTGCCGCCCTCGGCTGGTTCATGACCTACTGCCCCGGTTCGGTGTGGCTCTGGCTCGGGGCGGGTGTTTTCACGGGGCTGCTGGTGCTCGAACACCTGCTCGTCACGCCCGCGCGGCAGCGCAATATCGGCATCGCCTTCGGGACGCTCAACGGCCTGGCGAGCCTCTCGCTCGCTGCGGGCGTGATCGTGGATTTGCTCAAATAAACCAAATCGCTTATATTTGCAACTTCAACAGGTTAAAAGTTAGGTAAAATGCTAAGCAGACAAATTGCACAAAAGCTTCGGGGCTACGAAACCCCCTTCTATCTTTATGATACGGCGTTGCTGCGCCAGACCCTCGAAAGCGTCGTCTACGAGTCGAAAAAATACGGTTACAAGGTGCACTACGCCATCAAGGCCAACTACGACGACCACCTGTTGGCGATCATCCGCGAATACGGGCTGGGTATCGACTGTGCCAGCGGCAACGAGCTCCGCAAGGCCATCGAGGCGGGCTTCGACCCCAAGGGTATCGTCTATGCGGGTGTGGGCAAGCGCGACAAGGAGCTGCGCTACGCCATCGAGCAGGATATCCTGGCCATCAACTGCGAGTCGATCGAGGAGCTGGAGCTGGTCGATGCCCTGGCCGGGGAGGCCGGGCGCGTGGCCGACGTGGCGCTGCGCATCAACCCCGACATCGACCCCAAGACCAACCACTGCATCGATACGGGGCAGGCCGACAGCAAATTCGGCATTTCATATGAAGAGGTACTCGAGCACGCCAAGGAGATCCGCGCGCTCAAGCATATCAATATAATCGGCCTGCACCTGCATATCGGGTCGCAGATCCGCGAGCTGCACGTCTTCGAGAACATGTGCAACAAAGTCAACGTCATCGTCGAGAACCTCGAAAAGCTGGGGTGTTCGTTCCGTTTCGTCGACGTGGGCGGCGGCCTGGGCGTCAACTACGACGTGCCCGAGAACGAACCGATCCCCAATTTCGCTTCGCTGTTCTCGATCGTGCACAACCACCTCTCGGTCGGCGACCGCGAAGTGCATTTCGAATTCGGCCGCTCGATCGTCGCCGAATGCGGCGAGCTGATTACGAAGGTGCTCTTCAACAAGACCACCGCCACGGGCCGCAAGCTGGTGATCGTCGATGCCTCGATGACCGAGTTGATCCGTCCGGCGCTCTACGGCTCGTACCACAACATCGAGAACATCACCTCCGAAGACGAGGCGCGCGACAAATATACCATCGTGGGCACGGCCTGCGAATCGACCGACGTGTTCGACGAGAACGTCACCCTGCGCAAGACCCGCCGCGGCGACCTGCTTACGATCAAGTCGGCCGGAGCCTACGGCATGTCGATGGCTTCGCGTTACAACCTCCACGACCTGCCCGGCGCCGTTTACAGCGACGAGATTCAATAATCGGTTTTTCCCGATACCGGAACCGTTGGAAGGACATTCCCCCGAATCGCCATTTGAAAACGGTGGCGGTTCAGGGGAATTCTCCGTTCGGACAACATCGCAGACGCCGTAATGCAAGCCCTGCTTGGTTGCCGGTCTTACCGACTCCGAATTCCATGAACCTCATTCCCGCCGAACTTACATTATGTGGCTGACCCTTGCATTCACATCCGCCGCGCTGCTGGGTTTCTACGACGTGGCTAAGAAAAAGTCGCTCACCGGCAATGCCGTACTGCCCGTGCTGCTGCTCAACACCCTCTTTTCGTCACTCGTCTTCCTTCCGGCGCTCCTCTCGGCCGAATGCGGACTCGGGTGGTTCGAAGGTACGGTGCTGGAGGCGTCGCCCGGTACGCTCCATGCCCATGGGCTGGTGGTGCTCAAATCCGTCATCGTCCTTACGTCCTGGATCTTCGGCTATTTCGGCATGAAGCACCTTCCCATCACCATCGTGGGGCCGATCAATGCCACGCGCCCCGTCATGGTGCTCGTCGGGGCCATGCTCGTCTTCGGCGAGCGGCTGAACGCCTGCCAGTGGGCCGGCGTCTTACTGGCACTCGTGTCGCTCTTCATGCTGAGCCGTTCGAGCCGCCGCGAAGGGGTCGACTTCGCGCACAACGTCTGGATACTCTGCATCGCCCTGGCCGCCGTCATGGGTGCCGTCAGCGGGCTGTACGACAAATATATCATGGCGCGCCTCGACCCGGTCTTCGTGCAAAGCTGGTACAACCTTTACCAATTCTTCATGATGGCCGTCCTGACCGCCGTGGTATGGTGGCCGAAGCGGCACGCCTCCGCGCCTTTCCACTGGAGCTGGGCCATCCCGCTGATCTCGGTATTCCTGTCGCTGGCCGACTTCGCCTACCTCATGGCCCTGCGCGATCCCGACGCCATGATCTCCGTCGTGTCGATGGTGCGCCGCGGCTCGGTCGTGGTTTCGTTCGCCTGCGGTGCCCTGCTCTTCCGCGAACGGAACCTGCGTGCCAAGGCCGTCGACCTCATCCTCATCCTGGTCGGCATGGTCTTCCTGTGGCTCGGGTCGCGGTAGCCTGCATCCCGAGTGCTGCTGACGATGTGCGTTGCGTCGTTTTCCGCCTCTCTTCTCCCGTCCGCAATACATTCCGGCACGGACGGCTCGGGAAATGAAAAAGGATGCCCGCCCGAAGGCCGGCATCCTTTTCGGTCGCGGATGGTTCCGTCCGTCAGATGATCTTGCTTAACTGGCTGACCGTCTTTGCGATCTCGTCGTCGCCCGGCACGTAGTCCCGCAGCGCCCCGGCCAGGTACTGCTCGTAGGCGTAGAGGTCGATCACGCCGTTGCCCGAGAGGTTGAACAGGATCGTCCGCGGCGCCCCCTCCTCCTTGGCCTGCAACGCCTCGCGGATTGCCGCCGCGATGGCGTGGGTCGACTCGGGCGCCGGGATGATTCCCTCGGTCTTGGCGAAGAGGATGCCGGCCGCGAGGGTCTCGGTCTGCGGCAGCGACCGGGCCTCGACCAGCCCGTCCTTCAACAGCTGGCTCACGATCGAACCCGCCCCGTGGTAGCGCAGGCCGCCCGCATGGATGTCCGACGGCTGGAAGTCGTGTCCCAGCGTATACATCGGCAGCAGCGGCGTGAACCCGGCCACATCCCCGAAATCGTACTGGAACGTGCCGCGCGTGAGTTTCGGGCAGCTCGACGGCTCGACGGCCACGATGCGGATATTCCTGCCTTCGACAAGGTTCCTGCGCAGGAACGGGAAGCCCAGTCCTGCGAAATTGCTGCCGCCGCCGAAGCAGCCGATCACCACGTCCGGCTCGGCGCCGGCCATCTCCATCTGTGCGACCGCCTCCTGCCCGATGACGGTCTGGTGCAGGATCACGTGGTTCAGCACGCTGCCCAGGCAGTAGCGGGTGTCCTCCGGGTGTTGCAGAGCCATCTCCACGGCCTCCGAGATCGCCAGCCCGAGGCTTCCCGAGCAGTCGGGGTCGCGTTCGAGCGCCGCGCGGCCCGAGGCGGTGATTGTGCTGGGCGACGCGATGCACTCGGCGCCCCACGTGTTCATCATCAGCCGCCGGTAGGGTTTCTGTTCGTAGCTGACCTTCACCATGAAAACCTGTACGTCGAGCCCGAAGTGCTTGGCTGCGAAGGCGATGGCCGCGCCCCACTGCCCGGCACCCGTTTCGGTCGTCAGGTGGCGTATGCCCTGCTTGTAGTTGTAGTAGGCCTGCGGCACGGCGGTGTTGGGCTTGTGCGATCCGGCGGGCGATACGCTTTCGTTCTTGAAATAGATCTTCGCCGGGGTGCCGAGGGCTTTTTCCAGTCCCGTGGCGCGCACCAACGGCGTAGGCCGCCATATCTTGTAGATCTCCTGCACCTCTTCGGGGATGTCGATGAAACGCTCCGTCGACATCTCCTGGTCGATCAGTTCTTCGGCGAAGATGGCGCTCATCTGCTCCTTCGTCACGGGCTGCTTGGTCGCGGGATGCAGCGGCGGCAGCGGTTTGTTGGGCATGTCGGCCACGATGTTGTACCATTGTGTGGGCATCTGACGCTCGGTCAGGCAGAATTTCTTTGTTTCCATGGTTTTTTTGTCTATTTCTGTGTTCGGTAAAATGTGATGCAAAAGAAAAAGCCCGTTGTTTACTCTCTCGTAAACAACGGGCTTGTGTGTTCGTTATGCTTTCAACTATACACGCACTGAGCCGCACTCATTGTCCACGAGAGTCAACGAGCGCCACCACCATGCCTGTATGTTAAAGTTCCGGATCATAAATTCCTGTTTCGTTTTGGCAAATATAACGGGTCGCAACCGTAAATCCAAATATTTCCGTAAAAAAAATTCGTCACCTATATATAACCAATTATTTGTTTGCAGCCCGCCTGTCGCGGATCAATACGTAAACCGACACCACGGCCACGGCAAGCGATCCGCTGCCCTGCAACGGCCGCGGAATATCCCCGAACGACGCCCACACGCTTATCTCCGGCCCGAAGGTGCTGATCCCCATCATCGCCAAATCGCACCTCGTGTAATTTTTCGCCTTCATAATCGCCGTCGTTTTTACAAAAATAACGAAAAATCGTTATCTTTGTTCGATTTTAGCTAATTCTCAAATTCAACGATATGAATATTTCGTATAACTGGCTCAAACGCTACATCGACACCGATCTCGGGGCCGAAGAGGTCGCCCGGATACTGACCGACATCGGACTCGAGGTCGAGGGCTTCGAGAAGATCGAGACCATCAAGGGCGGCCTTGCGGGCGTGGTGGTGGGCGAGGTGCTCACCTGCGAGGATCATCCCGATTCCGACCACCTGCATGTCACCACGGTCGACGTCGGCACGGGCGAGCCGCTGCAGATCGTCTGCGGCGCCCCCAACTGCCGCGCGGGGCTGAAAGTGCTCTGCGCCACGGTGGGCACGGTGCTCTACCCCGGCGGCGGCGACGAGGAATTCAAGATCAAACGCAGCAAGATCCGCGGCGTGGAGTCGCTCGGCATGCTCTGTGCCGAGGACGAACTGGGCATCGGAGCCTCGCACGACGGGATCATGGAGCTTCCCGCCGATGCCGTGGCAGGTACGACGGCCAGGGACTACCTCCGCATCGAGGACGACTACCTGATCGAGGTGGGGCTCACGCCCAACCGTGTGGATGCCGCGTCGCACATCGGCGTGGCGCGCGACCTGGCGGCCTATCTGCGCAGCCGGGGGGAAGATATTTCGGTGAAGATGCCCGACGTGTCGGCTTTCGCCCCGGACAACCACGACCTCGGCGTGAAAATCCGCGTCGAGAACCACGAGGCGGCGCCCCGCTATGCGGGCGTGACCGTGAAAAACTGCAAGATAGCCCCCTCGCCCGAGTGGATGCAGAACTGCCTGCGTGCCGCGGGCATCAACCCCAAGAACAACCTGGTGGACATCACCAATTTCGTGCTTTTCGAACTGGGACAACCTCTGCACGCGTTCGACGCGGCGAAGATCGAGGGCCGCGAGGTCGTCGTGCGCACCTGCGCCGAAGGTACGCCCTTCGTGACTTTGGACGGCGTGGAGCGCAAGCTCACGGCGGACGACCTGATGATCTGCTCGGCCGAGCGTCCGATGTGCATCGCCGGCGTCTTCGGCGGCCTGGATTCGGGCATCAGCGACACCACGACCGACGTGTTCATCGAGAGCGCCTATTTCAACCCCGTGTGGGTGCGCAAAACCGCCAAGCGCTTCGGCCTGAACACCGATTCGTCGTTCCGTTTCGAGCGCGGTGTCGATCCCAACCTGCAGGTCTATGCCGCCAAGCGTGCCGCCCTGCTGATGAAGGAGCTGGCCGGGGGCGAGATTTCGAGCGACATCACCGACATCTACCCCGCGCCGATCGAAGATTTCCGCTTCGACGTCTCGTTCGCCCGCATCGACGCGCTGATCGGCAAGCATATCCCCGAAGAGACCGTCCGTGCGATCCTCGCGGCGCTCGAAGTGAAGGTGCTGGACGAGAAGGACGGCGTGCTGAGCGTGGCCGTGCCGCCCTACCGGGTCGACGTGCAGCGCGAGGCCGACCTGATCGAGGACATCCTGCGTATTTACGGCTACAACAACGTCGAAATACCCTCGCGCGTCCGTTCGACGCTTTCCTATGCGCCCAAACCCGATCGCAACCGCCTGATGAACCTCGCCGCCGACTACCTATCGGCCAACGGCTTTACGGAGATCATGTCCAACTCGCTGACCAGGGCGGCCTATTACGAAGGGTTGGAGAGCTACCGGGCGGAAAACTGCGTGCGTATCCTCAACCCGCTGAGCGCCGACCTCAGCGTCATGCGCCAGACGCTGCTGTTCAACATGCTGGAGGCCGTGCAGCTCAACGCCAACCGCCGCAACGGCGACCTGAAACTCTACGAGTTCGGCAACTGCTATTTCTACGACGAGGCCAAACGTGCGGACGAAAACCCCCTGGCAGCCTACTCTGAAGAGTACCGCCTGGCCATCGCCGTGACGGGCATCGCCGTGCCCGCTTCGTGGAACGTGCAGCCGCAGGCCGCATCGTTCTTCACGCTGCGCGCCGTGGCCGAAAAACTGCTGCGCCGCTTCGGCATCGACATCTATGCGCTCAAGACCGAAACGCTGCAAAGCGACCTCTTCGGCGAGGCGCTCACGATGGCGCTCAACGGCAGGGAACTGTTGCAGATCGGTACGGTCAGCCGGAATATCCGCCGCAAACTCGACGTCAAACAGGATGTCTTCTATCTGGAGATGAACTTCGAGGCGCTTGTCAAATCGACCAAAAAGCACCGGATCGTGGCCGAGGAGCTGTCGAAGTTCCCCGAGGTGAAGCGCGACCTGGCGCTGCTCGTGGACAAGCAGGTGACCTTCTCGGCGCTGCGCGACGTGGCGTTCGCTACGGAGCGCAAGTTGCTCAAGAGCGTTTCGCTGTTCGACGTCTACGAGGGCGATAAGTTGCCCGAAGGCAAGAAATCCTATGCCCTGAGCTTTATCCTCGAGGACAAGACCCGCACGCTGGACGAAAAGGCCATCGAACGGGCCATGCAGAACCTCACGGCGCAGTTCGAGCGCCAGTGCGGCGCCCATGTCCGTGCATGACCCGTCGTGACGGATAAGAACCGAAACCGCTTGCCAGTTTTCTGACGGGCGGCTTTTTTCCTGAAATGATTTTTCCTGAAACGATGCATCGGACTTCCCGCATATTGGCCCTGACTACCCTGCTTTTTGCCGCAGGCGCCGCCCTGTTCTTCACCAAGGCGGCGGCTCTTCCGTACAAGGTGGCCTATCCGGTGCTTTTGCTGGCCGTGGCGGTTTTCTGCCTCCGGCGGAAAACGTTGCTCCCGGTCGGGGCTGCACTCCTCTTGTCTGCCCTGGGCGATGCGGCGGGTGCGAAGGGACTGTTCATTCCGCAGATGCTGTTTTTCGCGCTGGCCCACGGTGCCTATATCCGCTATTTCCTCTGCGCCGGGGGACTTCCTGCCCGTCCTGCCGCATGGCTGCTTCCCGCGGCGTTGCTCGCGTTGCTCTTCGCCGGGGTCGTGCCCCGGGTCTTGGATCCGGCCGAACGGATCGGCGTCGCCGTTTACGGTGCGGTCATCGCCGGGATGCTTTACAGCGTGCTCCGGTATTGTGGGGCGTATGCCGCATGGTTCCGCTTCGCGGCCCTGCTGTTCGTTTTTTCCGACGGCGTGATAGCCTGGAGCCGTTTCATCGGGGCCGTTCCCGGGCGCACTTATGTCGTGATGGTTCCCTACTACCTGGCGCAGTGCCTGTTCTTCTGCTTTGCCGTAAAATCGCTTCCCGCCCTCCCGTCTGAGGGCCGATCCGTGTGAAGATTGCTTCCGCCCGTGCCGTCCGTCCGCCGATGGCCCGAAGGCATCCTGCTCGCAACCTTTTCATCCATGTGCCGCAGTCCTGCCGCGCCGATGCGCCGTTGCTGGCCGGAGCAGGCCGCCGTTACAGCACCGGCTTGATCTGCGGCGGTTGGATCGTCACATAGGGCGTGCCGTTGTCGTCGCAGGTCGAGACGATCCGCACGGCTTTCACCGCGCGCCCCGGCTTCAGGGTGATGCTTCCCTTTTCGAGGTCGCCCGCCCGCTCATACGTCGCACCGTCGTACGACACCTCGGCATAACCTGTGGTTATGATGGTCTTCGGCAGCTGGCGGTTCCCGGTCTGGAGGTACATTTCGCGGCATTTCACCGGCTGCTCGAAGGTGTAGAGCACCCAGTCCTGCTGCCGGCAGGCGCGCGCTGTCCGCGAAAGCCCCTTGTAACCCGCGGCATTGGCAAGGGGGAACTGCCTGCTCTCGCCCATCGAGGTGGTGATGGCCACGGCGGGTGCGAGCGTGCGGTAGTAGGATTTGTCGGCGACATAGGGGCTGCGCCCCGTTTTGTAGCGGGTGAAGAAGCGGTACAGGTGCGGTTTGCCGGTCTTGACGGGACGGGTATAACGGTGTTCTTCGGGCGCGTCGCCTTCCGTGTAGTATATCTCCGACCCGTCGTCGGCCGTCACGGTGAATGCGCCTTCCTTATAGCTCACTTTCGGCGGGAAGAGCCGGAAACGGATGCCCATGGCTGCCATGCGGTCGTAATGCTTCTCCACGAGCCCTTTGTAATAGGCGTCCCAGCCTTCGCCGTTGCCGCGCCACGCGATGCGGGCGAGTGCGCAGATACGCGGGAAACACATGTAGTCGAGGTAGTCGGGCTTCTCGGGCTCGTGCGAGACGTAGGCTTCGCTGAAGAATGCCGCTTGCAACCCGACGACGTTGCGCATCTGCTCCGGGCTGAACCCCTTGTCCGTGAAGTCGAACCCGAAGACCTTTTTCGCGTCGAAGACCGCCGCCCAGTCGTGCCCGTCCTCGTGCGGGGTCTGGCGCATGTCGAAATAGAAATATTCGCCCGGCATCACTACGGTCTCGTATCCCTTGGCCGTGGCGTCGAGGCATGCCTTGACGCTCTGCCAGCCGTAGACGCGGCTGTCGTGCGCCAGGTCGCCCGTCGCCACCGCTTCGTTCCACACGGCGGGGCGTTTGCCGTTGGCGCCAAGGATCGCCGCCATGCGTTGCATGAAGAGGTCTTCCAGTTGGTGCGGGTCTGCCATGCCCCGCTGCCGCATCAGCGCCTGGCAGTCGGGGCAGCGCTTCCATTGGGTCATGTCGACCTCGTCGCCGCCCACGTGGATGTATTCCGAGGGGAACAGCGCGCAGAGTTCGCCCAGGATGTCCGCGAGCAGCGCGTAGTTCTCCTCGCGTGCCACGCACCATGCCGAACGGTAGTCGTAGCCGTTGGTCGACAGCGTGTCCGGCGGGTAATTGCAGCGGATTTCAGGGTGTACCGAGGCGATGTTGCGGCTGTGCCCGGGCAGGTCGATCTCGGGGATGATCTCGATGTTGCGCACGGCGGCATAGCGGATCAGCCCGCGCATTTCGTCCTGTGTGTAGAAGCCGCCGTATTTCTCGTCCCATTTCCCGTAGACGGGGCGTACGGGCGAGTCGCCGCCGCGGAAGCCGCCGATTGCGGTCAGCTCGGGGTGCGACCTGATCTCGATCCGCCACCCTTCGTCGTCCGACAGGTGAAGGTGTAATTTGTTGATTCCGTGGTAGGAAAGCAGGTCTATGTAACGCTTTACTCCATCCACTCCGATCCAAGTGCGGGCCACGTCCAGCATCATGCCCCGGTACGCGAAGCGCGGGGCGTCGTCGATCCGCGTGCAGGCGACTTCGACGGGCAGCGGGCACGCCTTGGCGTAGACCTCGGGCGGCAACAGCCGCAGCAGCGCCTGGATGCCGTTGAAGACGCCGCCGTAGTCGCCTCCCGTGATCTCAATCCGCTGCGGTTTCACGGCCAGCGTGTAGGCCTCGCGGCCGAGCGTCGGGTCTGTCGTGAGCACGATCGCGTCGTCGGCCGACATACTGTCGCTGGCCTTTCCGACGTTGATATATTCGCGCAGGTAGCCGGCCAGCGGCGCGAGCGGCGTCTCGTAGCTGAGCTGCGTGCCGGCCGAGATGCGGTATGTGCCGGGAAGGGTCGTCTGGCGCGCCGGAAGCGGCTGCGCATGGGCGTGGAGGAGGCTACAAAGGGCGCCCAGGATGGACGCGAGGTAGCGTAGTTTCATGAGGTTGCGGAATTTTGTTCGATGCAAAGTTACTATTTTCCGCCGAATGTGCTAACTTTGCAGGGGATAAATTGCGGCCGTGCAGGCTGCATGCTGCTGCGGCCGGGCGACCCGGCGCCTCGGGCAGTTTGCGCCCTGCATGACGGCGGAAAAAACAAACCGGATAATGGAAGATAAACGATTGGAGGCTACGGCCCGCCTGCTCGACGTGATGACCACGCTGCGCCGCGAGTGCCCGTGGGATCGCGAGCAGACGTTCGACTCGTTGCGGAGCAATACGATCGAGGAGACGTATGAACTGGCCGATGCCATCACCGACCACAATATGGAGGGGATCAAGGAGGAGCTGGGCGACCTGCTGCTGCATGTGGTGTTTTACTCCAAGCTGGGTGAGGAAGCCGGGGCGTTCGACTATGCGGATGTGGCCAACGCCTTGTGCGACAAACTGGTATACCGCCATCCGCACGTTTACGGCGACATCCATGCCAATACACCCGACCAGGTGAAGGAGAATTGGGAGGCACTCAAGCTCCGCAAAAAGAACCGCAAGAGCGGTACGCTGGGCGGCGTTCCCCGCTCGCTGCCGGCGCTGGTCAAGGCATTCCGCGTAGGCGAGAAGGCGGCGGCGACGGGCTTCGACTGGCAGAAACGCGAGGATGTGTGGGACAAGGTGAAGGAGGAGACCGCCGAAGTCGAGGCCGAGATGCGCTCGGGCGACAAGGCGAACCTCGAAGCCGAGTTCGGCGACTTGTTCTTTGCGCTGGTCAACGCTGCGCGGCTCTACGGCGTCGATCCCGAATCTGCGTTGGAGCGTACGAACAAGAAGTTCATCCGCCGCTTCAATTACATGGAGGAACAGGCTGCCGCACAAGGGAATTCGCTACACGACCTTTCGCTCGGCGAGATGGAGGCCCTGTGGCAGGAAGCCAAAAAAGGCGAATAAAAGATTGCCTTCCGGCAGCGCTGTCCATGTCCGGGGCACCACCGTACGGTGGCGGGGCATGCAGGGAAATATACATGTGAAACTAAGAAATTTTATTACGGAATTATGGCATTGATTAAAGAAGTGCGGGGACACACACCCGTGATCGGAGAAAATACGTTCCTGGCCGAGACGGCCGTCATCCTGGGCGACGTGACCATCGGCCGCGACTGCTCCATCTGGTACAATGCCGTGCTGCGCGGCGACGTGAACAAAATCGTCATCGGCGACCGTACGAACATCCAGGACGGCGTCGTGCTGCATACGATTTACGACAAGGCTAAACACCCGTCGCAGACCATCATCGGCAACGACGTGTCGGTGGGCCACAACGCCATCGTCCACGGCGCCGTCATCGGCGACAACTGCCTGATCGGTATGGGCGCTACCCTGCTGGACAATGCCGTCGTCCCCTCGGGCTGCATCATCGCGGCCAATGCGCTGGTGCTGTCGAACGCCAAGCTGGAGCCCAATTCGGTCTATGCGGGCGTCCCGGCCAAGAAGGTCAAGGAGGTGACGCCCGAGCAGCGCGAGGAGATCATTCGGCGCACGGCGCACGATTACATGCTCTATGCCTCGTGGTTCAAGGAGGATGAATGACCCCGCCGGGGCGTAAGGAGATGCGATGAACCTGCAATCGAAATATTCCGACCTGATGCTCAACCTGCTGGTTGCGCTGGCCATCAGCCTGGTGGTCAACTTTTCCTATGTGCTGTTGCTGATCGTCGAGCAAAAGGGCGAAGGACAGCCGCGGCCGGCGCGGGCGAGCGTCGTCACACGCAGCGAGGAAGGGGTGCTGCACGTCAGCCCCGACGGCCACGGGTACATCCTCTACGGGAACCGCGACAGCGTCTACGTGCCGATGCAGCGCATCCGCCGGATGGATCTTTCGGACGGCGACCGGCTGGTGGTCGACGTGGTCGCCCCGCGCCGTTACGGCGCCCATCCGGTGATGAACGAACTGCGTATGCGCAACGGCGAGGAGTTCGATTACAGCACGCTCTACAACCGGCCGTCGAGGACTTCGGAGCTGACGTTGCAGTTGATCTACTACTTGGTCGTATCGTTCATCATGCTCTCGATCCTGACCTCCGCACGCCGCAATTACAAGGCGGGGCGTTTCGCCCTCCACTGCATGGGGTGCCTCGTGGCAGCCGCGGCGCTCTATATCCTCGCTCCCGTCCGCGAATGGCATTCGGGGCAGATCGTCCTGAATTTCATGAGCGGGCATATCTTCGACTACATGCTGCTGCTGAAATGTTCGTTCGCCGTGGCCGTGTCGATGCTCTACGGCTGGGTCTACGTGCTCAACTCGAAGCAGCAGGCGGTCGTCATGGAGAACGAACGGCTCAAGAACGAGAACCTCACGACCCGCTACAACATGCTCGTCGGGCAGATCAACCCCCATTTCTTCTTCAATTCGCTCAATTCGCTGGCGATGCTCGTGCGCGAGAAGCACGACGACAAGGCGCTGACCTACATCGACCAGCTGTCGTATACGTTCCGCTACATCATCCAGAACGGTCAGAGTACGCTGATGACGCTCGACGAGGAACTGAAATTCATCGAAGCGTACAGCTACCTCTTCGAAATACGCTATGCCGACAAACTGTTCTTCGACATCGACGTCGACGACAAGTACCGCTCCTGGACACTCCCGGCGCTGTCGTTGCAGCCGCTGATCGGCAACGCCGTCAAACACAATACCATAACCCGCAGCAAGCCGTTCCATATCTCGATCCGCACCGAGCAGGGGTGGCTGGTGGTCGCCAATCCCAAGGTGCCGAAGATCGAACCCGAACCGTCGACGGGCATCGGACTGGAAAACCTGCGCAACCGCTGGCACCTGATTACGGGCCGTGACATCGAGATCATCGACACCGACAAGGAGTTCGTCGTGCGCATGCCGCTGCAAAAACCCGTCATAGGATGAAGGCCCTGATCATCGAGGACGAAACCGCCGCCGCGCTGAACCTGGAGGCCATCCTGAAACAGGTGGCCCCCGGCGTGGAGGTCATCGGGACGCTCGAAAGCGTCGAGGAGAGCATCGGGTGGCTGCGTGCGAACCCCCAGCCCGACCTGTTGTTCATGGACATCCACCTGGCCGACGGCGATTCGTTCCGCATCTTCGACGCCGTGGAGGTCACCGCTCCGGTGGTCTTCACGACGGCCTATGACCAGTATGCGCTCGAAGCCTTCAGGGTCAACAGCATCGACTACCTGCTCAAACCGATCAACAACGCCGACGTGCAGCGTGCGCTGGGCAAGCTGGAACGCCTGTCCAGGGGCGAACGCCGCGATTACGGCTTCCGGGTGCGGACGATGGCCGCGGCACGGCACGAGCAGGCTTTCCTGGTGCATGTCCGCGACCGGATCATCCCGCTCCGGCGCGAGCAGATCGCCTATTGCTATACCAGCAACGAGAAAGTCACCGCCTGTACCTACGAGGGCGTTTCCTACCCGCTCGACAAGACGCTCGAAACCCTGCAGGCCATCCTGCCCGAAGCGGATTTCTTCCGCGCCAACCGCCAGTTCATCGTGGCGCGCCGCGCCGTGAAGGAGATCGCCGTGTGGTTCGGCAGCCGCCTGGCGCTCCACCTGACGGTCGGAACCCCCGAACGCATCGTCATTTCCAAGGCCCGCGTCCCCGAATTCAAGGCCTGGCTCACCTCCGTTCAACCCGCCGAATAGTCGGTTCACCCTGCCTTTCAGTCGTTTGGCCCCCGGGTCGGCACCGCCGTGCCGATTTGGCTTTACCTTTGCATCAGCACCTGGAGCCGAAGCCGTTTCGGCGAACGGATAATAAAAATCTTAATGCTATGAAAAAGAGAATTTTTGCGGTTGCAATGACCCTTTGCCTGCTGGCAGGAACGAGCGCTTTTGCGCAGGATCGGCGTGCCCCGAGGACAAAGGAACGCCCCACGGCCGAACAGATGGCACAGCGCAAGACCGACCGCATGGTCGAAAAGCTGAATCTCAACGAGGATCAGTCTAAGCAGCTCTACGAACTCAACCTGCAGGAAGTAAAGGATATGCAGGCGCAGCACGAACGGATGCGCGCCGCCCGCAAGGCCAAGGCCGAGAAGATGCAAAAGATCCTTACGCCCGAGCAGTTCGAGCAGTGGAAGCAGATGCAGGGCCCGAAGCCCGGCATGGGGCATGGCCCGCAGATGAAGGATGGAAAGGGATGCGCCTGCAAGGAAGGCAGGAAATGTGACAAGCCCCGTCCCGCAAAGGGCAGGAAGTGAGGTTAGGTCATCGAACGGCTTGTCGCAGCCGGGGTGTCGGTTGGTCGACTGGCACCCTTTTTTTGTCGATTCGCCCGCGGCAGAGGGCGAAGTTGCAATAAAAAAGTTATCTTCGCAAGCGCAAAAACAAACGGATCTATTCAGAATAATCAAAGATGAAACGACTGCTTCTCTCAACCTTATTTACACTTTTCGCCGTCGCCGCCTTTGCCCAGAAGGGGACGGTCACGGGTACGGTGGTCGACGCCGATACCGGCGAGACGGTCGCGGGTGCCGTGCTGGAATTCGCCCCGGCCGCTGCCCCCGACAAGAAACAGTATTCCACTTCGGGCTATAAGGGCGCTGTGTCGATCCCCTCGCTCGCATACGGCGAATATAAACTCGTAGTCTCTTTCCTGGGCTACAACAGCGCGGAAACCACCTTCAAGGTCTCGGCCGCCCGGCAGGACATCGGCAAGATCGAACTCAGGCCGGGCGTGCAGATCGAAACCGTCGTCAAGGAGGCCAAGGCGCTCCGCACCTCCCAGAAGGGCGATACGGTAAGCTATAACGCCGGGGCGTTCAAGGTCACCGACGATGCCGACGTCGAAGGCCTGCTCAAGAAGATGCCGGGCATCACCGTGAGCGACGGTACGGTCGAGGCACAGGGCGAGTCGGTCAAAAAGATTTTTGTCGACGGCAAGGAATTCTTCGGCGAGGACGTGACGACGGCCATCAAGTCGCTGCCGGCACAGGCTGTCGACCGCATCGAGGTCTACAATAAACTGAGCGACGCCGCCGAATTCTCGGGCATGGACGACGGCGAGGGTTATAAGGCGCTCAACATCGTCACCCATGCCAACATGCGGCAGGGACAGTTCGGTAAACTGTATGCCGGTTACGGTTACGATGCCGATACCAAGACCGAGGCCAAAAACAAATATGTCATAGGCGGTAATGCCAATATCTTCAGCGGCGACAGCCGCGTGTCGGTCATCGGCCTGTTCAATAATATCAACCAGCAGAATTTCTCGTTCGAAGACATCCTCGGCGTATCGGGTTCCGGCGGCGGCCGCCGCGGCGGTGTCGGACAGTACATGGTGCGCCCGCAGAGCGGCGTGGCGTCGGTGAACGCCATCGGCGTCAACTACTCCGACACATGGGGCAAACGCGACCAGGTGTCGTTCCAGGGCAGCTATTTCTTCAACAATACCGATACGAAGAACCAGTCCACGGTGGACAAGTGGTATGAATCCCCCATGCCGGTGGACACCCTCGCGACGCTCGGCTATTCGAATACGGAGGCCTACAACCACCGTTTCAACGCCCGCCTGGAGTGGAAGATCTCCGACAACCAGAACCTGATGGTGCGCCCCAGTTTCAGCTACCAGTCCAACGACCCCCTGAGCACGACGCAGGGCTGGCAGTTCGGCCAGAGCGGTTACAGCCGCACCGAGAATTTCAACGACGGCCTGCGCCACGGTTACAACCTGCGCACGAGCGCCGTCTACCGTGCCAAGCTCGGGAAGGACGGCCGTACGATCACCCTCGACGGCAATGTGAATTATTCGGACAATACCAACAACTCGAATTCCTTCTCGAACGTCCTGCCGATTTCGTCCGTCCGCCCCGACGGAGCCGACGGCCCGTGGGGCTGGGACACGACGGGCTATACCCGTCTGCGTTACCTGCGCAACCTCGCCCCCTCGAACAGCTACGGCCTGCGCGGGCAGTTCACCTATACGGAACCTGTGGCCAAATATGCCCAGGTGAGCGTGCAGTACCGTATCCGCTACGATTATCAGGAGCGCGACAAGAGGTCGTTCATAACCGGGCCGGACTATTCGGTCGCAGGGCTTCTCCCCGACGGGGCGCTTTCCAACTCTTACAAGAGCGGTTACCTGACGCAGAGCGCCGGTCCCGGCTTCCGTTATTCGAAGGAGCGCAACACGTTCGTGGCGAACGTCTATTACCAGCATGCCACGCTCGACGGGCAGATCGTACGCGCCGCCGCCGACAAGATCAAGCATTCGTATAACGACGTGACCTATTTCATGATGGGGCAGCTGAACATCAACCGCGAGAATTCGCTGCGCCTGTTCGTCTCGTCCTATACCGACAACCCCTCGATCACCGACCTCCAGAACGTGGCCGACGTGTCGGACGCGCAGAACATCACCAAGGGTAACCCCAACCTGAACCCGTCGTACAGCCACCGGGTCAATTTCCACTATACGAACTCCAACGTGGAGAAGGGACGGACGTTCATGTGGATGTTCTCGATGCAGAATACGTCGGATTACAACGCCAACCACCTGGTGTCGAACCCCGGTACGATCACCCTCGGCGGCGAGCAGTACACCCCCAACTACTACTCCACTCCCGTCAACCTCGACGGTTACTGGAACCTGCGCACGCACCTGAGCTACGGGTTCCCCATCGGGTTCCTGAAGAGTAACTTCAACGTGATGGCGGGCGTCAATTTCACCAAGACCCCGAGCATGCTAGGCGGTGTGGTCGACAGCGACGGGTTCATCACGGGCGGCGAGCGCAACGACACCAAGAATATCGGCTACGACTTCCGCACGGTGCTGGGCAGCAACATTTCGGAGAACGTGGACTTCACCCTTTCGTGGGCCGGTACCTATAACGAGGCGACCAACTCGCTGGGCGAATCGGGTTCCAAGAACCGTTATTTCAACCATACGGCGCAGGGCAACATGAAGTTCGTCTTCCCGCTGGGCTTTACCTTCACGGGCAGCGTGGCCTATACGCAGTACATCGGTTTTACGAACGATTACGACGATTCCTACCTGCTGTGCAACGCCTGGATCGGCAAAAAGGTCTTCAAGAACAAGCGCGGCGAGATCATGGTCGGCGTGAACGACATCTTCAACCAGAACAAGGCCTTCGCCCGTTCGACGGGCTCGGGCTGGACGCAGAATTCGACCAACAGCGTGATCGGCCGCTACTATATGGTGCAGTTCACCTACAACCTGCGCCGGTTCGGCAAGAAGGGGTCGAAAAACATCAAGGATTACGACGGCGTGGCACAACCTTCGGGATCGCGCCGCATGGGGCCCGGCGGCCCGGGCGGCCCTCCTCCGGGAATGTTCCACGGGCCGAGGTAGCGCGGCGGCCGGGGTCGGCTCCGGACATGAATAAGACACCAGGCATTTGTCCGGTGTCTTTTTTTTTGGGGGGGGGCGGAGCATTTGCCGGAGTGCCGATCCTGTTCCGTGTCGTCGCACTGCCGTTGCTGCCGGCGCCGGCCGGAAAGTGCGGGGCTATTTCCCCGCTTCGTCCCGGACGCGGAGCACGAATTCGAGGGGATGCTGGGTGAGCGCGGCGGTCTCCTCTGCCGTGTGTCCCTCGGCAAGGCAGCGCCTTATGACGACCTCCATCGCCTCGCCTACTTCGACGATATGGCCGTCGGGATCGTAGAAACGTACGGTGCACTGTTGCCAGCCGTATTTGTGGGGCGGGTGGAGCAGTTCGACGGGGTCGGGCCACTCCCCGAGCCGCTGCATGAATGCGTCGAGGTCGTCCGTTTCGAAATAGAGCTCCATGTTGTTCGGGCGGCTGCGCACGGAATCTTCCGCGAGGCCCGTAAGCCACGCGAATTTCTCCTGTATGGCGAAGCCGCCGCTGAACGTGACGTTCTCCCCGAAATCCAATACGACCCGCTGGTCGAACAGCCCGCAGTAGAACCGTTTCGAGCGGCCGACATCGCTGACGGCGATCAGCGGCATCTGAAATTTGACATACATTATCTGTTCTGGTTTTTGACGGGCGTATCCTTGGCTGCGCGGGCGATCACCTGGTGAATGCCGATGCAGGCCAGCCCGCCGTAGATGAGTGTAAGGATGCAGAGCATCCGGATTTCGGGCAGCACCTCGCTGAGCGAGGCGCCCATGCTCTGGATGCGGATGAAGCCGTCGACACCGTGGCTGCTGGGGAACAGCTGCCCGAAGTTGAACAGCCAGTCGGGAATGCCCTCGCGGGGGTACGACACGCCGCTGAGCATCAGCAGCGGTATCGACGTCCACAACAACAGCAGCAGCGAATTTTCGCGGTAGCGGAACAGCGTCGAGATGGCGATGCCGAGGAAGATGCAGGCGGCCAGGTATGCCAGCATGAAGACCACGACGGTGCTCGTGGCGCCGTTCATCGGGTAATGGAACAGCCGGTAGTGCAAGCCCAGGATATAGAAGGTCGTCACGCCGTAGATCAGCCCGTAGACGGTGGCCTTGCCCAGAACGATGGGCAGCGTGGACATGCGTTTGCGGTCGGGCGGGCAGAGTTTGCGGTAGAGCCCGAATTCGCGCCACGTGCCTCCGATCATGCCGATGCCGATGAGCAGCGTCTGCTGGATGATGACCATGATGATCGCCGGCATGACGAAGGTGCCGTATCCCAGGTAGGGGTTGAACAGGTTGTGCGACTGGTAGATTACGGGCTGCGTCGTGGCCTTTGCCTGCGGGATGTCCGCCCCCTTGGCGATCAGGCGCTGGAATTCCACCATTGCGCCCGTGCTGCCGATCGAGGTCACCAGTTCCTGGAAAGCCTGGCGGTACATCAGGAAGTAGCTGGCATCGACGTAGATCGCCACGTTGGCCTGCGAGCCCCCGAGCAGTTTCTCCTCGTAGTCCGACGGGATATAGACCACGCCGTATATCTTGCGGCTGAAGAAGAGCTCCTTGGCCTCCTCCATGTTCGTCGGGTTGTAGGCCACGTACGTATTCGGCCCGGCGTTGAACGTCGCTGCGAGGCTGCGGCTGGTCGGTGTGCGGCACTCGTCCACCACGCCGATCGGCACGTTGCGCAGCACCTGTGCGCCGTAGGCCATCGAGTAGACCGTGGCGTAGATGATCAGCGCGAGTACCAGGATGAGGACGACGCCTGCGTCGGTGAATATCGAGCGGAATTCATTGCGCATGACCGACAGCATCTGCTGCCGGTAGGATGTGATCTGATGTATGAACCTGCCCATGTTATAACCTCCCCCAGTATTTTTCCTCCGTGCAGATCGTCCGCAGGCGCGGCAGGCACAGGAGCGGTAAGACGATGAAAAGCGACATATAGCCCATGTCGGGCAGCGAACAGGCGACCGGGGCGCCCCGCAGCATCTGGTCGACGAAGATGTCGGTGTAGTAGGTGAACGGGAACAGCTTGCTCAGGTACCGCATGGCGGGCCACATGGCCATGACCGGGAACGTGAGGCCCGAGAAGGTGAAGGCCAGTACCGAGTACCCGCCGCCGATCGAGAGCGACAGGCGCAGGTTCGAGAGCAGCGACACGATGAACACCGCGATGGCCTGGTAGCTCAGGATGAAGAGCAGCGTGCCGAGGAGTATGACCGTCAGGCTGCCGTTGAGCGGCACGCCCACGACCTTGAAGATGATGAGCAGCATCACCAGCGACATGAGGAACATGATGACCGTCACGGGCAGTATTTTCCCCGTGAGGGCCGCCCCTACCGAACCGTTCGCCGTGTCGATCCACTCGCGCGCCGTGGCGTGCTTGAGTTCGGTGCCGATGGTGAAGACGGTCACCATGACCACGAAGATGAGCAGCATCATGGGCATGAAGCTCGGCGAGAGGTAATAGCCGTAATTGATATAGGGATTGAACAATACGTGCCGGCTGAACCGCACGGGCATCAGCTGCGCCATGGCCTGCTTCTCGCTGAGCCCCTGTTTGGTGAGCAGTTGCAGCTGGATGCCGGCCGTGAAGGTCGTCACGGCGGTCTGGATGTCTTTCGACAGCAGTCCGTTGACCGTGATGTTCGTCCCCGAAACGTAATTCTCGATGTGCGTCTGGCTGTTGCTCAGGATATTCTTTTCGAAGAACGACGGGATCTGCACGATGGCCATGACCTTCCCTTCGCGCATCAGCCGCTCGCCTTCGTCCATATCCTGAATTTCGTAGGCGACCAAGGCCGTCGGGGTCGCGTCGATCATCTGCGTGACCTTGCGCGAGAGCGACGTGTGGTCATCGTCCAGCACGGCGATCGGGATGTCGCGGGCCACGCCCTTGTTGAACAGCAGCGCGAAGAATGCGAACGACACCACGGGCAGCACGAGCATCAGCACGAAATACATCGGCTGGTGCGTCAGCCGCACAAGCTCGCGCCGCAGGACGGCGTAGGTATTATGCAGGAATCCCGGCATCGTTCCCTCCTATTTCCGGATTTTGTCCCAGTCCACGATTACGCTCATGCCCGGGCGCATATTCTCCACATGCGACACAGGCCTGGCCTTGATGGCGAAGGTACGGATGTCGAACCCTCCCTGCGTACGCGTCGCCGCCCATGTCGCGAAGTCGGCCTGTGCGGAGATGTAGGTCACCTCGAACTCGACGTCGTAGTCCAGCGCCGGGACATAGCCGCTCATGCGGGTGCCGACGCCGATCCCCGGGAGCAGGGTCTCCTTGATGTTGAAGGTCACCCACAGGTCGGTCAGGTCGAGGATGGCCACGACGGGATAGCCGCTACCCACCAGTTCGCCCTGCTCGGCGATGATGGTCGAAACCTCGCCCGTCACGGGTGCATAGACCATTGCGTCGCCGATGTAGGATTCGACCTCGCTCACGGCTCCCTCGGCCTGGCGGACACGTGCCGCCGCGGCCTCCTTGTCCTCCTTGCGGGCTCCGTCCGACGCCAGGTCGTACTGCGCCTTGGCGGCCAGCGCCGTGGCTTCCATCGCCTTGTAGTTGGCCGACGCCTCGTCCAACTTCTGTTCGGGGACTACCCCCTGGTCGTAGAGGTTCTTCACGCGGTCGTAGGTCTTGCGCGCCAGTTCCAGCCCGGCCTGCGCCTTCTCCCACATGTTCAGGGCGGCTTCGATCTGCTGGATGCGGGCGCCTGCCAAGGCTGCCTGGTCGAGTGCCGCGGCGGCGCTCTTCACGGCCTCGGCCTGCTGGAGTTTGGCCTCCAGCTCGGGGGTCGAGAGCGTGTAGAGCAGCTGCCCCTTCTCCACGCGGTCGCCCTGACTGACCTTCATGTCGTCGATGCGCCCCGGGACTTTCGACGAGGCTTTGTAGGTCGTGCACTCCACCGTGCCCTGTATCAGCATCGGGGTCGTTTTCCGGAGGTACCAGCTGATCAGCACGACCGAGACGATGATGACCACAGCGGCCGCGATGATTCCGATAATGTTGCTTCGCTTCATAGGATTCTATAATTTTTTACTTTTTATCGAACAGGATCGGCCGTGCGTCGGCGCGGCGGGCGTAAGCCGAAAATTCGTCGCTAATGCCTGCGGCTTCGAGCAGTTGCGCCAGCAGCAGGTCGAAATTGTAGGCCGCCTGGAGGCGTTCGGTGCGTACGCCCGCGAGGTTCAGCTCGGCGTCGATCAGGTCGGTCGACGAGCTCATGCCTTCGAGGAAGGCGGCGTTCTTCATGCGGAGGTACTCCTCGGCGAAGGCGAGCGAGGCGTCGATCGAGGTCATCTGGTTGCGGTAGTTCATCATCTGGTTGTAGAGTTTCTCCACCAGTACCGAGATGTCCTTTCCGGCCTTGTTCTGCAAGGCGCCGACCCGGCGTACGGTTTGCTTGGCCGCCGAATATTTATACTCGCGGTTCAGGCCGTCGAAGATCTTGATGTTGACCCCCACGCCCACCGCCCAGCGGGGCACGAGTCCTGCGACCTGGTAGTTGTAGAACGAACCGCCGCCGATGGCCGCCACCTGCGGCAGGAAGTCGGAGCGCCGCGCGCGCACGCCCTCTTCGGCCAGCTGGCGCTTGAGCGAGACCTGGTTGAGCAGCGGGTTGCGGTCTTGCGCCAGATCCTGGTAATAGGCCACGTCCTCGACCCGGTCGACGATGAACATCGACGTCACGGGTTGCCACGCGTTGTCCTGCCCCAGCGTGCTGTTCAGGGCGCTGGCGATGGTTTGAGCCTGCAATTCGGCATTGGCCAGCTCGCGCTCGGCCTCCGCCATCTTGAATTCGACGTAGAGGCGTTCGCTCTGGGCGATCATGCCGTTCTTTTCGAGCGCGACGGCATCTTCGAGGTGGCGGCGTACGCCGTCGACCACCTGCCGGCGCACCTCGACGACCTGCATGGCGAGTGCCAGCCCGAAGTAGCGCTCCACGAGCTCCGAAATCAGCGCATTGCGGGTCTGGTTGCCCTGCTCCTCCGCCGTGCGTTCGTTGATCCTGGCGGCGCGGTTGGCGGCGTTGATTTTGCCGCCCAGCCAGATGGGCACCGAGACCTGCCCGCCCACGAACCCGAGGCTCTGATCCTGCACCTTGAGGAACCAGTCGGCGTTCATCAGCGGATTGAGCAGCCCGTTGATCGACGGGATCATTTCGGGCGGTATGAGCCCGCTGCCGAGTATCTGCCCGGCGAGCTCTTTGGCCGGGCCTTTCATCTCGTTGAAATCGAATCCTATATCCTTGGACATATAGGCGTATGCGCCCATGACGCTGATCTTGGGCATACGCAGGCCGATGGCCGCACGGCGTTCCTGGGTGGCGGCCTTCTCCTCGAACTCGGCTGCTTTCATCGCGGGGTTTTCCGTGAGCGCCACGGCGATCGCCTCGTCGAGCGAGAGCGTACGCTTGGCCTCCTGCGCAGGCAGCCGGACGATGGTCGCAAGTGCCGCCGCCGCAAGGAGGGTTCTGACTGCTATTTTCATATTAATCAATGCGTTTATGGGGCAAATATATAAGTTATCCCGATATGTTGCGCGATTTTCCGGAAAAAGAGGCCAATTTTAGGCCCTTATGGACACAATTTACGTCCGATTCATCGCTTCAGGTGCGCGTTGGCTTCCCATACGCCCCCGGCCAGCGCCGGGTATGCCCTGACGTCGACGCCCGCTTCGCGCAGGGTCAGCGCTCCGCGGCAGCAGACGAAACAGTCGGGCTCGTAGAGTGCGAAGGCCGCCCGGGCGAAACCATGCCTGATAATGAGCTGTGTGCAGCTTTCGGGCTCGCTCGCCCGACGCGAGCACGGCTCCATCGAGGAGTACATCGCGGCGCCGCGGAGCACGGCGCCTGCCGCCAGCGCCTTGGCGATGGCCTCCTGCTCGGCGTGGTGCGTTGCGGAAGTTTCGTGCGTGTAACCTGCAAATATCCGGCCGTCGGCCGTGGCTACGACCGCCCCGACGCAGTAGGACGTCGGGCCGGGGGTGCATTTGCGGCCTTCGTCGACCGCCATCCGCAGGTAACGCAGGTCTTCCCCCGTCGTGTCGGGATGCAGCGTATAGGTCGTCACCTCCATGCCGTCGACCTGCTCGCAGGTGTGCGGGATGCTCTGGAGCGGCGCTGCGTCGAGGCTTGCCCCGCCCCGCCCGCCGAGCCGCAGCCGCGGGTTGACGGCCAGCCGCAGCGTGTCGGCCATCCCTTCGTCGAGGAACATGCGCAGCACCTCCGCCCCGCCCTCGACCATCAGACGTTCGATGCCGCGCTTTTCGAGTTCGGTGACGATGTATTTGGCGGTAATTGCTTCATTGGTTGAGATGACTGTTGCAATATTTTGCAACCCAGTTATTTCTCCCGGCGAAAACACGTAGCGGTCGGCATCGCCAGCGGTGAAGAATCGCAGGCGGGGCGAAAGGCCGCCCGAGCGGGTGAGCGTGACCTTGGCGATGTCGGGCTTCAGCCCGGCCTGCACGCGCCGTGCGCGTGCCGCCAGGTCGCGGACGAGCAGCGAGGGGTCGTCGCGCCGCAGGGTCTCGGCGCCGGCGAGGATCGCATCGTGGGCCGCCCGCAGGCGATACACCTCCTCCCAGTCGCCCGGGGTCGAGATAATCAGCCGCCGGGGGCTGTCGTCGTCCATGTAGCCGTCGGCCGTGACCGCGGCGGAGAGGGTTACTCGCATCTTCGCAGGGTTATCAGGGTGATTTCGGGATAGGCTCCCAGGCGCATCGGGAAAGCCACGTATCCCGTGCCGTCGTTGATATAGAGCGTACGCCCGCCTTCGTCGTAGCGTCCGCTCCAGCGCGTGTAGAGCAGTTGCGCCGGGGAAAATGCCCGGCCGAAGAGGCGCAGTTTCATCTGCATGCTGTGTACGTGCCCGGCGAGCGTCAGGTCGCCGTAGCCCGCGTCGGCGATCTGCCCCCAAAGCTGCGGGATATGCACCGCGGTGATGTTGTAGAGCGAATCGGGGACGCCGCGGTAGGCCCCGCTCAGGTCGGCGGGCGGCAGGTCGGGGTCGTGGCGCATGTGCCGCAGCGCGGGGTCGAACGAAAGCCCCGTGAGCGAGATGCTGTCGCCGCCCCGGCGCAGGTAAACCGTGGTGTCCTCCAGTACATTCCACCCCATTGCACGCTGGCGGGCGATCACTTCCGCAAGGCTCGCCGCCGGGCTTTGCGCAACGGTGTCCTTGATATAGAGCCCGGCATCGTGGTTCCCCGTGACCGAAACGACGCCGTACGGGGCACGCAGGCCTCCCAGCAGTTGCCGGGCGCGGGCGTCGAGCTCCGAACTGCGGATGTTCACCAGGTCGCCGCAGAAGACGATCAGGTCGGGGCGAAGGCTGTTGACGCTGTCCACCAGGCGCCGCAGCTCCGCTTCGGGACGCACGACGGTGCCCAGGTGCGTGTCGGTGATCTGGGCGATGCGGAACCCGTCCAGCCCGGCCGGGAGGCGGTCGGAGCAAACCTCCGTGCGGGTCACGCGGATGGTCGTACGCCCGGCCGTAGCGCCCCAGATGAAGAGTGCCGCGACGCCTGCCCCTGCTGCGATGCCGACCCGCGGCAGTCCCGTCCATCGGAAAAAATAGCAGGCCATGCGCGGCAGGACGGTCACCATCCAGGCCCAGAATGCCCACATGGCGAACGTCATGAACGCCGTGGTGTTGTCGCGTGTGACGGCCCCGGCGACGGCGATCACGGCCGGCAGGGCATCGGTCGCGGCCGCCGCGACGATGAATACCCGGTGGCGGACGCTCGGGGCACGCCGCCGCATGCGGCGGTAATGAATGACGTCGGCGGCCGCGGCCGCAAGCGTCAGCAGGGAGATTATCCAGAGCAGCATATACTTTCTTTTTATTATGAGCGTATTGGGGAGCGGCAGGCCGCACACGGCCCGTGTCCTGCCGGGCGCGGCCTGTCCGGGCCGGACAAAGATAGTGAAAGCCGGGGGGATTCGAAAATTTATTTTTCAGTTTTCCGGGGGCATCCTATCTGCCGGAAAGATAGCGGGATCCGCATACAAACCGCCTCCCTCCCCGATTTTCAGGGGTGCACCCTCTGCTCCGCGCAGGCCGCGGGAATCGGGTGCAGGGGGTGGAAATCAAATTCCGTGCAGGTTCTTTTGGCATATATCTTGCTAATTCCCGGGGTGAAAATTAACTGCCTGTGTCCCAAAAACAAAACATACCGAACCAAGCAAGTTTAACCAAAAAACCAAATTTTATTCGGCTTATGAAAACATTTCGACTTCTGATTGTCTCCCTGCTCCTTGCGACTTCCGCTTCCGCCCAGCACCACCGGGGCGAACGCCGTGGCGGCGACTATTCGCCGACGGTCTACCTCATCTCCGTACACGAGGTGGATACCATCTACAACTGCGGCGGCTGTGCCGCGCAGCAGGCTGCGGCACTCAACCGCATGGCCGTCGGCAACGCCACGCAGGACTACATCGACACGCACCGCCCCGGCTTCCAGCAGACCGAGAAGCCCCAGTTCGTGTTCGCCTCGAAGAACAACCGTTTCTCGTTCTCGATAGGCGGCTTCGTGAGCCTGCGCGCGGGCTATGATTTCGACGGCATCGTCGACAACATCGACTTCGTGCCCTACGACATCCCGGTTCCGGGCAATTACAACTCCAAGCAGAAGCTGATGATGGACGCCTCGACCTCGCGCCTCTTCCTGAAGGCCATTACCAACACCCGGGCGCTGGGACGCGTGGTGATCTACATGGACGCCGACTTCCGCGGCGGTGCCGAGGGAAGCTATACGCCCCGCCTGCGTTCGGCCTACGTGTCGTTCAAGGGGCTGACCCTCGGACGCGACGTGACGACCTTCTGCGACCTGTCGGCCGCCCCCACGACCATCGACTTCCAGGGGCCGAACGCCTATAATTTCAACTTCGCGACGCTGATCCGCTACGAGGTGTCGTTCGCCCGCAGGCACATGACCTTCGGCTTCGCCGCCGAGCTGCCGAGCGTGAGCGCCACCTACGGCGAGAACTTCAAGCCGATCCACCAGCGCGTACCCGACTTCCCGATGTACCTGCAATATGCCTGGGGCGCCGACCGCAGCAGCCACCTCCGCGCTTCGGCCGTGCTGCGCAACCCTTACATGTATAAGGTATCGAAGGATGCCACCACGTCGCTCTTCGGGTGGGGCGTGCAGTTGAGCGGCACGATCAAATGCTGCGACTGGTTCCGCATGTTCATGAACGGCGTCTACGGTAAGGGCATCACCCCCTATATCCAGGATCTGACCGGTTCCGGGCTCGACTTCACGCCCAACCCGGTGGATCCCACGCTCGTGCGCATGATGCCCATGTGGGGCGTGCAGGCCGCCGGGCAGATCAACTTCACGCCGCGCCTGTTCGTGTCGGGCGGCTACTCGACGGTGCGCGTGCAGCGCAGCGAGGGCTACTATACGGCCGACCAGTACAAACAGGGGCAGTATATCTTCGGCAACATCTTCTACTCGCTCACCCCGCGCTGCAAGGTGGCCGCCGAGTACCTCTACGGTTCGCGCAAGGACATGAACAGCATGAAGAACCATGCCAACCGCGTGAACGTGATGGTGCAGTATAATTTCTGATGATCCCGGTATCGGTATTTATTATGGGCGGCCCGCGTCGGGAACCGCCCATTTTTCGTATATTTGCCTCTCTGTTAAAATCGTGAACTATGGAATTTCTTACGGAATACAACCTCACGGGACTGGTGATCGGCATTGCGACGTTCCTTATCATCGGATTGTTCCATCCGCTCGTGGTCAAGGGCGAATATTATCTGGGCGTACGCTGCTGGTGGGTTTTCCTCGTGATGGGGATCGTGGCGATCGCCGCGTCGGTGGCCGTGCGCCATATCCTGTGGTCTACCCTGCTGGCCGTGTGGGGCGCCTCGTCGCTCTGGTCGATCGGCGAACTGTTCGAGCAGCGCCGGCGCGTGGAGAAAGGCTGGTTTCCGGCCAACCCCAAGCGGCAGGGAAAATAACCTGCACGATGAAGCCGGGCCTGAGACATATCCTCCCGTGGCTGGTGCTGGCGGCGGCGTGCTGCGTCCCGGCCCAACGCGCCGGCGTGGAGCGCCCCGTGCCCGAACCCGCCCCGGTGCGTGTCCGGCTGTTGTTCGCGGGCGATGTCATGCAGCACCTTCCGCAGGTTACGGCGGCGCGACGCGGGGACGGGTTCGATTACCGCGGGGTGTTCGCCTGCCTGCGCGGCCGGTTCCGATCCGCCGACCTGGTGGTCGTGAACCTCGAAACGACGCTCACCCGCACGGATCGCTATACGGGATACCCCTGTTTCCGCTCGCCCGTGGCGCTGGCCGACGCCCTGCGCGATGCGGGGGTCGACGTGGCCGTGCTGGCCAACAACCACTGCTGCGACGGCGGTGCCGCCGGGGTGCATACGACCGTCGCGGAGCTGGGGCGCTGCGGCATCCTGCATACCGGCGTCTTTACCGACAGCCTCGACCGCGCGGCCAACAACCCGCTGTGGGTGGAGCGCTACGGCGTGCGGTTTGCGCTGCTCAACTATACCTACGGCACCAACGGCATCCCGGTTCCCGCCGGGGTGGAGGTCAACCTGATCGACACGGCGCGCATGGCGGCCGACCTGGCTGCGGCACGGCGCGGGGCGCCCGACTGCGTGGCGGTCTGCATCCACTGGGGCAACGAATACGAGCGGCGCGAGAATGCCGTGCAGCGGCACCTGGCACAATTCCTGCGCAGGCACGGCGCCGACCTTGTCGTGGGCAGCCACCCGCACGTGGTGCAGCCCTTCGACGCCGATTCGTCGCACGTGGTGCTCTATTCGCTGGGGAACTTCGTGTCCAACCAGCGGCGGCGCTACTGCGACGGCGGGTTGGTGGCCGAAATCGAAGCCGTGCGGCATCCCGACGGGCGCATGTCCTATTCGCTCGAGGCGGTGCCCGTCTGGGTGGCGATGCCGGGCTACCGCGTCGTCCCGCCCGAAGTCGGGGACACGATGGCGCTTCCGGAAGCTTATGCGCTGTTCCGGGAAGACGTGGCGGAGGTGCTTTCGGGGGACTATAAGCAATCCGAATAGTCCTATAAAAACAAACAATGCCGATTTTTGGCGTCGTGTCCGGGATTTTATTATCTTTGTAGACGAAAATAAACACACACACTAAACATACAGGATTATGGAAAAGAGCATTAAAGGAACACGGACTGAACAGAATCTGCTGAAGGCGTTTGCCGGCGAGAGCCAGGCACGCAGCCGTTACATCTTCTTCTCGAGCAAGGCCAAGAAGGAAGGCTACGAGCAGATCGCGGGTGTCTTCGCCGAGACTGCCGAGCAGGAGAAGGAGCACGCCGAGCGTTTCTTCAAGTTCCTCGAGGGCGGCGACGTGGAGATCACGGCGAGCTACCCCACCGGCCCGATCGGCACCACGGCCGAGAACCTGCTGGCCGCAGCCAAGGGCGAGAAGGAGGAGTGGGACGTCCTCTACCGCGAATTCGCCAAAGTCGCCGAGGAGGAGGGCTTCATCGAGATCGCCACGGCCTTCAAGATGATCTCCACCGTCGAGGCCGAGCACGAGCGCCGCTACCTGAAGCTGCTGAGCCGCCTCACGGACGGTAATTTCTTCAAGCGCGACGGCAAGATCTGGTGGCAGTGCCGCAACTGCGGTTTCGTCATCGAGGCCGAGGAGGCTCCCAAGCTCTGCCCCGCCTGCAAGCATCCGCAGGCTTACTTCGAACCCAAGAAGGAGAACTATTAATCTCCTCCGGGACAAAAGCACGGCGCAGGGACGCGGCTCAGGCCATGTCCCTGCGTTTTTTATTTACGGCCGCCGCTCATCCCGGCGGCTTTCCTTTTTGCGGAGGGGCGGAACGGGCCGGGATGTCCTGCGGTGCCCTTTCCCGGGGCAGCGGTTCACACCGGAAACAGGGATCGGTAATGGAATATGGCGGCGAATTGCCGGCGCTGCGACATATTAGCACAACAAGCGACAAATTGAGACCCGATAATTTGCTGCGTTTCCTACTTTTGCCCTGTCATTTCAAATACATTATTATGATGAAACCTTTACACAATGAAACCGACGCGGCGGCGCTCCCGTCACGGAATCTCGGAAGGCACCTGCTCAGGTGCTGCGCGTTTTGCCTGGCGTTGGCGGTCTCCGTGCCCGCATCGGCACAGTGGCGCGTCGGCCTTACGGCGGGCTATTCCCGCAATACGTTGGACATGGATACGGGGTATGCGTACGACCTGCGCTACGAAGCCCGCGACGGCTTCACGGTCGGCATTCCCGTGCAATACGATTTCCGCGACTGGTTCGGCCTGCGTGCCGACCTGGTCTTCGTACAGAAGGGGCAGAAGATGCACCGCACGGACACCTACAATGCGATCCATACCGATACGCGCAACAACTACCTGCAACTGCCCGTCATGGCGAGCTTTTCGTTCGGCGGGGAGCGCCTGCGCGGGTTCCTCAATGCGGGCGGTTACGTCGGCGGCTGGCTGTCGAGCCACCGGAAGGGCGTGACGCATCGATTCTTCTCGGACGAAAACGACAACAAAAACGGGGTTGTCGTCCCGGAGAACCGTTATGAATTCGATGAGAAAGTACCTTTCGACTCCCGCCGTGACAACCGTTTCGAAGCCGGTCTGGTCGGGGGTGTGGGCGTAAGCTACCGCGTAGCGCCCCGTGTCGAGCTGCAGGCCGAGGGACGCTGCTACTATGCGCTGACCGACATGCAGAAGGATTATATGAAATTCCGCGTACCGCGCTACAACACGACATTCGTCGTGCAGGTCGGATGTAGCATCATCTTAGGTAAAACCGATAAATAAACGATTATGAAACGTATATACATATTTGCATTGCTGGTTTTCCTGGCTGCCGCACTTCCTTCCTGCCGCAAGGATGCCCCCGAACTGATGAATCCCGGCGAAACACAGTTGTACCAGATGCCGTCGCAGATGTTCAAGGTTTTCTGGCACGGGATGAACAACTCCTACGGGTTCTGGGATATCGACCCGACCGACTGGGATCGGGTCTATGACGAATACCTGCCCCTTTTCGAGGCGCTGGACGGGACTGACGCCGAAACCGAAGAAGAGGAGGCGGAATTGGCCGGTACGATGCAGACGCTTTATACGCAGATATGCGGAAAGCTTATCGACCACCATCTCTCCATCACCTTTTACCCGAAATCGGAGTATGAGTTTGCCGTATCACCCGGTTATCTCGATATCAGCGCGCGCGATTATTTCCATGACGCGATCATCGGGAATATCATTCCGGCATGTATCGAGGCCAACAGGCAGGCCGGGCGAATCGAGGAGTTCGTGCAGGGACGGTATGAGGTCGAGGGCGACAGCGACAATATGGCTGCCATATCGTATAAGATCGACGGTGTCATATATTTACGTTTCTCGGAATTCGGTTTCCGGAGCGTGCTTCAGAAAGATCCCGGGGGACCTGTGGAACAGGTGCTCAGGAACTACCAGCGGATGATCCTCGAAACGCCCGACATCAAGGGTGTGATCATCGACGTGCGCGACAACGGTGGCGGCCTCCTGGCCGACATGCAGGAGGTTCTCGCGCCCATGATCGACACCGATCTGTTGATCGGTTATACCCGCGTAAAAGAAGGGCTGGGCAGGCTCGACTACGGCCCGTGGGTGCCGTGCATCGTTTCCCCGGCTGAAAACCACCGCAAGGTCGAAGCCCCCATCGTCGTGCTTGCCAACCTCCATTCGGTAAGCATGTCCGAGATGACATGCATGGCCGTGTCCGTGCTTCCGAACGGCTGTGTCGTGGGCGAACGCACGTTCGGCGGTACCGGGCCGCTCTACGGGGATTACAAGTTCGCATACAGCGGCGCCTGGGAGAATTCGGTAGTGAGCGTATACGGTTCGACGGCCGTGATGAAAGATGCCCGCGGCAAGATACACGAGGGCGTAGGCATCGTCCCCCATATCGAGGTGCTTCAGACCCCCGAGGTCGAGGCCGAGATGCGCAGCGGCGTAGACCCGCAGCTCGAACGGGCGCTGGAATACATCCGCACCGGGAAATGACCGCGGCTGTCCGCATGACGTTACGGGGGAGGTGCCATACGGCGCCTCCCCTGCCGTTTGCGGGCGGGGTATGCCCCGCCCTTTGCCGCCGTTTCGTGCGGGGATGCGGCGGATGCGGAGAGAGGCATTCGGAGGGGGCGTCCTGCCGGGGAACGGGCGGCGGCCCAAAAATCTTCGCGTATGGCGGAAGATTGCGGAATCTTTACTATCTTTGCCGGATAGGAAAATCCGAATAACGAATACGATATGGCAGACGAAAAAATCATCTTTTCGATGGTGGGCGTTTCGAAGACGTTTACCAACCAGAAAAAGGTTCTCAACAACATCTACCTCTCATTCTTCTACGGCGCCAAGATCGGCATCATCGGCCTGAACGGCTCGGGTAAGTCGACGCTGATGAAGATCATCGCCGGGCTGGACAAGAATTTCCAGGGCGAAGTGGTCTTCTCGCCCGGTTACACGGTGGGATACCTTGAACAGGAACCCCGGCTCGACGACTCGAAGACCGTCCGCGAGGTGGTCGAAGAGGGCTGCGCCGCGACCGTGGCGCTGCTCAAGGAGTACGAAGAGATCAACATGAAACTCTGCGAGCCGATGGACGACGAGCAGATGGCCCGGCTCATCGAGCGCCAGGGCGAGTTGTACGAACAGATTGACCAGGTCAACGGCTGGGAGCTGGACAGCGTGCTGGAACGCGCCATGGACGCCCTGCGCTGCCCCGACCCCGACCAGTCGGTGAAGGTGCTCTCGGGCGGTGAGCGCCGCCGCGTGGCGCTGTGCCGCCTGCTGTTGCAGCAGCCTGACGTGCTGCTGCTCGACGAGCCCACGAACCACCTCGACGCCGAGTCGATCGACTGGCTCGAACAACATCTGCAGCAGTACAAGGGCACGGTGATCGCCGTGACCCACGACCGCTATTTCCTCGACAACGTGGCGGGCTGGATCCTGGAGCTGGATCGCGGCGAGGGCATCCCCTGGAAGGGCAACTACTCGGGCTGGCTCGACCAGAAGACCACCCGCATGGCCATGGAGGAGAAGCAGGAGTCGAAGCGCCGCAAGACCCTCGAGCGCGAGCTGGAGTGGGTGCGCATGTCCCCCTCGGGGCGCCATGCCAAGTCCAAGGCGCGTCTGTCGGCCTACGACAAGATGATGAACGAGGACACGAAGCAGAAGGAGGAGAAGCTCGAAATATTCATCCCCAACGGCCCGCGCCTGGGCGACGTGGTGATCGAGGCGCACGACGTGTCGAAGGCTTTCGGCGACCGCGTGCTGTACGAACACCTGGAGTTCTCGCTGCCGCCGGCCGGTATCGTGGGCGTCATCGGGCCCAACGGTACGGGCAAGACCACCCTCTTCCGCATGATCATGGGGCTGGAGGAGCCCACGAGCGGTTCGTTCCGCGTGGGTCCGACCGTCAAGCTGGCCTATGTGGATCAGCAGCACAAGTCGATCGACCCCGAAAAGACCGTCTACGAGGTGATCTCGGGCGGCGCCGACCTCATCATGCTCGGCAACCGGCAGGTGAACGCCCGGGCCTACGTGGCGCGCTTCAACTTCTCGGGCGCCGACCAGGAGAAGAAGTGCGGCATGCTCTCGGGCGGCGAACGCAACCGCCTGCACCTGGCGCTGGCGCTCAAGGAGGAGGGCAACGTGCTGCTGCTGGACGAGCCGACCAACGACATCGACGTCAATACGCTGCGTGCGTTGGAGGAGGGCCTCGAGAACTTCGCGGGCTGTGCCGTGGTGATCTCGCACGACCGCTGGTTCCTCGACCGCATCGCCACGCACATCCTCTCGTTCGAGGGCGACTCGAAGGTGGTCTTCTACGAGGGTTCGTACAGCGAATACGAGGAGTGGAAGAAGGCGCAGGGCGGCGACGTGCAGCCCCACCGCGTGAGGTACAAGAAGCTGATGGAATAATACCGGGTACTCCGGCCAACGATAGAACTCCGGCGCAGGAGTATAAAGTCTGCATTCGCTCTGATGGCACAAAAACCGTCCATACCCAAAGGTACGCGCGACTTCTCCCCGGCGGAGATGATGCGCCGCCAGTATATTTTCGATACGATCCGGGGCGTGTTCCGCACCTACGGCTTCGCGCCGCTCGAAACCCCCTCGATGGAGAACCTTTCGACCCTGCTGGGCAAATACGGCGACGAGGGCGACAAGCTCCTCTTCAAGATACTCAACTCGGGCGACTACGCCGCCGGCTTGTCCGGCGACGAGGTGCGGCAGGCGTTGAAAATCTGCGAGAAGGGGCTCCGTTACGACCTCACGGTGCCGTTCGCGCGCTATGTCGTACAGCACCAGGGCGAACTGACGTTCCCCTTCAAGCGCTACCAGATCCAGCCCGTATGGCGCGCCGACCGGCCGCAGAAAGGCCGTTACCGCGAATTCTACCAGTGCGACGTCGACGTGATCGGCACCCGCTCGCTGCTGTGCGAGGTCGAACTGGTCGAGATCGTCGAGCGCGTGTTCCGGGCGCTGGGCATCCGCGTGGCGCTGAAGATGAACAACCGCAAAATCCTGTTCGGCATCGCCGAGGCGATCGGCCATGCCGACATGATGATGGACATCACCGTCGCCATCGACAAGCTCGAAAAGATCGGGCTGGACAACGTGAAGGCCGAGCTGCTGGAGCGCGGGCTGAGGCAGGAGGCGGTCGACAAACTGCAACCGATACTCGAACTGAGCGGCGACAATGCGCAAAAACTCATGAAATTGCGTGAGGTGCTGGCTGTTTCCGAAACCGGACTGAAAGGCATCGAGGAAATGGAAACCGTGTTGGGCTATGTGGAGCGTCTGGGGATCGGGCTCGACGTGGAGCTCGACCTCTCGCTGGCACGCGGATTGAACTACTATACGGGGGCGATCTTCGAGGTCAAGGCGCTCGACTTCGCCATCGGCTCGATCTGCGGCGGCGGACGCTATGACGACCTGACCGGCATCTTCGGCATGCCCGACATGTCGGGCGTGGGCATTTCGTTCGGCGCAGACCGGATCTACGACGTAATGACGGGGCTGGGGCTCTTCCCCGAGGAGGTCAACTTCTCGACGCGGGTATTCTTCACCAACCTCGGGCAGGAGGAGCAGGCCGCGGCGCTCGGGTTGCTCCGTGAGCTGCGCGATGCGGGCGTCGCCGCTGAGATTTACCCCGACTGCGGCAAGATGAAGAAGCAGATGGAGTATGCCAACCGCCGGGGCATCCCCTACGTGGTGATCGTCGGCTCGCAGGAGCTGGAGGCGAAGGCCGCCACGGTGAAGGACATGCGCTCGGGCGAACAGCGGCAGGTGCCGTTCGGCGAGCTGGCGGAGTATCTTAAATAAGACTTTAAATAAACTACAAAATAAACTATGCGAAAGCTTTTTGCATTTATATCGGTTCTTTTCGTCCTGCCCCTTGCGGCGCAGGATGCCGGGGCTGTGCGGCAGTTGCAGAAGCTGACGCAGGTTTACCGTTACCTGAACGGGTTGTACGTCGACGAGGTGGACATGCAGCCGTTGGTCGAGAGCGCCATCACCGGGATGCTCGAAGACCTCGACCCCCATTCGGCCTATATCGGGGCCGACGAGATGAAGGGCGTGCAGGAGAGCTTCGAAGGGGAGTTCAGCGGCATCGGCGTAGAATTCAACATCCTGCGGGACACGGTCATCGTGGTCAATACGATCGTCGGGGGCCCGGCCGAGCGCGTCGGGGTGCAGCCCAACGACCGTATCGTGCGCATAGACACGCTGGATGCCGTGGGGTTCAAGCAGACGGACGTCCCCAAGTACCTGCGCGGTAAGACTGGCTCGAAGGTTGAGATCGACGTCGTGCGCCAGGGCGAGCCGGAACCGCTCCATTTCGTGATCGTGCGGGACAAGATTCCGCTCAACACTGTGGACGCCGCCTATATGGCCGCCGACGGCGTGGGGTATGTCAAGGTCAACCGCTTCGGCCGCACGACGATGCCGGAGTTCCGCGAGGCGTACCGGAAACTCGGGAAACCCGGGGCGCTGATCCTCGACCTGCGCGGCAACGGCGGCGGGCTGCTCGACCAGGCGGTCGAGATGGCCGGTTTCTTCCTGCCGCGCGGCGCCCTGATCGTCTCGACCGAGGGGCGTGCCGTGCCGCCCATGTCGTTCAGCGCGCCGGTCAACGGCGACGACCTCGGGGGAAGGCTGGTGGTGCTGATCGACGAAAATTCGGCTTCGGCGAGCGAGATCGTCGCCGGTGCCGTGCAGGATTGGGATCGGGGCATCGTCGTCGGCCGCCCGAGTTTCGGCAAAGGGCTGGTGCAGCGCCAGATCGGACTGGGGGACGGCTCGGCCGTACGCATCACCGTGGCCCGTTACCACACCCCTTCGGGGCGCGTCATCCAGCGGCCCTACGAGAAGGGCAAGCGCCGCGAATACTACCTCGACCACCTGCGCCGCTATGACGACCCGGTGCGCGATTCGCTCGATGCCGGGGCGCCGGAGTACCGCACTCTGCGTACGGGGCGCACGGTCTACGGCGGGGGCGGCATCCGCCCCGACGTCCTGGTCGGAGCCGATACGGCCGGGTTCTCGGCCTACTATGCCAACCTGATCCGCCGCGGCGTGGTCAACGAATACGTCATTTCCTATATGGATCGGGAGCGTGCCGCACTGGAGAAGGCCTACCCCACGTTCGAGGAGTTCGACAAGGGGTTCGAGGCCGGCGATGCGATGCTCGAAGGGCTTACCGGGCTGGGCGGACAGCGCGGTGTGGAGTTCGACGAGCAGGGCTTCGCAGCCTCGACGCCGCTGATGCGCATACAGCTCAAGGCGCTCGTGGCGCAGCGGCTTTTCGATACGGCGGCATTCTACCGGGTGATGAACCCGGCGCAGAACGAGGCCTACCGCCGCGCCGTGGAGATACTCGCCGATTGGGAGCACAAGGGGGAATCCCTGCTGGCGCCGGAAGATTAGGAGGGGATTTTTTTGGATTGCACGTTTATTTTGCTTATATTCGTTCAACCTAAAATAACCCAAACCTACTGCGCCATGACACCCCACCAACCATACCGCCGGGATGCGGAAGAATATGGAGACCAGATTCTTTCCAAAGCCGTGAAAGCCGGCCGCCGCACTTATTTCTTCGATGTGCGTGCCACGCGCGGCGACGACTATTTCCTGACGATCACCGAGAGCCGCAAGATGCAGAACCCCGACGGGAGTTTCTCGTACGACCGGCACAAGATTTTCCTCTACAAGGAGGATTTCGCCAAATTCTCCGAAGGGCTGTCCGAGGCCGTCGATTTCATCCGCCGCAGCAAGCCCGAATTTTTCGAGCGCAAGCCCGAACCCGTGGAAGGGTGACGCCGCCGGAGGAATCCCCGACGTGAAAAACAGGTGCGCGATTATGGAATTTTCCGTAATCGTGCACCTGTCGTTTAGCAGATTCCCGCAATTTCGTTATATTTGTGGGCTAAATACCGATGATATGAAATTTACACAATATCTGCTGCTTGCAGCGAAGGGCTGCGCCATGGGCATGGCCGATGTGGTTCCCGGTGTATCGGGAGGGACGATCGCCTTTATTTCGGGCATCTACGAGGAGTTGATCGAGTCGATCAAGAGCGTGAACGGCACCGCCCTGCGGCTGCTCGGCACGTTGCGTCTGAAGGAGTTCTGGCGCCACGTCAACGGCCGTTTCCTGTTGCCCGTGCTGATCGGGATCGGGATCGCCATCTTCTCGCTGGCGCGGCTGATGACTTACCTGCTCACGCACCACCCGATTGCCATCTGGTCGTTCTTCTTCGGGCTGATCGTCGCCTCGGCGCTGCTCGTGGCCAGGCAGATCGGGCACTGGAACGTCCGGACTGTCGCCGCATGCCTGGTCGGCGCGGCCGCCGCATGGTGGATCACCATCGCCACGCCGACCGAGACCCCCGACACGTGGTGGTTCATCATGCTGTCGGGCGCCATCGCCATCTGCGCCATGATCCTGCCCGGCATTTCGGGCGCCTTCATCCTGCTCCTGCTGGGCAAGTACCAGTTCATCATGCAGGCCGTGGGCGACCTGAATATCCCGGTCATCGTGATCTTCGTCGTGGGCGCCGTGGCGGGCATCATCAGCTTTTCGCACCTGCTGTCGTGGCTGCTCAAGCACTGGCACGATGTGACGGTGGCGGTGCTGATGGGTTTCATGGTCGGCTCGCTCAACAAGGTGTGGCCGTGGAAAGAGGTCGTCGAAACCTACACCGACAGCCACGGCAAGATCATGCCGCTCGTCGAGAGCAACGTCGCGCCCGGCCGTTTCGAGGCCCTCACGCAGCAGGATGCACTGCTCGCGGAGGCCATCGTACTCTGCATCGTGGGATTCCTGGCGATTTACTGCATCGAACTCGCGGCGCGCATCGTCGTCAAAAAACAGGAGGAATAGCCATGCGGCGTTTCGGACTTATCGGCCGGCCGCTGGGGCACTCCGCCTCGGCAGCCTATTTCGCGGCGAAATTCGAACGCGAGGGGATTGCCGACTGCACCTACACCCTCTACGAACTGCCCGAAATCGGGGCGCTGGAGCGCCTGCTGGCGGAGACTCCCGACCTGTGCGGCTTCAACGTCACGATCCCCTACAAACGCGAGGTCATGGCGCTGCTCGACGACCTGTCGCACGATGCGCGGCTGGTCGGCGCCGTGAACTGCGTGCGCCGTACGGCAGACTCACGCCTCGTGGGACACAATACCGATGTCATCGGCCTGCGGGCCGCCTTCGACTGCCTGCTCGGGGGCGAACAGCCCTCGCATGCCCTCGTACTGGGTACGGGTGGGGCATCGCAGGCCGTGCAGTATGTGCTCGCCGAGCGGGGCATCCCGTTCGACCTCGTGTCGCGCGACGCCGCAAAGGGCAACTACACCTACGACAACCTGCCGTGCGAGGCCGTGGAGCAGAGCCGCCTCATAGTCAACGCATCGCCCGTGGGAACCTACCCCGCCGTCGATGCCGCGCCGCGAATCCCCTACGGCTACCTTACGCCCGGGCACTACCTGCTCGACCTGGTATACAACCCGCCCCTGACCCGGTTCCTCGACCTGGGGCGCCAGCGCGGGGCGCGCATACTCAACGGCGAGGTGATGTTCCGCCGGCAGGCCGAGGCTTCGTGGCGGATATGGAACGAATAAACCTTAAAACGAAGGGCATATGAAACGTACAGCGATCTTATTGGCGGCACTGGCCCTGTGGTGCGGTGCCGCGGCGCAGCAGACCCAGCCGCCCCGTTTCCAGGGCGCCGATGCCAAACGCTTCATGGCAAGGCTGATGGGCGAAACCGAGAAATTGGCGATAGAGAAGCAAATCCCGGCGTCGGAGCTTTCGCCGCAGGTCGTGGTCGCCTTTACGGTGGACACGGCGGGACGGGTGGACGGGTGGCGTTTCCTGGACAATACCTGTCAGGGACGCGACAAATGCGATGCCGAGCCCGCGACGGAGCGTACGAAGCAGCTCGTGACCGAGGCGTTGGGGCGCCTCGAAGCGTGGACGCCGGCCCGGAAGGACGGTCTGCCCGTAAGTTATACCTGGCGGCTGACGATGCGCCTTCCGGTGGAGAAGATCGCCAAGCGGCAGGAGGCCGACCCGTTGCTGTTCATGGGCGGCGACCCCGACGAGACTTTCCACGAATGGGCGCGGGTGCGGCTGCGTTACGACGAGCGGTTCTCCTCGCGCGGCGTGGCCGGGCTGGTGCATGTGCGTTTCTACATCGAACCGGACGGGAAGGTCACGATCGGCGAGGTGCTCTCGTCGCCCGACGAGAAACTCACCCGGGAGGTCATCCGCGTCATCAAAGCCAGCAAAGGCCACTGGGTGCCCCGCCGCGTGCGCGGCGTGCCGCAGCGGACAGCCTACGAGTACCGGATCAATTTCACCTGACCCGTGCGGCGCCGGACTGCGTGCCGCGTAAAATCGAAAAGGGTGTACGTGCAACCTGCACGTACACCCTTTTCGATGCATGGCCTTCCCGGACGCGATGCCGGTACGCGCCGTTCCGAACAGCCCTCCGCTGCCGCCGGCAGCCTGCCTGACGCGGAGTGAGGCGCGCCGTTTTTATCTGTGCTGAAGCATCGCCCTGGCCTTCTCGGCGTCCTCGGGACGCACGACGACCTGTGCGGGCATGGTGCCTATGGGGTAAATGGCCGACATATATTCGTTGCGGATCATCGACCAGATCCCTGCGCTGTCGAGCATGGATTTCGCGATCTCGGCTTCTGTGATGGTGTTGTATTCCGCCAATACAACCATGGTTTCGTCTTGCATAATCTCTCGGTTTTTGTTGGATACCTAAAGTTAGGAATTTTGTTGATAAAATGCAAGAGCCCTGCCACGAATTCTGCGGAAATATCCCTATCTTTGTTGTGCGATAAATTTGAAGAGTTACGACCATGCCTGAATTCGTCCATCTGCACGTACATACCCAATATTCGATCCTCGACGGCGCCGCGGCCATCAAGCCGCTCATCAAACGCGCCAAAGCATTGGGGATGAATGCCATCGCCATCACCGACCACGGCAACATGTACGGTGTCAAGAATTTCCACGACACCGCTACGGACGCCGGGGTGAAGCCGATCCTCGGCTGTGAGGTCTACGTGGTGAAAAACCGTTTCGAGAAGGACAAGGACGAGAAGGCCGGCGACCACCTGATCCTGCTGGCCAAGAACCTCGAAGGCTACCACAACCTCTGCAAGATGGTCTCCTACTCGTTTACCGAGGGGTTCTATTACAAGCCGCGCATCGACAAGCAACTGCTCGAACAGTACCACGAAGGGCTGATCTGCTGCTCGGCATGTCTGGGCGGCGAGGTGCCCCAGGCCATCATGCACAACGACATGGAGGAGGCCGAGCGCGTGGTGCAGTGGTTCAAGGGGGTCTTCGGCGACGACTATTACCTCGAATTGCAGCTGCATCCCTCGGGCGACCCGCAGAAGGATGCGGACGTCTACGAGAACCAGTTGCGGGTGAACAAGGCGCTGCTGGAGCTGGCCGCCAAGTTCGGCGTGAAGTACATCTGCTCCAACGACGTGCACTTCATCCTCGCGGAGGATGCCGTGGCGCACGACCACCTGATATGCCTCAATACGGGGCGCGACCTGGACGACCCGAACCGTATGCGTTACACGTTCCAGGAGTACCTCAAATCACCCGAGGAGATGGCCGCGCTGTTCCCCGACCACCCCGAGGCACTGGCCACGACGCTCGAGATCGCTGCCAAATGCGAGGATTACAAGCTCACGCACGCCCCTCTGATGCCGAACTTCCCGCCGCCGGAGGATTTCAAGATCGACCTCGCGGAGCTCCGCGAATCCTTCGTCAAGAAGATCGAGGACGCGGAGTTGCTGGCCAGGATCGGCGCCTGTGCGTCGGTCGAAGAGCTGGAGCGGCTCGTCGCCCATGACAAGGAGCTGTCGGACAGGCTGATGGTCGCCAAGCAATATTGCTACCTCGTAGACCTCACCTACAAGGGCGCGCACCGTCGTTACGGCGAGGTGCTGGACGAGAAGGTCGAGCAACGGCTCAAATACGAGCTGGATACGATCGAGTGGATGGGTTTCCCGGGCTACTTCCTGATCGTGTGGGACTACATCCGCGCCGCCCGCGAAATGGGGGTCTCGGTGGGCCCCGGCCGTGGTTCGGCCGCTGGTTCGGTGGTCGCCTACTGCCTGAAGATCACCAATATCGACCCGCTGAAATACGACCTGCTGTTCGAGCGTTTCCTCAACCCCGAGCGTATCTCGCTGCCCGATGTCGACGTCGACTTCGATGAGGACGGCCGCGCCGACGTATTGCGCTACTGCGTGCAGAAATACGGCCAGAAGCGCGTTGCCCAGATCGTGACGTTCGGCACCATGGCGCCCAAGATGGCCATCAAGGACGTTGCCCGTGTGCAGAAGCTCGCCCTCTCGGAGAGCGACCGCCTGTCGAAACTGGTGCCCGACAAGATCACCCCCGACAAGAAACACGGCGAGACGCCGTTCGATTTCGTATACAAGGAGTCTCCCGAACTGGCCGCCGAGCGCGAGTCGCCCAACCAGCTGATACGCAATACGCTCAAGTACGCCGAGAAACTCGAAGGCTCGATCCGCCAGACGGGCGTGCACGCCTGCGGCGTGATCATCGGCCAGGACGACCTCGAGAAGTTCGCGCCGATGGCCATTGCCAAGGATGCCGAGCTGAACGTGGTTGAATTCGAGGGCAAGGAGGTCGAGAGCGTCGGCCTGATCAAGATGGACTTCCTGGGGCTGCGTACGCTGTCGATCATCAAGGACGCCGTGGAGAATGTCAAGGCGGTGCACGGCGTGGACGTGGACATCGACGACATCCCGCTGGACGACGCCCAGACCTACGAGGTCTTTGCACGCGGCGATACCACCGGCCTGTTCCAGTTCGAGTCCCCGGGCATGAAGAAGCACCTGCGCAACCTCAAGCCCAACCGTTTCGAAGACCTGATCGCCATGAACGCCCTCTACCGTCCGGGCCCGATGGAGTACATTCCCAATTTCATCGCCCGCAAGCACGGGCAGGAGCCGGTGACCTACGAGATCGCCGACATGGAGGAGTACCTGAGCGACACCTACGGCATCACGGTCTACCAGGAGCAGGTCATGTTGCTGTCGCAGAAGCTCGCCGGGTTCACGGGCGGCGAGGCCGATACGCTGCGTAAGGCCATGGGTAAGAAGAAGCGCGATGTGCTGGACAAGATGAAGCCCAAGTTCATCAACGGCTGTAAGGAGCGCGGGCACGACGAGAAGATATGCGACAAGATATGGGGCGACTGGGAGGCGTTCGCATCCTATGCCTTCAACAAGTCGCACTCGACCTGCTATGCCTACGTGGCCTACCAGACCGGTTACCTGAAGGCGCACTACCCTTCGGAGTTCATGGCGGCGCTGCTGAGCCGAAACCTGGCGGACATCAAGCAGCTGACGCTCTACATGAACGAGTGCAAGCGCATGGGCATCCGGGTGCTGGGGCCCGACATCAACGAGTCGATGCGCACCTTCTCGTCTAACAAGTCCGGCGACGTGCGTTTCGGGCTGGGGGCCGTGAAGGGTGTCGGCGAAGCCGCCGTGGAGAGCATCATCGCCGAACGCAACGCCAACGGCCGCTTCAAGGACATATACGACCTGATGGAGCGCGTGAACTTCACGGCCGTGAACCGCAAATGCTTCGAGAACCTGGCCTATGCCGGCGGGTTCGATTCGATATCGGGCTTCCACCGGGGCAAGTTCTTCGGGGCGGATGCACGCGACAATACGGGCATCACCTTCATCGAACAGCTGATGCGTTACGGACAGCGTTTCCAGGCCGAGAAGAACAACGCCCAGCAAAGCCTGTTCGGAGGCGGCGGGCAGGTGGACATCCAGCGCCCCGTGCTGCCGGCGTGCGCCGACTGGACGCAGCTGGAGACCCTTGCCAAGGAGCGCGAGATGATCGGCCTTTACCTGTCGGCACACCCGCTGGACGACTATAAGGTCATCATCAACCACATGTGCAAGACCCAGCTCACGGAGCTGGAGAACCTCGATCCCTTCAAGGGGCAGGAGATCGCCGTGGCGGGCATGGTCGTGAGCGTGCAGAACCTGATGACCAAAACCGGCAAGCCGTGGGGCAAGTTCGTGCTGGAGGATTACAACGGCACGCACGAATTCGCGCTGTTCGGCAAGGACTACGAGAATTTCCGCAAATACCTCTTTGCGGATTATTTCCTCTTTATCCGCGGCCGCGTGCAGCCCAAGCCCTATAACGACAAGGAGCTGGAATTCAAGATCATCTCGATGGTGCAGCTCTCGGAGATGCGCGACACGATGATCAAGGAGATGCATGTGCAGCTGCCCGTGCAGGAGGTGACGCAGGAGCTGATCCGCGACCTGTCGGAACGTGTCCGCGAAGCTCGGGGCGAAACCCTGTTCCGGGTCAATGTCTACGACCGCGACGCGCATGTCTCGCTGAGCCTCTTCTCGAAAAGCTATAAGGTGAGCCTCACGCAGTCGCTGGTAGGCTATTTGGAGGACAACGACATAAAGTATTCGATCGCATAAACTATACAAACAATTAAAAACCTTGTAATTATGGCTTTAGCAATCACAAAGGAGAATTTTCAGGAAGTACTTTCGTCAGAGCTGCCCGTCGTCATCGACTTCTGGGCCGAATGGTGCGGTCCCTGCCGCATGGTAGCCCCCATCGTGGACGAGCTCGCCACCGAGTATGAGGGCCGCGTCCTGATCGCCAAGTGCGACGTGGAGGAGAACGATGAGATTACGGCGAAATACGGCGTGCGCAACATCCCCACCATTATCTTCCTCAAGGGCGGGGAACTGGTGGACAAGCAGGTCGGTGCCGCATCGAAGGATGCGCTGGTCGCCAAGATCGAAAAGCTGCTCTAAGATGCTGCGCAGCATAGCGTGGCATGGAATGCGGGCCGTGGAGTTTTCGAAAGGGGACTACGCGGCCCTGCTGGTTCCGGACATGGGCGCCAACCTCGTGCGGCTGGCCGACACGCGGCGCGGCATCGAAATCCTGCGTGCACCCGCCGGGGATGAGGTCGAAGAGTTCCGGCGGCGCCCGCATGTGTTCGGACTGCCGATCCTCTTCCCGCCCAACCGCATTGCCGACGGGCAATACACGTTCGACGGGCGCACCTACCGCTTCCCGATCACCGACGCGAAAGGAGGCCACTATCATCACGGCATTCTCAAGAGCCAGCCTTTCGCCGTGTCGAAGGCGTGGGAAACCGCGGACGAGGTGCTGGTCGAATGCCGTTACTATTCGAATGCGGGGAACGATGCGATATTCCGCGATTTCCCGCACGAGTTCAAGTGCAAGATCGTATACCGCCTCACGGCCGGCGGGCTGGAACAGGAGGTGATGTTCGCCAACCGCAGCAAGGAGCCGATGCCCGTCGGCGTGGGGTTCCATACGCCGATGCGGATTCCCTTCGCCGGAGGGGCGGCAGGCGATTACGTGATGCGTGCGGCGATTGGAGAACAAGTTGAGCTGAGCGGACGTAACATCCCGACCGGCCGCAAGTTGCCGTTGTCGGAGAAATTTGCCCGGCTGCGCGGCGCAGGGTTGCAGGTAACGGACTGCGACCCGATCGAGGCGGCTTTCACGGTGCGCGAGATCGAGGTGGACGGCAAGCCGTTCCGCGGCGCATTGGTCGAGAACCTGCGCACGGGCGTCCGTACCTGCTACGAGGTGGACGGGCAGACGACCTGCTGGACGATCTGGAACAACGGCGGCAAGGTTCCCTACTGCTGCCCCGAGCCGCAGTCGTGGACGACCAACGCCCCGAACATGCCCGACCCCGAAGCCGAAGGTTTCCGGTCGATCGCCCCGGGCGGGACGTGGAGCATGAAATTCCGGTTGTACGCCAAATAGTTGTTGTTCCGGAATCCGGAACCGTGTCCGATGAAAACGGGCGCCGCAAGGTTCATACCGACCTGCGGCGCCCGTTTTTCGGGGATTATCGGGGTGTCGGATGCCGGCATGGATGAATTCGGAGCCGATCCGGTTCATGGGGGCGGGACGCGGGCAGCCTCCGGCTCGACGGACGAGCGGACGGCCGCCGGGCATTGCCGCAGCACCCCGGCTGCGTTCTCCCGGATTGTTTTTAGCGGGGCGGGGGCTCAGAATCGTTCTTCGACGACCGTCTCCGACAGCGGTTTGCGCAGCAGCTCATGGCGGCCGGGGTCGGCCGGGATGCCGGCGCCGTAGCCCACGAGCAGGATATTCACCGGTTCGACATGCTCCGGCAGGTTGAATTCCGCGCGTACGGCTTCAGGTTTGAACATGCAGATCCACAGCGTGTCGAGTCCCAGCGACGCGGCGCAAAGCATCATGTGGTCGGTGACGATCGAAGCGTCGATGTCGCCGATCACCTTGCCGTCGTATTTCCGCTCCCAGGCCTGGCCGGTATCGGCGCATACGATGATGGCGCAGGGCGCCCCGAAATCGCGCGTGCAGCGTGCCAGGCGGGCCATGCCTTCTTCGGAACGCACGACGATGAGCCGCTGGGGCTGGCGGTTGGCGCCCGTGGGGGCCACGCGGCCGGCTTCGAGGATCGTGTCGAGTTTTGCCTGTTCGACCTTTTGGGCCGTATATTTACGGCAGGCATACCGTTTCTTGGCTAACGAGAGGAAATCCATAGTTGGTCGTGTGTTTGAATCCGTCGTACAAATATAAGGCAAAACTCTCGCTGCGGCAACTTTTTTTCGGCATATGCTGTCATGCGCGACTGACAGTTTGGCAGGAATCGGGGGCTGGCACACGGTTTGTTGAAACTGGGGCAGAGACGAATCAAATTATAATACAACGATAAAACTATGAAAAACGGAAAAATCGGAGTGACGACGGAGAACATATTCCCCGTGATCAAAAAATTCCTTTATTCAGACCATGAGATTTTCCTGCGCGAGCTGATCTCCAATGCAGTCGACGCAACCCAGAAACTGAAGACCCTCTCGTCGATCGGCGAAATGAAGGGCGACCTGGGCGACCTGACGATCCGCGTTTCGGCGGACAAGGATGCCAAAACGCTGACCGTAACCGACCGCGGCATCGGCATGACGGCCGAAGAGGTCGACAAATACATCAACCAGATCGCTTTCTCGGGGGCCGAGGAGTTCATGGAGAAGTACAAGAACCAGGCGATCATCGGGCATTTCGGACTGGGTTTCTACTCGTCGTTCATGGTGGCCGACAAGGTGGAGGTCATTACGAAATCCTGGAAGGAGGGTGCCAAGACCGTGCGCTGGAGTTGCACCGGGACGCCCGAATTCGAAATGGAGGAGACCGACCAGGCGCATGACCGCGGTACGACCATCGTCCTGCACCTGTCGGAGGATGCGCTCGAATATGCCGAGGATTCGAAAGTCGAGGGGCTGCTGCGCAAGTACTGCCGTTTCCTGCCGATCCCGATTGCCTTCGGCAAGGTCAAGGAGTGGAAGGACGGCAAGTACGTCGACACGGACAAGGACAACGTCATCAACAACGTCGACCCGCTGTGGACGCGCAAGCCGGCCGACATTACCGAGGAGCAATACAAGGAGTTTTACCACGAGCTCTACCCCATGAGCGACGAGCCGCTGTTCTCGATCCACCTGAACATCGACTACCCGTTCCACCTGACGGGCATCCTCTATTTCCCGAAGATACACAACAACTTCGAGATCCAGAAGAACAAGATACAGCTCTATTCGAACCAGGTCTACGTGACCGACCAGGTCGAAGGCATCGTGCCCGAATACCTGACGCTGCTGCACGGCGTGATCGACTCGCCGGACATTCCGCTGAACGTGTCGCGGAGCTACCTGCAGAGCGATGCCAACGTAAAGAAGATCTCGAATTACATCACCCGCAAGGTCGCAGACCGGCTGCAGGAGCTGTTCAACACGATGCGCCCGGATTACGAGTCGAAATGGGACGACCTGAAGATCTTTATCCAGTACGGCATCCTCACCGACGAGAAGTTCGCCGAGAAGGCGCAGGACTTCATGCTCTGGAAGAACGTCGAGGGCAAGTATTTCACGCCCAAGGAGTATCTCGAGAAGGTAAAGGAGAACCAGACCGACAAGAACAAGACCGTTGTGCTGCTCTATGTGGACGACCCCGTGGAAAAACACACGTTCCTCGAAGCCGCCAGGGGCAAGGGCTACGACGTGCTGCTGATGGACGGCCAGCTTGACAACCACTACGTCAACTGGTACGAGTCGAAAAACAAGGAGACGCGTTTCGTGCGCGTGGACAGCGATGTGATCGACAAGCTCATCCAGAAGGAGGACAACATCAGGATGTCGCTCACCGAAGCGCAGCAGGAGTTGTTGCGCCCGGTATTCGAAAGCCAGATGCCCAAGGACGAAAAGATACACTACAACATTTCGTTCGAGGCCATGTCGCCCGACGAGGCGCCCGTGGTGATTACGCAGAACGAATTCATGCGCCGTATGAAGGAGATGGCCGCAGCGGGCGGCGGGGGCATGAGCCAGTTCTACGGGCAGATGCCCGACAACTTCACCATCGCGGTGAACGGCAACCACCCCATCGTCGCGGACATCCTCTCCGATGCCGAGAAGGCTTACGGCGACAAGCTGAAGTCCATCACTAAGAAGATCGACGCGGCCGTGGCCGAGGAGAACCGCTTCGAGGAGGTTACCAAGGGCAAGAAGGAGGAAGAGCTTACCACAGAGGAAAAGGCCATGCGCGAGGAGTTGTCGAAGAAGGTCGTCACGCTGCGCGATGAGCGCAACGAGCGGCTGCGCGAGATCGGCGGTGAAAACAAGCTCGTGAAGCAGATCATCGACCTGGCGTTGCTGACCAACGGGATGCTCAAGGGCAAGAGCCTGACGGATTTCATCCAGCGCTCGATTTCGCTGATCGAAAAGTAACGGGCAGGGGTTAATGAGGAGGGGGCTGCGCCGCAGGGTGCAGCCCCCTTTTATTTGCCGGCGGGCCGTAAAATACTTGTGCGGAAATAGTTGCGCAAAGGAATAAAGGGTTATATTTGTCATAACCTAAAACCCTGAGTTATGAGAAAACTGCTAACCTCCGGTGCGGTGGCGGTCGGGATGCTCCTTGCGTCGTGCACCCCGGCAAACCGTGTCGTCGAGAACCCCCTGATCGGAGCTGCCAACACCATGACGCTCGACTTTCCGAAAATAGAACTGAGCGACACGGCGACCGTGTTGCATGTCGATGCCTATTTCCGGCCGCACAACTGGATCCGCATCGACGCGGGTAGCTACCTGCTGGCCGACGGGCAGAAATATATGTTGCAGGGCAGCGAGGGTATCCTCCCCGATTCGCTCTTCTGGATGCCCGACTCGGGCGAAGCGTCGTTCGTGCTGAAATTCGGGCCGCTGCCGCGGGGAACGAAGTCGTTCGATTTCATCGAATCGGACTGCGACGACTGCTTCAAACTCTACGGGGTCGACCTGACGGGTAAGAAGGAGTATCCGCGTTATCCCGAGGGGTTACCCCGCGAACTGCGGAAGGCCCCCGAAGACGGCCCCGTTCCCGAACCGATACTCGCGGTGGGGACAACCACCGTGAACGTCCGCCTGCTGGGGTACCGCAGGGGAATGGCGAAGGAGGTCGCTATGTATGTCAATTCGCTGCTGAACGGGCAGGAAGAACATACGGCTGCCATCGACCCCGAAAGCGGCATGGCAACCCTGCGATTCGAACAGTACGGCACGGCCATGGCCTATGTTTCGTGCGGCCCGGTATTCGGGATGTGCTGGATTGCCCCCGGTGAAACGCTGGACATGTATGTCGATATGGGGGCAGGCGGCCGGGCCGTCGTGCAGCGCCGCGACAAGGAGCGCGAGCCTGCGCCCGGGCGCAAGCTCTATACGAGCGGGACGTATGCGGATCTCAATGCGCAGGTGGATGCGAGCGGCGGCAGCAGTATCCGCATGAACCTCTATTCGGGCGATTTCGCGGATTACCGCATGAGTGCCGACGAGTATACGCAGATGGTCGTGTCGAAATACGAAAGCCTGGCGGATAGCATCGCGCGCAGCCCGGTGTCCGGGATGATGAAGGAATTGTCCCTGCTCACGTTGCAGCAGGAGGCGCTGACTGCGATCTCGATGGGCGGATTCTTTTTGGCGCATAATTACCGCAGTGTAAACAATGAGTGGGACTACCGCGTCGAACCCGATTATGAGTTCGCCTCGCTGAAGCCCGAACACTATACGGCCGTCGCCGGGCTTTTCGACATCAATAACCTGAAATTGCTGATGGGAATAGACCTCTCCGATTATGTAAATGCGGTATCCCGCAGCTATACGGATGTCGAGTGGGCAGACCTTGTCCATGCGACGGACGGCATCGTCTACGACCTGCCCAAAGTCGTGGGGCTGCCGTCCAAGGCCGAGAACAACGCCCTTACGCAGGAAGACCTCGACCTGTTGCATTCGCTCAAGGAGCCGTTCTACGCCGAGGCCTGCGAGGCGATGCAGGCGCGTGTGCGCAAGGAGCTGGAGTCGGTGAAGGACGTCCGTATCGAAACGACGCCCGAGGTTGCCGTCGACAAGCTCTTCGATGCGATTGTTGCGCCCTACAAGGGCAAGGTGGTGTTCGTCGATTTCTGGAACACGTGGTGCGGCCCCTGCCGGGCTTCGATCAAAGCGAACGAGCCGCTCAAGAGCGGGGAACTGAAGAGCGACGACCTGGTGTGGATATACATCGCCAACGAGACCTCGCCGCTGGTCGCCTACAAGACCGGCATCGCCAAAATCGCGGGCAAGCATTACCGGCTCAACGACACACAGTGGAAATACCTTTGCGAGAAATTCCGGATCGACGGCATTCCGTCCTACGTGCTGGTCGACCGCGACGGCAGCTATAAGCTGCGTAACGACTTCCGCGACCACGACCTGATGAAAAAGACGCTCAAGGGGATGCTCGAATGACTTTGCGGGAGCCTGCCGGCCGTCGGGAACAGTTTTTCCCGCCACGAGTCGGCCCCGCTCCCCGGAAAGCCGGAATTCCGGATCCACGATTCCGGATCGACTAAAATATAAAAGGCCGTTCCTGCGAACGGCCTTTTATATTTCCCGGGTGGCAGACAGCCCGGTTTCACAGGTTCCGCGCAGAACGCGCTGCGAGGCGCGGTTATCCGGGTCGGTCTCGGCGGTGATCTGCCGGACTCCGGGCTGCTGCTTCGCCCATGCGCACAATGCCCGGACGGCTTCCGTCATGTAACCCTGTTTTTCAAAGGCCTTTTCCAGCCCGTAGCCGATCTCTACCCTTTCGTCGGCATCCGCCGCCCCTTTGAAGCAGGCCGATCCGGCAACGGCACCGCCATCCCGTAAGATCAGGAACCAGAAGGTGTGGAAGAGGTGATTGCCGGGGTCGGCGGCGGCAAGTGCGTGCTGCCCCTTGACGATCCGGCGGAAGTCGCCGCGCGGGCTTCCGGCTGTGCAGCGGCAATCCAGTTCCTTTCCCAGTGCCGGAATGTCATGCAGCCAGAGCCCCAGCTGCCGGGGTGTCAGCGGAACGATCCGGAGCCTTGCCGTCGTGAGAAGCATCGAAGTGTCGCGGCGGCCTCTACTCTTCCGTCCATTTGTCGGCGACCAGTTTCAGGAACCAGTCGGGGACGCGGCATGGGCGGCGCGTATCGCTGTGGATGAAGCCCAGTTGCGTCATGCCCGTATTGAGCAGCTCGCCTTTGCCGTTGTAGATTTCATAAAAGAAATTGATGCGTGCCGTGGGCAGCTCGCGGAGCATGATGCGCACGGTGAGCAGCTCGTCATAGTAGGCCTGGCGGTGGTATTTGGACTGCACCTCGAGGATGGGCATCATGATGCCCCGCTTCTCGACTTCGGCGAAGGACATGCCCAGATAGCGGAGCAGTTCGCTGCGTGCAGCTTCATAGTAACAGATGTAGTTCGAATGGTGGCAGATGCCCATCTGGTCGGTGTGCTTGTACCACACGCGGATTTGGCAATCGTAACTCAGCATGGTGCTTAAAAGGTTAGGACGGCACGCCCGTCGGGGCAGCCGTCGCGGATTATCAGATTTTGTGATGTGTCGACAGTCAGCCTTGCCGGCCGGCCGCCGATGCGGACTTGGTACGACCCTGCGGGCGGCAGGAGCTTGAGGGGGTCGTCGGTGCGGATGCGGCCGGCCGCCGCCGTCCCGATGACGAGGTAGGGATGCGACAACAGGCGGGCTGCACGGGCCATGTCGCCCTGCGCCACCAGGCGGCGGATGACGGTGGAGCTGACCTTTTCGGCGTCCACGTCGCATTCGCCGACTTCCACGACCTCCAGTCCGAAGCCGTGGCTGCCCAAATAGTCGTAACTGCCCTGCTTGTCGCGCCCGAAGCGGTGGTTGAAGCCCACGACCAGCGTTTCGGCGCCGATGCGCCCCACGAGGTAGTCGCGGATGAACGTGTCGGGCGCAAGGGCGCTGAATGCCTTGTCGAACGGGATGACGATCAGGTTGTCGATGCCCTGCTGGCCGAGCAGGTAAATTTTCTCTTCGAGCGAGGTCAGCAGCCGCAGGCCGTCGGCCCGGCCGAGCGTCACGCGGGGATGGGGTTCGAACGTGAGTACGACGCTCTCGCCGCCCTGTGCGCGGGCCCTCCCGGCAACGGTACGCAGCAGGGCCAGGTGCCCGCTGTGCACGCCGTCGTACGATCCGACGGTCACCGTCGGACGGACGAAATGCGGAAGTGCATCGAACCCGTAAAAAACCCGCATGTCCGGCCGTCCGGCAACCGGACGGTGTTCCGCAAGGTCGCCGAGTATGTCGTGGCTGCCTGTTTTTCCGCCCTCCGCTGCGTTTTTTGCTTCGCGTTGCATCATGCGTTGCTGCTGTTGCTTTCTTCGTTTTCCTTGACGAAATAGGCCACCTTTTCGAGCAGCGTGGTGATGTCGTAGTTCTCGACGACGATGCCCTGCGGGAAATTCAGCGGCGTGGAGGTGAAATTGAGCACGCCCTTGATGCCGGCGTTGATGATCGGCACCACGAGGCTCGGGGCGACCTTTGTCGGCGAAGAGACGATGACGATGCTGATGTCCTGGTTGACGACCATGTTCTCGAAGGTGTCCATGTGGTAGCACGGGATGCCGTCGATGGTCTTGCCGACCTTCTCGGGATCGACGTCGAAGGCAGCCGTGATCTTCAGCTTGAGCCCCTTGCCGTTGAAATATTTGGTGATGGCCTGTCCCAGGTGTCCCATGCCCAGCACGGCGATGTTCATCTGCGAGGGGCTGTCGAGTATCTTGCTGATGTACTCGATGAGCACCTGTACGTCGTATCCCTTTTTCGTATCGCTCGAAAAGCCGATGAGCATCAGGTCGCGGCGCACCTGCACGGCCGTGATGCCGTGGATGCCCGCCAATACGTGCGAGAAAATATGCGTAATGCCCTGCTTGTGGCTGGCCAGGAGCGTACGGCGGTATTCGCTCAGCCGCTCGATGGTTTTTTCGGGGATCGTATTGGTCAATGCTGCCATAGGGGTCGCTTTATTCGATGGTGATCGTAAAGTCGCTGTTGTAGTTCACCCGCGTCCAGTTGCGGTTGACGTGGTTGTCGCGCTGCTCGCCCTGGCCGAAGACATAGGTGGTTTGCAGCGGCGTATAGCTGCGTCCTTCCATGTCGTATTCGATGTCGTTGTACATCGCGGGGCAGAAGATCAGGGCGGCGTCGTAACCGCGGTAGGAGTAGAGCGAAGGCAATGCGCCGAAGGCGCGGATATAGGCACGGTCGAAATCGAGGATCGCCTGCGAGTCGCGCTTGGCGTGGTAGGTGGAGATGAATACGACACGGTCTTTGAAGAACACCGTGCGGTCGAGGTTGCCGTAGCGGTTCCAGCGGGTGTTGCCCAGCACGACGAAGCGCGGAGCCGTGCGCCCGCGGCCCGTGATGCTCGTATCGGCCGAGGCGATGGCCGCGAGGATGCGCTCGACCTCGACTTCGTCGTCGGTCATGACGACGAAAACATTGTCCTCGCCGTTATCCAGCAGCGGCGTCAGATCGCCCGGGTTGTTGGCGGGGCGGTTCGACGGGTGCACATAAGTATAGGTGTATTTCCGGTAGTCGGAGTCGCCCAGCAGGGCGAGGATCTCGGATTCGAAGTCCTTGTCCGTGCTGTCGCTGTAAATCAGCGTCACCTGTTTGTCACCGTTCACCAGGTCGGCGACCTTGTCCCATTTGTGCGACGGGTCGGGTGCCATCTGGAACAGGGCGTCGCTGTTCATCCCCGTGATGCTGGCCAGCGGCGAGACGACGGGGACGTCGTGCTCCTCGGCATAGAGGATGACGGGATGGAGCCCCTCCTCGTATACGGGGCCGACGATCAGCCCGGTGCCGGCGAAGGCGTCGCTTTTGACGATTTCGCGGATCGCATCCACATTGCGGGCCGTGTTGTAAAGCGTGAGGTCTATCGAGTTGCCGTATTTCGTCCGCACGCTGTCCAGCCCCAGCAGGAAGCCCTGGTAGAATTCGAGGTAGTTGCCGTTGGGCTCGTTGCCGACGGCCATCGGCAGCATCAGCGCCACCTTGAGCGGTGCGCTGCGGCGCAGGGCGCGGAATTCGACCTGCTTCGGACTGCTGCCGGCAAAGATTCCCGGGAGCGAGTCCCGCCCTTGCAGGCTGTCGGCCTGCGGGCCGTTTTCGGCTGCTGAGAGCTGTTCCGCAGAGCCCGGCACCTTGATGATCGCCCCGGCTTTCAGGTCGGCGGGTTTCAGCCCCCCGTTGAGCGTCCCGAGCCGATCCTCGGTGATGCCGAAGCGGCGCGAAAGCGAATAGAAGGTTTCGCCCGGCTTCACGATGTGGTAGGCGAAGCCCTCCTCGGCCACGCTGTTGAGCGAATTGCGGTAAGCCTCCCACTGCTCCCTCGTGCCGGCCTCGTCTTCGGAGCCGATCTCCTTCTTGCGGATCAGGATGCGCTCCCCGAGGCGCAGGTGCGCCGGGTCGAGGTTCGGATTGTCCTCGATGACGGTCTGGATCGGGATCTCGTATTTGCGCGAGATGCCGTAGAGCGTCTCGCCCTGCGTTACGGTATGGATGTCGAAAGTCTTGCGCAGCTTGCGATCCGACTTGGGCTGGGGGACGTCCGATACGAAGGGTATCTTGATGCTCTCCCCTGCGCGCAACCCCTGCGCTGCCGCGGGGTTATGTTGCAGGATGACCTTCTCCCCCACCTCATAGGCCTTCGAAAGCCCGTAGAGCGTTTCGCCGGGCTGCACCGTGTGGACGTAGAATTTCGAGCCGTTGATATACACGATCGTCCCGGATTTCTGCACCGCAAGGGCGCACAGGCTCCACAGGAGCAGCAGGGCTGTCGCACAGAATCGCTTCATCGTCATTTCGTTTTTTCGCGCATACGGATCTCCGTGATGACCTTCTTGGTGTAGAGCGGGAAGTTCCCGTTCATCATCCATGCGTAGTAGCTCGGCTCCGCGCGGAAGACCTCGGCGACGGGGCGCCCCTTGTACTTGCCGAACCCGAAGACCTCCTCGCCCTTTTCGTTGAAAAGGATGCGCCCGGCGTAGTCAGCCGCCTCGCCGCGGGTCGAGAACTCGGCCAGTTTGTCGATGTCGTTCTCCAGGTCGGGGTAGCGTTCCAGCTGCGCCATGAGCACTTCGTAGGTCGCCAGCGTATCGGCCTCTGCCGAATGGGCGTCCTCCAGATCCTTGTCGCAATAGAATTTATAGGCCGCCACCAGCGTGCGCTGTTCCTTCTTGTGGAAGATGTTCTGCACGTCGACGAAACGGCGGCGTTTGAAATCCACGTCGACGCCCGCCCGCAGGAATTCCTCGACCAGCACCGGCAGGTCGAAGCGGTTGGAGTTGAAGCCGCCGAAGTCGCAGCCGCGGATGAACTGTTCGAGCGATTTGGCGACCTGCGCGAAGGTCGGGCAATCCCTGACGTCTTCGTCCGTGATGCCGTGGATGGCCGTGGCTTCCGCCGGGATATGCATCCCGGGGTTGAGCTTGCGGGTCTTGACGATCTGCTCGCCGTCGGGCATCACTTTGACCATCGAGATCTCGACGATGCGGTCTTTGGCCGTGTCCACGCCGGTGGTTTCGAGGTCGAAGAAGACGATCGGGCGCTTGAGGTTTAACTTCATCTGTCGGGCGTTATGCGTTGATCATCATCGGCATGAGCAGCATGAGCGTCGCGCTGGTCTGCTTGTCGTCGTAGACGGGTTTGAATACGCCCGCGCGGGTCGAGTCGGCCAGTTCGACCACCACGGTCGGGGTGTCCATGTTCGAGAGTATCTCGACCAGGAACGTCGATTTGAAACCGATCGAGATCGGCTCGCCGTCGTAGCTGCACGTGATGGTCTCGTTGGCCGAAACCGAGAAGTCGATGTCCTGCGCCGTGAGGTTGATCCGGTTGTCGCCGATGTCCATGCGGATCAGGTTGGTGGTCGGGTTCGAGCAGACGGCCACGCGCTTGATGCCGTTCACCAGCTCGATGCGGTCGACGAGCACCTTGTTGGGGTTGTTGGCCGGGATCACGGCGTTGTAGTTCGGGTAGTTGCCCTCGATCAGGCGGCATACGAGCGTGTGGCTCTTGAGCTTGAACATGGCGTTCTTCGAGTCGAAGCTGACCTCGATGGCGTCGTCCTCCTTCAGGAGCACCGACTTGAGCAGGTTGGCCGGTTTCTTGGGCAGGATGAACGATGCGCTGACCTCGTTTTCGGCTTCGGACTCGTATTTCACGAGTTTGTGCGCATCGGTTCCCACGAACGTCAGCGCCCCGGGCGCGAGGTTGATGTAGATGCCGTTCATCACCGGGCGCAACTCGTCGTCGGCCGTGGCGAAGATGGTCTTGTTGATGCCGTTCACGAGCATGTCCACATCCAGCCGGAGCTCCTTCTTCTCGGCGCTCAGCTGCGGCACGGCGGGATAGCTCACGGCGCTGGCGCCGGGGATCGAGAGCGAACCGCTCTTCCAGTTGATCGTTATCTCCCAGTTCTTGTCGTTGACGTCGATGGTCAGCGGCAGCTCGGAAAACTCCTTCAGCGAGTCGAGCATCAGTTTGGCGGGGGCCGCGATGGTGCCCTCGCTTTCCACGCTGTCGACCGTGATAGAGCCTATGAGCGTCGTTTCGAGGTCGGAAGTGGTGACCTTCAGCTCGTTGCCATTGAGCTCCATGAGGAAGTAATCCAGGATGGGCAGCGTGTTTTTATTGCTGATAACCTTGCCGGTTGTAGCCAGGAGCGAAAGCAGGGCCGAGCTTGATACTGAAAATTTCATACGTTGTTTCCTTTCTTTTATTTTCTGTTATATGGATTGCTTATTTCAATACTGCCAATTTGTCGAGCGCCGTCGAGATCATTTTGCGCACGAAGGGCTTGTAATCGGTGTCGACATTCTGGGCGATACGCTGTGCGATGATCGTGCAGATGGTCGCGGCGCGGTGTCCCATCAGGGCTGCCAGGCCGGCCAGCGCCGAGCCCTCCATCTCGAAATTGGTGATGCGGCGGCCGTGGTAGCCGAACGATTCGATCTTCGCGTTGAGTTCGGCGTCCTGCGGTTCGAGGCGAACCCAGCGGCCCTGCGGCGCATAGAAGCCCGGGGCGGCGATGGTGATGCCCTCGCGCGTCACGTCGCTGAAATGCTCGAAGAGCGTCTTGTCGGCGTCGATGAAATAGGGTTTGGGCAGCAGCTCGTTCCAGCCGACATGCTCCATGAAAGCCTTTTCGATCTCCAGGTCGCAGACCTCGTTGCGCCCCTTGTAGTAGTTGAGCAGGCCGTCGAAGCCTACCGACGTGCGCGAGAAGACGAACTCCCCCACCTTGATATCGGGCTGGATGGCCCCCGACGTGCCGAGCCTGACCAGCGTGAGCTGCCTTTTGTGGGCCTTCTCCTGCCGGGTGGCGAAATCGACGTTGGCCAGCGCATCGAGCTCCGTGACCGAGATGTCGATGTTGCCGATGCCGATGCCCGTCGAGAGCACCGTCATGCGTTTGCCTTTGTAGGTGCCGGTCACCGTTTTGAATTCACGGTTTGCGACTTCGCACTCTTTCGTATCGAAATGTTCCGCCACGAGGGCCACGCGGCCCGGATCCCCGACGAGGATCACCGTATCGGCCAACTGCTCCGGAAGTAGGTGCAGATGGAAAATGGAACCGTCGTCGTTGATAATCAATTCGGAAGCTGGAATCGTTCTCATAATAGTCGTTTTTAAATTTTCATAATTGGCATAAAAGTAATATATTTACCTCGAATATCAAAACTTCGAAGGGAATTTTTCATAAATATATGTATAGCGGAAACTCCGCATCAAAGCCTTGAAATATGACATTGATTAAATCCATTTCCGGCATCCGGGGCACCGTGGGAGGGGCCCAGGCCGGGAACCTGACGCCGCCCGACGTGGTGAAGTTCACCACGGCCTACGCCCGTCTCGCCGCCCGCCGCAATCCGGGCAAAAAACTTACCATAGTTGTCGGCCGCGACGCCCGGATTTCGGGCGAGATGGTCGCCGACCTGGTCGAAGGCACCCTGCTGGCGTGCGGTGCGGATGTGATAAACGTCGGCCTGTGCACCACGCCGGGGGTCGAGATGGCCGTCATCACGCACAAGGCCGACGGCGGCATCATCATCACCGCCTCGCACAACCCCCGCCAGTGGAATGCCCTGAAGCTGCTCAACGCCGACGGGGAATTCCTCAGCGACGCCGAGGGGAAACAGGTGCTTGCGATGGCGGAAGAGGAGGATTACGAATACCCCACCGTCGACGGCATCGGGCGCGTCCTTTCGCGCGAACCGTTCAACGAACGGCATATCACGCAGGTGCTGGCGCTCCCGCTGGTCGACGCCCAGGCCATCCGTGCGCGCCGCTACAAGGTCGTCGTGGACGCCGTGAATTCGGTGGGCGGCATCGTGATGCCCGAATTGCTGCGACGGCTGGGGTGCGAGGTCGTGGAGCTGAACTGCGACCCTACGGGCGAATTCGCCCACAACCCCGAGCCGCTGCCGGAGAACCTGACCGAAATAGCCGGGGTGATCCGCCGCGAGAAGGCCGACCTGGGGATCGTCGTGGATCCCGATGTCGACCGGCTGGCACTGGTCAGCGAGGACGGCTCGATGTTCGTCGAGGAGTACACGCTGGTGGCTGTGGCCGACTACATCCTCACGAAGCACCCGGGCGGGAACACCGTTTCCAACCTGAGCTCGTCGCGGGCGCTGCGCGACGTGACGGAGCGGCACGGCGGCAAATATTATGCTTCGGCCGTCGGCGAGGTGAACGTCGTGGCCAGGATGAAGGAGGTAGGCGCCGTGATCGGCGGAGAAGGCAACGGGGGCGTGATCTACCCGGGGCTGCACTACGGGCGCGATGCGCTGGTGGGAACGGCACTCTTTTTGACATGGCTCGCACAGACGGGGATGACCATGACGCAGTTGCGTGCGACCTATCCGGCATACTATGCGTCGAAGAATAAAATCGAGCTGACACCGGCGATCGACGTGGATAAAGTACTGCGTGAGATAAAGGAACGTTATGCCGATGAGAACGTGAACGATACGGACGGGGTGAAAATCGACTTCCCGGAGAACTGGGTGCACCTGCGCAAGTCGAATACCGAACCCATTATCCGGGTCTATACCGAGGCGAAGTCGATGGCTGCGGCCGAGGCGCTGGCGCAGCGGTTCATCGGGGAAATCAAGGAAATCTGTAAAATATAAATAGTTTAAACGAAACGACTATGAAGAATAAAGTCATGATCCTCGCGGCTGCGATAACGCTTGTCGCCTGCGGGGGCAACCAACAGAAAAAGGCGGTATCTGAAAAGGTCAAAGCGGATGCCGTGAAGGTCGACATGCACGATGCAGAGAGCTCGCTCGACTACCAGGGGACATACACCGGGGTTTTCCCGGCGGCGGACTGCCCGGGGATCGACATGCGCCTCACGCTGAAGAAGGACGGCACGTACAGCCTGCACATGAAATACCTGGACCGCGACTCGGAATTCGACGAGAAGGGCGCCTACAAGGTCAAGGGAAACTTGCTGACGCTGACCCCCATGGACGGGCAGCCGGAGTACTACAAGGTGGAGGAGAACCAGGTGCGCAAGCTCGATGCCGACAAACAACCCGTCACGGGGGCGCTGGCCGAAAATTACGTATTGAAGAAAACCGAATAAAACCCTTGCCGGATGGATAAAGTAAAAAGTTATATAGAAGCCAATAAAGAACGGTTTATCAGCGAGTTGTTCGACTTGCTCCGCATTCCTTCGATCAGCGCCCAGAGCGAGCATAAGCCCGACATGACACGGTGCGCCGAATGGCTGGCCGCGGCACTGGCTAGGGCGGGCGCCGACCGCACCGAGGTCTTCCCGACGGAGGGCAACCCGGTCGTTTACGCCGAGAAGATTGTCGATCCCAAGGCCAAGACCGTATTGGTTTACGGCCACTACGACGTGATGCCCGTAGACCCGCGCGGGGAGTGGCGCACGGAGCCTTTCGAGCCGGTCATCAAGGACGGCCGTATCTGGGGGCGCGGTGCCGACGACGACAAGGGGCAGCTGTGGATGCACGCCAAGGCATTCGAGGCGATGTGCGCCACGGAGAGTCTGCCCTGCAACGTGAAATTCATGCTCGAAGGCGAGGAGGAGATCGGCTCGCCGAGCCTCTACAAGTTCTGCGAACAGAACAAAAAAATGCTCAAGGCGGATATAATATTGGTGTCGGACACCTCGATGATCTCGATGCAGACCCCGTCGATCACCTGCGGCCTGCGCGGGCTGGCCTATATGGAGGTCGAGGTGACGGGCCCCGACAAAGACCTCCACTCGGGGCTGTTCGGCGGCGCCGTGGCCAACCCGGCCAACGTATTGACGCGCCTCGTGGCACAGCTCGTGGACAAGGACGGCCGCGTGACGATCCCCGGGTTCTACGACGACGTGCGCGAACTGACGCCTGCCGAGCGCAAGGCGTTCAACAAGGCCCCGTTCAGCCTCGCGGGCTATAAGAAATCGTTGTCGATCGGCGACGTGGAGGGTGAAGCGGGTTATACGACGCTGGAACGCACCGGCGTACGCCCGTCGCTCGACGTCAACGGCATCTGGGGCGGCTACACCGAGGAGGGAACCAAGACGGTGATCCCGTCGAAGGCCTCGGCCAAGATTTCGATGCGCCTGGTGCCGAACCAGGACTACCGCAAGATCAGCAGGCTGTTCGAAAAATATTTCAGGTCGATAGCGCCCAAGAGCGTGAAGGTCAAAGTGAAATCGCTGCACGGCGGCATGCCCTACGTGGCACCGACCGACATGCCGGCCTACAAGGCCGCTCAGAAGGCCATCGCCGAGACCTTCGGCAAGAAACCCCTGCCCTTCTATTCGGGCGGTTCGATCCCGATCATCAGCGGGTTCGAGTCGATCCTGGGCATCAAGTCGCTGCTCATCGGCTTCGGGCTCGCGGAGGATGCGATCCACTCGCCCAACGAGAGCTACGGGCTGGAGCAGTTCGACCGGGGCGTGGAGACCATCCCGCTGTTCTACAAGTATTTCGCAGCGGAGAAATAGCGCCATGTACGACGAATTCCTGAATTTCATCTTCCCGCTCGCAAAGGGCGCCGGGGAGATACAACTCGCCTATTTCCGGGGCGACGACCTGGGGATAGAGACCAAATCGAACGCGTACGACGTGGTGACGCGGGCCGACAAGGAGAGCGAAGCCTACATCGTGCAGGCGATCCTCGGGCGCTATCCCGGTCACGGGATACTGGGCGAAGAAGGCGGCGTAATGGGCACGGAGGGGAGCGATTACCGCTGGGTGATAGACCCGCTCGACGGCACGACCAATTACAGCCAGGGGCTGCCGATCTTCTCGGTGTCGATCGCACTCCAGCACCAGGGGGAAACCGTCGTCGGGGTGGTCTATGCACCCTACCTGGGGGAGCTGTTCTGGGCGTCGAAAGGCGGCGGGGCTTACATGAAGAGCCGTTCAGGCGAGGTGAAGCGGCTGCAAGTCTCCGCCAAGCAGACCCTCGCCACGTCGGTGCTCGCCACGGGCTTCCCTTACGACAAGGATGTCAATCCGGACAACAACAGCGACAACGTCGCGCGGATCGTACCCTATGTGCGCGACATACGGCGGCTGGGATCGGCGGCCTATGACCTGAGCTGCATCGCGGCGGGGCTGCTGGACGGCTATTGGGAGCTGGATTTGCACGAGTGGGATGTCTGTGCCGCGAACCTGATCGTGCGGGAAGCCGGGGGCGTCGTCTGCGATTTCAGGCGCAACCGCGGTGTCTCGCAGGCCGCGGGCAACGAGGTGCTCGTCGGGGAGATGCTCAAATATATCCGATAGGCCGGGCAGCACGGCGCTGCGACGGCAGGCAACCGGTATTACGGGGTGCGGACATTCGATCCGCATCCCGTTTTTTGCGCTCCGGAGTCAGTTGCCCGTTTGCGGCAAATGACGCAAAGTTATGCCTGAATGTCCTTTTTTATTCCCGCAGGGAATATGTTTTTAAAATTTTTTCTTATTTTTGGCAGGATAAAAATTTTGAGAACGAATGTGTGGGATTGTAGGATATGTCGGGGGGCGCGAGGCCTGCCCGGTTCTGTTGAAGGGTTTGCACCGGCTCGAATACCGCGGATACGACAGCGCGGGGGTCGCCATGGTCGGCAAGGACGGTGCGCTCAACGTATACAAGTGTAAGGGCAAGGTCTCCGACCTGGAGCATTTCCTCGAGGGCAAGGAGCTGGGCGGTAGCATCGGCATCGCGCATACGCGCTGGGCGACGCACGGCGTGCCGAACGACGTGAATGCCCATCCGCACTACTCCGAATCGGAGAACATCGCACTGATACACAACGGCATCATCGAGAATTACCGGGTGCTCAAGGACGCGCTCGAGGAGAACGGCTACACGTTCCGCAGCAGCACCGATTCCGAGGTGCTCGTGAACCTGATCGAGTACATCCGCACCACGGGCGGCTGCACGCTGCTCGAAGCCGTGCAGCAGGCCCTGCGGCAGGTCGTGGGCGCCTATGCCATCGCCGTGATCGAGAAGGGCAACCGCGACGAGATCATCGCCGCGCGTCAGAGCAGCCCGATGGCCATCGGCATCGGCGAGGGGGAATTTTTCCTTAGCTCGGACGCCGCTTCGGTCATCGAATACACGCAGGATTTCGTCTATGTGAACGACGGCGAGATTGCCGTCATCAACCGCCATAAGCCCCTCAAGATCGTCACGCTCGACAACCACGAGGGCCGGGTCGATATCAAGAAGCTGCAGATGAGCATCTCGCAGCTGGAAAAGGGCGGCTACCCGCATTTCATGCTCAAGGAGATATACGAGCAGCCCAAGACCATCGTAGACTGTATCCGCGGGCGCATAAGCCCCGACACGTACGAGGTGAAGCTGTCGGGCGTGATCGACAACCGCGGGAAATTCCTCGCGGCCCGCCGCATCGTATTCGTGGCGTGCGGGACATCGTGGCATGCGGCGCTGATCGGCGAGCACCTGATCGAGAATATATGCCGGATCCCCGTGGAGGTGGAGTATGCCTCGGAATTCCGCTACCGCAACCCGATCATCAATGCCGACGACATCGTGATCGCCGTGTCGCAGTCGGGCGAGACGGCCGACACGCTGGCCGCCGTGGAGCTGGCCCGCAAGGCCGGGGCATTCGTCTTCGGCATCTGCAACGTCGTGGGATCGTCCATCGCCCGGGCGACCGACTCGGGGGCATACATCCATGTGGGGCCCGAGATCGGCGTGGCTTCGACCAAGGCCTTCACGGGGCAGGTGACCGTCATGGTGATGCTGGCGCTGGCCGTAGGCCGCGAAAAGGGCACCGTGACGGAAGAGTATTACCGCGAAGTGGCGAAGGGACTGCTGGAACTGCCCGCCGTGCTGGAGGATGTGCTCGGGCTGGGCGACCAGATCGCCGACCTCTCGAAGATATTTACCTATGCGCACAACTTCATCTACCTGGGGCGCGGTTACAACTACCCCACGGCGCTCGAGGGGGCGCTCAAATTGAAGGAGATCTCCTATATCCACGCCGAGGGCTACCCCGCCGCCGAGATGAAACACGGCGCCATCGCGCTTATCGACAACGAGATGCCGACCGTGGCGATCGCCACGCCGGACAACACCTACGAGAAAACGGCCAGCAATATCGAGGAGATCCGCGCCCGGGGCGGCAAGATCATCGCCGTGATCGCCCGCGACGACACGCATGTGCGCCGCAGTGCCGACTATACGATCGAGGTGCCGGTGGTCACCGACTGCCTGATGCCGATCGTCGTGTCGGTGCCGTTGCAGCTGCTGGCATATTACATCGCCGTCAACAAGGGCCGCAACGTCGACCAGCCGCGCAACCTGGCCAAGTCGGTGACGGTGGAATAACCTCCCGGCGGAAAGAGTGCCGCAGCCGGCCGTGCGATCCGCCCGGAAAGCGGCTGCAAACGAAACCCCCGCAGTCAAGGAAGTCTGCGGGGGTTTCTCTACACACAATTATCATTAACCTAAAACTGCGTCAGTCGTCGTAGCCGTTCGGCTTGGCCTTCCATGCGGCGGCGAAGACCGCCGTGCCGACAAGCGCCATGCCGACCAGCGTGTAGAGCGCCACGCTCCAGTCGGTGTACTGCACCAGTATACCCATCCCCCAGCCCGAGACGATCGTACTGCCGTAGCCGAACAGGCCGCAGAAACCGCCTGCCGTGGCGGCGGCGCGCTTGGTGGCGATGTTCGCCGCGGCGATGCCGACGAGTGCCTGCGGGCCGTAGATGAAGAATCCGGCCGACATCAGGATGGCGATGGCAACGGCCAGCGGCGTATGTTCATTGAGGGTATAGAGCCCCACGAGGCAGAGCGCGGTCATCAGCATGCAGATCACGCAGGTGCGGGGCGCGCGGCCGCCGAAGAAACGGTCGGTGGCCCAGCCTGCGGCGAGCATACCCGCGATGCCGGCGATTTCGAATGCCGCGACCGTCCATCCGGCGTGGCTGATGTCCATGTGGAGGTGCTCCTTGAGCATCGTGGGTCCCCAGTCCAGCACGGCGAAGCGCACGATGTAGACGAAGAAATTGCCCACGGCGATGATCCAGATCGTCGGGTTCAGGAAGACCTTGCGGCGCAGGAACGCCTTGTGTTCGGCTTTTTCCTCGGCCTTGGTATGCGGTTTGGCGTCGGCCGGGGCCGCCTTGCCGGTCTTCAGTTCGGGCAGCCCTACCGACGAGGGGGTGTCGCGCACGAAAGCCCAGACGACGGCGGCGCCCAGGATGGCGATCGTCGCCGGGAGCAGGAAACACCAGCGCCAGTGCTGCGAGAGGATCGACGAGGCGTCGAACCATGCGCCCCAGTTCAGGCTGACGACGTAGCCGCAGAAGATGATGGCCAGGCCGGCGCCGATCGAGTGGGAGGTGTTCCAGACCGACATCTTGGTGGCGAGCCGCTCGGGGACGATCCAGTGGGTCATCAGCCGCGTGCAGGGCGGGACGCCCATGCCCTGGAACCAGCCGTTGAGTACCCAGAAGATACCCAGCGCCAGCACCGACGAACTGAACCCGAAAAGCAGGTTGCATATGCCGCAGAAGACGAGTCCCGTCACCAGGAAATAGCGTGCGTTGCTGCGGTCGCCCCAGATGCCGTTGAAGAATTTGGAGAGCCCGTAGATCAGTCCGTGGAGCGTGAGGAACAGGCCGAGGTCGGATTTCGAGATGCCCATCTCCTCGTTGAGATAAGGCATGGCGATGCTCAGGTTCTTGCGCACGAAATAGAAGAGCGCATAGCCGAAGATGCACATCGCCATGGTGCGGAATTCCCAGTATTTAAAACGCTTGACCTGTTGGTCGGTCATGCCGTCGTAGGCCGGATTGAGTTGTTTTGCAGACATTTATTCAGGTTGGTTCGGGTTTTACTTCAGGTTGGTGCGGTGGCTGCGCATCGCAGCTTCCTGCAGGGCGTGGATCGCATCGCGCGACCACGGCAGGCCGATGAATTCCGACGGGTAGTCGGTCTCGATGATGTCGGGTTCGGCGACCAGCTCGCGCAGGTAGGCCACACGGCGGTCGTAGGGGTTTTTCACCTTGTCGGACGAGCCGGTGATCGAGGTCATCGTCATGACGCCCTCGGCGTGCAGCAGGTCGTAGACCGGTTGCAGGTCGGGGTTTACGGCCAGGCGGATATAGGCCATGATGTATTTCCAGGGGATGGGCGATGCGTCGTAAGCCCTGAAATGTTCCATCGAGCTGATCTCGACGCAGAACATGACGTTGCGGATGCCGTGCTCCCAGTAGTAGAGCGCCTCTTCGACGGAGCGGACGCTCAGCATGATGTTGTGGTACATCGACCAGTCGCCGCCCGGCTGCAACTGCTTGATATAGTAGTCGAGGCTGGCGCGGCGCACCTCGTCGCTCACGCCCTTGGTGTTGATGTACTTGTTGTCGAAATTGAAGACGACCTTGTCCTTGCCCCATTCCAGCAGGTCTTTCAGGCGCGGGATCTTGTAGGGGGTGACGTTGCGGTCGCGGTCTACGAGGCAGAACTGTTGCAGCTCTTCGTAGGTATAGTCGGCCACGCGCCCCTTGCCGGTGGTCGTGCGGTCGATCGTCAGGTCGTGCATCAGTACCATGACGCTGTCGCGGGTGAAGCTGAAGTCGACCTCGAAGAAGGTCGGCATCATCGACAGCGTCTTTTCGCACGATTCGATGCAGTTTTCGGGATAGCCGGGCATCATGCCCCCGCGGTGTCCGCTGACGATGATGTCACGGCCGGGGTCATAGGTGAAATAGGCTTGCAGTTCTTCGATCGACCCGATCCGCACGGCGTGCGGTATCGGGGCCTGGGCGCACGCGGGCAGCACGGCGGCGCAGCATACGGCCAGGAGCAGGAGAAGGGGGCTCGGCCTTTTCATTGTGCTTCGGGGATTTTGGCGATGATACGTTCCACTTCGTCGTAGGCCTGTGCGGCGAGCGGCAGCAGCGGGTCGGTGTCGGGAAGGGAGGCGATGCGGGCCAGGGCGGCCTTGACACCCTCTTTTTCGACCAGACGGCGCATTTCCACGCTCTGCACGTCCTCGGGGTTGTCGTAATGCAGCGCGGCGCCGACGCCCAGCAGCAGGTCGGGCGTGCCGATACCGTAGCGGCGGGCCGTGAGGATGGGCCTGACGAGGCGGTCGCCTGCCGAAAGCTTGCGCAGCGGCTCGCGTCCCACACGGGTCACGTCGTCGCAGAGGTAGGGGTTGCGGAAGCGCCCGATGATCTTGTCGATATAGGCGAAGTGGGCGTCGCGGTCGAAGCCGTAGAGCGCCACCAGCCCCCGTCCGCTTTCGCGCATGGCGGCTTTCACGATGGTATGGATATGTTCGTCGGAGATGCTCTGGCAGATGGTCATGTAGCCTTTCATCCGTCCCAGGTAAGCCGTGATGGCGTGGCCGGTATTGAGCGTGAAGAGCTTGCGCTCGATATAGGCGATCAGGTTGTCGGCCGGATTCATGCCGGGGATTTCGGGCACGGCGCCCTTGAATGCGGCGCGCTCGACGTTCCACTCGAAGAAGCGTTCGACGACCACGTCGATCGGGTTCTCGCTCTTGACCGGCGGCACGATGCGGTCGACCGAGCAGTCGGGGAAGCCGACGTACTGCTCGCACCAGTCACGCTGGGCCTCGTCGAGGTGCTTGAGGACAGCCTCCCGGAGCTGTGTGGTGGCGCGGACGCCGTTTTCACAGGCGATGACATTGAGCGGCTCGGTGACGCCTGCATCCCTGCGTGCGGCGATACCCGCCGCGATGGCTCCGGCGATGCGGGGCAGCACGGTCAGCCCCACCGCCGTGGTGACGAGTTCCGCCCCGGCGATCTGGGCGGCAAGTTCCGGGCTCCGGGAGTCCATTGCCGAAATGTCGGTAATGCGCATCTGCTCGCAGACCGTGTCCATGATCTGAACCGTATAGGCCCTGTCCGAGTTGATCCTCGCGACGACCTGTTCGTTCACATCGGCGAATACCACATGGTAGCCCGCCTGTTCCAGCACGGCGCCGATAAATCCGCGGCCGATGTTCCCGGCTCCGAATTGAATAGCTTTCTTCATTGCATTCGTGGTTTAAATATAGCTTCTGTAACAAAATACCGTATCGGTTGCCGCGGCCCGTCGCAGCGCTGAGCCCCGGCGGCGTATGCCCTGCGCCCTATTCCCAGAATATGCGGGTGTAATACCTGCCCTTGCCGAGGATGCAGTTCGTGAATTCGACCTGCTCGCCCTGCCTGATGTCGATGCGCAGCACCTGCCCCGCATAGACGGGCATGGGATAGTCGTAGGAGGCCGGACGGACGGCGAAACGCAGGTCGGACTTGTTGGCGATCTCGAACGTGCGTTTGGTCTTGCTGACCTGGCGGATCTCGCGGATTTCGAGCGCAGCGTCTATCATCTGGCCGATGTACTCCCCGCGCCCCATCAGGTTGCCGTCGAAGCAGGCCAGGGCCCGCCCGGCGAGGAGTGCTTCGTGGATCGCCCCGGCCGTGCGGGCGGTGGCGAAGACCAGGGTCATCGGACGGCTGCCGCGCACGGGATAGATACTCCCGCTCATATAATGTATGTCGCTGTTGGCGAACGGCACGAGGCCGTACTGAACCGCGTAGTCGAATGCGCGGGGATAGGATTCGGTCTTGTTGAACACCTCGACGCCGCGGAGTTTGCCCTGGGCGATCAGGCGTTCGTGGACGGGATAGATGTCGCTTTTCCGGTCGGGGTAGCCGGGATGGTTCCACAGCAGGAAGGCGCCCTGGCGGCAGGCCTCCTCGACGGCCTGCATCTCGTCCTCGACGTCGAGTTTGTCGGCATCCTGGATAAAGAGCGTGCAGATGTGCCCCAACGGCTTCTTGCGGGTGATTTCCGCACCGGGGATCACGATCATCCCGATCATGTCGCCGCGTGCCTTGGCCAGTTCGTAGGGTTTATTGAGGCCGCAACGGATGATGTCGGCGTTCTTGTGCACCTCGATGTGGTCGGTCATGGCGATCGCGTCCAGTCCGTCGTTCCACGCTTCGTTGACCCGGCCGACGGGCCACACCTGTCCGTCGGAGATGTCGGAATGGACGTGGAAATCGCATTTGAGCGTGATATAGCCGCCGATGTCGGGTATGCGGAGGTATTGGCGGTAGTTCTGGCGGCTGACGGCCTCATGGACGTGGACATCGTCGTTATGCAGTTGTGCGGCGGCGGTCAGGGCACAGAAAAGGGCAAAAAATGCGAGGGTAAGGTTTTTTCTCATCGGTCGTGTAGTTTGGTCGTGTCATATTAAATACAACCGATCGCGGGAAACCACCTAACCGGATTACAAAAAAATTAAAAAAGGCACCGGACATTGTTTCGTTCGGCGAGAATGTTTATTTTTGTACCGAATCTGATTATCCGATGGAGAAAATCTCGCTTATATCACGGGTTCGCGCGGGCGACCGCAAGGCGTTCGACGAACTGTGCCGGAAATATTATGCCATGCTGGTTTCCTACGCCCGCCTGTTCCTGAAAGACGACTGGGCCGAGGACGTGGTGCAGGACGTGTTCTACAACGTATGGCAGCGGCGGGAGACGCTCGACGATTCGAACTCGCTGTACAAGTACCTGCTGCGATCGGTCTACAACCGCTCGCTCAACTACCTGGACAAGAACAGGCGCGCCGGCGAATACGGCGCCTACTACCGGGAGCGCATCGCCGCGCTGGGCAGTTCGTACTATGCACCCGACAACAGCCCCGTCGTGCAGAAACTCTACAACGACGACCTGCGCGCCAGCCTCGATGCGGCCATCGAGTCGCTGCCGCCCAAATGCCGCGAAGTGTTCCGTCTGAGCTACATCGAAGACCTTTCGAACCGCGAGATCGGAGAGCAACTGGGCATTTCGCCGCGCACGGTGGAAAACCACATGTATGCGGCGCTCAAGCAACTGCGCCGGAAACTCTCCAAGGAACAACTGTTGCTGCTGCTTTCGCTGCTCTTCATGCGGGGCGTATAGGCCGGAGCGGCACAGACCCCAAGGCGTCGGGATACATAGTATCCCGGCGCTTTTTCGTTTGATCCCGCTCCCGATTTTTTCAATTTCCGGTAAGTGGTTTGGGCGGGTCGGCTGTATGTATCTATGAACACCGCCTAAACTACACGACCGATGGAAACGACATTCCCGAAGGCGCATTCAGCCGCCGACCGCACCCTCATTCGCAGAGGTGCCATAAATTTGATATATAAGTATATCGTATGATTTACCTGCGCGATGGCTTTAAGTATGTTTTTCTGCCGTCAGAGCCGGTACGCGACAGCCGTACGAAAGGTTTGCCCGACGCGGGCAAACCCTGCAACCCGTATTTCCACCAACCAAATATTTCTTAACCAACAAAACAAAACCATGCGAAAAATTTTTCTTTTCACAGCAGCAATGCTGGCGATCGCAGGCTGTTCGGAGGACAACACGCATCCGAAGGTATCCCCCGTGGACGAACCTTCGGCGGATGCCGTGACGATCCTCGCGACGATCGATGCGATCCCGTCCGCTACCGGGGACGGCGAGGCGTATGCTCCCCTATGGCAGGAAGGCGACCAGATCATCGTCGGCTACAAGGGGATGTCTTATGTGTACGAAACCTACGACGCCGGCAACGGTGTCGAGTTCCATCCGGTGGCCCTCTCGCTGCCCGCGGACGCACGCGGCGAAGTGACGGCCTATTTCAAGGCCGTCGACGGCGTATTTGCGGTCGGTGCCGACCAAACGGGCGCTACCCTGCCGATGTATGCCTATGCGGCCGATGCCGCACCCGCCCAGGGCAGCCTCGGCCTGCACTTCAAGCCGCTGGCTTCGGTGCTGTCGCTCACGATCGGCGAGGAGGCTTCGAAGACCATTTCGAAAATCACGCTCGAACCGGTCGACCCCGACGGTGTGGAGGGACACCTGGCCGTATCGGAGGCCGTGGTCGATCCCCGGACGGGTGCGGTGACTGTCGGCGAGGATGCCGCGGTGTCGGACATCCTCACGATGGAGATCGGCGAAATGTCGCTGGTGCAGGCCCAGACGGTGAATTTCCTGATCGCCAGCGGTACGAAGGTGGACGGCGGGCTGAAGGCGACGATCTCCTGTACGGACGGGAGCGTCTTCGTCAAAAACCTGTTCGAAACGCAGGAAGTGGCCTTTGCGGGGAACTGCGTCGGAGCCGCGACCGAGCTTTTCTTCCGGCTGAGGATCGCCACCTATGAAGACATGGTGAACTTCGCGCAGGAGTGTGCCGACGACAACGGCGGTGCCATCGTCGACCTCCAGGCCGACATCGACATGCGGAATGTCCCGTGGACGCCGATCGAGAATTTCACGGGGACGTTCAACGGCAACGGCCACCGTATCTACAATATCAACGTATCGGCCGACGGGCGTTATGCCGGGTTCTTCGCCTATGCCAAGGGGGCGATCTCGGATGTGGTTTTCGGGTCGAAGGACGGCACCTCCTATGACGGGACGAGCCGCATCGAGCTCAAATACAGCGCCGACACCGATACGTGGTGTTATGCGGGCATCGTCGCACAATCGAACAATACGCTCACCGGCGTGACCAGCTTCGTACCCGTGACCGTCACGGCGGATTCCCGATGCAAGTCGCGCACGGGCGGCATCGTCGGCAGCCTGTATAACGGGAAGATGAGCGGCTGCAGGAACTACGGCGCGGTGAGCAACGTGGCGACGGCGGGCGTGGCGAGCTATGTGGCCGGTATCGCGGGCATCGTCGACGGCTCGGGCGACGCGGCCGGGGCGATCACGCTGGACGGATGCCACAACCACGGCCCGGTGATGACTTCGCTCGGGCTGGGCAACGCCGTGGCGGGAATTACGGCCTCGGTGATGAAGACCGCGGTCAATACGACCATCAGCAACTGCACCAATGCGGGCGAGATCCGGTTCGACAACGCGGGCGCGTCGGCAGCCCACCGCATCGGCGGCATCGTCGCCTATATCGTGGACAGCTGCCCGACGCTGGTGATCGACAACTGCACCAACAAAGGCACCGTCGTCTCGAACATGAACGGCAACTGCTTCATCGGCGGGATCGCGGGCGTGAACTATGCGGCGGCGATCCGGGATTGCACGAACGAAGCCGAGGTGAAATTCGTGCAGGCCAATGCCGCAGGCGCGGGTTACCTCTGCATCGGCGGCATCGCGGGGCAGACGTACAGCGGGGCGAAGGTCACGGGATGTGCCAACAGGGCGGCCGTCAGCTCCGACAAACTGCAGGTGACCCGCATCGGCGGTATCGTCGGTACGCACAACGCCAGCACGATAGACGACTGTTCGAACAGCGGCGACATCACCCTGGCCTATACGGCGACGGCCAACAACTGGGAGGCCGCAGGCGGCATCGTGGGTTTCTACGACGGCACGGACGGCACGGCGGTGACCAACGGCTGCACGAACAGCGGCAAGGTCTGGGCGACGGTAAATTCCAGCAACGCCAATATCGGCGCCGGAGGCATCGCGGGCATCATCAAGTCGGGCAATGCGACCAACAACACCAACGACGGTGCGGTCTGGATGCACAATGCCCAGGCGGGCAAGAGCTCCTATGCGGGCGGCATCGTCGGCTACGACTACAATACCAAGGACAAGTCGGCCGTCACGGGCAATGTCAACAACGGTGCGGTACAGGCCACTGTCGAGGGCACTTCGGCGCTGCTGGCGGCCGGGGGCATCATCGGGCGCAACGACGTGGGCGCCGTGTCCGGATGCAGGAATTTCGGCGCGGTGGCATGTGCGCTGCATGCGGGGGCGCTCGTGGGCTGGAACAAGAAAAGCGTGGAGGACAGCGCCGCAGGCGGTTCGGTGAACGGCACGGCACTCACCGGGACGAACTATGCGGAACTGGCGGTCGGCTTCCAGGACGGGGGCTCGTCGTCGGGCATCACCTTCGGGGAGAAATAGCCCGGCAAATCATTAATTACTTAACTGAAAGAAACCTATTATGAAAAGAGTCCTTACGACACTTTTGAAAAGTGTATGTATAATTGCTCTGGTGTTGTGCGGGATGGACGTGCAGGCGCAGGGCAACCTCGTAACGGGTGCGGTCAGGGATGCGAAGGGCGAACCGGTGATCGGCGCCACCGTCATCGTGAAGGGAACCGCAACCGGCGCGACATCCGGGGCCGACGGCCGCTATTCGATCCAGGCGGGCCCCGATGCGACGCTCGAATTCAGCTTCATAGGCTACAAGAAACAGGAGGTGCCCGTAGGTACCCGCTCGGTGATCGACGTTGTGCTCGAAGAGGATGCGCTGATGGTGGACGACGTGGTGGTGATCGGCTACGGCACGCAGTCGCGCCGCACGATCACGGCCGCAGTTTCGAAGGTGGACGGCGAGAAACTCGCCGGCGCACCGGTCAACTCCATCGGCGATGCCCTGAAGGGACGTGTCGGCGGCGTGCGCGTATCGTCGGCCGACAACCAGCCGGGTTCCGACCCCGTGTTCCTGATCCGCGGCGGTTCGTCGATCAACCAGTCGAACGCCCCGATCATCATCATCGACGGTGTGAACCGTGAAATGACCGGCCTGAACCCCAACGATATCGAGTCGATCGAGGTGCTGAAGGACGCCGCTTCGGCGGGTATCTACGGCGCCCGCGCCTCGAACGGTGTAATCCTCATCACGACCAAGAAGGGCAGCATGGCACGGGGCCCGCAGGTGACATTCGAGGCGCAGGCCGCATGGACTTCGCCTGCCGTGAGGTTCGACCTGATGAACGGCGGCGACTACCTGCGCACGATGCGCACGATGCTGAACGAATACCCTTCGACCTACGCCTACGGCTCGGGCATCCTGACGGGCGCCAACTCCGCCGGTATCGGCAACGGCGACAATTCGGTGTGGACGCCCAAATTCGTGGATACGCCGGCCGATGTCCCCGCAGGCTGGAAGGTGATGGTCGACCCCATCGACCACTCGAAACTGATCGCCTACCAGGACAACGACCAGCAGAAGCAATGGTTCGACGACTCGTACTGGATGAACTACTACGTCGGCGTGAACGGCGGCAACGACAAGGTGCAGTATGCCGCGTCGGCCGGCTACACGAAGGACGGCGGCATCGGAATCAACACCGATTTCTCGCGTTTCACCTTCCACGGCAACACCTCGTTCAAGATACTCAGGAACCTGAAGGCGACGACCGTGTTCGACTACTCGGAAACGAAGGGCAACACGCTCCCCTCGTCGGGTATCGCCACCTACTGGACAACCGTGGGCCGCGGCATGTTCATGCCCGCCACGCACCGCGACTACCTGGACGACGGCACGCCCGCCCAGGGAACCAACAACACGACCATCTCGGCCGCATGGTTCGACCGTTACTATACGAGCAACTACACGGCACGCCGCATGACGGCCAATTTCAACCTCGAATGGGAAATCGTCGACGGGCTGCGCGCCGTGATGCAGGTTGCCAATCACAACTATTACAGGATCGACAACCAGCGCCTGGCGGGCAACGCAATCTCCAACCAGCGCCGCACCTACGAGAAGTGGGGGCAAACCAACCGCTTCAGCACGCAGGGCTACCTGAACTACCGCAAGACCTTCGCGCAGGATCATACGATCGAGGGCACGGTCGGGTTCGACTACATGAAAAACACGGTCAACGGCCTTTCGCTGACGGTCACGGGCGCCGATTCGGACAAGGTGCCGACGCTGGCCGCAGGGACGGACGCCACGGGCTGGGCGGACACCAACACCAACGAGGCGCTCTCCTCCTATTTCGGGCGTCTGAACTATGACTACAAGAAGAAGTACCTCTTCATGTTCACGTTCCGCGCCGACGGCTCGTCGAAATTCGCCGAGGGAAACCGCTGGGGATATTTCCCTGCTGCGTCGGCCGGTTGGGTGGTCTCGGAGGAGAAATTCTGGAACGTGCGCAATTTCAACAGCTTCAAGATACGCGCCTCGTACGGCCTGACGGGTAACAACTACATCGGCCTTTACGATGCCTACGGAGGGTTCGGCGCAACGTCGATCTACAACGGCGCGAGCGCCATCCTGCCCACGGCGCTGCCCAACATGAGGCTCAAATGGGAGACCACCCACCAGCTGGACATCGGCGTCGACATGGGATTCTTCAACGACCGCATCCGCCTGATGGCCGACTATTACAACAAGAAGACCACCGACCTGCTCTTCAGCGTCACGCTGCCCGATACGTCGGGTTACGGCTCGGCCCGGCAGAACGTCGGTTCGGTACGCTTCTACGGCGCCGAGGTGGAACTCTCGACGGTGAACATCCAGAGCAAGAACTTCACCTGGACGACCGACTTCACCTACTCGTTCAACATGAACAAGGTGTTGTCGCTCCCCGACGAGTACAGGTACAAGGACGTCGACGGCAAGGATGCATGGCGTATCGGCGGGTACACGATGTCGGAGACGGGATTCCGTTTCGGCGGCACGGCCGTCGGCGAACGCATGGGGCGCATCTACGGCTACAAGACCGCCTACATCATCGAAACCGAGGCGCAGGCCGACGCGGCGCTGTACGACGTCAATTCGCACGGCATCCGCCGTTCGGACGGCCGTTCTATCGCCGGCCGCAAGGACATCGGCGACTACGAATGGCTCAACCGCGCCGGGTCGGCGCGTACGGCGGACGGCAGCGAGCAGATCAACGACGAGGACATGTTCCTGCTGGGGTACGTGACGCCCCACTCCACCGGCGGTATGAACAATACCTTCAAGTACAGGAACCTCTCGCTGTCGGTCTACGTCGACTATGCGCTGGGGCACTCGGTCTACAACTACATGTATACGCGCGGCCTGCAAACCTCGATGGGCAACTGCAACTGGAACCTCATCTACGATGCGAACGACTGCTGGCAGAAGCCGGGCGACAACACCAAGCTGGCGCGCCTGTCGGCCAACGACGCCGACGGCGGCAACAAGAACTATTCGCGCATCTCGGACATCAACGTGCAGAAGGGCGATTACCTCTGCCTGCGCGACGTGACGCTGTCGTACAGCTTCCCCAAGCGGTGGATCGGCAAGCTCGGGCTGGGCAACCTGACGGTCTCGGTATCGGGCAACACGCTGGTATACTGGACGAAGGTCAAGGGCGTGTCGCCCGAGTCGGCGGTGGCCTCCTCGGGATCGAGCACGGGCATGTACAGCGCGGTGAACACCAGCTCGGCCGATTATAACATTTACCCGCCCACGCGCAAGGTGATGTTCAGCCTGAAGGCCACGTTCTGAACGGGATGATTCTCAACAACTAAATCGAATATACGAATATGAAATTCCATAAGCTATATATTGCAGCGATAGGCGCCGCCTCGATGGCGATGGCGGGGTGCGAGCTCGATATCGTCAACTCCGACCAGCTCAACACGACGAACATGTGGGTGGACGAAAGCGATGTCACGGGCGCGACGACGGGTATCTATTTCGAATTGCGCAACGCCTTCCGGCAGAATTACACGAACCAGTTCTTCTGGGGCGAACTGCGCGTCGGGCCCGCCATGTGGGATCGCGGTACGAACCGTTCGCTGATGGACTCGGACATGCTGGAAGTACTGCACAGCCTGCTCAACGGAGGCACGTCGTCGGTAAGCTGGACGAACCTCTACACCTGTATCAACCAGTGCAACTCGGTGATAAAGTACGCGCCGTCGGTCGAAATGTCCGACCAGACGCGCAGCTACTGCCTCGGGAACGCCTATTTCGTCCGGGCATACGTCTACTACTGGATCGCCCGCGTATGGGGCGACGCACCCGTCATCCTGACGCCCACCGAGAGCACCGGGCGGGAGATCTACCCTTCGCGTTCGCCCAGGGCCGAGGTCTACGCCCAGGTGGCGCAGGACATCGAAAGCGCGCTCACGCACATCACTTCCAACGCCCAGGGCTGCTATTATGCCACGGTGGACAACATCAATATGCTGAAGGCCGACTTCGCGCTGTGGATGTACGCCGCACAGAAAGGCGGCGATTCCTACCTGACGATGGCCGGGGAGGCGCTCGACGCCGTTACGCGCACGCCGCTGCTCGGCAAGTTCGCCGATGTGTTCGACGTGAAGAACAAGGCCAACAAGGAGATCGCCTTCGCGCTGCATGTCGATGCGACGAACGAGGTGCATTCGGCCAGCTACATCCAGCGCTTCATCTGGGGCTCGACGCAAGTCAAGGCCTCCTACCGCAACGTCGAGGGCGGCGTGCCGGTATCGAGCAACCAGTGGTTCTGTTATGCGGACGAATTCATCGGCGAACTGAAACGAAACAAGGAGCAGAACAACGACCAGCGCAGCGACGTGACCTATATGGAGCGCACGGGCGTGAGCGACATGTACGAAAAGGTCGGATGGCCCAACAAGTTCACGGGCGACTGGTCTTCGGGAACGCTGCTCTACGACGATGACCTGATCCTCTACCGGTATGCGCAGTACTATATGTTCCGTGCCGAGCTGTACTATTACAGGAAACAGTACAAGGAGGCGCTCGGGGAGCTGAACGTGGTCGCCCAGCGCGCCTACGGGAAGGCGGACTTCTACACCTCGGCCACGCAGCAGGACGTGCTCGAAGCGCTGGCTGCGGAGAACCGCTGGGAATTCGCCGAGGAGGGCAACCTGTGGTTCACCTACATCCGCCTGGGTTACATCGACACCTACTGCCCGCTCAAATACTGGCCCAATACGGGTGTCGAGGGCGGCGTGGGCGGTTCGACGAACCCCAACATCTACCTCTTCCCGATCTCGACCTCGGCGATCAACAAGAACAGCAACCTCAGGCAGACCGAAGGCTGGTCTTAATCCATTTACCCAACAGAAAACTATTCAGCTATGAGAAAATTCATATCCGGCCTGCTCGCCATCGCCGCCGCGGCATTCACAGGCTGTTACGAGTCGGGCACCGATGCGGACAACACGAGCCGGGAGGCGCGCATCTCGATTTCGCCCGCCGCGATCGGGTTCGATGCCGACGGGCGGACGACGGACGGACTGGCGTTCGGCACATACATCGTGACGGTGAACCCCTACGGCAAAATGTATAGCGACTGGTATGCCGAACTGGTCGGCACCGACTGGGCCACGCTCGACTACCATACGGCCTCGCCCGACGGCGCGATCGAAAAGGCGCTGCGGATCACCTGCTCCGCGAACACGGACTACAAGCGCACGGGAACGCTGCGCGTAACGCTCTCCAAGACGGGCGAAAGCGTCGATTTCCCGATCACGCAGGTCGGGCTCAAACCCGATGCCACGCTCACCCTCTCGACGGAATCGGACATCGAAATGATGGCCCTGGAGCCTGCCGAGGTGACTGTGGCCTTCGAGACCAACATGCCCGCCTCGACCGTCACGGCCGAGCTGGAAGAGGGCGTGGAGTGGCTCACCTGCACGCTCGACAGGGAGGCCGGGACGGTCGTCCTCGCGGCTTCGGACAACACCTCGCCCACCGACATGCGGGAGGCGACGGTGACCGTGAGCGCCGGGACGGAGGATACGAGCCTCGCCACAAGGCAGATCAAGGTGCGGCAGCTGGCCAACGAAACCTACCTGTTTATTTACGGGTCGGGCATACCCCACTTTGCGGCCTTCGGCGATGCCGCACAGATGAACAAGAACGACCTGGTGTTCGGCCTCGACCACTATTTCCGCAGCGGCAAGGTGATCCTCTCGACTTCGCGTACGCCGGACGCCTATCCGCGCTATGCGCTGACGGCTGACGGCAAACTCGCCGTACTGGCCGACGCGGCTGCCGAGGCCGCGGCGCCCGAGCTCACGTTCGGCATTGCGGGGATGAACGCCCTGCGCGTGACGATCGCGCTCGACGACAACAACGTGGTGGCAGCCGACTCGAAGGCCGAGTTCACGCGCATCTCGACCGTGAACAGCATGCCCGAATCGGAACTGGCCGGCTACCCCACCAAGGAATACGTCACGCGTGACGGAAAGACCAAGACGTGGATGACGACCGGCCTGCACTGGAACGGCGGCGCGGCGATGGGCACCTACAAGCTGGGCAGCGGTCTGGTCGGGGGCTCGAAGACGGGCGGTTACGACGAAGCGGAGTATTCGATGCGCAACCCGGCCTATGACACCGAGGAGAACGGCGGTACGCTCAAGGAGCTGATGATGCCCGACGGCGTGACGACGCGCGCTTCGGTCTACGGACGCCTTTACAGTTCGTACGAAACGCTGACGGGCGACCCGGCCGGCGCGCTGAGCCCGGCCCTGCTGATGCCCTTCCCGCTGGGAGGCGCCGGGACGGTGGTCGTGGATGCCGTGGGCAACAGCATCACGCTGGAACCGATCCTCAAGGCCGACCTGAAAGACTACGCAGCCTCCGACGGCGGCAATACGCAGGCCGAGGCCGACCACCCGTCGCTCTCGATGCAGGTGCAGGGCATCTGTCCCTACGGCTGGCATATCGCCAACATGTCCGACTGGAAAGACCTGATCTACGCGGTGGCGGAGTCGTCGAAGAGCTATTCGGACTACCCCGTGGCGGCTGCGACGGCATCGTACGGCGCCATGACCTCGGGCAATGCGGCCAATGTGGCGGCGCACCTGCGCTGCAAGGAGTGGCAGGACGCCGAGTTCAACCCCGCGACCGCCATTTCGAACGGTGCCGAGGCCTTCGCTTTCAACCTCTACCCGCAGGGGTGGCGCCTCTACAAGAGCGGCTATGACTACTGTGCCAACTCGGGCAACGTGCGCTTCTACTGCCTGATTCCGATGATGGGACAGACGACGGCCTCGAAGATGGCCCTGTGGCGCGCCTACTGTACGACCTCGGCCGATATGGCATTCGACGACGGGTTCGACGTGGGCAACGGTTCGGGAGCCGCGGTGCGCTGTGTGAAAAATTACGAGAATTTCTGAATCCGGAGCGGGCCGGACGGGAGAACGCCCCAGTCCGGCCCGGGCTCCGGCCATGGAACGACAACGAATAAAAAAAAGAAAAACCTATGAAATACTATAAAATGCTTATGCTCCTCACCCTTGTCGCAGCCGGCCTGGCGGCAGGATGCAGCGACGACGAAGATCCGCTGAAGGACTGGACGGGGCCGTCGAAGCCCGGCACCGAGATCAAAACCCCGGCCGAGGTCGGCAACCGTGTCGTCGCGCACCGCGGCGGTTCGACGGAGGCCGGGACACGGCAGTTCCCCGACAATTCGGTGGCGGCGCTCAACTATGCCATCGGGCTGGGCTGCTACGCGTCGGAGTGCGACATCTACCTTACGAAGGACGACGATGTCGTGGTGGCGCACGCATCGGCGGGGTGTTACATCAACAACCTCAAGCCGTGGGAGCATACGCTCGCCGAACTGCGTGCCGCCGGGACGCTGGCCAACGGGGAACAGCTGCCCTCGCTGGCCGACTTCATCGACGTGGTGCTCGAGGCGGGAACCACGCGCCTGTGGCTCGACGTGAAGAACATTACCATCGACGGCAAATCGACCGAAGAGGGGCGCGAGGCTTCGGCCAGGGCGTGTGAGCGGGCGTGCGAGATCATCGAAGAGATGGGCGCGCAGAATTTCTGCGAGTTCATCGTCACGGGCAATGCGACGAAAATCAGTTCGAGCAGCCCCGTCACCATCTGGCAGCGTTCGCTCGCCGCGGCGGGCGCCGTGGGCAGCAATGCCGGGTGGATGAGCTTCCGCAACCCGGCCGATTACATCTCCTACGGCTATCCGTGGGCGAACCTCTCGACCGAAAACCTCTATTTCGAGGGGAAGACCGTGAACAAGAACGGTTATTCGGTGCAGAAATTCCTCGATGCGGGGCTGAAGCTCAGCGTATACAATGCCGACCTGGATGTCGACATGGATTATTACCTGGCCTACAAGGACAAACTCTACGCCATCTGCACGAACTACCCCCGCAAGCTGCTGGGCAAATGGAACTGACCGAACCGTTCCGTATCCTGCCCGGCACCTGTGCCGGAGGTACGGCCGGGATGATATCCGGGCTTTGAAGCCCGGATATTTTTATTACCTTTAGCCCTGCGCAGCTTCGTCCTCGACCCGTATTTCCCGGGATTCCAGAAAAAATGCACTTTTTCGAAAAAAAAGTGAAAACAGACTAGGTATTTTTGTGCCTATGGCTGTATAGTATAGGTAACACCCTAAAAGTATACATATTGGAACGCCATACAGATACCCCTACCATAACCGACATGGAGGGACTGCTATACAGATACCTCGTCCGCCGGACGAGCGGGGCCGAAGACCGGGAGGTATATGCCTGGCTCGAAGCCTCGGAGAAGAACCGCAGCCTGTTTTTTGAAGTCGCGGCCGTATGGAGCGCACACAGGACGCTCGCCTCCCCCGCCACCGGCGAGCGCTGCGATGCCATGCTGAGGCGGCTCAACGCGCGTATCGACGCCGACGTCGCCATGCAGCGCCCCGCGCGGTTCGCATGGCGGCGTTGGATGTCCGCAGCGGCTGCGGCAGCCGTGGTCGTGATCGCGGTCGCGGCAGCCTGGCTGGCAGGTGTGCGCTTGCCGGAAGCCGGGCGGTTCCAGTCCTATGCCAACCATACCGGCGACGTGGCCGTCCTGCATCTGGAGGACGGGACGCAGGTGTGGCTGCAAGACGGCACCGAGTTGCGCTATGCCGTAGGCAAGGGGGACGGGGAGCGGATCGTGCGGCTCGACGGCGAGGCCTATTTCGACGTGTCGCACGATGCGCGGCATCCCTTCGTCGTGGAGACCCGCGAGCTGGCGATCCGGGTGCTGGGCACGGCCTTCAATGTCCGGGCGCTCGCCGGCGACCCGTTCACGGAGGTGGTGCTCGAACGCGGCGCCGTACGCCTCGAAACCCCCGGCGGCGACAACCTCGTGCGGCTGCATCCCAACCAGCGCGCCGTGTACGACGCCCGGATGGGCGACATGGAGGTGGCCGAAATCAACGCGCCGCTCTATGTGACCAGGCGTTACAACCTGGTCACGATGAAGGGCGCCACGATCACGGAGATCATCGCCGGCATCGAAAAGAGCTACGGCGTACGCATACGCATCATGTCGCCCGACGACGGCAAACGCTACGACATCAACTACCTGCGGAGCAATTCGCTCGAGGAGGTCGTCGACATCGTCGAGTTCATGACCGGAACGCATTGCGAGGTGATCCGCAACGAATGATACGGGGCCTGCGGCCGACCACCGCAGGCCTTTTGCACCGCACAACCCGGAACACGCTTCACGAACCTTAAAATATGAAGAAAAATTCCATCCCCAAGCTGGAATTGGTATTTCTTCTCCTGTTGACCGGCATGTGTCCGCAGGCCCATGCTACGGATGACGGCAGAAATGCCTCGCCACAAAAGACCTACGCTGTGGATCTCACGCTCGAATCCGCAACGGTGCTGACCTTCACGGAGGCCGTCACCTCACAGACGGGCGTACTGTTCTCCTACGAATCGGCACTGTCGCAGATGCCGCTCGGCGACGTGTCGGTGCATGAAACCGCGGCGTCGCTGGAACATATCCTGGAAAAGGTATTCAAGGGACGGGGATTCCGTTACAAGGTCGTCGACCGCATCGTGGTGCTGACCTACGACACGGATTCCGCGCGTTCGCAGCTGGTACTCGTGACGGGGCGCGTCAAGGACGGCTCGGGGACGCCGCTGGTCGGCGCCTCGGTCGTCGTGAAGGATACGATGCGGGGCGTTTCGGCCGGGGCGGAGGGCAATTACCGGATCTTCGCCGATCCGGACGCCACCCTCGTTTTCTCATACATAGGCTATGCCGACCGGGAGGAACGCATCGGGACGAGGTCGGCCATCGACGTCGTACTGGAGGAATACGAAGCCGTGCTCGAGGACGTGGTGGTGGTCGGATACGGCACGCAGTCGCGCAGGACGGTGACTGCGGCCATCAGCAAATTCGACGGGCATCTCCTGGAGGGTATCCCCGTCAATTCGGTCGGCGATGCCCTGAAGGGACGCATCCCCGGCGTGAGGGTCGCCACGACCGATGCGACACCGGGCGCAGACCCCAAATTCCTGATCCGCGGCGGATCGTCGATCAACCAGTCGAACGACCCGATCGTGCTGGTCGACGGCGTAGTCCGCGAAATGGCCGGGCTGAATCCCAACGACATCGAATCCGTTTCGTTCCTCAAGGACGCCGCGGCGGCGGGCATCTACGGTTCCCGCGCGTCGAACGGCGTGATCCTCATCACCACGAAGAAAGGTTCGAAGCACCTCGGCCCCCGGATCGTATTCGAGGGGCAGTGGGCCTGGGCGTCGCCCGCCACGAAGTTCGACCTGATGAACGCCCGCGATTACATCCTCACGGTGCGTCCGGCGCTCATGGAGGGGTATTGCGGCGGCATGGATCCGGCATCGGTGCTGGGCGGCGAACAGTCGGCAGGCACGGGCAATACGGCCAAATCGCTCTGGACGACCCGTTACCTCCGGCCGGACGAGCAGGTTCCCGCCGGCTACCAATGGGTCGAAGACCCGGTGAACCCCGGGCGCATCATCGTCTTCGAGGACAACGACCAGCAGAGCCAATGGTTCGGCGACGCATGTTGGCAGAATTACTACGTCGGCATCGACGGGGGCGGCGACAACATCCAATACGCCGCCTCGGCGGGTTATACGGACGACAGCGGGATCGGGATCACGACGGGCTATTCGCGCTTCACGTTCCACGGCAACACGACCTTCCAGGTGACGCGGCGGCTCAGGGCCTCGACGACATTCGACTATTCGCAGATCGAGCAGCAGACCTTCGAGAGTGCGCCGCTCAGCCTGCGCAACTCGGTCATACGCGGGCTCTCCGTCCCCAACACCCACCGCGACTGGTACGGCGAGGAGGCGGGCGAGGAGCTGGCGGGTACGCCTGCGCTGGGCACCAACAACACGACGATACCGGCCGCCTACTACGCCTATTACTACCACAATGCCGGGTCGACGATCAAGCGTTCGACGGCCACGATCAACCTCGACTGGGAGGTGTTCGACGGGCTGCGCCTGGTCGGGCAGTTTACCAACTACAACCGCCATACGCGCAGCTATTTCTATGTCGAGGACAACCCCACGACGGGCTCGAACATACGGCCCATGAAGGAGGGCTTTTCGGAGACCAACCGCATGGATTTCCAGGCCTATGCCGACTACAAGGGTACGTTCGGCAACGGGCACCGCCTGGGTGCCGTGGCGGGCTACGAATACATGCTCGACAAACTCAACAGCTTCGACGTGCGGGTGCAGGGTGCCGTGTCGGACAAGCTGCCCGTGCTCGACGCCGGGACTTCGAACATCGCCAACTATCCGAAGAGTACCCGCACGCGGGAGTGCCTGATCTCCTATTTCGGGCGTGTGAACTACGACTACGGCGGGCGTTACCTCCTCGCCGCGACGATGCGCATCGACGGTTCGTCGAAATTCGCCGCAGGCCACCGCTGGGGCTATTTCCCGGCGGCATCGGCCGGATGGGTGGTCAGCAAGGAGGGGTTCTGGCCCGAAAACAGTGCGGTCAGCATGCTCAAGGCGCGCGTGAGCTACGGGCTGACGGGCAACAACGGGATCGGGCTGTACGACACCTACGGCAGCTACAATTCGCTCTACACCTACAACGGCAACGCGACCACCACGACCAATACGATGCCCAACAACGGCCTGATATGGGAGAAGACCCTCCAGTTCAACGCCGGCATCGACCTCGGGCTGCTGGATAACCGCATCACGCTGGCGCTCGACTATTACAACAAGGAGACGCGCGACCTGCTGTTCGACGTCAGCCTCCCCAATACGACGGGCTACAACTCGGTTTCGACCAACCTGGGGCGTGTCAGGTTCTACGGCACGGAACTGTCGCTGTCGTCGGTCAACATCGACCGCAAGGGTTTTTCGTGGAGGACGGATTTCACGTACAGCTACAACATGAACCGCGTGCTCGAACTGCCCGACAACGGCAATCCCCGCAACCGCATCAACGGCATCTCGGTCGGCGACGGGAGCCAGTTCGGGGGCATCGCCGAGGGCGAGCGCATGGGGCGTATCTTCGGCTATGTCGCAGAGCGCATCATCGAGACGCAGGAGGAGGCCGACGCGGCCCGGTACGACACGCAGTCGCGCGGCTACCGGCGCAGCGACCGGCGGCAGATAGCCGGGCGCAAGGACATCGGCGACTACGAGTGGAAAGACCGTCCGGGATCGACGCGCATGGACGGCCGGCAGATCATCAACGCCGAAGACCAGTTCCTGCTGGGGTATGCCCTGCCCCACTCGACGGGCGGCATCGGCAATACGTTCCGTTACCGGAACTGGACGCTGAACGTCTACATGGACTATGCCCTGGGACATTCGGTGCGCAACGACATGCAGATGCGCTATTTCCAGTCGACGATGGGCAACTGCAACTACAACCTGGTGAACGAGGTGAAAAAATGCTGGTCGCAGCCGGGCGACGACACGCGCTACGCCCGTTTCACGGCCAACGATACGGACTGGGGCAACCGCAACTACGGGCGCACGTCCGACATATTCGTCGAGAAGGCCGACTACCTCTGCCTGCGCGACGTTTCGCTCTCGTGGTCGCTCCCGAAGGCGTGGCTGCGCAAACTGCACATAAGCGACGTGACGCTCACCGTCTCGGGCAACACGCTCTGCTACTGGACGGCCGTGCACGGGGTCTCGCCCGAGGCCGCGACCACCGGCGGCCTCTACACCGCGTCGTCGACCTACGACACCGGGTTCAGTCCCTACCCGCCGACGCGCAAAGTGCTCTTCACGGCCAAACTCACGTTCTGACACCCTACTGCCATGAAAACGAAATTCGGAAAGACTATAGCCGGAGTCGCGCTGCTGTTCTGCGCATACGGGGCGGGCGGCTGCCACGGCGACCTGGACATCATGCAGGACAACAAGCTATCGGCCAGCAACATGTGGAAAGAGGAGAGCGACGCCACGTCGGCCACCTACGGGCTGTACGTCTACCTGCGCAGTGCGCTCAAGAGCATGAACGACATCTACCTCTGCTGGGGCGAGCTGCGCAACGGGCTGTGGGGCCCGGGGACGCACAACACGCTCAACGGCGTCGACCAGTCGCAGGTGCGCACCAGCACCATGAGCTCGGTCAACGAGTATGCCGACTGGACGGCGCTCTACACGACGGTCAACCAGGCAAACCTGGTCATCAGGCATGTTCCTGCGATGGGGTTGAAGGAGAAACCGCGGGCCTTCTGTCTGGGGAACGCCCACTTCATCCGCGCGTACTGCTTCTTCCAGATCGCACGCATCTGGGGCGATGCCCCGCTGCCGCTCTGGGGCTACGAATCGACCGACACGGAGCTGTTCCTCGGACGCACCCCCGTCTCGGAAGTGCTGATGCGCGTGGAACGCGACATTGCCGACGCGGAAAGGTACGTCGCCGATACGTCGGACAAGACCGTGGCCACGCCGGCCGCCGTGGCGATGCTGAAGGCCGACTATGCCCTGTGGATGTACCGTATGCAGGCCGGGGGCGAGGCTTACCTGGCGATGGCCCAAGAGGCGCTCGGGGAACTCGGCCTGTCGGACGCCCTGCTCGAGCCCGCGTATGCCGATATTTTCAGTTCGTCGAACAAATGCGGCCGCGAGGTCATTTTCGCCGTGCACCAGGATGTGTCGGAAGCCCTGAACGGCCCGGCCTACTACCTCGGCTGGAACGAGAGTTACGTCGAAGCGGCCTACCGCAACAACCCCGTCCCCACCACCGGGGGCAACCAGTGGTGGTGGTATACCGACACCTACCGGGCCCTGCTGCAGGCCGATCCCGCCGATACGCGTGCAGCGCTGACCTGCCGCACGGCCGATTACGGCACGGGCGGCCGCAGGATCGGCTGGACGGAGAAACTGATGGGGCGCGTGGACAACGGCACACGCATTTTCGACTCGGATTTCATCCTTTACCGCTACGGCGAAGCCTTCCTGATGGCGGCCGAAGCCCGGTATTACGGGAAGGACTACGCGGGTGCGCTCGAAGCCCTGGCACCGCTGGCCGCCAGGGCCTACGGGCGGAAGGATTACTACACCGACACGTCGCCCGAAGCCGTCCTGCAGGCGATTGTCGACGAATACCTCAGGGAGATGGTCGGCGAAGGCCGCACCTGGTGGATGCTCCTGCGCACGGACAAGATATGGGAGTACAGCGCCGACATCGCGGCGCAGCGCGACAAGAACCCCAACATACTGCTATGGCCCATCACGCAGGCGGCCATGAGCCGAAATTACAACCTCACGCAGACCGAAGGCTGGTATTGACCGCCCGGGACGGAACGCCGCCGTATAGGGGCGGCGACGGCGTTCCCGCAAGGCGGGAGGAGGAACCTGCGCCCGGGAGGCGACATGCCTGCAACCGCGCCTGTGAACCGGCAAGAAAAATGCCGCGCCCTTTTCGGGGCGCGGCATCGCTTTTAGGAAGCGGGAGGGTCAGAAGCCTATGAAGTCGGTCTGGAGCTTCGAGGTGCGGTAGGTGTTGCCCATGCCGTCCTCCGCCACGATTTCGAAATCGGCGGTCTCGGGCGTTCCCGACGCCAGGTTCCCGTAATAGTAATGGTCGAGGTTCTTGCCCCAGGTCGTGCCCACGCTCTTGCTGTAATAGAGCACGTGGTAGGCATAGGCCCAGTAGTCGTAGGTCTTGACACGGGTCATGTCGCAGACTTTCGTGCCGTTCTGCCAGAGCGAGACTTTCCAGTTGCCCGAGGCGTCGGAGTTCCAGACGTTGGCCACGATGCACTTCGCATCGTTCATGGCCGGGGCGTTGGCCGCCCAGCCGAAGGTGAGGCTGCCCGACTTGCCGAACACCTGGGTGGCCGAATAGGCCCGGATCTGGTAGCCGGCTTCCTTGTTGGTCGACTTGTAGTACTGGTTGGCAACGGTGTTGCCCGAGATCTCGTAGACGCTGTACCCGTTCGGCGTGCCGTCGGCGCAGATGTTCGCCGTCCACCATGCACCGCAGGCGGCGCCGTGGACATGTTCGAGGATCGTCTTCCCGTTACGCTTGTGGATGTATTTCTGGTGGTAATGCGTATGGCCGATCATGATGTGCGCCTCGGAGAACCCGGACAGCAGGTCGAGCACGCCGTCGTAGTTCTCGTGGCTCTCGTCCGTCACGCTCGTACCCCCGCGGAACGGGATGTGCGCGCAGAAGATCACGAGCTTGTCCTTGTCGACGTGCGACAAGTCCTGGCGCAGCCACTCGAGCTGCTTGTCGGTGATGCCGCCCTTGTACTTCTTCTTGCCTTCGTAGAGGACGTTGTCCATCGACACGATGTGCACGTCGCCGCGGTTGAACGAATAGTTGCGCGGGCCGAACTGCGTTTCGAAATTGGCCGCAGCATTGTCGTCGGAGGTCTCGGTCTGCAAATGGTCGTGGTTGCCGATAGTCTGGAAGATGGGCAGGTTGCGGTTGGCCATCGACTCCTTCATGTTGCTCCACAGGTCGGGCGTATCGAAGACGATGTCGCCGAGCGTGATGCCGTAGACCGGCGTGCCCTTGGCCTTGTAACCGTCGACCGTAGCCTCGACGTCGGGGATCGTCTCGTTGACGTAGCGGCTGATCTCGGCCGTGGTCGCACACTGCGGGTCGGCGATGCAGACCAGCGTGAAATCGCTTTCCGGGGCCGGCAGCGGCGTCAGCACGAAGTCGTGGCGGTCGGCGATGTTCTTATGGACGATCTCCGAGTAGAAGAGCGGGTAGTTGTCTGCCGACGTGTTGACGGCATACCCTGCCGGCGTGCTGTAATGTACGAAGCGCGCCTTCTTGTAGCGCTCCATCTGGTAGACGCCGTTGGCATCGGTCGTGACGCAGCCGTAGCCGTCCGACACAACCACGCCCGGGACGGGGTTCCCCGACGTGTCGGTCACCAGTCCGTAGAGGGTCGTATTGCCGTCGAGCTGCGTGCCGTTGACTTCGGTTTCGACTCCCTCGTCGCCGTCATGCCCGCCGGATTTGTCGTTGCTGCATGCCAGCATCAGCGTCGCCGCCATACAGCATAATAACATGATTTTCGTTTTCATATCCTGAGTTTTTTATTGCTTATTTCCAGAGCGCGTTCTGTTCGAGGTTCGGGTTGCGGGTGATCGCCGTCTGGGGGATCGGACGCAGGTATTTCTTTTCGCCCCACGTGCGCTTGTACTCCCAGACGATATTCCCCGCGGCGTTGAGCGAGAAGGTCTGGTTGGCCCCCGTATTGGAAATGGCGATCGAATGTTCGGTATCCTCGCCCGGGCGGATGTAGAAGTCGGGTACGGGATCGCCGTTGTCGTCGGTGCTCTGCCCCGTGAAATCGTAGGTGTAGCCCGTGTTGCCGATCCAGATGCCCGTCCAGGGGTTGTTGTCGCTCGTGAGCAGGTCGCCCATGTGCCAGCGCATGTCGTCGTCCCAGCGCAGCCCCATTTCGAGGCAGAGCTCGATGCCGCGCTCACGGCGCACTTCGAGTATCCACTTGTCGGTCACGGTATTGAGGAAATAGGCCTCCATGTAGGGGTCGGCCTTGTCCGGGACGACCGGGGTCACGCCGGCACGGCTGCGCAGCTGCGCGATGGTCTGATCCCATACCGCGGCGTCCATTTCGCCCAGCTCGGCCTTCGCCTCGGCGTAGTTCAGCAGCACCTCGGCATAGCGGAGGATCGGCAGCGAATTCCAGCTCGCGGCCTTCGACAGCACGTTGTCGGCATCGTCGTCGATCGACCACTTGATCGGATGGTAGCCCGTACGGGTCACTTTCCAGTTGGGCGAATAGAGCCGTTCGCGGCCACTGATCTTCATCTTGTAAGCCGGGCTGATGACCGTCTGCGCCATGCGGGCGTCACGGCCGTCGAACTCGCGGATGAAGTCGATGGTCTGGTAACCGTCGATGTCGGTGAACGGCGTACCCCGGGTCGTGAGGTAGGTGTTCATGAATTTCTTGGTCATGGCGATCTTGGCACCGTAGGTCGGCGAATAGTAGTACCAGCTGGTCTCGTGGAACGCCGAGAGCTCCTTGCTGTACTCGCGGCCGAAGATCACCTCCTGCGTGAGCAGCCCGGCGCTGGTGAAGAGCGAGCGGTAGGCGGTCTTCACATCGCCCGTGACGAGCGAATAGGGCCCCTTGTCCATGATCTCCTTGGCGGCGGCAGCGGCCTCGCGCAGGAATTTGTTGTCGGCGTTATACTCGGCCTGCCACGGTTTGTCGGACGACGGTTCGCGCGAGTGGTACTTGCGGAAGGTGCCTTCATAGAGGCAGACGCGCGACTTGAAGGCCAGTGCCACCCACTTGTTGATGAGCGCCGAGCCTTTGGTGAACTTGGCGTCGGAGAGGCAGTAGGTGCTTGCGAAGGTGAGGTCTTCCAGCACTTTGTCCATGACGTACTCGCGGCTGTCGCGGGGTTTCATCATCGCCTCCTTGTCGCTGGCCGCGATCGTGAAGTCGTACCAGGGCACGGCGCCGAAGGTCTGCACCTTGTCGTAGTAGAACCAGGCGCGCCAGAAACGGGCGACGCCCTCGTAGTGGTTGTAGATCTCGTCGCTCACACGCCCCCTGCACTTGTGCATGTTGTCGAGCATGTAGTTCACGCGGCGAAGGTTCGTCCAGTTGCTCTCAGCCCATCCGGTCTGGTTGTCGGGCGAGACGTTGCCGTCGGGGCGCAGCAGGTCGGTCGGGATGTCCACGGCGCAGTAGTCGGCATAGATGTCGCCGCGCGTGATGGTTCCGTCGCCGGGGATCATCTTCTGGATGAAACCGTTGGCATAGAGTTCCAGGTCGGTTTCCGATTTCCAGAACTCGTCGCTGCCGATCTGGTCGTAGGTGTCGCGCGTCAGGAAATCCTCGCAGGAGGCCATTCCCGCAGCAGCGAGGGTCGTCAGCGTATATAGCAGTATCTTTCTCATGGTTGCTGTCGGTTAAAATGTTACGTTTATACCCAGGGTCACGGTCTTGAGCATCGGGTAGGAATAGCCGTTACCCGTACCGTTCAGGCCCGAAGTGGTCGAGGCTGCGAAATCGGAGTCGCCGCTGGTGATGACTTCGGGGTCGAACATGTCCGTGTGCTTGAACATCGGCGAGTGGGTGAAGAGGTTCTCGCCCGACAGGTAGACCTTCAGCCCCTCGAGGCGCAGCTTCTTGCAGATGTGCTTGGGGAAGGTGTAGTCGATGGTGATGTTCTTCAGTCGGATGTACGAAGCGTCCTGCAGGTAGTGGTCGTTCTCCCACGTCAGCGGGCCGTCGTTGCGGTTGGCGGCGAGCGATACCATGCGTGTCCAGTAGGGGTTCTTGTCCATGTTCGTGACGCGCCAGTTGTCGGTGCTCTTGTCGATCCGGACCACGTTGTCGCCCGTCTGCGTCTTCATCAGCGAGTTGTAGGCGCGGTTCCATTTGCCCCAGAAGAATCCGGACTCCGTCCACGGGTACCAGTCGCGCTTGCCCACGCCCTGCCACAGCATCGAAAGCCCGATGCCGTTCCAGTTCAGCGACATGTTGATGCTGTACTGGTAGCGCGGCGACTGGTTGCCGATGATCTCCAGGTCGCCGTGGTTGGACAGCGTGCGGTTGCCCTTGGTCATGATGCCGTCGCCGTCCACGTCGACGAAGCGCAGGTCGCCGGCATAGGCGCGGAACATCTCGCCGTTCTTGAAGAAGTTGTAGGCCGGGCCGTTCAGGGCGTCGGCGTTGCTGGCGTAGATGCCCGCCGTGCGGAAACCCCATATCTCGCCGATTTCCATGCCCTTGTAGTAGGTCGTCAGGTCGCCCGTTTCGTTATAGTAGTCGGTGATCCAGCTGCGGCTGTCCCACAGCATACCCTTGATGCTGTAACTGAACGGCTTGCCGCCCAGGTTGAACGAGTCGCGCCACGAAAGGCTCAGCTCCCATCCCTTGGTCTTGAGGCTGGCGTAGTTGCCGTAGGGCGCGGCGCTTCCGAGTACCTGCGGGAGGTTCGGGCCGACGGTGTAGAGGTCGGTCGTATTGCGGCGGTAGTAGTCGCCGGTGAACGAAAGCCGGTTGTGGAACAGGTCAAGGTCGAGGCCGATGTTGTAGGTGGTGACCTTTTCCCAGGTGATGTCGTCGGGGATCAGGCTGGGCACCGACGTGTAAGGTACGTTCTGGCCGTTGATGATGACCGACGACTTGGCGATCGAGGCGCTGCCCGAAGCGGTCATGGTCTCGAGGTACTGGTAGGGGTCGATGTTGGCATTGCCGAGCGAACCGATGCTGGCGCGAACCTTGAAGTTGTCCAGCCACCCTTCGACGTGCGGTTTGAGCCACGGCTCTTCGGAGAGGCGCCATCCGACCGATGCCGAGGGGAAGAAGCCCCACTGCGAACTGGACGGGAATTTCGACGACCCGTCGTAACGGGCGCTCACTTCGGCCAGGTAGCGGCCTGCATAGGCGTAGTTGACGCGGCCGAAGAATCCGACCAGCCCCCACGTGTAGCCTCCCGAGGTGGTCGAGTAATACTCGCCGTCCATGAGCGTGAAGCTCGGCTTCGAGGGATAGAGGTTGCCCTGGCGGTAGGTCTTCTGCGTGCGGTAGTCGTAGTCCTCGAGGTTCCATCCGGCGACCACGTTCAGGTCGTGGTCCGAACCCAGCTTGGGCGTGACCGTACCGACGATGTTCGTCGAGATGTAGTCCGAGCGGTACGTCCAGTTTTCGAGCGACGAGAAACTGTTGTCCTGCCCCGAAACGTTCACGCCGGTGTAGTAGGTGTAGAGGTTCTCCATGCGGTCGCGCGACCAGCGGGAGCCCTTGTAGGTCACGTCGGCCGAGACCTTGAAGACGTCGGGGACGAATTCGAAGTTGAACGTCGTGGTGTTGGCCACTTCGAGCTTGTTGTTCTCCTGCCACGAGGTGCCCTCGGCGAAGGCCGCATAACCGGTCTTGGCCGCGGTCTGCGTCCAGGTGCCGTCGGGGTTCTTCAGCAGGGCGAACGGGAAGGCGAACATGTCGATCTGGCGCGAGATCACCTGCTGGCCGTAGTGTACCATGGGCTGGTGGTACTTGCTGCTCATCAGGCTGGTGTTGTTGTCCAGCGTCAGCCACGGGCGGATGCGGATCGAACCCTTGGCGCGGAGGTTATACTTCTTGTAGGTCTCCTCGCCCACCTTGTAGATGCCGTCCTGGTTGTAGTAACGGCCCGAAATGTAGTAACTGACCCCTTCGCGGCCGCCCTGGATGCTGACGGCGTGGGTGGTCGAATAGTTCACCGACTTGTAGATCTCCTTGAGCCAGTTGGTCTCGCCGTAGTAGTTGTAGTTGCCGTTGGCGTCGATGTCGTAGTTGTCCATCGTCGGATCGGCACGGCGGCGCTTGAGTTCCTCGAACCAGGCGTTCGAATAGGGCATGTAGTTGTTGAAGAGCGACGGTACGGTCGCCGTCGGCGAGGAGTTGAGATACGACTCGCGGAAGGCATCGACCCACTGCACGGGGTCGGTGACCACGTTGTCCTCCCAGATCACCGTGCGGCGGTGCAGCGATACGGAGCCGTTGTAACTCACGCGCACCTTGCCCTTCTCGGGGTTCTTGGTCGTGATGAGGATCACGCCGAATGCGCCGCGGGCACCGTATACTGCGGCCGACGAAGCGTCCTTGAGCACCGAAATCGAGGCGATGTCGTCGGGGTTCACCGAACCCATGTCGCCTTCGGCACCGTCGATGAGCACCAGCGCGCCGCCGCCCTGTCCGAGTTTGTTGGTCTTTTCACCGCCGCTCACACGGGCCTTGAACGTGTTGTTCACGCCGCGGATGGTGACTTCGCCGGCATGGTCGGCCTTACCGTCGACCTGTACGATGTTCAGGCCGGGGATCTGGCCCTGCAACGAACGGGTGATGTTGGCATTGGGCCGGTTTTCGACCGCGTCGCCCGAAAGGTTCTCGACCGCGCCCACGATATTGCGTTTCTTGAGCGTGCCGTAGCCCACGACGACTACTTCGTCCATCACCAGCTCGTCCTCCTGCATCGTGACGTCGATCTGCGTGCGGCGCCCTACCACCTCCTCATGGGGGCGGTAGCCGATATACGAGAAGAGCAGCGTGGCGTTCCCGTCGGCCGGGATCGCATAGCCGCCGTCGACACCCGTCGAGACGCCGACCAGCGTCCCCTTGATAGTGACCGTCACGCCGATCATCGGGTTGCCCGCAGCGTCGCGGACGACCCCTTTCACCTCCGATTTGGCGGCGGCCCTGGCTGCCGGGACGGGGCGCGTGCTGCGCGTCAGCACGACCACTTTGTCAACCACCCGGTAGTCGATGCCGCGGGGCGTGAATACGGTCGCAAGGATGGCCTCGATGGTGGCACCCTTCTCCGAGACCTCCAGGTTCTCCATCGGATAGCCGGCCAGTGCCGTTTCGTAGGAGAAGGCGATGCCCGCCTGCTGCGTAATAGCATCGGCAACGGCCTTGAGCGTCGTCCGCGAGTAGGATAAATTCAGGTCATACCCCTGCCCTTGCGCACCGGGGAGCGATCCTTGGGCGGCATATCCGCCGAAAGCCCCCGCGCAGAGCACCATGACCAGACATAGTCCTTTATGGAATAATTTCTTCATTGTTTCAATTCGGTTAATTGGTTATTTCCCGCTGCCGCGTGCAAAGCACGTCCGCAGCCGCGCCGTGCAGGCGGGCTCCGGGGAAATTCGTTCCGATACGGCAGACAGAACCTTGCAAGTCATCCGTCGTCCGATAAAAAACCGTGTAGTGCTGGTGTAGGGGGATTAGTCAGGCATTTTTCGAAGCTGTTTTAAAGTTTCCGGTTAATAATCGCTTTTTTAAAGTTTACATTGGGTCGGTTGCGGCCGGCGTTTTCCGCCCGGTCTGCATTAGATACAAGCGACCGGGGCAAACTACCCAATGCCGGAAGCTTTTTTCACAAGATTGCAATGCAAATTTTTATACCTATATATTACAGATATTTTATTTTTCGGTTTTTCGTCGCAAGGTTCGTAAAATTTTAAACATTTTTCTTGCGAATCCCGGAAAATTGCTATATTTGCAGTGCAAGTCATTCGATATCGTTAGAAACCGTGTAGGAAATTGACATCCGGCAGTGTATCCGGAGTCGGTTTCTGTTTTTTTTATTGGTTTTACAAACAAACTAACGATCCAATCATGATGAAATTTATTCATAAACTGACGATAGTTCTCGCGTTGGGCGGGATCTGTGGCCTTGCCGCGTGCAGCGACGACGACCAGGGGTTCCTCAAACGCAACCTGCGCGAGATGAGTTTCCCGTACGTCGAATCGAGCGATACGTTTACGATCCGCGCCACGGGGGACTGGCAAATCAGCGACACCCCCGACAGCCGCGAGTGGACGAACGCCTACGGCTGGGTGCATGTCGACCAGCTCTCGGGCAAGGGAGACCCCGGCACCTACCAGAAGGTGACGGTCACCTGCGACCAGAACACCTCCGAGGAGCGCAGCGCCACCATCTACCTGCACGGCTGCGGCGAAGAGAACGTCGCCATCGCCATCAGGCAGGACAACGGTATCTTCGAGTGGAAACCCTTCGACAACGGACAGCAGTTCGACGTCTCGGGTATGCTCAAACTCAACGCGGAAGCCGGGGCCAAGCTCCGCATCCCCTACATCAAGGCGCTCGGCACGGAAAAATACACCGTCACGGTGACGCAGACCGGTGGCGACGGGATCTCGGCCGCCAGCGGCAGCTATTCGATCTCGACGGCCGGCAACGGCTACATCGAAGTGCCCCTGACGGGCACCGCCACCAAGCAGGGCATCGTGACCTTCGCCGTGAAGGCTACGGACGAGGCTGGCGCGGAGAAGGATTTCGGCTCCGTTTCGACCATCGTCCGCGCCGGGTTCGACGCCCAGGGCGAGGAGCTTCCCCTGCTGACGCAGAACTTCGGCAAATTCCCCTGGGGCGGCGACTGCATCGGCCAGAAGACGGGTGTCACGACGGCCGACAAGACCGTGGCCAACCTGAGCCTCGACAACGAGACGGTGAGCGTCTCGGCGGGCACCAACGCCAGCATCGGCGGCATCACCTCGACCGTACGCAACGGCAACGCGGCGTTCTACCGCGCCATCGGCATGGAGGGATGGACGGGCTACCTGAACTATATGTGCCCGGGTTACATCCAGCTGGGCGCTGCGAGCGACAATGCCGACGGGCAGCCGGGCAACCTCATCTCCCCGGTGCTGAACATCCCCGCGGGCTACGACCTGCTGCTGACCTGCAAGGTCGCCATCTGGGCCGCAGCCCCCGACCAGGGCATGGTGGGCATCTGCGAGAAGAACGACGGGTTCTGGATCTCGAAGGGCACGCTGGACAAGATCGTAGCTTCGACCAAGAGCTACGTTTCGCTCGACATCCCCGCCTACACGTGGGTCGAGGTCACGGCCGTCATCCCCAATCCCGGCGCGAAAGCCAATCCGGCATTCTTCATCTCCACGGCCGACAGCTGGTTCTCGGGCTCCTCGGTGAAGGCGGGCCGCTGGTACATCGACGACATCAAGCTCGTATACTAAAACCGGACAACAATCATGAAAAAAAGCATTTTATATATTCTGTTCGCCCTCTTCTCGCTATCGGCCGCAGTCTCGCTGACGGCCTGCAAGGACGACGGCGTGGAAATATCGGGGGCCAACAAGTCCAAGACCCCGAAGAACGTGAAACTGCTCGAATACGGGGCCACGTCGCTTACGATCTGCTGGGATTTCATCCGCGGCGCGACATCGTACACCGTACAGCTCGTCGACGGGGAGATGAACCCCGTCAGCGAAGCGCTCTGCAAGACCACGGACGCAATCGACTACCATGAATTCACCGACCTGGCGGCCGACCGGATATATTACGGCCGCGTCAGGGCCAACTTCCCCTACTCCTCCACCTCGGACTGGGTATACGTCACGGCAAACGAGCAGCCGGCCATGCTGATGGCCTCGGTGGGTATCCTCGAACTCGACCCGAAGCTCACGCTCAATGCCGCGACGGGGTCGACGCTCACCTACGAGTGGTCGTATACCGACGATGCGGCGACCGACGCCACGCGCCTCTACAACATCGAACTGTTCCGTGACGAGGCGTGCAGCGAACTGCATGTCAGCTGGCTGGCCGACGGAAAACTCGCGTCGGACAAAGGCATCTTCACCGCCCTGGCGGGTTATCCCGTCGTGAGGTTCACCTTCTCGGGGCTCGATCCCGAAACGACCTACTACGCCCGGGTCACCAATGCCAGCTTCGGCAACATCATGACCCCCGTCGTCGCCGGGACCACGGCCAAGGCCGGGCCCAAAGCCTCGCAGAATAACCCGGCACAGGCCGGAGATATCGTGCTGGCGCAGGATTTCGCGGCATTCATCCACGGCGGCGACATCGTCCGCTCGGCGGCAGGTTACAACGCCGTATCGGGTACCGAATACCGCAAGACGTGGGAACCTGCCACGGGCGAGAACCCGCAGGCCGACGGCGACCGTCCGGTCTGCAACTGGACGACGGAATTCAACGTATTCACCGGAGGCACGTCGGCCGAGTACATCGAAAGCGTCGGCATGAAAGGCTGGGGGCTGTCGGGCAACACCTCGACCCGTCCGGGCTACATCAAGTGCGGCGGCGGTAGCGGCGGCATCGGCATCCTCTATACGCCCGAGCTGGTGGCCCTGCCCAAGAACACGACCGTAACGGTGAGTTTCTCGGCCAGCGCCTATGCCGAAGGCGAAAACGTCTATGGCAGCGACATCGTGGTCGAGGCCATCGAGGGCGCCGAGTTCGGGTCGAACAACTCCGTGAGCAAGAAAGGCACGGCCGTGGCTTCGAAAGTCGTAGACATCTCGTCGGCCGTAGGTCGGTTCGAGACCTTCACGGTGACGCTCGACGGCCTCTCGCCTACTTCGCGCATCGCATTTTCGTCGAACCCCGCACAGGCGGGCGCCAACAAGACCCGCTACCTGCTCGACGACATCGTCGTGGTTTACGACGGTGAGACCAGACTGGAGAAACTCACCGTTCCGGCGAACGTGAAATTCGACGCCGAAGCCGTCTATTCCGACAAGCTGACCCTCGAATGGGACGAAGTGGCCGGGGCGGCTTCCTATACGGTGGCATGGTGGGCCGACGGCACCGAGGAGAAGGACGCCACGGTAGCGGAGGGCATCACCTCGGCCTCGTACCTGCTCAAGGAACTGGAGGCCGGCACCGAGTACCACGCGAAGGTCAAGGCGTGCCGCTACAACAACCCCGACTACGATTCGGACTACTCCGCCGTCGTGTCGCAGAAGACGGACATAGCCCCGGTACAGGCCGGGATCGTCGTGTCGAAAGTGCTGGCGACCTCCTCGACCCTCACGGTCGAATGGGCCCGTGCGGACGGCCAGGCGTGTGTCAACAGCAGTGCTCAGGTTTACCACGTGAAACTTTACAGCGACGCCGAATGCAAGGATCTGGTCGTCGGCTGGAATGCCTCGAACGTCTTCGGCATCACGGCCGGGAACCGCTTCCGCTTCACCTTCTCGGGACTGGCCCCCGCCACGACCTACTACGTCTGCGTGGACGACAAGACCAACGATTTCTTCTCCGACCCGCTCGCATATGCGACTGCCGCCGCAGGGCCGCAGGCGGGTGCCACGACGGCAGGCTCGGCAAAGGCGGGCGACATCCTCCTGGCGGAAGATTTCTCCAGGGTGATCCACGGCGGCGACATCGCCAATTTCGCCGCGGGCTACTATCCCCCGAGCTCGAACCGCGGGACTTACGCCGCAGCTTCGGGCGACAATCCTTCGGGGTTCTCGGCCACCCGCTGTACGGCCAATGAGTTCGACGTGTTCAGCGGCGGCGGCGTGGCTGCGCCCTACACCGAGGGCACGGGCCTTGCGGCCTGGGGCAAGTCGGGCAACATCGCAGGCCGCCCGGGCTATGTCAAGATGGGCGCCGGAAGTGCGGCCGCCTCGCTTTACACCCCCGAACTGACCGCCCTGCCCGATGCGGCGACCGTCAAGGTGCGCTTCTCGGCACAGGCTTACAGCGAGAAATACGACGGTTCGGGCGCCGATGCCGGGAAAATCCTCGTCAAGGCCGTCCGCGGCGCCGTGCTCGGCGCAAAGGGCGCCATCACCGGCACGGTCACGGAGGTCTCCGCGGCCGACCCCGTGGATATTTCGGCTGCCAAAGCCCGGTTCCGCGAGTTCGAGGCAACCCTCACGAACGTGACGCCCGATTGCCGCATCGTGATCTCGACGAGCGAAAAACGCGCCCTGCTGGACAACGTGGTCGTCACCTGCACGGCCATCACCCCCGCGACCAAACCCGCAGCACCGGGCGGGGTTTCGTTCGACGCCGCAGCGGCGGCCGACAGGCTGACGCTCAAATGGAACGCCGTCCCCGATGCGACTTCCTACACGGTCGCCTACTGGAAAGGTTCGGCCTCAGCCCCCGAAAGCGAGTATGCCTACAAGACCGGCATCGCGTCCACGGCAACGTCGCAGGAGCTGACCAACCTGGAGAGCAACACCTCCTACTGGGCCAAGGTCAAGGCGGTCGGCAGCCTCGATTCCGACTGGTCGGAAACGGCGAACGCCACGACCATGGACAGCGGCGGCGAGCCGCTCCTTCCGACGGCCGACCTGCTCGACGTGGTGTTCCGCAACGACGGTTCGGCCATGGACAACTCCCCGTCGGCAACGCCCGTGCGGGCGCTCGAAGGTACGGCGATGATGACCTATTACAACGACCTCTATTCGAGGTATGCGGCCCATTTCAACCACACGCCGGGCACGTCCGTCAACGAGGGGTTCTACAAGGCCGATTACTCGGCCAACAAGCAGTTCCAGGATGCGCTCGCCGACGGGCACACGCTCGAGGCGCTCTTCAAGCTGGATGAGAAGTCGGACGGTTCGGCCGAGCTGAAGATGTTCAGTTCGATGTCGAGCGGCGGCACCGGATTCCTTATCAGCAAGGCCGACAGGGGTACGGAGCTGACCTTCCTGCCCAACGTCAGCACGACCGGTAAATCCAGCTGGGTATGGACGAAGAGCGGCATCAACCCCGAGGCGGGGCGCTATTACCACGTCGTGGGCGTATGGAACAAGCAGGAGGCCAAGACCTACATCTACGTAGACGGCGAGCTGAAGGGTACGATGGATGCCCCGGGCAACTACGTGCCGCCCACCACCACGACGAGCTACTGGTTCGGCATCGGCGTCGACGCCAGTGCGACCGTGGGTCAGAACGCCTGGAAAGGCGACGTGGCCATCGCACGCGTCTACGACGCCCCGCTCACGGCCGAAAAGGTGAAGGCTCTGTGGGAAACCGTCAAACGCGACCAGCAGCCCGCCGCGATCAACATTACCGGGCTGCTCTACCTTTCGGGCTGCGAGGTGGGTGCCGATTACACCTACACGCTCTACGGCAAGGGGTTTGCCGCCGGGGACAGGATCCGCTTCGAACCGCTCGCCGGCAGTGCCGGGGCTTTCACGCTCGACGGGTCGGCCGCAGCGGAGTCGCTTTCGGTGCGCATCCCGAACGGATTTGCCTCGGGCAGGTACCGGATGGTGCTGATGCGCGGCCAGAACCAGTACCCGCTGGGCATCACGCAGCTCACCTATTCGAATAATCCCGCCCGAGTCGCCAAACCCCGGGTGATCGCCCACAGGGGCTACCACAAGGACGGCGCCGCCCAAAACTCCGTAGCTGCGCTCGCCAAGGCGCAGGAGCTGGGCATCTACGGCTCGGAGTTCGATGTCTGGATCACGGCCGACGGCAAGGTCGTCATCAACCACGACAGCACCGTTCCCGGGAGCAGCCTCGTGATCGAGAACGTCAATTACGACCAGATCAAGGATCTGACGCTCGCCAACGGCGAAAAGCTTCCGACGCTCGACGATTACCTGGAGCAGGCCACGAAAAATGCGGACACCAAGCTGATCCTCGAAATCAAGAGGCACAGTTCGGCCGCCAACAACGCCCGTGCGGCGGATGCCGTCATCGAGGCTGTAAAGGCAAAGGGGCTGACCGACCGTGTGGAATACATCGCTTTCGACTATACGACCTGCAAACGCATCGTCAACGCCCTTCCGGGTGCCATGGTGCAATACCTGAACGGCGACCTGGCTCCCGCCGCAGTCCGGCAGGACGGCATCGGGGGTATCGACTACCGCTTCTCGGCTTATTCGGGCAATCCGGGATGGGTCAAGGAGGCACATGCCAACGGCATGGTCACGAACGTATGGACGGTCGACACGGTGCAGGACATGATGACCTGCATCGCATGGGGAATGGATTTCATCACCACCAACAACCCCGAGACCCTGAAGGAGCTCCTCACCAGGACATTCGTGTCGGCCAACTGACTGCCGCAGGGCGGTGCGCCTGTGCCCGGGGATTTCACCCGGCACCCCGCAGTTCCCTGAAGGCGCGACCGACAGCCGACGGCGGCGGGTATCATGCCCGCCGCCGTTTTTATTGCCCTGCGGAAAACAAAAAAGGCAGGCGGGCTCGCCAATCTGCAAATATTTTCTAACTTTGTGCATACGATACGAACATGGAGCCTGCAGAACTCATATCCGCCATACGCGCCGGGAGCCGCGAAGCCTTCGACGAGATGTGCGGCCGTTATTATGCGCCGCTGACGGCCTACGCACGCCTCTTCCTGAACGGGAACTGGGCGCAGGACGTCGTGCAGGACGTATTCGTTAACGTATGGGTGCGCCGCGAGGCGCTCGACCCGGGGCAGTCGCTCTACGGGTACCTGCTCCGCTCGGTCTATAACCAGTCGGTCAACTACGTCAACAAGCACCGCCATGCGTGCAGCTACCGCTCCTACTACCAGGAACGTATCGAAAGTATCGGCTACGCCTATTACGATCCCGACCGGAATCCGGTCATCGAAAAGCTCTACTCGCAGGATCTGCGCACGAGCATCAACGAGGCGATCGCAGCCCTCCCGGCCAAATGCCGCGAGGTCTTTTCGCTGAGTTACCTGCAAGGGTTCTCCCACCGCGAGATCAGCGAACAGATGGGGATTGCGCAGAGCACGGTCGAAAACCATATTTACCTTGCCCTGAGGCAACTGCGGGCAAAATTGTCGAAATCGGAGCTGATTCTGCTGCTGTTTTTCATTTTTTTACAAAATAATTCCCATCCGCTTGGGTAGATTTCTCCCGTGGATTGTATACTAAACGGACACAGAACAAATGGACGATACGATTATAATGGACTCAGTCATACAAAAATATTTTGCCGGGGAGACTTCGGAACAGGAGGAAAAGTACCTCCTCGCGTGGCTGGAGGAGTCGGAGGAGCACCGCAAATACTTCTTCGAACTGAAGAGCCTGTGGGGGGCACGCCGCGTCTTCGAGGAGAGCACCGACCTGGCGCATTTCGCATCGTTCATGCGCAGCACCGGCCATCGGATCGGAAAGATCGCCGCCGGAGAGCGATACGCCCGGCGCCGCAAACTGGTGCGGTGGACGCTGGGGGCCGCTGCTGCCGTCCTGCTCGCCGTATGCGCCGGCACGGCATGGCATTTCCTCTCGACACCCGACATATACCGGGTTTACGAGAACACGGGCGATGCGGTGACGACCGTCACGCTCGACGACGGGACGCACGTGTGGCTCAACGCCCGTACGAAACTGACGCTGCCCGAAGCCTTCGGCCCGACGCAGCGCAACGTGCAGCTGGCCGGCGCGGCCTTCTTCGAGGTGGCGCGGGACGAAGCCGCCCCGTTCGTCGTGTCCACCGACAAACTGCGCGTGCGCGTGCTGGGCACCTCCTTCTGCATGCAGGCCTACGAAGGTTCGCAGCAGGCCGAAGTCGTCCTCGAACACGGTTCCGTACGCCTTCAGACGCCCGCAGGGGTCAACCTGGTGACGCTGCAACCCGACCAGCGCGCCCTGTACGACGCTGCGGACGACAACCTCGCCATTACGCAGGTCAACGCTTCGCACCTCGTGCTGACCCAGTACGATCTGGTGACGATGTCCGACGCTACGCTGCACGAGATCATCTCGCACATCGAGACGACCTTCGGCGTGCGGCTTTCGGTGCCGGGACGCTACGGCGACAAACGCTATACGTTCAATTACCAGCGATCCAGTTCGCTCGAAGAGGTGCTCAATATCGTCGAATACCTCACGGGCGAACATTGCGAGGTCATCTACCGCAAGAAATAAGCGCAGCGGGGAATACCGGCCGCCGGATTCCCGGGATCGGCCGCACGCGGCACCGGCGCCGGCTCCCGTACCGGAATGCCGGCAGGATCGCACAACAAAAAGAGGCTCTGGAAAGAGCCTCTTTTATCGTTTCACGGGCCGCAGGCGCCGCGGGATCAGAGCGTCGAAAGCCAGTCGAGCGTGGCTTTCTGCCAGTCGTCGTAATAGCGGAAGCGGGAGTTCATGCCCCAGCCGTGGCCGCCCGACGGATAGATGTGCAGCGTGGCCTTGATGCCGTGTTCCTTGAGCTTCTGGTAGAACAGCGCGCTGTTCACGGCCGGTACCACCTTGTCGTCGTCGCAATGGAACAACAGCGTGGGCGGCGTGGCGGCATCGACCTTCTTCTCGAGCGAGAACTCCTGTGCAAGGGGCTTGTCGGCATCTTCGGCGCCGAGCAGCTGTACGAAAGTCCCCTTATGGCGTTTGTCCGGGTCGGCCGAGATCACCGGGTAGAAGAGGATCATGAAGCCCGGCTTCACGTCCGAAAGCGTCCCGACGCTCCCGGCGAGGTAACCCCCGGCCGAAGTCCCCGACACCCCCACTTTCGCGGGGTCGATGTTCAGTTCCGCAGCCATCGAACGCATCACGCGCAGCGCCTCGTCGGCATCGTTGCGCGGAACCTCGCTGTGGCCGTTGGGCAGGCGGTATTTCACCACCGCGGCCGTGATGCCGTTCCGGGCGAACCACTGGGCCTCCTTATGCCCGTTGCCGACCGAGAGCGACGAATAGCCGCCCCCGGGGAAAAACACGAGCGCCTGTCCCGTGGCATTGTCCCCGGCCTTGTAAATCCACATTTCGGCCGTCTGCGTGTTTTTCCACTGTCCGGGCTTGGTTTCGACCTCGTCGCCCGAAAGCCCGTTCGAGGTGGGTGCCGTCGTGTTGTCCCACAGGACAACGTGGTAATCCTGCGCACAAATCGCCGACGACAGCATGAGGGCGAAGAGCAGGAGCATTGTTTTCTTCATAATTCGAGTTTTAGACGTTGGGATAAAGATAAAAATTATTTGTCAGTCCGTATACGGTGTTTCAACGGGGCGATGGCCGGGGGGCCGACGCTGAATTCCCCGAGACCGAGCGCCACGAGGCGCTGCGTGGCGCGCGGGTCGGCGGCCAGTTCGCCGCACATCCCGGCTTCGATACCCGCCCGGTGCGCGGCGGCGAGCACCATGCCGATGCTGCGTTGCACGGCCGGGTCGAATGCGTCGCAAAGGTAGGCTACGCGGGGGTTTCCGCGGTCGGCGGCCATCACGTACTGCGTCAGGTCGTTGGTGCCGATGCTGAAAAACCGCGCCCGGGCAGCCAGTTCGTCGGCGATGAATACGGCGGCCGGGGTCTCGATCATCACCCCCAGCGCTATGTCGCGGTCGTAGGGAACCCCTTCTGCGTCGAGTTCCGCCATGCAGGTCTCGACAACCGCTTTGGCGGCGCGGAACTCCCCGACCGAAGCTATCATCGGGAACATCACCCGCACGTTGCCGAATGCGCTCGCGCGCAGCAATGCCCGCAGCTGGGTGCGGAACAGCTCCGGCATGGCCAGCGAAACCCGGATCGCACGCCATCCCAGAAACGGGTTTTCCTCCGGCTCGAAGTGCATGTAGGGCAATGCTTTATCCCCGCCTATATCAAGTGTCCGTACAGTCAGCGGACGTGCCCCGCAAAGCTCCGCCGCGGCACGGTATGCCGCAAACTGCGTCTCTTCGTCGGGGAGCGCCGGGCCCTGCATGTAGAGGAACTCGCTCCGGAAAAGTCCGATGCCCTCGGCGCCTGCATCGAGCGCGCGTCGCACTTCGTCGACGTTCGCGGCATTGCCCAGCACCGTGATCCGCCGCCCGGCGGGCGTGACGGCGGGCGCCTGTGCATCCGCCGCGCAGCGGAACGCATCCTGGCGCAGCGATTCGAGCCGCGCGGCGTATTTACGTCCGGTAGCCGGATCGGGGTCGACGATCAGTTCGCCCCGCTCCCCGTCGATTATCAGCCGGTCGCCGGTTCTGACCTGCCGCATGCACCCGGCAACGCCGACCAGCGCCGCAATGCCCTTGTTCCGGGCGATGATCGCGACATGGCTCGTCACGCTTCCGTGCGCCGTCACCAATCCGGCGACCCTGCTGAAATCCATCTGTGCCGTATCCGAAGGCGCCAGCTCGTCGGCCACCACGATCGTCCCGGGAGCCAGTCCGGCAAAGGGGTCGTGGGCGGTTTCGCCCGACAGGATGCGGCCGATACGCGCACATACGTCCCGCACATCGTCGGTACGTCCGCGCAGGTAGTCGTCGTCGAGCGCCGCGAACATGCCGCACACCTCTTCGCAGGCTTCACCGAGCGCCTGCTCGGCGGACAGGTGCTTTTCCGCAATCCTCCCCTCGACCAGCCCGGCGAGCATCGGGTCGCCGGCCATCTCCAGATGGGCGGCGAAAACAGCCTCCCCTTCCGCCAGTGCGGACAGCTCCGCCTTCGCACGCTCCAGCGCCGCATGGAACCGCCCGGCCTCGGCCACGGGGTCGCCTGCCGCGGCCGTAGCAGCGGCGGATGCGCGGCGTTGCAGCACGAACGCCGTCCCGACGGCGATCCCCGCCGTCGGGATTCCTCGGATCGTGAACATCATTCGCGGATGCCGGCGATGAAATCCGTTACGGCCCGCACGGCGGCGGCTTCGTCGCCGCCCTCGGCGCAGACTTCCACTTCGGTGCCGTGTTTGAGCCCCAATGCCAGGAGCGAAAGAATGCTCACGGCACTGGCCTCCCGGGCCGCGGTGCACAGGGTGATCCTGGCGGGCGCAAGCCCCCTGATTAACTTTACAAGTTCGCCCGCAGGCCGCGCATGCATGCCGTTCGGGGCGGTGATCGTTACTTTTCCGGTTGTCATATAGGTAGTTATTTCAGTGCTTCGTATATCACCTGCGGATCGCCTTCGGTCGTCAGCCTCCGCAACATATCTTCGTCCCCGAATACCTCGCCCAGCCGGGCCAGGATATCGAGGTGGGCGTCCCCCACGCCGGCAATGCCCACTACGAGGTATGCCTTTTCGTCGCCGAACGCAACCCCGCCGGGGTATTGCAGCACCACGATGCCCGAGTGCAGGACGCACTTCTTGGCGTCGGACGTCCCGTGCGGAATGGCGATGCCCATGCCCATATAGGTCGTTGCGAGTTCCTCGCGGCGCAGCATGGCATCCGCATATCCGGGTTCGACATATCCGCCCGCTGCGAGCAGTTCCCCGGCCCGCCGGATCGCGGCTTCCTTGGGTTCGGAGGGAAGCCCCGTCCGGATATTCCCGGGGCGCAAGACCTCGCCGGGAGACCGCCCCGCGGCATCGCCCGCCCTTCGCAGGCCGGCGTCGGAGGGCTGTGCGTCCGCCGTCCCGGCAGGCAGACCGCCGGCTCGGGGAATGGCGTCCGCACCGTCCTGCTGCGCCAACCGGGCGAACAGGGCGTCGAGGGCCGGGTCTGCCAGGAAATTGTCGATCACGACCAGCGCGGCTCCATGTGCCGATCCGGCGATCCGCCCGGCCAGCACGGACTGGCAGACAACGACGTCGGCATCGGCGGGAATGCCGTCCGCGGCACAGTTGCCGACCGCCGTGCCGATGCCCGCATCGGAGAGCCTTTTTCGAAACCGCGTGGCACCCAGCGCACTCGACCCCATGCCCGCATCGCAGGCGAAAACCACCTTGCGGATATGTGCCGGGACGTGCAGCGCGGCCTTTACGTCGGGCGCCCCGGCCTGCGGGGCGGGAACCCCGCCTGTCGGCATATCCTCCGCAGCGGCGGCACGCCGGACGAAAGGCGCCGCCATGAGCAGCGACACCGCCGTGGAGATCAGCACCCCGGCCAGCACGACGAGGGTCTGGCCTTTGGGAGCCATGGCCAGCACCGAAATGATGCTGCCGGGCGAAGCCGGCGCCACCAGTCCGGCCCCGGCAAGCGAAAAGAACAGCAGCCCGGCGGCACTGCCCGCAACAGGGGCGAGGATCAGCGCCGGGCGCGCCAGGATATAGGGAAAATAGATTTCGTGGATACCGCCGAAGAACTGGATGATTACGGCGCCGGGCGCCGACTGGCGCATATTGCCGCGGCCGAAAAACCAGCAGGCCAGCAGTACGCCCAGCCCGGGGCCGGGATTCGTTTCCAGCAGGAACATGATCGACTGCCCGGTTTCGCGGGCCTGCTCGACGCCGATGGGCGAGAAGATGCCGTGGTTCAGGGCATTATTGAGGAACAGCACCTTGGACGGCTCGACCAGAAGCGACACGAGCGGCAGCAGTCCGTGGCGGATCACGACCTCCACGCCGTTGCTGACCAGCAGCGTCAGCCCCGTCACCGCACCGCCGATGACCCAATAGCCCAGTATGGCCAGCAGCATACCGAGGATGCCTATCGAGAAATTGCTCACGAGCATCTCGAAGCCCGCCTTTATGCGTTCCTGCGTAAGTTTGTCGAACCACCGGATCGTATACCCGCCCAGCGGGCCCATGACCATGGCTCCGATGAACATCGGGATGTCGCTGCCGACGATGACGCCCATGGCGGCAATGGCCCCGATTACCCCGCCGCGTTCGCCGGCGACGTTGCGCCCGGCCGTATAGGCGATCAGCAACGGCAGCAGGTAGGTCAGCATCGGGTCGACCAGGCGTGCCATCTGGGTGTTGGGCCACCATCCCGAGGGGATGAAGAGCGCCGTGACGAATCCCCACGCGATGAACGCGCCGATGTTGGGCATGACCATGCCGCTCAGGGCCCTGCCGAATTTCTGTATTTGTTGTCGCATAGCTTTTCTTCTTGTATATAATACAAGGAAAGCCCACGAATCACCTATCCCGCAGGCAAAGAATCGCCCTGTTTTTTTCGGGCGGCGGCGGATTTCGCCTTTTATTGCCCACGGGCGGGGCTTCCGCACGGTGCCGCGCCGGAGGCTCCCGCCGACAAAAAACCGCCTCCCCCGGTCAGGGAAGGCGGCTGCATTATTGCACGGGCAGGTTACATCATCTCTTCGTGGGCGAACTGCACGGCACGGTTCAGGATCGCGATGAACGGCTGCGTGCGGCGGAACTCCGCGAGGGTTCGCTCCAGCAGGTCGTCCGAGAGCAAGAACTCCTCGGTGATCCGCTTGGCGATATAGAAATCCTTGAGTTTCAGCATCTCGGCATACTCGCTGTCGGCGGGGAATCCCGTAGGCACCCGCTTGAGCTTGTTCTCTTCGACGATGCCGAACCCCTTGGCCTTGCGGATGGCTGCCGCGATTTCCGCACCGTTGTCGAGGATCTCCTCGCGCACGCTGCGCAGCACGACCGGCTCGGGGCAGTAGAGCCCCGCCGAAAGCAGGTTGCTCCATACGAGGCTGTCGCAGCAGGGTTCGATGTGGAAATAGTAGCCTGCAAACCCCGACTTCTTGCCCTTGGGCGCGATATACGCACCTATATATGTTTTATAGGGCGACTTGTCGGGACTGAACCGCGTGTCGCGGGCGATGCGGTAGGTGCAGTCCTGCACCCTGAGGCCGCGCACCGTAGGATCGAACTCGGAGATGCCCTCGATCAACCGTTCCGTGAAGGCCGCGAAGCGTCCCTTCACGTGCGCCCATTCGGTGCGGTGGGCGTCGAACCATGCACGGTCGTTGTTGTCGTGCAGGCGGCGGAAAAAGTCGATGACCTCTTTCATCCTACCGGAATTTTACCAGGCGAAAAGCGGATAGTCGGCCATCAGGGCGTTCACGTCCTTGCGTACGGCGGCAATATTGGCTTCGTTCTCGGGGTCGTGCAGCACCCGGTCGATCAGGCCGACGATGTAGTCCATCTTGTCCTCTTTCAGGCCGCGGGTGGTGATGGCCGGCGTCCCGAAGCGCAGCCCCGAGGTCTGGAACGGCGAGCGGCTGTCGAAGGGCACCATGTTCTTGTTGGTGGTGATGTCGGCCGCCACGAGGCACTTCTCGGCCAGCTTGCCCGTCAGCTCGGGGAACTTCGTGCGCAGATCGACCAGCATCAGGTGGTTGTCCGTGCCGCCCGAAACGATCTTGTAACCGCGTTTAACGAACGCTTCGGCCATCGCCCTGGCGTTCTTCTGCACCTGCGCCTGGTACTCCTTGTACGAGGGCTCGAGCGCCTCGCCGAACGCCACGGCCTTGGCAGCGATGACGTGTTCGAGCGGCCCGCCCTGGATGCCGGGGAATACGGCCGAATTGAGGATTTGCGACATCATCTTCACGGCACCCTTGGGCGTGGTGAGCCCCCAGGGGTTCTCGAAATCCTTGCCCATCAGGATAATACCGCCGCGCGGGCCGCGCAGGGTCTTGTGCGTCGTCGAGGTGACGATATGCGCGTATTTCACGGGGTTGTCCAGCAGCCCGGCGGCGATCAGCCCGGCCGTGTGCGCCATGTCCACGAGCAGCAACGCCCCCACCTTGTCGGCGATGGCGCGCATACGTTTGTAATCCCATTCGCGCGAATAGGCCGAGGCGCCTCCGACGATCATCTTGGGCTTGCACTCCAGCGCCTTGCGCTCCATGGCGTCGTAGTCGATGACACCCGTGGCCTCGTCGAGCTGGTACCCCACGGCGTTGAAATACTTACCCGACATGTTGACCGGCGAACCGTGCGAAAGGTGGCCTCCGTGCGCCAGGTCGAGCCCCATGAAGGTATCGCCCGGCTGCATCACCGCGAAGAATACCGCCATGTTGGCCTGTGCGCCCGAGTGGGGCTGCACGTTGGCGTATTCGGCGCCGTAGAGGCGGCAGATGCGTTCGATGGCGAGTGTCTCGACCTTGTCCACGACCTCGCAGCCGCCGTAATAGCGGGCCCTGGGATAGCCCTCGGCATATTTGTTGGTCAGCACGGAGCCCATGGCTTCCATGACCTGGTCGCTGACGAAATTCTCCGAGGCGATCAATTCGATACCATGCATCTGACGGCTGCGCTCGGCGGCGATCAGATCGAAAATCTGGGTGTCTCTTTTCATATCGTTAAGGGTTTTACGAAATTCCGTTTACGGACGGTAAAGTTAGTAATATTTGGCGAAAATCCGGCGGCGGCGGGACGTTTCAAAATATTTTTCTTAACTTTGTTCGTCTTTTGGACGAAAAAAGGAAAAACAGAATATTTTACCGAAACTCTTAATACGTTGAAAGTTATGAAATTACTCGAAGGAAAAGTGGCTGTCGTAACGGGTGCAGCCCGCGGCATCGGCAAAGCCATCGCACTTGAATTCGCCAAGGAAGGCGCCGATGTGGCGTTCACCGACCTGGCGATCGACGAGAACGGCAAGGCCACCGAGGCCGAGATCGCAGCGCTGGGCGTCAAGGCCAAAGGCTATGCCTCGAATGCGGCGAATTTCGAAGAGACGCATGAGGTCATCGACCGGATCGTGAAGGACTTCGGCCGCATAGACATCCTGGTGAACAACGCCGGCATCACCAAGGACGGCCTGATGATGCGCATGTCCGAGGCGCAGTGGGACGCCGTGCTGACCGTAAACCTCAAGTCGGCGTTCAACTTCATCCATGCCGTGACGCCGATTATGGCCCGCCAGAAGAGCGGTTCGATCATCAACATGTCGTCGGTGGTGGGTGTCAGCGGCAACGCGGGCCAGTGCAACTATTCGGCCTCGAAGGCCGGCATGATCGGCCTGGCCAAGTCGATCGCCAAGGAGATGGGCCCGCGCGGCATCCGCGCCAACGCCATCGCCCCGGGCTTCATCATGACCGAGATGACCGACAAGCTGCCCGACGAGGTGAAGGAAGGCTGGTACAAGCAGATCCCGCTCCGCCGCGGCGGCACGCCCGAGGATGTGGCGAAAGTCGCGCTGTTCCTCGCGTCGGATCTCTCGTCGTATGTCAGCGGGCAGGTCATCCACTGCTGCGGCGCGATGAACTGCTAAAAGGCGGTACAGGCCATAGAAATACGTAAAACCATGCCGCAAGGCATCGGACGCGAATCGAAGCATCCGTCCCGAATATGTTCGGGCGGGTGCTTTTTTTACGGCCATACCCCCGCAGGGAACTTACCGTATTGCCCCTGTCCCGCAGCCGGCCGCGGAGCGTCACGCAACGGAGCGCATGCAATTGCACCATGCCGCGGCGGTCACGCAGCGGGAAGCGGACGTAATTGCCTCCCCCGCCCCAAGATGCCCGCCGCACAACGGCAATCGTCCGGCATGCAAAATTCCGCCGGCCGCACGACAAACTGCAATGGGAATCGCTATCTTTGCGGAAAATTTCCGCCATGAAACATATCGTAGACATCGAAACATGGAAGCGGCGCGACAATTACGCCTTCTTCCGCAATTTCCTCAATTCCTGGATTTCGGTAGCGACCGAGGTCGACTGCACCGAAGCCCGCGCGGCGGCGAAGGCCACCGGGCGTTCGTTCTTCCTCTACTACCTCTATGCCGTCCTGCGTTCGGTAAACGAGATCGAAGAGTTTCGCTACCGCACCGACAGCAGCGGCAACGTGGTTTACCACGACAGGGTGGACGTCATCACGCCGATCGCCGTCCCGGGACGTACGTTCTACACCGTCCGCATCCCCTACCACGCCGAGTTCGACAGGTTCTACGCCCGGGCGCGCGCCATCGTCACCGGCATTCCTTCCGACGGGGATCCTTACGGGGAGGAAAAAGTGTTGCAGGCACAGGGCGACTACGATGTCTTCCTCCTGAGCGCCACGCCGAAACTCTATTTCACCTCGGTCACCTATGCCCAGGGAGCACCCGGCCAGCCCACCGAATACCCGTTGATGAACGCCGGCAAGGCGGTCGCACGCGAAGGCCGGCTCGTGATGCCCCTCTCGATCTTCGTCAACCACGCCTTCGTCGACGGGGAGCATATTTCGCGCTTCTTCGAACTGGTGGCAGCGCACCTGAAACGGATTTCGTGCTGACGGAACGTGCGCAGGCAGCGCCCCGGAATGGAAGTTGCATCTTTTTTGCTATATTTGCCGTATGAAACGTCTGACAACCACCCTGGCACTCCTTGCCGCCGCGCTGTATGCCTCGGCGCAGGAGGCTACGCTCCCGACACCCGACGCCAAGGCGCTCGGCATGGGCGGCGTAGCCATGACGACCCTGTCGGGTTCGCACGCCATCTATAATAATTCGGCGACGGCCATCTTTTCGCAGATGCCCTCGCAGGTCTCCTCGTCCTACTACGGGCAGGGCGAGTTCGACTACTATGCCGTGACCGGGTTCTGCCGGTTCGACAACGTCAACATGGCACAAATCGGCTGGCGGCAGTACCTGCGCGAACGGGGCAACAACGACATGGCCGTCGACCTGGGCTATTCGCGCCGCCTGGGCGAGAGGTGGGCCGTCGGCATCGTGGGGCGCTACATGCACCTCAAACGCCACGACGACACGGCCGACGCACTGGCCGTCGACCTGAGCGCGGCGTGGTCGCTGCCGCTGGAGAACGTCGGCAGCTACTCTACGCTGCGCGTCGGCGGCAAGCTGGGCAACCTGGGCGGTTACCTCGGGAAAACGGACTATACGCTGCCGATGGATCTCACGGCGGGCGTGGCGCTGGATACGTTCCTCACCGATGCCCACGAAATAACCGTCGGGGCGGACTGGGGCTACTATTTCTCCCCGGCGCGGGTGCGCGGGTTCCAGATGTCGGTGGGCGCCGAATACAACCTCATGCAGCTCATCCAGCTGCGGGCGGGCTACCACTACGGCGAACGGCGGAATTACTACCCCACCTACGGGTCGGTCGGCGCCGGCGTGCGGTTCCTGCACCTGCGCCTCGATTTCGCCTACCTGATCGCACGCAAGGAGACGCTGCTGCACAATACGTACAGCATCAGCTTCGGACTCGATTTCTAAGGGATTTCCGGAACATGAAAACACCGGCCCGGGTACTTCCGGGCCGGTGTTTCGCATTGCGTGCCGCGGTGCCGGCAGGGTTTTCCGACAAATGACACCTGCACCCGTCCGCCCGGCATTCCGGCTACCTATTTCCCGAGGTGCGCGAGGATTCCCTCGCAGCCGTCTTCCAGCATGTCGAGCACCAGCTCGAAGCCCTCGGCACCTTCGTAATAGGGATCGGGAACATGATCCCAGCCGGGATGGCGGCTGAAAAACTCCCGCATACGGAAGATCCTGGCGGCATCCGCACGCGACGGCGCCAGCCGGTGCACGTGCTCGTAGTTCCGGTCGTCCATCACCACGATCATGTCGAATTTCCCGAAGTCCTCCTCGCGGATCTGCCGGGCACGGTGCGTCAGGTCATAGCCGCGGCGCGACGCCGCCCGCCGCATGCGCGCATCGGGCAGTTCGCTCGTGTGCCCGGCATACGTTCCGGCCGAGTCGACCGCAATCTCCGCCCCGAGCCCGCGTTCGCGGACTATGTGCCGCATGATTCCGTCGGCAGCCGGGGAACGGCAGATATTCCCCAGACAAACGAAAAGTATCTTTGTTTCCATGGGGACAAAGATAGTGCAAGGCGCGAGGAGTGCCAAATTTATCGGGTCGTGCTGTGCCGCCGCCCGTCCAAAAAACGAAGGGTATGCACCCCCGGAAGCCTAAGAGCGTGCAACCCCGGGAAGCCCGGACTTATTCCATGCCGCGCCACAACCCGTCCAGGCCCTGCGGAAAAGGCGCAGGCGGGTGCAGCCGTGGTAATTTTACCCGCCGGGACGTAGCCGCACGGCTGCCGGCCGGGAGGGGGCGGTAACCGTCCCGAGGCGGATGGGGATTAGGCAGTTTCCGGGAAATTGGCTATATTGGGCGGCGGGGCCTGTGCGGGCATCCCGCGGGAATGACAGCTCCGACACGGCATACATCCTAAATTTAATTTTATGAACGGGCACACGAACCACACCCCTTGCGGCGGGGATCCCGAAGCCGCAATCATCGCATTGGAAAGGCGGGCACTGGAGCGGTGGAACCAGGGCGACCCCGACGGGTTCCTGGAACTCACGTCCGGCGACGTAGTTTATTTCGACCCGGCTCTCGGACGCAAACTCATCGGCAAAAAAGCCCTCGGAGAGTACTACGGCACAGTCAGGGGCAAGATCCGGATCGACACGTACCGGATGATCGGCCCCGTCGTGCGATTGTCTCCGGGCGCTGCCGTCCTGGCATACGATTACGAGGCCCTTAGGGACGGGCAGGTGTTCAGGATGCACTGCACGGAAGTTTACACGGCCGCAACGTCCGGCGGTTGGGAGATCATTCATACGCACTGGTCTTTCGCCCGGCAGGACGATTGAGGCGGTGCGGCGTGGCCGGATATTCGCCTCACCGGGGTTTGGAATGCAAATTGCACGGCACGGGGCATGGAAAAAAGAATCGGTGAACGGATCGCACAATGCAGGCACATGGATTGGGCCGTATTGTACATGCGCCTGTACGCGGGAGGCATGATGTTCTTCCACAACATAGGCAAAATACAGGATTACAACGAGATCGTCAACTCGTATCCCTCTTTCGCATTCGCCGGCAGCCCGGCCGTGTTCGTCATCGTCTCGCTCGTCGAGGTGGTGCTCGCCACCCTGATAATCATGGGCCTGTGGGTGCGGGCATCGGCCATCGTCATGGCCGCGGGAATCCTCGGGGTGCTGCTCTGGGGCGCCCCGGGTTTCGGGACGCTGGCATTCACCTGGCTGGGGGTCTATGTTTTTCTGGCCATGTCCGGCGGCGGGCTGTACGCATTCGACACGGCCCTTTTCCCTGCGAAACGAAAAAATTGAACGAAGAGAACAATATTATATGGCCTGCCGGTCGGTATGTTAGCGGAAATGTTGTAACTTTGTCCCGATTTGTTTTCATTTAAAACCAAAAAACAGAATATAATGAAGATGAAAGTAATCGCGATGCTGGCGGCCCTCTCGCTCACGGCATCCGCAGCCATGGCCCAGGGGCTGCCGCGCAAAGTGAACAATGTCGAAGTGCTCGACCTCGACGGCAAACCGACCAAACTGCCGTACTGGGGAGAGAAGAACCTGATGATATTCTATGTAGATCCCGACCGCCACAAGCAGAACAACGACTTCACGGTCGAGCTGGAGGAGAACCACCGTGCACAGGGGGACAACATCTACGGCTTCGGGGTGATGAACCTCAAGGACGCCCCGATGGTTCCCAACGGCATGGCCCGCAACATGGCCAAGAAGCGCACGGCCAAGAACGGCGCGCTGGTACTGGCCGACCAGGATCGCATCCTGAGCACGGCATGGGAGCTGGGCGACTGCAACAACCAGTTCGTGCTGATGATCGTATCGAAGGAAGGCGAGCTGGTATTCCTGCGCAAGGGCGTGCTCTCGGAGCAGGACAAGGCCGATTTCTACGAAACAATCGAGAAGTACAAATAGCCGGATGCTGCGCAGGATAGCCGTTGTATGCTTTGCCCTGGGCTGCGCCCTGCACGGACGGGCACAGGAGCAGGAGGTATACATCAACGGCAGCGATACGCTGCACTATACATACACCCCGCTTCCGGAGGAGGAGGAACCGCAGGCCGAAAAACGCCCGCCGTTCCTGCGCCGCGTCGTAAAATATTTCGAAGGTTCGACCACCGACCGCACGTTCGAAAAGAAGATCGACTTCACTTTCGCGGGGGGCCCGAGCTACTCGAAGAATACGAGCCTCGGCATCGGGCTGCTGGCCGCGGGCCTCTACCGCATCGACCGCACGGACTCGGTGACGGCGCCCTCGGACATCTCGATCTTCGCCAATGTCTCGATCTCGGGGTTCTATGCTCTGGGGGTCACGGGCAACAACATCTTCGCCCGCAACAGCAAACGCATCGACTACACGGTAATGTTCGCTTCGGCGCCCCGCGACATGTGGGGCATCGGCTACCACGACGGGCGGTATAACGAAGAGGGGTCGTACAACGAAAAACGCTACCTCGTGAAGGGGCGCTACCTGCACCGCGTGCTGCCCAACACCTATGTGGGCGGCATTCTGAGTTTCGAGCACACGCAGGGCAAGAAATTCGACGCCCGCAGCGAGCGTTACCTGTCGCAGTACGGACAGAAGACGCACTACACGGCCACCGGCATCGGGGCCATCCTCGAGTACGACTCGCGCGACTTCATCCCCAACCCGTACCGGGGCATCTATGTCAGCCTGGAGGAGACCTTCTTCGCCAAGGGGCTGGGCAATTGCGGCAAGTCGCTGTGGCGCACGACCTTCACGGCCGACTGGTACCGTCAGGTATGGAAAGGGGGACTGATCGCCACCGACCTCTACGCGGAGTTTAACTCCGAAGGCACCCCGTGGCCGATGCTGGCCCGCATGGGCGGTTCGCAGCGCATGCGCGGCTACTACCAGGGGCGCTATACGGACAACGACATGATTACCTTCCAGGTAGAGTTGCGCCAGCGCATCTGGCGGCGTATCGGCTGCACGGTATGGGGCGGTGCCGGCAACGTATTCGAGAGCCTCGACCGGTTCGACTGGTCGGAAACGCTTCCCAACTATGGCGTCGGCCTGAGGTGGGAGCTGAAAAAACGGGTCAATGTGCGGCTCGATTACGGCTTCGGCAAGAAAACCAGCGGGTTCCTGCTGAGCCTGAACGAAGCTTTTTAGGTTAGTAAAGATATGAATGCTGATCCGAATAAAAATAACAGGCGACGGACGGTCAAAACCCGCAGCCGTTTCACCACGCTGCTGACCGTCTATTTCTTTGTCGCGCTGATTATCCCCAACTGCGTGCTGGCCAACACCGAGCCCTACTCCGTATGGACGGTCGAGGCGCTGATACTGATGCCGTTGGGATTTTATATGATGTGGAGCGTGGCACTGCGCCGTTCGGGCATAATGATCTGGCTGGCGTTCCCGTTCATTTTCCTGTGCGCGTTCCAGATCGTGCTGCTGTACCTTTTCGGCAACTCGATCATCGCCACGGACATGTTCACCAACCTGGTGACGACCAACCCGGGCGAGGCGGGCGAGCTGCTGAGCAACATCTACCCCTCCGTGATCCTGGTCTGCGTGATGTACCTGCCGCTGCTGTGGTTCGCCGCGCGCGAAATCGGGCACAAACGGCAGATATCGCGCACCACGCGCATGAACGTCGGGCTGACCGGGGCGGTGCTCATGGCGCTGGGCATGCTGGCGCTGTGGCCGGCCTACCGCGTGAGCGAAGACCGGCACGTGCTGCGGGACGAGATCTTCCCGCTCAACGTGCTCTACAACGTACACCTGAGCGCCACGGAATTCCGCAAGGCCTACAATTTCGAGGAGACCTCGGAGGATTTCACCTACGGTGCGTCGCGCACGGCCCAGGCGCCGGGGCGCGAGATATACGTCTACGTCATCGGCGAAGCCTCGCGTGCGATGAACTGGCAGCTGTACGGTTACGACCGCGAGACGAATCCCCGCCTTTCGCAGGTCGATGACCTGATCGTTTTCCGCGACATGCTCACGCAGAGCAACACCACGCACAAGAGCGTGCCGCTGATCCTCTCGTCCGTTGCGACCGACGAGCATCCCGAACTCTACCGCCGCAAGGGGCTCCCGGCGCTGTTCAACGAGGCTGGTTTCGAGACCTGGTTCATCTCCAATCAATCGCCGCAGGGCGCCATGATCGACAAACTCGCCCACGACGCCGACCACCTGATCTATATCCGCTCGCCGCGCCACGACATGCAGCTGCTGGACGAGGTGCGCCGCGCCGTGGAAAGCAACAAGGCGCAGAAGATGCTCTTCATACTCCACTGCTACGGCTCACACTTCAGCTACCACCAGCGTTACCCGCGCGAGTTCGCGCATTTCCGCCCCGACGACGACGTGGCGATCTCGCGGGAACACGTGCAGACGCTCCGCAACGCCTACGACAATTCGATCCTCTACACGGATTTCTTCCTCTCGGAAACGATCCAGTACCTGCGCGGACTGCGCGGGACTTCGTCGGCGCTGCTCTACTGCGCCGACCATGGCGAGGACATCCTCGACGACAGGCGCGAACGCTTCCTGCACGCTTCGCCCACGACGACGGCCTACCAGCTCTACGTCGCTTCGCTGGCGTGGTTCTCCGACGCTTACCGGCAGAATTTCCCCGACAAGGCCGCTGCCGCCGAGGCAAACGCCACGGTACCCGCCACGACCCACGCGCTGTTCCACACCATGGCCGACATGGCTTCGATCCGGGGGAATTACATCGACACGAGCGTGTCGCTGGTCAACGCGGGCTACGACCGCACCCGGCCGCGCCGTTATCTGAACGACCACAACGAGGCCGTACCCTTCCGCAAGACGGGCCTCGCCGGGGAGGACATGGAGGTATTCCGCAAATTCGGCATCGAGCCCTGACCTGCACCGGTGACCGCGCGGCTTGCCGCGGGAGCACCCCACATGCGGCACGAAAACAACAAAGGCTGCCCGCAAGGACAGCCTTTGTTGCGTCTTTGTAGTCGGCGATTATTTCGCAGCCTCTACGGAAACCTTGCGGAATTCCTTCATCAGCTTCGAAATCTCCAGTGCTGATTTGCGGGCACGCGTACCGGCGGCCTTGTTGCCTTTCTCTACCTGTGCTGCTGCATTTGCTGCGAATACCTCGTACTCGGCATTGATCTTTGCTACTAATTCTTTCATAACTTTTATATTAATTTGGGTTTGTTATCAACGCAAAGATATAAAAATTATCTAAACATCATCATTTGCAGTTAAAAAAATCAGCTTTTTTTAGCATATAATCCCCTTTTTAACTAGCTGTCACCCTGTTCACGGTACGTTTTTTGCCCCTGCAAGGGTGTAAAACATCCCGGTATGAACAGACTTTTCCTTATCACGGGGCTGCTCGCCGTACTCCTCGCGGGGTGCCGCAGGCACAAGCCCGAAACCGCCATGCCCCCGCTCAGGGTCGGCGTGGCCGAAGCCGTCACGGACAGCGTTCCCAACCGCATGGAGTTCATCGGTTACCTGGCGAGCAATTTCGATGCGGTGATCCAGCCGCGCGTGAACGGCTACCTGCTTACGAAGCAGTTTGCCAACGGTATGCCCGTGAAGCGCGGGCAGCTGTTGTTCACGATCGACCCCGACCAGCTTTCGACCTCGATGCTCGCAGCCGAGGCCGCCCTGCAATCGGCCCGGGCGCAGGCGATCGAAGCCCGCAACAACTACGACCGCGCCGTGCCGCTGGCCAGGATCAACGCCATCAGCCAGTCGCAGTTGGACCAGTATACGGCCCAGTACAAAGCCGCCGAAGCCACCGTCCGCTCGGCCGAGCAGACCCTCAGCAGCGCCCGCATGAACGTCGGCTATACGGAGCTTCGCTCGCCCATCGACGGTATCATCTCCAACACCTCGGCACACGTGGGCGACTACGTGGGCCCGGGCACGCAGTTCGGGGTGCTGACGACCATTTCGAACATCGACACGCTGACCGTCGACGTGGCGATCCCGATGGCGCAATACCTGCGCTCGGCGGGGCCGCGCACCTCGATCTTCGACAACGCGGGACTGCTCACCGACATTCGCCTGATGCTGGCCGACGGCACGGAATACCCCTATGAGGGGCTTTACGACTATACGCGCAAGGACGTGTCGAGCACGACCGGGACGCTCGTGCTGGTAGTGATGTTCCCCAACCCCGACCGTTCGCTCAAACCCGGGCAGTTCGCCCGTGTGGAGGCCAGCGTCGGCCCCGTACGGCCGCGCGTGGTCGTGCCGCAGGCGTGCGTGAGCCAGGCGCAGGGCGTCAATTCGGTCTGGGTGGTACGCCCCGACAGCACGGCCATGTACCGCCGGGTGATCCCGGGCGACACGTACGGGTCGATGTGGTGCATCGACGAAGGGCTCATCGACGGGGAACTGGTGGTAACGGCCGGGCAGCAGAAACTGCACAACGGCATGAAGGTCATCCCCGAAAAAAAGTGACGCCATGGAGAAATTTTTCGTTTCGCGCCCGATCTTCGCCCTGTCGCTGGCCATCGTCATCGTCATCGTGGGGCTGATTTCGATCCTGAACCTGCCGATCGAACAATACCCCGACATCACGCCGCCCGTGGTCGAGGTCTCGGCCACGTACGACGGCGCCGATGCCGAGACGGTCAACAACGCCGTGGCGACGCCCGTGGCGCAGAGCGTCATGGGCGTGAGCGACATGCTCTACCTGCAGACCACCAGCGCCAACGACGGTTCGATGGTCATGCAGGTGACCTTCGACATAGGCTCCGACCCCGACCTGGACGCCATCTTCACGCAGAACAACGTCTCTTCGGCCACCGCACAGCTCCCGGCGACGGTCACCAAGCAGGGCGTCACCACGCGCAAGACCATGACTGGCTTCCTGCTGGTCTTCTCGCTGCACAGCGACGGACGCTACGACGCCGAGTTCCTCTCCAACTACGCTTACATCAACCTCCAGAACGAGTTGCTCAAGATCGACGGCGTAGGCAAAGTGTCGATCATGGGCGCCGGCGAGTACGCCATGCGCGTATGGCTCAAGCCCGACGTGCTGAAATACTACGGCATCCCGGTTTCGGCCGTCACCGCGGCCATCGAGAACCAGGGAGGCATCTACCCCGCCGGGCAGTTCGGGGCCGAACCCGCGCCCGACGGCACCACCTATACTTATACGGTGACCATGCCGCCGCAGATCACCACCCCCGCGCAGTTCGGCGACATCGTGGTCGTCACGACTTCGGAAGGCCAGCAGATCCGGCTGTGCGATGTGGCAGAGGTTTCGCTCGGCAGCCAGAGCTACGGCGTGAGCTCGCTCTTCGAGGGCAAGCCCACGGCCATGATCGTTGTCTACCAGCAGCCCGGCAGCAACGCCGTGGAGGTGGGCAAGAAGGTCAGGGCGGCGATGGCACGGCTCGAAAAACGCATGCCCGACGGCATTGCGGCCACCACGATCGTCGACACCACGACCAGCATCGACGCCGGTATCCGGGACATATTCCACACGCTGGTGATCGCCCTCATCCTGGTGATCTTCATCATCTACCTCTTCATCCAGGACTGGCGGGCGACCGTCATCCCGCTCGTGGCGATCCCCGTCTCGCTCATCGGGGCCTTCGCGCTCTTCCCGCTGCTGGGCTTCTCGGTCAACATCATCTCGCTGCTGGGGCTGGTGCTGGCCATCGGCCTGGTGGTCGACGACGCCATCGTGGTCGTCGAGGCCGCGCAGGTCAATATCGCCGCCGGCATGCGGCCCCGCGCCGCGGCGCTCGAAGCGATGAAGAACGTCGCCTCGCCCATCGTCGCCACGACGGTCGTGCTGCTGGCCGTATTCGTCCCCGTGTCGTTCACGGGCGGCATCACGGGGCGGCTGTTCCAGCAGTTCTCCATCACGATCGCCGTCTCGGTGGTGATCTCGGCATTCAACGCCCTGACGCTTTCCCCGGCGCTTTGCGCCCTGCTGCTGCGCCGCCGCGAACCGCCGCAGAAAGGCTTTTTCGCCGCCTTCAACCGCTCCTTCTCCCGCAACATGGATCGCTATACGGCCTTTACGCCGACGCTTATCCGCCACGTGACGCGCACGGGCGTATTCATCGCCGTGGTACTCGCGGTCATCTTCGTCGTATGGCGCAAGCTGCCCGCGGGGTTCCTCCCCGAGGAAGACCAGGGCTACGTCATGGTGATGGTCTCCACGCCCGAAGCCTCGGCGCTTCCCGTCACGCAGGCCGCCATGGAAGAGGCCGACGCCGTGATCCGCACCCTGCCCGAAGTGGCCTCGACCTCGTTCGCCGCGGGTTTCAACATGATGGCGGGCATCGCCTCGACCGACAGCGGCATCATCTTCGTCTCGCTGGTCGACTTCGCCGACCGCAAACTCTCGGCCATGGAAATCGCACAGAAACTCACCGACGAGCTGTACGTCGCCGTGCCGGGAGCCGAGTGCTATGCCTTCATCCCGCCCTCGATCCCCGGGCTTGGCATCACCTCGGGCGTATCGGTCGAGGTGCAGGATCTCGAAGGACGCGGCACGGCCTACCTGCTCGCCCAGGCCGGACGGCTGATGGATTCGTTGCGCAAACAGCCCTCGATCGCCTCGGTGACCACGCAGTTCAACGCCGGGGTGCCCCAGCGCCGCCTGCGCATAGACAAGGAGCAGGCGCTCGCCGCAGGCGTCGACCTGGGCGTGCTGTACGGAGACCTGACGACCCTGCTGGGAGGCGCCTACATCAACAACTTTTCGCGTTTCGGCAAGCTCTACCAGACCTATATTCAGGCGGCCCCCGAATACCGGATCGACAAACGTTCGCTCGACAATTACTACGTCGCCTCGTCCTCGGGCGAGAGCGTGCCCGTATCGTCGTTCGTGGAGGTCGTCGACACGGTGGGCGTGGAATACGTCTCGCAGTTCAACCTCTACCGCTCGATCTCCCTCACGGTGACGCCCGCGGCGCGCGCCTCGACCACGACCGTCATGCAGCAGATCACCCGTACGGCCGGCGAGGTGCTGCCCGACGACATCGGCACGGCATGGAGCGGCACCTCCTACCAGGAAGCCAATGCCTCGAAGACGGGCGGGCTGGTCTACCTGCTGGCGCTGGTGTTCGTCTTCCTGGCCCTCGCGGCGCTCTACGAATCGTGGGGACTGCCGCTGGCGATCCTGATGAGCGTCCCCGTCGCAGTGCTGGGCGCCGTGCTCTTCATCGGGGTATCGCACCTTTTGGACGCCTTCTTCGTCAACGACGTCTACATGCAGATTTCGCTGGTCATGCTCATCGGCCTGGCGGCCAAGAACGCCATCCTGGTCGTGGAGTACGCCGACCGGCTGTTCAACGAAAAGGGCCTGTCGCTGATGGACGCTGCGATCGGCGCCGCCAAACTGCGCGTGCGGCCGATCATCATGACCGCCTTCGCGTTCATCCTCGGCGTCATGCCGCTGGTATTCGCCAGCGGGGTCTACGCCACGGCACGCAACATCATGGGCGTGGCACTGGTGGGCGGTATGCTGTTCGCCACGCTGCTGGGCATCTTCGTCTACCCGGCACTCTACTATTTCGTGGGGCGCATCGGGAATTTCGAACGCCGCCGCGAACGCAAAAAACAGGAGGAAAAACTATGAAAACCGGATACCTTACCGTAATCTTCGCGCTCGCCTGCGCGGCCTGCACACCCCGTTTCTACCCGCCCAAGGTCGACGTGCCCGACGACTACCTCTACGGCGAAGGCTTCCCGCGGGACACCGCGGCGCTCGCCTCCGACTGGTGGCGGCTGTTCGGGGACACGGTGCTCGACAACCTCGTGCAGCGGGCGCTGGAGAACAACCGCGACGTGGCCGTAGCGGCTTCGCGCGTGGAAGAGGCGCGGCAGAACCTCGGCGTCGTGCGGGCGCAGTTCCTGCCCCAGGTGGGCATAGGCGTCACGGCCGAGGGGGAATACACGCCGCAGACCAAGATCGTACAGACCTACGCCGTCGAACCGTCGCTCTCGTGGGAAATCGCCCTGTTCGGGCAGCTGCGCAACGCCAAACGGGCGGCCAGGGCGCAAATCGCCTCTTCGGAATGGGCGCTGCGGGGCGTGCGGCTGTCGCTGGCCGCGGAGGTCGCCACGACCTACTTCACGTTGCTCGAATACGAACGCGACCTGGCGATCGCCCGGCGCAGCTGCACCCTGCGGCGCGAATCGGCCGCACTGATCGACTCGATGTTCCGCTACGGCATGTCGGACGGCGTGGCGCTGGAGCAGGCACGCAGCCTGGTCTACACGGCCGAGGCGGACATCCCGCAATACGAACGTGCCGTGAAGCAGACGCGGCTGTCGCTCGACATCCTGCTGGGCGAAACGCCGCAGGCGGCGGACAGCACGGGCTCGGGGCTGCGCCTGCTCGTAGACCGCCATCCCGCCGACATCCCCGTAGGGCTTCCGTCGGAACTGCTCAAGCGGCGCCCGGACATCATGGAAGCGCGTTACGACATGCTCCAGGCGGCTGCCGAAGCCGGGGTCGCACGCGGTGCAAGGTTCCCGTCCATCGCACTGACGGCCAAAGGCGGAATAGCATCCAACTCGATCAAAGGTTTAACTGCGGCAAACCCCTGGGCGTGGGATGCGCTGGGCTCGCTCACGCAACCCCTGTTCGCCTTCGGCAAGCTGCGCCGCTCGGAGCTGGCGGCCATGGAACGTTATACGCAGGCGGCAAAGACTTACGAGCAAACCGTGCTGACGGCATTCGCAGATGTCGAGAAGGCGCTGGTCGCCATCGCCACCTACCGCGGGCAGGCGGAGCGCTACTGCGAACTGGTCGTCTCGAACGACCGTATCGCCACCATGACGCAGGCGCTCTACCGCAGCGGGCTGTCGGACTACCTCGACGTGATCGACGCCCAACGAAGCCTCTACCAGTCGCAGATGGGGCTGGTGAACCTCGTGGCGCAGCAGTACATCAACTACGTGAACCTCTGCAAGGCGCTGGGCGGCGGGTGGTAGCGCCGCCCGACGCAGGCGTTTGACACAGGCGGAAAACGGCGCGCCGACGGGCCGGCCCCGCCCCGCCGCACAGAAGCGGCAGGCCGGATACGCGCCCGAATATACCCACAAATGGGGATTGCATATCCGGCCGCAAAGTCGTATCTTTGGCGCCAAAACAAAGAGCGACAATGCGTTTATCCGAACTTAAAACCGGCGAGTCGGCCACGATCCTCAAGGTAACGGGTCACGGAGGCTTCCGCCGACGTATCATGGAGATGGGGTTCATCCGCGGGCAGCGGGTCGAAGTGATACTCAACGCCCCCCTGAAAGACCCGATCGAATATAAAATCATGGGCTACGACATCTCGCTGCGCCGTACCGAGGCCGACATGGTCGTCGTACTCTCCGACAGCGAAGTGAACGAATACCTTGCCGGAGGACATCACCGTCACCGCCCTCATCACGGGCACCACCACGGGCATTGCGGCTGCGGAACGCCGGAACAAATCCCCGAATGCCCTGCCGCAGGGACACCGGGCGCGGACGACGACTGCGCCACGGCCGACGAGGTCATCTCGCGCCACAGCCGCACGATCAGCGTGGCGCTCGTGGGCAACCCCAACAGCGGCAAGACCTCGCTTTTCAACGCCATATCGGGCGGCCATGAACACGTGGGCAACTACGGCGGCGTGACCGTCGGCGCCAAGAGCGGCCACCGCTACTACCGCGGCTACCGCTTCGAGGTGACCGACCTGCCGGGCACCTATGCCCTTTCGGCCTATACCCCCGAGGAGCGTTACGTCCGCAGCCATATCGCCGAAAAGACGCCCGACGTCATCATCAATTCGGTCGTGGCGTCGAACCTCGAACGCAACCTGTACCTGACGACCGAGCTGATCGACATAAACCCGCGCATGGTGGTGGCTCTCAATATGTATGACGAGCTCAATTCACGCGGTTCGGAGCTCGATTACGACAACCTGGGACGGATGCTCGGCGTACCGATGGTACCCGTCGAGGCACGCAACGGCAAAGGCATCGAGGCGCTGTTGGATACCGTGATCGCCGTGTACGAAAATCAGGACGAGCGCGTACGCCACATCCATATAAACATGGGGCCCGTCATCGAGGAGGGGCTCCGGCGGCTCAAGGACGACATGAGCGACTACCGCGGCGAACTGCCCAAGGCCTTCCCGCCACGCTACTATGCCATGAAGATGCTCGAAGGCGACAGGCAGGTCGAGGAACAACTGCGCGGCAGCAGCCGCTATCCCGAGTGGGTGGAGATCCGCGACCGCGAGGCGAAGCGCATCGCCGAAGCCCTGGGCGAGGATGTCGAGACGGCTTTCGCCAACCAGAAATACGGGTTCATACAGGGGGCGCTCAAGGAGACCTACACCCCGGGAAAACGCGAAGAGGCCTCGGCCACGAAGCTGATCGACACCTTCGTGACGCACAAGCTGTGGGGCTTCCCGATCTTCTTTTTCCTGATGTGGCTGATGTTCTGGTGCACGTTCAGCCTCGGCGCCTACCCGCAGGAGTGGATCGACACGCTCGTGGGATGGATCGGCAGCGGCGTGGACGCGCTCCTTCCTGCGGGGCCGCTGCGCGACCTGCTGGTCGACGGCATCATCGGCGGCGTGGGGGCGGTCATCGTCTTCCTGCCCAACATCATGATCCTCTACCTGTTCATCTCGTTCATGGAGGATTCGGGCTATCTGGCGCGCGCCGCGTTCATCATGGACCGCGTGATGCACCGCATCGGCCTGCACGGCAAATCGTTCATCCCGCTGATCATGGGCTTCGGCTGCAATGTCCCGGCCATCATGGCCTGCCGGACGATCGAGAGCCGAAGCAGCAGGCTGATAACCATACTCATAACCCCCTTCATGTCATGCAGTGCCCGAATACCGATCTACCTCCTGCTCGCCGGGACGTTCTTCGCCGCCGACGCCAGTCTGGTGATGATCGGGCTCTATGTGCTGGGAGTCGTGCTGGCCGTCGTCACGGCACGCCTGATGCGGCGCTTCATGTTCCCGGTGGACGAAACGCCCTTCGTCATGGAACTGCCGCCCTACCGCCTGCCGACATGGAAGACGACGCTCACCCACATGTGGGACAAATGCGCGCAATACCTGCGCAAGATGGGAGGCATGATCCTGATCGCTTCGATGGTCGTATGGTTCCTGAGCTATTACCCCCGCAGCGAAGAGGGCGGCACGACGGCCCACTACGAGAACTCCTACCTCGGGCGTCTGGGGCAAAGCTGTGCGCCGATATTCAGTCCGCTGGGGCTGAACTGGAAGGCGGGCGTGGCACTGCTGTCGGGTGTCCCGGCCAAGGAGATCGTCGTCAGCACGCTCGGCGTGCTCTATCCCGACGGCGGGGAGGCGGCAAGCGCCCCCGGTGCCGGCACGACGGAGATCGTCACGGGATCGGGCGAAAAGATCGAGATCGGGAACCTGCCGGAAGGCAGCATCGCCATTATCGGCGGGGCGGACGGACAGACGGCGATCCGCATTGCGGAAAACGCTGGCGCACAGGTCAGCACGGGCACGCAGGCGGGCAAGGTCGCAGAGCTGGCCGGCGAAGACGAGGAAACCGTGAACCTCTCCCGCAAGCTGCTGGCAAGCGGCGACTTCACGCAGGCATCGGCACTGGCTTTCCTGGTATTCATCCTCCTCTACTTCCCCTGCATTGCGACCATCGCCGCCATCGGCGCCGAGGCCGGGTGGAAATGGGCCACGGCAGCCGTGGCCTACAACACGGTGCTGGCGTGGGTCGTAGCATGGGCGGTCTACCGCCTTTTCATGTGGCTCTGACATGGGGTGGCAGGACTTTGCGGTCTGGGGTATCGGCATCGTGGTCGCAGCCGTCGTACTGCGGCGGATGTGGTGCTTCTTCAGGGGCAGGCGGCGCGGCGGATGCGCGTCGTGCGCCAGTACGCATTGTGCGCTGAAGACGGCACGCCGCAGGGGCCGCGGCGGCAACGGCAGACCATAGCCCGAAAAATACCGGGCTGAAAAGGCCCGCTCGCCGGAAAGGGATGCGGATCGGACGGATCCTCCCTTTCCGCCATTTTTCCACCGGCATGCCGGGTTCCCTCCCCGAAAAAAGAGGTTTCCGGCGGCCACACCCGCAAGATGGCGCCCGTCCACGGACAACGGCAAGGCCGGCATCTCCCGCAAGCCCGATCCGGAATGCGCCTCCGAAGCCGGAGGCGGCACGCCGCGCATAAAATCGCAGGCGGGAGGAACAATTTCCGCCGGGAAACATTATCTTTGCCCCGGAATCAAGCGCACACGCAATGTCCGGACTTTTTTACATCCTTCTTTTCTGGCTGATCGGCAATGCATTGAGCATCCTTACCGGAGGTTATGTTTCAGGTAACATCATCGGCATGATCCTGCTCTTCGCAGCCTTGTGCCTGCATTGGGTCAAAGCCGAAACGGTACGTCCCGCAGCCCGGTTCCTGCTGGGGGCCATGGCACTCTTCTTCGTCCCCTACGGCGTAGGGCTGATGGACTCCTACCGCGTGATCCTCGACAACCTGTGGGCGATCGTAATCTCGGGCATCGCCTCGACGATCATCGTCCTGCTGGTGACGGGGCAGACGTTCCAGAGCCTGAACCGCCGCTCGCGCCTGCGCCGCATCCGGCACCTTCGTGAAACCGCCGTAAACACCCCGGACAATGATTGACAAGGCGTTCCTCTCCACCGACCTCTTCCTGCTGACGCTCACCGTGGGGCTTTACTGCCTCGGGACGGCGGTCTACCGCCGCATCCGGATGCCGCTGCTGCATCCCGTGCTGCTCACGTTCGTCGCCGTCATCGTATTCCTCCGTGCGGCGGACATCGGCTATGCCCGCTACCAGGAAGCCACGGGCATCCTCGACTTTGCCCTGGGCATGTCGGTGGTCGCACTCGGTTACCTGCTCTACGAACAGGTCGAACAACTGCGCGGAAGCCTGCTCCCGGTCGGCATCGCCACCCTTGCGGGTTGCGTGGCGGGCGTGCTGAGCGTCGTATATATCGCCATGGCGTTCGGCGCCGGACGCGAGATACTCAACTCGATAGCCCCCAAGTCGGTCACCGTGCCCATCGCCGTGTCGGTCTCCGGGCCGCTGGGCGGCATCGTCCCCGTCACGTCGGTCGTGGTGTTCTGCGTGGGGATCTTCGGCAGCATCTTCGGCGAGTGGATCCTGCGCCGCTGCGGCGTGCGGGATGCCGAAGCAAGGGGGTTTGCGCTGGGAGCCGCGGCGCACGGCATCGGTACGGCGCGCGCCATCGAGATGGGAGCCGTCGAAGGAGCCCTGAGCGGGCTGGCGATGGCCCTGATGGGATTGGCCACGGCGCTGCTGATGCCGCTGATGGAGCGGTATCTGTATTAGCAGTAAGCCCTGCGGCAGGCGGACGGGCATATATCGGGCTCATAAAAGTCGCATCAAAGTTTTTTAAATTCTATAATAAATACTACTTTTGCACAATTGCTGGCAATTCGCACAAAAGTAGGTTAATATGGAGTGGTTACACACCTTGTTCTTCGGCAGCGGCATCGCCCATGCCGTGCTGACCTTCGCATTGGTCATCACCATCGGCATTTTGCTCGGAAAAGTCAAAATCGGCGGCATCTCGCTCGGAATCACATGGATTCTGTTCGTAGGTATCGTCCTGAGTCATTTCGGAATGACGGTGGACGGCGAGGTCAGGCACTTCGTGCAGGAATTCGGGCTGATTCTGTTCGTCTTCTCGATCGGTCTACAAGTCGGACCGGGATTTTTCGCATCGTTCAAACACGGCGGCATGACGCTGGTCATGTGTGCCGTAGCGATCGTACTGCTGGGCGTGGCGACGGCCTATGTAGTCCATCTGGCGACGGGCACGCCGATTCCGACGATGGTCGGCATCCTTTCGGGCGCAGTGACCAACACCCCCGGACTGGGTGCCGCGCAGCAGGCTTACACCGATGCGTTGGGAATCGAAGACCCCACGATCGCGCTGGGATACGCCGTGGCTTATCCGCTCGGCGTCGTGGGCATCATATTCACGATGATCTTCATCCGATACGCCCTGCGCGTGAAGTTCGAAAAGGAGGACGAGGGGCTGGCGGCGCTGAGCCGTGAACACAAGCTCGCCGACAAGGTTTCGGTCGAATTCACCAACAAGACGCTCGACGGCCGCACGGTGGCCTATGTCCGCGACCTGATCAACCGTCAGTTCGTCATATCGCGCATCCTGCGTCCCGACGGAACGATCTCGATGGCCGATGCGGAGAGCGTGATACATATCGGCGACCGGCTGTGGCTGATCTCGCAGGCCGAGGACATCGAGGCGATCGTGGCCTTCTTCGGCCGCCGTGTGGAGATGACCGACGAGCAGTGGGGCAACAATACGCCCAATGCCGAGCTGGTGTCGCGCCGCATCCTGATTACGAAATCGTCGCTCAACGGCAAGAAATTCTCCGACCTGCGCCTGCGCACGAAATACGGCATCACCATCACGCGCGTAAACCGCGCGGGCGTCGATCTGATCCCCTATCAGGGCTTGGAACTGCAGGTCGGCGACCGCGTGATGGTCGTAGGGCCCGCGAAAGCCGTGGCGCAGGTGGCCGACGTATTGGGCAACTCGCTCAAGAAGCTGAACCAGCCTAATTTGGTGACGATCTTCGTAGGTATCGCTTTAGGTGTGCTGCTGGGGTCGATTCCGCTGCTCAACGTACCCCAGCCCGTGAAGCTCGGACTGGCAGGAGGCCCGCTGATCGTGGCCATCCTGATCGGACGCTTCGGTACGCATTTCCACCTGGTCACCTACACTACGATGAGCGCCAACCTGATGCTGCGCGAAATCGGCATCGCGCTGTTCCTCGCGGCGGTGGGCATCGGCGCGGGCGACGGATTCATCGACGCCATCGTCGACGGCGGTTACCGCTGGATCGGATACGGTGTCGCCATCACCGTCCTGCCGCTGATAATCGTCGCGCTGGTAGCGCGGCTATGGCTCAAGATGAACTACTACACGCTGATGGGACTTATCGCCGGATCGACGACCGATCCCCCGGCGCTGGCCTACGCCAATGCGACGGCAGGCAACGACATGCCGGCCGTGGGGTATTCGACGGTCTATCCCGTAGTGATGTTCCTGCGCGTGCTGACAGCGCAGATATTCATCCTCTTCTCGCTGTAAGCGGGACGGTTCGTAAAAAATGTTACGAACTGTTACCCGTCCCGCATGTCGCTCAAAAGCAGTTTGGGGCGAGAAATGAAGCGGCGGAGAGAGTCGGATGGCAGATAAAATTCAACGATGGCTTTTAAATTTTAATCGGAATACCTATCTTTGCTGCTGGCAAAAATCCAAACACCCTTATACTATGGCAAAAGCAGTCAACATCGCCCGTTCCCATCGGTTGGACGGCATCGGAGAGTACTATTTTTCGCGCCGTCTGCGCGAGATCGCCGAAATCGAAGCGGCAACGGGCCGTCAGATCGTGAAACTCGCTATGGGCAGCCCCGACCTGCCCCCGCACCAGTCGGTCATCGACCGCCTCGCAAAGGAGGCACAGCGCCCCGACGTACACAAATACATGTCTTACAAGGGAGAACCCATCCTGCGCAAGGCTTTTGCGGACTGGTATAAGAAATGGTACCGCACGGAACTGGACTACAACAACGAAGTACTGCCCCTGATCGGCTCGAAGGAGGGCATCATGCACATATGCATGACGTTCCTCAATAAGGGCGACAAGGTGCTCGTGCCCAACCCCGGCTACCCCACCTACTCGGCTGCCGTGCGCCTCTCGGGCGGCGAGATGGTTCCCTATGCGCTGAACAAGCAGACCGGCTTCTACCCCGACTTCGAGGCGATCGAGAAGGCCGGGTTGGACGGCGTGAAGATGATGCTGGTCAACTACCCCAACATGCCGACGGGCCAGACCCCGACGATGGAGCTGTTCCAGAAAATCGTGGATTTCGGCGCCCGGCACAACATCCTGATCGTGCACGACAACCCGTACAGTTTCATCCGCAATGCCGCCGCCCCGATCTCGATCATGGAGGCCGAGGGCGCACGCGACGTCGCACTGGAGATGAACTCGCTGTCGAAAGGCCACTCGATGGCCGGGTGGCGCGTGGGCGTCGTCGTGGGCAAGAAGGAGTGGATCGACTCGATCCTGACGTTCAAGTCGAACATGGACTCGGGCATGTTCTACCCGATCCAGGCGGCGGCCGACACGGCGCTGGCACTGGGCGAAGAGTGGTTCAAGGAGCTGAACGACATCTATTACGGCCGCGAGAAGCAGGCCTATGCGCTGCTCGACGCGCTGGGATGCAAATACCGCGAGCACCAGGCCGGCCTGTTCGTATGGGCCGAGCTGCCCGAGTCGTATGAGGGCGACAGCTTTGCGTTCTCGGACGAGGTGATGGACAAATGCGACGTGTTCCTGACCCCGGGCGGCATCTTCGGCTCGGAGGGGAACCGTTACATCCGCATCACCCTCTGCTGCCCCGAGGAATTGCTGAAAAAAGCTACGGACAATATCATCGCCAAGTTCGGGAAATAACACCCGGGCAATACGGAATAAGGCGCTCCCCTCGCGGACATCGGTTCCCGAGGGGAGTTTTTTTCAGTTCGCTTTCCGGCGAAGAGGGGGCGGTGCCCGGTGTAAAACGCGATCCTGCAGCGGGAAGAAGCTGCAACCGACGACTCTTGAAAAGAGGGGACGGAGCCCTGTCCCCCGAAATCCGAAACAGACGCATATGGAGATAAAATCACTGGAAAATACATGTTTCGGCACGCTGTTCGAGGCATTCGGCCAGGCATTCGCCGATTACGAAGTCCAACTGGACGAAACGCAGCTCCGGCGCATGCTGCGAAGGCGCGGTTTCGATCCCCGCCTGTCGTTCGCCGCGTTCGACGGGGAGCGGATCGCCGCGTTCACCCTGAACGGGACAGGGAATTTCAACGGTCTGCCGACGGCCTACGACACCGGCACGGGAACCCTCGAAGCCTATCGCGGGCAGGGGCTCGCCGCAAAGGTCTTCGAACACTCCATTCCCTATTTGCGGGAGGCCGGAATCCGGCAATACCTGCTGGAAGTCCTGCAACACAACACAAAGGCGGTATCGGTCTACCGGAAACTCGGGTTCGAAACGGCGCGTGAATTCAATTATTCCATACAACAGGACGCGCAGGTGCACCTCGGCTCGAAAATCCCGGACATTGCCTGTACGGTAACGCCCGTCGATGTGGGACGGTTCGCCCCCGACCCGCAGTTCTGGGATTTCATGCCCTCCTGGCAGAACAGCCCCGAGGCCATAAGGCGGGCTGCGGGGGACTTCGCCGGGCTGAGCGCCCGCGCAGAGGGGACACAGGTGGGATACTGCATCTTCGAACCCGTCTCGGGCGACATTGCCCTGATCGCTGTCGACAAGCGGTACAGGCGGCGGGGGATCGCCACCTCGCTGCTGCGGGAAGCGCTCCGTCTCAACAAGGCGGATTCGGTCAAGGTCATTAACACCGAGGCCGGCTGCGAATCGTTAACGGCGTTCCTGGAGGCGGCGAACATCGCCGTGACGGGGCGGCAGTTCGAAATGGTGAAAAAAATATAAGGGGGGGGGCAAGGACAAAGCCCTCCGCACAGGGAGGGCTTTGTTCATGTACACGCGGGCGGTATGCCTACTCCTCCACGATGCGGATCGAGAGGATCAGGTCGCCGGGACGGATGTCGTCGATGACGTCCAGCCCCTCGACCACCCGGCCGAAGCAGGTGTGGCGGCCGTCGAGGTGCTGCGTCGACTCGCGGGCGCAGCAGATAAAAAATTGCGAGCCGCCCGTGTCCTTTCCGGCATGGGCCATCGAGAGCACGCCCCGGTCGTGGTACTGGCGCGGCGCCGAGGTCTCGCATTTGATCTTGTACCCGGGGCCGCCCGTGCCGTCGCCCCGCGGGCAGCCGCCCTGGATGACGAAGCCCGGGATCACCCGGTGGAAGGTCAGCCCGTCGTAGAAATTGTGGTTGGCCAGCTCGACGAAGTTCGCCACCGTACCGGGGGTCTCCTCCGTATAGAGTTCGGCCTTCATGTCGCCTTTCTCGGTCGAAATAATTGCATATTGTGCCATATCGAAACAGGTTTTTAAGGTTCGAGGACTTTGATTTCAGCGGCCGCGGCCTTCACCCGGCCGCGCAGGGCATCGAGGTCGTCGCCCAGCGGCGCATAGCCCACGACGATGCCCATGCGGCGGTTGACGCGCGCCGAAGGTTTGCCGAAGATCCGCACGTCGGTACGGGGATCGGAGGCCAGTGCCCGGTCGATCCCCTCGTAACGCGGCGCCACGGGGCTTGCCAGAGGCGAGAGCACCACGGCCGTGGCGCCCAAGCGTTCGAAAGTCACCGCGGGGATCGGCAGCCCCAGCACGGCGCGCAGGTGCAGTTCGAACTCATTGAGGTTCTGCGTCCCGGCCAGCGTCACCATGCCCGTGTCGTGCGGGCGCGGCGAAAGTTCGGAGAAATAGACCCCGTTTTCGTGGCTCAGGAAGAATTCCACGCCCCACAGCCCGGCACCGGTCAGGGCTTCGGTGACGGCGGCCGCCATGCGCTGCGCCTGGGCAAGGTGTTCCGGTGCCACGTAGGGCGACTGGAAACTCTCGCGGTAGTCGCCGCCCTTCTGCACATGGCCGATCGGCGGGCAAAAGAGCGTCGGGCCATCCTTCTGCGTGACGGTCAGCAGCGTGATTTCGCTGTCGAAGCGGATGAATTCCTCGATGATCAGCTCGCGGATATCGCCGCGCGACCCTTCGCAGCCGTAATGCCAGGCCCTCTCCAGTTCGCCGGCATTCCTGACGAGCGACTGCCCCTTGCCCGAGGAGGACATCAGCGGCTTGACCACGCACGGGAACCCGATCCGGGCGGCAGCTTCCTCCAGTTCGGCGAGCGACGTGGCGTAGAAATAACGGGCGGTCTTCAGCCCCAGCTCCCGGGCGGCAAGGTCGCGGATGGCCTTGCGGTTCATCGTGAAATTGACGGCGCGGGCACTCGGCACGACCTGGATGCCCTCGCGTTCGAAGTCGTAGAGGCGTTCGGTGCGGATCGCCTCGATCTCGGGGACGATGACGTCGGGGCGGTGCCGGGCCACGGCGGCGGCGAGCGCATCGCCGTCGAGCATCGGGAACACCTCGCAGGCGTCGGCCACCTGCATGGCAGGGGCGCCTGCATAGGAATCACACGCCACGACGGTCTGTCCCAGCCGCTGCGCCGCGATTACGAACTCCTTGCCCAGTTCGCCCGAACCGAGCAGCATGATCTTTTTAGCCATATGTCTGTATTTTTCAGTGGCACAAAGATATGTTTTTTGCCCTGAATTTCGTACCTTACCGCATTAAAACTTACCTCGACGGCCATGAAAAAACAGATCCTCCGGCTGAGCCTCGGCATGGCGTGGTGCCTGTCGGCACTCGTCCCCGTGCATGCGCCTGCGGCGGGAGCCTCCGCTACGGCGGATCACGCAGCGCGGCGGGACACCCGAACCGCCGCGGCGCAAACACGCCCCACCCCGGCCGATACGCTGCACGTCGTCTTTTTCACCGACATACATGTCTCGCCGGGCAATGCACAGGACTCGCTCTTCCGCGTGGCCGTCGCCGAAGCCAACGCGTCGGATGCCGAACTGGTCATCTTCGGCGGGGATCTCACCAACACGGGCAGCGACGAGGAACTGGAGCACGTGTACGGGCTGATGTCGCAGCTCGAAAAACCGTGGTTCACCGTCATGGGCAACCATGAAACGACCTGGTCGGAGAGCGGATGCACGACGTTCCGCCGCATATTCGGCCATGACGGGCGCGTCGCGCACCGTGCGGGAGGCTACCTTTTCCTGGGCTACAACTGCGGGCCCTACATGAAAATGGCCGACGGCGTCGTGCGCACCGAAGACCTCGCATGGCTCGGAGCGCAAGCCGCGGGGGCCCGTCCCGGCGAACGTATCGTAAGCCTCTGCCACTACCCGCTCAACAAAGACCTCACCAACAGGCAGGAGGTGGTCGCAACGCTCAAACGGCTGGGCATCACCGCCTCGCTCTACGGGCACTACCACCGGCTCGACCTGCGCAATTTCGACGGCATCGCGGGCATACCCGGCCGGGCACTGGCCGGCAGGCCGGGCAAGGCGCCGGGATATACCCTGCTCGATTTCTTCGCCGACTCGGTGCGCATCCGCGAAAAGCCGCTCGGACATGCCGCACGCACCCGCCATACGGTATGCCTGGAGGGGGATCCGCAGATACTCGCCCTGCCCTGCGACCCGCCGCCCGCCGCACCCGACTACGAAGGTCGCATGGAATACGTCCTGCAGGACAGCGCCATGGTACTGACGGGTGCGGGATGCTGCGGCGACATGCTTTACTACGGCAATTCACAGGGCGTATTGCGGGCGTACGACACACGCCGGGGGCGCGAAGTGTGGCGGCACAGGTTTCCCGACGCGCTCTACACCACCCCGCTCTGCACGGACGGGCTCGTGATCGTCGGCGCCGCCTCGGGCGGGATATGGGCCTTCGACGCCCGGACAGGCCGCCGAAGGTGGCATCTGCCGACCGCCACGGCCGTCGTCGGCGACGGGCTCGTCGACCGCAGCTCGCTCTACATCGGGCTGGGCGTCGGCTCCGTCGGCCGCATAGACCTGCGCAGCGGCAAACTGCTCTGGCGTTACGACTACGGACAGGGACAGGCGCAGGGGCGCCCGACGCTCGCGGACGGAAAACTGGTATTCGGGGCGTGGGACAGGCACCTTTATTGCCTCGACGCCGCGACGGGCAGATGCCTCTGGAAATGGAACAACGGCCGCCCCGGCGTGTTCCTCTCCCCGGGGCATGTCGTGCCCCGCATCGCCGGCGGCAAGGTCTTCATCGTAGCGCCCGACCGGGCCGTGACCTGCCTCGACCTGGCTACCGGACGGCAGCTATGGCGCGACAACAGCCGCAAAGCGCGCGAAACGACGGGCCTCGGCGACGACGGACGGCAATTCTATTACAAGACGATGGACGGCGAGCTGGCGGCCGTGGACACCTCGGCGGACACCTACCGCGAAACATGGTGCACCGATCTGGGATGGGGATACGAATACAACTCCTGCCCGGCCTGTGTGCGCGACGGTGTGGTCTATGTCGCCGGGAGGCTCGGGCAGGTTGCCGCCGTGCGCGAAGACGGCACGCTGCTGTGGAGTGTGAAATGCTGCAATTCGGCAGGAAACGATTTCCGGCAGGCACCCGACGGGTCGCTGTGGGTTACCTTCGCCGAAGGCAAACTCTTCCGGATTCCCTGACGGCAAATAAAAATCATTCTCAGGAAAAGAAAGTATATTTATATTGCAACTCACGAAAAAAACGCCCGGTTCGATTGTTTTTTTAGCAAAAAAAAGCTAATTTTATATTGCAATTTTAAATTAATCGTCATGAACCAGGGAGTTGGCAACAAGATCTTAGAAACATTACCCCAAAGGATCGACAGGCAACATGTTCTTTTTTTCGACATGGACGGCACCTTGATTGACACGAACTATGCCAACTATCTTTCTTATACTCAGGCGATCCAGCAGGTCTTGAAAACGGAATCGGATATTTCATATGCTCCTGACATAAGATTTACCCGAATGCATCTGAAAAAAATATTTCCCTCTCTCGAAAAGGCAGAATATGAAAAAATTATTCAATTGAAAAACAACTTTTACACCGAGCAGTTGTCTAAAACTGAATTGAATGTTGCCATTGTTCAAATATTAAAAAAATACTCCAAAACAAATACGACGGTACTGGTCACAAACTGCCGGGAAGATAGAGCGGTGCTGACATTAAGATACCATGGATTGTTCAATGATTTTGACCACAAATTTTACAGGAACCAATATAACAAGTACGAATATGCGCTTGCTTCATTAAGAATGTCCCCCGCATCTGTTTTCGTCTTTGAAAATGAAAAAACAGAGATAGAAAATGCTGTTTCAGCAGGAATTCCTTGCGAAAATATTATTTATGTCACACCTTAAAACCCACAATCATGCGCACTTTCACAATCCTGGCCAATGAGTATTTGGATCGGAATATTCAGGCTTATTACCACACAGATTACGTAGGGCATAATAACCCCGGCAACCCAGACTATTTAAATACCTTGAAAAATACATTTGGAAATTTCACATCCGAAAGATTAAATAATGCCTGTCATGAGTTGGAAACCGTCTTGATGCAAGATATTCCCCAAATCTTCGAATCATTGCATTGCGAATCTTTAACCGTATGCGTAATCCCACGGGCTAAAGCCGAGTATCAATCGAATCAGTTGCTGTTTAAATCGACGGTTAAAAATGTCATAAATCGACTCGGAGAAAATTATTGTGACGGCACAAATTACATCAAGCGATATAAGGATACAAAAACTACGCATCTTCCCAATCTTAAAGGTAATGAAGGAGCAACACCCTACCCAGGAATTACATTCGATACATGTACAATTTCAGGCAACGTAAAGGATAAGGATATCTTATTGATCGACGACATATATACCAAAACCATAAATATAGACGAAGATGCCATTCAGGCACTAATTGAAAGCGGAGCTAGATCCGTAACTTTTTACGCTGTCGGCCGCACCCGCAGCCATTAAACAACAAACTGAAATGAAATACACGACAAACGCAATCAATATTTTAACAATACAGACCTTCAAAGGTATAGGAAGGGCCTGGATTGTAAAAAATCTTAGGGGAAATGAATCCACTGATACTATTGTCGAAAAGTTAAATATGAATTCTAAAGAAGGGTTGGTTACCATTAGTGAATTCAAAAAAAGACGAGAGGCAGTAGGACGCGAAATATTGAAATTAGAAGGGCATCTGGATGGAATCGTTGCACTTGGAGATAATCTGTTCCCCCCTTATCGTGGCGAAGTGAAAAACAGTGACCGGCCTGTCGTTATTTTTTATCGCGGCAACTTAAACTTATTAAATTCAGAGAATAAAAACATTGCCGTTATCGGACTATTGACGCCAGACGCCCAAATTGAAATGATAGAACAAGAGGTTGTCGCAAAATTGGTAAAAAACGGAGCAACCATAATTAGTGGATTGGCTTTAGGCTGCGATTCGATCGCCCATCGACAAGCATTATGCTCTAATGGGAAAACGGTCGCCATTCTTCCAAGCTCACTAAACAATATCATACCTGCTACAAACAAAGAGCTTGCTGCCGAAATTGTCGACCATGGCGGATTGCTGATTAGTGAATATTATAATGCAGCCAAATCCAAAATGGAATTAAGCAGCAGGTATCAGGAGCGCGACAGATTACAGGCGCTTTTTAGTGATTGCGTAGTTTTATCCGCAAGTTATTCGAAAACTGATATGGGAAAGGACAGCGGTGCGAGATTGGCTATGGAATACGCATTAAAATATTCTATCCCAAGAGCTGTAATTTATGATTCGAATTCAGACATGAACAATCCGATGTATAATTTAAACAGGCAGTTGATTCAGGAAGAAAGGGAAATCACAATAATAAACAGGATCAATTTGATTTCGTCGATAACAAAAATAATATCAGACAAGAAAAAGCACCAACCTACCTTATTTGATTCTTTATAAAATAATGCCAACAGTAAATATTCATCATCGAGATATAGAGAACAAAAACAACGCATCTGGTTAATAATAAACCAGATGCGTTTTACATTCGTGGAGGTGGCGGGAGTCGAACCCGCGTCCAAACAGGGAACCCGAAAGCTTTCTACACGCTTAGCCGCCGTTTGATCCTTCTACCCGGGCCTGGCAGGCGGCAACCGAACCCGAGTCCCAGTCCCTGAATTTCGCACACCGGCCGGGACGCTCCGGTGCACTATCCCTGAATCGATGATACCCCATATGGAAAGCGGTTAAAGGGCGGAACCACTCCCCGGGATACTCGTCGCCAAGCCGCCTTGGGCCCGGCGATTAAGCTAATTTTCCTTGAAAATTATGCAGCGAGTGCATAGCTGTTATTGCCATTTGAATCTTGAGCGTCGGGATTTACGAGCCGCCACACAGCGCTCGGCGTGCTTACAATCAAACTCTGCCTGCTGTCAAAACCGGGCACCCCCAGAATTTCGCGGGGCAAAGCCTCATGGAAACAGTGCAAAAATAATACTTTTTTTCCAAATATCGACCCTCCGGCAGGAAATAGCGTCGGGAAGGTGCAGATTTTCCGGAAACAGGGCAGGAACGGACACAGCCATACCGGCCGCGGCCGTCGGAGAGCCGCAACGATCCCCCGGCGGACGTGCAGCAGCGGGAATCTTACCATATCGGCGCGACCGTCGAGGGCACCAGAATGATTACCGTGAGGAGTGCTGCAACAGGATATTACCCTATCGGATACAGCCGTCGAAAATCACCGCGACGTCTCCCGGAAGGGGTGCGGCAACGAGGTACGCCCCATCGGCAGGCGGCTGCGGGAGAGGCACTGGGCAATCCCGCCCGCAGACGTTTCCCTGCGGGGAGGGCTATGCCGTGCCATTGTTTCCCGGCCGGCGAAGCCCGTAACGCGCGGCGCGGTTACACCCCCGCCAGCAATGTCCCCAATACGCGGCGGATATGCTCCCCGCTCAGCGGCTTGGCGACGTATTCGTTGGCTCCGGCGGCGAGGGCTTTCTGCCGGTCGCGGTCGTAGGCGAATGCCGTGACCGCGACGATCGGCACGGCGGGATCGAACCTGCGGATCTGCCGCGTAGCCTCGAACCCGTCCATCACGGGCATCTTGATGTCCATCAGGATGGCCGCGGGGTTCATTTCCCGGCATATCCGCACCGCTTCTTCGCCATTGACGGCCCGCACGATGTCGAACTCCTTGCGGAACATCAGCGACACCAGCAGGAAATTGCTGTCGGTATCCTCGGCCACGAGCAGCAACGGGAGTTTCCCGTCCTGACGGGACACGGGATGCGGAGCCTCAGCCACAACGGACAGTTCGTCGTCCGGCCCGGCATTGCATGCCACGGCAGGTATGGTGAACCAGAAGCGGGAGCCCCGGCCTTCCTCCGACTCGACGCCGATATGCCCGCCCATCTGCTCGACGATGCTCTTCGAGATCGAAAGCCCCAGCCCGGTGCCCTGCGCAAAGCTGTTGAGTTTGACGAAACGGTCGAAAACAGTGCGCAGATGCTCTTCGGAGATGCCTTTTCCCGTATCCTCGACGTAGAACAGCAAGTCCCCGGCCTCCCGGCGGTAGCCCAGTGTGATGGAGCCTTGCTCGGTGAATTTCACCGCATTGTTGATAAAATTGGTGATGACCTGCATCAGCCGGTTCTTGTCCCCGACGATGCGGCATTGCTCCTCATGGTCGCCGAAAAGCAATTCGACGGGCCTGTCCTGCACCTTGAGGCGCAGCGAACGCACCGCCTCCTCGCACATGCGGTTGACGTCGACCATGCCGTAATTGAATTCGAACGTCCCGGCCTCGATCTTCGAAAGGTCGAGGATGTCGGATATCAATTTGAGCAGCAGGTCGTTGTTTTCCTCGACGACCTGCATGTACTCGCGGCGCTCGCCGATTTCGTCGGTTTCGGCCAGCAGGTTCGAGAACCCCACGATGGCATTGAGCGGCGTACGTATCTCGTGGCTCATATTGGCCAGGAAGGCCGATTTCAGGCGGTCGCTGACCTCGGCCTTGTTCTTGGCTTCGATCAGGCTTTTCTCCGTCTGCTTGAGTTCCGTGACATCGAAATTGACGCATACCATCTCGATCTTCGAGGGGTCGGTATTCAGCGGGTTGCGCACCACGTTGACGCGCGTCCACCCGTTCTTGCCGTCGCGGAGCCCGACCCGCAGGTCGAGCGTGAAGCCGTTCGACTCGTTGGCCTTGACGCGCCCGATCTCCCGGAATACAGCCTCGCGGTCTTCGGGGTTGACGTGGTTGTAGATGCCGATCACCTGCGTCATGGGGGTGTCGCTCTCCTCGCCCAGGTTGTGGTACCATTGCGGCACAGCATACCCGTCGCGGGTCACCAGGTCGAAGCGGGCATACCCCACCTTGCCGAAGCGGCTCACCAGCGAGAAGGAGCTTTCGAACTCCTCCAGCCGGTTGTGGGCTTCGTTGATCTCGGTATTGTCGATATTGAGCACCAGGAAATTGACCAGTTCGCCGGACATGCCGTACAGCATGGTCACCTTCGTATATATCTGCACGCTGCCCTTTTTGCGGGAGGGATAGTAGCCGCCCAGCCGGTCGAAGGGGTAATCGAGCCTGAAACTCTGCTCCAGCCCGTTGCGCACGTTGCGGGCGATCTCCCCGGGCACGATCGGGTTCTCGAAGAAATTGACCCCCAGCACATCCTCCTTCGCCTCGATGCCGAAGATGTCGAGGTCTTTGGTGTTGATGTCGACCAGATAGCCCTCTTTGTCATAAAGTTCCACCCCGACCTGAACGTTGTCGAAAATATTGCGCAGCATTTTTTCGCTGTTGAACAGCGCCTCGTGGGCATTGCGCATTTCGGTAGTATCGGAAAAGAGGCTGATCACCTCGTCGGGCCGGGTCGTATAGAGGATGGAGTGTATCCAGCGTTTCGAGATCTCGTAAAAGGAGTCGCGCTCGATGAAGCCGTTGCTGCGAAGCACCTCCGCAAAGGTTTCCAGATATTGCTCCATATCCAGCCCCAGTTCGGAAATACGCCTGCCGATATAGGTTTCGCGCTTGGCACCCATGATCTTGTCGGCGGTGTAGTTGGTATCCAGCACCAGCAGGTCGACGGGTTTCCCCTGCCTGTCCCGGATGACCCGCAGCTGGGCATACCCCAGAGGCATGTGGTGGTAGAGGCTCTGGAGGTATTTGCGTTCGGACTGCGCCTCGCGCTCGGAGCGCTGCAATTCGATGCAGAGGCTGATGATGTTGATCAGCGACGAAAACCACTGGTAATCTTCACCCGTCCATATCCGGGGCCTGTTCACGATGTCGATGCCGGCATACCCCCAGACCTTGTCCCGCGAAAGGAGCGGCACGGCGATCAGCGACTTGATGTCCTGCATGGCCAGCACTTCGCGCTCGCGGAAAGCCTCGTCGGGCAATTCGTCGAGCGAAGAGATGATTACGGGCTGGCCGTTGGCGATGCGCTGCGTCCACCAGGGCACCTCGTCCATCGAAATGCCGCTTACCAGCTCCTGCTCCCCGGTGACGTTCTCGGCCGTGACTTCGTAGGTGCAATTATATAAGCGGTGTTCGGGGTCGGATTCGATGATATAGGCCCTGCCGCCATCGAACATGGTCAGTACGTCGGCCAGGATTTTGTTCACCACGGCATCCAGGTCGTCGACCTTGAGCAGCGAAAGCAGCGTCTGCGAAATGCTGTTCAGCCGGAACAGCAGGTCATTGATGCGTTGCTTTTCCTGCGAATTCACCACTTCGGACGGCGGGTCGACCACCCGGAAATAGCCCGTCAGCAGCATTCCCCCGTCGTCGGCGACCTCTTCGCGCAACAGTTTCCAGTAGCACCATATCTCTCCCTCCGCCCCTTGCAGCGGATAGAGGCGTTCGGCGCCGCCCCGCACCCCGATCGAGGCGAGGGCATATTCCCGGTAGGCCGGAGTTATCATCTTCCCGAACTCTTCGTAGGTCACTTCGCACGAGCAAACTCCCAGCAGGTCGCGGAGCCCTTCCGAAATATGGAACACGCGGCGGTTACGGTCGGCTTGCCACCAACCGATTTTGGCATCCCGCATAATCTCCCGCAGGATCTCGTTTTCTTTCATTCAAAGATTTTTTGCTTACTGTCAGGCCGAGGCGTCACGGCCCGTTGTGCAAATTTAATCACCCTCGGGCGGAAATGCAAATTATACGGTTGTTTTCATTCAGCCGAAAGGGCTTTTTTGTTATATACTTCCGGCCGGAAAGCATCGGAACCGTCGTCCCGGGACGGTTTACGGCGTTTTTTTCTCCCGGACGGCATCCCCGTACGGATATTTTGACTATCTTTGGAAAATAATTCCAGCGACCAGAACCTATGAGCGAAAAATATGTCGTAAGGCTGAAAAACGCAGCCATCTACCATGCGGACAACCCGTTCGGCAGCACCTCGGCCGAGAAGCTGATGCGCCGGGGCGAGATGGTGCTGTCGGATGTGAACCTGTGCGTGGCTCCGGGCGAATTCGTTTACCTGATCGGGCGCGTCGGCAGCGGCAAGAGCACCCTGCTCAAAACCCTGTACGCCGAGGTGCAGCTGCTCACCGGCGAAGGGCGGGTGGCAGGCTATGACCTGCGCAGGCTCAGGCGCCGCGACATCCCCCACCTCCGCCGCCGGATCGGCATCGTATTCCAGGACTACCAGCTGCTCACCGACCGCAACGTCTTCATGAACCTCTATTACGTGATGAAAGCCACGGGATGGAAGCGCGAAGACGAGATCCGGGAGCGGATCGACCAGGTGCTCAAGCTCGTAGACCTCGGGGCCAAAAGCTACAAAATGCCGTTCGAACTCTCGGGGGGCGAGCAGCAGCGGCTGGTCATCGCCCGCGCGATCCTGAACAACCCGCAGGTGCTGCTGGCCGACGAACCGACAGGCAACCTCGACCCCGTGACGGCCGAAGGCATCATGCAGCTTTTCCAGGAGATCGCCGGCCGCGGCTGTGCCGTGGTCATGTCCACGCACAACACCGCCCTGATCGAGAACTACCCTGCGCGCGCCATCCTCTTTGCGCAGGGCCATATCCGCGAGGTCGACCTCAAGGCGGAACTCGGGTAGCAGACCGCGAATCCCGCACGCCCCAGCCCCATCCGGGGGATGTTGCGGCACGTCCTGCCCGATGCGGGCGCAACGCCCTCCGAAACGTCCTGCAAATGCAAAAAATCGTCTGGCGGAAGCCATGCGGCTATTGTTTATTCGGGATATATTTCGTATATTTGTACGATATTTTAAAGACGACAGATGAGTACCGAATTAGAAAACGTAAAAAAGCAAGAAGAAGAATATTCCGCTTCGAATATCCAGGTTCTCGAAGGGCTTGAGGCGGTGCGCAAGCGCCCCGCCATGTATATCGGCGACATAGGTGAGAAGGGTCTGCACCATCTGGTCTACGAGGTGGTCGACAACTCGATCGACGAGGCGCTGGCGGGCTATTGCACCGACATCGACGTGACGATCAACGAGGACAACTCCATCACCGTACGCGACAACGGCCGCGGCATCCCGACCGACTACCACGAAAAGGAGGGCAAATCGGCACTCGAAGTCGTGCTTACGGTGCTCCATGCGGGCGGTAAGTTCGACAAAGGCAGCTACAAGGTTTCGGGCGGCCTGCACGGCGTGGGCGTATCGTGCGTGAACGCGCTTTCGACACTGCTGATCGCCGAGATCCGCAGCCGCGACGGCAAGGTATACCGCCAGACGTACAGCAAGGGCGCCCCCACGTCGCAGGTCGAGGTCATCGGCGAATGCTCCGACCGCGGCACCACCATCACGTTCAAACCCGACGAGAGCATCTTCACGCTCACGACGGAATACAAATACGACATCCTGGCCAACCGCCTGCGCGAACTGGCATTCCTGAACAAGGGCATCCGCCTGAACCTCTACGACAAGCGCAAGGACGACGAAGGCAAGACCCGCGAAGACCACTTCTATTCGGAAGAGGGCCTCAAGGAGTTCGTCCAGTACCTCGACGCCACGCGCGGCACGCCGATCATCGACCAGATCATCTACCTCGACACCGAAAGGAACGGTGTCCCGGTCGAGGTGGCCATGCAGTACAACGACTCGTTCTCGGAGAACGTGCACTCCTATGTTAATAACATCAACACCATCGAGGGCGGTACGCACCTGACGGGCTTCCGCCGCGCGCTGACCCGCACGCTCAAGAAATACGCCGAGGATTCGGGCATGCTCGCCAAGCTGAAGTTCGACATCAACGGCGACGACTTCCGCGAGGGCCTCACGGCCGTGGTTTCGGTGAAGGTGCAGGAACCGCAGTTCGAGGGCCAGACCAAGACCAAGCTGGGCAACGACGAGGTCTCGGCTGCCGTAGATCAGGCGATGTCCGCCGCCCTGGGGCACTATCTGGAGGAGAACCCCAAGGATGCCAAGGCCATCGTTTCGAAAGTCATCCTGGCCGCAACGGCACGCCATGCGGCACGCCACGCCCGTGAGATGGTGCAGCGCAAGACCGTGCTTTCGGGAGCCGGGCTCCCCGGCAAACTGGCCGACTGTTCGAGCCGCGACCGTTCGATCGCCGAAATCTTCTTCGTCGAGGGTGACTCGGCAGGCGGCACGGCCAAATCGGGCCGCGACCGTAATTTCCAGGCCATCATGCCGCTGCGCGGTAAGATCCTGAACATCGAAAAGGCGCAGGAGCACCGCATGTGGGAGAACGAGGAGATCAAGAACATGTTCACGGCGCTGGGCGTGACGATCGGCACCGAGGAGGACAGCAAGGCGCTCAACCTGGAGAAACTCCGCTACGACAAGATCATCATCATGACCGATGCCGACGTCGACGGCAGCCACATCGCGACGCTGATGCTGACGTTCTTCTTCCGCAAGATGAAGGAGCTGATCGAGAACGGCCACGTCTACATCGCCACCCCGCCCCTCTACCTCGTGAAGAAAGGCAAGCAGGAGCGCTATTGCTGGACGGAGAAGGAACGCGACACCATCACCGCCGAATTCGGCAAGGGGGCGCACGTGCAGCGTTACAAAGGTCTCGGTGAGATGAACGCCCACCAGTTGTGGGAAACGACGATGAACCCCGACACGCGCATCCTGCGCCAGGTGAACATCGAAAACGCTGCCGAGGCAGACCGCATCTTCTCGATGCTGATGGGCGACGAAGTGCCGCCCCGACGCGAATTCATCGAGAAAAACGCGCATTACGCAAATATCGACGCATAATGGAAAGGAAAAGGATTGCCCTTGCGAAAGGAGCGATCCTTTTCTTTATATAACCGATATTACCAACTGAAACTATGAATGTTACCGTAATCGGAGTCGCCGGGGGAACCGGCTCGGGAAAGTCCACGCTCGTCAAGCGCCTGCAAGAGGCCTTCGTAGGCGACGACGTCGTGACGCTCTGCCACGACTACTATTACAAGGCGCACCCCGAGCTGACCTACGAGGAACGCACGAAACTCAATTACGACCATCCGCAGGCGTTCGACACGCAGATGCTGGTCGACCACATCAAGGCGCTGAAGGACAACGTCCCCATCGAGCACCCGGTCTACTCGTTCGTCGACCACGACCGTACGGCGGAAACCGTGTGCGTGAAGCCTTCGAAGGTAATCATCGTCGACGGCATCCTGATCTTCGAAAACAAGGAGCTGCGCGACATGATGGACATCAAGGTCTATGTGGACACGGACGCCGACATACGCTTGGCGCGCCGTATCCTGCGCGACGTCTGCGAGCGCGGGCGTACGATGCAGTCGGTCATCACGCAATACACCTCGACCGTGAAGCCGATGCACGACGAGTTCGTCGAACCCTCGAAGCGTTATGCCGATGTCATCATCCCCGAGGGCGGTTTCAACTCGGTGGCCGTAGCGATGCTGATCCAGAACATCAGTTCGCTGATCCAGAGCAACAAATAGGAGGCGCAACCCGTCCGAATGAGCGAGTCCCGGATCTCTCGAAAAGAGATCCGGGACTCGTTTTATCTGCCCGACGGTCTGTTCGCAGACCACATGCCGGAACGGAGCGGCCGGCCGCAGGTCATAACCACGGCCCCTCCGTCAGGGATTCAAAAATTCAGAGATGGCTCCAGTATACAAATTGCCGAAATTATTGACATTGTAGACGCCGACATTCGTATAGTAAGGCATGGTACGGCAAATATCACGATACAGTTCATATATTGAAATTGACGCCGGCGAGGAAACCAGTTCATAAAATGTGTCCGTAAAACTGTTGGAGAGAGGTATTTTCCCGCCTGCATCGGTTCGGATGCCGCCTTTGGAGGTCTCACCGTCGGCAGCCGCAAAGCAGAGCATTCCCGGAATCTTCGTCTCCTCGCAGGCCCTGCCCACAACCCCGCCGTAATCGGTTTCCAGTACGAGCAGGAGCTTCCGGAAAGTTTGTCGCGCACTCAATGCCTTGAAAAAGTCAGCCACTTCGAAAGCGTGAAGCGTCTCGTCGAGCCACTTCGGCCCTTCCGGAGTACCCCTGCCCGCCCAATAGACGAACAGGTTGTCATACACACCCGGCCGAAATGAAGTTCCCGTGGTCAGGGTTTCCAACAACCCGGAGAGTTCGACTTCCGAGAGTTTATAATCCACTATCACGTTTTCATACAGATTCCCCTCCCCCTCCGGCGGCAGGATGCGCCCCGGTGTCGGGTTTATCGAATGACGGGCGATGTCGTCCTCGGAAACGAGCAGGATATGGTCGTCGTCCAGGCCGTTGCTTTTCAGCATCTGATACATGAGATACGCCCCGGCCTGATGGCGGTAGTTCTCCCAGCCCGACGAGGCGGCGACAATCAGCGCATAAGACTCTTCTCTGGGCGGATACGAACGCTGGCTATTTTTGTCGAAATCCTGCAAGCTGGCGAAGTCTATCGTCACCGGAGCGGCCGCTCCGGCCTGAACCGTCACGGCGGCGTGCGCAGGGGCTGGGGCTCCGCTCAATTCGACGGAAAAGCTGCCGCCGGCATAATCCGGCGTCACGGCACACCACTCCTGGTCGCTCCGCACCTCCCAGGATCTCTGATTGGTCTCCACCTCGAAAGAATAGGTTCCGGAGGTGGAAAAAAACCTCGTCTCAGCAGGATTCAATGAAAGCAAGGGGGGGGGCGTTTCGGATTTCTTTTTCGAACATCCTGCCAAAAGCAGGCCTGTCAATGCCGCAAGAACAAAAGGTCGGAACAGTCGCATAAAAATCAATTATAATAATAGGTTAACACTCGGTTTTTTCACCGGACGGCTCTTCCAGACACTACTTCAAGCGCCACTTTATCATATACCGGTTATCTTTTTGATTTCATTGAGTTTGTTGAGTGCTTCGATAGGTGTCAGCGAATTGATGTCCAGCCCCTTGATCTGGTCGCGGATCTGCACCAGCACCGGATCGTCCAGCTGGAACATCGACAGCTGCATGTTCTGCGGGGCACCGGCCTCGGCAGCCTCCCTGACCGACGGCGACGGTTTCTTGCCGCGGCTTTTGAGGCTGCGGCTCGGTACGATCTCGTTATTGCCGTAGACGAGTTCGAGGTTGCGCAGGATCTCGTCGGCACGCGACACCACCGACATCGGCATGCCGGCCATGCGAGCTACGTGGATACCGAACGAGTGCTCCGTACCGCCGCGTTCGAGTTTGCGCAGGAAGACGATCTGGTTGCCCAGCTCCTTGACGCTCACATGGTAGTTCTTCACGCGGGGGCACATCTGCTCCATTTCGTTCAGCTCGTGGTAGTGTGTGGCGAAGAGCGTCTTGGCGTGCGCCGTCGGGTGGTTGTGCAGGTACTCGACCATCGCCCAGGCAATGGAAATACCGTCGTAGGTACTCGTGCCGCGGCCGATTTCGTCCAGCAGGACGATGCTGCGGTCGGAGATGTTATTGAGGATGCTGGCCGATTCGAGCATCTCGACCATGAAGGTCGATTCGCCCTGCGAGATGTTGTCCGACGCCCCGACGCGCGTGAATATTTTGTCCACCACACCGATATGCGCCGATTTGGCGGGGACGAAGGATCCCATCTGCGCCATCAGGATGATGAGCGCCGTCTGCCGCAGCAGGGCCGACTTACCCGACATGTTGGGGCCGGTGATCATCATGATCTGCTGTTCCTTGTCGTCGAGCAACACGTCGTTGGGGATATACTCCTCCCCTACGGGCATAAGCGTCTCGATGACGGGATGGCGTCCCTGGCGGATGTCGATGCGCTTGCCGTCGTCGAGCACGGGGCGGACATAGCGGCGTTCGCAGGCGATGCGGGCGAAGGATTGCAGGCAATCGACACGCGCCACGACGGCGGCGTCGCGCAGCAGCACGGCGAGCGAACGGCTGATGCAGGCGATGATGTCGGCATAGATGCGCTGTTCGATCACCAGCATCTTCTCCTCGGCGCCGAGGATCTTCTCCTCGTATTCCTTCAGCTCCTCGGTGATGTAGCGTTCGGCATTGGCGAGGGTCTGCTTGCGGATCCAGGTCTGGGGCACCTTGTCCTTATGGGCGTTGCGCACTTCGATATAGTAGCCGAAGACGTTGTTGTAGCTGATCTTGAGCGACGGGATGCCCGTCGTCTCGCTCTCGCGCTGCTGAATGCGTGCCAGGTAATCCTTGCCGTGGAGCGCGATGCGGCGCAGGTCGTCCAGCTCGGGATCCACGCCGTCGGCGATGACGCCGCCCTTCTGGATCTGGTTGTTGAGCGGATCGGGGTATATCTCCCGTGCGATGCGGTCGCGCACGCTGGTCATCAGGTCGATCTGCGCCGCCAGCGCATGCAGACGGTCATCGTCCGTGGATTCGAGCGCCGCCTTGAGCAATTCGACCGCAAAGAGCGAATTCTTGAGCTGCACCAGTTCCCGGGGCGTCACCCGCGCCGCGGCGATACGCGACGCGATACGCTCCATGTCGCCCACCAGCGCCACCTGCTCGCGCACGGTGTCGGCCAGGTCGGCATCCTCGATGAAATGCCCGACTACGTCCAGCCGTTCGTTGATCTGCACGGTATCCTTGACGGGCATGGCGATCCACCGTTTGAGCAGGCGGCCGCCCATGGGGGTGAGCGTGCGGTCGATGACATCGGCGAAGCTGCACTTCTCGCGCCCCCCGTTCGACGAGAACAGCTCGAGGTTGCGGATCGTGAATTTGTCGACCCACACGTAGTCGTCCTGGTCGATACGCGAAATCGAACGGATATGGGCGATGTCGCGGTGCTCGGTGAATTCGAGGTAGTAGAGGATGGCGCCGGCGGCGGATATGCCGCTGGTGAAATGGTCGACGCCGAAACCCTTGAGCGACGTGGTCGTGAACTGCTTGCAGAGTTTTTCACGGTTGACCTCCTCCGAGAAGACCCATTCGTCGAGCCGGTAGGTGTAATGCTTCGACCCGAAAGCGGCGGAGAAGCGGTCTTCGTAACCGCGCTGGTAGATGATCTCCTTGGGTGCGAGGTTCGAAATGAGCTTGTCGACGTAGTTGTCGGAGCCTTCGGCCACGTAGAACTCGCCCGTCGAAATGTCGAGGAACGCCACACCGGTCGTCTGCCGGCCGAAGTAGACCGAAGCGAGGAAGGCGTTTTCCTTGTTGGCCAGGATATTGTCGCCCAGCACGATGCCCGGGGTGACCAGTTCGATGACACCGCGCTTGACCAGCCCCCGCACCTGCTTGGGGTCTTCCAGCTGCTCGCAGATGGCTACGCGCTCGCCCGCCCGCACCAGCTTGGGCAGGTAGGTGTCGATGGCATGGTAGGGGAACCCCGCCAGTTCGACGTAGGTTGCCGAACCGTTGGCCCGCCGCGTGAGCGTAATGCCGAGTATGCCGCTGGCCTTGATCGCGTCCTCGCCGAAGGTTTCGTAAAAATCCCCTACCCGGAAGAGCAGAATGGCATCGGGATGCACCGCCTTGATCGAATAATATTGCTTCATCAGCGGTGTCTCGACATATTTTTTGTCTATTTTTTTCTCTGCGTTCACAATAAAAAATTGTATGTAATTTCCATACAAAGATAACGGAATTTGGTTCTCAAACCAAGCCGGGAATGGAAATTATTTTTGTTTTTTTTGCTACGCAAAGATACTCTATTTTACAGAATTTCATTTATTTCGAATACTTTTCGGTAAAATTCGGCCTTCCACTCCACAGGCCGCGGATAGGCCCGCGACGAGGAGGGCATGCGCCACAGCCGCATGTCCCGCCCGGCATATTCAAACCCGACGCACTGGCCTACGGCCGGTTCGCCGCACCCCGTGATCGCACGCAGCGTATCGGTGGCTTTCTGGCCGGTGGTGATAAGGGTGCGGCAGGCAGGGATACGCGCCAGCAGGGAGGCGAGATCCACCTCGCGCACGACTTGAAGAAAATTATCCGACGCATTGTCTTTCAGCCGGATGACTTCGACCGCCGTGTCGTAGAGTGCGATTCCGCGGCAGCGGCAGAAGGCCTCGATGCGTTCCTTGTCGAATTTCCGGCCGCCGGGCATCAGGAAATGCGACTTGTCGCCCGTGGCCAGGTAGCCCACGATCCGCCACATGTCGTTTTGCAGGTTCGGGTAGAAGAAATCCATCGACCAGCGGATGCGCTTGGGCGGGAAGCTGCCCAGCATCAGCACCCGGGCATTGGCCGGCAGGAAAGGTTCGAGGGGATGCAGTTCGCTATTCATAGAACTTCTTGTCGAAATTTACGAGGTACAGTTTATCGGTGGCGCGCGTCAGCGCCGTGTAGAGCCAGCGGAGCATGTCGCGCGTCATGGGCTCGTCGCCGAACAGGCAGCGGTCGACGAAAACGGCCTTCCACTGCCCGCCCTGGGCCTTATGGCACGTCACGGCATAGGAGAATTTCACCTGGAGCGCGTTGAAATGCGGGTTCTCGCGGATCTCCTTGAAGCGCTTGATTTTACTTTTGACGTCGAGGTAGTCCTTCTCGACCTCGTAGAAAAGGCGCGAGGACTCCTCGCGGGTCAGCGCCGGGGATTCCGAGGCGATCGTGTCGAGCAGTATCCTGCATTCGATCTCCGTATCCTCGTAGTCGGGGAATTCGAGCAAGACGTCGGCGAAACGGAAGCCGTAGAAATCCTCGTAGCGCCGCAGCCGTTTGAGCCGCGCGATGTCGCCGTTGGCGATAAAGTGCATCGGGCAGTTTTCGGTGTGCCCGGTATAATAATAGTTGTTCTTCACGACCATCAGCATGTCGTTACTCTCGATCTCCTCCTCGGCATAGAGCACGTTGCGGCGGATGCCCTCGTTGTAACGGTTGGCACGCTTGTTCGAACGGGTGATGACGATGGTTTCGTCGCGGCCGTACCTGGCGTAACAATCCTGCAGCTTATCGAGGAACTCCCCGCCTTCGACCGCCTCGATGTCGGGGAAGCCCATTTCGAAATGGGGGATTTCATGGATGCCGTTCTCGAGCATGCACCGCACGAGCGTGGCATTGAAAAGGATCCCCGACTCGGCCTCCTGGCGCACCACGTCGTCCATCGTGGCGTACTCGACATCGCCGAAACGGGCGAGCGACGCGGCGTCGAGCGCCGGGCTGCAATCGGCCCCGACGGGCGGCAGCTGGGCGCTGTCGCCGACGAGCACCAGGCGGCAGTCACGGCCGCTGCGGACGTATTGCACGAGATCTTCGAGCAGCGACCCGGAGCCGAAAAGCGCCCCGCCGCCCGGGCTGTCGGAGAGCATCGAGGCCTCGTCGACGATGAATACCGCCCCCTTCTCGGCATTGAAGTTGAGCGAATATTTCGATTCGTAATCGGCATTGGTGCGCTGTCGGTATATCCGCTTGTGGATGGTAAAAGCCTTTTCCTGAGCGTATTGGGCGAGGACTTTGGCCGCACGGCCCGTCGGGGCGAGCAGGATGGGTTTGATATTCAAATCCTTAAGCGCCCCCACGAGTGCCGCTATCAGCGTCGTTTTGCCCGTGCCGGCATACCCGTTCAGCACGAAAATCCGCGAAAAATCGTCACCTGCAAGGTATTCGGACAATTTTTCTATGATTTTTTTTTGCCCAAGAGTTGTTTCAAAACAAATTTTAGCGTAAATTTGGGTCGCAATACGTGTGCTGAACATGCGTGTGTTATATTTTGTACAAAATTACAAACAAATATTAGATTAGCTTAAAAAATGAAAAAAATCGCTCAAATCATTCTTGCTGTAGCTATCGTGGCGCTGGTCTACGTTATCTACGACCAGATCTCGACCCCGATCAAGTTCGATGACGAGTTGAAGGCCAAGAAAGCCCAGGTCATCGACCGCATCAAGGACATCCGTACGGCACAGCGCGCATTCAAGTCGAAGTACCAGCGTTTCACGGGCAGTTTCGACACGCTGACGAATTTCATCCTGCAGGATACGCTCGAACTCGAGCGCAAGATCGTCGACGAGGATGACTCCGTAGCCATGGCACAGCTGAAGAAGATGGGCAAAAAGAACGTCGAGAAGTTCAAGATCGCCGTGATCGACACGATCTTCTCGCCCAAGCGCCTTTCGAAACAGGACGTAGAGCAGCTGCGTTACATCCCCGGCACCGATGACAAGGCCCAGTACATCATGGAGGCAGGCATCATCACCACCGAGTCGAAGGTCGTGATCCCGATCGTGGAGTGCCGCGCACCCTACAAGATGTTCCTCGACACGGTGGCTTACCGCCAGGAGATCATCAACCTGATCGACGACGAGGTGAACAACTTCAACCGCTACCCCGGCGTCAAGTTCGGTTCAATGGAAGCTGGTAACAATGAAGCAGGTAACTGGGAGTAACACTCCGCAAGCTACAAATAAGGTGTCCATTCAGCTTACGTTGGATGGACACTCTTTTTCGGCGCACGGCCTCGACGGGGAATTCCCGGGGGAGGAGCCCGTGGAGGCGGAGCTGCTGACGGCACGGACGATGCTCGTCCCGGAGGAGGTGCTCGGCACCGGGGACGCAGGAACGCTGCTCGCGGCAAACGGCATGGCTCCCGCCGCGGAAGAGCGCGCCGTATGTAGCCTCCCCGTGCAGGGCATCGTCGCCGTAATGGCTGCGCACCGGGAGGCGTTGCGGCAGGCGGAGGAGAAGCTGGGAGACCGCATCCGCTACACCACCCCGCTGCTCAGGGAGGTGCAGGCCGGAACACCGACCGTATGGGCATACCGCACGGCGGGACTCCTATATATTAAGGTGTACGACGGCAGCCTCCGCTTCGCGGGGGTGATCCCCGCACCGGACACGGCGGACGTATGCTACTTCACGGAACGGCTCGAAAAGGAGTTCGCGCTCAAAAGCTGCGAACTCAGGATTTCCGGTGACGACGCCAAGGCGTGCGGCAAGTTGCTGAAAGGTTATTTCAAACGGATCGTATGCGAATAGTCAGCGGAAAATACAAGGGGCGGGCCATCAACCCGCCGCGCAACCTGCGGGCACGCCCGACGACCGATTTCGCCAAGGAAAACCTGTTCAACGTACTGGGTAACCTGGTGGATTTTGAGCAGTGCGACGTGCTCGACCTCTTTGCCGGGACGGGGTCGATAAGCTACGAGTTCGCCTCGCGCGGAGCACGGAGCGTCACATCGGTGGAGATCAACCCGGTGCATTGCAACTTTATCCGGCAGACGGCGGCACAGCTCGGCATCGGCAACCTCTATCCCGTGAAGGCCAATGCGTTCCTCTACCTGAAGAGCTGCACCAAGCAGTTCGACGTGATTTTTTCGGACGCCCCCTACGATCTGGAGGGCAGCGAACAGGTGGTGAAACTGGTGCTGGAGGGCAACCTGCTGCGTCCGGAGGGGATTTTCATCTTCGAACACTCGAAAAAAATGGATTTCTCGACCTGCGAGGAGTTCTGGCAATTAAGGAGTTACGGAAGCGTACAATTTTCTTTCTTCAAAAAGCCGTAAAAGCGTTTGCCGTTTTGAAAAATTACACTATCTTTGCACTCGCAATAAACCAAACGGTGCGTTAGTTCAGCTGGTTAGAATACGTGCCTGTCACGCACGGGGTCAGGGGTTCGAGTCCCCTACGCACCGCCAGCAAACCGAAGGGAAAATCTCCGGAGGCAAGAAACAGGAAACGAGGCAGTTTACGACTGCCTCGTTTTTCGTTTCCCCGCATCGCATGGCGGTGCGGACGGGGAAAGGCAAGGCAGATAAGGGTACGTCGACGAGCATAAGGGAGGGGGTACGCCTGCCGGAACAAGGGGGGGGGGCTCACGCCGGAAAGAAAGTCCCCAAGGACACCTACCCTACGGTTCCGGGAAAGGGAAACAATAGGATGCTCCGGAGAATCCGCCCGCCGGCTCCGGAGAATCCATCCACATCCCCGGCGGGAGGCGGGGAAGCACCGGACAGGCCGGGAGGGGGGGGGCAGGGAACAGCACACCTGCCGGGAGGCACGCATCCGGCGGCGGTACAACCGGACACAGCTGGCAAACGGCAAAAAAATATCACGGAATTATTTGCAGGTTTTAGAAAATATAGTATCTTTGCACTCGCAATACCAAAATGGTGCGTTAGTTCAGCTGGTTAGAATACGTGCCTGTCACGCACGGGGTCAGGGGTTCGAGTCCCCTACGCACCGCCAGCAAACCGAAGGGAAAATCTCCGGAGGCAAGAAACAGGAAACGAGGCAGTTTACGACTGCCTCGTTTTTCGTTTCCCCGCATCGCATGGCGGTACGGATAGGGCAAGGCAGATAAGGGTACATCGGCGAGCATAAGGGTACGCTGCCGGGACGTGAGGAGGAGCCGGCAGCCTGCCTGCCGTGCAAAACCGGAACCCGGAATGAAACTTTCGGGGAGGCTCCGACGTATTTATAAACGAGCAAATACAATTCCGCATGAAATACGATTTCGATGAAATAGTCCCGCGCCGCGGGACGAACGCGATCAAATGGGATATGGATACCGATCCCGAGGTGCTGCCCATGTGGGTGGCCGACATGGACTTCCGCACGGCACCCGCTGTCGCAGCCGCCTTGAAGCGGCGGGTGCAACACGACATTTTCGGATATGCGACGGCTCCGAAAGCCTACTACGACGCGATTACGGGGTGGTTCCGCCGCCGTCACGGCTGGCAGATACGGCCGGAATGGGTGCTCCATACGACAGGCGTCATCCCCGCCCTGTCGGCCGTCATCAAGGCCCTGACGCAACCGGGCGACAAAGTCCTGATCCAGACGCCGGTCTACAACCATTTCTTCACCTCGATCCACAACAGCGGATGCCAGGCGGCCGAAAGCCCGCTGGTATACCGCGACAACACCTACACGATCGACTTCGACGACCTGGAGCGTAAAGCCGCCGACCCGGCCGTGAAGCTGATGCTGCTATGCAACCCGCACAACCCTGCCGGACGGGTCTGGACGCCCGCGGAGCTGCGCCGCATCGGGGAGCTGTGCCTGCGCCACGACGTCGTGGTCGTGGCCGACGAGATACACTGCGAGCTGGTGATGCCGGGATTTAGCCATACGCCGTTCGCCTCGCTCTGCGAGGAATTCGAACGCAGCTCGGTGACCTGCACCTCGCCGAGCAAGGCATTCAACCTCGCGGGGTTGCAGGTCGCCAACATCTTCGCGGCGGATGCGGCCCTGAGGGCAAGGATCGGGCACTCGCTCCAGATCAACGAAACCGGGGAGATCGGCCCCTTCGCCATCGAAGCGCTGATCGCAGCCTACGACGAAGGCGCCGAATGGCTCGATGCGCTCAACGAATACCTGCACGACAACTACCGCTTCCTGCGGGAGTATTTCGACCACAACCTGCCGCAGTACCCGGTGCTGCCGCTGGAGGGGACATATCTGGTGTGGGTCGACTGCCGGGCATCGGGGCTTACGTCCGACGAGCTGGAGACGAAGCTGCTCGAAGAGGCGAAACTGCGCATAAACCCCGGGGCGATATACGGCGAGGCCGGCCGGGATTTCATCCGCCTGAACATCGCTTGCCCGCGGAAATTGCTGGCCGAGGGGCTCGACAGGTTGCGAAAGGTGCTGAAACGATAGTTTGAGAACTTCATTCCGGCATCGTGCATTCAAAAAAATACGCAACGGTGTCAAAACTTGTCATTACACCTTCCGACCTTTGCACCGACTAAACACAACTGCTATGGGACGGGCAAGAGAAAATTTCAACAGCGTCTATTTTAAGGACGAAACAGGCGTACAAATGTCGTTTGCAAACGGAAGCTATGCCAACAAGCTGCGCTTCATTTTCTGGAACCTGATGGACTCGCACGTGCTGAAATTGGAAGGGCCGGCATGCGATTTCACGATCGAGGCGTGGGCAAAACGCGCCTATCTGGTGCAGGAAGACCGCATGACGCATGAAGTAAAACGCTATGAAATAATGAACTGCACATACCGGGAGCTATCCGGGAAAATATCGAAGAAACACTCCCCCGAAGAGACGCCGTCCTGTTAAAACAGCGTATGCTGCGTGCTGCGGAGGCTTTTTACCGGCCGCTCTTTCACCACATCGTCGTCGCAGAGATGCCCGATCATCAGCGGCGAGCGGGGATCGTGCCTGCGGCGGTTATACTCCGCCGTATCGTAATTGCCCCGGATGGCATAGCAATAGACACAGCCGTTCAGACAGCTTTCATAGGTGCCGATGTCGATGCTCTCGACGCAATTGCAGATATGGCGCTGGTTCGCATCCTTCTTCGCCGCGATCGGATAGCCCGCAATGCGTTCGACCAGCCCGCGGTCGATGCACATGCCGGCCGGGATGCCCAGGTGCCGAAGGTCGACCTTTGCGGTGCAGGTCTTCAATGCGATGGGCGTCGAGGCCACCGCCCGGCGGAACGACACGGCCATGCGCTCGATTTCATCCCGCTGCAAGGGCCCGATGCCGAGCGCCCCGAGGACACCGCGGACATGGCGGTAATGGTCGATGAAGCCCAGCATGCAGGTCGTCGTATGGTCCCGCAGGGCACGGGCGATCCGGGCGAAAGCCTCGCAGTGGAAATCCACGTCGCAGGCCGCATTGGTGAGGATCGGGTCATAGCGCCACACCACCCTGTCGCGTCCCACCTTGTCCGAGAGGCGTTTGAAGGTCTCGATCCGCTTTTCGAGCGGCGGCAGGTGCTTTTCCAGGTCGGCGCCGTAGGGATTGAGCGTATACTGGAAATAATAGTTGTAGCCCGACAACTCCCCGAGCCGCGGCAGCATCGGCGCCGGGTTCTTCGTCCAGAATACGATGCAGTCCACGACGTCGCGCCCGAGGCTGATATGGCTGAGCGTCCTCGGGTCGAAGGGATTGGGCACAAGGAGGTAACCCTCCTGCAGGCGGTTGAAGAACCACGGCGCATAGAAAGCCGGAATATCCGTCCGGCGGCTGGCACTGATGATCATATCGGTAAAACGGGTTTTCCATCGGTTCTATTTTGTCCGGGAGTAGGTTATCCGTATCCGGGAAGCCGTCCCCCGCGGCCGGATGCGCGCCGCCTTTATCCGGAAGCCGCGATCCCCGGGCGGCAGCACGCCGCACTGCGGCCTGGTCAGGCTTTCCGGCGGCCGCTGTGCAGGATGACGATCGTGACGGCTGCGACGATCAGCAGGATGCCCGCAGCGCCCTGCACCGTAAAGGGTTCGCCGAAGACCGCGACGCCGATGACCACGGCCGTAAGCGGTTCCAAGGCCCCGAAGACCGAGGTCAGCGTCGGCCCGATGCGTTTGATGGCCTGCACCAGCGTCATGTTCGACACGGCCGTGGCCGGAAGCGCCACCCCGAGGATGCAGAGCCACGCCGTGCCGTCCGTCTCGATGCGGATACCGCCCGTAACGAGGCCGCCGGCAATGAAATACAAAGCCCCCAGCCCCATCACGTAACAGGTCAGCACCGTGGAGTCGATCCCCACGGCACGGCTCTTGCGCACGCCAACGATATAACCGCCGTAAGAGACGACCGAAACGGCGGCCGAGACCATGCCCAGCGTGGTATTCCCCCGGGTGAAATCGACGTTGCCCAGCGAGAGGAGCACGGCGCCGACGATGGACATGCCGATGGCCGCAAAGACCCATACGGAGCCTTTTTCGCGGAAGAAGCACATCATGGCCAGGGCGACGGCCAGCGGATACATGAAATGGATGGTCGACGCAACGCCGCTGGCGATATGCTGGTAGGCGATGACCAGGCTCAGCGACGTGGCGGCGCGGAAAAGGCTCAGGAAGAATACCGTCCGCAATTCCGGCCACGAGAGGCGGAAACTGCGCCCGGCGAGCAGCGCTAGGGCACCGAGAAACAGCGACGCGACACCCCAACGGTAGGACAGCACCTCGAACGAAGAGTAGCCCAGGCCGAGCAGCAGCAGTGTGAAGAGCGGCGCCAGCCCGAAAGTCGACGACGACAGGGCCGCGTAGAGAATACCTTTGGCACGTTCCATAAAACCGGGATTTCAGGAGGCAAATGTAGGAAATATTGCCGGTTTACACGAAATTTTTTGCAATTTTGCAGCGACTATGGATAACAAGATGGACAACCAGGAAGAAATACGGCTCCGGCTCGTCCGCCCCGACACCTCGACCCGCACGGAACTTCCCGTGGCGACGAGCGGCGTCTCGGCGGGTTTTCCCTCGCCGGCCGACGACCACCTCGACCCGCCCCTCGACCTGAACCGGGAGCTGGTCCGCAATCCGGGTGCGACATTCTTCGCTCGGGTCGCGGGCGACAGCATGCAGGACGACGGCATCGCCGACGGCGACCTGCTGGTCGTGGACAAGTCGCTGGAGGCCTACGACGGCTGTGTCGCCGTATGTTTCCTCGACGGGGAATTCACCCTCAAACGCCTGCGGATGGGACAGGGCAAGATCGTCCTCATGCCCGCGAACAAGCGCTACAAACCGATCGAGATCGGCCAGGAAAGCGATTTTTCGGTATGGGGCGTGGTGACGTACGCCATCAAAAAGGTCTGAAGCGGCCGCGGGGAGGCCCAGTCACTTCACGCCGAGCAATATCCCCGCGAGGGAACCACAACGCCCGAGGGGGGGGGCACGGACAACATGCAACACGAAAAAACGATGTACGGACTTTGCGACTGCAATAATTTCTTCGCCTCGTGCGAGCGGGTCTTCCGCCCCGAACTGGAGGGGCGGCCCGTGGTCGTGCTGTCGAACAACGACGGCTGCGTCATCGCGCGCTCGAACGAGGCCAAGGCGCTCGGCATCCGCATGGGACACCCCTATTTCCAGATCCGCGACCTCGAAAAACGGCATAATGTAGCCGTCTTTTCGAGTAATTTCAACCTCTACGGCGACATGTCGCGGCGCGTGATCTGGACGCTCCGCCGCATGGTTCCCGCCGCCGAGGTATACTCCATCGACGAGGCGTTCCTCGACTTGCGGGGCATCGAGACCGGACGGCTGGAGGAGTTGGGACGGCACATCAGCCGCACGGTACGCCGCAATACGGGCATCCCCGTGAGCATCGGCATCGCCCCGACCAAAACGCTGGCCAAGATCGCGTCGAAACTCTGCAAGGAGTACCCCAAGTTGCAGGGCGCCTGCCTGATGTACCGTCCGCAGGACATCGAAAAGGTACTGCGCAAATTCCCGATAGAGGATGTCTGGGGCATCGGGCGCAAGCACCGGCGCATGTTGCAGGCCGCCAACGTACGTACGGCATGGGACTTCGTGCAGCGTCCCGAGGCATGGATACGCGGCCGCATGGGGGTCACGGGGCTGCGCACATGGAAAGAGCTTCAGGGCGAGGCGTGCATCGACTTCGAGAGCGCCCCGCCGGCCAAACAGCAGATCACCGTCTCGCGCAGCTTCGCGCACGAGCTGACCCAATACGAGGAGATACACACCTCGGTGGCGGCGTTCGCCTCGATGGCCGCCGAGAAACTGCGCCGCCAGCAAAGCCTCTGCGGCGAGGTGACGGTCTACATCCTCACCAACCGCCACCGCGAGGAGCTGCCCCAGTATTTCGAAAGCCAGACCGTGCGCCCCGTGGTGCCGACCGACGACACGCTGGAGCTGGTGCCGCTGGCGGCAAAGGCCCTGCAACGCATATTCCGCAAAGGCTACGGCTACAAGAAAGCCGGGATTACGCTTTCGGACATTTCGTCGCGCACGGGGCTGCAAACCGACCTGTTCGACCCCGTGGATCGTGCCAGGCACGCCCGGCTGATGGACGCCATGGATGCGACCAACCGCACCTACGGCCGCAACAGGGTCGTGGTGGCGGCACAGGGGTTCGCCCCGCTGAAAATGAACCGCCAGCACCTCTCGCAGGAATATACGACCGACTGGAAACAAATCATCACCGTAAAAGCAGACTGAAACGACCAGCCATGAATAGCAAGACCTATCCCCGCACGAACGACCGGCAGACGGTCTACCTGAACACGGTCATCGGCAACCCGATGATCGAGGTCGGGGACTACACGATCTACAACGATTTCGTGAACGACCCGACGCAATTCGAAAAGAACAACGTCCTGTACCACTACCCCGTCAACGGCGACCGGCTGGTGATCGGCAGGTTCTGTTCGATAGCGTGCGGCGCACGGTTCCTGTTCAACAGTGCCAACCACTCGCTGGGATCGCTGGCCAACTATACGTTCCCGCTCTTTTTCGAGGAGTGGGGACTGGACAGGAAGGATGTCGCCGCGGCGTGGGACAACAAAGGCGACATCGTAATCGGGAACGACGTATGGATCGGGTACGAAGCGGTCATCATGGCCGGTGTGAGGATCGGCGACGGCGCGGTGATCGCGGCGCGGGCGGTCGTCACCAGGGATGTCCCGCCCTACACCATCGTCGGCGGCGTGCCGGCCAGGGAGATCCGCAGGCGTTTCGACGCGGACACCGTAGCCAGGTTGCAGGAGATGCGATGGTGGGACTGGCCCATCGGGAAAATCCGCGAAAATCTGCCCCACATCATGCGGGGCGAGATCGGGAAACTCACCGAAGAATAGGCTTTGCACGCGGCAACGGCCTAAAACACAGCGACCTGTCCACGGCCGAAAGGCAATCTGACCACGGACGGAAGACAACCAATCCACGGCCAAAAGGCAATCTGCCCACGGACGGAAGGCAATCTGTCCTCGGCCGGGAGTGTTTCGCCGCAGCGGTTTTTCAAAACCATTCGGCGCCGAGGCCCCGTATCGCCCCAGGCCGGGATTGCGCCCGGACGGCAAGACACCCCGCTGCAAGGCGGGGTGTCTTACAATCGTATCGGAATCGAAAATGCCCCGGCGGCGGGTGCTATGCGGCGGCATGTCCGGGACAGGACAGAGGCGGAAACGACACAACAGTATGTCCGGGCATGAAAGGCCGGGTACAACGCGGCGGCTGCACCCACCCCTACTCAAAACCGCTTGGTATAGGCGTGGCAGTAGGGCTGCGTACCCTTGCGTTCGTAGTATCGCTGGTGGTAATCCTCGGCGGGCCAGAAACGGCCCGCGGGAGTGACTTGCGTCACGACGTCGTAGCCTTTGCGCCGCAACTCGGCGATGAGCCTCTCGGCCGTCGCCTGCTGGGCGGGCGAGGTGTAGAATATCTCGGAACGGTACTGGTCGCCGAGGTCGGGGCCCTGCCCGTTTTCCTGGGTCGGGTCGTGGATTTCGAAGAACAGGCGTGCCAGCGTCTCGTAGGACACCTTTGCAGGATCGAATACCACACGTACGGCTTCGGCATGTCCCGTACGATGGCTGCATACCTCTTCATAGGTGGGATTTTCGGTCGTGCCGCCGATGTAGCCCGACTCGACCTTCAGGACTCCGGGCACTTTCGAAAGCATATATTCCACGCCCCAGAAACAACCTCCGGCAAAGATCGCCGTCGCGCCACGCTCCGCGGCCTGCCCTGCGGGCGGCATCCCGTCCCCCGGCCGGGCGGCGGCCGACGTCGAGTCAGCTCCGGACGCCTGAGCGCCGGGACTCCCGGATTGGGTTCCGGGCTGCTGCGTCTGCTTTTCGGGCTGCGAGGCAGCCCGGCCTTCGGATTCCGGGGAGGAAGCCGCGGGTTTTACGGCCGTTTCGGCCCCAGCGGAAGCTTCCCCTCCGGGTTCGAACACGAGCGAGACGGAGTTGACGCAGTGGCGCGTATTTTTGGGCGTAAAGCCTTCGCCCGTAAAGACATGCCCCAGGTGTCCGCCGCAGCGGGCACAGGTGATTTCGGTACGCCGGCCGTCGGCATCCGTCGTGCGCCTCACGGCACCGGGGATTTCGTCGTCGAAACTCGGCCAGCCGCACCCGGCGTCGAACTTGTCCTGCGAACGGTACAACGGCGCACCGCACTGGCGGCAACGGTAAACCCCCTCTCCGCGATGCTTGTAATAACGGCCCGAAAAAGGCGCTTCGGTACCCTTGTCGACGATCACACGTCTTTCTTCCGGTGTCAACGGCTTCATATCCTGTGCTTTTACGGCCCCGGCAAGCGCCAGGCCAATGATCAAAACCAACAATCTCATACGGCTCTCCCGTCAAATATTACGCCACGACCTCCTCGCCGCGCAGGAATATGCGGCTGATGAGCGGCGTGGTATAGGCATAGGGCATGAACGCCACCGAAGGCATCGGCACCGTGAGGAAAAAATTGGCGACCTTGCCGACCGTAACGGAGCCGTAGTCGCGGCTCAGCCCCATGGCGTAGGCCCCGTTGAGCGTCGCGGCATTGATGGCCTCGGCAGGGGTCATCCGCATACGGATGCATGCCAGCGACACGACCATGCGCATGTTGCCCGAGGGCGACGAACCGGGATTGTAGTCCGAAGCCAGCGCCACGCCCAGCCCGGCATTTATCATTTCGCGGGCCGGCGGATAGCTCATCCCGAGGAAGAATGCCGCGCCGGGCAGCATCGTCGGCGAGGTCACCGTGCCGTGCAGGGCGCCGATCTCGGGCCCGCCCATGCGTTCGAGGTGGTCGACCGACAGGGCGTCGTACTCCACGCCCACCTGCACGCCGCCCGAGACGGCGAGTTCGTTGGCGTGGATCTTGGCACGCATGCCCAGCTTGCGCCCGGCCTTCATGATGCGTGCCGTCTGCTCCACGGTGAAGAACCCTTCGTCGCAGAACACGTCGACGAAATCGGCCAGCCCTTCGGCCGCCACCGCAGGCAGCATTTCGTTGCAGACCAGGTCGACATACTCCTCCTGCCGTCCGACGTAGGCGCGCGGCACGGCATGCGCCCCGAGGAACGTGGCGCGCACGGCCAGCGGCGCCGTCTCGCGGATACGCCGGATGACGCGCAGCATCTTCAGCTCGTCGGCCGTAGTCAGCCCGTAGCCGCTCTTGATCTCCACGGCACCCGTCCCCATGGCGGCAATCTCGCGGATACGCCCCATCGCCTGGCGGTAGAGTTCCTCTTCGGAAGTGCGGTGCAGCAGGTCGGCGGAATTGAGGATGCCCCCGCCGCGGCGTGCGATCTGCTCATAAGTCAGGCCGTTGATCTTGTCGAGGAACTCCTGTTCGCGGCTCCCGGCATAGACCAGGTGCGTATGCGAATCGCAGAACGACGGGAAAAGCATCCCGCCCCCGGCGTCGACCACCTCGTCCGCGGCCATTTCGCCCAGCGAATCCATGCTCCCGAAGGCTGCGATACGCCCGTCGTCGGCCAGCAGCCAGGCATCGTCGAACGTCTCCAGCCGATCCATCTCCCCGCCGCACAGGCGGAGGCGGCCGGCGGTCTCGATCCCGACGATCGTACCGATGTTCTTTACCAGCAGTCTCATAGTGCCCGGAGGAATTGGATGGAGGATTCGATATGGGGGTACATCACCGAGTCGTTGTCGATGAACGGCACCCGCTTGCGGTACTCGGCGACCATCTGTTCGATCGTCGCGGAGGAACGCGCCGGACGGCGGAAATCGAGCGCCTGCGCGGCATTGAACAGCTCGATGGCCAGCACGCGCTCGGTGTTGAGCACCACGCGGTAAAGTTTGGTGGCGGCGTTGGAACCCATGCTCACATGGTCTTCCTGCCCCTGCGACGAGGGGATCGAGTCGACCGAGGCGGGCATGCACAGCCCTTTGGACTGGCTGACGATCGACGCCGCGGTGTATTGCGGGATCATGAAGCCGCTGTTCAGCCCCGGGTTGGCAACCAGGAACTTCGGAAGTTCCCGGGCGCCCGAAATCAGTTTATAGGTGCGCCGCTCGGAGATGTTGCCCAGCTCGGCGAGGGCTATGGCGAGGAAATCCATCGCCAGCGCGATGGGCTGGCCGTGGAAATTCCCCGCCGAGACGACCATGTCCTCGTCGGGGAAGACCGTCGGGTTGTCGGTGGTGCTGTTGATCTCGGTCGTCAGCACGCTTTCGACATAGTCGATGGTGTCCTTCGAAGCCCCGTGCACCTGGGGGATGCAGCGGAACGAATAGGGATCCTGTACGTGTTTCTTGGGACGTGCGGCCAGCTGGCTGCCTTCCAACAGGCGCCGGATGTTGCGTGCCGTGGCGAGCTGTCCCCGGTGGGCGCGGATCAGGTGCACCTCGTCGCAGAAAGGCTCGATGCGCCCGTCGAAAGCGTCGAGCGACAGCGCCCCGATGCGGTCGGCCCACTCGCTCAGGCGGCGGGACTGGATCAAAGCCCAAACGCCGTAGGCGCTCATGAACTGCGTGCCGTTGAGCAGCGCCAGCCCCTCCTTGGACTGGAGCTCGATCGGCTGCCATCCCCGCTCGGAGAGCACGCCGGCAGCCGGGCGCACAGCCCCCTTGTATTCCACTTCGCCCAGCCCCAGCAGCGGCAGGCTCATGTGCGCCAGCGGCGCCAGGTCGCCCGATGCGCCCAGCGAACCCTGCTGGTAGACCACGGGCAGGACGTCGTTGTTGAAAAAGTCGATCAGCCGCTCCACGGTCGCAAGCTGCACGCCCGAATGGCCGTAGGATAGCGACTGGATCTTGAGCAGCAGGATCAGCTTCACGACCTCGGAAGGCACCCGCTCGCCGGTACCGCAGGCATGCGACATCACGAGGTTCTTCTGCAACTGCGCCAGCTCGTCGTAGCCCACCGAAATGTCGCACAGCGAACCGAATCCGGTGGTGATGCCGTAGACCGGCCGCTCGGGGTTCTCCATCTTGCGGTCGAGGTATTCGCGGCAGCGGACGATGCGAGTCCGGGCATCGTCGCTCAGTGCCAAGGGAAGGTGCCGTTCGAGGATTTCACGGATGCGGGCAAGGGAAAGGTGCTCCGCGGAGATATGGTGATGTTCCATGTGAAGTAATAGGGATTTATTCGTTTTCTTTCAATATATTACGTATCAATTCCTCATCGGCGACATTGGGCAGCGTGACCTGCAGGCCGGGGGTGCGTTCCATCTCGCGGCGGATGGCCGACATGGCACCCTCGTTACGCGCCCAGCTGCGGCGGGCGATGCCGTTGTTGACATCCCACAGCAGCATCTCCCGGATGTGGCGGTCGGCATCTTCCGAGCCGTCGACCACCATGCCGAAGCCGCCGTTGATGACCTCGCCCCAGCCTACGCCGCCGCCATTGTGGATCGACACCCACGTGGCGCCGCGGAACGAGTCGCCGATGACGTTCTGCACGGCCATGTCGGCCGTGAGGTTCGAGCCGTCGTAGATGTTCGACGTCTCGCGGTAGGGCGAGTCGGTGCCCGACACGTCGTGGTGGTCGCGGCCCAGCACGACGGGGGCCGAGAGACGCCCGTCGGCAACGGCCCGGTTGAAGGCCTGTGCGATCCGTGTGCGCCCCTCGCTGTCGGCATAGAGGATACGCGCCTGCGAACCGACGACCAGCCGGTTACGGCCGGCCTCGCGGATCCAGTGGATGTTGTCGTCGAGCTGCCCGGCGATCTCGGCGGGCGCCGTGGCGCGGATCTCCTCCAATACTTCGGCGGCGAGGCGGTCGGTGAGCTCGAGGTCTTCGGGGCGGCCCGAGGTGCAGACCCAGCGGAACGGGCCGAAGCCGTAGTCAAAGAACATCGGCCCCATGATGTCCTGCACATAGGAGGGATAACGGAAACGGCCGCCCTCGCCCATCACGGCAGCCCCGGCGCGCGAGGCTTCCAGCAGGAAGGCGTTGCCATAGTCGAAGAAATACATCCCCCGCGCGGTGAGTTTGTTGATGGCGTCGACCTGGCGGCGCAGCGACTCCTGCACGCACTCGCGGAAGCGGGCGGGCTCCTCGGCCATCATCTTGTTCGAAGCCTCGTAGCTTACGTCCACGGGGTAGTAGCCGCCCGCCCAGGGGTTGTGGAGCGAGGTCTGGTCGGAACCCAGGTCTACGGCAATCTCCTCGGCCGCCAGCCTTTCCCAAAGGTCGACGACGTTGCCCACATAGGCCATCGAGACCACCTCGCGGGCACGGCAGGCCTCGCGGATGCGGGGAACCAGGGCGTCGAGCGAATCGTACATCTCGTCGACCCATCCCTGCTCGTAGCGTTTCTGCGCCGCCTTGGGGTTGATTTCGGCGATGACGCTCACCACGCCCGAGATATTACCCGCCTTGGGCTGTGCCCCGGACATGCCGCCCAGCCCCGAGGAGACGAAAAGCATTCCCCGGGCATCCTTGCGGCCGCCGGAGAAACGCTTGCGCGCGGCGTTCATCACCGTGATGGTGGTGCCGTGAACGATCCCCTGCGGGCCGATATACATATAGGAGCCGGCCGTCATCTGGCCGTACTGCGACACCCCGAGGGCGTTCATGCGCTCCCAGTCGTCGGGCTTCGAATAGTTGGGGATCACCATGCCGTTGGTCACCACGACGCGCGGGGCATCGGGATGCGACGGAAACAACCCCAGCGGGTGCCCCGAGTACATCACCAGCGTCTGGCTGTCGGTCATCTCCGACAGGTACTTCATCGTCAGGCGGTACTGCGCCCAGTTCTGGAACACGGCGCCGTTGCCGCCATAGGTGATCAGCTCGTGGGGATGCTGCGCCACGGCCTTGTCCAGGTTGTTCTGGATCATCAGCATCACAGCCGCGGCCTGGCGGCAGCGGCAGGGATATTCGTCGATCGGCCGCGCATACATCTCGTAGTCGGGACGCAGGCGGTACATGTAGATGCGCCCGTATTTGCGCAGCTCCTCGGCAAACTCCCTGGCCAGCGTGGCGTGGTGCTTTGCGGGGAAATAACGCAGTGCGTTCCGGATCGCCAGCACCTCCTCCTCGGGCGTGAGTATCCCCTTGCGCTTGGGCGCGTGGTTGATCTGTTTGTCATAGGGTTTAGCGGCGGGCAGCCGGTCGGGAATGCCCGCGCGGATGTCATTCTGGAACTCTTGCAGTGTCATATCGCTCAGATTTTACTTGCTACTATCTCCAACACCTCGCGCTCGGCCCGTTCGGCCTCGGCCGCAAGGCGGTCGGCTTCGGCCACGAGCGCATCGGCCGCGGCACGGTCTTTCAGCCCGGCGGCATTGATCCGGACATTGAGGCCTGCGCCCAGCACGGCGCTGCGGGCGGCCAGCGCCCCGACGCCCGCGTCGGACACCGAGTTGGGGTTGCCGACGGCTGCCATGGCACGCACGATTTCGAAAACCCCGAAGGCCGTCTTCATCGTCCGCAGGGGCACCTGCGTCGCATAGAGCGTCGCCTCCTGCAGGGCCGCGCTGCGGGCGGCCTTCTCCTCGTCCGTCGACTTGGGCATGGCGAAGACGGCCATGATGCGGTTGAACGCCGCCGTATCCTCGTCCACGAGGTGCAGCAACTCCCCGAGCAACGCCTGTCCCCGGTCGGCCCAATCGGAAAACTCCTCCCAGCGGTCGTCCCACCCCGCCTTATGCGACGAGAGGTTGGCGACCATCGTGCCGAGGGCTGCGCCCAGCGCTCCCATGTAGGCCGCGATCGAGCCGCCGCCCGGTGCCGGGGATTCGCTCGCGGTTTCTTCGGCAAACCCCTTGCAGGTCATGTCGATAAGCCGTTTTTGCTTATCCTCCGCTTCAAGCAGATATTCGATTACTTTCTCGGCGGGGTCGAAAGGTTTGAGGTCATCCAACCCCATCGACCTGACGGCGATACGAACGATCTCCTGCTCGGCGATACCCGTCGAACGGCGTTGTTTGCGCAGGAAATATTTCCCGGCCTCGATGAGCGCACGTTTGGGGACGAGCCCGACGATTTCGGTGCCCGTGACGCGCACGCCGCGGGCGTCGGCCTTGCGGCACACCTCGTCGAAGGCCACGTGGAGCGGCGTGGTGGCGATGTCGGTGATGTTCATCGACACCTGTGCAATGCCGTATTCCTCGATGAACCAACCGATAGCCTTCGTGGCCGGAAGTGTGCCGGGCTGCATGACGGGATTGCCGGCGGCATCCTTTACGACCTTGCCCGTGACGGGGTTGCCCTCGCGCACGGGGCGCCCCTTCTCGCGCACGTCGAACGCAATGGCGTTGGCGCGGCGCGTGGAGGTGGTATTGAGGTTGAAATTCACGGCGATCAGGAAATCGCGCGCACCGACGGTCGTGGCACCCGTGCGGGCTACCCCGTCGTCGAACGGCCGCGCCCCGAAATCGGGGGCCGTCTCCTTGTGCGCCAGTTTCTCGGGCAACGCCTCGTACTCCCCGGCACGGCAGACCGCAAGGTTGCGCCGCTCGGGGGTGAAGGCCGCGGCCTCGTAGCAATAGGTCGGGACATGCAGTTCAGCGGCGATGCGTTCGGCCAGTTTGCGGGCCAGCTCGGCGCACTCGGCGAGTGTGATGCCGCAAATCGGGATCAGCGGCAACACGTCGGTAGCCCCCATGCGCGGGTGCGCCCCCTTGTGACGGCGCATGTCGATCAGCTCGGCAGCCCTCTTCACCCCCGCAAAGGCGGCTTCGATGACCGCTTCGGGCGAGCCGACGAACGTGACGACAGTCCGGTTGGTCGCCTCGCCGGGATCCACGTCCAGCAGCTTGACGCCCCCGGAGGATTCGATGGCCGATGTGATCTGACGGATTACTGCCTTGTCGCGTCCCTCGCTGAAATTAGGGACACACTCCACGATACGCTTTTCCATAGGTAATGAGGTTAGATTTATACTTTCAAAGATAAAGAAAATCCGGGAGAAATACGAAAAAATCGTAACGAAAAAAGCCACTCCGGATTCTGAAACAGCAGTTTCCGGGGTTTTTCCGCAGGAGAGGCGGGCACGGAGCCGGAAATTCCCGCAGGGAGAAAAAGCGAGCGGCGGGTCACGCGGTGCAGGAAAACGGGGGGGGGGCGAAAGGAGGGGAAGATTTCGGAAAGAACAGGGAAATCGGAAAGATTGGGGAAATCGGGAGGTACGGGAAGCCCCCCTCGAAGATGGTGCGCTATCCTGCACCCCATTTCCCCGGCTGTCCACCCTGCAGGGAGAAGAGAAAGCCCCGCCCCGAAAAACCCGCTGGCGCAGGGAGCGGGCCGGAATAACCTCCCCAAAACCGCTGCCCGTCCGGCGAGAAGCCCGAAGAAACGCTGCGCACGACCGGCAGCCAAACGACAAAAAAGCCCGCCGCGCAAGCAGGCAGCGGGATAAGGCAACGGATATTGCCCGTCATTCGGGACGAGCGGCAGCCCCGCCGCAGAAAAGCCCATAGCCGCAGGGAGCGGGCCGGAATACCCTCCCCGAAACCGCTGCCCGTCCGGCGAAAGCCCCGAAGAAACGCTGCGCATGGCTGGCGGCCAACCGGCAAAAAAAAGCCCGCCGCGCGAGGCGACGGGCCGGAATGCAGCCGGAAGGGAGCGTATCAGCGGCCGATGGTCAGCGCCACGCCCGCCGTGACCCACGCCCCGGGCAGCGGGATGCCGCCCAGGTCGCAGTAGCGGGAATCGGTGATGTTCGTCGCATCGACATAAAGCCGGCAGATGCCTTTCTCCCACTGGAGGCGGCCGTCGAGCAGAAAATAAGGCTCGTAATCGCGCACCTCGGAGAGGGACGGGTCGCCCGGCACGGGATAGTGCGTGTAGCTGCCGTTGCGGTCGTAGACCGACGCCGTGAGTGCCAGCGACATGCGGCGCAGGAAATGCACCTCGACGGCCAGCGCCGCCTTGTGGCGCATGTAATCCATCGCCCCCTTGGCGATGATGTCGCTGTTGCGGTCGGTGGTAATATAACCGTAGGAAAGCGTCACGCGGCGCAGAAAGCCGTCGGCGACCGTATAACCGCCCGAAAGCTCGATGCCGTAGGTGTCGAGGCGGCTGGTCTGCTCGGAGTGCCACTTGTCGCCCATATCCTCACGCCACACCCAGTCGATGATGTCGCGGCCGGCACGGTAGTAGGTCTGCAGCGACAACCTCCAGCTGTTCTTCACATAACCGGCATCAAACAGATAAGTGACAGCCCTTTCCGGCGTCAGGTCAAGGTTGTTGATCTGTGCCGGGGAAGTATAGTAAAGGTCGGTGAAGGTCGGCAGGCGCATCGACTGGAACGCCCCGATGCCGAGGTGCAGCCCCGCGGCGGGCGTATAGCCGCCCGAGAGGCTCCACAGCGCCGAAGTGCCGTAGGGCGTGAGGCTGATGCCCGCAGAAGCCGCGAGGTCGAACCTCCGCCACTGTTTGGCATGGCGCAGCCAGAGGTTGCCCGTACTGCGCGCCTTGGCGTGCGTATAGCGGCCGTGCGGCCGGGAGAGCGCCTCGCCGAGATTGGTGCTGTAGATGTGGTTGAAGGCATAATCGCCGCCGAGCGAGGTCGTACCCGCCCGCCAGTCGTAATCCGCCCACAGCCGGGCACCGACGTTGTCGGTATTGTGGCGGTTCATCGCCGTGCCGCGCGTCCAGTCGTAACGGTCGAAATTCTTGCGGTAGCTCGCCGAAGCGCCGAACGAGAAGCGCCCGGCCTGTTTCAACCAGCGCAGCGACGCCAATGCCGTGGAGGTCGCCTCCCACTGGTCGGGGTTATAGGCCGCATAGAAGCCGTTGGAACCGAACGTGCGGTTCTGGTAACCGGCCTGCAGGTCGAAGAACCCAGCGCGTGGAGCCTCGTAGGTCGCACGCACGAAAGCGTTGTAATTGGCGAAGTCGGTATTGTGGCGGTAGCCGTCGCTGCGACGGTAGGAACCGGCGGCGAGCAGCGAGAAACGGCCCGAAGTCACGGCGCCCGAAAGGTTCGCATAGGCGTAGCCGTGCTGGCCGCCGGCGCCCTCGAAACGCAGGTAGGTGGGTTTCAGGGGCGCCGTGCGGATATTCACCGCTCCGGCAAAGGCCCCGACGCCCGGCACGCCGTCCAACAGGTCGACGGCCGAAATGCAGTCGATGTCGACGGGCAGCGAATGGGACTGGTGCCCGGTGCGGGCATCGGTGAAGTCGATGCCATTGAGAAGTACCATGGTCTGGTCGAAAGAGCCCCCACGGATGAAGATGTCGGCCTGCATGCCCTTGCCCCCGCGTTCGCGGATATCGACCGAAGGTGCGAGGCGCAGGGCGGACTCCAGGGTCTGGACGGGCGCTGCGGCCTGTGCTTTCCGGTCGAAAAGCGGGGTTTGCGACTGTACGCTGCGCGTCGGGGCGGACTGGCTGCCCGAAATGCCGACCTCGTCGATCCTCAGCGTTTTGAGGACGGCGGCCGTATCGGCATCGTGCGCAGACGCATGTTGCGTCGCGAGCAAGAGGATCGACATCGTCACGGCGAGGACTCCGATGGTTACATGGCGGTGCAGGCTCGCAAAGGCTGCCCAGCCCTTGCGGCTCCAACGCCTGAAGCAGGGAGTCTGCTTGGTTCGGATGTTTTTCATCTTGAATTTGTTGGGTTAATAATAAAAAAAATCGGAGCTCCCGGTGAGAGGCCCGGCTGCGCGCCGCCCTCCGGAAACCGCTGCAAAGATAATAGTTTCCGGCAGTATTCCGGCCTTTGCGGCCGTTTTCTTTCCCGGCACCGGAAAATGCACCGGCACATGCGGCAGGCAGCGGACAGGGACAGTGTCCCGCCCGGAATACAGGGTCGGGGCAGGGAAACGTACAGGAACACACGCAAGCGTCGTGAAACGGGCAGGAAAGCGGATTGGAGGCGGGCAAGACGGGGCACTCGGAATACAGGACTATACCGGGGCAGACCAGGACTCGCGCAGGCGCCGTGAAACAGGCAAGGAAGCAGGCAGGACGACAGCAAAGACAGCGCACTCGGAATACAGGACTGCGCCGGAGGGCAGAGCGGGACTCGCGCAGGCGCCGTGAAACGGACGAGGCAGCGGACGGGAAACGGGGCCAAAGTACGGAACTGCCGCCCCATGCCGCGGGGCGGCATCCGGGACGCGACGGCCCGAAAAAAAGATCCGGCCGGAGCCGGATCGTATCGGGGATCAGTTGAAGAGCGCCTCGACTTTGGCGACCACGTCTTCCGTGTCGGGTTCGAGCGGGAATACATGGCTGGGCTTGAGGTACCAGAGCTCCTTGCCCTCCTTGAAATGCTCCTCACCGCCACCCGTGACGTTAAGCATGACGGTGGCGTCCTTTTCGACCTTGCCCGCGGCGACGGCATTGATGAGCGAAGCCAATGCGACACCCGCCGCAGAGTAGATGTCCACGCCCTCCAGTTCGTGGAAGAGCTTGCGCGCCTTGCGCGCCATGGCGTTCGTCGAGACGAAGAACTCTCCGCCCGTGGCTTTCAGCGCATCGTAAAGCCCGCCGGTGATGCCGTAGGGCGGGCGGCGGTTGGAGAGCACCTTGGCGTCGATGATCTCCGCATCGCGGCGCGCCTTGTCATCCTCGTAGGGCAGCATCTTGCGCGAATCGGCCTGCCATGCGTCGTACATCGGCACGAACGGCGCATTCTGAGACACCATGAGTTTCATGGTATTCGTCCCGAAGCGGCCGTCCCCGATCAGGCGCATGTTGGCCTCCCAGGCGGCAATGGCGCCCGTACCGCTGCCCACGGCCTGGAAATAGTAGTCGGGGATGCGGCCGATGGTCGTCACGGCCGAAAGTACCGTCGTGGCCATGCCGTCGCGGCGGGCGATGTTCTTCGCGCCGCCTTCGGCATAGAACCCGGGGACCTTGAGGGCGAGGTCGCTCAGGTGGATGGCGTCGAAATAGTCGCCGCCCGCCGCACACGAGATGAGTTTCACGCAGGGGTCGAGCGGATGCTCGAACCACAGCGCCCCGATATTGTCGTAGGGCACCGACAGGAGCAGCTTGATATTGTTGTCGGAACACACCTTGGCGAAGGCACGGGCCGTATTGCCCGCCGAGGCGACCACAAGGACGCGATCCTCGTGTTCGGCGGCACGCCCGCAGACCGAATAGGCTTCGGTCTCCTTGAACGAACAGGTAGACATCGTGGCGCCGATGGCCGGATAGTAGCCGTTGAACGTGATCCAGAGGTTTTCCAGCCCGAGGTGGGCGGCAAGCCCCTTGCTTTTGTAGGTGACGGGCGCCGAGGAGCCCTTGAGGATACGCCGCACGGGCATCCAGTCGCAGAACCGGTAAAGACCGAATTCGGCGGGTTTCACTTCGAGCTGCCTGCGGGCATATTTCGCACGGATGAGCGAGGGCGTCTTGCACTGCGGATCGGAGAGCATCCAGCCCGTGTCCTCGAACTCACGCCCCGTAGCGACACATTCGAGCGTGTAGGAGGTAGGTGTAAAATCTTTCATTTATATGCGTTTGTGTAATTTACGACATGCGGTTGCGAAAATCCTCGTAGCCGAATTCGCGGATGACGTCCGTGCGCCCGTCGCGGCGGGCGATGACGATCGAGGGGTGCGCCACGCCGTTGAACATCGTGGTCTTGACCATCGTATAGTGGATCATATCTTCGAAGACGATGCGCTCGCCGACTTTCAGTTCGTGGTCGAAGGCCCAGTCGCCGCAGTAGTCGCCGGCAAGGCAGCTCGTGCCGCCCATGCGCCAGCGTTTCTCCCCTTCGGCGGGTTCGTGCGCCCCGACGATGGCCGGTTTATAGGGCATTTCGAGACAGTCGGGCATATGGCAGGCGAACGACACGTCGAGCATCGCCGTATGCACGCCGGCATTTTCGACGATGTCCTCGACCGTCGAGACGAGGCAGCCCGTCCTCCAGGTGAAGGCGCTGCCCGGTTCGAGGATCAGCCGCAGACGGGGATGGCGGGACTTGAAATCGCGCAGCAGGGCGATCAGCTCGTCGCAGTCGTATTCGGCGTGGGTCATCAGGTGCCCGCCGCCCATGTTGAGCCACCCGATCCGGTCGAGGTATTGCCCAAAATGCTTTTCGACGGCTTCCAGCGCCAGCTTCAGGTGGTGCGGGCGCGACTCGCACAACACGTGGAAGTGCAGCCCGTCGATCCCGGCGGGAAGATCGTTCAGTTCATCGGCCGTAACGCCGAGGCGCGAGCCGGGGACACAAGGGTTATAAAGGTCGGTCTCCACGGGCGAATACTGCGGGTTGATGCGCAGGCCGCACGAAATGCCGCGCAACAGCGCCATCGGCCCGAAACGCCCGAACTGCGCGACCGAGTTGAAGGTGATATGGTCGCTGCAACGGAGTATCTCGTCGATATTGCGGTCGGTATAGACGGGAGCGTAGGTGTGCGCAGGCTTGCCGTACTCCTCGAATACAAGCCTCGCTTCGGCGGCGGAACTCGCCGTGGCACCGTCGGAATGGCGTGCCAGCTCGGGGAAAATGCTCCACATGGCGCAGGCCTTCAGGGCTACGATAATTTCGGCGCCCGACTCGCGGCGCACGCGGTCGATCACGGCCAGATTGCGATCCAGCAACGTCTCGTCGAGGACGTAGCACGGAGAAGGCAGCTTCAAGAAGTCAATCATCGAAATGTTTTCAATTGGATTCGATCCCTCGTCCCCTCCGCCCGGAAACGGTACTGCCCGGCACGGCGGAGACGCTCAAAACGATGCAAAAATAGCAAATTACCGGCTAAACCATGACGCCCCGAGGGGGAATTTCGGCGAAATAGGTATTTATACTTACCGTCTTGCGGCCTGCGGCTGAAAGACACGGCAGAAGTACAGGCGGGAAATGCGGCGGACGGGGCCAAGAAACGGCCTGCGCGATGGCGGCAGGAAGGCTCAGAAACGGTGTTCTGTCTTGCCGGAACCGGGAAGCGGCGGACGGCGAGATGACAAACGCGGCGGACGGCAAGACACTGGCGTCGAACGTGAAAAGAGGCGGCGGAGGCGACAGGCAAGTAAAACGAGGGCGGCAGCCGGTAAATCAGGGCGGCCAACGGGGCGGAGGCGGAAATGCAGGGCAAAAAAAAGGCGGCGGCAGGGAATCTGCCGCCGCAAGGGACACTGCCCCGCCCTGTTTATTGGGCGATACAGATGCTCACACGGTTCTGTTCGACCCCGGGGAAAGGCTGGACAGTGTCGCCCCTGCCCTCGGCAGAGATGCGGTCGGCAGCGATGCCGGCCTGTTCCAATGCCGCTGCGACGCCCGCGGCACGCTGCCGCGAGAGTTTCAGGTTGAGGGCGTGCGAACCCGTAGCGGCATCGGCATAGCCGACGATCTCGATCCGGGCGGAAGGATTGGCCTTCAGGTACTCGGCAAGCGCTGCGACCTTCGCCTGTTCGGAGGTGCGGATCTGCGCCGAACCGATACGGAAGAAGATATTTTCACGCAGTGCAGCCGGCTTCTCGGCGGCCTTCGTCACCGGAGCCTGCACGGGAGCGGGCTCCTGCACGGCAGGTTCCTCCTTTTGGGCGGGCTCGGTAGTCCGGGCGGGGGTTACGGGCGCGGCGGCAGCTGCCGGACGCGATTTCTTATAGTTCTTGCCGAAACGGAAGGTGAACCCGGCCAGCGCATTGAACTGCCAGTCGAGGTTCCCGGCCTTCTTCGAGTTGTATTTGTCGGAAAGCATGTTGGTATTCAGTTCCACGCCGAACGACACGCAGTCCGAAAAGCGGAAATCGACGCCCAGCCCCAGGCGTCCGGCCACGAAGACCTTGCTACCCGACCACACGTTCTGGAGCGTATAGCCCTGGTCGTCGAGGGCGTTGGCTTCGTCGTTGCCGAACGCCCCGTTCACGCCCACACCCGCGAACAGGTAAGGATTGACCGTGCGGCGGTAGTTGAACTTGCCGAACAGGTTGGCCAGGTCGAGCGTCACGTCGACGTTGCCCTGCAAATATTTATACTGGTAGACCGACTCGGGCGAGACCCAGGCGCCTTTGCTCTGCCAGCCGCTCAGGCCGAAGCGCAGGCCCCACGCGGGCGAGAACCGGTGCCCGGCGTAAAGCGCCACCGCCGGGGATACCAGCTTGCCGAAATCCACTTCGCCGAGCGTATAGGCGGCACCCGCCTGTACCTGCATGAACCAATGGCGTTTGAACTCCACTTTCTCTTTTTCCTCCGCAGGAGCAGCGGACAGGGATGTCGAGCACATCGCAAGTGCGGCGACGGCACATAGGATACATTTCATTTTCATACTATTCAAATGGGTTAATTGACGCCCAAATATAATAAAAATGTATCATATATAATACAATAAAGGGTACAAGTTTCACGTTGCGACCGAAAATACGGCATAATAAGACCGGAAAAAGGGGATCGGCCATGAACCGATCCCCTTTTTGGGAATTTACCGCCCTGCGCGTCAGAGCTCGATGTCCACGTCGAACAGTTCGTGCCACGGAAGCCCCTGCTGGCCGAGCTCGGCCAGGAACGGATCGGGATCGAACTCCTCGACATTGAACACGCCGGCACCGCGCCAGAGCCCCTTGGCCCACATCGACGCGCCCAGCGCCGCCGGTACGCCCGTGGTGAAGCTGACGGCCTGCGTCCCGGTCTCCCGGTAGGCCTGTTCGTGGTCGCAATTGTTATAAATATAATAGGTGCGCTCCTTGCCGTCCTTGATGCCGCGGATACGGCAGCCGATCGAGGTCTGGCCGTGGTAATTGGCGCCCAGCGACTTGGGATCGGGCAGCACCGCCTTGAGGAACTGGATCGGGACGATCTCGACGCCGTTGTAGATGATCGGGTCGATACGCGCCATGCCGATGTTCTGGATGACGCGCAGGTGCGTAAGGTATTCCTGGCCGAAGGTCATCCAGAAACGTGCACGCCTAATGGTCGGATAGTTCTTGACCAGCGACTCGAGCTCCTCGTGGTAGATCACATACGACTCGCGCTCGCCGATACCCGGGTAATTGAGCGTACGGTGTATCTCATGCGGCTCGGTGGTAACCCACTCGCCGTTCTCGAAATAACGCCCTTTCTGCGTCACCTCGCGGATGTTGATCTCGGGGTTGAAGTTCGTGGCGAAAGCCATGCCGTGGTTGCCCGCGTTGCAATCCACGATGTCGAGGTAGTGAATCTCGTCGAAATGGTGCTTGGCGGCATAGGCCGTGAAGATGGCTGTCACGCCGGGGTCGAAACCGCAGCCGAGGATCGCCGTGAGCCCGGCGGCCTTGAAACGATCCTGATAGGCCCACTGCCACGAATATTCGAAATGGGCCTCGTCCTTGGGTTCGTAGTTGGCCGTGTCGAGGTAATTGCAGCCGCATTCGAGGCAGGCGTCCATGATGGTCAGATCCTGGTAAGGAAGCGCCACGTTGACGACGATGTCGGGTTTGAAGGCGCGGAACAGCTCGCAGAGCTCCGGCACATTGTCGGCGTCGACCTGGGCGGTCTTCACGCGGTTGCCGCCGATGGCCGCCGCAACGGCATCGCATTTGGATTTGGTTCGGCTGGCCAGCATCACGTCCGAAAAGACGGGATTGGCTGCGATTTTCTGGGTGACGACCGTCCCGACACCTCCGGCACCGATAATTAGCGCTCTACACATAGGTATTGTGGATTTAAAGTTTATTTTTTCGTATTAACGAGTACAAAAATATCGTTTTATTTTGGTAAAACAAAAATATTCTATACATTTGCACCACCAAAACGGAAAGTAATTTCCGATTGGCACACGGAGATTCCGTAGCTCAGCTGGTAGAGCACAACACTTTTAATGTTGGGGTCCTGGGTTCGAGCCCCAGCGGGATCACGGAGAACGGCCGCCTTGAACAAGGCGGTCGTTTTTTCGTGGCTGCAAGCCGCAATTTCCTACATAATTGATTATTCGCAAGATTGTCGTATCTTTGCGGCACTATCGGACGACAAACCTTTCAATGCCATTGGACAAGGATACCCTTTATTTCATCCGGCTGGTAAGCAGCGGAGCGGGCCTCGGGGCCGCCCCCGTGAGCGATACCGCCGACACCGCCGTCACGCCGGGATCGTGGGAGCGGATTTACCGCATGGCCGCCGACCACGGACTGAGCGCCGTCGTGTGGGACGGCATACGCCGGCTGCCCGCAGCGGAGCAGCCGCCGCGCGAAACCCGCATACGCTGGGCGCTGTCGGCCGAGAAACTGGAGGAAAGGTACCGCCACCAGCAGCAAACGGCCTCAAAACTCGCAGCGCGGTTCTCCGAAGAGGGGCTCCGCATGTTGCTGCTCAAAGGGCTCGGGCTGAGCCGCGACTACCCCATCCCGGAGCACCGGGAATGCGGCGACATCGACATTTACCTCTACGGCCAATCGGACAAGGGCGACCGCATCCTGCATGAGATCGGGGCACACCTCTATTTCGACGTCCCCAAGCATTCGGAATACGTCTGGGACGGGGTGCTGATAGAAAACCACAGGACAATACTCAACGTGCGCCGCAACAGGACGGAGCGGGAGCTGAACGCCCTGTTGGTGCGGTTACTGGAGAAGGACGGCACGCACGGCCTGGCACCGGGCATACAGACGCCCCCGGCGACGTTCAACGCCATATTCCTGATACGCCACGCCGCCGTGCATTTCCAGAAGGAAGGGATCGTACTGCGGCACCTCTGCGACTGGGCATGTTTCCTGACACGGCATTGGGACGAGATCGACCATGTACTGTTCCGCACGGCGATGGAGGACTACCGCATGGACAGGTTCGCCGACCTGATGACGGCCGCCGCCGTGGAATACCTCGGGGCGGAGGTTCCGGGCCCGGAATGCGAAGCGGGGATGCTCGGACGGTTCATGGAGGAGGTACTCACCCTGTCGCCGATGCCGGACAAGCCCCTGCCGCGCTTGTTCCGCAAACTCTCCGGCCCGTACCGGAACCGCTGGCGGCTGCGCGAAGTGCTCCGGACACCCGTATGGAGATATTATTACGATACGGTGCGCGGCCAGTGGAACGAGAAATTCACCGTATTCAGGTAGCCGCAGGCCGCAGGCGCCGGAATTCCCGGCCGAATCCGTCCCCGGAGAAAGCTGGCCGCGAAAGGACAAAAACAGCCATGATCCGGGAAAATCTTTTGCCGGATATTTTGGATTTAAAAATAAAGAGCTATATTTGCATCGTAAAACAACGCAAGGTATACGCTTTTTAGTGCATATCGGCAAGAAATAAGGACATAAAGAGGCGCAAAACTGGAATACCCAGCCCTTTTTGTGTCCTTTATTGTTTGTTACGCGGGCCGAATGGCCTATTCCCGGCATGGCAGCAGAGTTGTTGGCGGAGCGGGAAAAATTCGTATCTTTGCGTTCGACAGGAAAAATGCGCAGGCCCTATCGTAGGGATGTACATGAGACAAGAGTCGTATTCCTACACAATTATTTCATCGCTTGACAACCGCACCCATGCGGAGGTGTCCCCAGGGTATGCCCATGGCTGAAAATCCGGAAAACAAACAACGCTGGTACGCATTGCGCGTCACCTACGGCCGCGAGATGCTCGTAAAGGGCTATCTGGACGGCATCGGCGTGGAGAGCTATATCCCGATGCACTTCGCCCGGCGGACATACGGGAAGCGGACGCGCAAGGTCTGGGAGCCGCTCATCCACAACCTGCTGTTCATCTGCACCTCGGCCGTGCGCCTGAAGGAGATCAAGGCCTGCACCACCCTGCCGATCCGCTACATCATGGATCGGGAGACAAAGGCACCGACGGTGATACCGGACAACCAGATGCGGGATTTCATGGCGGTCGTGGCGACACGGAACGAACATGTCGAGATCGTGGCACCGCAGGACGTCGACCTGGCCAGCGGCGATGCCGTCCGCGTGACCGGCGGGGTGTTCGCCGGGATCGAGGGCCGCTACATCCGGCACAAGGGGCACAGCAAGGTCGCCGTGGCGATCAAGGACATAGCCACCGCACTGACGGCTTACGTGCCGCTGAGGTATATCGAAAAAATAAATCAGCAGATCCTTCTTCCCACACATACGCAATCTGCGCAACGTTAATTCGAAAATTAACGCCTCTAAATTTTCGGTTATGAAACAAGTCATGCGGGAGTCTTTGCTCATAAAGCTTCCCGTCATCATCGGAGACCTATTCTTACTGAACCTGTCCTGGATACTGGCGCTCACGCTGTATCCGCAACCGGCCTGTATCGCCCGCTCGCTGGAGATATTCGCCTGTCTCAACATCTGCTTCATCCCGGGCCTCTCGTGGTTCGGCGTGATCCTCTCCTCGCGGATCGTCCCCTACAAGGAGATCATCCGCCGCGTATTCTACGTCGTACTCTGCCACCTGGGGTTCTTCATGCTCATCCAGACCGTATGGAGCTACGGGCTGCTGCCGGTGCACCTGATGGGGACGTTCTACATCGTGCTCACCGTACTGCTGATGCTGTGGCGCTACACCTGCCGCATCGTGGTCAAGATCACGCGCGGACACGGGTGCAACGCCCGCCGCGTGATCATCGTCGGGAGCAAGGACAATGCACAGGAGGTATACCACGAAATGGTCGACAACACCAGCACGGGCTACCGCGTACTCGGTTATTTCAGCAACCACGACGACCACACCCTGCCGGACAACACCCCCTGCCTGGGAAGCGTGGACGAGGCGCTGCCGTGGCTGGAGGCACACCCGGTAAACGAAGTGTACTGCTGCCTCTCGACGGATCGTTACGCGGAAGAGATATTCCCGATCATGGATTTCTGCGAAAACAACTTCGTCCGCTTCTTCTACGTGCCCAACCTGCGCAACTACATGAAGCGCACGATGAACCTCGAACTGCTGGGCAACGTACCGATCCTCTACATCCGCGAGGAGCCGTTGCGGCAGGCGTCGAACCGGTTTATCAAACGGGCATTCGACGTCAGCGTCTCAAGCCTGTTCCTATGCACGCTGTTCCCCTTCATCTATATTTTCGTGGCCATAGGCACCAAACTGACCTCGCGCGGCCCGGTGCTCTTCCTGCAGGAGCGCAGCGGGGAGAACGGCCAGACGTTCAGGTGCATCAAATTCCGTTCGATGCGCGTCAACGCCGACGCCGACAGGGTGCAGGCGACCCGGGACGACCCGCGCAAGACCCGGTTCGGGGATTTCCTGCGCCGGTCGAGCATCGACGAGTTGCCCCAGTTCATCAACGTGCTCAGGGGCGACATGTCCATCGTGGGGCCGCGGCCGCACATGCTCCAGCACACCGAGCAATATTCGAAACTCATCAACAAATATATGGTTCGCCACCTGATCAAACCCGGCATCACGGGATGGGCCCAGGTGACGGGATACCGCGGCGAGACCCACTCCCTGAGCCAGATGGAAGGCCGCGTACGCCGCGACATCTGGTACCTGGAAAACTGGTCGCTGCTGCTCGACATCCGCATCATCTTCATGACGGTATGGAATGCCCTGCGGCAGGATGAGAACGCATATTAATTTCATAAACCTATGAAAGGCATAATCTTGGCGGGAGGCAGCGGTACACGGTTGTACCCGATCACGAAGGGCG